>OKWK01000010.1_pt1 | contig 414060 bp, 333 predicted proteins | sample 1607181 | NCBI WGS metagenome assembly OKWK01 (sample SAMN07501053, study PRJEB24779) | human gut metagenome | isolation source: stool | host: human infant | place: USA: Pittsburgh, PA | reverse complement strand
GAGCGTCGGTTTAGGCGCTTAACAGTCGGTTCGGGTGTGGCGGGGATGGGGATCGACTGTTCAGGGCCTAAAGCGACGGGAAGAGGCGACGGAGATGGGGCGGCGTGTGGGGCTTTGGTGCATGCAGGGGGGACTCGCCCCCTCTGGAAACGTAGCCTGGCGTATGACCCGAGCGGGTCCTGGGCGACGCCTGGCAGGTTGGCTGTCAGAGGGCCGAGCGAGTCTGGGCCTGCTCAGCCCTGGCTCAGCTGCATGCGCTTGTTCTCCAGGCCCACGATCTCCTCGAAGAGCTCGCGGTACCCGGGGTCCTCGGCAGACATACGCCTCTGCCGGCCGCGCAGCTCAGTGAGCCTACGGTTGACACCCATTCGAGCCAGCGAGGTCACGACGTCGCGTGCGTAGCGTTGAAGGGCATCAGGGTCGATCTCCTGCGATCCCCGCCGTGTGGCCACCGGAAGCGTGACGACCGCGAGCGCCGTCAGCGCCGCATCAATCTCCGGGGTGGCACCGAGGCGAACCTGCTCCACCCAGTGGGCGAAGGCAGTGCGCTCGATCTCCTTCAGACCCTTGCCCCCGGCGGTGAGTGCCGTGACCTCGTCCTGCATCCGGCTGACGCCTCCCGCAGCCTCGATCGCCTCGAAGGCGGCGCGGTGGACGGCGTTGGAGAAGGCGGCAGACTCAATCGTGTCCGCCCCGGCGCGCGCTGCTGCCATCGGCTGCTGCACCATGGTGGCCAGAACCTGACGCTCCAGAGCCGTGACCTGGTCCGTCACCGGCTCAAGCGCAGGACGCCGGGCATCCGTGCCCAGGACCGCATCCCCACTGCCACCGGAGGAGGCCTGGACGGCGCCAGGTCCTCGTCTCTCGGCAGACTGGACGGCGCGCAGCACGTCGGACTCGGGAAGGGCCACCCATCCGGCCAGACGCCGCGTGTACTCACGGCGCAGAGCCCTGTCCCGGATCCCGGCGACGATCGGCGCCGCCGTGCGCAGACCGCGTACCCGGCCCTCAGCGGTGTCCAGATCCAGGTTGGCCAGGCAGGTGCGGATGACGAACTCGAACAGGGGCTTGCGCCGCTCCAGCAGGCGAGGAATGCCCTGGTTACCCTCCTCCAGCCGCAGATCACAGGGATCCAGGCCGTGTGGCTCGACGGCGACGAAGGTCTGTGCCGCAAAGTGCTGGTCCTCGCCATAGGCGCGCAAGGCCGCCTTCTGGCCGGCGGCGTCGCCGTCGAAGGTGAAGATGACCTCGCCGCCACGAACGCGGTTGCCCATGACCACGCCGGCCGACGGATCAGCGGTGTCTCCCAGGAGACGCCGCACGATCCGCACGTGGTCCTCGCCGAACGCGGTTCCGCAGGTAGCCACGGCTACCGTCACCCCGGACAGGTGGGCCGCCATGACGTCCGTGTAGCCCTCGACGACCACCACCCGGTGCTGGCTAGCGATGTCCTTCTTGGCCAGGTCCAGTCCGTAGAGGACCTGGCTCTTGTGGTAGATCGCGGTCTCCGGGGTATTGAGGTACTTGGGGACGGTCTTGTCCTCGTCGCTCAGTCGGCGGCCACCGAAGCCCACCGTCGCTCCGGTCACGTCCCGAATGGGCCACATGATCCGGTCTCGGAAGCGGTCGTAGACACGTCCGCCGCCGGCTCCTCCTTGGCCGCACAGGCCGGAGGCTACGAGCTCTGCCTCTGTGAAGCCCTTTGAGCGCAAGTGCCCGGCCAGGTTGTCCCAGCCGGGGGGCGCGTAGCCCACACCGAAGCGGGCGAGAGCGGCGTCGTCGAAACCGCGTCCGTAGAGGAAGCGGCCGGCTGAGGCGGCAGCGGGGTTGGCGGGGGAGAGCTGGGAGCGGAACCACTCCTCGGCCACGCGGTTGGCCTCCAGCAGGCGCTGGCGCGTGCCGGGCTCGACACCGCGGCGCACGTCCCCCGAGGAGTCCTCGTAGCGCAGCTGGACCCCGACGCGTCCAGCCAGGTACTCCACGGCCTCAGCGAAGGAGAGGTGGTTGATCTTCTCGACGAAGGAGATGACGTCCCCTCCCTCGCCGCAGCCGAAGCAGTGCCACAGGCCCAGCTGGGGGCGGACGTGGAAGGACGGGGTCTTCTCATCGTGGAAGGGGCACAGTCCCTTCATCGAGCCCACGCCGCCGCTCTTGAGCGTGACGTGCTCGCCGACGACGTCCTCGATCTTGGCGCGCTCACGCACCGCCTCGATGTCCTCGCGCTTGATCAGTCCCGCCATGGCGTCATCCTAGGCGTGCCCACCGACATCAATGAACGTGCTGAGCCAGGCCCGCTCCTGCCAGGAGAGCCCCGCCTCCTCGTGGAGCCCTCACACCTGGGAGAACAGCCCGCACAACCGAGCGTGCCACTGCCTGGCCGAGGTGTCCGTCAACGAGGCGATCTGGTCAACCACCGCGCGCAGTCGCCCGGCGTCGTCGGCCGCCTGCCGCCAGGCCTCGGCAAAGACGGGCTCCAGGTGCTCGTCGCCCGAGGCCGTCAGCACGTCTGCCAGATCGAACAGCTCGGTGCGTTGGCGCAGGTAGACCGGCTCGTGCTCGCGCGGCGCCATGACGTAGCGCACCGCCGCCCCCTTGAGCACGAGGATCTCGGCGCGGGTTCCCTCGGGGATGACCAAATCGGCGTCGTAGCGGGCCAGCGGGCCGTCGCCGAAGACCTCACGGGTGGCGCGCGCCACCTCGGAGACGAAGCGGCCGATGAGCTGGCTCGTCATGTTCTTCAGGCCGGCGGCGTCGGCCATGGACCCGGTGTATCCCGCGATCCAGCTTTCCAGCGCCGTCAGCCTGCGCCAGGCTGCCTCCAGCTCCTGGGCGTCCAGGTCGTGTCCGTACCAGTTCAGCGTCGCCTCGACGACGGCCTGGCTTTCCGCGGCCGAGCGCAGCGTGGCCGGGTCCATCTTGCCCAGGGCGATGGCGTCCTCGACGTCGTGGACGGAGTAGCCCACGTCGTCGGAGAAGTCCATCACCTGAGCCTCCAGGCAGCGTCTGAGCGCCGGCGCACCAGCACGCATCCAGGCAAAGACCTCGCGGTCGTCGTCGTAGCAGCAGTACTTGCGGGCGCTCTTGCCCTCAGGCCCGCCCGGCCCCTCACCACGGGCCCAGGGGTACTTGGCGACGGCGTCCAGGCTCGCACGCGTGAGGTTGAGGCCCACGCTGCGCCCGGAGGCGTCCAGGGTCTTGGGCTCCAGCCGGGTCAGCAGCCGTAGGGTCTGCGCATTGCCCTCAAATCCGCCGATCGAGGCGGCCACCTGGTCCAGGGCCTTCTCGCCGTTGTGCCCGTAGGGCGGGTGGCCGAGGTCATGGGCCAGGCAGGCGGTGTCGACGACGTCCGGGTCGCAGCCCAGCGCCTGACCGATCGCCCGGCCAACCTGAGCCACCTCCAGGGAGTGGGTCAGGCGCGTGCGCACGAAGTCATCGGCAGAGGGACCGAGCACCTGCGTCTTGGCCCCCAGGCGCCGCAGCGCGGAGGAGTGGAGAACACGGGCTCGGTCGCGCTCAAAGGGCGTGCGCTGAGGGTTCTTGGCAGCCTCGGTGACGAAGCGTTCGACGTCGGGGGCGCCGTAGCCGATGAGGTCGCCCCGGTCCTCTCCAACGGCTGTGGCGGGGGTAGTCAAGACGTGCTCGGGTGACGACATGGCCTCAGCCTACGCAGCGGCGCGCTAGTATGGCCGAAAGGTTGAGGACGATCGCTAGCGGCCTGTGCCAGTCACAGGTGTGCTCACCGGTGCCGCCCCGGCCTCGTGACCGGGCGGTGTGCCCGGCAGAAGGGAGCCAGCTGCCGTGACGACCACGACAACGCTCGTCCACCGTGCGTCCTCCGGACCCATTGAGTGGTGGCGTGACGGGCTGGTTTATGAGATTGCCTCGCCTGAGCTGGGCGCTGCCGATCTGGCTGGTGCCCACCGCATGCTTGACCACGTGGTCTCCCTCGGCTTCACCGCGCTACTGCTGCGTCCCAGCCTCCTGGAGACCTCCACCAGCCAGATCGACTCCTTCCGGGCACTGGCCGAGCAGGCGCATGAGCGTGGTCTGCGCGTGGTGGTGCGGGTCTCCGGTGCCCTGGGCCCGGTCACGGGTGCGCACGTGCACGATGATGACCGCTTCGTCGTCGGCGCCGAGCGCAGCGGTGAGGGGATCTTGGAGCGTGCAGAGGCCTTCCTAGCCGCCGGGGCCGACGGCGTCGACCTGGGCACGATCATTCCCCCGGAGGTCGATGAGCGCACGGACCTGGGACGCCTGACCGAGTACTTCACGATCCTGCACGGTCTGGTCGCTATGCACGTGGAGGACGGGATCCTCGGGGCGGACGTGTCCGCGGACTACCCGGACACGATGCGCCACCACCTCCAGGAGGACTGGCTGCACCACCTGCGCGACGACGCCCTGACCCTCACGCGTTGGGACGTGGAGTCCCTGACGCGTCACATCACGGCCTCACTGGCCGAGCACGACCGCTTCGGCGCGCCGCCGGTGTGGCGCTACCTGCCCAGCTTCCGCCTCAGCGCGGCCACCGATCCTGGGGACGGGCGGCGCTGGTTCGACGTGGCGGGGGAGGAACGGCGTCGTCGAGGACTGTCGATGCAGGCCCTCATGCTGGCCCTGCCCGGTGCGCTCTACCTGCGCCAGGGCGACGAGATCGCCCTGCTGGACCAGGACAAGCCGGAGGCTGCCATGGAGCTGGCGGCGCTGGTGGGCGCCCACGCGCACACCCAGGCCAGCCAGTTCGGCTCGCCGCTGGCTACCGTGCGTCACGCCACGCGGCTGCGTCGTGAGCGCAAGCTGGCCACCTCCACCCTCGCCTTCGTCACCGGCCTGGACTGGTGCCCGCCGCAGGCGCTGACCCTGCTCGTGCGCGACGTCGTCGTCCTGGTCAACACCACTGACCAGGCCGTGGCCCTGCCTGAGCACGCCTCTGTCCTGCTCAGCTCCCAGCAGCTGGACCAGAAGGACGGGCTGCTGCAGGTCCCGCCGACGACGACCACCTGGCTCGACGCCGCGACGGTCCGCTAGGGGCGAGTCGGCCAAGGGCCGGGGCGCGCGGCGGGAGAGGAGCTGCGGGGTTCTGCCCCAGGCGGTGCCACGTGCGAAGATGAGCCCATGGCTTACCGCGACATCCGCATCATCGGCGACCCGGTCCTGCGCACCCAGTGCGAGTGGATCACTGACATTGACGACTCGGTCAAGCAGCTGGTTGAGGACCTGCTGGAGACCGTGGACGAGGACGGCCGCGCGGGCCTGGCCGCGAACCAGATCGGTGTGGGGCTGCGTGCCTTCTCCTGGAACATCGACGGCGAGATCGGCTACATCCTCAACCCCCGGATCGATGAGCTGAACTTTGACGAGTACCAGGACGGGGACGAGGGTTGCCTGTCCGTGCCCGGGCTGTGGTACCCGACCAAGCGTGCCTGGTACGCGCGCGCCACCGGCATCGACCTGGACGGCAAGGAGGTCGTGGTCGAGGGTGAGGAGCTCATGGGCCGGTGCATCCAGCACGAGTGCGACCACCTGGAGGGGCACCTCTACCTGGACCGCCTGGACCGTAAGAACCGGGCCAAGGCGATGAAGGACTTGCGTGCCCAGGGTCTGTAGGTGCTACGAGGCTGCATCTGACAGCTTTCCCCCCCCGCCCGGCTGCGACGAAGGAGCCCTCCATGACTCGACTGATCGACCTTCCCTCCTCGGCCCTGCCAGGGCTGCGCGGCGAGGAGCTCGTGCGTGCCATCGCTGACAGTGAGGGACGCGCCGTCGCCGCCGAGACGATCGTGGCTACCGGCCCTTTGCTGGACAAGGTCTCCAACCCCGAGCTGGCTGCTGCTGCGGGGGCGGACATCGTCGTGCTCAACCTCTACGACGTCGATCACCCGTGTGTGGCCGGCATGCCTGATGCGCAGGGCCAGCAGGAGGCTGGAGACGCCGATGCCTTCGCCTTCGGCTCGGTCGGTCTGGGCCGGGGCGTGACCGCCGGACAGGTGTCCCAGTGGACGGGGCGGGTCACGGCAGTGAACCTGGAGCCGGTTTTCCCTCAAGCGACCTTTCCGCAGGGCCGGCGTGCCACGGTGCGTGCCGCGCAGATGCTGGTCGAGCAGGGCGGGCAGATCGCCGTCATCACGGGAAACCCCGGTACGGGGGTGACGATCGAGGCGATTATCGAGGCCACCAGGCAGATTCGCGCAGCCACGGACGGTGAGCTGGTGCTGCTCGCTGGTCGGATGCACGCTGCTGGCTCGGGTGAGCCGGTGATGACGGCCGACGACGTCGCTCGCCTGGCTGACGCCGGTGCCCACGGCGTCGTGCTGCCGGCTCCGGGTACCACGCCAGGCACGAGCGTGTCCGCGAGCGAGGCCTGGGTGGCTGCGGCGCACGCGCGGGGCATGCTGGCGTGGAACTCGATCGGTACCTCCCAGGAGGGGGCCTCGACGAGCGTCATCGAGCGTCTGGGGCTGGACTCGAAGACCACCGGTGCGGATATCCACCACATCGGGGACTCCGGCTTCTTCGGAATCGCCCCGCCGGAGAACATCTACGCCTACAGCCTCGCGGTGCGCGGGCGGCGTCACACCTGGCACCGGATCGCGGCCTCGCGCATGCGCTGAGGTGCGCTAGCCGTCGCGCCAGCGTGGCGGGCAGCGCCCGCAGGTGTGGCGGTGCTGGCCTTGAGGGGCGGTTCATGGCACCATGACCTTGCACGCCGCGTGCGTCATGAGGAGGCCCGGTCGGGCTCGAGAACGTAGGGGAAGACGGCTCTCGAACCATCCAGGAGGCGATCCATCGTGAACGGTGCCTACACCCGCGGTGTTCTTTTCGTGCACTCTGCGCCTCGCGCGCTGTGCCCGCACATCGAGTGGGCGGCCGCCGAGGTGCTGGGCGCACGCGTCCACCTGGACTGGACGGAGCAGCCTGCGGCTCCCGGCATGCTGCGTGCCGAGGCCAGCTGGGTGGGGCCGGTGGGCACTGGTGCCCGGCTGACCAGCGCGCTGCGGGGCTGGGCGAACCTGCGCTACGAGGTGACCGAGGAGGCCGCCCCGGGCTCCGACGGCGGACGCTGGTCCCACACCCCGGACCTGGGGATCTTCCACGCCCAGACCGACGTGCACGGCAATGTGGTGGTACCTGAGGACCGGGTGCGCGCGGCGCTCGTGCATGCCTCCCAACCTGAGGTCATGCGCCGCGAGCTGGATCTGGCCCTCGGTCAGGCCTGGGACGACGAGCTCGAGCCTTTCCGCTATGCCGGTGCGGGCGCGCCGGTGCGCTGGCTGCACCGGGTGGGCTGAGCCTGCGCTCAGCGCGTGAAGACGAGCGCGACGTCGTGCCCGCCAAAACCGAAGGAGGTGCTGGCTGCGGCCCGCAGCCCAGGGACCTGGCGCCCCTGCGGACCGACGATGTCCACTCCGAGCTCGGCGATCTGCGGATCGATGCCGCCAGGCAGCAAGGTCGGTGGCAGCCAGCCTTCGGCCAGTGCCATGACGCTGAGAACCGCCTCCAGGCCGCCGGCTCCGCCCAGGAGGTGGCCAGTCGCTGACTTGGTCGCCGAGACTGCCGCTGCTGGCGCCGTTCGCGCCAGCACCTGCGCCTCGACCACGTCCCCGGCGGGCGTCGAGGTCGCGTGGGCGTTGACGTGCCCGAGCTGGCTGGGTTCCAGGACAGCTTGGTCCAGGGCGGTTCGTAGCGCTCGCTCCTGCTGGGCGCCGCTCGGATCGGGCCGGGCCACGTCATAGGCGTCTGCGGTCACGGCCGAACCTGCGAGGACCGCCAGCACCTGGGCGCCGCGGGCTGCTGCGTGCGCAGCGGACTCCAGGACCACAACACCGGCCCCCTCACCCAGGACGAAGCCGTCGCGATCGGGTGCGAAGGGACGCGACGCCGTCGCCGCCTCCTCGTTGCGGGTGGACAGGGCCCGCATGGCGGCAAAAGCAGCGACCGTCATGGGGTGCAGGGCTGCGTCCGTGCCACCGGCGACCACGACGTCGGCGCGCCCCCAGGCGATGAGGTCGGCGCCGTAGGCGATGGCCTCGGCTCCTGAGGCACAGGCGGACACCGGCGCGTGGATCCCCGCCGTCGAGCCCAGCTCGATACCAACCGTGGCCGCCGGAGCGTTGGGCATGAGAGCCGGGACCGCCGTCGGCAGCACCCGGCGTGGTCCCTTCTCACGCAGGGTGTCCCAGGCCTCCATGACCGAGAGCACGGGGCCCATGCCCGGCGAGATCGAGACAGCCAGCCTCTGGCCGTCGACCACCCCGTTGCCTGCCGCGCTCGGGCCGAACGCCTGCTGCCAGGCTTCACGCGCCGCCAGCAGGGCACACTGACTGGCACGGTCCAGTCGCCGCAGTTCCTTAGGCGTCAGGCAGGACTGCGGCTCGAGGGCGAGCCGAGCCCCGATCCGCACCGGCAGCTCGTGGGTCGCCACCCAGTCCTCGTCCAGCTCGCGCACCGCGCAGCGCCCCTCGCGCAGGGCCTGCCACGTGGTGGGCACGTCCCCGCCCAACGGATTAGTGGTACCCAGGCCGGTGACGACGACGGTGCGTGGCGCCAGGGCCGAGGCCTCGGGAGCGGGACGGGCCACGTTTCAGCCCTGCTTCTGCGCGGTCACGAGCTCGACGAGCGAGCCAACGGTCGGCAGGGTGGGGATGAGGGAGTCGTCCAGCGCGACGCTGAAGCGCTCCTCGACCTGGGTGGCGATGGTGAGCAGGCCCAGGGAGTCGATGTCGAGGTCGTCGGCGAAGCGGGATTCAGGCGTGATGGTGCTGGCCTCCACGCCGGCCTCCTCAGCGGTGATCTCAGCGATGACGGCGAGGACGTCGGTCTGCTCAGGCATCAGGGTCTCCTAAGGGGTCATAGATTCGTGGTGGCGCCGGCTCTGGCCACGGCCGAGTCCGGGCGGTAGGGCCGGTGAGCGGCCGCTACCGGTCATTGTGTCTCACAAGCAGGGGCGGGGGTGAACCGACGGCGCGTCGGCTTGCCACAGGGCGGCTGGCGGCGCGAGGCGGGCGTCAGGCCTGGCGCCGCGCCGGCTCCACCAGGTCCTCAGGCGAGCGCAGGCGGGTCAGGTGCGTCTCTGGCAGGTCGCGGCGAGCCAGGCCGGTGAGGGTTCCTGCGGGGGCGAGCTCGATGATCGAGGTGATCGCTTGCCGGTGCAGTGTCTCCTGGACCAGGTCCCAGCGCACGGGCCGGGTGATCTTGGCGCAGACGGCGTCCAGCAGGCCCTCGCTGCCCTCGTGCGGCAGGTGGGCTACGCCGTCGGCGTCATCGATGACGGCGGCGGTGGAGGCCCGTCGGGGCAGGTGCGCCACGGCCGCAGCCACCTGCGTCTGCGCCGCGGACATCGCGGGGGAGTGGAAGGCTCCTGCCACGGCGAGAGGGAGCACGCGGACGCCGGCAGGAGGAACGAGCGCCGCCAGTGCCTCGCGGCTGCCCGAGGCAACCACCTGGGTTGAGCCGTTGACGTTGGCGGCAGTCAGGCCGGCCTGGTCGATAGCCGCCAGGACCTCCTCCCGGCTACCGCCGATAAGCGCCGCCATCCCACCGTCGTGCTCGGCCGCGCACCGGGCCATCGCCCGGCCCCGCAGCGCAGCCAGCCCGACGGCCTCGGCCGGGGAGAGAACCCCGGCCAGTGCCAAGGCGGTGAGGTACCCGAGGGAGTGCCCAGCGAGCACCGGCGCTGGCCCAGGTGAGGCTTGAACGGGGCGAGGGCCGGCGAGCCCGACGGCGATGGCGCAGGCCAGGGACGTGGCCACCGTCAGCGGCTGGGCGACCTGAGTGGGGCGGAGAGCCTCGGCCGAGGCCGTGGTGCCCAGGGCCACCAGATCCGCATCCGCCGCCTCGGACATGGCCTCCAGTACGCCGGGGAAGCGGGCGTTGGCGCCCTGCCACCAAGGCGTGAGCATGCCGGGGCGCTGAGAACCCTGCCCGGGGCAGACGACGGCGGTGCCAGCTGGGAGGGCCAGGGCCAGGATCTCGGGCTCAGCGCGCGCAGGAGCGAGCGGTGCGCGGGCGCTCGCTGCGGGCGGCGGGGGCGTCGTCGTCATCGCTGATCGCCTTCGTGCAGACGGCCGGCGATGATGGCCAGGTGGAGGACCAGGCTGTCACGCGCGTCGGTGGCGTCCCATCCCGTCACCTCGCTGACGCGGCCCAGCCGGTAGCGCACAGTGTTGGCATGGACGAACAGCTCCCGCGCGGTGGCTTCCAGGCTGCGGCCCAGCGCCAGGTAAGTGGCGACAGTCTCCTCAAAGGGCTCACCCATCGCACGCAGCGGCTCATGCACGAGGGTCTCGACGCGCTCGGTGGCCAGCTCATCGCCCAGCAGCAGACGCTCAGGAAGCAGATCGTCAGCGCGCACCGGGTTCGGAGCCTGGATCCATCCCGGCAGCGCGCGCAACCCAGCCAGAGCTGAGCGCAGCGACCGACCCGCCTGGCTGACCGCGCTCACCACCGGACCGAGCACGGCGGCGCCGTCGAGCCGGCGAGCGATGAGGGCGGCTGCGGCGTCGACCGCCTGATCCGGGCTGCCGGAGGACTGCGCCGCCTCGGGCTGGCCCCCCAGCACGATGATGACTGAGTCCCCGCGCACGGAGACCAGACAGTCGTGAGCGTGCTGCCTGCCCTCGTGACGAAGCCGGGAGGCTGCGATGGCGTCCAGGCTCGCCTGGGCGGCGATCGCCACCACCGGTCCGTTTCCGCTCCAGCCGGCCGAACCGGCCCGGGAGGCCGCCTCCTCCGGGGACCCGTGGAGCATCGAGTCCACGGCGACCGACTCCAGACGGGCGTCCCAGGCGCCACGAGCCTCTGCCGCGCGGGCGTAGACCTCCGCTGCGGCGAAACCGACGTCCCGGCCGAAGGTGAGGACGAGAACCGTCAGGGCGTCATGATCTTGCTCGGGAACGGCCTGGGGGGCCTCCTCCACGACGACGTCGAGGGCGGTGCGTACCATGCCGAGCGTCTGCTCCAGCGTGATCGTGCCGGTCAGGGCTGCTGGCGCCACGGAGAAGATCTTGCCGGGGGCGACGGCGGTGTCTGGGAACTCAATGGAGTCGACGAACATCGTCACGCCGAGACGGGCGACAGCAGCAATCTGCTTGCGGGCAGGCTCAGCCAGGGTGCGGTACCACGGGTGCGCGGCGCTGATGCGGTCCAGAGCGTGCTCGATGATGGGCTCCTGGGCCTGACGCAGAGCTGCGACCGCGGGTGCACTGAGGTCCTTCATGCCTGAGAGCCTAGCCTGCACCCACGACACCGGAACGGTCCGCAGGTGGGACCTTTTGAGGGAACCGACAGAAAAACGACGGCGGGGCCGGAATACGGCAGATCTGGGGCGAAAGTCCGTGGACGCCGTCGGATCTCGCCCGGCAATGGCGTCCGGGTCCTGCTGCGGGTCGCTAGGCTGGGGCCTGCAACACGGCGCTGGGCCGTGAGCAGACCGTCAACGTCGACGTGCGCCTGGGGCGCACTGGAGGAATCACGATGTCGCAGGCCACCCGCACCGAGGAAGACCTCCTCGGTCCCCGCGAGGTACCGCTCGAGGCGTACTGGGGTATCCACACCTTGCGCGCCCAGGAGAACTACCAGATCTCTGGCGTGACGATCGGGGAGGAGCCCGCCTTCATCCGCGGCATGGTCCAGGTCAAGAAGGCCTCGGCACTGGCCAATCACGAGTTGGGGACGCTGTCTGACGAGGTGGCTGACGCCATCGTGTGGGCCTGCGACCAGGTGCTCGACGACGGGCGCTGTCTGGACCAGTTCCCCATCGACGTCTTCCAGGGCGGGGCTGGCACGAGCGTCAACATGAACACCAACGAGGTCATCGCCAACCTTGCGCTGGAGCACCTGGGCTACGCCAAGGGACGCTACGATGTCATCAACCCTAATGACCACGTCAACAAGTCCCAGTCCACGAATGACGCCTACCCCTCCGGCTTCCGGCTGGGTCTGTACGCCCAGGTCGAGGCGCTCCTGGCTGAGCTGGACCGTCTCATCGACGCCCTGGCGTCCAAGGGCACCCAGTTCAAGGACGTGCTCAAGATGGGGCGCACCCAGCTCCAGGACGCCGTGCCCATGAGCCTGGGACAGGAGTTCGAGGCCTTCAGCGTGCTGCTGGGCGAGGAGATCTCGCGGCTGCGGGCCAACTCCAGCCTGCTCCTGGAGGTCAACCTCGGTGCCACGGCGATCGGGACGGGACTGAACACTCCTGAGGGGTACCAGGACTCCGTGGTGGGCTACCTCCAGCAGGTCACGGGCCTGCCGATCAAGGGCGCGGAGAACCTCATGGAGGCCACCAGCGACACCGGCGCCTACGTCTCCATGCACGCGGCCATCAAGAGGCTGGCGGTCAAGCTGTCCAAGATCTGCAACGACCTGCGTCTGCTGTCCTCCGGACCGCGTGCAGGCCTGGGGGAGATCCGCCTGCCCGAGCGGGCTGCGGGGTCCTCCATCATGCCGGCCAAGGTCAACCCGGTGATCCCCGAGGTCGTTAACCAGGTCTGCTTCAAGGTCATCGGCAACGATGTGGCGCTCACCTTCGCTGCCGAGGCCGGCCAGCTCCAGCTCAACGTCATGGAGCCGGTGATCGGCCAGACGAGCTTTGAGTCGATCCGCCTGCTCACCCACGCCATGCGCACGCTGCGCGAGCTGTGCATCATCGGCATCGAGGCCAATGAGGAGGTGTGCCGCGACAACGTCCTGAACTCCATCGGGATCGTCACCTACCTCAACGAGGTCATCGGTCACCACAACGGTGACTTGGTGGGACGTGAGTGCGCCCGCTCAGGACGAAACGTGCGTGAGGTGGTCCTGGAGATGGAGCTGCTGGACGAGAAGACGCTGGACGAGCTGCTGAGCGTGGACAACCTCCTGCGTCCGCGTTACCGCGACATGCGCTACTACTCCGGCTCTGACCCGTCGGTTCCCCGTACCCGGGCCGAGGACGCTGACGAGGACTGACGCCAGCGCCCAGCGCGTGCAAGTGCGGCCGGGTGAAGGGCTTGAAGACCCTTCACCCGGCCGCACTCACGCGTTCAGCGAGAACGGCAGCCCTCAGGCCTCGCCACCCTGGCTGCCGGAGGAACCGGCGTTGACGTCCTCAAGGTTGTAGCGCTCGATCGCCTGGGCCACGACCTCGCGGTCGAGCTTGCCCTGCTGCGCCAGCGCCTGAAGCGCCTTGACGACGACGGAATCGGCGTCGATGAGGTAGTGGCGGCGAGCCGCAGCGCGGGTGTCGGAGAAGCCGAAGCCATCGGCACCCAGCACGTGGTAGTCGCCAGGGACCCACGGACGGATGAGGTCAGGCACCGCGTGGTCGAAGTCGCTGGTGGCGATCAAGGGACCGGTGGCGTGGGCAAGCTTGCCGGTCACGTAGGGCACGCGCTGGTCAGCGGTGGGGTGGAGGAAGTTGTCCTTCTCCACCGCCAGAGCCTCACGGCGCAGCTCGCCCCACGAGGTTACGGACCACACGCTGGCGCGCACGCCCCAGTCCTCAGCCAGGATCCGCTGAGCCTCGACGATCCACGGCACCCCCACGCCGGAGGCCAGCAGCTGGACCTCGGGACCGTCGCCTGCCGGGGCGTCGGAGATCTTGTGCAGACCCTTGAGAATGCCCTCGACGTCGACGTCCTCGGGCTCGGCCGGCTGGACGATCGGCTCGTTGTACACCGTCAGGTAGTACATGATGTTGCGGTTACGACCGCTGTCCGGGCCGTACCAGCGCTCCAGCGCGTCACGCACGATGTGGCGGATCTCGTAGGCGTAGGCCGGGTCGTAGGAGGCGAAGGCCTCGTTGGTCCAAGCCATGAGCGGGGAGTGGCCGTCCATGTGCTGGGTACCCTCACCGGTCAGCGTCGTGCGACCGGCCGTGGCGCCGATGACGAAGCCACGGGCCAGTTGGTCCCCGGCGGCCCAGAACTGGTCGGCCGTGCGCTGGAAGCCGAACATCGAGTAGAAGATGTAGACCGGGATCATCGGCTCGCCGTGGGTGGCGTAGCTGGTACCGGCCACCTGGAACAGTGAGGCGGAGCCAGCCTCGTTGATGCCGGTGTGCATGAGCTGACCGGAGGTGGACTCGCGGTAGGACAGCATCATGTCCGCGTCCACCGGCGTGTAGTTCTGTCCCTGGGTGTTGAAGATCTTCTTCGTGGGGAACAGCGACTCCAGACCGAAGGTGCGCGACTCGTCAGGAACGATCGGCACGAAGCGGCGGCCGATGTTCTTGTCCTTGATGAGCTCCTTGAGCAGGCGCACGAAGGCCATCGTCGAGGCGACTTCCTGCTTGCCCGAGCCGGACTTGAGGATGTCGTAGACCTTGTCACCGGGTAGCTCCAGCTCGGTGCCGGCGTCACGGCGCTCGGGCACGAAGCCTCCGAGCTGGCGACGGCGCTCGAGCATGTAGAGCAGAGCCGGGTCATCCAGCGCAGGCTTGTAGTACGGAGGACGGGTGGGGTCAGCCTCCAGCTGCTCGTCGGTGATCGGGATGTGCAGCCGGTCGCGCAGGCCCTTGAGGTCGTCGAGCTTGAGCTTCTTCATCTGGTGGGTCGCGTTGCGGCCCGCGAAGTGGGAGCCCAGCAGGTATCCCTTGACCGTGTGGGCCAGGATGACTGTGGGCTGGCCCTTGTGCTCCATGGCAGCCTTGTAGGCGGCGTACATCTTGCGGTAGTCGTTACCGCCGCGCTGCAGGGCCCAGATCTCCTCGTCGGTCCAGTCCTTGACCAGCTCGGCGGTCCGCGGGTCACGGTTGAAGAAGTGCTCGCGCACGTAGGCGCCGTCGTTGGCCTTGAAGGTCTGGTAGTCGCCGTCGAGTGTCTCCATCATGAGGTGCTCCAGGGCGTGGTCCTTGTCCGCGGCCAGCAGCTGGTCCCAGCCACGGCCCCAGATGACCTTGATGACGTTCCAGCCTGCGCCCTTAAAGAAGGCCTCCAGCTCCTGGATGATCTTGCCGTTACCGCGCACCGGGCCGTCCAGGCGCTGCAGGTTGCAGTTGATGACGAAGGTGAGGTTGTCCAGCTGCTGGGAGGCCGCCAGCTGGAGCATGCCGCGTGACTCGGGCTCGTCCATCTCGCCGTCGCCCAGGAAGGCCCAGGTGTGCTGCTGGGAGGTGTCCTTGATGCCCGCACCCTGGAGGTACTTGTCGAACCAGGCCTGGTAGATGGCCTCAGCCGGGCCCAGGCCCATCGAGACGGTCGGGTACTCCCAGAAGTCCTCCATCCGGCGCGGGTGCGGGTAGGAGGGGATGCCACGTCCGCCGGTGGCGGCGGGGTGGGAGTACTCCTGGCGGAAGCCGTCGAGGTCGTCCTCAGTCAGACGGCCCTCGAGGAAGGCTCGGGCGTAGTTGCCGGGGGAGGCGTGGCCCTGGAAGAAGACGTGGTCGCCGCCGCCAGGGTGGTCCTTGCCGCGGAAGAAGTGGTTGAGGCCGACCTCGTAGAGCGTGGCGGTCGAGGCGTAGGAGGAGATGTGTCCGCCCACCCCGATCCCCGGGCGCTGGGCGCGGGTGACCATGACGGCGGCGTTCCAGCGGTTCCATCGGCGGTAGGTGCGCTCGGCGTCCTCGTCGCCAGGGAAGTAGGGCTCGTCGGCGACGTCGATGGTGTTGACGTAGGGCGTCGTCGTCTGCGAGGGGACGGCGACGTTCTTGCGCCGTGCCTCCGCCAGCATCGACAGCAGGATGAAGCGGGCACGGGGGCCACCCTTCTCCTGGATGAGGGCGTCAAGGGACTCGCGCCACTCCCTGGTCTCCTCGGGGTCGTTGTCGGTGACCTTGGTCAGGAGGCCGTCGATGAGCGGCGTGGAGTCACTGGTCGGGCTCACGGGTTCCTCTTTCCTCGCTTCGGTGCGGTGGCAGTTCAGGCTCGCGGCGGCGTCGGGCCGGCGAGCCCGGCCGGGTCGCATGGACTGTAGTCCACCACAAATCTACGGCCTTTGCGTCACAGCGTCGCCCAGGTGACGGGAAGAAGGTCCCAGTGATGCTGTGAGGTCAGCCACCGGAATCCGGCTGAGCGTATGGGCTTGCGTCAGTGGGGTCACATGCTGTGGGCTAGACTCCGTAGCGCCCCACGGGGCACTGAAAACCGCGCTACCGCGCACGAGAACGGGACGCACTGCGAGCCCGAGGGACGGAGAGACGACAGTGGCGAGCACAGCAGGTGGGGCCTTTGGCTTCACCTCCGGCCTCATCATCCAGGAGTTTGGTTACGACGACGACGTCGACGACGAGCTCCGCGCGGCCGCCGAGGCGCTGACCGGTACCGAGCTGGTCGATGAGGACTATGAGGACGTAGCCGACTCCACGATCGTGTGGTGGCGCGATGACGACGGTGACGTCGACGACCTGACTGACGTCCTGGTGGACGCGCAGGCCAACCTCGACGGCGACGGCGTGATCTGGGTGCTCACCCCCAAGGCTCGTACGGCCGGGGCCGTTCCCTCCTCGGACGTGGAGGAGGCTGCCCGCACTGCCGGTATGCATGCCACCTCGGCCGCGGCGATGGGCCAGCACTGGAGCGGCATCCGCATCTCTAGCCGGCGGCACTGACGCCGGGTGCGTCGTCGAACGACGGCGTGCCGTATGCTGCGGCGAGCAGCAGCGCCTACGGGCGCCACGGACCTGTAGCTCAGTTGGTAGAGCAACGCGTTTACACCGCGTCGGTCGTCGGTTCGAGTCCGGCCGGGTCCACCACGTGCACAGCGACGGCCGTGACTGCGGTAGTCTCAGCCGGTCAGCGTGCTTACTTGGCACCCTGGCGGGCCCCCATAGCTCAGTGGTTAGAGCAGCGAGCTTATACCTCGTCCGTGCCTGATAAGCACATGGTCCTGGGTTCGAATCCCAGTGGGGGTACTGGCTCAGCCAGCCACGCCCCCATGGTGGAATCGGTAGACACAGCGGCCTTAAAAGCCGATGCCCTTGGGCGTACGGGTTCGAGTCCCGTTGGGGGCACCTGACCGCCGTCGCTACCCCTTGGCGCCTGTGGCTACCCCCTGGTATCCGTGGCTACCCCTCAGCGCGCGCTACGGGGTAGCGGGCAACCTCAACGGGTAGCGACGGGCATGGGTGGGTAGTGGGACCTGCCTGGCGGGTCGCCGGCCGTAGGCTTGGGACCATGAGCGAGACCACCCCATTGACCGTCGGCGAGGTCGTCAGCCTCCTGCGTCGCATCGCCCCGAACGAGCTCGCTGAGCCCTGGGACTCCAACCAGCTCATCTGCGGAGACCCCGCGGACCCGGTACGCAGGGTACTGCTGGCCGTCGACCCGCTGCCCGCCGTCGTTGATGAGGCGATCGAGACGGGCGTGGACATGGTCATCACCCACCACCCCCTCTTCCTGCGTGGCACTGACCACGTCTCGGCCACGACCTCCAAGGGCCGCAGTGTCCACCGCCTCATCCGCGCCGGCATCGCCCTGGCTAACGCCCACACCTCCTGGGACTCGGCGGCCGGCGGCGTGGCTGACGCACTGGCAGCGGCCGTGGGACTCACGCGGACCGTCGTGCTCAGCCCGAGCCAGGCTGACCCTGAGCTGGGGATCGGACGCGTGGGGGAGCTGGCGGAGCCGACGACGTTGCGTGCCTTCGCCCAGACCGTGGCTACGGTCCTGCCTGACTGCGTCCCCGGCCTGCTCGTCGGCGGAGACCTGGACGCCCAGGTGAGCCGGATCGCTGTCTCAGGTGGTTCTGGGGATTCCTTGCTCGGCGCCGCCCGGGCGGCTGGCGCGGACGTGTTCGTGACCGCGGACCTACGGCACCACCCTGCGACCGACCACCTGGCTGAGGGACGCCCCTTCCTGCTGTGCGGTACGCACTGGGCGACGGAGTGGGTGGGACTGCCCCCGCTGGCCACGCGTCTTGAGGCCGAGGCGGCCGCCCAGGGACGTAGACTCACCGCACAGGTCTCGTGCGTCGTCACCGACGCCTGGACCCTGAGACTGAGCACGGGCGCCTGAGGGCGCCACCACCGGAAGGACCCCCGACGTGACGCGCGCACCACTTGCCCAGCAGCGGCTGCTCATCGAGCTCCAGGCACTGGACTCTGCCTTGGCGCGGCTCAGGCACGAGCGCCGGCACCTGCCCGTGCTCGCCCGCATCGAGGCGACGGTGGAGCGGCTGAAGGCCAACAAGCGCGAGGCCGTGATCGCTGACGCTGGCCTGAGCGAGGCCAAGAAGGAGGCCACACGCCGCGAGGACGAGGTCGGCCAGGTGGTGCGCCGTGCCGGGGTGCTGCGCGAGCGCCTGTCCTCGGGCGGGGCAGGCGCCCGGGACCTGACGGCTATCCAGGGTGAGATCGACCAGCTCGGACGGCGTCAGGCCGTGCTGGAGGAGGCCCAGCTGGCCGCCATGGAGTCCCTGGAGGCGGCGCAGGGTGAGGTCGATCGCCTGGCCGAGGAAGAGACGGCGATCCGGGCTGCTGGCCGTGAGCTGACCGCTGAGCGTGACGCCGAGTTCGCGCGGCTGGACGCCGCTATCGCCGAGGAGCAGGGCAAGCGGGACTTCCTGGCCGGTTCCGTCGCTGCGGACCTCCTGGCCGACTATGACGCAGTGCGCGAGGCTACCGGTGGGGTGGGCGCGGTCGCACTGTACGGACGGCGCGTCGAGGGCGCCGCCGTGGAGATCAGCCCGCAGGAGCACGCACGCATCGCCGCCGCTGACGAGGACGAGGTCATCCACGCCGAGGACGGTGACGTCATCATCGTGCGGATGGAGCGCTGATCTCTCACACGACGAGCGTGAGATCTCGTCGGCCGCGCGAGTCCGGCTCGCCGAGCCAGCCATCGCGTACGCCCTCGATCTGAGCGGCCAGGGCAAGGACGTCCTCGACGTCGGCGTCAGCGGGCAGGCCGGACGTGGCGCGGGCACGCACGAGCGCTCCGGCCAGCAGCCCGCGGGTGTGCTTGGCGTGGTGGGAGACGACGGCGTGGCTACCGTCCGGTCTCCGGCTGACCACCCGCACGCGCACCAGCTGGCCCTGCGCCCCCGGACCCGGCTGCCAGGCAGGGGAGTAGACCCCGGAGCGGCAGTCGACGACGACGCCGTCGGCCGCTTTGGTCAGGACCGGCGCCAGGACGGGCTTCCAGAAGGACGCCAGGCGCCCGGCGTCGGGCAGGCTCACGCCCATCGACAGCCGGTGGTCGGGCAGCAGGTCCGTGGCTCTCACCGCGCCCCACAGGCCGGAGAAGACGATCACCTCATGGCGCAGGACCTCGCGAGTGTCCGCGGAGGAGCCCAGGAGGGACATCTGGGCGGCGTCGAAGAGCACCCCGGTGTACAGCGCGTAGGCCGGGGCACAGGGGGCCTGCTCCAGGACGAGGTTGAGCGCGGCGTCATCTGCCGAGCGTGGTCCGAGCCCGAGCACACGGGCAGCCTCGCTACCGGCGCTGAGCGCGGCCAGCTCGGCCATGACCGTGCGGCGGGCCCCAGTCAGCCGGTCTGGCTCCCACAGGCTGCCCAGGTCCAGGGCCGGGCCGGCGTCGGGTGCGGTCTTGCCCTCAGAGGGAGGTAGGAGGATGAGCACGCACCGATCTTAGGGGTAGGCTGTCCGGCGCGGACGAGCCGACCGGGCGGCCGCGGTACCGCGGGGCGACCCGTGGATCGAGGAACGTCCGGGCTCCACAGAGCAGGGCGGTGGCTAACGGCCACCCGGGGTGACCCGCGGGACAGTGCCACAGAGAACAGACTGCCGGCCGGAAGCTCGCTTCTGGTCGGCGAGGGTGAAACGGTGGGGTAAGAGCCCACCAGCGCTGTAGGTGACTACAGCGGCTTGGTAAACCCCGCCCGGAGCAAGACCGCACAGCAGGCGCCAGAGGGCTGCTCGCCCGAGCCTGCGGGTAGGTCGCGTGAGCCTGCTGGCAACAGCAGGCCAAGATGGATGGTCGCCACCGCCATCGCCGGTCACGGCAGGCGGCAACAGAACCCGGCGTACAGGTCGGCTCGTTCGTCCGCTCGTGCGCGCCTCCTGCGGCGCACGGCACGGGCCGCTGCCCGGGATCCCCGGACAGCGGCCCGTGCCATGACGTGGGTTGCTTACTTGGCCTGGATGTAGACCTCGCCGGTGCCGTCGTACCTGGAGGAGAAGGCCGAGGCGGCGAAGACACCGCTGTTGGCGTCAGAGGCGTTGATGACGTAGGTGTAGTACCCGCTCGCCGAACCGCCGTCACGCGGCATGTCCTGGAGATCGAACTCGTCATCCAGGAAGACGGACTCAGTGGTGTGGGTGTTGCCGTCCTTGACGTAGTCCATCTCCAGCTCGAAGCTGCTGAGCTGGCCGGAGCCGTGGTAGGTGATGGTCACCGGGACCCGCATGTAGACCTTGCCCTCACCCGGATCCTTGTAACCCTCTGAGTAGCCCTGGGCGTCATAGGCCGCCTTGATGGACTCGTTGGCGTTCCACTCCACCGCGCCGAGGGTGACGTCGATCGAGGCCTGCGGGTCATCGTCGAACTCACCGGCCTTGAAGGTCACTGGCTGGCTGGGGTCGAGGGGGTCGTCCATGGATGAGCCCGCGCCCTTGGTGGCCTCGGGAGCCTCTGACTCCTCAGCCTCGGAGTCCTGCTCGGAGCCGGCTGCGGCCTCCGACTCATCTGCGGGGGCGGAGACAGAGACCTCGGAGGAGGACTCGCTACCGGAACCAGGCTCGGAGCCCTTGACCAGGAACAGGATAGCCCCGGCTGCGCCGCCGACGACGGCCAGGACGACCACGACGACGATGAGCCAGAACCACCACTTGCGGGTCAGCGGGTCCTTGCCTGCGCCGGGAGTACCGACGTCAATGGGCTGCCAGCCACCCGCCGTCGGACCTGTTGGACCTCCAGGGGAGGCGAAAGCGGGGGCGCCGGGGGCTGCAGGCATCGTCGGTGCGGCGGCGGGGAAGACGGCCGTGGCTCCGGCGTAGGCGGGGGGTGAGGAGACCGACGGCGCAGACCCGGCCGAGGCTCCGAAGGGCTGGACCGGGACGGTCGGCGCCGGCGAGGAGGCGGGTGCTGTGGCCGGGGTACCAGCGCCGGGAGCCGGCTGGATGACGGCCGTGGGGTCAGGACCAGCTCCGTCGTCAACCCACAGCTGCCAGCCCTCTGGGGCAGGGCCCCAGGAGGGGTCAGGCTGCCACCCGGGTGGCGGGATGAAACCCTCCGGAGGAGCGGGCCAGTTGGGTGGAGGGTTGAAACGCGGTGCCATAGGGCGACATCTCCTGGGAGTGGTAGAGGGACGTGGGCGGCGTCACGCTGGTCACGCCATGACAGACGCTACACGCTCACCAGCCATGTGCGCAGGCCTGGCACGCAGACTGAGCAGCCCCACTGAGGCTCAGGGGAGGGTGAGGATGTCTGCCCCGTCCTCGGTGACCACCAGCGTGTGCTCGAACTGGGCGGTGCGCGAACGGTCCTTGGTCAGCACCGTCCAGCCGTCGTCCCACTGCTCCCAGTCCTCAGTGCCGAGCGTGAGCATGGGCTCGATCGTGAAGACCATGCCCACCTCCATGACGTCGTCGTAGGCGGGGGCAGCGTCGTAGTGGGGGATGATGAGGCCGGAGTGGAAGGCCTCGCCGACTCCGTGGCCGGTGTAGTCACGCACCACGCCGTAGTCGAAGCGCTTGGCGTACTTCTCGATGACACGGCCGATGACGTTGACCTCGCGGCCCGGGCGCACCGCCTTGATGCCCCGCTCCATGGCGGTGCGGGTGCGCTCGATGAGCAGGGCCGTCTCGGGATCGACCTCACCCACGGCATAGGTGGCGTTGGTGTCCCCGTGCACGCCGTGGATGTAGGCGGTGATGTCAAGGTTGATGAGGTCGCCGTCCTTGAGCACGGTGGAGTCGGGGATGCCGTGGCAGATGACCTCGTTGACCGAGGTGCAGATCGACTTGGGGAAGCCCATGTAGCCCAGGCACGAGGGGTAGGCGCCGTGGTCGCACAGGTACTCGTGGGCGATCCGGTCCAGCTCGTCGGTGGTCACGCCCGGGGCGATCGCCTTGGCGGCCTCGGCCATGGCACGGGCGGCTAGGCGACCGGCCTGGCGGATCCGCTCGACGGTCTCGGCGTCCTTGACGTCAGAGGCGGTCACGCGCTCGGGACCGTCGTGGAACATGTACTCCGGGCGGGCGATGGAGCCCGGGACGTGGCGCTCGGGGCCGACGACGCCCTTGGTCAAGGTGCCGCGGGGAGCCCGGTCAGCCAGCGAGGTCGTGGAAGAGGCAGCGTCGTGCTCAGTCATGGTCCTAAGCATAGGAGTCTGGCTCAGGCGTCAAACCAGTGCTCGGGCGCGGGGAAGCTGCCGGAGCGAACCGCTTGGGCGAAGGCTCCGGCAGCCTGGCTCAGCGCCGTGCCGACCTGCCCGAACTGCGCTGCGAAACGCGGGGTCCACTGCGTCATCCCCGCCATGTCCGACCACACGAGCACCTGGCCGTCGCACCTGCCGCCCGCGCCGATTCCGATGGTGGGCATGGGGGAGAGCTCTGTCACGCGCGCGGCAACGGGTTCGGGCACCATCTCCAGCACGACGGCGAAGGCGCCTGCCTCGCCCAGGGCCTGGACGTCGGCCACCATCCGGTCGGCGGCCTTCTCACCTCGTCCCTGGACGCGGAATCCTCCTAGGGCGTTGACCGACTGCGGGGTGAAGCCGACGTGGGCCATGACCGGGATCCCGGCGTCGGTCAGGGCCTGCACGGTCTGGGCCCGGGTGCGACCCCCCTCCAGCTTGACGGCGTTGGCCCCCACCTTGACCAGGCGCACGGCGCTGTCCAGGGCCTGCTCAGGGCCTGCCTCGTAGGTGCCGAACGGCAGGTCGGCCACCACCAGGGCGCGCTCGGTGGCGCGTGCCACCGAGCGGGTGGCCACGACCATCTCGTCCAGGGTTACCGGCAAGGTGGAGTCGTAGCCGAGGCTCACGTTGCCGATGGAGTCACCCACTAAGATCACGTCCGTTCCTGCGACGTCGAGAATCCGTGCTGTGACGGCGTCGTAGGCCGTGAGCATGACGATCTTCTCCCCGCGCTCGCGCATCTGTGCCAGGTGCTGGACGCGGACCTTGCGTGGCCGGGGCGCGCTGGAGGCAGGTGAGGAAGCAGGTACGGCAGACCCGTAGGGAGCCGAGGTCTCGCCTGCCTGCGGCTGGCTGTGGCCCAGGGACGAGGAGGACGAGGGTGTCTCAGTCATGGGCTCCAGCCTAGGCGCATCCCGAGACACCTGAGCGCGTGCAACGCGCCGGACACGCGCGCACGGCATGATGGTGCCACCTACCGCACCGACGGCTCACCCGCCACCGGCCCTTGCCACAGAGAGGTTCCGAGCATGGACAAGCAGCAGGAGTACGTCCTCCGGGCGATCGAGGAGCGTGACATTCGCTTCATCCGCCTGTGGTTTACCGATGTCCTGGGCCAGCTCAAGTCCGTGGCGATCGCCCCGGCCGAGGTCGAGAGCGCCTTCGAGGAGGGCATCGGCTTTGATGGCTCAGCCATCGAGGGGCTCACCCGCGTCTTCGAGTCCGACATGCTCCTGGCTCCCGATCCCTCGACCTTCCAGATGCTGCCCTGGCGTACTGGTGCTAACTCCGTGGCGCGGATGTTCTGCGACGTGCTGACCCCGGCGGGCGAGGCGGTGCGCACGGACCCGCGTGCTGTCCTGGAGCGCCAGATCGCGCGCGTGGCTGAGGCGGGCTTCACCTGCTACATCCATCCCGAGATCGAGTTCTACCTGGTCAATCGCCACGAGGACGGCTCCATCAGCCCTACTGATCACGCCGGATACTTTGACCACGTCGCCGGGGGCACGGCCCACGAGTTCCGCCGCCGCGCCATCCTCATGCTGGAGCAGATGGGGATCTCGGTGGAGTTCTCCCATCACGAGGGAGGCCCTGGCCAGAACGAGATCGACCTGCGTTTCGCTGACGCCCTGTCGATGGCGGACAACATCATGACCTTCCGGGCCGTGGTCGAGGAGGTGGCCCTTCAGGAGGGGTGCACCGCGACCTTCATGCCCAAGCCCTTCGTCAGTCAGCCCGGTTCCGGGATGCACACCCACTTCTCGCTGTTCGAGGGTGACCGCAACGCCTTCCACGATCCGGCCGGTCAGTACCAGCTCTCGGCCACGGGCCGGGCCTTCGTCGCTGGTCTGCTGCACCACGCCAGCGAGATCTCCGCGGTGACCAACCAGCACGTCAACTCCTACAAGCGGCTGTGGGGCGGGGACGAGGCCCCCAGCTACATCTGCTGGGGCCGCTCCAACCGCTCGGCCCTGGTCCGCGTGCCCATGCACAAGCCCGGCAAGGCCCAGTCCACGCGCATCGAGTTCCGCGGCATCGACTCCTCGGCCAACCCCTACCTGGCCTTCGCCGTCATCCTGGCAGCAGGCCTGAAGGGGATCGAGGAGGGCTACGATCTGCCTGCTGAGGCCGAGGACGACGTGTGGGCGCTGTCCGACCGCGAGCGCGAGGCCCTGGGCATCGCGGCCCTGCCGACCTCGCTCAAGCGTGCGGTCGGGGCGATGGCCAAGTCCGATCTCGTGGCTGACACCCTGGGCGAGGACGCGTTTGAGTTCTTCATGCGCAACAAGCGTCACGAGTACCGTGCCTACGACGCCCAGGTGACGGACTTCGAGCTCTCCCAGTTCTTCCCCAAGGCCTGAGCGTGGGCGGCGAGCTGCCGCCCACCGGGGCCCGTCAGCGCTCGGTGCGCTCACGGCTCCTGGCGGCCGGCTTCCAGGACTCCGAGCGCGCACGCGCCTGCCTGGAGGACGCGGCGCTGCGTGAGCTGCTCGCGGACCCGCCTGCCTCCCACGGTCCGACGGCGCAGGCGAGCCTGGGCCCGGCGGCAGTGGGCCTGGTCCAGGCCCTGGGGCGTACGGCTGACCCGGACCTGGCTCTGCTGACCCTGGTCCGCCTGGCGCACGAGGTGCGTGGTCCCTCACGCAGCAGCCAGGCCCGGCTGCTCGCCTCGCTCCTGGGCACGCTGACCGCGGCACAGGATCCGCAGGCGGAGCCCGGCGCTCGCGGCAACGCGCACCACCACCTCAGGCGCCTGCTGGCCGTGCTCGGGGCCTCTAGCGCGCTGGGCGACTTCCTGGTGGCCCACCCGCAGTGCCTGACGGCCCTCCACCCCTCGCGCTCGTGGCAGGACGAGGGGCCGCACGAGGCGGCGCAGGTCCTGGGTCGAGCAGTGCGAGATGCCTTGTCCTCCTGCCAGGAACGAAGCCAGGCGACCACCCGCGCCACCGCGGCGCTGCGCGTGGCCTACCGTGACCGGCTGCTGGCCATCGCGGCTGATGACCTGTGCGCTGCGGACCCGTTGGCGCACACCGAGGTCGTCGGCACCCGGATGGCTCAGCTGGCGGATGCCGCGCTGGAGACCGGCCTGCTCGTGGCGCGTCACGCCGTCGGCCCGGCAGCAGCTGAGGTGGCCCTGGCCGTCATCGCGATGGGCAAGACCGGGGCCTGCGAGCTCAACTACATCTCCGACGTCGACGTCGTCTACGTCGTCGCCCCGGCTGCCTGCGCCACCGGGTCGGCTGACGAGGCCGCGCAAGCCGGAGAGGAGCGGCTGCTGATCACGGGCACGGCCCTGGCTACGGAGCTGGCCCGCGTGGTTTCTGCCTCCGGCACGGAGCCGCCCCTGTGGCCGCTGGACACCGGCTTGCGTCCGGAGGGCAAGGACGGGGCCCTGGTGCGCACGCTCGCCTCGCACCTGACCTACTACGAGCGCTGGGCCTCCTCCTGGGAGTTCCAGGCGCTGCTCAAGGCGCGCGCCTGCGCCGGGAACCCGGGCCTGGGCCGGGCCTACGAGGAGGGGGTGGCTCCTCTCGTGTGGGAGGCCAGCCGCCGGGAGAACTTCGTGGACGACGCACGGGCGATGCGACAGCGCGTGGAGCACGACTCCGCACGCCCCGGCACGCAGGACCGCCGGATCAAGCTGGGCCCGGGAGGGTTGCGGGACGTGGAGTTCACCGTGCAGCTCCTCCAGCTCGTGCACGGCCGGGCCGACGAGTCCCTACGGGTGCGTGGAACGCTGCGGGCCCTGGCGGCCCTGAGCGCCGGAGGCTACGTCTCTCGTGAGGACGCAGCCGTGCTCGACCACGGGTACCGCACCCTGCGGCTGCTGGAGCACCGTAGCCAGCTGCTGCGCCTGCGACGTACGCATGAGCTGCCTAGCCGCCAGGAGAACCTGAGGCGGATCGGGCGGGGCATTGACCGGGAGCACCTGGCTGACCCCGAGGAGCTGCGCGAGCTCTTCCAGTCGGTGCGCCGCCAGGTCCGCTCCGTCCACGAGTCGGTGTACTACCGGCCGCTGCTGGGCGCCGCGGCGGCGCTGAGCCGCGATGAGATGGCGATGGCCCCGCGCGCCGCCCACGAGCGTCTGGCCGCCGGCGGCTACCTCGACCCGGACGGGGCGCTGCACCACATCCAGGCCCTGACTGAGGGAGTCAGCCGGCGCGCGGCCATTCAGCGTCAGCTCCTGCCGGTCATGATCGGGTGGCTGGGGGACGGCCCCGACCCGGACACAGGGCTGTTGTCCTTCCGGCGTCTGTCCGAGGCGATCGGCGGCTCGCACTGGTACCTGGCGATGCTGCGTGACTCGCCGGTGGCGGCACGGCGCCTGTGCCATGTGCTGTCCGGTGCCAGGTGGACCACGGACCGGCTGGCTGAGCGCCCGGAGGCGATCGCGTGGCTCGATGATGACGCTGAGCTGCGTCCGCGTCCCGGTGGAGCGCTGCGCGAGGAGGTCACGCGCCTGGTGCGGCGGCGTCTGCCAGGCCTGATTGGCGAGCACCGCCAGGACCAGGCCGTCGAGGCCGTACACGCCCTGCTCTCGGTACGCTCGCGTGAGCTGCTGCGGGCGGCCCTGGCCGACTCCTTGGACGGTCTGGATCCCGAGCGCACCGCCCAGATCCTCACCGACGCCACTGACGCTGTGCTGGACGGAGCGCTCGCGGTAGCCACGGCGCTGACCCTGGCCGAGAGCGCTGACCCCGGCGAGGGCGTCGAGCTGCCCGGCGAGGACGGCCGGTGGCCACAGGCCCTGGCGGACTACGCCATCATCGCGATGGGCCGTCTCGGAGGCTGCGAGACCACCTACGCCTCGGACGCGGACGTGCTCTTTGTCCACCAGCCACGTCACGGGGCCGACGAGCGCGCTGCCGCGGCGCAGGCAGAGGAGGTGGCTCGGCGCACCCTCGGTCTGCTGACTACGGTAGGCCCCCACCCGCTTGCCCTGGACGCCGACCTGCGCCCCGAGGGACGTCAGGGCCCGATGAGCCGGTCCCTGGACTCCTACCGGGACTACTACGCGCGGTGGTCGGGTGCCTGGGAGCGTCAGGCCCTGCTGCGTGCACGCGCCTGCGCAGGCAGCGCGCAGGTGGGTCGCGCCTTCGAGGACCTCGTGGCGCCGCTGCGCTGGTCCGAGCACGGTCTGGCGCCCGATGAGCTGCGCCAGATCCGCCGTCTCAAGGCGCGTATGGAGTCCGAGCGGCTGCCGCGCGGCGCCGATCCCGGCCGTCATCTCAAGCTCGGGCCGGGGGGCCTGAGCGATGTGGAGTGGGCCGTGCAGGTCCTTCAGCTCCAGCACGCCGGGCGCGTGGGCGGGCTGCGCACGACCTCGACCCTGACCGCGCTGCGGGCCGCCGCCCTGGCCGGGCTGCTGACCGGGGCGGAGACGACGGCGCTGGTCGCCTCCTGGGAGACTGCCACCCGTCTGCGCTCGGCCAACGTCATCGGGACCGGGCGCGACGGCGGAGCCCGCGTGGACGTCCTGCCCTCTGACCCGCGTCAGATCCGGGTCGTGGGCCGGCTTATCGGTCTGGCACCAGGTCATGAGCGCGATCTGGAGGACACCTACCGCCGCATGGCCCGCCACGCCAGACCGGTGGCGGCGCGGCTCATCTTCGGCTCCCATGCCCCTGAGCCGGACGACCCAGCGGGGGGCCTGGCGAACGGGCAGCCACGCGGCCGGGCCGCCGCGGACGAAAGGAGCGCGGCGGTCAGCAACGCGGTGCCGGGTCCTGGCCAAGCGGGCGGGACGACGGCGAGCGTGGGGGACCGGCCCGAGGCCGGGCAGACGCCCAAGGCAGGGGACAAGCACGGCAAGGTCGTGCGCAGGCCGGCTCACGGGCGTCCACGCTCCGGGACCGGTCCCTATCCGTGGTCCTAGGCGGTCCCTGGCTCTCGGTGGTCCCTGCTTTTCGGTGGACCCCGCGCGCCTGGCGGAGCCTCCTCACACCCCAGGGTGAGCCACCAGGCCGCAGGCTGCTGGCAGGATGGGGCCGTGAAGCTCATTCTTGTTCGCCACGGCCGCACGATCGCCAACGTCATGGGTGCCCTGGACACCGCCTTCCCAGGCAACCCCCTTGATGAGGTCGGGCTGGCACAGGCCGCCAGCCTGCCGGGCCGGCTGCGTGAGGCCGGGCACCTGGAGGACATCAGCTCGCTGTGGGTCTCGCCCATCCTGCGCGCGCGTCAGACCATCGCCCCCGTCGAGCGGGCCACGGGCCTGCAGGCCCAGATCTGCTCCGGTCTGCGGGAGGTCCTGGCCGGGGACCTGGAGATGAATACCGATGCCGCCTCGATCGCCTGCTACACCGACACCACCCGGGCGTGGATGATCGGCCGTCTGCACGCCCGGCTGCCCGGCTCGCCCGAGGACGGCGCGGACACGGTGGGCCGCTTCAGCGCCGTCGTCGAGCAGATCTCGCAGGTCGCCGCTCCTGACGCCACTGCGCTGCTCGTGGCTCACGGCACGGTGCTACGGGTATGGACCGCCCTGGTGGCGGCGACGGCGGCCGGCGCCGACCCGGCCTGGATCGCCAACCATCCCATGACGAACACGGCCTTCTCCGTGGTCATGGGTGACCACGAGCATGGCTGGCGCCTGGAGGACTGGGCGGAAGGGACGTGGCGCGCTGCCGACCCGGCAGGCCGGCAGCGGTGAGCGCCGCGCAGAACGGGATCAGCCAGCGTTCCGACCGTCACCTCCGTGCGGCCTCCTTCAGCTCGGGGCCCAGGACTACGAGTGGCTGCGTCCGGGCTATCCGGAGCAGATGTGGGCTGACCTGCGTGCGGACGCGGGAGCGCGTCTGGAGGGCAGCGTGCTCGACGTCGGGGCGGGCACCGGAAAGGCGAGCCTGACCCTGGCCCGCGCGGGAGCACAGGTGACGGCCCTGGACCCGAGTGCTGAGATGCTTGCGGTCCTGGGCCAGCGGGCCGCTCAGGAACGGCTTGCTGCCCGCGTGCGGCTGCGTCAGGGGAGCTTCGAGGACCTGGACCCGCAGACCGAGGAGAAGATCGACCTGCTCGTCAGCGCCCAGGCCTGGCACTGGACCGATCCTGCGACCCGCTGGGTGCGCCTGGCCGGTCTGCTGGCCGACGATGCCATGGCCGCGCTGGTGTGGAACGGCTGGCACCTGAAGGCCTCCCACCATGAGACCGGCCGGGTCGAGGCGGTGGTGAGCGAGCGCAACCGTCGGTGGGGTACCGCCGTGCCCGTGGACACCGAGGCCCATGACACGGGAGGGGGCTGGACGCAGGAACCCGTGCTGGAGGGCCCTGGGGCCGACAGGCTCAGGGAAGGGCGCCGCCGCGTCTATGCCTGGGACTGGCAGATGCCGACGCGCCACTACCTGGAGCTCCTAGGGACGACCTCGCGCTACCGGCTGCTGGAGCAGGGCCGTCGTGAGGATCTCACGACGGCCCTGGGGCAGGCCCTGGGACCGACCACGTTCCTGGCGTGCCAGACGCTGCTGGTCGAGGTCATGGCCGGACGGTAAGGCAGGTCGAGAACAGGCCTTAGAGCACAGAGGACAGGAAGGCGCGGGTGCGCTCCTCGCGCGGGTGGTCCAGGAGATCGGTGGGCCGGCCGGACTCGCAGATGACGCCCTCGTCCATGAAGACCAGCTGGTCGCCCACCTCACGGGCGAAGCCCATCTCGTGAGTGACGACGACCATCGTCATACCGTCCGCGGCCAGGTCCTTCATGACCTGAAGCACCTCGCCGACCAGCTCGGGGTCAAGGGCTGAGGTGGGCTCGTCGAAGAGCATGAGCTCGGGGTCCATCGCCAGCGCCCGGGCGATCGCCACGCGCTGCTGCTGGCCTCCCGAGAGCTGGGAGGGGTAGTGGCCGAGCCGGTCACCGAGACCGACGCGCTCCAGCAGGCTCGCTGCCAGCTCGCGTGCCTGGGCGCGGGCCATGCCCTTGACCTGGACGGGGGCCTCCATGACGTTGGCCAGGGCCGTCATGTGCGGGAAGAGGTTGAAGCGCTGGAAGACCATGCCGATCTTGGCGCGCTGGGCAGCACGGGCCTTGTTGCTCAGCGCGTGCAGGCGCACGCTGCCGTCGGCACGCTGCTCCTCACGCATCCCGATGAGCTCGCCGTCGACCCACACCCGGCCGGCGTCGATCGACTCCAGCTCGTTGATGCAACGCAGCAGCGTGGACTTGCCGGAGCCGGAGGGACCGATGAGCACGGTGACGGATCCGGGGGCGACGGTCAGGTCGATGCCCTTGAGGACGTGCAGCTCCCCAAAGAGCTTGTGCAGCCCACGGATGCGGACCTTGTCGGTCGGGGCGTGGTCAGTGGTCGTCGTGGTCATGGCGTGTACTCGATCATCGGGTCGGAGGTGGTGGTGCCGGCGTCCAGGATGGCCTGCTGGCGCTTGGACATGCCGCGGTGGGCACGCGGGGAGGGCGTGCCGACGGTGTCGAAGCCGCGACCGAAGTACCTCTCGATGTAGTGCTGGCCCACCATGAGGATGGAGGTGATGATGAGGTACCACAACGCCGCCACGATGAGCAGGGGGATGGGCTGGAAGAGCCGGTTGCCCACGTTGTTGGCGACGAAGGTCAGCTCCTTGGTGAAGGGGACAGCCAGCACCAGGGAGGTGGTCTTGAGCATGGAGATGGTCTCGTTGCCCGTGGGCGGCACGATGACGCGCATCGCCTGGGGCAGGATGATCCGGCGCAGGATCGTGCCGTTCGACATCCCCAGGGCCGAGGCGGCCTCGCGCTGACCGGCGTCCACCGAGTTCAGGCCCGAGCGCATGATCTCAGACAGGTAGGCGCCCTCGTTCAGTCCCAGGCCCAGGATGGCTGCGACCGCACCGGAGAAGACCTCCTTGGTGGAGAAGACGAAGAACTCTGGCCCGAAGGGCACACCCAGGCTCAGCTTGTTGTACAGCGCCGGCAGCAGGCCCCAGAAGACCAGCTGGGTGTAGATCGGGGTACCACGGAAGAAGAAGACGTAGGCGTAGGCCACGTAGCGCAGCACCGGGTTCTCACTCTGACGAGCCACGGCCGTGGCCGCTGCCAGCACGATACCGATGAGCATAGCGGCCACCGTCAGTGCTAGCGTCCAGCCGACGGCCCGTACGACGTCGTCATAGCGGAAGTAGAACCACACCAGGTCCCAACGGAACTTCTCGTTGGTGACCAGGCCGTGGACCAGCATCGCCACAAGCAGGGCGACGACGGCTGCTGAGATCCAGCGACCGGGGTGGGGAACAGGCTTGAGCCTGTTGAGGACGACCCCGGAGGCCGGGGCGGTGCTCCGCGAGGGAGCAGAAGAGGTAGTCATCAGTAGTGGTCCTCGCACGGGGTCCTGCCTCGGGACGCGAGCCCCTGAGGCACGATGGTCAGGTGTCGCCGGGTCAGACGGCCGGGTTGATCTCCGCGGTGGTCAGGGCCTGGGAGGTGTCCACACCCCAGGAGGTGAGGATGTCGTTCCAGATGCCCTCGTCCATGAGGTACTGCACGGCTGCCTGAATGGCCTTGGCCGTGGCTTCGTCGCCCTTGGCAATGACGATGCCCTGCGGGGCGGCGTCGAAGACCTTGCCAGCGGTCTCCACGGCGCCACCGGTCTGGATCTGGGCGTAGCCGGCCACGGTGGAGTCAGAGAAGACGGCGTCCAGGGTGCCGCCGGCCAGAGCGGTGGTGGCGTCGGAGTTCAGGGCGTAGGACTTGATGTCGATCGCGTCCTTGCCAGCAGCCTGGCAGTCCTCGTTGAAGCCCTGGATGTCCTCCTCCTGGGCGGTGCCGGTCTGGACGCCGACGGTCTTGCCGCACAGGCCCAGGGTGTCGGACAGGTCCAGCCCGGTGGGGTTGCCCTTGGCCACGTTGAACTGGGAGCCGACGGAGATGTAGGAGACCATCTCGGTGGAGGCCTCGCGCTCGGGGGTGATGGTGAAGGAGGAGATGCCCAGGTCGTACTTCGAGCCGATGGACGGGATGATGGAGTCGAACTCGGCGTGCTGAGCCGTGGCCTCCAGGCCAAGCACGGCCGCTAGGGCGCGGCTGAGGTCGATGTCATAGCCGACGGGCTGGTTGGAGGTGTCCAGGAACTCGGCCGGCGGGTAGTCGGCGGACACGCCGATGGTGAGCTTGCCGTCGGAGGAGATCGACTCGGGCAGCATCGCGGCGATGTCGTCCTGCTTGGCGATACCAGAGACGTCGAAGCTGGGGATCTCGGCGCTGGTGCCGGCCGAGGCGCCGGAGGAGGCGGCGTCGTCGGTCTTGAGATCCGAGGCGGAGGTGCAGGCCGTCAGCGCGAGGCAGGCGGAGGCGGCCAGGGCGGCGAGGGCGGGAAGGCGCTTCATCAGAGGGCTCCTGGGGAGGTACGTGGTCGGGGTGGCGCGCTGGACAGAGCGTGGACCCGACCGCTGCGAGTAGGTCCAGAAGCAACAATAGCCGGTTCGGCGTATAAGTATGCAGTCAAAATCGCATAGAACGGTGTTGTTCTGGCCACATGGAAGGCTCCAGAAGGGGTGCATACGGACAGGGTCCCGATCCGCAGCGGATCGGGACCCTGTCTACAAGGCCTGCTCAGAGGTTCTCGCTCAGAGGTTGTAGTAGAGCTCGAACTCGTAGGGGTGCGGACGCTGGCGCAGCGGAGCGATCTCGTGCTCGCGCTTGTAGTCGATCCAGGTCTGGATGAGGTCAGGGGTGAAGACGTCTCCCTCAGTGAGGTAGTCGTGGTCAGCCTCCAGGGCGTCCAGAGCCTGGTCCAGGGAGTAGGGCAGCTTGTCGATGTCGAAGTACTCCTCGGGAGCGAGATCGTAGAGGTCCTTGTCGATGGGCTCACGGGGCTCGATCCGACCCCGGATGCCGTCGATCCCGGCCATGAGCACGGCGGCAAAGGCGAGGTAGGGGTTGGCCGAGGGGTCCGGCACCCGGTACTCCACGCGCTTGGCCTTGGGGGAGGAGCCGGTGACCGGGATCCGGATACACGCCGAGCGGTTGCGTGCGGAGTAGACCAGGTTGACCGGGGCCTCAAAGCCGGGGACCAGACGGCGGAAGGAGTTGACGGAAGGGTTGGTGAAGGCCAGGAGGCTCGGGGCGTGCTTGAGGATGCCGCCGATGTACCAGCGGGCGAGGTCTGAGAGCTGGCCGTAGCCGCGCTCATCGAAGAACAGCGGCTCGCCGTCCTTCCACAGCGAGTGGTGGCAGTGCATACCTGAGCCGTTGTCCCCGAAGACGGGCTTGGGCATGAAAGTGGCTGTCTTGCCCTGGCGCCAGGCCTCGTTCTTGATGACGTACTTGAACTTCATCATGTCGTCACCGGCGGCCAGCAGCGAGGCGAAGCGGTAGTTGATCTCCTGCTGGCCCGCCGTGCCGACCTCGTGGTGGGCACGCTCGATGTCCAGGCCCACCTCCTGGCAGGTGCGGACCATAGCGTCTCGGATATCAGCCATCTGGTCGTTGGGGGAGACGGGGAAGTAACCACCCTTGAAGGGGGTCTTGTACCCCTTGTTCCCGCCTTCCTCGCTGCGCCCGGAGTTCCAGGCGGCCTCGGCGGAGTCGATGGCGTAGCGGGTGGAGGCCGGAGTGGTCTCGTACTCGATGGAGTCAAAGAGGTAGAACTCGGCCTCGGCCCCGATATAGCAGGTGTCAGCGATACCGGTTGAGCGCAGGTAGTTCTCCGCCTTGGCGGCCACCGAGCGCGGGTCGCGGGAGAAGACCTCGTCGGTGAAGGGGTCGACGATGGAGAAGTTGATCACCAGCGTCTTCTGCTCACGGAAGGGGTCGAGGAAGGCCGTGGTCACATCCGGAACCAGCTTCATATCCGACTCGTGGATCGCGGTGAACCCGCGGATCGAGGAGCCGTCGAACATGAGACCGCTCACCAGGGCCTCGGCCTTGAACTCCTTGGCCGGGATGGTGAAGTGCTGCATGACGCCGGGCAGGTCGCAGAAGCGGACGTCGATGAGGACGACCTCTTCCTTGTCGATATAAGCCAGTGCCTCGGCGGCGTCCTTGAACATGCTTGCTCCTTGCGAGGGTCGGTTCACTGCGTCCCAGGCGCGTGCGCCCGGCGCTGACACGGCAACGTTAGGGTCCAGGAGTGACGCTGGCGTACCGTGAGTGTGTCCTTGGTGTTTCGGCCGGCAGGACCAGGCCGATCAGCGTCCTCGCATTGCGCGGCGGTCGGGGCGCACGTTGTTGGGGTCGATGCCCTTGGGGATCGGCAGGCCCTTGGAGGACAACGAGGACAGGCGCTTGGAGACCTGGGTGATCTCGGTGTTGGTGAGCTTGGTGGGCTTGGTGGGAAGCCGGCGCAGGGTCCTGGACAGGTCGATCAGGCGTGTCTGGCCCTTGCCCGTGCCTACATGGATGACGTGCAGCGGGACGGTGGGCAGGATCCGGGTGACCTTCTTGGACTCGTCAGCCACGAGCTTGTGGGTGCGTCCCACCGGGCCCTCGACGATGAGGACGACGCCGGGGCGTCCCACCAGGCGCCACACGACGTCCTGGGTCTTGGGGTTGATCCCGGCCGGGTCGGGCTCAACGAACCAGCCACGGCCGATCTGGTCCAGCACGGCCTTAGCCGCCCCGGGCATCCCCTCGATCTGGGTGTAGGAGGCGCGTCGCACGGTCCACGACAGCAGGACCATGTCCGCCATGAGGGCCAGGAGCACGGCCATGATGAGCCAGTACCACAGAGCCTGGCTGGTCACCAGGGACAGGACCACCGCCGCGGCCAGGATGACCGCCGTGATGGCGAGCAGCGCCCACCCCACCCAGGGGTAGGTACGCCGGGAGACGGTGTAGGAGTCCTTGATGTTCTGGATGTACTGCCCGAAGCGACGCTTCTTCTTCGGGGCGGGGCTGGCGGATGTGCTCACGGTTGCCCACCTTAGCCGAAGTCAGCGCTACTCCTGTGCGCCCAGGCCTGCAGCCACGAGAGAGGAGGCCTCCTGCCGGGCTGTTCCGGCGACAGCGAGCTCGGCCATCTCGGCGGGGATCGGGCGGCCCTTGGCCTTCATCGCGCGCGACCACAGCAGTCCCGAGCGGTAGGAGGAACGCACCATCGGCCCGCTCATGACGGCCGGAATTCCCTTGTCCTGTGCCATCTGGGCCAGCTCGACGAACTCCTGGGGCTTGACCCACCGGTCGATGGGGTGGTGGAGCTTGGACGGGCGCAGGTACTGGGTGATGGTGAGGATGTCGACGCCGTTGGCCACGAGGTCGTCGACGGCCTCCTCGACCTCGGCGCGGGTCTCGCCCATGCCCAGGATGAGGTTGGACTTGGTCAGCAGCCCCGCGGCGGAGGCCTGCTGGAGGACGGACAGTGAGCGCTCGTAGGAGAAGGCGGGACGGATCCGCTTGAAGATCCGCGGGACGGTCTCCAGGTTGTGGGCGAAGACCTCAGGGGCGCAGGAGAAGACCTCAGCCAGGGCATCGGGGTTGCCACGGAAGTCCGGCACGAGTAGCTCGACGCCGCAGCCAGGCAGCACCTGGTGGATCTGGCGGGCGACCTCGGCGTAGAGCCAGGCGCCGCCGTCGGGCAGGTCATCGCGGGCCACACCTGTGACGGTGGCGTAACGCAGGTTCATCTCCGCCACGGAGGCGGCCACGCGCCGCGGCTCGTCCTCGTCGTAGGCCGTGGGGCGGCCGGTGGCGATGTCGCAGAAGTCGCAGCGGCGGGTGCACAGCTCGCCGCCGACGAGGAAGGAGGCCTCACGGTCGTTCCAGCACTCGTAGATATTGGGGCAGTTCGCCTCCGCGCACACGGTGTGCAGCTGCTTGTCCCGCACCATCCCACGCACTTCTTGGTAGGTGGGGGAGATGACGGCCTTGGTCCGCAGCCACCTGGGCTTGTGCTCGATGGGGGTCTCGGCGTTACGCGCCTCGACACGCAGCAGCTTGCGACCCTGCGGGGCGATCGTGTCCGTCACGTGCTCTTCCTCCTTGGCCAGTGGCAGGTGCGAGCCGATCCTATGCCCGTACTGCCGCCGTGTGGGACCGACGGCCCAGATTCAGCCCTCGGCCGTCAACGGTGCCAGATGCTCCTGGAGGCTGGCGACCACGGCGTCGGCCGGCTCGCTGGTGGCCAGGTGGCGTCCGGTCTGGACAGCCAGGGAGGTGACTCCGGCGTCGTCGATCCCGCACGGGATGATCCGGTCCAGCCCGAAGGCCGCCAGGTCCGGGTCGACGTTGAGACCGATGCCGTGCAGCGTCACTCCTCGCGCCACCCGCACCCCCAGGGCGCAGATCTTGCGCTCACGCGCGGCCGGCGGGCTGCCGGGCGCCGGGGGCACCCACACGCCCGAGCGGCCCTCGACCCGCATGGTCCTGACGCCATAGGCCGAACAGACCTCCATGACGGCTGCCTCCAGGGCGCGCACGTACTTGATGACGTCGATGGGGCTGGCCAGGCGCACGATCGGGTAGACGGTCAGCTGGCCGGGCCCGTGCCAGGTGGTCTTGCCCCCGCGGTCGACCTCGATGACGGGCACGTGCCCAGGCTCGACGACGTCGCCGGCAGGACGCTCCCAGGAGTGCGCGCGCCGGCCGACGGTGTAGACGCTCTCGTGCTCGACGAGGATGAGCGTGCCGGGCCGGGTACCGGCGACGACCTCATCATGCACCTGCTGCTGGAGGGCGCGGGCCTCGGGGTAGGGCACGAGCCGGGAGGCGAGGTCGAGGTCAAGTCGCTGCACGCGGGCCAGCCTAGGCCGCGGCGCACGGTTGTGGACGACGGCGGATCGCTCGGCTGTGTCCACAGCCGTACCGGGCCGGCTGGCACGGTGGGGCGAGCATGGTGAGCATGAGGCCATGAGACGGACTACGCGGGCACGGCGCACCCAGGTGGCCAGGGTGCAGGGGACCAGCCGGCCCGAGACGAGTGAGCAGGTCCTGGTGGCCCAGGAGCTGGAGCTTCGTGGCCTGGCCACTGAGCCTTTGGATCCTGCCGGCCGAACCGCGTCCAGCGCCGTGCTGCGTGGGGTCGATGAGCAGGGCCACGACCTGGTGGTGCGTGTGCTCCGGCTCCCACCTGGGCGGCGTGGCCGCGAGCTGCGTCAGCGCGCTCAGGTACTGCGAGAGCTGGAGACGGCTGGCGTGGTGGCGGTCCGTGCGGTGCTGGATCTGGCGGGTGAGTACCTGGCGGTGGTGATGGATCTGGTGGAGGGGGTCGATCTTGGTGTCCTGCTAGCCGCCAGGGGCAGCTTGACTCGCGGCGAGGCGGCGACGCTGCTGCAGGAGGTGGCCGCGGGCCTGGCGCGCCTGCACGAGGCTGGCATCGTTCACGGGGACGTCTGCCCGGCCAACATCATGGTCACGACGGGCGGCCACGGCGTCCTGGTGGACCTCATGGGCGCGCCCACGCAGACCGGTACGCCTGGATGGGCGGCTCCTGAGCAGGATCGTGGGGGTAACGCCACGCTGGCCACCGACGTCTACGGCCTGGCAGCGGTGCTGCGTTCGTGCGCCCAGGGTACCCTGGCTCTTCAGGCGCGTTTGCACGCGGTGGTCGATGATGCCCTGAGCGCCGATCCGGCTCGCCGCCCGAGCGCGGCGGAGCTTGCCTCGCGAGCCGAGGAGCTGGGACGTCCTCGGCCCCTTGAGCTACCGCAGGAAGCGCTCCTTCAGGCCACGGCGCTGCGCGGGCAGCTGGCGGTACCCACGCGGACGAAGCCTGCACGACGTCGTCCAGGCGGCGCGCGCCGGGCTCGCACGCCCATCGGGCGCGACGCACGCACGCACCGTTCGGTCCGGGCTCCACGTGCGGTCAGGGCGCCACGGGGAGGCCCCCGGGCGCGTCGTAGCGACTCCAGCCGGCGGCGCGGGTGGTGGAAGCGGGCGGTGTGGGCGGTGGCGGGCGTGAGCGCCCCGGTCATCGTGGTCACGTGCTTGGCGCTGCTCCTTGGCCCGGGGCGGCAGGTGGCGGTGGAGGCCCAGACCTCCTCGGTGCAGGCCACGCAGCCCGATCGGCCGGGCAGGCCTGAGGAGCTGCGGCGCGCCGTCGTCGCGCTCGTGGCACGTCGGGACCAGGCCTTGGAGGAGGCGGACGCGACGGCGCTGGCATCGACCACCGTGCCTGGCTCTCCTGCGGCCCTGGCTGACGCCGAGCTCCTGGCCGGCATAGTCAGCCGAGGCGCTCGGGTCCAGGGCCTGACAACGGCAGTGGCCGGTGTGCATGAGGTGGAGCCTGCTGAGGCCGCCGCGGCACGCTGGCCGGGCGCCGTGGCCGTGCAGCTGACCCGCACGCAGCAGGCCTACACCCTGGTCGAGGCGGCGGGGTCCCGGCGCGTGCCGGTGCAGCCTGCCCAGGAGGTCGTCTTCGTTCTGCTGCCCGAGCCGTGGCGGGTGGCGGAGGTAGCCCAGGCGCCAGTGAGAGTGGCCGAGGGCCAAGCGACGAGGTGAGCCAGGACAGCAGACCGAGACGACGGCGGGGCACCACCCTGGTTGGGTGGTGCCCCGCCGCTGTCGGTGAGACGGAGCCGAGCCGGGTTACAGCCCGAGCTCGCCGGCGAAGTCGCCCTCCTCCAGACGCTTCTTAACCGTCATGAGGTAGCGCGAGGCGTCGGCGCCGTCGACCAGGCGGTGGTCGTAGGAGATCGCCAGGTAGCACACCGAGCGGATCGCGATGACCTCGTTGCCGTCGGCGTCCTTGACCACGCGCGGCTGGCGCTGGATCGCGCCCAGGCCGAGGATGGCGACCTCGGGCTGGTTAATGATCGGGGTGTCGAACAGCGCGCCACCGGAGCCGGTGTTGGTGATCGTGAAGGTCGAGCCGGACAGCTCATCGGGGTTGACCTGGTTGTCGCGGGTGCGAGCGGCCAGGTCGTTGATGTGCTTGGCCAGGCCCGGGATGTTCAGGTCCCCGGCGTTCTTGACCACGGGCACCAGCAGGCCGCGGGGGGTGTCCACCGCGATGCCGATGTGCTCGACGTCGTGGTAGGTCACCTCCTTGCCGTTGATCGTGGCGTTGAGCTTGGGGTGAGCCTTGAGCGCCTCGGTGGCTGCCTGGACGAAGAAGGGCAGGAAGGTCAGCTTCGTGCCGTTCTTGGCCAGGAAGTCGTTCTTGGCGCGTGCGCGCAGGGCGGCGATGCGGGTGACGTCCACCTCGACGACCGTGGTCAGCTGGGCTGAGGTCTGCAGCGACTCGATCATGCGGGTCGCGATGACCTGGCGCAGGCGGCTCATCTTCTGGGTCGTGCCGCGCAGCTCGGTGTCCACGGCTGGCTTGGCCGAGGGCTTGGCGGCAGCCGCAGGAGCAGCCGGAGCGGCAGCGACGGGAGCCGCAGCCGCGGCGGCGGCCTTGCGGGCCTCCTCAGCGGCGGCAGCAGCGGCCTCGACGTCCTGCTTGCGGATCCGCCCGCCCACACCGGTACCGGTGACGGTGGTCAGGTCCACGCCCTTGTCCCGGGCGAGCTTGCGCACGATCGGGGTGACGTAGGCGGCCGAGGCCACAGCAGCGGCCGACGGCGCAGCGGTCGGCTCAGGAGCGGGCGCCGGCGCGGCGGGCGCGGCAGGTGCTGCGGGAGCCGGGGCGGGCGCAGCAGCAGGGGCCGGTGCAGCGGGAGCAGGAGCCGCGGCAGGCACTGCGCCGGGCGTGCCGATGATGGCGAGGACGGTGCCGACCTCGACGGTCTCGTCCTCGGCGACCTTGATCTCCAGCAGGGTGCCGGAGACGGGGGAGGGGACCTCGGTGTCGACCTTGTCGGTGGCGACCTCCAGCAGGGGCTCGTCGGCCTCGACGGTGTCACCTACGGCCTTGAGCCAGGAGGAGACGGTTCCCTCGGTCACGGACTCGCCCAGGGCGGGCATCTTGACGGATTCAGACATCTGTCTTCCTTTGATCTCTTCTGCGGTACGCCGACGTGTCAGCCGTGGTTGTGCAGGGGCTTGCCAGCAAGCACCATAGCGGCCTCGCCGAGGGTCTCGTTCTGTGTGGGGTGGGCGTGGACGAGGGAGGCGACGTCGTCGGCGTCTGCCTCCCAGCTCACCATGAGCTGGCCCTCGCCGACCTGCTCGCCCATGCGTGCGCCGATGGCGTGGAAGCCGATAATCGGGCCGTCCTTGAGAGAAACCAGCTTGACGAAGCCCTGGGTCCCCAGGATCTGGCTCTTGGCGTTGCCAGCGACATTGAACTCGGCGGTGGTGATGGCGTCCTCGCCGTGGATCTCCTTGGCCTTGGCCTCGCTCAGGCCGACCGACGCGATCTCGGGCTCGCAGAAGGTGACTTTGGGGACCTTGACGTCATCGACCGGGGTCGGGTCCAGACCGGCGATCTTCTCCGCCACGACGATGCCCTGGGCGAAGCCGCGGTGGGCGAGCTGGACGCCGGGGACGATGTCGCCCACGGCCCACACGCCGGGAACGTTGGTGCGGCCGTACTCGTCAGCCAGGACGAAGCCACGGTCCATGGACACGCCGACCTCCTCGTAGCCCAGGTTGGCGGTCGCCGGCCCGCGGCCGACGGCGATGAGCATGAGCTCGGCGTCGTAGGACTTGCCGTCCTCGGTGTGGACGGTCACGCCCGTGGCGGTGCGGTCCACGGACTTGAACATCGTCTTGGTCTTGAAGGCGATCTTGCGCTTGCGGAAGGCGCGCTCCAGCTGCTTGGAGATGGCCTCGTCCTCGTTGGGGACCAGGCGCGGCAGGCCTTCGATGATGGTGACCTGAGTACCCAGAGAGGCCCAGGCGGAGGCGAACTCCACACCAATGACCCCGCCGCCCAGGATGACGGCCGAGGAGGGGACGTGGTCGAGCTCGAGGGCCTGCTCGGAGGTGATGACCTTGTCGTCGATGGTCTGCCCGATGGTCTTGGAGAAGGAGCCGGAGGCCAGGATGACGTTCTTGCCGGTGATCGCCTTACCGTCAACCTCGACGGTGGTGGGGGAGACCAGCTTGCCCCATCCGGTGATGAGGTCGATCCCGCGCGAGGAGACCAGGCCCTGCAGGCCCTTGTACATCTTGGTGATGATGCCGTCCTTGTAAGCGCCGACGGCGGCCATGTCGATGCCGTGCAGCTCGGCCTGGATGCCCAGGGCCCCAGCCTCACGGACGGCATCGGCCGTCTCAGCGGCGTGCAGGATGGCCTTGGTGGGAACGCACCCGCGGTGGAGGCAGGTGCCGCCGACCTTGTCAGCCTCGATGAGGGCGACCTTGAGACCCAGCTGGGCCCCGCGCAGTGCTGCGGCGTAGCCGCCCGAGCCAGCGCCCAGGATGACCATGTCGTAGACGGTGTCTGTCACGAAAACTCTCCTCAGTTCTGTCCATCGCCCAGTCGGGGCCCGGCACGCTGCACATTGTTTCACCTCCGCGGCTCCCGCACCCACTGAACAGACGGCTCGGTCAGGACTAGGGTCCTGACCGAGCCGTGAGAAGGGTCACCTCATCTGGTGGGGTGGCTGGCGACGCCGTCGGCCTCCTAGCAGGCCATCGAGCGCAGCAGCTCGACCAGCGTGGCCACGCCGGCGCCGGTGCCACCCACCGGCACCCCGCCCCAGGCGGACTTGTCGTTGAAGGCCGGTCCGGCCACGTCCAGGTGGGCCCAGGGGACCTGGCCGACGAACTCGCGCAGGAACAGGCCGGCCACGAGCATGCCGCCTGCGCGGTTGCCGACGCTGGCGTTGCGCAGCTGGGCGAAGGGAGAGTCGAGGTTGGCGCGCAGGTGCTCGGGCAGCGGCATGGCCCAGAAGGCCTCGCCGGCGGCCACGGCGGCCTCGGTGACGGCCTGGCGCAGGGCCGGCGTCCCCATGACGCCGCTGACGCGCTCGCCCAGCGCCACGATCTGGGCGCCGGTCAGCGTGGCGACGTCGAGCACCGCGTCAGGCTCGTCCTCCACGGCCCTCGCCAGCGCGTCAGCCATGACCAGGCGGCCCTCGGCGTCGGTATTCGTGATCTCGACCGTGGTACCCCCGTACATCGAGACGATGTCACTGGGACGCTGGGCGTCGGTGGTCGGCATGTTCTCCGCCAGTGCCAGCCAGGCGTCCACCCGCACCTCCAGCCCCAGACGGGCGGCGGCGACCACCGTGGCCAGCACGGTGGCAGCACCGGCCATGTCAGACTTCATCTCCGGCATGGAGGCCGGCGGCTTGAGGGACAGGCCGCCGGAGTCGAAGGTGATGCCCTTGCCGATCAGCGCCACACGGCGTGCCGCTGCCTCGGGAACCCAGCTCACGCGCACCAGGCGCGGCGGGTGGACCGATCCCTGGCCCACACCCACGATCCCGCCGAAGCCGCCCTCGGCCAGGGCAACCTCGTCCAGGACCTCGATCTCCAGGCTGTAGTCCTGGGCCACGCGCTGGGCCAGCTCGGTGAAGGTCTGCGGAGTCAGACGGTTGGGAGGCTCGTTGACCAGATCACGGGTCAGTCGCAGCGCTCCGCCAAGGATGCTGGCACGCGCCAGGGCCTGCTCGGCCGCCTCACCGGCGAGGCTGGTGGCGATGACGGCCTCAGTCAGTGCCGCTGTGGGCGCAGGAACGCGCCCCGCCCAGGAGTAACCGCCGGCGGCGGCGCCGCGGGCCACGGCCTCGAGGTCGCTGGCGTCAGCGGCCGGCAGGGCGAGCACGGCCGAGTCGGTCCCGGCCAGCTCGCGCACGGCGCGGGCCGCAGCTCGCGCGAGCACCCCGGCGCGTGTACCGCCCAGGGCCACGGCGTCGGCGTCGGCCTGCGCGGCCAGCTCCAGGTCCGTGCCCGTGCCCACCACGAGCAGGGTGGCGGCGGTGACCTCACCCAGGCCGCGCGAGTGCAGGCGCACGACCTCGTCCAGGCCTGCGGTGTAGCCGAGAGCGGACAGTGTCTGCTCCAAGGCCTCCACGTCCAGGCCGGAGGTGTCGACGCCGTCGGTCAGCACTCGTGCGCGAGGCGAGGTGCCTGCCTCACGCACGGCCGCTAGGACGATGGTCTGGGCCTGGACCTGGTTCGCAGGAAGGCTGGTCAGGGACAAAGTGGTCTGGCTGGCGCTGCTGGGCGCGCTCTGTGTGGTGCTCACCCCGGCAATGGTAGTGTCCTGGGCCGCACAGTCGGTGACGTGGCTGGGCACGACCGTGGCCGGCGCTGGGCGTGGCACGGCGTGAGGTGAGGTTGAGGAGGACACGGGCACGATGGAGCGACCTGGAGCAACGTCGCATCACGAGGCAGCCGGCGACCAGCCCCTCGTGGTGCGCACCGTCGAGGACCATCGTCGTCCGGCACGGGGCTGGAGCCGCCTGCTGGTGGTGGCCCTGGCAGTTCTCGGAGCCCTCGTGCTGGCACCCTCGGCCGTGGACCTCATCCGCCGCCCCACCCAGACCCCTGTGGTCGACTCCCTCGACGTGGCGGCGGGGATCCTCTACCTGCTGGCGGCTGTATGCGTGGCCCACAACGGTCGGCGGATGCGCATGGTGGGGTGGATGAGCCTGACCGCCCTGCTCACCGGCGCGCTGCTCTTCGGCCTGCTGACGTGGACCGGCACGGCGCCTGGCCTGGACTCCAGCGTGTGGGCCGACGGCGGACGTCGCCTTGCCTTCCTGCCTCTCCTCCTGCCGGCCGTGGCCGCGGTGTGGATGTGGATGAGCGACCCGCGGCGCATCGTCGTGGCCGCTGAGCGTCGGGAGGAGCTGACCCGGCGCCAGGGCTAGCGCGAGGAGAGGCGACGGCGCAGCCGGCGCTGCACGCGTGCACCTAGTGAGGTGCGGCTGGCGGCCGCCTCCTGGGCCGCGCGCTGGTGACGGTAGAGGCGGCGAACCATGTCCTGCTGGGAGATCCAGCCGACGAGCTGGCACGAGGCCGCGCCGCCGCTGGCGCCAGGCCCGCGCACGACCGGCACCCCGTCAGCGTGGCTGCGTGAGAGCAGGGCGAGGACGGCGGTGGCTTCCTCGTGCTCGTCGACCTTCTCGTGGGTCAGCCGCAGCTCGCCCAGCGTCTTGGCGCGGCTGTGGTCCGGCTCCGCCAGGGTCTCGGCGATCTGGACCGCGCTGACGCAGCCCAGGAGGGAGCCCAGGCTCCCGGCACCGGGCGCCACGGCGTCGTCGACCACGGGCAGGACTGAGGAGCCGGAGGCCTGGAGCACCCGCGCGGCGTGGGTGAGGCGGTCGCTGGCCAGCAATACGGCCGGCGGTGAGGACATGAGCCGCCGTGCCGTGGCACGCCCGACCAGGGTCGAGGCGAGCGGGTCCTCCACGTCCTCCCCGCGGCGGCGCAGCTCCTCGGTGTAGATCGTCGTGCGGGTCAGGAACCTGCTGGCGAAGGTGGCCAGCACGCTGGCCAGCATGAGGGGGGTGAGCAGGGAGTACTGCGAGGTCATCTCGATGATGAGGACGACGGCGGTGATCGGAGCCCGTGCGGCACCGGTGAAGACCGCGCCCATCCCGATGACTCCGAAGACCGCGGCTGCTGAAGGGTGGTCGGGGACCAGCGCCAGGCCGAAGGCGGCTCCCAGGGCGCCCCCGATGAAGAGCGAGGGGGCGAAGACCCCGCCGGCGAAGCCCACCGCCAGGGTGAGGCTCGTGGCCACGATCTTCAGGCTCATGAGCCCCACCAGCGCCCCGGCGCTGTAGCCGCCGTCCAGGATCGTGGACAGGACCGCGGAGGACTCCCCGTAGGACTGCGGCCAGATCATGAGCAGGGCGCCAACCGTGAGCCCTCCCAGCGCCGGGCGGGCCCATATCGGCAGGTGGGTCACCCGCCACAGCCAGGCTGCGGCGTCGGCCATGAGGTAGCGGCAGCGGGAGAAGACGACGCCGACGACGCCGCCGACCACGCCCAGTAGGGCGACCCAGCCCAGGCGGGCGTCCCCGGCCAGGTCGAGCTCAGGAAGAGGCATCGTCACCGCCTCACCGAGCACCTGGTGGGACAGGACGGTGGAGGAGACGCAAGCCAGGACCACGAAGGCGAAGGCGTCAACCGTGAAGTCCAGGAGGATGACCTCCATGGCGAAGAAGGCACCAGCCAGCGGGGCGTTGAAGGCGGCCGCGACGCCGGCGGCCGTGCCTGCTGCAGCCAGCATCCGCACCCACCGGCTCGGCAAGCCCATCCGACGTCCGGCGAGTGAGGCGGTGGAGGCACCGAGCTCGGCGATGGGTCCTTCAGGGCCGACTGAGCCGCCACCGCCGATGGTCAGGGCCGCGGCCACGACGCTGGCCGTGGCCGCGCGGGGAGCCATAGCGCCGTCCCTGCGGCGCGCAGACCAGATGACTCCCGCCACGCCGTGACCGGTGGGAGTGGGCCCGAGCCATGCCATGAGCGGTCCGACGATCAGGCCCGAGACCACTGGTACCAGCAGGAGGAACCAGCCCCCTGCGAAGGACAGCAGACCGCCACCTGCCGGGCTGGTAGCCGGGGCGTGGCTGCCGGTCAGCAGCTGCGCCCAGGCGTCGATACCCAGCCGGAAGCAGATCGCACCGGCTCCCGCTGCCAGGCCTACCAGGACCGCCAGGCTGTACAGGCCAGAGCGGTGGTAACGCAGGATGGCCAGGGCGTCGGCCGCGGCGCGCTGGCGCAGGCGGGGACGGCCAGGACCCTGGGGCAGTTCGTGCCCAGGCACCTGGCTCAGTCCTGCCTGGCGGGATCGAGGTTGTCCACGCGTACCGCGGTGCGCAGCTCCTCAGTGACCGGCAGGTGCCAGACCTGGGTGTAGAAGCTGAGCTCGGCCTCCAGGGCCCGGTGGATGTTGGACGCCGAGCGGAACCCGTGGCCCTCGCCCTGGAAGACCTCCAGGGCCACCGGCAGGCCCTGGTCGGCCACGGCCCGGTAGAGGGTCGTGGCCTGGTCAGCCGGGACGATCGGGTCCTCGCTGCCCTGCAGGAGCAGCAGCGGGGCGTGGATGTCGCTGACGTGGGAGATCGGGGAGCGCTCGGCCAGGACCGGGTCCTCGGTATCCGTGGCACCCACCAGGGTGTGGATGTAGCGCGACTCGAACTTGTGGGTCGTGCGAGCCATCTGTGCCAGGTCCGTGACCCCGAAGCTGGAGGTGGCGGCGGAGAAGACGTCGGAGCGGATGAGGCTGGACAGCACGGTGAAGCCACCGGCCGAGGAACCTCGCACCGCCATGCGGCTGGGATCCACCAGGCCCTGCTCAGCCAGGTACCGGGCGCCACTGACGACGTCGTCGACGTCGACCAGCCCCCAGGCGCCGTTAAGCGCCTTGCGGTAGGAGCTGCCGTAGCCGGTCGAGCCGCGGTAGTTGACGTCAAGGTAGGCGAATCCGCGGCTGGTCCAGTACTGCACGCGCAGGTCGTAGCCCGGGCGCGAGGCCGCCGTCGGCCCGCCGTGGACGTTGACGATCAGGGGAGGGAGATCACCGTCCGGCCCGGTGTAGCCGGCCGAGGCCGGAGGATAGAAGAAGCCGTGTGCGGTGGCGCCGTCGGAGCTCGGCCAGGACACCGCCTCGGGGAAGGAGATCCCGATCGACTCCGGGTCCAGCTCGCCGGAGTCACGCAGGACCTGCACGCCGCCGTGACCGACCTCGACGATGGCCGGCAGGCAGTGCTCGTTGCTGGCCAGCATGACCACCCGCCCCGAGGAGGACGAGGCGACGTTGCCCAACGGCTGCCAGCCCACGTTCCACTCCTCCAGCTCGCCGTTGGCCAGACGGATGGTGCCCAGGTGCCACACGGCGTCGCGGGCCCAGGAGGCGATGAGGTGCTCGCCGTCCAGGACGTCGAAGTGGTGCGGACCCAGCTGCCAGGCCGGGAAGGTGAAAGTGGCCTCGGCCGGGTGGAGGGGACGGGTGCGCAGCTGGCGGGTCCACCCCTCGCGGTTGGTACCGCGGCGGGGGAACCCCTCGGTGCGGTAGAGGTTCCAGAAGCCCGAGCCGTTGGCGACGTGGACCAGGTCGCACTCCTCGGTCCAGCGCGGCTCGGACACGGAGTGCCCCTCGCCCCCGTCCAGCACGGTCTGGGAGCCGATGGTGCCGTCCGGCTGGAGGTCGCCGACGTGGAGAACCGCCTCGTCCCAGGGCATCGAGGGGTGGTTCCAGGTGATCCAGGCCAGGTGCTCGCCGTCGGGGGACAGCGTGGGAGAGGTGACGAAGTCCGTGCCCGATACGAGGGTGCGCACGGGCGAGTCGTCGCGTGCGGCCGAGCCGTCCAGGGGGACGGCGACGAGGGTGTTGACCGGCTCGCCGCCCCCGCGGTGGTCCTCGCGCACGGCGTAGACCAGCCCGCGGGCGGTGTCGATCTCCAGGTCCCCGTGACGCACGTCCCCGTAGATCGTCAGCGGTACCAGGCCGCGCAGACGGTGGTTGACGTCGTAGCGGTAGAGCCGGCCGTCCCCGGCGTGGGAGACGACGATGATGCCCGAGTCGACGGCGTAGGCGCGTCCGCCGTACTCGTGGACGCCGGTGCGCACGTCCACCAGCTCGTCGGAGGGCGTGAGCGGCAGGACCTCGCCGACCTGGCCGTCACCGTCACGGCGCAGCAGGACCTGGCGCCCTGCCTGGGAGGCGCGCTGCTCGACCCAGTAGGTGTCCGGGCCGTCCACGCGCACCTGTGACAGGGTCACCGTGCGGGTGGTGATCGTGCCCGGTGAGATGGGCGAGGGCCAGGTGCCGAAGGGGGCGGTGGTGCTCATGAGGTGCTCCTGTCCGTTGGGCTGGTGCGTCGCGTCGGGCCGTGAGGAGGCCGCGTGACGCGTGCCATGCCATACCCTACGTGCCCTGCGTGTCCCCTGGGTGACACACAGCATGCGCCGCGGGAGCAGGGGTGGTCACTCAGCGCCTATGCTGTGGTGTCTGGCCACCGACCCTGCAGGTGCACCTCGGCGGCCGATGACAGGCGGCAGCCACGCCAGCCCCGCGCATGGGCACCTCATGCGCGGGCAGGGACCAATCGGGAGGACGACGGCGATGAACCTGAGCACCCAGGCTCCCGGCTCGGGCCAGGACCACGTGCGTGGCGGTGCGCACGTCCAGGCGTGCCAGGACCTGCCGGCCACGCCGTTGCTGTCCTCGATCAGGCGCCCCAGTGACCTGCGGCGCCTGACCAGCGAGGACCTCACCGCCCTGGCGCAGGAGATCCGCGAGTACCTGGTGGCCACGGTGGCCCGCACCGGCGGCCACCTGGGCCCCAACCTCGGTGTGGTCGAGCTGACGCTGGCGGTGCACCGGGTCTTCAGCTCTCCTCGCGACACCATCGTCTTCGACACCGGGCACCAGGCCTACGTGCACAAGCTGCTCACCGGACGCCAGGACTTCAGCCACCTGCGTGAGCGTGGCGGGGTCTCCGGCTACCCGGCGCGCTCGGAGTCGGTTCATGACGTGGTGGAGAACTCCCACGCCTCGACCGCCCTGTCCTGGGCTGACGGGATCGCCCGGGCCAACCACCTGGCCCACCGCGAGGACCGGCACGTGGTGGCGGTGATCGGTGACGGCGCCATGACTGGCGGCATGGCCTGGGAGGCCCTGAACAACATCGCGGACTCGGTGGACAAGCACCTGGTCATCGTCGTCAACGACAACGGCCGCTCCTACGCCCCCACCATCGGCGGGCTCGCCCACCACCTGGACGCACTGCGTACCAACCCCGGCTACGAGCGGATGCTGTCAACCGTCAAGAAGGGGCTGCTGAGCCAGGGAGCGCCGGGACGCGCTGCCTATGACGCCCTGCACGGGCTCAAGCGGGGCCTGAAGGACGTGCTGGTACCCTCCGCCTTCTTCGAGGACCTGGGGATCAAGTACACCGGCCCGGTGGACGGGCACGATGAGACGGCCCTGGAGTTCGCGCTGACCCGGGCCCGTGAGTACGCCGAGCCAGTCATCGTCCACGTCATCACGCAGAAGGGCCGTGGCTACACCCCGGCCGAGGAGGACATGGCTGACCGTTTCCACGCGGTGGGCAGGATCCACCCGGAGACCGGGCTGCCGGTGGTGCCCGAGCGCTTCGGCTGGACTGCCGTCTTCGCCGAGGAGGTCCTGGAGCTGGCCCGCCGCGACGAGCGGATCGTCGGCGTCACGGCTGCCATGCAGCAACCGGTTGGGCTCCAGCCCCTGGCGGACGCGATGCCCGAGCGCGTCATCGACGTCGGGATCGCGGAGCAGCACGCGCTCACGGCGGCCGCTGGCATGGCCTTCGCGGGTATGCACCCGGTGGTCGCGCTGTATGCCACCTTCCTCAATCGTGCCTTTGACCAGCTCCTCATGGACGTCGCTCTCCACTGGGCTGGGGTGACGGTGGTCCTGGACCGTGCGGGCCTGACCGGCACGGACGGCGCCAGCCACAACGGGATGTGGGACATGGCCTTGCTGTCTCACGTGCCAGGCCTGCGGCTGGCCGCGCCCCGTGACGAGCAGACCCTGCGCCAGGCGCTGCGCACGGCGGTGGCGACCCAGGACGGACCGACCGTCCTGCGTTACGCCAAGGGAGCGCTTCCTGCGCCCCAGCCGGTCCTGCGCACGATCGGTGACCCCGATCATCCCTTCGAGGCGCTCGACGTGCTGGCCGACTCCCCCCAGGGGGACGTGTCCGGCGCGGTGGTCATCGTCGGTATCGGGGCGATGGTTCCTGCCGCCCTCCAGGCCGGCGTCCGGCTGGCCGAGCAGGGTGAGCCGGTGCTCGTGGTCAGCCCACGCTGGGCGATCCCGGTGCCGCAGACCCTGGTCGACCTTGTCGCGCGCTGCCGCGGCGCCGTCGTGGTGGAGGACGGGCTGGTGGAAGGTGGTATCGGCTCCCAGCTGCGTGACGCGCTGGAGGAGCGGTGGACCGGCTCTCAGGGCGACGGCGAGGTGGCCCTGGGGGCTGAGCGCCCGCCGCTCGTGGCGCGTATCGGCGTGCCGCGTCGCTTCTTGACCACGGCCTCGCGCGACCAGCTGCTGGCTGACTTCGGAATGGACGCCGACGGCGTTGCCCGGGCCGCACGGCGGATCGTGCGCACGCGCAGCGCCTGAGGATCTGGCGGACGCCGTCGACGCATGGGACCAAGGTCCGGCTTGTCCTGTCATCGCGCTCCCGGTCTGAGGCTTGCGTCACGGACGCGTGACGGCAGGGGAGTAGGACGGAGTGCCTAACGATTCCCCTGTGAGTGATCCCACCGGCCTCGACCGTGTGAAAGGTTCACCTGGGCCACGCGGACGCATACCCTGGTAGCGACGGCGCGAGGACGTGCCGCAGCGCCCCACAAGGGCGGACACCATCGGGTGGCCAGCCGCCACCCACCTACAGGAGGGCACGGATGACCACCGAGGTCACAGCATCCGCCACCGCGGACGAGAGCACCAGCCGCGACGCATGGGAGGGGTTCGTCAAGGGCTCCTGGTCGCAGGGCATCGACGTCCGCGACTTCATCCAGCGCAACTACACCCCCTACGACGGCGACGCCTCGTTCCTTGCCGGTGCGACCGACAAGACCCTGCGCCTGTGGGACACCCTGGAGGAGAACTACCTCAAGGAGGAGCGCAAGGTCCGCATCCTCGACGTCGACACCCACACGCCGTCGGACATTGACGCCTTCCCGGCCGGCTACATCTCCGAGGACGACGACGTCGTCGTCGGCCTGCAGACCGACTCCCCGCTCAAGCGCGCCATGATGCCCAACGGCGGCTGGCGCATGGTGGCCCAGGCCATCAAGGAGGCGGGTAAGGAGATCGACCCCGAGGTCCAGAAGATCTTCACCCGCTACCGCAAGACCCACAACGACGCGGTCTTCGACATCTACACCCCGCGCATCCGCGCCGCCCGCTCCTCCCACATCATCACCGGTCTGCCCGACGCCTACGGACGCGGCCGCATCATCGGTGACTACCGTCGTGTGGCCCTGTACGGCGTCGACTACCTCATCGAGGAGAAGCAGAAGGCCAAGGACGCCGTCGCGGACAAGCCCTTCTCCGAGCACTGGGCCCGCTACCGCGAGGAGCACGCCGAGCAGATCAAGGCCCTGAAGAAGCTCAAGGTCATGGCCGACTCCTACGGCTTTGACATCTCGGGCCCGGCCAAGGACGCCCACGAGGCTGTCCAGTGGACCTACTTCGCCTACCTGGCCTCCGTCAAGTCCCAGGACGGCGCCGCCATGTCCATCGGTCGCCTGTCGGCCTTCCTGGACATCTACTTCGAGCGCGACCTGCGCGAGGGCGTCATCGACGAGACCTACGCCCAGGAGCTCATCGACAACTTCGTCATGAAGCTGCGCATCACCCGCTTCCTGCGCACCACCGACTACGACCAGATCTTCTCCGGTGACCCCTACTGGGCCACCTGGTCTGACGCCGGCTTCGGTGAGGACGGCCGCCCGCTGGTCACCAAGACCTCCTTCCGTCTGCTGCAGACCCTGCGCAACCTCGGCCCGGCCCCCGAGCCGAACATCACGATCTTCTGGGACGAGAAGCTGCCGCAGGGCTACAAGGACTTCTGTGCGCTGATCTCGATCACGACCTCCTCCATCCAGTACGAGGCTGACGAGCAGATCCGTGAGCACTGGGGCGACGACGCCGCGATCGCCTGCTGCGTGTCCCCGATGCGCGTGGGCAAGCAGATGCAGTTCTTCGGCGCCCGCGTCAACTCCGCCAAGGCGCTGCTGTACGCCATCAATGGCGGCCGCGACGAGATGACCGGCAAGCAGGTTGTCACCGGCCTGCCCGGCATCGAGGGCGACGGCCCGCTCGACTTCGACGAGGTCTGGGACAAGTACGAGAAGATGCTCGACTGGGTGGTGGCCACCTACGTCGAGGCCCTGAACATCATCCACTACTGCCACGACCGTTACGCCTACGAGGCGATCGAGATGGCGCTGCACGACTCTGAGATCGTGCGCACCATGGGCTGCGGTATCGCGGGCCTGTCCATCGTGGCTGACTCGCTGTCCGCCATCAAGTACGCCAAGGTCACGCCGGTGCGCGACGAGACCGGCCTCGTGGTGGACTACGTCACCGAGGGTGACTTCCCGATCTACGGTAACGACGACGACCGCGCCGACGAGATCGCGGCTACCGTGGTCCACACGATCATGTCCAAGATCAAGGCTCAGCCTTTCTACCGTGACGCGATCCCGACCCAGTCGGTCCTGACGATCACCTCGAACGTCGTCTACGGCAAGGCCACCGGTGCCTTCCCCTCGGGTCACCAGAAGGGCACCCCCTTCGCCCCCGGTGCCAACCCGGAGAACGGCATGGACACCCACGGCATGGTGGCCTCCATGCTGAGCGTGGGCAAGCTCGACTACAACGACGCCCTCGACGGCATCTCTCTCACCAACACGATCACCCCGCAGGGCCTGGGCCGCACGCTCGACGAGCGCGTGTCCAACCTCGTGGGCATCCTCGACGCGGGCTTCGTTCCCGAGGACTCCGCCGAGGCCTGATCCCTCATGCGTCCACCCGCCGGCCGGCGGGCAGGACAACCACTCGACACTCGTGTCGAAACACACCACTTGAATGAAAGGGGCCACTCATGGCCACGTACGAAGAGCGCCTCGCCTCGATGAAGGCTCAGCGCGAGGACAACGGCGGCGTCAAGGGCCTGTACCACGCCAACATCAACGTCCTGGACCGCAACACCCTCGAGGACGCGATGGAGCACCCGGAGAACTACCCGAACCTCACCGTTCGCGTCTCCGGCTACGCCGTCAACTTCGTCAAGCTCACCCGTGAGCAGCAGCTTGACGTCCTCAACCGCACCTTCCACGCCGGCGCCTGAGCCGGTACGGGGTTGAAGAAGTCAGATGAGCACTACTGACACTTCTGCCCCTGCAGCATCGGGCGGCCGGGACCAGGACTTCCTGGCCCCGGCCGCCCGCTTGCGCGGGGCGGGCATCGGAGGACTTGAGGAGCTGAGCGACATCGAGCGTTCGGACCGTCTGGCCCGGATGCGCGACGGCTCGCTCGGCTCGATCCACTCCTGGGAGCTGGTCACGGCGGTGGACGGCCCCGGCACACGGATGACCGTCTTCCTCAACGGCTGCCCGCTGCGCTGCCAGTACTGCCACAACCCGGACACCTTCCTTATGAAGGACGGTGAGCCGGTGGAGGCTGAGGAGCTGCTGCGGCGCATGAGGCGCTACCGCGGTGTCTTCCGCGCCTCCAAGGGCGGCATCACCCTGTCCGGAGGAGAGGTGCTCATGCAGCCCGCCTTTGCGGGCAGGCTGCTGGAGGGTGCCAAGAAGATGGGGATCCATACCTGCATCGACACCTCCGGGTTCCTCGGCGCCAACGCCAGCGACGAGATGCTCGACAACGTCGACCTGGTGCTGCTCGACGTCAAGAGCGGGGACGAGGAGACCTACAAACGGGTCACCGGACGCCAGCTCGCCCCCACGATCGCCTTCGGTGACCGCCTGGCGGCCAAGGGCATCGAGATCTGGGCGCGCTTCGTGCTCGTGCCGGGACTGACTGATGACCCGGAGAATATCGAGAAGGTCGCCCAGATCATCGAGCGGTGGAGGAACGTGGTCTCGCGGGTCGAGGTCCTGCCTTTCCACCAGATGGGCACGGATAAGTGGGACGCGCTGGGACTGAACTACACCCTGCGCGACGTCCCCCCGCCCTCGCCGGAGCTGGTGGAGTCCACCCGGGAGGTCTTCCGCTCCCACGGCTTCACGGTCCACTGACCGGTTCGGCGCGGTGGCAGGTTCCGGCCTGCCGCCGCTCTCAGGCAGTGCGGTGGCTGGATCGAGGCGTGAGTCAGCCTCGGATCAGGCCAGGGCGTCGGAGAGCTGGGCCGCCGTCTGCTCGACCTGCCACGGCCGTGCTCCCAGCTCTTCCAGACGTCGGGCCACCGCGATGACCGAGACGTCAGGCACATGGCCGGCCGCCTCCTCCTCGCCGATCTGCCAGGCGAGATGACGCTGCGTGTCCGGCGCGAGCAGCAGTTCCTGGGGCACGCGCAGCTGCTCAGCGCGCTGACGTACGGCACCACGCACCTCATCCAGGGCGATGGCTGCCTCACTGTGGTGACGTGCCCACGAGCGCGGCTGGGGCAGCTCGCCCGGGGCGAGCGCAGCGTGCATCGCCGGCAGCTGGTCCTCAGGAAGCTCGAGCGCCTTCTCGACCGCGCGCCACCACACCTCCTGGTTGAGGCGGGCCTGGCGGGAGGAGAACTCCTTGAGCGCAGCCAGCTTGCGCCTGGAGGTAGGACGGGCGACGGCCGCGGCGACGACGGCGCTGTGGGGAAGCACCTTCGAGGGTGTGCGATCCAGCTGCTGAGCGAGCTCCTCTCGCGCCGTCCATACCTCTCGCAGCACCGCCAGGGACCGCGCCGAGCGCACGGCTCGCCCAGCCCGGGGCGTCTTGCGCCAGGGGTCGATCTTGGCTGGACGCGGTGGACGAGTGCGCTCGTAATCGAACTCTTGGCGAGCCCACTCAGCCTTGCCTGCCTCCTCTAGCTCGGCACCGAGCGCCACGCGCAGGTCTGCTAGGAGCTCGACGTCGAGCGCGGCGTACACGAGCCAGGTGCGCGGGAGTGGCCGGGTGGACCAGTCCGCGGCCGCGTGGTCCTTGGCCAGCCGCAGGCCCAGGGTCTCCTCGACGACGGCGCCCAGCCCGACCCGGGCCCGTCCCAGGAGCCGGGCGGCGAGCTCAGTGTCGAACAGGGAACGAGGGTGCAGGCCAAGGGCGCTCAGGCACGGCAGGTCCTGGTCCGCAGCGTGCAGGATCCACTCGGGGCCGTCCAGGGCGGCTGCCAGTGCGCTCATGTCCCCGGCCGTGACCGGGTCCACCAGGAAGGTCCCGGCACCCTCGCGGCGCAGCTGGATGAGGTAGGCGTCCTGGCCGTAGCGGAAGCCCGAGGCGCGTTCGGCGTCGACGGCGACCGGCCCATGACCGGCTGCCAGGCAGTCGGCAGCCTGGGAGAGCAGCTCCGGGGAGTCAGTGACCGGTGGCAGCCCTTCGTGCGGATGGACGTAGTCACGTACCTCGGCAGACGGGACGGGGTTGTCGGTGGTGCCTGGGTGGGCCACGGGCAGGGGAGAGGAGGCGGACACGGTGCTCACCGGCCTGCCAGGTGGAGTGAGGTGGCCAGCTCAGGCTCGTGGCCGGCAGCCAGGTGGATGAGCTCGTACCAGGCCTGCAGATGCGGTCCCAGGTCCGGGGTGGTGGGTGACCAGGAGGCCCGGATCTCGGCGTGGGCGCAGGCGTCCGTGAGCTCAAGACCTCCGAAGGTCTCGGACAGGACCCGGGTGACCGTGCCCACCAGTGCTCGGTGCCCGGCACCGGCCGAGTCCAGCGCGTCCGCGAGCCAGGACCACACTGCTGAGCCGAGTAACGGGTCGGTGCCCACCTCGTCGTCGAGCCGGGCACGGGCCATGACCACCAGGCGGAAGTCCCCGTCCCAGGCGTCCTGACCCGCAGGGTCGTGCAGCACAACGAAACGCCCGGAGGCCTCCGGGGCGCCGTCGAGGGTCAGGGTGGTCTCTGCCGTCAGTGCAGCGGCGTAGGGCGCTATCCGTCGTGGAGCAGGGACCTCATCGAGGATGAGCCCGCGCGCACGAGGGGCGTGACGCAGGGACAGCAGCGCCTGCTCAAAGCGCTCCGGGATCGTCTCCTGATCGGCACGGGCATCGAGCGGCGGCGAGACGCTGGTGGTCGACGGTGGGGTCACCGGGCCAGGCTAGCGGCGTACCTGCCCCTGGCGGTGGCTCCCACGCCGCCTCAGGGAGCAGGTGCACCGATGGGTTACAGTGAGTCGCCGGTAACAGCCAACGTTGCCGGCGTCCGACAGTGACGTGACCGTCGTGGAACGGAGTATTGGGAGTATGGCGCCGCAGTTTCATCCTGTGCTTCTGGGAGCAGACACCCTCGGCTACTCCTACGCCCGGCAGTTCCACGAGGTCTACGGCCTGACCTCGACCGTCCTGGCCTCGGCCGACATCCGTTACACCTCCACCAGCCGCTTCACCTCCTACACCGTCATCGACGGGCTGGACCAGGAGGAGACCGTGCTGCGGGCGCTGCGTGAGCAGGCCGGGAGGATCCCCGATGGCACTCGGCCGCTCGTGCTCTCCGGTGCCAGTGACTGGCACGCTCGTACCCTGGCCAAGAACAGGGCGGACCTGGAGGCCTGGGGGTACGCGGTCCCGGTCATCGACTTCGACCTGCTGGACCGCTTGACGCAGAAGGACCGCTTCTACGCGCTGTGCCAGCGTCTGGGGATCCCTTATCCGCGCACCTGGGTCCTGCCCTTCGGCCAGGTGGCACAGGAGGTGACTGACTCCGGGCTGGAGGTGCTCGGTGGGGTCGAGCAGCTGCGCGGCGCGGACTTCCCCCTCATCGTCAAGCCGTCGAACTCCGCGGACTGGCACTACGCCGATATTGAGGACAAGCACAAGGTCTACACGCTGGGGTCCTACGAGGAGCTGGTTCGGGTGAGTGCCCAGGTCGAGGCCTCGGGCTACCACCACGGCCTCATCATCCAGGAGGTGCTCTCGACGGCGGATACCTCGCTGCACACCCTCACAGTCTTCGCCGACGCCCGCGGTGAGGTCCGTATGGCCGTCTCCGGCGACGTCGTCGTCCAGGACCGCTCAGCCAAGGGCGTGGGCAACCCCCTGGTCATCCTGGGTGACCGCAGGCGCCAGGACCTTCTGGACCACGCGCGCCGCTTCATCCGCGAGACCGGCTACAGCGGCTACGCGAACTTCGACGTCATGGATGATGCCCAGGGCAACCCCCATTTCCTGGAGGTCAACACCCGCCCGGGCCGTAACTCCTACTACGTGACGCTGGCCGGCTGCCCCTTTGTCCGGCCTCTTGTTGACCACTACGTCTTAGGCCGGGACGTGGCGACCTCACTCAGCGACGCCGAGCGCGCCGCGGACCGCCCCTTCCTCTTCTCCATGGTGCCGGCGGCCGTGGCCCTACGTGAGGCGGGCGACCCTGCGCTGCGCCGGCGCCTGGAGCCCTTTTTCGCTGAGGGGACCTGGGCCAATCCTCTGCTCAACCGCGAGGACCGCCTGGTTCAGCGGATGTGGGCGCGGATCAACTTCGAGCATATGCGCACCAAGTTCTAGGCCGCTCCCTGTCAGCTGTCGGCGTCTGCGGGCTGGCGTCAGTCCTGGGAGGGGCCGGGACAGCCGCGAGCGTCCCGGACTCGCAGGTTGGTGCGGACAAGAAGGTCATCGAGCGCGCCTCAACGGTGATGACTGCGCCGGCCTCATGGGTCGAGCCTGGCTCCAGGCGCTCGGTGGGGGCGGTGTCCAGCTCGACGCTCCAGGCCGCGGCGTAGTCGGCTCCGGGCAGGGTGAACTCGATGTCGTCGGGCGAGGCGTTGATGAGGACGAGGAAGGAATCGTCCACCAGGCGCTGGCCGCGCTCATCAGGCTCGGCAATCGCTCCGCCGTTGAGGAAGACGGCCATGGCGCGGGCGTACCAGGTACCCCAGTCAGCATCGGTCATGCGCTCGCCCGAGGGGCGCAGCCAGGCGATCTCGCCCAGCGCTGACTCTCCGCCGTGCCCGGCGTCGCCGGAGAAGAAACGACGACGGCGCATCACCGGGTGGTCGCGGCGCAGGCGGACCATCTGGCGGGTGAAGTCATGGAGCTGCTTGGCCTCCTCATCCAGGTCCCAGCTCACCCAGCTGGTCTCGTTGTCCTGGCAGTAGGTGTTGTTGTTGCCACCCTGGCTGCGCCCGAGCTCGTCGCCGTGGCAGATCATGGGGACACCCTGGCTAAAGAGCACGGTCGCGAGGAAATTGCGGACCTGGCGACGGCGCAGGTCGAGCACCGCGGGATCATCGGTGTGCCCCTCGACCCCACAGTTCCACGAACGGTTGTTGGAGTCGCCGTCGGCTCCGCCCTCGCCGTTGGCCTCGTTGTGCTTGGAGTTGTAGGAGACCAGGTCGGCCAGGGTGAAGCCGTCATGGGCCGTGACAAAGTTGATGCTGGCTACCGGGGTGCGCCCGGAGTGCTGGTAGAGGTCGGACGAGCCGGTCAGGCGCGAGGCGAACTCGCCCAGCGTTGAGGGCTCCCCGCGCCAGAAGTCGCGGACCGTGTCACGGTACTTGCCGTTCCACTCGCTCCACAGCTGAGGGAAGCCGCCGACCTGGTAACCGCCTTCTCCCACGTCCCAGGGCTCGGCAATGAGCTTGACCTGGGAGAGGATTGGGTCCTGGTGGATGATGTCGAAGAAGGCGCTGAGCTTGTCGACCTCGGCGAACTGCCGGGCCAGGGTCGAGGCCAGGTCGAAGCGGAACCCGTCGACATGCATGTCGGTGACCCAGTAGCGCAGCGAGTCCATGATGAGCTGAAGGACGGCGGGGGAGCGCATGAGCAGGGAGTTGCCCGTGCCGGTGGTGTCGAAGTAATGGGCCCGGTCGTCGTCGACCAGCCGGTAGTAGGCGGCGTTGTCGATGCCGCGGAAGGACAGGGTGGGACCCATGTGGTTGCCCTCGGCGGTGTGGTTGTAGACGACGTCGAGGATCACCTCGATACCGGCCTCGTGCATGGCCTTGACCAGGGCCTTGAACTCCTGGACCTGCTGGCCGTCGCTGCCGTAGGCGGCGTAGGCGTTGTGCGGGGCGAAGAAGCCGATGGTGTTGTAGCCCCAGTAGTTGGACAGCCCCTTCTCCTGCAGGTGTGTGTCGTTGACGAACTGATGGACCGGCATGAGCTCGATCGCTGTGACGCCCAGGTCCGTGAGGTAGCTGATGACCGCGGGGTGGGCCAGGCCAGCGTAGGTCCCCCGCAGCTCCTCGGGCACCAGGGGGTGCAGGCGGGTCATGCCCTTGACGTGGGCCTCGTAGATGACGGTGTCGTGGTAGGCGCGGGCCGGGGGACGGTCGTGGCCCCAGTCGAAGAAGGGGGAGGTGACCACCGAGCGCATCGTGGCGGGGGCTGAGTCCTCCTCGTTGCGGGCCGAAGGGTCCTCGAAGCTGTAGGAGTACAGCGAGGGGGAGGGGGTCACATGGCCCGAGATCGCCTTGGCGTAGGGGTCGAGCAACAGCTTCGAGGCGTCGCACCGGTGCCCTGCGGCGGGGTCATAGGGGCCGGTGACCCGGAATCCGTAGTGCTGACCGGGGCGCACCCAGGGCAGGTAGCAGTGCCAGACGTTGGCGTCCACCTCAGTCAGTGCCACGCGGGTCTCGTGGCCCTCCCCGTCGAACAGGCACAGGTCCACGGCCTGGGCGAGGGAGGAGAACAGGGCGAAGTTCGTGCCCGATCCATCGAAGGTAGCGCCCAGCGGATAAGCCCGTCCGGGCCACACCTGTGGCGCCCAGGGTTCAGGGGCGGTGGTGGCAGACGACATAGGCCAAGCCTGTCACGTGTGAGGATTGTGTGCAGCGGACCACGCGACTAGGTGAGGAGTCACACTCATGGGATTTGGCGGCCAGGTCAATGACCTGCTAACTTTTTCTCCGCACCCGATGAGGGTGCCACGCGGATGTGGCTCAGTTGGTAGAGCATCACCTTGCCAAGGTGAGGGTCGCGGGTTCGAGTCCCGTCATCCGCTCGGGCGATTGGCGCAGCGGGAGCGCGCTTCCCTGACACGGAAGAGGTCACTGGTTCGATCCCAGTATCGCCCACGGTAGTTGCCCCGGACCCGCGTCCGGGGTTTTCCTTAACCTGGCTCGATCGACCTGACGACGACCTCATGGCCGGAGGACTGACAGCTGACTGCACACCGTATGCCCGCCGTTCGCCCTGACATTCTTCCCGTGGTGCTGGGCGGAGACACGGGTGCCTACGCCCTGGCCCGCCAGCTGCACGAGGCGACCGGACAACGGGTCCGGCTCATCTCTCCCAGCCCGGTCCAGGCGATTGCCATGTCCTGCTACATCGACGTCATCAACCAGGGCTATGCCGACCAGACGGCCCTGATGGACACCCTGCGCAGCCTGGTCGACGGTCGTGGGCCGCGTAGCGCCGTCGTCATCGGCAACTGGGACTGGGCGGCAAGCTTCCTGGCCCGCCATCGTCACGAGCTCGAACCGCAGTACGTCGTTCCCTTCCCGAGCCTGGAGGCCATGGACGCGCTGAGCGACAAGGTGGCTTTCGCTCGTGCCTGCGCCGAGCACGGGCTGACCACGCCGCGACAGGTCGTAGTCCGTGGCAGCCAGCTGGCAGCGGGGGACCCTGAGGTGGGGATCGACTTTCCCCTCATCGGCAAGCCGGCCGTCGGGGCGGACTGGGACGCCCTGAGCTTCCCCTCCAAGCGCAAGATCTACCAGATCGACACTCCTGACCAGCTGCGCCGGCTGTGGCAGGACCTACGCGAGGCGGGGTTCGCCTCCACCTTCCTCATTCAGGAGCGTATCCCGGGCGAGGATGACGCGATGCGCTCGGTGACGGCCTATGTGGCCTCCACGGGCGAGGTCACGATGATCGGATCGGCCCGGGTGCTCCTGGAGGACCACGCGCCGAGCCTCATCGGCAACCCGGTGGCCATGATCACCGAGCCCTACCCTGAGCTGTGGGCGGGCGTGGAGTCCTTGCTCGCCTCCAGCGGGTACCGGGGATTCGCCAACTTTGACCTCAAGGTTGATCCCCGCACGGGGCAGCCTGTCTTTTTCGAGGTCAACCCCCGCATCGGCCGCAACAGCTACTACATGGCCGCTGCCGGGGTCAATCCCATGGTGCCCATGATCGAGGACCTGGTCGATGGCCGCCCGGGGCCGCGCAGGCAGGCGTGCCAAGAAGTTCTTTACACCTTGGTACCCATCCACCTCATCCTCCACCAGGTCCGTGACCGCCAGCTGCGCAGGCGCGTGCTGCGCCTGGCCCGGCGCGCCGTGGATCCTCTGCGCGACCCGGCCGAGAAGTCCCTGCGTCGTCGGCTGCTCCTGACCGCCCAGAGGCTCAACCACGACCGCAAGTTCCATCGCTACCGGCCCCGGCCCCTGCTGCGACGCGGGTAGGCCCCCTGAGGCGGGGGGCGACTCCTCCTCGGGGAGGATTGGTGGGGCTCCTACGGCTGCCGTACCATGGGCCGGTCACTACATGCCCGGAGGAGAGATCCTGATGCCCTCGTACCCTGCCTCTGCCGAGACGTCTGGGGGGGGGTCTTCCTCTGCCGAGACGGCGCGCCTGGTACCGCTTGATGCTCGTCAGATGCGGATCGCCGTCGGCTGCACCCCGGCCCCTGTCGAACAGCTTCAGGTCTGGGAGGCCTTCGAGGCCAGCCAGGAGCACCCGCTCTTCGGGCGCTACGCCTACATGATCGAGGACAAGCCGGTGGCCGTCCTCGCGCTCTACCGTTACGAGATCGCCGGACAACCCTACCTGTGGGCCAAACGAGGGCCGGTCTGGCTCAAGGAGCAGAGCCCGCAGCGCGAGGCCGAGCTCCGGCGCCTGCTGGTGGCCGAGGTGCGCAGGCGCGAGCCTCGGATCGTCTTCATCCGGATGCACGCCCGCTTCCAGGCCCGCGACACCCACCCCCTCATGGCTTCGATCACCTATGACCGCACCTACGTCATCGACCTGCGGCCCGGCACGCCGCAGGCGATCAGCCAGGCGATGCCAAAGGACGGGCGCCGTGGTGTGCGCCGGGCCGAGCGCGTGGCTCGTGAGGCCGGCTGCGTCATCGCCGAGGAGACCGGCCTGAGCCGTGAGCAGTTCGAGGAGGTCTACCAGGTCATGCTCGCTACGGCGCGGCGTGACGGCTTCCGGGCCCATCCCTCACAGGTCTACTGGGACATGCTCACCCAGCTGGGCAGCGAGCACGCGCGGCTGTTCGTGCTGCGTCGCGACGGCGTCGCGCACTGCTGGGACCTGGTGACGGTCTCGGGCACGATGGCTACGGCCTACTATGGCGCCTCCTCGGACGAGTCCCGCGACTTCCGCGGCGCGGAGGCGCTGGACTGGGCTGTGGCGTGCACCATGGCAGCCGAGGGCAAGGAAGGGCTGGACCTCATGGGGGCGGAGTCCTCCCGGGTACCGGAGCTGTACTCCGTAGGCCGTTACAAGCGACGCTTTGCCCAGGCTCCCACGGAGGTCGACGGCGCCTGGGATGTCTACCTGCGCCCGGCCACCTACCGGCTCCTGAGCCTGGCTCGCCGGGGCCGTCACCTGGTCAGGCGGCGCCTGGGAGTCTGAGGCAGCGGCACGGTGGCGCCACTGGCTATGATCCGGTGCGTACGCGCGAGCACCAGTACAGCCCGCGCCGCCTACCTGAAGGAGTACCCGTGTCACCCCAGCAACTGACCATCACCCTCGACGGCGCCGAGCGCATCATCGAGGAGGGCACCACGGGAACGACCCTGTTCGAGGGCGACCGCGACGTCGTGGCGATGAAGGTCGACGGCGAGCCGTGGGACCTGTCCCGCGAGCTTCACACCGGCGCCGTCGTCGAGCCCATTACGCTGGCCAGCCAGGACGGTCTCAACATCCTGCGCCACAGCGCCACCCACGTCATGGCCCAGGCCGTCCAGGAGATCTTCCCCGAGGTCAACCTCGGCATCGGACCCTTCATCACCGACGGCTTCTACTACGACTTCGGCAATATCGACGCCGTGACCCCGGAGCTGCTCAAGGACATCGAGAAGCGCATGAAGCGCATCGTCAAGGAGGGGCAGTCCTTCGTCCGCCGTGAGATCAGCGAGGAGGAGGGACGCGTCGAGCTGGCCGACCAGCCCTACAAGCTCGAGCTCATCGACACCAAGGGCAAGGGCGCTGAGGCCTCGGCCAGCGTGGAGGTCGGCGCCGGCGGCCTGACCATCTACGACAACGTGCGCAGGAACGGCGAGGTGGCCTGGAAGGACCTGTGCCGCGGCCCGCACCTGCCCTCCACCAAGCTGATCGGCCAGGGCTTCGCCCTGACCAAGTCCTCCTCGGCCTACTGGAAGGGTGACCAGCACGGCGACTCCCTCCAGCGCATCTACGGCACTGCCTGGGCCTCCAAGGAGGATCTCAAGGCCTACCAGACCCGCCTGGCCGAGGCCGCCAAGCGCGACCACCGCAAGCTCGGGGCCGAGCTGGACCTGTTCTCCTTCCCTGAGGAGATCGGCCCGGGTCTGGTCGTCTTCCACCCCAAGGGCGGCATGCTGCGCCACGAGATCGAGAAGTACGTCATCGAGCGCCACGAGCGGGCCGGCTTCGACTTTGTCCACACCCCGGAGATCACCAAGGCGGGCCTGTTCCACACCTCGGGTCACCTGCCCTACTACGCGGACACGATGTTCCCGCCGATGCTCGCCGACGAGGAGACCGACGCCGAGGGCAACGTGACCAAGGCCGGCCAGGAGTACTACCTCAAGGCCATGAACTGCCCCATGCACAACCTCATCTTCCGCTCGCGCGGACGCTCCTACCGTGAGCTGCCGCTGCGGCTGTTCGAGATGGGACACGACTACCGCTACGAGAAGTCCGGCGTGGTCCACGGCCTGACTCGCATGCGCGGCTTCACCCAGGACGACTCCCACACCTACTGCACACGCGAGCAGGCTCCGGAGGAGATCAAGAAGCAGATCGAGTTCTTTATCTCGATCCTCAAGGCCTTCGGCCTGACGGACTTCTACCTGGAGCTGTCCACCCGCGACGAGGACGGGGCCAAGAAGGACAAGTTCATCGGCTCGGACGAGGACTGGGAGGCGGCCACCCGCACCCTGTCCCAGGTCTGCGCCTCCACGGGCCTCGACCTCGTGCCTGACCCGGGCGGCGCCGCCTTCTACGGCCCCAAGGTCTCCGTCCAGGTCAAGGACGCCATCGGCCGCACCTGGCAGATGTCGACGATCCAGTACGACTTCAACCAGCCCGAGCGCTTCGACCTGGAGTACACCGCCGCGGACGGCTCCCACCAGCGCCCGATCATGCTCCACTCGGCCAAGCTCGGCAGCGTCGAGCGCTTCATCGGCGTGCTCACCGAGCACTACGCCGGGGCCTTCCCGGCCTGGCTGGCCCCGGTCCAGGTGCGTCTGATCCCGGTGGCCGAGGCCTTCGACGACTACGTCACGCAGGTCGCCGCCAGGCTGCGCGAGCGGGGCGTGCGCGTGGAGACGGACCTGTCCGACGACCGCTTCGGTAAGAAGATCCGCAACGCCTCCAAGGAGAAGGTCCCCTTCACCCTCATCGCCGGTGGTGAGGACGCTGAGGCTGGCGCCGTCTCCTTCCGCTTCCGTGACGGCGAGCAGACCAACGGCGTGCCGGTGGACGAGGCGATCGAGCACATCGCCGACGTCATCGCCCGCAAGGTCAACGACCCGGCGGGGGAGAAGCTCGCCCGATGAGTGAGCACGCTGCGGCCGACGACGCAGGCCGGGCAGACCTGACGGACCTGCCCGGCACCGTCGTGGACGGTCCACTCGGACCGGTCACGATCCAGGCCCCCTTCCAGCACGCTGACGCCCCTGACCCCTTCGGCCGCCTGTGGACCCCGCACCGCATGGTCTACATCGGCGGGCAGGACAAGCCGGCTGACTCCTCCAGCCACAGCTGCCCCTTCTGCGCCGCGCCCGGTCGCGGCGACGAGGACTCCCTCATCGTCCATCGGGGCGAGAGGGCGTACGTGCTGATGAACCTCTACCCCTACAACACCGGCCACCTGCTCGTGTGCCCCTACCGCCACATCGCAGACTGGACCGAGGCCACCGCCGCCGAGCGCGCGGAGATCAGTGAGCTGACCGCCCGTGCCATGGAGGTGGTACGCCAGGTCAGCCACCCCCACGGCTTCAACCTGGGGATGAACCAGGGACAGGTGGCAGGTGCCGGGATCGCGGCGCACCTCCACCAGCACATCGTGCCCCGGTGGACGGGGGACGCGAATTTCATGCCCATCATCGGCAAGACGAAGCCTGTGCCCCAGCTCCTGGGCGAGCAGCGTGAGCTGCTCGCCCAGGCGTGGGGCGCTGACCCTGACAACCCCAGTCCCCGGTGAGGCCTGAGGCTCCTGCCCCGCCCCGCCGTCGACCCACCCCGATCCCAAGGAAGACATGCTCGGACAGCACGGACGTGGCCTGACCAAGGCCCTGTTCACCACACCCGCCCTCGCTATGGCGAAGATCGGGATCACCCCCAACATGCTGACCGTCACCGGCACGATCGCCTCGGTGGCGGTGGCGGTGGCCACCCTGCCCCAGGGCCACTTCATCCTGGGACCGGTGCTGGCGGCCCTGGTGCTCGTGGCGGACTCCTTCGACGGGATCCTCGCCCGCGCCACCGGACGGACCTCGGTCTTCGGCGCCTTCCTGGACTCGACCCTGGACCGCCTGGCCGACGGCGCCGTCTTCGCCTCGCTGGCGGCCTGGGCGGGGCTGCACCTGCCCGAGGGCACGCAGCGCACTCTCACGCTCGGCGCCGCCCTGGCCTGTGTGGTGCTGGCAGCGGCCGTCCCCTACGCCCGGGCCAGGGCGGAGTCGGTGGGTGCCACCGCCTCGATCGGGATCGCAGAGCGCACGGATCGATTGGTCGTGGCTCTGCTGGCCACCTTCGTGGTCGGCCTGGGAGCGCCGACGTGGGTGCTGACGGCGGCCCTGGTCCTGGTGGCGGCAGCCTCCTTGATCACAGTGGTGCAGCGTGTGCTCACGGTGCGCAGCCAGCTCCTGGCACGCGGCGACGGTCGTGAGGGCCAGCCTGACCAGGAGCACCAGCGGTGAGCCTGGGAGCCGAGGACCTCTATCGCCTGGCCTGGCGCTGGGTCCCGCGCCTGCGTGCGCGGGTAGGCTACGGTGCCTTCCACCTGGGGGCGGACGTGGCCTGGGCGGTACAGCGGTTGTCTGGCTTCGCGGGCAACGCTCGCACTGGCGGCGTGCCTCAGCTGCGTGGCAACCTCGCCCGTCTGCTGCCCGAGGGGACCTCACGAGGAGACCTGGAGGCGGCGACGCGGGCGGGCATGCGCTCCTACATGCGCTACTTCTATGAGGTCTTTGCCCTGCGAGGACTGAGCCCGACGCAGGTGGACGCCCGGGTGCGAGCGGTCCTGGACCCCCGGCTGCAGGCGGACCTGGAGCGCGGCAGCATCGTGGTGGCCCTGCCCCACATGGGTAACTGGGACCTCGTGGGGGCCTGGGCCAGCCGTGTCCTGGCTCCCGTGCTCACCGTGGCCGAGAAGCTGGAGCCACAGGACCTCTTCGAGCAGTTCGTGGCCTTCCGCCAGGGCCTGGGCATGAGGATCATCGGGCAGGCCCGCGGGCAAAAGGTCTTTGACGAGCTGGTCTCGGCCGCAGGCGAGGGCCGCTACGTCGTCGCGCTGCTGGCCGACCGGGACCTGTCCTCCTCAGGCATCGAGGTGGAGCTGGCCGGTGAGGTCGCACATGTGGCGGCAGGTCCGGCGGCCATCGCACACCGTCTGGACCTGCCCCTGTACGTGGCCACGGTGTCCTACGAGCGCCTGCACGGCGAGCGACGGCGTCGCGCGGGCGGAGCATGGGGCGTGGAGCTGGTCCTGACCAAGGTGGAGCGCCCCCAGGTCCCGCCGGTGGCCGAGAGCGGTGAGGCCACGAGCACCAGGGCTCGCGACCGCCAGGTGGTGGCCGCCTGGACGCGTGCGTGGGCTGCTGCCCTGGAGCCCGGGCTGACCCGCCACGCCGTCGACTGGCACATGCTCCAGGCCGTCTTCGATGCCGATCTGGACCAGGAGCGTCTGGCCCGCTCCCGCGCGAGGGAGGCTGCGAGCCAGGCCTCGCAGACGGTTGGGGGTACCGGCCGCGTGGATGAGGAGGAGTCATGAGGATCGGGCTGGTGTGCCCCTACTCCATGGACGCCCACGGCGGTGTCCAGGTGCACGTGATGGACCTGGCCGGTGAGCTCATCCGCCGTGGCCACGAGGTCCAGGTCCTGGCGCCGGCCTCGGTGGACCTGGAGCTGCCCGACTGGGTGACCAGCGCGGGCGACTCCGTGGCCATTCCCTACAACGGCTCCGTGGCCAGGCTCAACTTCGGGGCGCTGGTGGCCCGGCGGGCCAGGCGCTGGCTCGAGGCTGGCGATTTCGACCTGGTCCATATCCACGAGCCCATCACCCCCAGCGTGGGGATGCTCGTCCTCCAGGCCGCCCAGGCGCCGGTGGTGGCGACCTTCCACGCCGCCATGGACCGCTCGATCGCTCGTGAGCTGGTCTCACCGGTCATGGCTCCGCTCCTGGAGCGGATCACGGCCCGGATCGCGGTCTCCGAAGAGGCCCGGCGCACCCTGGTCCACTTCCACGGTGGCGACGCCGTCGTCATCCCCAACGGCGTCAACGTCGCCCCCTTCGCCAGCGCGCCCGACGACGATCCGCGCTTCGCCGGCACCGACCAGGCGCCCACGATCAGCTTCCTCGGGCGCCTGGACGAGCCTCGCAAGGGCCTGTCCGTCCTGGCCGGGGCGATTCCGACCGTGCTGGAGGCCGTGCCCGGCGCCCGCTTCCTCATCGCCGGACGTGGCGAGGCCGGTGAGGTGCGTGAGCAGCTGGCGCCCTGGGGTGAGCACGTGGTCTTCCTCGGTGGGGTCAGCGACGAGGACAAGGCCGCCATGCTGGCCTCCTCGACCTGCTACGTGGCGCCGCAGACAGGGGGAGAGTCCTTCGGGATCGTGCTTGTGGAGGCCATGGCGGCAGGCAGCCACGTCATCGCCTCAGACCTGACCGCCTTCTCCGACGTCCTGGGCCAGGGCCGTTACGGCGCGCTGTTCCGCAACGAGGACAGCCAGGACCTGGCCCGGGTCATCGTGGAGACCCTGACCAATACTGAGGCAGCTAGCGCCCGGCGCCAGGCGGCTGACGGCGTAGTCGGCCGCTACGACTGGTCGACCGTGACCGACGCCGTCCTCGACGTCTACGACATGGCGCTGTCCACGGCGCACACGCGTGTGACCGCGGCCAAGGGCGCGCGTACGGTGGTGGGCCGCATCCGTGACGCCTTGGAGGTGGGGGAGCGATGAACCAGGTGATCGCTGCTGGTGAGCAGACGGCGCAGTGGCAGCTGGCCGGCCTTGTCACGGCGCTCCTGGCTTTGGTGGTACTCGTGACCGGGTGGGTCCTGTACGCCCACGCCCTGCGGGTCGACCGCCTGCACCGCCAGGTCCTGGGCTCGCGCGCGACCCTGGAGGCCCAGCTGGTCCACCGTGCCCAGGCGGCCGCGGAGATCGCCTCCCTGGGCCTGCTGGACCCGGCCTCGGCCCTCCTGGTGTCCCGGGCTGCGCACGAGGCGCTGGAGGCTGGCGGCCCCCTGGTTGACGACGGGTTGGACCCGGAGGCTGAGACCGCCGCCCAGGTACGTAGCCGTGCGGCTGCAGAGTCAGACCTGTCCCGGGTCCTGCGCACGGTGCTGTCCGAGCCAGTCCGCCAGGAGCTCGGCCAGACCGAGGCCGGGCGTGAGGCCCTGGACCGGCTGGACCGCAGCTCCTACCGTTTGGTCATCGCCCGCCGTTTCCACAACACCCACGTGGCCCAGGCCCGTCAGCTGCGCGCTCGCACCCTGGTGCGCGTGGCCCACCTGGCCGGGCACGCCCCCATGCCGGCGGCCTTGGACATGGACGACGACGTCACGCCCCTGCCAGCAGCCGACCTCGTTGAGGACGCCGACCCGGCCCGGGAGACCCCGTGAGCCTTGACCCGTCCACCGGTCAGCGGCGGGCGAGCTGGTCCAGCCCTCAGGCGCTACGGCGTCGCCGTGTGCGTGATGTCGCGGCCTACCTCATGGCTGCCCTGGGCGGGGTGGGACTGCTGATCGTGCTCGCCGTCATCTACGCCCAGGCCGGCGACGGCGCTGCCATGATCTGGCCGGCCCTGCTGGCCTTGGTCCCTCTAGGCATCGTGTTGGTGGCCGTGCGGTGGATCGACCGGTGGGAGCCCGAGCCGGTCCCGAACCTGCTCGTGGCCTTTCTATGGGGTGCGGGAGTAGCCACCGTCATCTCTCTGGCGGTCAACACGACGACGGCGGTCCTGGCGGCCGCGGCCTCGGTGGCCAGTGGGGACCTGGTGGCCTCGATCGTCTCCGCGCCCCTGATCGAGGAGATGACTAAGGGGCTGGGGGTCCTCATCATCTTCCTGGTGTGGCGAGGCTCCTTCAACGGCCCGGTGGACGGGATCGTCTACGCGGCGGTGGTGGCGGCAGGCTTCGCCTTCGCTGAGAACATCCTCTACTTCGTCCAGTTCCGTGACCAGCTCATGGCGACCTTCGTCATGAGGGCAGTCGCCTCGCCCTTCGCCCACGTCACCTTCACCGCCTGCACGGGACTGGCCATCGGGCTCGCCTCGCGGATGCGCTCGCCCGTGGCCTGGGTGTGGATGACGCCGTGCGGGCTGGTGGGCGCCGTCGCCCTCCACGCGTTCTGGAACGGCGTGCTCTCGGCCGCCCCCTCCCTCTACCTCCTGGTGGAGGTTCCCTTCTTCCTGGCCTGCGTGGGCCTGGTGGTCTGGTTACGCTGGAGCGAGCGCATGACGATGCGCCAGCGCCTGGCGGACTATGCCCGCGCCGGCTGGTACGAGCCTGCGGAGATCACGATGATCACCACCGGGGCCGGCCGGGCCACGGCCACGCGCTGGGCCAGGCAGCGCGGACCGGCGGCCCAGGCCGCGATGAAGGACTTCCTGGCGGCCTCGGCGAGCCTGGCCGCCCTGCGCCAGCAGGCGCTGGACGGGCACGCCGAGGCGGACTACGCCAGTCAGGAGCGCCAGCTGCTGGAGCGGGTGCGTGGAGCCAAGGAGGAGCTGGGACAAGGATGAGTCGAGCTGAGCTGACCCCGGACGGGCGTGACCCGAAGCTGGTTCCTCGCAACTGGCGCGAGCTGATCGACCCGGCGGGGGAGTGGCACCTGGATGCTGAGGGTCTGCCGCGACGCCGGGGCGCCCGGGTCATCGCGTTGCGGACGGTTCCCACTCCCGCGATCCTCCTGGTCACGGGGCACGATCGCACCGACGCCAGCCACTGGTGGTCCTTCACGCCCGGTGGCGGGATCCTGGAGGGCGAGACCAGCCGCCAGGCCGCGGCACGCGAGCTGGCCGAGGAGACCGGCATCGAGCTGGCCGACGACGCCTTGAGGGGCCCCGTGGTCTACCGCGACAGCCGCTTCGACTTCAACCTGGTCACCGTCCGCCAGGAGGAGGAGCTCTTCCTCGCGCTGCTGGACCCAGGCCAGGCCGAGGCCAGCGCCGACCTGGACGGCGAGATGGACCGCAGCGGATGGACGGACCTGGAGCGTGAGGTCCTGGACTCCGTGCGCTGGTGGCCCTTGGAGGAGCTGGAGCGCGCAGTGAGCCAAGGCATGACGGTCTACCCGACCCAGCTGCCCGGGCTGGCCCGCGAGCTGCTGGCCGGGTGGAACGGTGTGGCCTGGTCGATCACGGAGTGGGACTGAGGTCCGCGCGGGGCGGGGCCCGGCGTACGATGCCGCCACCGAACCGTTGTCGCCGTGGGGCCTGGCTCCACGGCCCGTCCTTGAGGACACGCATGAGCACCACCAGCCCGACCACCGGCACCCTGACGATCAAGCGCGGCATGGCCGACATGCTCAAGGGCGGCGTCATCATGGACGTCGTGACCCCCGAGCAGGCGCGCATCGCCGAGGACGCGGGTGCCGTCGCCGTCATGGCCTTGGAGCGTGTGCCCGCTGACATCCGCGCCCAGGGCGGGGTGGCCCGCATGTCCGACCCGGACCTGATCACCGGCATCATCGAGGCCGTTTCCATCCCGGTCATGGCCAAGGCCCGCATCGGCCACTTTGTGGAGGCGCAGGTCCTGCAGTCCCTCGGGGTGGATTACATCGATGAGTCCGAGGTGCTCACCCCGGCCGACTACTCCCACCACATCGACAAGCAGGCTTTCACCGTGCCCTTCGTGTGCGGGGCGACCAACCTGGGCGAGGCGTTGCGGCGCATCACCGAGGGGGCGGCCATGATCCGCTCCAAGGGCGAGGCCGGCACCGGTGACGTGTCCAACGCCGTGACCCACATGCGCACCATCCGCGACGAGATCCGGCGTCTGACCTCGCTTCCCGAGGACGAGCTCTACGTGGCTGCCAAGGAGCTTAGTGCCCCCTACGAGCTGGTCGCCGAGGTCGCGCGCACGGGCAGCCTTCCGGTCGTCCTGTTCACGGCTGGTGGTATCGCCACACCGGCGGACGCTGCGATGATGATGCAGATGGGCGCTGAGGGCGTCTTCGTGGGCTCGGGCATCTTCAAGTCTGGTGACCCTGCTAAGCGCGCCGCCGCGATCGTGCGCGCCACGGCCCAGTTTGACGACCCCGACGTCATCGCCGAGGTCTCGCGCGGCCTGGGTGAGGCCATGGTGGGAATCAACGTCGAGGACGTTCCCGCCCCGCACCGCCTGGCTGAGCGCGGTTGGTGAGGGGAGCCGTGACGGGGAGCGAGCCTGCGCGGCGCGTCGGAACCTCGGTCATGGGCCAGCACACCCCGCGTGCCCTCTTCCCGGCCGCCTCGCTGCCTGACTCGCGCGTGAGCATTGGTGTCCTGGCGCTGCAGGGGGACGTGCGCGAGCACTGCCTGGCCCTGGAAGCGGCGGGGGCTCGGGCCGTGGCCGTGCGCAGCGCGGCTCAGCTGGCTGGAGCCGACGGCGCACGCGTGGACGGTCTGGTGCTGCCCGGTGGGGAGTCCACCACCATGGGCAAGCTCCTGGCGTCCTTCGGGATGCTGGAGCCTGTGCGTGCGCTGGTGCGCGACGGAATGGCGGTCTACGGCTCGTGCGCGGGGATGATCATGCTGGCCGATCGCGTTCAGGGGGCGGCCTCGGGCCAGCCCTTGATCGGCGGCATCGACATGACGGTGCGACGCAACGCCTTTGGCCGGCAGGTCGACTCCTACGAGGAGGACCTGGTGGCTCCGACCCTGGGCGCTAATGAGGAGCGTCCCCTGCGGGCCGTCTTCATCCGAGCGCCCTGGGTGGAGGAGGTTGGCGAGGGCGTGGAGGTCCTTGCCACAACGCGATCTGGCCGTGCCGGCGCGGACCGGCCTGGGACAGGCGGTAGGATCGTCGCGGTTCGTCAGGGACCGCTGCTTGCCACGTCCTTCCACCCTGAGGTCGGAAGCGATCACCGGGTCCATGACGTCTTTGTCGAGATGGTGAGGCACCGGTCCTAGGACCGGTGCGTCACAGGCTTTCGGTGCCTGCCTGGCGGGCACCGACTTACCCAAGGAGCACATATGTCGGGACACTCCAAGTGGGCGACCACCAAGCACAAGAAGGCTGCGATTGACGCCAAGCGCGGCAAGCTCTTCGCCCGCCTGATCAAGAACATCGAGGTCGCTGCCCGCACCGGCGGTGGGGACCCCGCAGGTAACCCGACCCTGTTCGACGCCATCCAGAAGGCCAAGAAGAACTCTGTGCCGGCGGACAACATCACCCGCGCCGTCAAGCGTGGTAGCGGCGAGGAGGCCGGTGGCGCCGACTGGCAGACCATCATGTACGAGGGCTACGGTCCGGCCGGTGTGGCCTTCCTCGTGGAGTGCCTGACTGACAACCGCAACCGTGCGGCCTCGGACGTGCGCGTGGCCTTCACCCGCACCGGCGGCAACCTGGCTGACCCGGGGTCGGTCGCCTACAACTTCACTCGCAAGGGCGTGGTGGAGATCGCCAAGGCTGACGGTATCGACGAGGACTCCATCCTCATGGCCGTCCTTGACGCCGGTGCCGAGGAGGTCGTCGAGGGGCCGGAGTCCTTCGAGGTCCTGTGCGAGCCCACCGACCTCATCGCCGTGCGCAACGCCGTGACCGAGGCTGGCATGGAGTACGACTCCGCCGAGTCCCAGTTCGTGGCCGGCACCAAGGTCGAGGTCGACCTCGACGGCGCCCGCAAGGTGATGCGCCTGATCGACGCCCTGGAGGACCTGGACGACGTCCAGAACGTCTTCACCTCTGTGGACATCTCTGCCGAGGTCGCCGCCCAGCTCGACGAGGACGAGGACTGAGCTGGCTGCCACGCTGAGCGGCCAGCCAGGTCGCTCTCCTCGCTCGCGTACCGCCCAGGTCGCGCTCCAGCGGGTGCTCGGGGTCGATCCCGGTCTCACGCGGTGCGGCCTGGGCTGCGTTGACATCGACGCCAGGCGGCGCGCCCGCCTGGTCGAGGTCGGGGTCGTGTGCACGCCGCCGTCGATGAGCCCGGAGCTCAGGCTCGCAGCGATCGCCGACGCCCTGGATGACTGGATCGCCCGGCTGGGACCTACGAGCGTGTCGGTCGAGCGTGTCTTCGCCCAGGACAACCTGCGCTCGGTCATCTCGGTGGCCCAGGTGATGGGTGTGGTCATGGTGGCTGGGGCCCGGGCCGGCCTCGAGGTTGCCCAGCACACTCCCAGCGAGGCCAAGGCTGCGGTGACCGGCTCAGGTACCGCGGACAAGCCCCAGGTCCAGGCGATGGTCGCGCGCATCCTCGGTCTGGACGCCCCGCCGAAGCCTGCTGACGCGGCCGACGCACTGGCCCAGGCCATCTGCCACGGCTGGCGCGGAGGCGGCACCGGGATCGACGGCGGCGCGGAGATGGTCTCGCAAGGCGGCGCGGTGCGTGCCAGCGCCCGCACCCCCGCCCAGCGCCAGTGGGCGCAGGCGCAGGCCGCCGCCCGGCGCACCGGCGCCGTCGATCCGCGCCGCGCCCGCCGCTGACGGCGACACCGCCCTGCCCGGCCTGCTACTGTCTGTACAGACGTTCGAGCGTGAGAAGGAGAAGCCTGCATGATCGCCTCCCTGCGTGGCACGGTCCTCGACATCTCGCTGACCGGCGCCGTCATCGAGGTCGGTGGCGTGGGCATGGCCTTCCAGGCCACGCCCACCACGCTGGCCGGGCTGCGCGTGGGCGAGGAGGGCACGGTTCACACCGAGCTCGTCGTGCGTGAGGACGCCTTGACGCTCTTCGGTTTCGCTGACGCCGACGAGCGCCAGTGCTTCCGGGTCCTGCTGGGCGCCAAGGGGGTCGGCGCCAAGCTGGCGCTGGCGATCCTGGCTGTGCACACTCCTGACGCCCTGCGCCGTGCCATCGCCAGCCAGGACGTGGCGGCGCTCAAGCGGGTACCGGGCCTGGGGCCCAAGGGGGCGCAGCGCGTCATCATCGACGTCGGGGACAAACTGGGACCGCTGACCGGGCAGGACCTGGCTGCGGAGAGGCCTCAGGCTCCGGCTGAGACGGGCGAGGAAGCCAACCCTGACGTGGTGGCGGCGCTGGTCCAGCTGGGCTGGAACGAGGCGACGGCCCGCCAGGCTGTGGGCGCGGTGGAGTCAGGCGCCCAGGAGCAAGGCGAGGCGCTCAGCGTCCCGGAGCTGCTGCGGGCCTCGCTGCGCTGGCTCGGTGGTGGTCACCGTGGCTGAGGCGATCCCAGGCCGCGTGGTTGGCGGCGGGGCTGACGAGCTCGAACGTGCGGCCGAGGCAGCGCTCCGACCCAAGCGGCTGGAGGATTTCGTGGGCCAGGAGGTGGTCCGCGGTCAGCTCTCGGTGGTGCTGCGGGCCGCGCTCTCACGCGGCACGACTCCCGACCACGTCCTGCTCTCAGGCCCCCCGGGACTGGGCAAGACGACCCTGGCGATGATCATTGCCGCGGAGGTAGAGGGCTCTCTGCGGCTGACCAGCGGTCCGGCTATCCAGCACGCCGGCGACCTCGCAGCGATCCTGTCCTCCCTGGAGGAGGGGGACGTCCTCTTCATCGACGAGATCCACCGCCTGGCGCGTACGGCGGAGGAGATGCTGTACCTGGCGATGGAGGACTACCGGGTTGACGTGGTGGTGGGCAAGGGCCCCGGTGCCACCTCGATCCCGCTGTCACTGCCTCCCTTCACCGTCGTGGGCGCCACGACCCGAGCCGGCCTCCTTCCCGCGCCGCTGCGCGACCGCTTCGGTTTCACCGGCCATCTGGAGTACTACGGTCCCGCCGAGCTCTCCCGGATCCTGGCCCGCTCGGCCGGGCTGCTGGGCGTGCAGCTGGAGGCGCAGGCCGGTGCGGAGCTGGCTCGCCGCTCGCGTGGTACCCCGCGTATCGCCAACCGCCTGCTGCGCCGGGTCCAGGACTGGGCCGAGGTCCACGGCACTCCCGGGTACCTGGACCTGGAGGCTGCGCGGGCCGCCCTGGAGGTCTTCGAGGTCGATGCCCTCGGGCTGGACCGCCTGGACCGCGCCGTCCTGGAGGCCCTGTGCACCCGCTTCGGGGGAGGCCCGGTGGGGCTGACCACGCTGGCGGTGAGCGTGGGGGAGGAGCCAGAGACAGTGGAGACCGTGGCCGAGCCCTACCTCGTGCGCGAGGGGCTGGTCGTGCGCACGCCACGCGGTCGCAGCGCCACGGCCGCCGCCTACGAGCACCTCGGCCTGCAGCCGCCTGAGGGTGGGATGCTGCTGGTGTGAGCGCCTGGGCGGCGGGGCTCACACTCTCAGGTGACGCTCACCGCACCGACTGACGCCGCAAGTGCCCTAGACTCGGCAAGGTTGTCCCTGCCTGGGACAGTGTCACCCTCGAACGGAGGAGCCTGGATGCTCTGGATGCTCATCGTCATGGTCCTTGCCTTCTGGCTCATGTCGCGCTTTGCGCGCAAGCAGCAGGAGAAGATGACGGCTCAGCAGAACGCGCGCATCGAGGAGGCCATGGTTCCGGGCACCTGGGTGCGCACGCGCGCGGGCTTCTACGGCAAGGTCGTGGAGGTCGACGGCGAGGTCGTCACCCTGGCGACGGCCCTGGGAGATGAGTCGCTGTGGGCCAAGGCCTCCATCCTGGGCGCGGAGGAGCCCCCCTTCGCCTCCGTGGAGGATGAGCTCTCCGAGCTGGCCGACGGCGACGACCTGGCCGCTGACGAGACGGTCGAGGACGCGGTGGAGGAGACGGAGCAGACCGCTCCTGAGCCCCTGAGCTCGGCGGCCGAGCCTCACGCCCCTGCCCGTGACCAGCAGGACTGAGCCCGCCGTGCCCCGCGGCGCCGACCAGTCCTGCTCCCGATCCCACTGCGGTCGCCCGCAAGACGTCCGCTGACCCCACCACTGCGAGGAAGAGACCGCGTGTCTAGCAAGCAGATCAAGCACCCGGGCCGACGGCTCCTTGTGCTGCTCGTCGTCATCGCCATCGGGTACGCCGCACTGGCCCTGGGCGCTGCCACCCACCGCACCTCGATGACGCCGGGACTGGCGCTCGACCTGGAGGGCGGTACCCAGATCATCCTGACGCCGACCACCACGGACGGCTCGACCATCACTGACGAGGACGTGCAGCAGGCCATTGAGATCATCCGCCAGCGTGTGGATGCCTCTGGCGTGGCCGAGGCACAGATCTCTCGTCAGGGTGGTCAGAACATCGTCGTCGCCCTGCCCGGCCAGCCCAGCCAGGAGACCCTGGAGCTCGTGCGCACCTCCGCGGTGCTGTACTTCCGCCCGGTCATCCGGATCATCCAGGGCTCGGCCACGGCGATTGCCCAGGCTCAGAACCAGTACCTCGCCAAGGCAGCGGCCAGCGCCTCTGCCTCGCCGCAGGCCAGCGACGCCGCCACCCAGGACGCGACCAGCGCGCCGGCAAGCGAGCCGGCCCAGGAGCCCACGCCGCAGGCGACGGCGGTGCCGACCGTGACGGCCGAGCAGGTCGCTCAGACCTACGCCGACGTCAACCAGGACGGCACGATCAGCTCTGACCCGCTGCCGGCGACCTCAGACGACCATTCCTCCGACGAGTGGATCACCGAGCAGATGATCTACGACGCCTACATGACTGACTGCACGGCCGCGGACAACCTCACCGGCGTGAGCCAGGACCCGAGCAAGGCCGTCATCTCCTGCGCCAAGGACGGCTCGGGTGCCACCTACATCCTGGGCCCGGCCGATATCGCCGGTACCGATATCTCGCGTGCGAGCTCCGGCCTGGAGACCACGAGCCAGGGCACGACGACGAACAAGTGGGTCGTCTCCCTGGAGTTCGACAAGAAGGGCACCGACGAGTTCGCCGCGGTCTCCAAGCGCCTGCTGGCCTACCGTGACGCGGCGGCCGCCTCGGCCTCGACGACGACCCAGACGGGCTCGACCGACTCCCAGAAGGCCCAGTTCGCCATCGTGCTCGACGGCCTGACGCTCATGGCCTCAGGCTTCAGCTCGGACGTGACCACCCCGATCACCGACGGCCGGGTCCAGATCTCGGGCAGCTTCACCCAGGCCCAGGCCAACACGCTGGCCAACCAGTTGTCCTTCGGCTCCCTGCCGCTGACCTTCACCGTGCAGTCCGAGCAGCAGATTTCCGCGACGCTGGGCATCGAGCAGCTGCGCCACGGCCTCATCGCGGGTCTGGTCGGCTTCCTGCTCATCATCGTCTACCTGGCCTGGCAGTACCGTGGCCTGGCGGTGGTGGCTGTGACCTCGCTGGTGGCCGCGGCCGGGGTGACCTACCTGGCCATCGCGCTGCTGAGCTGGGCGATGGGCTACCGCCTGTCGCTGGCGGGAGTGGCCGGACTCATCATCTCCATCGGTATCACGATGGACTCCTTCATCATCTACTTCGAACGTATCCGTGACGAGGTCCGCCACGGACGTACCCTCGTGGCTGCCGTGGATGAAGGATGGTCCCACGCCCGCCAGACGATCATCGTCTCCGACGCCGTCAACCTCCTGGCTGCGGTTGTGCTCTACTTCCTTGCGGTGGGAGGCGTCCAGGGCTTCGCCTTCACCCTGGGCGTGACCACGGTGGTGGACCTGGCGATCATCGTCTTCTTCACTCACCCGATGATGGTGTGGATCCTGCGCTTCCGCTTCTTCGGCCAGGGCCACCGCTGGTCCGGCCTGGACCCGGAGCACCTGGGGGCGCGCTCCCTGGCCGCCTACGGCAAGGGCCGCCAGAGCGCGATTGACTCGGTGACCTCTTCGCTGGCCCGGCGCAAGGCCGAGGCCCGTGCCCAGGCGCGCCAGGCCGAGGACGAGCCGAGCCCCGAGCACGACCAGGAGGCTGACGCCGTCGACCCCGGTACCACGAGCGGAGAGGAGGGAGAGGACAAGTGAAGAGTCTCGCCCAGCTAGGTAACGACCTCTACTCCGGGCGCACGTCGATGCCCTTCGTCGCGCGCCGCAAGATCTGGTACATCGTCGCCCTGGTCGCCATCGCGATCTCGGCCGTGCTCGTGGTCAAGCCCGGTCTCAACCCCGGTATCGACTTCAAGGGCGGCACCGAGGTGACTATCACCGGCGTCGCCTCCCCCTCCGAGGGACCGGCCAATGACGTCCTGAACCAGGAGGGGATGTCCGCCTCCTCGTCGGTGACCACGATGGGCTCGTCCTCCGTGCGCGTGCAGACCACCGAGCTGACCAAGGAGCAGTCCGACTCCCTGGCCGCGGCCCTGGCCAAGGCTTACGACGTCGATGCCGGCGCCGTGTCGGCCACGACGATCGGCCCGACCTGGTCCTCTGACGTCACGGACAAGGCTCTGCGTGGACTGGTGATCTTCTTCGTCCTGGTCGGGGCGCTCATCTGGGCCTACTTCCGCACCTGGAAGATGGCGGTGGCTGCGCTGCTGGCCCTGGTCCACGACATCATCATCACCGTAGGTGTCTACGCGGCCTCGGGCTTCGAGGTCACCCCGGCCACCATCATCGGTGTGCTGACGATCCTGGGATACTCGCTCTATGACACCGTCGTGGTCTTTGACAAGATCCGCGAGAACACCAAGGACTTCGCCACGCAGACGCGCTCGACCTACGCCGAGCTGGCCAACCTCGCGGTCAACCAGACCTTCATCCGCTCGATCAACACCTCTGTGGTCGGTGTGCTGCCGGTGGCCTCGCTGCTGGTGGTCGGTGCCTTCATCCTGGGCGCCGGCACGCTGCGAGACATCGCGCTGACCCTGTTCATCGGCATGATCGCGGGAACGATGTCCTCGATCTTCCTGGCCACGCCCCTGCTGGTGGACCTGCGACGCCGGGAGAAGGGCGTGCGTGAGCAGGCCGCTCGTGTGGCCCGTGCTCGTGGTGAGCGCGAGGCTGAGGCCAGTGACGACCCGCAGGCCCTGGCGGCCCTGGCCGCGCAGCCGGTGGCGGCGCCGCTCACGCCGGGGCGCCACCTGGGTGTGGCCGCCCAGCCCAAGAGGAAGAAGAAGCACTCATGACCGCTCCTCAGCCTGACCTGCCCGCGCTGCCCGCCGAGCTGTCTAGCCTGGTGCTGGACAACCTGCGGGAGGTTCCGGACTTTCCCGAGCCGGGCGTCCTCTTCCGGGACATCACGCCGCTGCTGGCCAACGGTGAGGCCTTCGCGCGTTTCGTCGACGGTCTGGCAACCCACTACCGTGGTCATGTCGACGCCGTCGCCGGCCTGGAGTCGCGCGGCTTCATCCTGGCCGCCCCGCTGGCGGTCCACCTGGGCCTGCCGCTGATCGTCGTGCGCAAGGGCGGCAAGCTGCCCGGTCCGGTGCTGGGCGTGGACTACGAGCTGGAGTACGGCAGCGCCCGGATGGAGCTGCGCGCCGAGACGGTGGTGCCCGGTCAGAGGGTCCTTGTGATCGACGACGTCCTGGCCACGGGTGGGACGGCCGCGGCCTCGATCGCGCTGCTGGAGGAAGCCGGGGCTGAGGTTGTCGGCCTGTGCATGCTCCTGGAGCTGGCGGGGCTCGGCGGGCGCTCCAAGCTGCCAGGACGGCGGATCGACTCCGTGGTCACCTTCGCCTCGTCCTGAGCCTGCGGCTGCGGGCGCTGGCGGCCTCGGCGCGGCTATGATCCGTTTATGACGGAGACGAGGAGCACCAACGACGCCGGCGCCCAGAGCGTCGTCCCCGGCTCGCGCGTTCGCAGCCGTCTGGCCTGGTTCGGTTCGCGCGGGCACTCGACCCCACCGGCGATCGAGCCGCTGCTGCGCGCGCTGCGTGCCAATCACCCCAAGGCGGACACGAGCCTCATCGTGCGTGCCTACGAGGTGGCTCAGAAGGCGCACGAGGGCCAGCGCCGCAAGTCCGGCGAGCCCTACATCACCCACCCGGTCGCCGTGGCCACGATCCTGGGTGAGCTGGGGATGACGCCCCAGACCCTGGCGGCGGCGCTGCTGCATGACACCGTCGAGGACACCGACTACACCCTGGAGCGTCTGCGGGCAGACTTTGGCGACGAGATCGCCCTCTTGGTCGATGGCGTGACCAAGCTGGACAAGCTGCAGTACGGCGAGGCCGCGCAGGCCGAGACCGTGCGCAAGATGATCATCGCCATGTCCAAGGACATTCGCGTCCTGGTCATCAAGCTGGGGGACCGGCTCCACAACGCTCGCACCTGGAAGTACGTCTCGGCCGAGGGCGCGGCCCGCAAGGCGAAGGAGACCCTGGAGATCTACGCCCCGTTGGCCCACCGGCTGGGGATGAACACGATCAAGTGGGAGCTGGAGGACCGCTCCTTCAAGGCGCTGTACCCCGGTGTCTACGAGGAGATCGAGCATATGGTCGCCGAGCGGGCCCCCGCCCGCGAGGAGTACCTGCGCCAGGTGCGCCTGCAGATCGAGGAGGACCTGCGGGTCAACAAGATCAAGGGCACGGTCACTGGCCGGCCCAAGCACTACTACTCCGTGTACCAGAAGATGATCGTGCGAGGTAAGGACTTCGACGACATCTACGACCTGGTGGCCGTGCGCGTCATCGTGGACACCATCCAGGACTGCTACGCCGTGCTCGGTGCGCTGCACTCGCGCTGGACGCCGATGTCCGGTCGCTTCAAGGACTACATCGCAGTCCCGAAGTTCAACCTCTACCAGTCCCTGCACACCACTGTCGTCGGCCCCGGCGGCAAGCCGGTGGAGATCCAGATCCGTACCCACGAGATGCACCGGATGGCCGAGTACGGCGTGGCGGCGCACTGGAAGTACAAGGAGGATCCCAACGCCACCGGTCCCAGCCCCGCAGGCGGACGCGCCGTGGACGCCGACGCCGGTGAGATGGCGTGGCTGCGCCAGCTCGTGGATTGGCAGAAGGAGACCCAGGACCCGGCGGAGTTCCTCGACTCCCTGCGCTACGAGATGGCCGGTACCCAGGTCTACGTCTTCACCCCTAAGGGGGACGTGCTGGCGCTGCCCGGCAAGTCGACGCCGGTGGACTTCGCCTACGCGGTCCACACCGAGGTGGGGCACCGAACGGTAGGTGCCCGGGTCAACGGCCGGCTGGTGCCGCTGGACACCCAGCTGGAGAACGGAGACACGGTCGAGGTCTTCACCTCCAAGGCCCAGGGCGCGGGGCCCTCGCGCGACTGGCTCAGCTTCGTGGGCTCGCCCAGGGCCCGCAACAAGATCCGTTCCTGGTTCTCCAAGGAGCGCCGTGAGGAGGCCATTGAGGAGGGCAAGTCCGCCATCGCGCGTGCGATGCGCAAGAAGGACCTGCCGATCCAGCGCCTCATGAGCCACGACTCGCTCACGGACGTGGCCAAGACCCTGGACAAGGGGGATATCGACGGGCTGTACGCGGCGGTCGGGGAGGGGCATATCTCGGCCCAGCACGTGGTGGACACCCTGGTGGCCGCCATGGGCGGCGAGGCCGGGGCGGAGGAGACCCTGGCTGAGGGCGTGGTGCCCACGCGCGCCTCCTCCCACCGCAGTCCGCGCCCGACGGACTCCGGCGTGGTCGTGAAGGGCATGGACGCTGGGGACGTCTACGTCAAGCTCGCGCGTTGCTGCACACCGATGCCTGGTGACCCGATCGTCGGTTTCATCACTCGGGGCTCGGGGATCTCGGTGCACCGGACCGACTGCCTCAACGTCGAGCAGCTCCAGCGCGAGCCCGAGCGCATGATCGAGGTCCACTGGGCCGATCACGCCCCGAGTGCCTACCTGGTCCAGGTTGAGGTCGAGGCGCTGGACCGCGGGGGACTGCTGGCCGATATCACGCGGGTTCTCGCGGACAACCACGTTAACCTCATGAGCGCCAACATTGGCACCAGCCGTGACCGGGTGGTCACTGGTCACTTCGTCGTCGAGCTGGCTGAGGCGAGCCACCTGGACCACACCCTGGCCTCGCTGCGGCGTATCGACGGCGTCTTCGAGGCCCGCCGGACCACCTCGACCTCGCGCCGCCACTCCTGAGCAGCGGCCGCGCCCGCGCGCCAGCACCTCTACGCGGGCGGGGCGTCATAGGCGGCGTGGATGATGGCGCGGGCCCGCGGGCGTCCCACGCCGCAGGAACCTCGGCACCGCTCCAGGGCGGCCAGCAGCGCGGCACGGCGGGTGCCGCGCGCCATGGCACACAGCACGGCCTGGACGGCTTGGAGGGCCGGTGCGGTGCGTGCGAGGTCGACGACGGTGCGCTCCAGGGTGGTACAGCGTTGGCCGGCGATGTCGGTGACGTCCACGGCAGGCAGCCTCACACGCCGCGTCAGGGTACGCGGGGTGTGTCCGCAGCGCTCGGGTGAGGCGACGACGATGACCTGGGGCGGGGTGCCGCCGGCGTGGACCCACAGCGCCCCGGCGCCGGTGAGGACAACAGAGGGTAGAAGCGCCGGGCGCAGGGCGTGCATGCGCTGGCGAGGCAGAACGAGGCGGTCTCTTGGCCACAGGCGGCCGAGGACCTGCTCAGTCAGAAGCGGATCGGTGCTCGCCTGCCGCAGCAGCCCGAGCTCGCGGTCCGTCAGCGCCTCCACCACGGCGGTGGTCACAGGCGGTGACCACCAGCGGTCAGCGGTGGGATAGGGGCGTGGCTGCCTGGAGGGCGGGAACGTCGTCGTCATAGGGCCATGGTGGTGGCGTGGCGCGGCAGGGGCTAGTGGCAGGCGAGGCCCTGTGGACAACGAGTCCTGGTACGCCGGTGCCCTCGTGCGCTGTGGACACGGGGCACGAGGGCACCGGAGGGAACCTGGTCAGGCGCGAGCCGATAGGCGCACCTGCTCCAGCCAGGCGCGGCGGGCGGTCAGAGCCGCTTCGGCCTCCGCGATCTTCTTGGAGTTGCCAGCGGCCTGGGCGGCGGCGAGGTCAGCCTCGAGCTCGGCGATGGAGTCCTCCAGCTGACCGGCTAGGCCCTCGGCGCGGGCCTTGGTCTCCGGGTCGCTACGGCGCCACTCGGCGTTCTCCGCCTCGCGGATGGCGTCCTCGACGGCCCGCATGCGTCCCTCGATGCGGCGCACCGCGCCACGCGGCACGCGGCCGGCCTCCTCCCAGGCGTCCTGGATGGGGCGCAGTGCCTTCTTGGCGGCCTTGATGTCCTTGATGGGCAGCAGGGCCTCAGCCTTGGCAACGAGAGCCTCCTTGACCTTGAGGTTCTCGGCCAGCTCGGCGTCCACGGCCGCGTCCTTGGCGTGACGGGCGTCGAAGAAGACCTGCTGGGCCGCACGGAAGCGGGCCCACAGGGCGTCGTCCTCCTTGCGCGAGGCGCGGCCGGCCTTCTTCCACTCCTCCATCAGCTCGCGGTACTTCTGGGAGGTACCGGCCCAGTCGGTGGAGTGCTGGAGCTCCTCGGCGCGCTTGATGAGCGCCTCCTTGGCGGCCTTGACCTTGGCCTGCTTGGCGTCCAGCTCGCTGAAGTACTGGCGGCGGTGGCGGTCGAAGGTGGTGCGGGCGTGGCTGAAGCGCTTCCACAGGCCGTCCTCGGTGGGGCGGTCCAGGCGCGGTCCACGGCGCTGGGCGCCCTTCCACTGCTCCAGCAGCTCGCGCAGCTCGGCGCCCGAGCTCTTCCACTGGGTGCGGGCCGGGTCCTGGGCGGCGATGGCCTCAGCGCGCTCGACCAGGGCGGTGCGGTCCTTGAGAGCCTGCTCCTTGGCCGCGGCGCGCTCGGCGGTCACGGCCTGACGGCGCTCGGCCGCCACGGCGCGCAGCGCGGCGAAGCGGGCACGCAGCCCGTCCAGGTCACCCACCGCAGCGGGCTCCTTGAGGGACTCCTCGATGGAGGCCAGCGTGGAGTCGATCTCCCGGACCGACAGCTGGGGCAGGCGCGTGGCGAACAGGTCCACCGTGGCCTTGAGGTCGAGGAAGCGGCGGACGTAGAAGGCCATCGCCTCGGCGATCGGCGCGTCGGGGAACTGACCGACCTCGCGCTCGGTGCCTCCGTCCTGGACGTAGACCTTGCCCTCGCCGTCCACACGTCCCCACTTGGCGGCGTCCATGGCCTCCTGCGGGTCGATCTCGGGCTCGGGCGCAGCGGCGGGGGCCGCCACGGAGGGCGCGGGCAGGCTCGCCGGCGTCGGGGTGGCCGACGGTGCCGCCTCGCTGGCCGGGGCCTGGTCCGCCTCGGCGGTGGGCTGAGCCTCCTGGGCCGGCTCGGCAGGAGCCGCGGCCTCGGGCTCGGTAGAGGCCTCCGGCTCGGGGCTGGTGGGCTGGGGGTCGGTCGCCTGGGCGGCGACGGACTCGGTGACAGGCTCAGCAGCGCTGAGGGTCTCAGGCTGGGACGGCTCGAACTGCTCGGACTGCTCGGTCACGATGTGCTCCTTCAGTGGTTGACGGGGTCGGGCACGCGCGTGCCCTTTCCGTGTCCGCCCGGCCGAGGCCGGGTGATGGTGGTGGTGCCGCAGGGCGACAGCGTCACGAGCCTACCCGTTAGGAGCCTGCGGTGAGCAGGAGGCGGTGCTCGTGGTGCCCAGGGCGAAAGCCGTCGAGGCCGATCGAGGTTTGTTGGACACCTGTCTTTCTAAATTCGTCCGGCTCTGGGGCCGGCCGACCCGCCGGGGCCGGGGCCTCCAGGTACGTCATCCCGGGGCGGAACAAGGGTGGAGAGTCTCTGTGTGCCAGGTGCGTCACGCAGGTGGGACTTGTGGCCTACGATTGCCCCAGCAGACGCAGGCCCCCTGCCTCGCTCCTTGAGTACTCGCGACCCGGAGGTCCCCATGGCACAGCTGCCAACTCTCCTGGACTGGCCCGTCGTCCGTCAGGTCGTCTCCGGCGACTTCCTGGGACGTGGGCGCTCGGTCACCTCGCCGACCACCAAGGCGGTCCAGGCCCGTACCGAGACCGCGGACCGGGTGGTGCGCTCGGTGTGCCCCTACTGCGCGGTGGGCTGCGGACAGCTCATCTACGTCAAGGACGAGCGGATCATCCAGATCGAGGGTGACCCGGACTCCCCGATCAGCCGTGGACGGCTGTGCCCCAAGGGCTCTGCCTCTGAGCAGCTGGTCAACTCGCCTACCCGCATCGCCACCGTACGCTACCGCCGGCCCTACTCCACCCAGTGGGAGGAGCTCGACCAGGACACGGCGATCGACATGATCGCAGACCGCTACATCGACACCCGCCGGCGTACCTGGCAGGAGTCCGACGACGCCGGTCACACCGGTCTGCACCGCACCCTGGGCATCGCGCACCTGGGCGGCGCGGCCCTGGACAATGAGGAGAACTACCTCATGAAGAAGCTGTACACGGCTTCGGGTGTCATCCAGGTGGAGAACCAGGCGCGGATCTGCCACTCGGCTACCGTGCCCGGGCTCACCGGCTCCTTCGGGCGAGGAGGCTCGACCCTGTCCCTGCAGGACATCGCCAACGCCGACCTCGTCATCATCGAGGGCTCCAACTTCGCCGAGGCGCACCCGGTGGGCTTCCAGTGGGTCATCGAGGCCAAGAAGCGTGGGGCCACGGTCATTCACATCGACCCGCGCTTCTCGCGTACCTCCTCCCAGGCTGACCGGCACATCCCTATCCGTACCGGCAGTGACGTGGCCCTGCTGGGCGCCGTCATCAACCGGGTCCTGAGCGAGGAGCTGTGGTTCAAGGACTACGTCCTGACCTTCACCAACGCCACCTCCGTGGCCAGCGAGCGCTACGCCGACACCGAGGACCTGGACGGGCTGTTCTCCGGCTACGACGAGGCGACCGGCACCTACGACGCCGCGATGTGGGAGTACGAGGCTGATGACGGCCTGGAGGGTGACCCGATGCGCCGCTCGCGCATCAGGACCGACCCGACGCTGGCCAACCCCCGCTGCGTGCTCAACCTGCTGCGCCGTCACTTCGCCCGCTACACCCCTGAGCTCGTCCAGGAGGTCTGCGGAGTCAGCCGCGAGGACCTGGACTACCTGGTCGACGCCGTCGTGGCGAACTCGGGCCGTGAGCGCACCACGACCTTCTGCTACGCCCTGGGCTGGACCCAGCACACCGGTGGCGCCCAGATGATCCGGGCCGCCGGCATCCTCCAGCTGCTCATGGGCAACATGGGGCGTCCGGGCGGAGGGATTATGGGCCTGCGCGGGCACACCTCGATCCAGGGCTCGACCGACATCCCCACGCTCTTCCACATCCTGCCCGGCTATCTGCCCATGCCCGTGGCCGGGAAGTCGGACACGCTGGAGCAGTATCTGGCCGCAGTGTCCTCCACCGAGCAGAAGGGTAGCTGGGCGGCGGCCAAGGCCTACACCGTCAGCCTGCTCAAGGCCTGGTGGGGGCAGTCCGCCACGCCGGACAACGACTTCCACTTCGGCCAGCTGCCGCGGCTCACCGGTGCGCACGGGACCTACCAGACAGTCCTGCGCATGATGGACGGCGGGGTCGAGGGCTACTTCGTCATCGGCCAGAACCCGGCGGTGGCCCAGGCACACTCGCGTCTGCAGCGTCTGGCGCTGTCCAGGCTCAAGTGGCTGGTGGTGCGTGACCTGCGCGAGACCGAGACGTCGAACTTCTGGCGCGACGCCCCGGAGATCGAGACTGGTGAGCTGGTCACCGAGGAGATCGGCACCGAGGTCTTCCTCATGCCTGCCGCCTCTCACGCGGAGAAGGCCGGCACCTTCACCAACACCCACCGTCTGGTCCAGTGGCGCCACAAGGCCGTGGACGCTCCGGGGGTGGGGATGTCAGACCTCCAGTTCTACTACCTGCTTGGCAAGCGCATCCAGGACAAGCTCGCCCACTCCACCGACCCGATGGACCGCCTCCTGCTGGACATGACCTGGGACTACCTCACCGACGCTGAGGGGGAGATCGACCCGCAGTCCGTGGTGGCCGAGATCAACGGCTACCACCTGGAGGGGGAGAGGAAGGGCCAGCCGCTCAGTGCCTACGCCGACCTCAAGGACGATGGCTCGACCTCGGCGGGGTGCTGGCTCTACACCGGCATCTACGCCGACGGCGTCAACCACGCAGCGCTGCGCCCTGACCGTGACGAGCAGGACGGGCCGCTGGCGCACAACTGGGCCTGGGCCTGGCCGGCCAACAACCGCATCATGTACAACCGGGCCTCGGCTGATGCCGAGGGCCGGCCGTGGTCCGAGCGCAAGAAGCTGGTGTGGTGGGACGAGGAGTCGCAACGCTGGGTCGGCGACGACGTCCCGGACTTCCCGGCGACCAAGGCCCCGGACTACGTGGCGCCGCAGGGCGTGCACGGGCTGGCAGGCCTGGACGGGACGGATGCCTTCACCGCCCAGGCTGACGGCAAGGCCTGGCTCTTCGCCCCGCGGGGACTGGTGGACGGCCCCTTCCCGACCCACTACGAGCCGCAGGAGTCGCCCCTGGCCAACCCGCTGTACGCCCTGCAGGCCAACCCGACCCGGGAGAACTTCGACCGGGCGGACAACCTCTTCGCTCCCTCAGCAGGCCAGCCGGGTGCCGAGGTCTACCCCTACGTGCTCACGACCTACCGTCTCACCGAGCACTACACGTCCGGCGGCATGACCCGTACCTTGCCCTACCTCGCTGAGCTCCAGCCCGCCATGTTCTGCGAGGTTGACCGCCAGCTGGCCGACGAGCGGGGGCTGGAGAACGGGGGATGGGCCACGCTCATCTCGCCACGCGGCGTGATCGAGGCGCGTGTCCTGGTCACCGACCGCTTCACCCCGCTCCAGATCGGTGGACGCACCGTCCACCAGATCGGCATGCCCTTCCACTGGGGCAACGGCACCACCTCGATCACCACCGGCGACTCGGCCAACGACCTGCTCGGCATCGTGCTGGACGCCAACACCCACATCCAGGACTCCAAGGCCTCGACGGTCGACATCCGTCCCGGCCGGCGTCCCACGGGCCCGGCGCGCCTGGAGCTCATGCGTGAGTACCAGCGCCGTGCGGGCCTGACCCCCACCACCGGCCAGGACCCGCTGGGCAGCCTCGCCACCGCATCCGGGAGCATCGCATGAGCATCTTTCGTAACCAGCTGCACGGCCCCACCGACCCGCTGCGTGACGTGGGGTACGGCCGTGAGTACAAGCGCCAGGGCTTCTTCACCGACACCTCGATCTGCATCGGCTGCAAGGCCTGTGAGGTGGCCTGCAAGGAGTGGAACCGCGTCCCGGCCCGCCAGGAGCATGAGCACGGCAACACCTTCTCCGGCAACTCCTTCGACAATACCTACCACCTGGGTGCCAATCAGTGGCGCCACGTGGCCTTCGTCGAGCAGACCAGCGAGCAGGTCGCCGCTGCGCGGCGCTCGGGGGTGGTGGCGCTGGGAATGCCCGGGCACCGGCCCGGCTGGGCCGAGCAGGAGGGGACAACGGCGGACGGCGGAGTTCCCGGTCAGGGCCCTCGGCCGGGCCAGGGTGCCGCGCAGGAGCCTCAGGGACTGCCGGTAGTGCGCTGGCTCATGAGCTCGGACGTGTGCAAGCACTGCACCCACGCCGGGTGCCTGGACGTGTGCCCCACCGGGGCGCTCTTCCGCAGCGAGTTCGGCTCCGTCGTCGTCCAGGCCGACGTGTGCAACGGCTGCGGGTACTGCGTGGCTGCGTGCCCCTTCGGCGTTATCGACCGCCGTGAGAAGGGCACCATCACGATCGGTGGGCACAGCGAGGAGATCCCCAACGGCGGCAACGCCCAGAAGTGCACGCTGTGCTACGACCGCCTCAAGGCAGGCAAGAGGCCAGCGTGCGCGACCAACTGTCCCACTGAGTCCATCCAGTTCGGTGACCACGACGAGATGGTGCGCCGGGCCCGGGCACGGCTGGCTGAGCTCCACGCCCAGGGACACACCGAGGCCCGCCTGTACGGCGCCAACCCGCAGGACGGGGTGGGCGGCACCGGCTCGGTCTTCCTGCTCATGGACGAGCCTGAGGCATACGGCCTGCCGCCGGACCCCGAGGTCCCCACGGCTGACCTGGCCTCCATGTTCAACTTCGCCGGCGTCGCGGGCACGGCCATGATCGCCACGGCCCTCGGCATGTTCATCGCTCACGGGAGGCAGAAGTGACCGTCACCGACCTCGATTCCCTGCGTCCGCCCGTGCCACAGCGCGACGGGAAGCGGCGACGTCGCAAGGCCGTGGGCCCGGACTGGGTGGTGCCGGAGGCCGAGTTCACCTCCTACTACGGGCAGAACATCGTCAAGCCCGCACCCTGGGAGGAGGAGATCGCGATCTACCTCTTCTTCGGTGGCATGGCAGCCGGATCAGGTCTCATTGGAGCAGGGGCGGACATCACCCACCGCCACTCCCTGAGGCGTGTGGCCCGTATCGCGGGACTGGGCTCACTGGGCATCGGGGCCACGGCCCTGGTCATCGACCTGGGACGGCCCGAGCGCTTCCTCAACATGATGCGCACCGCCAAGCTCACCAGCCCCATGAGCGTGGGCTCGTGGATCCTCACCGGCTTCTCGGTCTTCACCGGGGGAGCTGCGGCCCTGGAGATCATCCAGCCCTGGCTGCCGCGTGAGTCGTGGTGGCGGGAGCTGGTGGACGTTTCCTCCATCTTCGCCTCGGCCGGAGCCGCCTTCTTTGCCCCGCCGCTGGCGGCCTACACGGCGGTGCTCTTCTCCGACACCGCCACGCCCTTGTGGCACCAGGCCTACCGCGAGATGCCCTTCCTCTTCGTGGCCTCGGGCCAGGGAGCGGGCTGCGGGCTCAACCTCCTGCTCAACAGGCCCTGTGAGACTGCGCCGGTGCGGCGCCTGGCCGCCGTGGCCGCTGCCTGTGACCTGGCAGCCGACCACATGATGGAGCGGCGTCTGGGCGAGGAGGGCCAGCCCTTGCACGAGGGACGGGCCGGCACTCTGCACAAGGCCGCGAAGATCCTGACAAGCATCGGCGGCGTCGGGGCGCTCTTCGCCGGTCGCAACCGGGCCGTGGCCGCGGTCAGCGGCGCCGCCCTCATCGCCGGCAGCGCCTGCACGCGCTTCGCGATCTACTACGCGGGGCTGGCCAGCGCCAAGGACCCCGTCTACACCGTGCGTCCCCAGCGGCGTCGTTTCATGGACAAGCTGGCGCAGGGACGCTCGATCACTGAGCCTGGAGGCCAGTGGCCCGAGGACTCGATCTTCTGATGTCGAGGCTGACCTCGCGTCACCGCATCCTGGCGATCGACGCCGACCACCCCGCGGGGTGGGGCCGGGTGGACACGCTCAGTGTCGAGGAGCCGCTGGAGATTCGCGTGGGTGGTGAGCCCTACACGGTGACGATGCGCACTCCAGGCCACGACGTCGAGCTCGCGCAGGGCCTGCTCGCCGCCGAAGGCGTCATCACCACGCTGGAGGATGTTCGGACGGCGCGCTACTGCGCGGGCTCGGTCATGGACGACGCCACCGGCCAGCCCGTCAACACCTACAACGTCCTGGACCTGCGCCTGGCACCGGGTGTGGAGGTCCCGCGTGAGCGCCTGCGACAGGTGGTCACCTCCTCGGCCTGCGGGGTGTGCGGGACCCAGTCGATCGACCTGCTGCGCACCCAGGTGCCCTGGGACCTGCACGCTGACGACGTCCAGGTCGAGGCGGCTACGGTCCTGGCCATGCCTGGGGCGCTGCGCGAGGCCCAGAAGGTCTTCTCCTCCACCGGGGGCCTGCACGGCGTCGCGCTCTTTGACGCCTCGGGCCGGCTGCTCGTGGCCCGGGAGGACGTGGGGCGCCACAACGCCACCGACAAGGTCGTGGGCTGGGCCATGCAGCAGGGACTGCGTCCGGCGCGCGGCACGGTGCTCTTCGTCTCCGGGCGCACCAGCTTTGAGCTGGCTCAGAAGGCGGCCATGGCCGGGGTCCCGGTGCTGGCCGGGATCAGCGCCCCGTCATCGTTGGCCGTCGAGGTCGCCCAGGAGGTCGGCATGACCTTGATCGGCTTCGTGCGCGGGGAGCGGATGAACGTCTACACCCATCCCGAGCGCATCATCCTGCCCGGCTAGGCTGGTCCCATGATCCTTGAGCGCACCCTCGCTGCCGTCTTCGGCGCCAACTGCTACGTGCTGGCAGCCGGGCCCGGGCGCCCGGCCCTCGTCGTCGACCCTGGAGCCGGTGCCACGCGCGGCGCCCTGGCCCTGCTGCGCTCCCACGGCCTGAGCCTGGGAGCGGTCCTGCTCACCCACGGTCACGCCGACCACGTCTGGGACGCCCAGCGGCTCATTGACGCCGCCCACGCAGAGGGGCTGCTTGCCAGCCAGGACACGGTGACCGTGCCCGTCTACGTCCCTGAGCCGGACCGCTACCGTCTGGAGGACCCGGACACGACGACGGCGATCCGGGCCAACGGGATGACCTTCGCCCAGCTCGCCTCCAGCCCATGGCTGCCTCCCACCGACCTGCGCGTCCTGCCCGCCTCCGCCTTCTCCCAGGCCTTCGAGATCGTGCCGGGCGTGGCCCTGCAGGCCGTGGCCGCCCCGGGGCACTCGGAGGGCTCGACCCTCTTCTTCCTCAACGCCACCCTGGGCGACAACGACCTGCTCTACGAGGCCGAGGTCCTTGACGACCCCTCGACGGTGGAGGAGAAGGACTACCTCCTGGCGCTGAGCGGGGACGTCATCTTCAAGGGCAGTGTGGGGCGGACCGACCTGCCTGGTGGGGACCAGGTGCAGATGTGGGCCACGCTGCGCTTCCTGGCCCAGGCCGTGGACCCGGCCACGGTGCTCCTGCCCGGGCACGGGGCGGTGACGACGATGGAGCACGAGCACCGCGGCAACCCCTACCTGGCTGAGGCCAAGGTCCGCGGCGGGGACCGACACGCCTGATCCTGCGCGCTCCGCGCCCGTGGCGCCCGGGGTTTAGCGCCGGTGCCAGGACGTGGGAGAATGCCGGCCATGGCCTCATCCGTATCCGCGCGCCCAGCCCAGTCCACCCTGTCCGGTTTCCCCGAGTGGCTTCCCGCCGGACGTGTCATCGAGCAGCATTTCATCGACACCCTGAGGCACACCTTCGAGCTCCACGGCTACAGCGGTATCGAGACCCGCGCGGTGGAGCCCCTGACCCAGCTGACGAAGAAGGGGGAGACCTCCAAGGAGGTCTACCTCCTGTCCCGTCTCCAGGCTGATCCCAGCGAGCGGGAGCAGGAGGTCGATCCGGCCAAGCAGCTAGGCCTGCACTTTGACCTCACCGTGCCCTTCGCCCGCTACGTCGTCGACAACGCCGGAGTCCTGCACTTCCCCTTCAAGCGCTACCAGATCCAGAAGGTCTGGCGTGGTGAGCGCCCGCAGGAGGGCCGCTTCCGCGAGTTCTACCAGGTGGATATCGACGTCGTGGGTGACGGCGCCCTGCCGCTGCACTACGACGTCGAGGCCCCGCTCATCATGCACGAGGCCCTGTCCGCCCTGCCGATCCCGGCCGTGACCATCCACGTGTCCAACCGCAAGGTGGCCCAGGGCTTCTACCAGTCCATCGGCATCGGCGACGACCAGCTCATCGAGGTCCTGCGCGTGGTGGACAAGCTCGACAAGATCGGTCCCGAGGCCGTGGCGGCCGAGCTGGTTGAGGCTGTCGGGACCACGCAGGCCCAGGCGCAGGCGGCCCTGCGCCTGGCCACGATCTGCTCCCCGGACCCGCAGGCCGTGCGTGAGGCGGTGGCCCAGGCCCTTGACGGCGCTGAGCCCACCGAGCTGCTGGCCACGGGCCTGGATGAGCTGTCCGGCCTGCTGACCACCGCCGCCCGCCGTCGTCCCGGCGCGATCGTGGCGGACCTCAAGATCGCCCGAGGCCTGGACTACTACACCGGGACCGTCTACGAGTCCTTCATGGCCGGGGCCGAGGACCTGGGATCGGTGTGCTCGGGCGGGCGCTACGACTCCCTGGCCTCCAACGGCAAGCGCACCTTCCCGGGCGTGGGCATCTCGATCGGACTGTCCCGCCTGCTCTCACGCGTCATTGCCGACGAGCTGGTCGAGGTCAGCCGGGCGGTGCCGACGGCCGTCCTCGTGGCCGTGACCGACGAGGAGCACCGAGCTGCCTCGGACGCCGTGGCTGACGCCTTGCGCCGACGCGGCATCGCCACCGACGTCGCGCCCACCGCGGCCAAGTTCGGTAAGCAGATCAAGTTCGCGGACAAGCGCGGGATCCCTTTCGTCTGGTTCCCCGGCGCCCAGGGCGAGGAGGACTCCGTCAAGGACATCCGCTCCGGCGAGCAGACCCCGGCCGACGCGCAGACCTGGGTGCCCTCCGACCCGCAGGACCTGCGTCCCCAGCTGCGGGTACGCGGTGCCTGACACCCTCCTGACGCAGGTCGCCGGACTGCGAGCCTGCCTGGACGCCGTCGAGCTGCCCTACCGGCTGCCCGGCGCCGAGGCGAGCCGTCGGCAGGCCCATGACCTGGCGGCGCAGCTGGGCGGCTACGTCCTGCCGCGCCTGGAGTCGGCTGACGCCCCCGTGCTCGCGGTCGTCGGCGGCTCGACAGGCGCCGGCAAGTCCACCCTCGTCTCCTCGCTGGTGGGACAGGCGGTGGTGGCCTCCTCGGCCATCCGCCCCACGACGCGCCGGCCCGTGCTGCTGCACGCCCAGGGCGAGGGCCACTGGTTCGAGACCGACCGGGTGCTGGGCACGCTGGCGCGCGTGCGCGTGGACGCCCTGGCCGCGGCCACGCCTCCGGCCTTGGTGACGCCGCGCGAGCTGGAGCTGCGCGCCAGCTCGCAGCTGCCGGCGGGCATCGCGCTGCTGGACGCCCCGGACGTGGACTCCGTGGTCGATGACAACCGCGCCTTGGCCGCCACCCTGCTGGCCAGCGCGGACCTGTGGGTCTTCGTCACCACCGCCGCGCGTTACGCCGACGCCGTGCCCTGGCGGCACCTGCGTGAGGCGGCCCAGCGGGACGTCACCGTTGCGGTGGTCCTCAACCGGGTCCCGGCCCAGGCGCAGGAGGTCGAGGAGGACCTGCGCTCACGGCTGGGTGCCGCGGGCCTAGAGGACTGCCCGGTCTTTGTCATCCCTGAGACCGCTCGCGACGGGGACGGGCTGCTTGCCCCCGACGAGGTTGAGCCCGTGCGTAGCTGGCTGTGGTCACTGGCCGCCGACGCCCAGGCTCGCCGTCAGGTCGCCAGGCGCACGGTTCACGGGGCGCTCGAGGCTGCCGTGGCGCAGGCGAGCCATGTTGGCGACGCCCTGGAGAGCCAGGAGACACAGCGCCAGGAGCTGGCGCAGGAGGCCCAGGCCTGCCACGAGCGTGCCGGGCGGCGGGTCGCCGAGGCCGTGTCTGACGGAACGCTCCTGCGCGGTGAGGTCCTGGCCCGGTGGCAGGACCTGGTGGGAACCGGCCAGTGGCTGCGAGGGCTGGAGCGGCAGGTCTCCCGGCTGCGTGACCGGGTCTCGGCGGCGCTCCTGGGCAGACCCACCCCGGCCGCCCAGGTGGGGGAGGCGATCGAGTCCAGCGTCGTCGACCTGCTCGTGGCTGAGGCCGGTGGGGCCGCCAGCCAGACGCTCCGGTCCTGGCGGCGCGTGGGGACCCTGCCCAGCCGCACGGGCCAGGCGGCTCAGTGGGGAGCAGGGGAGGAGGACCTGCGCGAGCGCGCGGGTGAGCTGGTGCGTGGTTGGCAGGCTGGTGTGCTGGAGATGGTGCGTGCCGAGGGCACGGACAGACGCCTGACGGCGCGTGTCCTGTCCTACGGGGTGGGAGGAGTCGGCGTGGCGCTCATGGTGCTGGTCTTCGCCCACACCGGCGGACTGAGCGGCGCCGAGGTCGGGATCGCGGGAGGTACCGCCTTGGTGGCGCAGCGGCTGCTGGAGGCTGTCTTCGGCGACCAGGCGATGCGCACGATGGCTAAGCGTGCCTATGACGACCTCATGAGGCGGGTCCAGGAGCTGCTTGCCACGCAGCAGCGCGCCGTCCTGAAGACCCTGCCGAGCAGCGCACCTGAGTCCGGCCTCCTGCGTGAGCATGTCAGAGGGGTCGAGGTAGCCGTGCAGGAGTGGCGATGAGCAAGACCCTCCAGGACAAGCTGGCCGCCCTGGACCAGGCGGTCACCCTGGCCCAGGAGCTGGACGAGCCCACCCTTTCCGCAGCCCTTGCCCCGGCCCATGACCTGCTCACACGAGCCGGCCAGCGGCGTGCCCTCGCCCCGCTGTCCTGCGTCGTGGCCCTGCTGGGAGCCACCGGCTCGGGCAAGTCGAGCCTGTTCAACGCGCTCCTGGGTAGCGAGGTCGCCCAGGCCTCCCTTCGCCGCCCGACGACGACGGCGCCGCTGGCCGCTCTTTCCCCCACACAGGCCGATGAGGCTAGCGAGCTCCTGGACTGGCTGGAGGTGACTCAGCGGGCCTGGGTGCCGGCGGACCTGGGGGAGCGCACGATCCTGCTGGACCTGCCCGATATCGACTCTGACGAGCCGTCTCACCGCGCGAGCGCGGCGCGTCTGGCCGGGATGGTGGACGTGCTCGTGTGGGTCCTGGACCCGCAGAAGTACGCCGACGGCGTCGTGCATCACGGCTTTCTCGCGCCGATGGCCGCTCACAGCGCGGTCAGCGTCGTCGTCCTCAACCAGGTCGACCGGCTCACCCAGGACGAGCAGGCGGCGCTGGCCTGCCACCTGAGCCAGCTGTTGGCGGGCGAGGGCTGGGCCACCGTGGCGCCGGTGCTCGTCAGTGCCCGCACCGGCCAGGGCGTAGAGAAACTGCGTGACACGATCCGCCAGGTCGCTGGGCGTCGGGAAGCGGCGAGCGCCCGGCTGGAGGCGGACCTGCGGACGGTGGCACGCGCGGCCAGCCAGGCTGTGGGCGGGCCAGGCGAGATGGAGGGGAGAGCCAGCGAGGCTGACCAGCGGGCCGCTCTGGCTGAGCTGGAGGACGCCGCGGCTGCGGCCGCGGGCGTGGAGACGGTCACGCGCGCCGTCGGCCGTAGCCTCGTCCTGCAGGCCGCAGGCTACGTCGGCTGGCCACCGCTGCGGTGGGTGGCGCGACTGCGTAAGGACCCGCTACGCGGCCTGCACCTGAGCGCTGGAAGAGCTGGGCAGCCCACCGGCCAGCCTCGTGGCGTCACGCCCAGGAGCGAGGTCATCGGCCGCAGCTCCTTGCCTCCTGTCCGCCCCGCGGCCAGCGGCCGCCTGCGCACCGCAGCTCGGCAGTGGTCCGCGGCGCTCGCTTCCCACCTGCCCGAGCCCGCACGCGACGAGATCGTCAGCCACGGTGAGGAGCGTGCCGAGGCGCTCCTGGAGGACCTGGACGTGGCGGTGAGCCGCACCCCGCTCATCGCGCCCCGAACCCCGCGGTGGTGGTCTGCGGCCAGCGTCCTGCAGTGGGCCTTGGTCTGGACGGCCCTGGCTGGTGGCGCGTGGCTGGGGCTCACGCACCTGCTGCGCATGCTGCTTCTGATGGACCTGCAGCCGCCTCGCTGGGGCCTGGTGCCCTGGCCGGCGGTGCTGCTCGTGGGCGGCGTCGTGCTCGGGCTGGTGGCCTGGGTCTTGGGACGGGCCCTGGCACGTGCCGGGGCGCGTCGTGCCCAGCGGCGTGCTGCGCGCAGGCTGCGTGAGGCCACGGACGGCGTCGTGCGCTCAGGCGTGGTCGAACCGGCGCGCGCCGAGGTCAGCCGGTGGGAGGACGTCAGGCGTGTGCTGTCCGAGCTGGCCGCACCGGAGCGCCGCTAGACCTGTGCGCGATCAGCGACGCAGCACGACGGCGGCCGGCCCCTGCTGGGGCCGGCCGCCGTCGTCAAGATGCTTACCAGCGGTCCCGGTCACGCCCGCGGTCCGAGCGGTAGCCGCCGCGTCCGCCGTCGCGGCCTGCGCGCTCGGAGCGGTAGCCACCACGTCCTTCGTCACGCCGGCCGCGCTCGCCGCGGTAGCCACCACGCTCGCCGCGGTAGCCACCACGTCCTTCGTCACGCCGGCCGCGCTCAGAGCGGTCCTCGCGCCCACCGCGGTCGGAACGGTAGCCGCCGCGGCCCTCGCGGTAGCCACCACGTCCTTCGTCACGCCGGCCGCGCTCAGAGCGGTAGCCACCACGTCCTTCGCCACGCCGGCCGCGCTCAGAGCGGTCGGAACGGTAGCCGCCGCGTCCGCCGTCCTCACGGCGGGGACGCTCAGCGCGGCGCTGGCTGTGCTCGGAGGGAGCGTTGTCGCTTCCGTCCCAGCCGTGGCCCGGCCCCTGGTCGGGGTGGATCCGCAGCTCGCGGCCGCCGAAGGTCGCCCGTCCCATGGCCTGAAGCTGCTCGTCGCTCAGCGGTGTGTGGATCTCGACCAGGGAGAAGGACTGCAGGATGTCGATCTTGCCGATATCCGACCCGGAGATCCCTCCCTCGTTGGCCAGTGCGCCCACGATCGCCCCGGGCAGCACGCGGTCGCGGTGACCGACCTCGACCCGGTAGACCGTGCCGGTGCCGTCCTCGTGACGGCGCCCGCCGCGGCTGGCGCCAGGCTTGCCCTCGATCCGGTCACGGCCGCGACCACGCTCGCCACGGTCAGGTCCGCCCTCGAAGGTGGCCGAGACGAAGGTGCCCTCGGAGTCGACGTTCTCCTCGCGGCGCACGCGCTGGCGCGGCTCCTCCTTGCGCTCCTGCCAGGTCTTGGGACCGGCGTCGCCTACGGCGAGGGCCAGCAGCGTGGCCGCCAGGTCGCTCACCTCGATCTCCAGCTCGGCTGCCTTGTCCTGGACCATCTCGGTGTACATCTCCAGCCGGCCGCGCTCGTGGCGCTGCGCCGCCTTGTCCAGCAGCGTGGCCGCGCGGTGGCGTGAGACGTCAGCGGGGGAGGGCAGAGTGATCTCCTCCAGCCTCGTGCCCGTCAGACGCTCGATCTGGCGGAGCTTGCCCTTCTCCTTGGGGGTGAGGAAGGTGACCGCCTCGCCGTGGCGGCCGGCACGGCCGGTGCGGCCGATGCGGTGGACGTAGGCCTCGGCCTCACGAGGTACGTCGAAGTTGACGACCAGGCCGATACGGTCCACGTCCAGGCCACGTGCAGCCACGTCCGTGGCCACCAGCACGTCCAGGGTGCCGCTGCGCAGGCGCTCGACGAGGCGCTCGCGCTCACGCTGGGGGACGTCGCCGGAGATCGCAGCGGCCTGGATCCCTCGGCCTGCCAGCTCGATGGCTACGTCCTCGGCCGTGGACTTGGTGCGCACGAAGACGATGGCGGCCTCAGCCTCGGTGGTGGCCAGGACTCGCGAGACCGCGCCGACCTTGTGGCGGAAGGGCACGACGGCGTAGGTCTGGTGGACCGTGTCCACGGTCGAGGACTGGCGCGAGACCTCTACCCGTGCCGGGTCGCTCAGGTGCTGACGGGCCACCGCCTGGATGGCGGGGGGCATGGTGGCAGAGAACAGCGCCGTCCGGCGCTCGGCAGGCAGGGAGGCGGCGATCGTCTCCACGTCCTCGGCGAAGCCCATGCGCAGCATCTCGTCAGCCTCGTCAAGCACGAAGTAGCGCACAGCGCCCAGGTGCAGGGCGCCCTTGTCGATGAGGTCGATGACGCGCCCGGGGGTACCCACGACCACCTGGGCCCCCGACTTCAGGGCGCCGATCTGCGGGCCGTAGGGGGCGCCACCGTAGACGGCGACGACGTCGAGCCCGCGTGAGCGTGAGGCCATGTCCGTGATGGCCTCGGCGCTCTGCAGGGCCAGCTCACGGGTGGGCGCCAGGACCAGGGCCTGGACCTCGCCGTCACGGGCGTCGACGGCGTCGAGCAGCGGCAGGCCGAAGGCGGCGGTCTTGCCGGTGCCGGTCTGGGCCACGCCGACGACGTCACGGCCCGACAGCAGGACCGGGATCGCCTCGCGCTGGATCGCGGTGGGGGTGACGTAGCCCATGTCGGTCACGGCCTTGAGCAGGTCAGCAGGCAGGCCGAGATCGGCGAAGGTGACGTCCTCAGGCTTGAGGTCAGTAGCGTCGTCCTGCTCAGCCTCGTCCGCGGAGGCCGCCGAGGCGCTGGTGGGGGCGAAGGGCAGGTGCCCGTCGACCTGGTCCTCCTCCAGCTCCTCGCCCTCAGCGTCGTCCTCGTCAGGCTCAGAGCCGTCCTCGGGATCGTTCTCGGGCAGGTTCAGCTCGCCAGCGGTGTCGACGTCGTCAGGCTCGTCCTCGGACTCGACGAAGCTGTCGAGCTCCTCGTCCGGGGTCTGGGAGGAGGCGCCGGCTACCTCGGCGTTGAACAGGTCGTCCAGGCTCAGGGGGCGATCGCCCTGGCCCGAGGAGGCAGAAGATGCAGTGGACCCAGTGGTGCTACTCATTGATGTTCCCGTCTGTGGCCCGTCGGGGCCGGTCGCGGAGTGTGGGGCAGGTCCCTTCGACCAGCCTCTTGCCGCACCGCACCCACCACACTCGCCCCGCACCAGGCCATGGACGGCGGTGACTGACGGGCTTGACGCACAGACTCACGGGTCCCTGCCCGCCTCCAGGGACGGTGCAGGACCCGAACGGGGCTGACAGCACGGATCGCTCCTGCCTCGAAGGTTACGGGGCCGGGAGCCAAACGGCGAGGGCTGGCGCGCCGCACCGCCTCAGGTCACACGTGAGGCCGGACACCAGGTGAGGCATTCCTGAACCGTGCGTGTGCTCCTGTAGGATGCGTGAGCATCATCTCATTTCTACCTCGGCGCTCGCGCCGACCAGCCACCGGGGTCCTACCTTGAGCCTTCTGTCACGCTTCTCGCGCCCTGACCCGACGCCGCGGGCAGGCGCGGACTCATCGCAGGTGCTCGCGCCACTGAGCCAGGACCGGTTGCTTGCTCTGTTCAAGGAGCGGGACTGGCGCTACTTCATCGACTCCGACGGCGACCTGGGCGGGATATGGGACGATGCTACTTTCTACTTCAACCTGGGTGGGCAGAAGCAGGAGGTGCTGCGCATCTGGGCACAGCTGCCAGGCACCATCGACGCCAGCCACCTGGAGCAAGTGCGCACGGTCCTGGACACCTCGCACCGGCGCAGCGCCTGGCCCACCGCGTGCTACCGGATTGACGACGACGGCGAGGTGCGGGTCTTCGCCTGCCACGCGGTGGATTACGAGTACGGTCTGAGCGATCTCCAGCTGGCCCAGCACGTGGACTGCGCGATCGCCACGGTCAACGGTCTGTTCGCAGATCTCAACGAGGTGCTAGGACGGTGAGGGGCGTGCGAGGTCTCTTCTCCAGGGCGCGGCGCCGGGACTCTGGCGCTGCCAGCGCGCCGGACGCCCAGCAGGTGCGTCCCCTCACGCGTGAGCGTGTGCAGGAGCTGCTCGAGCGTCACGGCTGGGTCTACGAGACGGACTGTGACGGCGACCTGGTAGGACGCTGGGACGATGACCTGCTGACTTTCATGGTGCGTGGCGAGAGCGGGGAGATGCTCAACGTCATGGGTTACATGCTTGAGGACCTGCCCCTGGAGCGCCTGGATGAGGTGCGCTTCGCGCTGGAGGACTGGCACCGCGAGCACATCTGGCCCACCTGCTTCTGGCGCGAGAACGATGACGCCCTGACCTTCTCCGTCGGCGCCTCCCACATGGTCGACTGGGAGCACGGGGTGGCTGACTGCCAGCTCGAGCAGCAGGTGGCCTGTGCGATGGGAACGATCGCTGACGCCTTCGCGGATGTGCGGAGCCGGCTCGCACTGCGTGCCGACAACCTGAACGAGAGCCAGTGGTGATGACTGAGCACTTCCAGGGTCCGGGCTACGGCATCACTGCGACCAACGGGTCCTCGCAGGTGCCGCTGTCTACGGTGGGCCTGGCGAGCATCCTGTCTGAACGTGGTTGGCAGGCCCGCTTCGATGGCGAGGGCGACCTCATCTGGGACTCGCCCTTCGGCCCCTGCTTCTTCCAGGTCTACGGTGACCGCCATGACACGCTGTCGGTACAGGCTCAGTTGCCGGCGCTCGTGCCCGCGGACCCGGAGGCTCAGGTCTGAGGCGTCGTCGACCAGTGGCGCCGAGAGGTTCCGTGGGCGACGGGCGCGGTGCACATGCGCCTGGCTCCCGGCTTGCCCTGGCAGTGAGCACCAGCGTGCGCTATCCCGACGGGCTGACGGCTGAGCAGATGGCCTACCAGGTCGGCCACGCCGTCCACACCCTCAGCGTGATGCTCTCCGTGGCTGCCGGTCAGCTCGGTCTGGGAACCCTGCCGGTGGCGGACCCGCCGGCGCCCGAGCCCACCAGCGTCCTGCCGCTGCCGAGCAGCCAGCGGGTCCAGGACCTGCTGGCATCTCGTTCCTGGACCTACCAGGTCACGCCCGCCGGCGACGTCGTGCTGCCCTGGGGACAGGACGTCTTCCACCTCATGGTCCGTGGTGGCCGTGGAAGCTCCCTGGTAGTCGTCGGCGACCTGGGGCTGGACCTGCCGGTCTCTGGTCTGGCCGCGCTACGTGACTTGCTGGAAGCCGGCCACCGCAGCCACCCGATGCCCGCCTGCTTCTGGAACCAGCAGGGGCAGGCCGTGCGTGTGGGTGCCGCGTACGGGGTGGACTGGGGCGCCGGCGTCACGCAGGCCCAGCTTGCTGCCCAGGTCGACGGCGCGATCACCGCCATGACTGAGGTCTTCGGGCAGCTGCGCACGCAGCTCGCGCGCTGAGCCTGGCCCGCGGCGCCGTCCGTTGTCGGGCAGTGGGAGGGCCGAGCGCTAGGATCACCCTCAGCGCCCGCCCGTCTCGCGGTGCGCTCCGCCGGGCGCCGGAACCATGCGCCCCCCAACGGAAGGGACCACAACCCGTGCTGCGAACCCGCACCGCAGGAAGCCTGCGTCGCACCGACATCGGCCAGACCGTCACCCTCACCGGCTGGGTGGACCGCCGCCGTGACCACGGAGGCGTCGCCTTCATCGACCTGCGTGACGCCTCGGGTATCGCCCAGGTCGTCATCCGCGAGGAGGTCGCCCACGACCTGCGCGCCGAGTACGTCCTTCAGGTCACCGGCGAGGTCAGTGCCCGCCCCGAGGGCAACGCCAACCCCAACCTGCCCACCGGCGAGATCGAGGTCGTCGTCTCCGACGTCGAGATCCTCAACCCCTCCGCCCCGCTGCCCTTCCAGGTCTCCGACCACGCCGAGGACGCTGGAAGCGTGGGGGAGGAGGCGCGACTGAAGTACCGCTACCTCGACCTGCGTCGCTCCTCCATGCAGCACGCCATCCGCCTGCGCTCCCAGGTCTCCCAGGCCGCGCGCAAGGTGCTGGCCAGCCACGACTTCGTCGAGATCGAGACCCCGACGCTCACCCGTTCCACCCCTGAGGGTGCACGCGACTTCCTCGTGCCCGCGCGTCTGGCGCCGGGCTCCTGGTACGCCCTGCCCCAGAGCCCCCAGCTGTTCAAGCAGCTGCTCATGGTGGCCGGGATGGAGCGCTACTACCAGATCGCCCGCTGCTACCGTGACGAGGACTTCCGCGCTGACCGCCAGCCCGAGTTCACCCAGCTCGACATCGAGATGTCCTTCGTCGAGCAGGAGGACGTCATCAAGGTCGCCGAGGACGTCCTCAAGGAGGTCTGGGCTCTCATCGGCTACGACCTGCCCACTCCGATCCCGCACATGACGTACAAGGACGCCATGGAGAAGTACGGCTCGGACAAGCCGGACCTGCGCTTCGGCCTGGAGCTGACGGACCTGACCGAGTACTTCAAGGACACCACCTTCCGCGTCTTCCAGAACGAGTACGTCGGATCCGTCGTCATGCCGGGCGGTGCCTCCCAGTCCCGACGCACCTTTGACGCCTGGCAGGAGTGGGCCAAGCAGCGTGGCGCCAAGGGCCTGGCCTACGTCACCGTCTCCGAGGACGGGGAGCTGGGCGGCCCGGTGGCCAAGAACATCACCGAGGCCGAGCGTGCGGGCCTGGCCGAGGCCGCTGGCGCCAAGCCTGGTGACGCGATCTTCTTCGCCGCCGGCGGCGTGGACGCCTCGCGCGCCCTCCTGGGCGCGGCCCGTCTGGAGATCGGCAAGCGCTGCGGCCTCATTGACGAGGACGCCTGGTCCTTCGTGTGGGTCGTGGACGCCCCCCTGTTCAAGCCCTCGGCCGAGGCCAAGGCGGAGGGCGACGTGGCGCTGGGCAAGTCCGCCTGGACCGCCGTCCACCACGCCTTCACCTCGCCCAAGCCTGAGTGGCTGGACTCCTTTGACAAGGACCCGGGCCACGCCCTGGCTTACGCCTACGACATCGTGTGCAACGGCAACGAGATCGGTGGCGGCTCGATCCGTATCCACCGCAACGACGTCCAGAAGCGCGTCTTCAACGTTATGGGGATCGGTGAGGAGGAGGCGCAGGCGAAGTTCGGCTTCCTGCTCGACGCCTTCAAGTTCGGTGCCCCGCCCCACGGTGGCATCGCCTTCGGCTGGGACCGCATCGTCTCCCTGCTCACCCACGCCGACTCCATCCGCGACGTCATCGCCTTCCCCAAGTCCGGTGGCGGCTACGACCCGCTGACGGACGCGCCTGCTCCCATCACGCCCGAGCAGCGCAAGGAGGCCGGCGTGGACACCGTGCCTGAGGACAAGGACGCCAAGGCTGCGGCCAAGGCGGACTGAGCACTCACGCCTCAGCCTCGCCCAGGCTGAGGCGGCACCGCGGCCGGCGGCCACGCACGAGCGTGAGCCGCCGGCCGCCGTCGTCCTGGGAGTCGGCCCCGTCCGGCCCCGCGGGCGTCGAGATCTGGAGCACAATAGGGCCATGTCGCGCTACATCGAGCTCCACCCGGTCAACCCGCAGGCACGCCTGGTCTCCAAGGTCGTGGACACGCTTCACGACGGCGGCCTGGTCGCCTACCCCACGGACTCCGGCTACGCGCTGGCCTGCGCCCCGGGGAACAAGGAGGGCCTGGACCGCATCCGGGCCATCCGACAGCTCGATGACAAGCACAACTTCACCTTCGTGTGCGCCGACTTCGCCCAGGCCGGCCCGCTGGCGATCGTGGGCAACAACGCCTTCCGCCTCATCAAGCGCCTGACTCCGGGGCCGTGGACCTTCATCCTCAAGGGCACCAAGGAGGTCCCCCGGATGACGCTCAACCCCAAGAAGCACACGCTGGGCGTGCGCATCCCTGACCACGCCATCACCCAGGCGCTCGTGGCCGGCTTCGGCGCCCCGATCCTGTCCTCAACCTTCATCCGTCCCGGCAACGAGGAGCCCGAGACCAGCGGCTGGGAGATCGAGGACGCCCTGGGTCACCTCATTGACGTCGTCATCGAGGGGCCGGTGACCTCCACCGAGCCGACGACGGTGGTGGACCTGACCAGTGACGTCCCCGAGGTCGCTCGCGAGGGCGCCGGGGACGTGAGCCTGCTCTAAGGGCACTGTCTCGCTGGCCGCCTCAGTGCCGGATACCGTAGCGCTCGTAGAGGCGGCGCATCGGCTCTGGTGCCCACCAGTTCCACCGACCCAGGAGGGTCATCGTGGCGGGCACGAGCAGCATGCGCACGAGCGTGGCGTCCAGTGCCACGATGACGGCTAGCGCCAGCCCGACCTGCTTGATGATGAGCAGGTCGCCTCCCACGAAGCCGAGGAAGACCAGCACCATGATCAGCGCCGCCGAGGTGACGATCCGTCCTGAGTGCTGCAGGCCGCGCTCGACGGCGGTGTCGTTGTCGCAGCCGGCGTCCCAGTACTCCTTGATCCGGGCCAGGATGAAGACCTCGTAGTCCATAGCCAGCCCGAATCCGACGCCGACGGCGGTGACCACGACGTAGGCTTCCACACCCCCGATCGGGGTGAAGCCGAGCAGACCGGTCAGGTGCCCCTCCTGGAAGACCCACACGAGGACCCCGATCGAGGCGGCCAGGGACAGGGCGTTGATGACCAAAGCCTTGAACGGGACGAGCACCGATCCGGTCATGAGGAAGAGCAGCACGAAGGTTGCCAGGGCGATGACGGCGACCACCCAGGGCAGGCCGTCCAGCACGGCGGAGCGGAAGTCCAGCTGGCTGGCCGCCTGCCCGGTCACCCAGGTGTCGGCGGGGGCGGCCAGGTCCCGCACCGCCTGGACGGCCCGCTCGCTGGAGGCCTGCGTACCGTCTCCGGCCAGGTCGAGGTAGACCACGGTGTACTGCCCGGCGGTGGCGGACTGGAGCACCGAGTCCACTCCCGGGGCGGCAGCGACCTGGTCATTGATGAAGGTGGTCACCTCCTGCCCGGTCGCGGCGATGATGAGGGTGGCGTCCTGCTGCTGGGTGGCGGGATAGTCCTCCTGCAGGACCGTGAGGTAGGTGCGCTGGGGCGAGGCGCTGGGCAGCAGCTCGGTGGTGGAGGTGAGCAGGTGCGTGCCGCGCACCGGCAGCGCCAGGGCGACCAGGATGAGGAGGCAGGCTCCCAGCACGAGCCAGGGCACCCGGTGGACCGCACGCGCCAGGCGTGAGAAGAAGCCCTCCTGGCGGGTGACGTCGCCAAGGTGGCGCTGCAAGGTCCCCAGCACCGGCAGTCGTCCCAGCGGTGAGGGCCGAGCCAGTCGCTCTCCCGCCAGCACCAGGACGGCGGGAACGAGGGTGAGTGCCGCGGCGACGGCGATGAGGACGACGGCGATCGAGGCCACAGCGATCGAGCGCAGGACGTCGGTGCCCATGAGCAGGAGCGAGAACAGGGAGATGGCGACGGTCAGGCCCGAGAACAGCACGGTACGGCCGGCGGTCGTGATCGTCGTCGTCAGGGCCTGGGCTACCGGGCCGCTACGACGGCTACGACGTCGGTTGCGGCGGGCCTGGCCCGCACCTGCGCTCTCCTGCGGCACCTGAGCCGGCTGTGCGAGCTCCTCGCGGTAGCGCGAGGTGATGAGCAGGGCGTAGTCGATCGACAGGCCCAGGCCGATAACGGTGACGATATTGACGACGAAGGACTGCAGGTCCACGAGCGTGGAGGCGATCCACAGCACGCCGAAGGAGCCTGCGATGGAGGACAGGGCCCCCAGGATGGGCATCCCGGCCGCCAGGAAGCCGCCGAAGACGAGCACCATGACCACGAGGGTCACCGGCAGCGCGATCATCTCCCCGCGCACGAGATCGGACTCCACCTGCTGGCTGACCGCGGCGGACATGAGGTGGTCATCGGAGACGATGCCCTGGGCTGTGGCGCTGACCGACCGCAGCTCGCCGGGAACCTGGGCCAGGCGGGCCTCGACCTGCTCGACCATGTCGGCGACCTTCTCCTGGTACTCCTGGTCGTCGGGGGAGGAGACCTCCTCGCCGTTGGGGTCGACCGTGACGACCAGAAGGAAGCCATCGAGGTCCTTGGAGGCCAGGACGCGGGCGGCCGGCTGGTCGAGCATGCCGGGGACGACGAAGGGGTCGAGGACGTTGGTCTGGCCGACCAGGGACCCCAGCTCCTTGTGGACAGGCTCCAGCGCCGTGGCCACGGCCTGCTGGGTCGTGGCCTGTGAGATGTCGACGCCGGTGACCAGGAGGCTGACGGTCTGTGCGTCCCCGGTCAGGGTCGAGATGATCTCCTCGCCCTGGGCCGACTGGGTGCCGCCGATGGTGGCGGCGTCGGTCTCCAGGCGGTCAAAGAGCCCTTTGCCGCCCAGTCCGGTCAGGGCCAGAACCATGAGCACGGCCGCGAGCGCGGCCCAGACGGCGACGACGATCCAGGCGTCCTTGAGGAGACGTCGTGCGAGCCAGGTGAGCATGAGGTCATTGTCCCACGAGAGATAGGCTCGGTCTGTGGACCTGTTTGACAGCGCCGGGCGGGACGAGGTGGGCCTGCCCGTGGACCCGCACGCCCCTCTGGCGGTGCGGATGCGCCCGCGTACCCTCGACGAGCTCGTGGGCCAGGGGCACCTGCTGACCGCCGGCTCGCCGCTGCGGCGCCTGGTCTGCCCGGCGGACGACGGCGGTGTGGCGGGCGCGGGGGTGTCCTCAGTGATCCTGTGGGGCCCTCCCGGAACCGGAAAGACCACCCTGGCCTACCTCGTGGCCCGGGGATCGGGGCGCCGTTTCGTCGAGCTGAGCGCCGTGACCGCCGGGGTCAAGGACGTGCGCGCCGTGGTCGAGGCGGCCAGGAGGCTGCTGGCCTCCAGCGGCGAGGAGACGGTGCTCTTTGTGGACGAGGTCCACCGCTTCTCCCGCTCTCAGCAGGACGCCCTGCTGCCCAGCGTGGAGAACCGCTGGGTCACCCTCATGGCTGCCACGACGGAGAACCCGAGCTTCTCGGTGGTCTCGCCCCTGCTCTCACGCTCCTTACTGCTGACGCTTCATCCCCTGTCTGCCCAGGACGTGGGCAAGGTGGTCGACCGCGCGCTCGTCGACGAGCGTGGCCTGGGCGACGCCGTGGGTATCGAGGAGGAGGCCCGGGAGCAGGTCGTGCGCATGGCCGGCTCGGACGCACGCAAGTCCCTCACCGTCCTGGAGGCGGCAGCCGGGGCGGTGCTCTCGCGCAGCCAGGAGGCCGGCCAGGACCAGTCGCGCCCGGTGATCACGCTGACCGACGTCGAGCAGGCCGCGGACGTGGCCGCGGTGCGCTACGACCGCCAGGGTGACCAGCACTATGACGTCATCAGCGCCTTCATCAAGTCGATGCGGGGCTCGGACCCGGACGCGACCCTGCACTACCTGGCGCGCATGATCGCGGCGGGGGAGGACCCGCGCTACATCGCCCGGCGCATCACCATCCACGCTGCCGAGGACGTCGGGCTGGCTGACCCCTCGGTGCTGACCACGGCGGTGGCCGCGCAGCAGGCGGTGACGCTGATCGGTATGCCGGAGGCCCAGCTGGTCCTGGCCGAGGCGGCGCTGGCTGTGGCTACGGCGCCCAAGTCCAATGCCGTGACGGTGGGTATCTCCCAGGCCCTGGCGGACGTGTCAGCGGGCAAGGGCGGGGCGGTGCCGCCCCATCTGCGCGACGCCCACTACGCCGGTGCCAAGGCGCTGGGCCACGGGGAGGGCTATCTCTACCCCCATGACTTCCCTCACGCCGTCGTCGCCCAGCAGTACCTGCCTGAGGAGCTGGCCCACGCGCGTTACTACGAACCCACCTCCCACGGGCACGAGAAGCAGCTGGCGGCTCGGCTGGAGGCCGTGCGGCGGATCCTGGGTCGCCCGTGAGGTGCGCGCTGACCGGCCCGGGCTGGCTGCCAGGCGTGGTGGCGACCCTGGCCACCGGGCTCGTGGCCGGCTTCCTGTCCGGCCTGTTCGGCGTAGGCGGGGGACTGGTCATCGTGCCCGCCCTCATGGCCGTGCTCGGCATGGACCAGCGCCGGGCCGCGGCCACCTCGCTGGCCGCGATCGTGGTGACGGCGGCGGTGGGCTCAGCCTCCTACGCCGCCCGGGGTGAGATCTCAGTGGTCGGGGCGGGCGTCCTCGTGGCAGGCTCGCTCCTGGGAGCGCAGCTCGGCACCTGGCTGCTGCGCAGGCTTCCTGAACGTGTCCTGCCGTGGACGCTCATCGGCTTCGTGGCCCTGGTCATCATCACCCAGCAGCTGCGGGTACCGGTGCGGCAGGCGGCGCTTGAGCTCGACCCTGCGCGCGTGGTCGCCCTGGTGGGGGTGGGCGTGGTGGCGGGTGTGCTCTCAGGCCTGGTGGGGGTAGGCGGTGGCAGCGTCATCGTCCCTGGTCTGGAGCTCGTGGTCGGCGTGGGCGACCTCCTGGCGCGCGGCACCTCCCTGCTGGTCATGATCCCCACCGGGATCGCTGGGACGGTCTCCAGCGCCCGTCACCACATGGTGGACCTGAGGACCAGCCTGCTCGTGGGCGTGGCCGCGGTGGCAGCGGCGCCGCTGGGGGTGAGCAGCGCGGCCGCCCTGAGCCCGGCGGCCGGTAACGTGGCCTTCAGCCTGTTCCTGCTCGCCGTCGTCGTCCACACCCTCGTGCGCAGCCGACGCTGTGCCCGGGCCTCGCAGCAGGGCTGAGGAACGCCTCACACCGGCCTGTCCTGGCTCGCTGACGGGGCCGAGCAACCGCTAGAGTGCCGGGGTTGCCAGTGCGTGCGAGAGTGCGTGCTGGCGCTCCTGGGGTCCTGGCCCTCCGAGGCTGACCCCGCGCCGGAAGCACCCGCTGCCGGCGTGCGACACGATCCGACAGGAAGAAGAGACTTATGAGCTCCTCCCGTTCCCGCCGTCAGGTGCGCCTGTCCCGCGCCCTCGGCATCCCGCTGACCCCCAAGGCCGTGCGCTACTTCGAGAAGCGCCCCTACGGCCCCGGTGAGCACGGCCGTGCCCGCCGTCGCACCGAGTCCGACTACGCCGTGCGTCTGAAGGAGAAGCAGCGCCTGCGCGCCCAGTACGGTATCCGCGAGGCTCAGCTCCAGCGTGTCTTCGAGGAGGCCCGTCGCGAGAAGGGCCTGACCGGTGAGTCCCTGGTTGAGCTGCTGGAGATGCGTCTGGACGCCCTCGTCCTGCGCGCCGGCTTCGCCCGCACCATCGCCCAGGCCCGCCAGGACGTCGTCCACCGTCACATCCTGGTCGACGGCAAGGTCGTGGACCGTCCCTCCTTCCGCGTCAAGCCCGGCCAGACCATCCAGGTTCGCCCGCGTTCGCAGGTCATGGTCCCCTTCCAGATCGCCGCTGCTGGCACACACCGCGACGTGCTGCCCGCCGTCCCGGAGTACCTGACCGTCGAGCTGGAGAAGCTCTCGGCCACGCTCGTGCGTCGTCCCAAGCGCGACGAGGTCCCCGTGACCTGCGACGTCCAGATGGTCGTCGAGTACTACTCGCGCTGATCACGCCCCGCGCGTGACGCAGCCGGGCGCCCCGAACCGCTGGCCGGTTCGGGGCGTTCCGGTTTTCCGGGGTAGTCTCAGCCCTGGTCTTTTACACTCGTACCACTGAGGAAACAGAGCACACTCCTATGCGCACCTCCGAGATCCGCTCACGCTGGCTGGACTACTTCGCCTCGCAGGGCCACGAGATCCGTCCCTCGGTCTCGCTGGTCTCCCCGGAGCCCTCCATCCTCTTCACCGTCGCCGGCATGGTGCCCTTTATTCCCTACATCCTGGGCACGGAGCAGGCGCCGTGGCCTCGCGCCGCCTCGGTGCAGAAGTGCATCCGCACCAATGACATCGACAACGTCGGCCGCACCACGCGTCACGGCACCTTCTTCCAGATGAACGGCAACTTCTCCTTCGGGGACTACTTCAAGGAGGGGGCCATCTCCTACGCCTGGGACCTGCTGACCGGGCCCCAGTCCGAGGGCAAGTACGGCCTGGACGGTGACCGGCTGTGGATGACGATCTGGGAGAAGGACGAGGTCTCCTGGAACCACCTGACCAAGGTGATCGGTGTGCCGCAGGAGCACGTCCAGAAGCTGCCCTTTGAGGAGATCTCCTGGTCCACCGGCCAGCCCGGCCCCGCCGGTGCCTGCTGCGAGATCCACTACGACCGCGGCGCCCAGTACGGTCCGGACGGCGGCCCGGTGGCCGATGCTCAGGGTGACCGCTTCCTGGAGATCTGGAACCTCGTCTTCGATGAGTTCCTGCGCGGGGAGGGCGAGGGCCACGACTTTGAGCTCGTCGGCAAGCTCGACCAGACCGCCATTGACACCGGTGCGGGCCTGGAGCGGCTGGCCTTCATCATGCAGGACAAGCCCAACATGTACGAGATCGACGAGGTCTACCCCGTCATCGCGGCTGCTGAGGCGATGAGCGGCAAGAAGTACGGCCTGGGAGCGGCCGGCCCTAGCGCGGGGCAGGCCTACGAGGACGACGTGCGCATGCGCGTGGTCGCCGACCACGTCCGCAGCGCCCTCATGCTCATTGGCGACGGCGTGCGCCCGGGCAACGACGGCCGCGGCTACGTGCTGCGTCGCCTCATCCGCCGCGCGGTGCGCTCCATGCGTCTGCTCGGCGTGCAGGACGCAGCGATGCCCACCCTGCTGACAGCCTCCAAGGACGTCATGAAGCTGTCCTACCCCGAGCTGGAGACCGGCTGGGCGCAGATCTCCGAGGTCGCCTACGCCGAGGAGGACGCCTTCCGCCGTACCCTGGCCGCCGGCACGACGATCCTGGACACGGCCGTGGCCGCCGCCAAGGAGAAGGCCAAGGACTCCGGGACCAAGCCGGTGGTTCCCGGCTCGGTGGCCTTCGAGCTGCACGACACCTCCGGCTTCCCCATCGACCTGACCCTGGAGATGGCTGCCGAGCAGGGCGTCGAGGTCGACGAGCTCGCCTTCCGCAACCTCATGGCCGAGCAGAAGGAACGGGCCCGCGCTGACGCCCGCGCCAAGAAGGCGGGCCACGCTGACATCCGCGCCTTCCAGGAGATCGAGAAGGCGATGGGTGGTGGCTCCACCTTCCTGGGCTACACCGAGTCCAGCGCCGAGGCGGTGGTCACCGGACTGCTGGTCGACGGCGTCCCACAGCCCGCTGTCACGGCTCCCGCTGAGGTCGAGGTCGTCCTGGACCGCACCCCCTTCTACGCGGAGATGGGTGGCCAGCTCGCCGACCAGGGCGTCATCCGCCTGGCTGACGGTGGCGTCGTCGAGGTCGTCGACGTCCAGGCTCCCATCCGTGGCCTGTCAGTCCACCGCGGTCGACTGACCGAGGGCACGATCGCGTTGGGTGAGCGTGCCTACGCTGAGATCGACTCCGCCCGCCGCCTGGCGATCGCTCGGGCGCACACCGCGACCCACATGGTCTACGCGGGCCTGCGCCAGGTGGTCAACGAGCATGCCGACCAGGCCGGAAGCGAGAACTCTCCGTCCCGCCTGCGCTTTGACTTCCGCCACGGCTCGGCGCTGTCGGCCGGCCAGGTGGGCGACATTGAGGCCCTGGTCAATGACAAGCTGGCCCAGGACCTGACGGTACGCACCGACGTCATGAGCCTGGACGAGGCTCGCCAGGCCGGTGCCATTGCGCTGTTCGGCGAGAAGTACGGCACCGAGGTCCGCGTGGTCACCATCGGTGACGGCTTTGACAAGGAGCTGTGCGGCGGTACCCACGTGCCCTCCACCGGCCACATCGGCCGGGTGGCGGTGCTGGGAGAGGCCTCCATCGGCTCGGGCGTGCGACGCATCGACGCCCTCGTGGGTGACGGTGCCTACGACTTCCAGGCCAAGGAGCACGCTCTGGTCTCCCAGGTCACGGCCATCGTCGGTGGCCGCTCGGACGAGCTGCCCGAGCGCATCGCCTCGCTCATGACGCGACTGAAGGAGGCCGAGAAGAAGCTCGCTGCGGCCGAGCAGGCGGCCATGGTGGCCAAGGCCGCCGAGGTCGTTGACTCAGCGGAGCGTGTGGGCGGCTACCTCCTGGCCTCGGCCAATCTGGGCAGCGTCGGCTCGGCCGACGCCCTGCGCAGCCTCGTGCTCGACGTGCGCCAGCGCCTGGGGGAGGGCGAGCCGGCGGTCGTGGCCGTGGGCGGAGTCAGCGGCGAGCGCCCGCTGGTCATCGTGGCGACGAACGGGGCCGCCCGAGACCTGGGCGCGAAGGCCGGAGACCTGGTCCGGGTGGCGGCCAAGACCCTGGGCGGTGGTGGCGGCGGTAAGCCGGACCTGGCCCAGGGCGGCGGCCAGGACGCGGCGGCCCTGGACGAGGCGCTGCGCGCGCTCTCACACGCCCTGGCCGGCTGAATCGGCGGTGCCTGTGCGCTTGGGAAGTAGACTCGCCTTTGACGTCGGCAAGGCCCGCGTCGGCGTCGCCCGCTGCGACGCCGACGCGATCCTGGCCGTCCCAGAGTGCACACTGACCCGAGACCGCTACGGAGCCGATCTGGAGGAGGCGGCTGACCTGGTCGAGGACTACGAGGCGATTGAGGTCGTGGTCGGCCTGCCGATCCAGCTCAGCGGCGGCTCCACGGCCTCCACCCGTGACGCGCGTGGCTGGGCCCGTCAGCTAGCGGCGCGCGTCGGCCCGGTTCCGGTACGCCTGGTTGACGAGCGACTCAGTACGGTCAGTGCCCACCAGGCCCTGCACGGCTCAGGACGGCACGCCAAGGACTTTCGACCAGTGGTTGACCAGGCCGCGGCTGTCGTTATCCTCGAGCAGGCCCTGGAGATCGAACGCAGGACGGGGCGGCCAGCAGGCGAGCCCGTGACGCCCAGCCAGAGAGGTGGACTATGAGCCAGGACGACTTCTTCGCCACCTTGGGCGAGGGCGAGGCGCAGCCGCCTGCGCCGCGTCAGACCCGCTCCGCTCGGCGTGAGCGCAGCCGGCAGTGGCTCCAGCAGCGTCGGCGGCGTCGCCGTCGCGCTCTCATCTCTACCCTCGTCCTCGTCCTGGTGCTGGCCGGCGTCGGGTTCGTGGCCTACCAGGCCCTGGACGTGGTCAAGGGCGCGGTCAGCGGCTCGGGTACGGTCTCGGACTACACCGGGGCCGGTACCGGTGAGGTGGTCGTGACCATTCCTGAGGGCGCCTCCGGCGGCGAGATCGGTCAGATCCTCAAGGACGCCGGCGTCGTGGCTACGGTGGGAGCCTTCACTGACGCCTATGCCGCCAACTCCAACGCCTCCAAGATCCAGGCCGGCACCTACACCCTGCGCCTGCAGATGTCGGCTGCCAACGCGGTGGCGGCCCTGCTGGACCCGGCCTCGCGATCGGACCACACCCTGACCATCCCCGAGGGCTACACCATGGCCCAGGTCAAGGACCGCCTGGTCTCCGTGGCCGGCTTCACCTCCGAGGAGGTCGACGCCGCCTTCGCTGACGCCTCAGGTATCGGTCTGCCTGAGGCCGCCGGTGGCCAGGTGGAGGGCTGGCTGGCGCCGTCGACCTACGACGTGCCGGAGAACGCGGCGGCGACTGACGTCGTGGGGGCGATGGTGAGCCTGACGCTCTCCCGTCTGGAGTCGGCGGGCGTAGCGGCCTCCGACTACGAGACCGTGCTCATCAAGGCCTCGATCGTCGAGCGTGAGGTCGCCTCGGCCAGCTACTACGGCCAGGTGGCCCGGGTGATCGAGAACCGCCTGGCGGACACTGACGGCGAGACCAAGGGCAGGCTGCAGATGGACTCCACCGTGCTCTACGGGCTCGGACGTACCGGAGGCATCCCGACGGCGGACGAGGTCGCCGACGCCTCCAACCCGTACAACACCTACCAGCACGAGGGCCTGCCGCCCGGCCCGATCTCCAACCCCGGTCTGGAGGCGATCCAGGGCGTCATCAACCCTCCGGCCGGTGACTGGCTGTACTTCGTCACGGTCAACCTGGACACCGGAGAGACGCTCTTCTCAGCCACTCACGAGGAGCAGCTGAAGAACACTGAGCAGCTGACCGCCTGGTGCCAGGAGCATGCCGAGACCTGCTCGGGGCAGTCGACCAGCAGCGCCGGGAACTGACCATGTCTGTCAGGCACCGCGCCGCCGTCATCGGTCAGCCGGTCGCACACTCCCTGTCACCGGTGCTGCACCGAGCGGCCTATGAGGACCTAGGCCTGGAGGACTGGGAGTACCTCAGCCGTGAGGTCGCGCCGGGTGAGCTGGAGGAGCTCTTGGCTCGGCTGGGGGCACCGGCGGGCGAGGCTCCTACCTGGGAGGGGCTGAGCGTGACGATGCCGCACAAGCAGCGCCTGCTCACTCTCGTTGACGTCGTCGATCCTCTGGCGCAGACGGTGGGGGCCGCCAATACGGTGGTTGCTCAGCGCTCAGGTACGGGCCCGGCGCTGCTGGCGGCCTTCAACACCGACGTTGCCGGGATCGTCGGGGCGCTGCGTGAGACTGCCGGGCCCGCGGCAGCAGGAGGCGGCACGGCCTTCGTCCTCGGCTCGGGAGCGACGGCCTGCTCGGCCCTGGCGGCGCTGACCGAGCTGGGCGCGCGCAGGATCGTCGTCGCGGCGCGCCATCATGCGGGTCCCGGCCGGGCCCTGGCAGCGGCGCACCGGATGGGGCTGGAGATCGAGGCGCTGACCTGGCGCCCGCAGGAGGAGGCCTCCTGCCGTGAGGTGGCCCAGGCCCTCGCCGGTGCGCAGCTGGCGGTGTCCACCCTGCCGGCTGGCGCGGCGGACGCGCTCGTGCCTGCGCTGCGCCGGGTCGCTGGATCGCGCTCGGCGCTGGAGCAGGCCACGCTGCTCGACGTCGTCTATGACCCGTGGCCGACTGCCCTGGCTGCTGCCTGGCAGGAGGCCGGGGGAGTGGTGGCTCCGGGCTGGCTCATGCTGCTCCACCAGGCCGTGCCGCAGGTGCGACTCATGACCGGTCACCTTCCGGATGCGCAGGTCATGCGTCGCGCCGTCCTCCAGGCGCTGTCCGCCCGGTAGACCCGTGCGCTGAGACCCCGGCCGACGGCGTCGGTGGCGTGTGGGAAGATGGCGTCATGCTGCGATGGACGACTGCCGGTGAGTCACACGGCCAGGCCCTGACCGCCCTGCTAGAAGGCGTGCCGGCGGGTGTGGAGATTACGAGCGAGCAGATCAGTCGCGCGCTGGCACGCCGGCGCCTCGGGCACGGACGCGGTGCCCGTCAGGCCTTCGAGGCTGACGCCCTGACGATCCTGGGCGGCGTGCGCCACGGGCGCACGATCGGCTCGCCGGTGGCGCTGCAGATCGGCAACTCCGAGTGGCCCAAGTGGTCGGTGGTGATGAGCCCCGACCCGGTGGACCCGGCCGCGCTGCTCGTGGACGCCGGCACTGGGGACGAGCGCGAGATCGCGCGCAACCGGCCCCTGACCCGGCCCAGGCCCGGGCACGCAGACCTGTCCGGCATCCTCAAGTACGACCTTCCTGACGCCCGTCCGGTCCTGGAGCGGGCCTCGGCCCGCGAGACGGCTGCCAGGGTCGCCCTGGGTGCGGTGGCCAGCGCGCTGGCGGAGCAGGTGGCCGGTATCCAGCTGGTCAGCCACGTGGTGCGTGTGGGCTCCGTGGCCCTGCCCGACGACGCCGCCCGCCCGACCCCGCAGGACGAGGCACGGCTGAGCGCGGACCCGGTGCGGTGCACGGACCCGCAGGTCAGCGCCCGGATGGTGGCCGAGATCGACGCCGCCAAGAAGTCTGCAGACACGCTGGGCGGCGTCGTCGAGGTCGTGGCTACCGGGGTGCCAGTGGGCCTGGGGAGCTACGTCGAGGCCGAGCGGCGGCTCGACGCCCGTCTGGCCAGCGCCCTCATGGGCATCCAGGCGGTCAAGGGCGTCGAGATCGGTGACGGTTTCGCCGAGGCCGCCCGGCGCGGAAGCGCAGCCCACGACGAGATCCTCGCGGTCAGCTCCGGCCGGCTGGAGCGTGCCTCTAACCGGGCCGGCGGCATCGAGGGCGGCATCTCCAACGGCGCCGATATCGTGGTGCGGGCCGCCTACAAGCCCATCTCGACCGTGCCCCGCGCGCTGCGCACGATTGACCTGGCTGACGGCTCGGCGGCCACGGGCCTGCACCAGCGATCGGATACCACCGCCGTCGTGCCTGGGGCCGTCATTGCCGAGGCCATGGTCGCGCTGGTGCTCGCTCAGGCCCTGCTGGAGAAGACCGGAGGGGACAGCGTGTCAGAGGCCAGGCGTAACCTGGAGTCCTACCTCGCTCGTGTGTCAGAGAGGACCCAGTGGTGAAGTACCAGCCCCGCATCAACACTGACATCCTGCCCATCATCCTCGTCGGCTTGCCCGGTGCGGGAAAGACCACGGTGGCGCGTCAGCTCGCCGTCGCCCTCGGGGTCCAGGTCACTGACACCGACGCCGAGATCCGCCGTCGTGCTCGCGCCACGATTCCCGAGATCTTCGCCGCCGAGGGTGAGCAGGGCTTCCGCGATCGGGAGACCCGCACCCTGCGCCACGTGCTGACCTCCCCGGCGGCGGCCCAGGGCGTGGTGGCACTGGGCGGGGGAGCGGTGCTGCGCGAGGAGAACCGCCGCATGCTCACGGGCCGGCTCGTGATCCACCTGGCGGCTGAGCCCGCGACGGCGGCCGCCCACGTCGGTGACGGTACCGGTCGGCCGCTGATGAGGCCGGCAGGATCGAGCTCGGACGACGAGGACCTGCTGGCCAATCCCATGCGCGCGCGCATGGAGGAGCTCCATCGCGCCCGTCACCACCTGTACGAGGAGGTGGCGGCCCACACCGTGTCCACCGACGGCCTGAGCCCGGAGCAGATCACCTCGCAGATCCTCGCGCTGCTGCGCAAGGTTGAGCCCGCTGGCGCCGGTGCCGCATCAGGCCAGGTTGGCGAGGTGCCGACCCGCACCCCGGTAGCGGTCCCGATCGGCGCGCCTGACGAGCACGGCAAGGTACGCATCCGTGTGGGCGGGGCCCGTCCCTACCATGTGGTCATTGGTCACGAGCTGTCAGCCGACGTCGTCCAGGGCGTTGGCAAGGCTCCTGGAGGGGGCGCGGGCGGCGTGGCGCTCATCCACGCGGACTCGGTAGCCCGGGTGGCCCGACGCTATGAGGCAGCGCTCACCGAGGCGGGCCTGCGCACGAGCGTCATCGAGGTCCCCGGTGGTGAGGCCTCGAAGAACGCCGAGACCCTCTCAAGCCTGTGGGAGGCCCTGGGAGGGGCAGGGATCGGGCGCGACGGCGTCGTGGTCGCTGTGGGCGGCGGAGCGACGACGGACCTGGCTGGCATGGCCGCAGCGACCTGGTTGCGGGGCATCCCGGTGGTCCAGGTGCCTACGAGCCTGCTGGCGATGGTGGACGCGGCCGTGGGCGGCAAGACGGGTATTGACACGGCCGCCGGCAAGAACCTCGTCGGTGCCTTCCACAGCCCAGCCTCGGTCCTGTGCGACCTGGGGAGCCTGGAGACCCTGCCGCAGGCCGAGCTGCGTGCGGGTCTGGGCGAGGTCGTCAAGTGCGGGCTCATGGCTGACCCGGTCATCATCGAGCGGGTCCTGGCCGCTGGTGAGGAGCTGACGCGCTGGAGCGGTTCTGCCCTGGCCGAGCTCGTGGCGCGCTCGGTGGCCGTCAAGGCGGGAGTCGTCGGCCAGGACCTGAGGGAGTCCGGCCTGCGCGAGGTGCTGAACTACGGTCACACCTACGCCCACGCGATCGAGACCGTGACGCACTACCAGTGGCGTCACGGCGAGGCCGTGGCCGTGGGCTGCCTCTACGCTGCCGAGGTGGCCAGGGGCATGGGGATGATGGACGATGAGCTGGTTCGCCTGCACCGTGAGGCCTTTGCCAGCGCCGGGCTGCCGCTGGCCTTCCCCCAGGGGCAAGGACGATGGGAGGAGATGGTGGCGGTGATGCGCCGGGACAAGAAGGTCCGCGCTGGTCGTATCCGCATGGTGCTCCTCGATGCCTTGGCCCACCCGGTGCGAGGCGTGGAGCCTGAGGACTGCGTGCTGGAGGCGGCCCACGAGGCCGTCACGAGGCCGGCGTCATGAACCAGCCTCGTGACGGCGGTGAGCGGACCGTCGCGGTCATCCTCCTGGGCCCACCCGGATCGGGCTGCACAAGCGTGGGGGCAGCCCTGGCTGCCCAGCGCGGCGGCAGGTCTATCGACCTGGCCCAGCGCGTGGCGCAGCACCTGGGCGTGGCTGAGGCCAGCGCCCTGGTCGCCGTGGGGGAGGAGCGCTACCGCGAGGTGGAGGCGGCGGTGGCCGTCCAGACCCTGCAGGCCTTGGAGGACGGCGACGTCGTGGCGCTGGGCTCGGGGTGCCTGGGGCGCGCCGAGGTGGGTGCGGCACTAGCCGGCGCCCGCCAGCGCGGTGCGCGGGTGGTGGCGCTGACGGCCTCCGTACGCCGCCTGGCCTACCGCAACGGGCTGGATGCTCCGCGCTCGGTGGCCCTGGGCAACGTCAACCATGTCTTCACCCAGATGCTTCACGAGCGCGATGCGCAGTGCCAGGCTCTGGCCGATGGTGTCATCGACACCACGCACACCAGTGCCCAGGAGGTGGCCCAGGCCCTGTCCTCGCTCCCGCAGAGGCGCGATAGACTGGCAGGCGTCTGACTTTCGCCCCCAACAGTGAGGAACCCACTCGTGGCAACGACGAACGACCTGAAGAACGGCCTTGTGCTCAACATCGAGGGCCAGCTGTGGCAGGTGGTCGAGTTCCAGCACGTCAAGCCTGGCAAGGGCCCGGCCTTCGTGCGCACGAAGCTGAAGAACGTCCTGAGCGGCAAGACCGTGGACCGCACCTTCAACGCCGGCATCAAGGTTGAGACCGCGACGGTCGACCGCCGCGACATGCAGTACTCCTACAAGGACGGCGACGACTTCGTCTTCATGGACGTCAAGACCTACGAGCAGACCTACGTGCCTGCTGACACGGTCGGCGAGGCCGCGACCTACATGCTCGAGGGTCAGGACGTCATCGTCGCCTTCCACGAGGACTCGGTGCTCTTCGTCGAGCTCCCGGCGGCGGTCGTGCTGACCATCTCCCACACCGAGCCCGGCCTGCAGGGTGACCGCTCCTCGGCGGGCACCAAGCCGGCCACCCTGGAGACCGGCGCCGAGATCCAGGTGCCGCTCTTCCTCAACGAGGGTGACAAGGTCAAGGTCGACACCCGTAGCGGCGACTACATCTCCCGCGTCACCGACTGATCGGTATGACTGACTCCGCACGGATCAAGCACACCGTCACCGCCCGGACCAAGGCGCGCCGGCGGGCTATCGAGATCCTCTTCGAGGCCGACCAGCGCGGCCTGCTGCGGGCGGGCGAGGCGGCTGAGAACCTGCGCGCCCTGGCAGCCGAGCGGGCCGTCCACTCCGCCAACCACACCGAGGCTCCCGCCTACACGCGTGAGATCCTCACGGGCGTGGCGGACCACCTGGAGCAGATCGACGAGCACATCGAGACCTACTCCCAGGGGTGGAGCCTGACTCGTATGCCGGCGGTGGACCGGGCGATCGCCCGCGTGACCACCTGGGAGATCGTCTATAACGACGACGTCGACGTGCCGGTTGCCCTTGACGAGGCCCAGACCCTGGCCAAGATGCTCTCAACCGACGACTCCCCTCGCTACCTCGGTGGCGTCCTGGGGCGGATCGGGGACCTGGCTGACACGCTGCGCTGAGCGCCTCCAACGTGACCTTCGCCGCGCGCCTGATCTGGAGTCAGGCGCGCGGCGAGCTGGGTGGTGGGACTACGATTGAGGCGTCCGACATCCTTGAAGCCCGTCCAGTGAGGCGGGGAAGGAGGTCCACGCACCGTGGCCAGCACGCAGTCCACTGGGAAGCAGATCCTCGGCGAGGCCGAGATCGCGCGCTCCCTCGTTCGTATCGCTCACGAGATCGTTGAGCGCAACCGGGGAGTCGACGACGTCCTCCTCCTCGGTATCCCCTCCGGCGGCGTCCCGCTGGCCAGGCGGCTGGCTTCCGCGCTGGCCACCGCCGTGGGCGCGGACCGTCGTGAGGTCCCCGTCGGCACCCTCGACATCACGATGTACCGCGACGACCTGGGTCGTCACCCCATCCGCGTCCCTCAGCCCACCCTCATTCCCGGTGGCACGCTGGAGGGACGCACGGTCATCCTGGTCGATGACGTCCTCTACTCCGGGCGCACCATCCGCGCCGCCCTGGACGCCCTGGGCTCGATCGGACGCGCGGCCGCGGTCCAGCTCGCGGTCCTCGTGGACCGCGGCCACCGGGAGCTGCCGATCCGGGCGGACTACGTGGGCAAGAACCTGCCGACCTCGCGCACCGAGAAGGTCGTCGTCTCCCTGACTGAGCTCGGAGCCGACGCCGACGCCGTCACGATCGCCGGCGGGAACGAGGAGGCACGATGAAGCACCTGCTCAGCGCCAAGGATCTGTCCCACGACGAGGCCGTCATGGTCCTGGACACCGCCGAGGCCATGGCCGCCACCCAGCGTCACGCCGTCAAGAAGCTGCCCACGCTGCGGGGCAAGACCGTGGTCAACCTCTTCTTCGAGGACTCCACCCGTACCCGCCTGTCCTTCGAGGCAGCCGCCAAGCGCCTGAGCGCTGATGTCATCAGCTTCTCCGCCAAGGGCTCCTCGGTCTCCAAGGGGGAGTCCCTCAAGGATACGGCCCAGACGATCATGGCGATGGGTGCTGACGCCGTCGTCATCCGCCACAGCGCCGACGGCGCCGCTCACCTGCTGGCGCACGCGGGCTGGATCAACGTTCCTGTCCTCAACGCCGGCGACGGCAAGCACCAGCACCCCACCCAGGCGCTGCTGGACGCCATGACCCTGCGCCGCTGGTACGACCCTTGCGGTGAGCGCTCCGATGGCTCGCCCGCGCCCCAGGGACGGGACCTGGCCGGAGCTAAGGTCGTCATCGTGGGCGACGTGCTGCACTCGCGCGTGGCCCGCTCCAACGTGGACCTGCTCACCACGCTCGGCGCCCAGGTCACCCTCGTGGCCCCGCCGACCCTCCTGCCGGTGGGCATGGAGGGCTGGCCCTGCGAGGTCTCCTACGACCTGGACGCCACGATCGAGCAGGTGCGTCCCGACGCCGTCATGATGCTGCGGGTTCAGCGCGAACGCATGAGCGCCGCCGGCGGCGGCTACTTCCCCAGCCCTGCGGAGTACTCCCACTCTTACGGCCTGAACCTGGCACGACGCTCGGCGATGCCCGAGCACGCCATCGTCATGCACCCGGGCCCGATGAACCGGGGCCTGGAGATCACCGCCGAGGCCGCCGACGATCCGCGCTCACGCGTGATCGAGCAGGTTGGCAACGGCGTGTCAGTGCGGATGGCAGCCCTCTACCTGCTCCTGGCCGACGAAGGGAACCAGCTGTGACCTCCTCCCACCTCCTGACCGGTGTCCGCCCCTACGGCGAGGACCCGACGGACATCCTCATCGCTGACGGCCAGATCGCGGCCCTCGGGCCCGAGGCAGCCTCGCAGGCGCCGTCAGGCACCCAGCGCCATGACCTGGAGGGCCTGGTGGCGCTGCCGGGCCTGGTCGACCTGCACACCCACCTGCGCGAGCCAGGCGGCGAGAGCGCCGAAACCGTCTTCTCCGGCACCCGTGCCGCGGCCGTAGGCGGTTACACGGCTGTCTTCGCCATGGCCAACACCCACCCGGTCCAGGACAACGCCGGGGTGGTCGAGCAGGTCCTGCGGCTCGGGCGCGAGGCCGGGTGGGTCGACGTCCACCCGGTGGGAGCCGTCTCCCAGGGGCTGGAGGGCAAGCACCTGAGCGAGATGGGTGCCATGGCGCACTCCGCCGCCCGCGTGCGGGTCTTCTCCGACGACGGCAAGTGCGTGTCCGACCCGGTCCTCATGCGCCGGGCGCTGGAGTACGTCAAGGCCTTCGACGGCGTCATCGCCCAGCACTCTCAGGACCCGCGGCTGACCGAGGGCTCCCAGATGCACGAGGGCGCGGTCAGCGCCGAGCTCGGGCTGCGAGGCTGGCCGGCCGTGGCGGAGGAGTCGATCATCGCCCGTGACGTGCTCCTGGCCGAGCACGTGGGCTCGCGCCTGCACGTGTGCCACCTGTCGACCGCCGGCAGCGTGGACCTGGTGCGCTGGGCCAAGGGCCGCGGCATCCAGGTCACCGCCGAGGTCACCCCGCACCACCTGCTGCTCACCGACGAGCTGGCCCGCAGCTACTCGCCGCTGTACAAGGTCAACCCGCCCCTGCGCACGGCCGAGGACGTCGAGGCCGTGCGCCAGGCCCTGGCGGACGGGACCATCGACGTCGTGGGCACCGACCACGCCCCCCACCCCCTGGAGTCCAAGGACTGCGAGTGGCAGGCCGGCGCCTTCGGCATGACCGGGCTGGAGACGGCCCTGCCGGTGCTGATCGAGACGATGGTCTCCACCGGCCGGATGAGCTGGCGGGACCTGGCCCGGGCCATGTCCACCGTACCGGCGCTCATCGGGCGCCTGCGCGACCAGGGTCAGGGCCTGAGCGTGGGCGCCAGCGCCAACATCACCGTCGTCGACCCCAGCGTGCGCCGCGTGGTCGACCCGCGCGCCCAGTGGACCGCCTCAACCAACACGCCCTACGCCGGCATGGAGCTGCCTGGACAGGTCATCGCGACCTTCCTGCACGGCCGCCCCACGGTACTCGGCGGCGCCCCGACCGCGACACAGGAGGACTGAAGAGATGAGTGAACGCAGCAGTGACCGCGGTACCGCCCTGCTGGTGCTGGAGGACGGCTACGTCCTGCGCGGCCGTTCCTACGGCGCCACCGGGCGCACGGTGGGGGAGATCGTCTTCAACACCGGGATGACCGGGTACCAGGAGACCCTCACCGACCCCTCCTACCACCGCCAGATCGTGGTCCAGACCGCACCGCACATCGGCAACACGGGCGTCAACGACGAGGACCCGGAGTCCTCGCGCATCTGGGTGGCCGGCTACGTCGTACGCGAGCCTGCGCGCCGTGCCTCCAGCTGGCGCTCCCGGCGCGAGCTGGAGGACGAGCTGGTCAACCAGGACGTGGTCGGTCTGTGCGAGGTCGACACCCGTGCGCTGACCCGCCACCTTCGTGAGCGCGGCGCCATGCGCGCCGGCATCTTCTCCGGTGACGCCCTGCCGGCAGGGGCTGACGACGCCGGCGGCCCCTCGGCCGCAGCCGTCCAGATCTGCCTGGAGGCGGTGCGCAGCGCCCCCCAGATGGCCGGCGCAGCCCTGGCCGCTGAGGTGACCACGCCGCAGGGCTACGTGGTCGAGCCCAGCGGCGAGTTCGCCGGGCGCGAGCCGGTGGCGGTCGTGGCCGCCATCGACCTGGGTATCAAGAACCGCACGCCCTGGCAGCTGGCCGAGCGCGGTGTGCGTGTCCACGTCCTGCCCCAGTCCACCACCCTGGACCAGGTCCTGGCTCTTCACCCGGACGGCGTCTTCTTCTCCAACGGGCCGGGGGACCCGGGCACGGCCGACCGCGAGGTCGAGCTGCTGCGCGGTGTGCTCGACGCCGGCCTGCCCTTCTTCGGCATCTGCCTGGGCAACCAGGTCTTTGGCCGGGCGCTGGGCTACGGGACCTACAAGCTGGGCTACGGCCACCGCGGGGTCAACCAGCCGGTCCTGGACCGGGCGACGGGCAAGGTGGAGATCACGGCCCACAACCACGGCTTCGCCGTCGACGCCCCGGTGGAGGAGCCGAGCCTGGCGCCCTACGACGGCGGGCGCTACGGACGGGTCGAGGTAAGCCACGTCGGCCTCAACGACGGTGTGGTTGAGGGCCTGCGAGCCCTGGACCTGCCGGCCTTCTCCGTCCAGTACCACCCTGAGGCTGCTGCCGGGCCGCACGACGGCGAGCACCTGTTTGACCGCTTCGTGCGCCTGATGAAGGAGGCTCGCTGACATGCCCCGCCGCGACGACATCCGCTCCGTCCTGGTCATCGGCTCCGGCCCGATCGTCATCGGGCAGGCCTGCGAGTTCGACTACTCTGGCACCCAGGCCTGCCGCGTGCTGCGTGGTGAGGGCATCCGGGTCATCCTGGTCAACTCCAACCCGGCCACGATCATGACCGATCCTGATATCGCTGACGCCACCTACGTCGAGCCGATTACCACCGAGGTGCTCACCACCATCATCGAGCGGGAGCGCCCTGACGCCCTCCTGCCCACGCTGGGTGGCCAGACCGCCCTCAACGCCGCCATGAGCCTGGTGGAAGCCGGCGTGCTGGACAAGTACGACGTCGAGCTCATCGGGGCCAACGCCGCGGCCATCAACGCCGGCGAGGACCGCGAGGAGTTCAAGAAGGTTGTCGAGCGCTGCGGGGCGGAGGTTGCCCGCTCCTGCATCGCGCACACCATGGCCGAGTGCCACGCGGGCGTTGAGGCCCTGGGCGGCTACCCGGTGGTGGTGCGTCCCTCCTTCACCATGGGCGGCCTGGGCTCAGGCGTGGCCTATGACGCCGAGGACCTGGAGCGCATCGCGGGCCAGGGCCTGGCCGCCTCACGCACCACCGAGGTACTCCTGGAGGAGTCCATCCTGGGCTGGAAGGAGTACGAGCTGGAGCTGATGCGGGACAAGGCGGACAACGTCGTGGTCGTGTGCTCCATCGAGAACGTCGACCCGGTGGGCGTGCACACCGGTGACTCGGTGACGGTGGCTCCGGCGCTGACGCTGACGGACCGCGAGCTCCAGCGCCTGCGTGACATCGGTATCGCCGTCATCCGTGAGGTCGGCGTGGACACCGGTGGCTGCAACATCCAGTTCGCCGTGGACCCGGCTACCGGGCGCGTCATCGTCATCGAGATGAACCCGCGTGTCTCGCGCTCCTCGGCGCTGGCCTCTAAGGCCACGGGCTTCCCCATCGCCAAGATCGCCGCGCGCCTGGCTGTGGGCTACACCTTGGACGAGATCCCCAACGACATCACCGGCTCGACCCCGGCCTCCTTCGAGCCCACGCTCGACTACGTGGTGGTCAAGGTCCCGCGCTTCGCCTTCGAGAAGTTCCGCGGCGCGGACCCGACGCTGACCACCACGATGAAGTCGGTGGGCGAGGCCATGGCCATCGGCCGTTCCTTCACCGAGGCGCTGCAGAAGGCTATGCGCTCGATCGACAAGAAGGGCACGGTCTTCCACTGGGACGGTCCCCGGCCCGATGCCAAGGCCACCGCCGCCCTCCTGGAGTCCATCCAGGTGCCCACCGAGCACCGTCTGCTGGAGCTCCAGCAGGCCATCCGCGGTGGCGCCACCCTGGACCAGCTCTTCGAGGCCACGAAGATCGACCCGTGGTTCCTGGACCAGATGATGCTTCTGCAGGAGGTGGCTGAGTCCGTCCAGCAGGCGCCGGCCCTGACCCGCGAGGTCCTGGCCCGGGCCAAGCGCCACGGCTTCTCCGACTCCCAGGTCGCAGCCCTGCGGGGCATCAGCGAGGACACGGTGCGCGAGGTTCGCCGGGCCTTCGGCCTGCGCCCGGTCTACAAGACCGTGGACACCTGCGCCGCTGAGTTCGCCGCGCGCACGCCCTACCACTACTCCTCCTACGACATGGAGACCGAGGTGGCCCCGCGCGAGCGTGAGGCGGTCATCATCCTGGGATCGGGCCCCAACCGCATTGGTCAGGGGATCGAGTTCGACTACTCCTGCGTCCACGCGACGATGGCCCTGGCTGAGCGGTACGAGACCGTCATGGTCAACTGCAACCCGGAGACCGTCTCGACCGACTACGACGTCTCGGACCGCCTGTACTTCGAGCCGCTGACCTTCGAGGACGTCATGGAGGTTTACGAGGCGGAGAAGGCAGCCGGCCCGGTGGCCGGCATGGTCGTCCAGCTGGGCGGGCAGACTCCGCTGAGCCTGGCGGCCCGGCTCAAGGCTGCCGGCGTGCCGATCCTGGGCACGAGCCCCGAGGCGATCGACGCCGCGGAGGACCGTCAGGTCTTCGGCGTGGTCCTGGAGAAGGCCGGACTGCCCGCCCCGGCTCATGGCACGGCGCGCAGTGACGACCAGACGCTGGCTGTGGCTGAGGGCATCGGCTACCCCGTCCTCGTGCGTCCCAGCTACGTGCTGGGCGGGCGCGGTATGGAGATCGTCTATGACCGCTCGGGCCTGGAGGACTACTTGGCCCGAGCCGGTGCGGAGAGCGGTGGCGCCTACGCCAACGGCCCCCTCCTCATCGACCGCTTCCTTGACGACGCTATCGAGATCGACGTCGACGCCCTCTACGACGGCCACGAGCTGTTCCTGGGCGGGGTCATGGAGCACATCGAGGAGGCCGGTATCCACTCCGGGGACTCGGCCTGCGTCCTGCCGCCGATGACGCTGTCGGACGCCGAGATCGCCAGGATCCGTCGCTCTACCGAGGCGATCGCCGCCGGGGTGGGCGTGCGGGGACTGCTCAACATCCAGTTCGCGCTCATGAGCGACACGCTCTACGTCATCGAGGCCAACCCGCGTGCCTCGCGTACGGTCCCCTTCGTCTCCAAGGCCACGGGCGTCCAGCTGGCCAAGGCGGCGGCGCTGCTCATGGCGGGGGAGTCGATCGCCTCACTCAAGGCCCAGGGCTACTTGCCGGCCGAGGACGCCTCCGTCACCGACCTGTTTGATCCGATCGCGGTCAAGGAGGCGGTCCTGCCCTTCAAGCGCTTCCGTACCCCGCAGGGCCGGGTGGTGGACACCGTGCTCGGACCGGAGATGCGCTCGACCGGCGAGGTCATGGGCTACGACGTCGACTTCCCGCGCGCCTTCGCCAAGTCCCAGGCGGGGGCCTACGGCGGGCTGCCGGACGAGGGCACCTTGTTCGTCTCGGTGGCTGATCGTGACAAGCGCGCGATCATCCTGCCGGTGGCACGTCTGGCCGAGCTCGGCTTCACCATCCTGGCCACCACCGGTACCGCCCAGGTCCTGCGACGCAACGGCATCCCGGCCACGCCCGTGCGCAAGCTGAGCGAGGGCGTGAGCAAGGACGGCGAGCAGACCATCGTGGGGCTGATCGAGTCCGGTGCGGTCGACATGGTGGTCAACACTCCCAAGGGCCAGGGAGCGCGCGCTGACGGCTACTCCATCCGCGCAGCGACGACGAGCGCCAACAAGCCGATGATCACCACCGTCCAGGAGCTGCAGGCAGCGGTCCAGGCGCTGGAGGCCCAGCTGCGCGGCCCCTTCAAGGTGCGCAGCCTCCAGGAGCACAACGCTGACCGCGCCGCTCGCCACGAGAGGAGTGAGCAGCGATGAGCCTGACTGACCACGCCGACCAGGACTTTCCCGGGATCCTGCCCTTTGGGGCCCGTCTGGCTGACGCCATGGACGATCTGGGCCCCCTGTGCGTGGGCATCGATCCGCATCCTGGCCTGCTCCAGGCCTGGGGCCTGGGCGACGACGTCGCGGGCCTGAGGGAGTTTTCCGCACGAGTGGTTGAGGCTCTGGGAGGGCGGGTGGCTGCGGTCAAGCCGCAGTCGGCCTTCTTCGAGCGTCACGGCTCAGCCGGCGTCGCCGTGCTGGAGGAGACCCTGGCCGCCCTGCGACAGGTGGGGACGCTGGCCATCCTGGACGTCAAGCGTGGCGACATCGGCTCCACGATGGCTGGCTACGCACAGGCCTACCTGGCCGACGGCGCCCCGCTGGCGGCTGACGCGATCACCGTCTCGCCCTACCTGGGCCTGGGATCGCTGACGCCGGCCATCGAGCTGGCCCAGGCCACGGGACGTGGCCTGTTCGTCCTGGGCCTGACCTCGAACCCCGAGGGAGCAAGTGTCCAGCACGCACGTGACGAGCAGGGGCAGTCGGTCGCCGCAGGCGTGGTAACCGGCGTCGGGCAGCTCAACGCCGCGGCGCGGGCGGCAGGGACCTTGGGAAGCCTGGGCCTGGTGGTGGGTGCCACGATCGGTGACGCCGTCAGGCGCCTTGACCTGGACCTGGCCGCGGCCAATGCCCCCTTGCTCGCGCCGGGCGTGGGCGCCCAGGGCGCGGGGGCGGCGGAGCTGGAGGAGGTCTTCGGCCCGGCGCGCCGCCAGGTCCTGGCCTCGACCTCCCGCGGTGTGCTGCGGGCCGGGCCCGAGGTGAGCGACCTGCGCCAGGCTGCGGCCCAGGCGAGCGCGAGCGCGGCCAGCGCCCTGCGCGGCTGACTGGCAGGTAGTGGGCAGGGCAGGGGCGGCTCGCCTGGCATGATGGTGGCATGAGCCTCCCCTCCCTACCCGACCATCCCACGACCTGCGCCCCGGGCTCCCCGGCGTCACATCGGCCGATGCCGGCGCTCACCGTCATCGCCGGCCCCACCGCGGTGGGCAAGGGCACGCTTGTGGCTGAGCTGCGCCGTCGTCACCCGGACCTGTTCGTCTCGGTCTCCGCGACCACCCGGGCTCCGAGGCCCGGAGAGGTTGACGGGGTCCACTACCACTTCGTCACCGACGAGGAGTTCGACCGGCTGGTGGCTGACGGGCAGATGCTTGAGTGGGCCCTGGTCCACGGACGCTACCGCTACGGCACCCCGCGCGGTCCGGTGGAGGCGGAGCTGGCGGCAGGCAGGCCTGCCGTGCTGGAGATCGACCTGGACGGCGCACGTCAGGTCCGCCGCTCCATGCCGGGATGCCAGCTGGTCTTCATTGCTCCTCCCAGCTGGGAGGAGCTGGTGGCCAGGCTCCGGGGCCGTGGCACCGAGGATGCGGCCGAGCAGGAACGGCGCCTGGCTACCGCCCGCACGGAGATGGCGGCCGAAGGGGAGTTCGACGTGACGATCGTCAACGACACCGTGGCGCGTGCCACGAGCGAGCTCGAGTCTCTTCTTGGCCTGGCAGGCTAGACTGTCCCGGTTACCGCCTGGCCTCACACGGCCGGGCACACGATGACGAAAGCAGGTCACGCACATGCTCGGAACCTCCCCGAAGCCGGAGGGCATCACGAACCCGCCGATCGACGACCTCCTGGAGAAGGTCGACTCGAAGTACGGGCTCGTGGTGGAGGCCGCTAAGCGCGCTCGTCAGATCAACAGCTACACCCAGCAGCTGGAGGACAACCAGCTGGAGTACTTCGGCCCGCTGGTCGAGGTCGCCCCTGAGGAGAAGCCGCTGGGCATCGCCCTGCGCGAGATCGTCGAGGACAAGCTCGAGGTCATCCCCGGTGACGTTGCCCGTGCCCGCCGCGCTGAGGCCGAAGAGGCCCGTCGTGCTGCTGAGGCGGACATGTTCTCCGATATCTCGCTGGACTCTCCGGTCACGCTGGGCGAGGCCGAGGGTGAGGACGGCTCCAACGCCGCCACCAGCCTGGACGACATCCAGTTCTGAGCCGACGTGGCGTCGGTGATCAGTGAGCGCGCCGCGGCCCTGGACGGGCCGCGGCGCGTCGTCGTCGGTGTCTCCGGCTCCATCGCTGCCTATAAGGCCCCCACGATCATCCGCCTGCTGCGTCAGGCCGGTCATGAGGTCAAGGTGGTGGCTACCCAGGCGGCCCTGCGCTTCATCGGGGCCCCTGCCCTGGCGGCGGTGTCTGGCAGTGCGGTGAGCACGGGCGTCTTCGACGACCCGGCCGCCGTCGAGCACGTGGCGACGGCGGAGTGGGCGGACCTGGTCCTGGTGGCCCCCGCCTCGGCCGATCTCCTGGCCCGCGTGGCCGCCGGCCGCGCCGACGACCTGCTGACGGCCACCATCCTCACCGCGACGGCCCCGGTGGTCCTGGCGCCGGCGATGCACACCCAGATGTGGCTGAACCCGGCCACGGTGGAGAACGTGGCGACGCTGCGCCGTCGTGGCCTGAAGGTCATCGACCCGGACTCCGGGCGCCTGACGGGTAGCGACTCAGGGCTCGGACGCCTACCAGAGCCCGAGCGGGTCGTAGCCCAGGCGCTGGCGGTGCTCACCCAGGAGGAGGCGGCGGGCGCCGCACAGGTCCTGTCGGGCCGCCACGTCGTCGTCTCGGCCGGGGGGACCCGCGAGCCGATCGACCCGGTGCGCTACCTGGGTAACCGCTCCTCCGGGCGCCAGGGCGTGGCGATCGCGGCCGAGGCTGCCCGGCTTGGTGCGAGGGTGACCCTCGTGGCCGCCAATATCGAGGCCGAGGTCCTGCGTGACCTGCCGGCGCAGGCCGAGGTCGTCCAGGTCTCCACCGCGCTGGAGCTGCGTGAGGCGGTGCGTCAGGCGGGTCAGGACGCCGACGTCATCGTCATGGCGGCAGCGGTGGCTGACTACCGTCCGGCGCAGGTGCGATCCTCGAAGATCAAGAAGCACACGCTGGACGGGCAGCCGGCAGGCTCGCTCACCGGCGAGCGAGGCATGAGGATCGAGCTGGTGGAGAACCCAGACGTCTTGGCCGAGCTGGTCGCTGATCCGCCGCGCCAGGACGGGCGCACGCTCGTCGTGGGCTTCGCGGCCGAGACCGGGGACGGTGAGGGTGACGTCCTCGCGCACGGTGCCGCCAAGGCGCGCCGCAAGGGCGCGGACCTTCTGGCGGTCAACGCCGTGGGCGAGCACACGGGATTCGGGGACGTGCCCAACCGCGTCGTGGTTCTGGACCGCGTGGGCGAGCCGGTGGCGGAGACTAGCGGGTCGAAGGCTGAGGTCGCTCGGGCGCTGGTGGGTCTGGTTGCCGAGCGCCTGGACGCGCGGGACGGGCAGACGCGCTGAGGCCAGCGTCAGCGTCCATGACGTGCCGCGATCCACATCGGCGCCGGCCCGGGGGACCTCGTTCGCGTCGCACGCCGCCGGTAGGGTGAGCCCGTGATCTCTTCCCTGCGTCCGTTTACGTCCGAGTCCGTTACTGAAGGCCACCCGGACAAGGTCTGTGACCGCATCTCCGACTCCATCCTCGACGCGATCCTGGAGCAGGACCCGGCTGCGCACGTGGCTGTGGAGACGATGGTGACCACGGGACTGGTTCATGTGGCCGGAGAGGTGACCACCGAGGAGGCCTACGTCGAGATCCCCCAGATCGTGCGCGACGAGATCGTCGCGATCGGCTACACCTCCTCCGAGATCTGCTTTGACGGCGCCTCGTGCGGGGTGTCGGTCTCGATCGGCCAGCAGTCCCCGGATATCGCTGCCGGAGTGGACAAGGCGCTGGAGGTGCGTGGCGATGCTGGTGACCTCGACCCGCTGGACTTCCAGGGCGCGGGCGACCAGGGACTGATGTTTGGCTACGCCTGTACCGATACTGCCGAGCTCATGCCCGTGCCGATCCACCTGGCCCACCGTCTGGCCGAGCGCCTGGCAGCGGTGCGCAAGCAGGGGATCGTTGAGGGCCTGCGCCCTGATGGCAAGACCCAGGTGACGATCGGCTACGACGGCGAACGCGCGGTCAGCCTGGAGAACGTCGTGATCTCCACCCAGCACGATCCTGACCGCAGCCAGGCCTGGCTGCGCGACGCCCTGGTGGATGAGGTGCTGCGTCCGGTGCTCCAGGCCGAGGAGGCCAAGGGGCTGGAGCTGGCGACGAGCAACCTGGAGGTGCTCGTCAACCCCTCGGGTCAGTTCATTATCGGCGGCCCTGCTGGCGACGCCGGCCTGACCGGTCGCAAGATCATCGTGGACACCTACGGCGGGATGGCTCGTCACGGTGGAGGTGCCTTCTCCGGTAAGGACGCCTCGAAGGTGGACCGGTCCGGGGCCTACGCCATGCGGTGGGTCGCCAAGAACGTCGTGGCAGCCGGCCTGGCGCGGCGCTGCGAGGTCCAGGTGGCCTACGCCATCGGCTCGGCCCACCCGGTGGGCGTGTTCGTCGAGACCTTCGGCACCGAGACCGTGCCCCAGGCGCGCATCGTGCAGGCCATCCGCAAGGTCTTTGACCTGCGCCCGGCCGCCATCATCCGTGACCTGGACCTGCTGCGTCCGATCTTCCGCTCCACCAGCGCCTACGGGCACTTCGGTCGTCCGGGCTTCACCTGGGAGCAGACCGACCGGGCCGAGGCGCTGCGCCAGGCCGTCGGCGCCTGATCCCGGTCGGCACGCGGGGCCGGCCGGTCCATGGGACTGGCTGGCCTCTGGACGCCGCTGGCACGGCCGGGTATTCGTGTCGGTGGTACGCCGTAGAGTGACGAGGGACAGGGACACCGTCAGGCTGCGGGGGGGGGATGACGATGAGCCAGAGCGGTCATCAGGATGCCTTGCTCGTGGTACCGGCCCCGGCAGAGCGCACGGTACGCGTGCCCGGCGTCGTCGACCCGGTTGCCCGGGTCATCCTGGACAGCCCGCTGCCGCACCTGGACCGTCCCTTCGACTACCTCGTCCCTCCTGAGCTGGACGTCGCCGCGGCCGTCGGCACGCGGGTCACTGTGGCCTTCGGCGGCCAGGAGGTCCACGGGTGGTTGTGGGAGCGGGGGAGTACCACCACCCATACCGGGCGCCTGACCGCGCTGCGCCGGGTGGTCTCGGACCTGCCTGTTGTCCCGCCCTCCACCAGACGGCTGGTGGAGGCGGTGGCCGAGCGCACGGCGGGCACCAGGGCGGACGTCCTGCGTCTGGCTGTGCCGGCGCGGCACGCGCGTACCGAGCGCGCCGAGCGCGACCGCGAGGTCAGCGTGCCGGCGTTGCCCACGCCTGCCGCGGACGGTGAGACAGGCTGGGCGGCCTATGACGGCGGTCCGCAGTTTCTTCAGGCCCTGGCTCAGGCAGCTTCTCCGCGTGCGGTGTGGACGGCACTGCCCGGGCGCACCGGGGTGGTGGAGGACTGGCAGGTGCTGCTCGCCCGTGCCGTGAGCGCAACCCTGTCGGCTGGCCGAGGGGCCCTCGTGCTCACCGCGACCACTGCTGGGGCACAGAGCCTGGCTGCGCGCCTGGCGGCCTGCTTGGAGGCTGAGCAGGGGCAGGCGGAGCCGGTGGTCGTCCTGTCGGCCGAGCACGGTCCAGCACGCCGCTACAAGGCCTTTCTCGCTGCCCTGCTCGGTCACGCTCGCGTGGTCGTGGGGACCAGGGCCGCTGCCTTCGCCCCCGTGCACAACCTCGGCCTGGCGGTGATCTGGGACGACGGTGATGATCGTCTGGACGAGCCACGTTCGCCCTACGTCCACGCCCGGACAGTCCTGGCACTGCGCAGCGGTCTGGAGAAGGCAGGGCTGCTCATCGCCGGGTACTCACGCAGCATCGAGGCCCACAGCTACGTCGCTCAAGGATGGGCCGAGCAGATCACGGCGCCGCGTGAGCTGATCAGGCACGTCATCCCCCGGGTGCAGGTTCCTGGTGCGCCTGAGCTGGAGGCCGAGGGCGCCTCCGGCTACGCCCGCATCCCCTCCCTGGCACACCGTGCGCTGCGTGAGGCTCTCCACAGCGGGCCGGTGCTGGTCCAGGTACCACGTGGTGGATACGCGCCTGTGGTGGCCTGCGCCTCCTGCCGGACTCCGGCTCACTGTGCCACCTGCGCAGGGCCGGTGATGATGAGCCGCAGTGGTGAGGTCTCCTGCCGGTGGTGTGGGCGCCAGATGGCGTCATGGTCCTGTTCGGCCTGCGGGCACACGCTGTTGAGGATGGTCGCCGTGGGCTCGGCTCGTACGGCCGATGAGCTGGGACGGGCCTTTCCGATGGTGCCGGTGGTGGTCTCCGGAGCGCGAGAGGATCATGGCGTCATCCAGACCGTTGATGCCCGGCCCAGGCTCGTCGTCGCCACCCCGGGGGCTGAGCCGGTGGCGGAGGGCGGCTACCACGCGGTGCTGCTGCTTGACGGCGCGACCTTGTCGGCCCGTCCGGACCTGGGAGCCTCCAGCGAGGCCCTGCGGCGGTGGTCGGGCGCGGTGGTCCTGGCCCGGCCACAGGCACGCGTCATCCTGCTCGGCGGGCCTGCCGAGCAGGTGGCGCAGGCGCTGGTGCGCTGGGACCACGCGGGCTTCGCACGCCGGGAGCTGGCGGAGCGCACAGAGCTCGGGCTGCCGCCGGCGCTGCGCTGCGCACGTCTGGACGGGCCGCCCAAGGCGGTGGAGTCCGTGCTGGAGGAGGCGCGTTCGCGCGGCTGGGACGTACTCGGGCCAGTCGACGTCAGGACGCTACGGCGTCCCTCGGCGGCTGGGCCTGCAGCACAGGGAGCTGCTGCCTCGGTGCAGTCGCGAGCGCTGATCCGGGTCCCCCTGTCCCAGGGGCGCGAGCTGGCCACCATGCTTCGCCTTGAGCTGCGTGAGCGCTCGGTCCACCGCGAGGAGGCAGTGCGCGTGGAGCTCGACCCGACCGTGTTGTGGTGAGAGCCTTTGGTCATGAGCCCCGATGACGCTGCCAGCCTGGACGCCGTCGTCTTCGACTACGGCAACGTGGTCTACACCTGGGACCCCTACGGGGCGCTGCCAGGTAGGGCCACGATGAGGCAGTGGGAGGACTTCGTCGCTCACGGGGACTTCGCTCGCTGGAACGAGATGTGCGATGCTGGCGTGCCCCGCGAGCAGATCGAGGCTGAGCTGACTGCCACCTACCCGCAGCGCCCGGACTGGCTGGAGCTGCAGCGCCTGTACTGGAGCAGGTTCAGCTCTACCCTCACCGGGCCGGTCGCTGGCACGGCCCAGGTGATGGAGGACCTGGCCGCGGCCGGGGTCCGGTTGTACCTGCTGACCAACTTCAACGACGAGCTCTTCGAGGCCAACCGTCATCTGTGCCCGCAGCTGGAGCTGGCGACCGGGATCGTGGTCTCCGGCGTCGAGCACGTCACCAAGCCTGGCCGGGAGATCTTCGAGATCCTGCTGCGTCGTTACGGCCTGGAGGCCCGGCGCACGCTCTTCGTGGACGACTCGCCTGCCAACGTGGCCGCGGCTGAGGCCCTGGGCCTTCACGGACATCTCTTTCGGGGAGCAGGACGTCTGCGCGCGGCGCTGACCGAGGCGGGCCTGCTCGCGGGCGCGCCTAGCGAGCACACCGGCCCCTAGACTTGCCCCATGCGTGTTCTCTTCGCCGGTACCCCTGAGGTCGCCCTGCCCGTGCTGCGCTGGCTTATGGACTCACCTTCCCACGAGGTCGTCGGGGTTCTCACCCGCGCCGATGCCCGCCAGGGCCGCGGCCGGACCCTGCACCCCTCACCGGTGGCAGCGCTGGCTCGCCAAGCCGGCCTGGAGGTACGCACACCTGCCACCCTGCGTGAGGAGGAGACCCAGGAGTGGGTCCGCGGCCTGCACGCTGACGTCGCCGTCGTGGTCGCCTACGGCCGCCTGGTGCCGGCCGCGCTGCTGGAGGTACCGCAGCACGGCTGGCTCAACCTCCACTTCTCCCTGCTGCCCGCCTGGCGCGGAGCCGCCCCGGTCCAGCGTGCCATCATCGCCGGCGACACCCTGACAGGAGCCAGCGTCTTCCGCCTGGAGGAGGGCCTGGACACCGGCCCGGTCTACGCCCATGTCACCGCCAGCATCGAGGACGAGGACACCGCTGGCGACCTGCTCGCCCGCCTGGCTGAGAAGGGTGTGGCGCTGGTGGATGAGGTCCTGGAGCAGCTGGCCTCGGGGACGGCAGCACCTGTGGCCCAGCGCGATGACGGGATCACGTTGGCTCCTGTGCTCACGCCCGCCGACGGTGAGATCCGCTGGAGCGAGACCGCCGCCGCCATCGACCGGCGCATCCGCGGCGTCACGCCCGCGCCGGGCGCCCACACCACCTATGAGGGAGCGCGGCTGCGCCTAGGCCCGGTCACCCAGGTGCCTGAGGTCACTGACCTGCCAGCAGGCATGCTGCAGGTCTCCAAGCATGAGGTCCTGGTCGGTACCGGTGGCTGCGCCGTGCGGCTAGGCCAGGTGGCGCCAGCCGGCAAGAAGTGGATGGCGGCTGACGCCTGGGCCCGCGGCGCCCATCCGGCTGCCGGCGCGGTCCTTGGCTCTGGTGGCGTCGGCCAGCTCGGCGTCGAGGGCGGTGCGGCCTGATGGCGGGCTACGCAGGTTCTCGTTCAGGTCAGGCGGGTCGGCGTTCCCAGGCAGGAGCGCAGCGCCGCGGGCAGGGACGCGAACGGGGCAAGGGCAATGACTCCGGACGCCACAACCGCACGCGTGGTCAGCGTGGTCAGGCGGATGCGGAAGGCTCCAACCGGCGCCGTCGGCCGAGCACGGTGGACGCAGCGCGGCTCGTGAGTCTGGAAGCGCTGACCAAGGTGCGTCAGGACGGTGGCTTCGCCAACCTGGTCCTGCCTCCGATGCTGGATGCGGCGCGGCTGGACCGCCGCGACGCGGGATTCGCGACGGCGCTGACCTACGGGACGCTGCGCCTGCAGGGCCGGTATGACGCCATCATCGCTCAATGCGTGGATCGCCGGCTGGACCAGCTCGACGGTGTCGTCCTTGACGTGCTGCGCCTGGGGACCCACCAGCTGCTGGGGATGCGGGTGGCGACCCATGCCGCGGTCTCGGCGACTGTAGACCTGGCGTCCCACGCGGCCGGCCGCGGCGCAGCGGGCCTGGTCAACGCCGTCCTGCGCCGGATCAGCCAGAAGGACCTGGAGCAGTGGCTGGCTGAGCTGACCGAGCAGGCCGCTGACGAGCTGAACGCGCTGTCGGCCACGCACTCCCACCCGGTCTGGGTGGTCAAGGCGCTGCGGCAGGCGCTGGCGAGCAATGACCGGCCGCAGGAGGAGCTTGAGGCTCTGCTGGAGGCGGACAACGCCGACCCTGAGGTGGTCCTGTGCGCTCGACCCGGCCTCATCAGCCCTGAGCACCTGGTCAAGGAGGCAGAGGAGGCCACGCGCGGCCATGCCCATGTGGGTGACCGTAGCCCGTACGCCGTCGTCCTTCCCGGGGGAGACCCGGGCCGACTGCCGGCCGTGCGCTCCAGCGCGGCGGGCGTCGAGGACGAAGGCAGCCAGCTGGTGGCACTGGTGCTCAGCGAGGCGGCCGTGGAAGGACGCGACGAGCGGTGGCTGGACCTGTGCGCCGGGCCGGGTGGCAAGGCCGTGCTGCTGGGCGCCCGGGCGGCGCAGCGCGGAGCACGGCTCGTGGCCAACGAGGTCACCGCCCACCGTGCCGAGCTGGTGCGTGCCAGCGTCAGGGCCGTGCCTGAGGGCGTGGTCGAGGTTCGCTGTGATGACGGCCGCCTGTATGGACAGGCCGAGCCTGGCAGGTACGACCGTGTGCTGGTCGACGCACCCTGCTCGGGCCTGGGCTCGCTGCGCCGTCGGCCCGAGGCGCGGTGGCGGCGGCAGCCGACCGACGTAGCCGAGCTGGCTGAGCTCCAGCGCGAGCTGCTCGTGAGCGCGCTGGCCGCGGTTCGCGTGGGCGGGTTGGTGGCCTACGTGACCTGCTCGCCCCACGTGCTGGAGACCGAGCTCGTCGTGCGCGACGTGATACGGCGTCTCGAACGTGAAGGTCGGGGCGCCGAGGTCCTGCACGCTGGCGACGTGGCCACGCGTGTGGCACCGGTTCCCCCTGCCGGCGCGGACAGGCCGATGCTCCAGCTGTGGCCGCACCTGGACGGGACGGACGCGATGTTCTGCGCCCTGCTGCGTCGTACAGCCTGACAACGAGGAGACCCATGAGCAACACCCCCGCGATCCACCCCTCCATTCTCAACGCGGACCAGGCGCACCTGGCTGAGGAACTGGCCCGGATCGAGAGCGCTGACGGACTGCACCTGGACGTCATGGACAACCACTTCGTCCCCAACATGTTCGCCGGCCCCTCCTTCACCCAGACCGTCCTGGAGCACACGAGCCTGCCGGTGGACGCCCACCTCATGATCGAGGACGCCGACCGCTGGGCGCCTCAGTACGCGGAGATGGGCTGCGCGGTGGTGACGGCGCACGCTGAGGCGACCCGCGCGCCGTTCGTCCTGGTCAAGGAGCTCCATCGGCTGGGGGCGCAGGCCGGGATCGCGCTCAGGCCGACGACGCCGCTGGAGGTGGTCGAGCCGCTTCTGGGCGAGATTGACATGCTCCTGATCATGACGGTCGAGCCTGGCTTCGGAGGGCAGAGCTTTGTGGAGCCGATGCTGCGCAAGATCGCTGCAGCACGCTCCATGGTCAGCGCGCAGGGTCTCCAGCTGCGCATCCAGATCGACGGCGGTGTCTCACTGACGACCATTGAGCGGGCAGCAGAGGCTGGAGCGGATGTCTTCGTCGCGGGGTCGGCGGTCTACAAGAGCCAGGACGCGGCCCAGGCGATCTCGACGCTGCGCAGGCTGGCTGGGGCCGTGAGCGGCGAAGGACGCAGTACCACGGGCATCGCCTAGAACGGCACCAACTCGTCGAGGAAGACATCTAGGCCAAGTGCATGGAGCTCGGCGGAATAGGACCTTGCGCTCCAGGTGCCCACGGGCTGACCAGGACGTGGTCCTCGGGCCTGCCAGGGCACGCCGGGCGCCAGGTTCTCCAGGGTCTGGACAAGGGGAGCCAGGACGGCGTCGTCGACTGCCTGCGCCAGCTGGTCGGGAACAGGCCGGGCCGGCTGATGGAAGGAGCGCGGGCCGATGCGGCGTGGAAGCATGAGGATGCTGCCATCGGGGTTGCGACGGTAACGGGCACCTGACGGTGTACGCCACAGGAGCGCACCGTCGTCGAGGCGAGTGAGGGACCACCCTGGCGTGTGCTTGAGCCGGTGATGGGTCTGGCACAGAAGCGTGAGGTTGTCGAAGGAGGTTGTTCCTCCCATGCTCCAGGCGGTGACATGGTCCAGGTCGCAGCGGCGTGCAGGCACAGCGCACCCTGGGTGCGTGCAGGTGTGGTCGCGGGCCCGGACGGCCTCAGCAAGGGCTGCTGGTGGTCGGTAGCGCTTTCGCCCGACGTCGAGCACGACGCCGGAGACCGGATCGGTGAGGAGACGGCGCCAGGTGCCACCACCGGCCAGCGCCGTAGCGATCGCGGAGGGGACGGGGAGGGTCTGGCGACCGATGCGCACAGTCAGGTCGCCTGACAGCAGCCTTGGAGGAGTAGGAGTAGCAGATGAGCCGGGACGGGCCTGCGCATGGCGACCTGACTCGGCGCTGGCATGCGGGAGATCGGCATGCGGGAGACCGGCGTGCGGGAAGGGCTCCTGGAGGAGATAGTCGATAGGGACAGTCACGTCGACCTGGACCTGCAGGCCGGAAGGAAAGAGCACCGGCCCGCTACCGGAAGGCGTCCACCACGGGCTCGTGGAGCTGACGAGCGCGCTGAGTCTGCTCAGCAGTGGCAGGAGCGGTACGCCGTCGGCGAGGAAGGGAGAGCCGGAGGGCTCGCTGACGGCCGAGCGCGAGAGGGCGTCCTCAGGCAGCCCGGGCAGGTCAGGCAGGTCGGTGAGCGGGACGCCAGGCAGGGTGCTGGGCGTGGCGCCTGCGAGAGCACCGTACGGGACATCGGGCAGGGCTCCGGGCGTCGCGCTGGGCGGAGCCTCGGGTAGGGCACTGCGCGGGGGCACGGCGCTGCGACACACCTCGTGCTGTTCGTGCCGCAGGAGGCTCAGCATCGTGGAGACCACGGCATCGGCACGGAGCTGGGACACGGAGCGTTCGTCCCCCGTGGTCCGGGCTGAGACCGCGATGGCATCCAGTGTCGCGTCCACGAGGGCGGCATCGAGGCTAGGAAGGAGAAGTCTCATCTCCGAGAGCCCTTCGCCAGCGGGTTGTGGACGGCTGACATGCCGGTTCTCCGCGTTCCGGCGGCGGCGCTGAGGGCTTCCTTCCGGGTCGTTGGCAACCAGAGCGCGGTCGAGGTCCCGGGCCAGCTGGGTATGGGTGCGGTGCGGCGCGCGGGGCAGAACCTGCTCCTGAACGCGGACGGCAAGCTCATGGCTGACGTGGGCGAGGCGAGTGGCGATGAGCGCCGTCTTCGCGGCGTCGATGAGGCCGCTGCGGTGCAGACCTGCCGCGTACGACAGCACCGGCAGGCACAGCGCCTGCCCCCGATCAACGAGCTGAGCGGCGCGGCGTCTGGAGATCCCGAGCCGGCACGCGATCTCGCTGGCCACAGTGAGCTCAGCTCCTTGAGTGAGGCAGGAGATGGACTGACGATCGGGACGGAGACCAGTGTCGTCTCCGGACAGGGGCTCATCCTCGACGCTGTGAGTCATCGCCGCCGCCAGCAGGGACTGGAGCCAGCAGGACCATGAGGCCAGTCGCTGGCTCGCGGCAACCAGCTCGCTAAGGGTCTCCAGCCCCAGCCTAGCCAGGCTTTCAACCGCGGCCAGCGGCTCACCGGGAGCCAGCTGGCAGTGGCGCAGCAGGGTGCGCTCATCGGCACCTAGCGCCTGGGTGCTGGCGAGGTCTCCGTCTGGTTCGGGGGTGGCGCGGTCCGCGCTGAGGTCAGGGCGGGGGATCGCGGCCTGGAGGATCTGCTCGAGGGCTGAGGCCAGCAGTCCGCCGGGCGGCAGGGTAGCCAGGGCGGCTAGACGATCCTCCTGACTCATGCAGTCCGGGGCGCCCCTCGTCGGCGCAGGCCGCGACGACGGGCCGGAGGAGGGGGCGTCACCCACGGGATCGAACATGTGTACAGGCTACAGCGTTCACACGATCTTGTCTAGTACTTGGTCATGGATGATGGTGGATGAGGTGAGGAGATGTGCACAAGTGTGGATAAGTCGGTGGAGAGATGATGTCGTGCACGATTGACTCTCTTGGGTGAAATTGCGTTGGAATTGTGAAGATCAACAAACGATATGCCCGGAGTGTGTCGATAGCAGCGAGGCTCGCGTCATCGCGGGCTCGATGCGTCTTCCTGCACGGACGCTCCAAGAGTTTTCGTCGCGTTTGTAACGATCCCACAATGTTCAATCCGCTGCCCTGCTCAATAGCCTCGCAATATCGCGATTGTTGTGATCTGAGCCTGCCGCGATTTGTTGACAGTGCTGAGTCATAGGGATCGCATGATGAATTCATGGGCGAGAGAGAGTCAGAGGGCTGACCTGCGTGTCGTGGGCGCCGGTGGCGCCGCAGTCCTCGTGACGGAATGTCGCGCCTGTGGGAGACCACGAAGTCAGTCAAGGAGGGACGCTGATGCCGATGGCTTCAGGACCAGCGGGGGCACGCCGACCACAGCGTGTGCTCATCGCCAACCGCGGTGAGATCGCCCTGCGGATTGTGCGCACCGTGCGTGATCTGGGAGGAACCTCGATCCTGCCCTACACGCCTGAGGACCTCATGTCCCCGGCCGCCGAGCTCGCGGATGAGGCTTACGCCCTGCCGCAGGGCTCGTCCTACACCGACGGCGAAGCGATTCTTGCCCTGGCTGCCTCCACCGGCGCTGAGGCGATTCACCCGGGCTATGGCTTCCTGGCCGAGGACGACGCCTTTGCCCAGGCTGTCATCGACGCCGGACTGATCTGGGTCGGCCCCAGCCCGTCAGCCATGCGGGCGCTGGGTGACAAGATGACGGCCCGCGCCACCGCTGAGCGCGCCGGCGTGGCCCCGGTGCCTGGCATCACGGACTCGGTGACCTCGGCAAGCGTTGTGCTCGCCTTCGCGCACGCCCACGGCTACCCGGTGGCGCTCAAGCGGACCGACGGCGGAGGCGGCCGTGGCATCACGGTGCTGGCCAATGACGATGAGGTCCGAGCGACGCCCGCCTTTGAGGCCGCGGCCTCAGGCGGGGCCACCTTGATCCTGGAGCGCTTCATCACCGCCGCACGGCACGTCGAGACCCAGTGCGTGCGGGATGCCCGGGGCGCCTTCGCCGTCGTCTCGACCCGCGACTGCACACTGCAGCGACGCAATCAAAAGCTCCTGGAGGAGGCCCCAGCACCCTTCCTGCCCGCCGGCCTGCACGAGCGCCTGGTCGAGGACTCCCGCCACCTGCTGGACAGCGTCGGCTACGTGGGGGTGGCTACCTGTGAGTTCCTCCTGACCAGCCAGGACGAGCTGTACTTCCTGGAGGTCAACCCCCGTCTCCAGGTCGAGCACTGCGTGAGCGAGGAGGTGGCCGGCGTCGACCTGGTCGACCTCCAGCTCCTGGTGGCTGCCGGCGGTGATCTGCCGCCTGTGCCTGAGCCCCGAGGCCACAGCCTGGAGCTGCGCATCACCTGCGAGGACGCCACGCAGGGCCTGGCTCCTTCCACCGGCACGATCACCCGCCTGCGCTGGCCGGCAGGCCCGGGTATCCGGATCGACTCCGGCGTCACGCAGGGCGACGTCATCACCCCGGTCTTCGACCCGATGCTTGCCAAGATCGTGGTCACGGGTGCCAGCCGCGACCAGGCGATTCGCCGCGCCCGCCGCGCGCTGGCCGAGACCGTGGTCGAGGGCGTGACGGTGTGCACCGCCCTGCACGAGCACGTCCTGCGCCGCGAGGAGTTCACCGGACCCGACGCCCCAGGGCGCCTGGGCGTGACCACCCGCTGGATCGAGACGGACGTCCTGGACCGGCTGCGCGAGCATGACGACGCGTCAGAGGCACCAGCCGGCCCCGTCCACAATCCCCGGACCCGCTCAACCTACGTCATCGAGCTCAACGGCCGCCGGGTCCAGCTCACCGTGCCCGATGGCGTCCTGGGCGGGCACGGACCGCGGATGGGCGGGCGCTACCCCGGAGCCCCGACCTCCCGCAGCCAGCAGCCGCTGCGCTCACGTTCGGCCAGCCGCGCCGCCCACCGCGCAGCGAGCGAGGTCGAGGATCCCTCGGTCATCGCCGCCCCGATGCAGGCGGTGGTCACGCGCATCTGCGTGGAGCCGGGCCAGAGGGTGCACGCCGGCGACCTCATGGTCGTCCTGGAGTCGATGAAGATGGAGAACTACGTCCACAGCCCAGTTGACGGCGTGGTGGGGGAGATCCCGATTGGGGCTGGCTGCACGGTCAGCGCCGGGCAGACCCTCATCCACCTCCGGCCCGGCCACGAGCAGGACGAGGAGGACTGAGCGATGAGCACGTCCACCACCATGATGAGCCAGGCCCCAGGGACCCAGGCCTTCCGCGAGACCTCGGCGCACGTGGCCGCGCAGGCCGAGGAGCGCGCCGCCGCACGCCAACACGCCAAGGGCAAGCAGACCGCCCGCGAGCGCGTGGCTGCCCTGCTCGATGACTCCAGCTTCCTGGAGATCGGGCGCTACGCAGGCTCGGGCACGGGGCAGGCGGCTCGGCCCAGCGGAGTCATCACCGGGTTCGGCACGATCGACGGGCGTCAGGTCGCCGTCTACGCACAGGACTTCTCAGTCAGCGGTGGCGCCCTGGGCACCATCGAGGGAGACAAGATCGTGCGTCTGCTGGACGACGCCCTGCGGCTACGGATCCCGATCATCGGCCTCATCGACTCCGGAGGGGCCAAGATCCAGGAGGGCGTGGGGGCGCTGCGCCAGTACGGGCGCATCTTCAACCGCACCTGCGCCGCCTCGGGCCTGGTGCCCCAGATCAGCGTGATCCTCGGCCCCTGCGCCGGAGGCGCCGTGTACTGCCCGGCCCTGACTGACTACATCATCGCCACTCGCGAGGCCTCCCACATGTTCGTCACGGGCCCTGACGTCGTACGGGCCTCCACGGGCGAGCAGATCAGTGCCGAGGAGCTGGGGGGCGCGGACATCCACGGCTCGGTCTCCGGCGTCGTGCACTACGTGGCCCAGGACGAGGCCGACGCCCTGGCGCAGGTGCGCACGGTGCTGGCCTACCTGCCCTCCTCCTCTGACCAGCAGGCCCCGCGCTATGAGTACGACGACGTCGACCGGGCCGCCGACGAGGCCGCGGCGGCCGCGGTGGGTGACCTCGTGCCGGCCTCGACCCGGCAGCCTTACGACGTCACCGCCGTCGTCCAGGCCGTGGTCGACCACGGTGAGCTGGTCCAGGTGCAGGAGGACTTCGCCGCCAACGTCGTGGTGGGTTTCGCCTGCCTGGAGGGACGCCCGGTCGGCATCGTGGCCAATCAGCCGATGGTCGACGCCGGGACGCTGGACGTGGACGCCTCGGAGAAGCTGGCGCGCTTCGTGCGCTGCTGTGACGCCTTCGGCCTGCCCGTGGTCACCTTCGTCGACGTGCCCGGGTACCGCCCGGGTGCCGAGCAGGAGCACGCCGGCATCATCCGGCGTGGGGCGAAGGTCATCAACGCCTACGCCACAGCCACGGTTCCCCTGGTCACGATCGTGCTGCGCAAGGCCTACGGCGGTGCCTACATCGTCATGGGCTCCAAGGCGATCGGGGCGGACCTGAACTTCTGCTGGCCCGGCGCCGAGATCGCGGTGCTGGGTGCGCAGGGAGCGGTTGGCATCATCCACCGCCGTGCGCTGGCGCAGGTACGTCGCAGCGAAGGCGACCAGGCGGTTGCGGCCGAGCACGAGCGCCTCGTGGCCGAGTACACCCAGGAGGTCATCAACCCGGACAAGGCCGTGGCCCTGGGCGAGATCGACGCCGTTATCGCCCCGGAGGACACACGCACCGTCATCGTCGACTCCCTAGCGGCGCTCAGCGCCAAACGCGACGTGAGCCGCATGGCGGTCAAGAAGCATGACAACGGGCCGCTGTGAGGAAGGAGCACCAGCCATGACCAGCCACCGTCAGCCACCGTCCGCGTTCCGTTCCCTCAGCCCCCTGACAACCAGCACCACCAGCACCACCAGCAAGGACACCATGACCACGCCCAGCACGCAGACCGATCCGATGAGCTACACCTCCCGCGCGGCCCAGGCCACCCCGGCCCCGACAGCCAGCGTGGCCGACCTCCTGGAGGCGGGCGAGCCCTACGTCCTCAGCTTCGGTGGCCAGGCCACCCCCTGGCGAACGAGCCTGGCAGAGCTGCTCGAGACCGACCGCGAGGTGGCGGCTGACCTCATCGCGCTCGATGAGGAGGTCAGCCGCCTGCTGGCGCCGGTGGCCACCGAGCTGCTGACCATCTGCCCGCGGGGCCTGCGCGTGCTCGACGACGACGGCGCGGCAGTTGTACCCGCACCCAGCCACGCCGGGCAGGGGGACGAGGCAGCCGTCTCGGTCCCGGGGATCCTGCTGGCCCAGCACGCGGTCCTGGCGAGCCTGCCGGCAGCCGGGATCGAGGTGACGGGCCGCCACCGGCCGGCGGGCGCCGTCGGCCACTCCCAGGGCGTGCTCGGCGTGGCGCTGGTGGGTGCACTGTCCGGCGGGCCGGGCGAGGTGGCGCAAGTGCACGCGCTGGCGCGCCTCATCGGCGCCGCGGCGACCCGCACCACCCATCGCCAGGGCCTGGGGAGCGTGGGTGAGGCGACGCCCATGCTCTCGGTGCGTGGGGTGACCCGTCCGGTCCTGGAGGAGGTCCTAGAACGCGTGCCGGGCCACGAGGAGCTGACTATCGGGGTGGCCAACGGCCGCGACGCACATATCGTCTCCGGCCGGCCAGGCACGCTCGTTCTGGTGGTCTCGGCCCTGGAGGCGGCTGCGGCACGCAGCGCCAAGGCACGCAAGGACCGGCGTCTGGGCGGGGCTGTGCTCGCCCCGGTCACGGAGTTCCTAGCCACCACGGTGCCCTTCCACAGCCCCTTCCTGACCACGGCCGTCGACGACGTCGTGGCCTGGGCCGCAGCCTGCGGCCTGCAGACGGCGCTGGCGCGTGACCTGGCCACGGCTGTGCTCACCGATGCCGTGGACTGGCCCGAGATCCTGCGCCAGGCGCTGGCGACAACGGCTGACGGCCGCCACCCCCGCATGGTGGTGGACCTGGGGCCGGGCAACGTCCTGGCCCGCATCACCGCGACCGCGGTGGCAGGCACCGGAGTCCGGGTCGTGCCGGCCGGCACCGCGCGCGACCTGGACAACCTGGACCGTGCCGGAGCCTGCCCTGCGGCCACGGTGGACCGTTCGCGCTACGCTCCGCGCCTGACGCGCCTGCCTGACGGTCGCCTCACGCTGGACACGGCCTTCACCCGCCTGACGGGACGCTCGGCCGTGCTCCTGGCGGGAATGACCCCGACCACGGTCGACCCGCAGATCGTGGCGGCTGCCGCGAACGCCGGCTACTGGGCCGAGCTGGCCGGCGGAGGCCAGACCACCCCTGCGGTGCTCCAGGCCAACCTCGACGGCCTCAAGGAGCAGCTGGAGCCGGGACGCACCGCGGCCTTCAACGCCATGTTCATGGACCGCTACCTGTGGAACCTGCACCTGGGATCCCAGCGCCTGCTGTCCAAGGCCCGTGCTGCCGGGGCGCCGGTGGACGGCGTCGTCATCTCCGCCGGCGTGCCCGAGCTCGACGAGGCGACGGCGCTGCTGGAGCGCCTGCGCGAGGAGGGCTTTAGCTACGTGGCCTTCAAACCGGGCACGGTCGAGCAGATCCGCGCGGTGCTCGCCATCGCCGCCGCGGCGGCACCCACGCCGGTCATCATGCAGATCGAGGACGGACACGCCGGGGGACACCACTCCTGGGAGGACCTCGACACCATGCTGCTGGCCACCTACGACGACATCCGCGCCCACGACAACGTCGTGGTCTGCGTCGGTGGCGGGATCGGCACGCCTGAGCGCGCTGCTGACTACCTCACGGGCCGGTGGGCCCTGGCTTACGACACGGCCCCGGCGCCGGTGGACGGCGTCATGATCGGCACGGCCGCCATGACGGCGCGTGAGGCGCGTACGAACCCTGACGTCAAGCAGCTGCTCGTGGACACTCCCGGCATCGCCTTACGTGCCCCGGCAGACAGCGGGGCCGACGGCGGCTGGGTCGCCTCAGGCGCGAGCCTGGGCGGTATGACCTCAGGGCTGTCCCACCTGCGGGCGGACCTGTACGAGATCGACAACTCCTCGGCGGCAGCCTCTCGCCTCATCCAGCAGCTGGCCGGGGACGAGCAGGCCATGGCCGCGCGCCGCCAGGAGATGATCCAGGCCCTGGCCCGCACCGCCAAGCCCTACTTCGGCGACGTGGAGGAGATGACCTACCTCGCCTGGGCCAGCCGCTACGCCGAGCTGTGCCTGGCGCCCCATCCGGGCCGCCCGGCCGGCGAGCAGGACTGGAACGACGAGGGCTGGTACGACCGTTTCCTCGACCTGCTCCACCGCATCGAGGCGCGTCTGGCCCCGGCCGACCACGGGGAGGTGGAGACCCTCTTCGTCACCACCGCCGACGTCGTCGACTCCGACGCCGCCCTGGCCGCCCTGCGCCAGCGCTACCCGCAGGCCGCCACCACGCTGGTCACGCCTGGCGACGCCGCCTGGTTCCCCGCACTGTGCCGCAAGCACCCCAAGCCCGTGCCCTTCGTGCCGATCCTGGACGCTGACATCCTGCGCTGGTGGGGGACGGACTCACTGTGGCAGTCCCAGGACCCGCGCTACAGCGCCGACCAGGTGCGCATCATCCCCGGCCCGGTGTCGGTAGCCGGGATCACGAGCGTGGACGAGCCGGTCAGCCAGATCCTGGGACGCTTTGAGCAGGCCGCCGTCCAGGCGCTCCAGGACCAGGGCACTCAGGCTCAGCCGGCCGCGGCCAGGCTGGGCAGCGGCACGGGCAGCCAGGCCCGGCCGGTGGCGGACGCGGCGCAGCTGGTGCGCTGGGCTCCCCACGTGCTGTGGAACGGGCACCTGACGGTCAACCCCGCACGGGTGCTGGAGGAGGACTCCTACACGGTGGTCTCCCGCCCGGAGGTCGGAGCGGACGCCTACGACCTCGACATCCACCTGGACACGCACTGGGACCAGGTCCCCGGCGGTGAGGCCGTCCACGCCGTGCGTCACCTCGTAGTCCCGCTGCGCCTGGCGGCGGCCTGGGACGGCGCCGTGCCCCTGGTCGATCCAGGACGGATCTCGCAGACGATGAACGCCCTGCTGCGCGCCACGGCGGGCGTGGGGGCCACCTCGGCGGCCGGAGACCGGATCACCGCCCTGCCCCTGGTCCACCCTGCGCGCCCCGGCGCCCTCGACGCCCGCGGCCAGGCGGCCACCCAGCCCTTTGGAACCGTGGAGGACACCTTCACCCTGGCATCGACCCTGGGAGCCGACCACGCGGCCGTCACCGGTGACGCGTTGCCTGCCGGAGGCGGCCAGGCCCTGGTGGCGGCACCGCTTGTGCCAGACGCCTTGCTCGGCCCGTGCTGGCCGGTGGTCTACGCGGCCCTGGGCAGCGTCGTCGAGGACGGGATGCCCCTGATCGAGGGTCTCCTGGGCGCGGTCCACCTCGACCACACCATCGACCTGCGCCGCAGCGTGGAGGAGCTGGCTGCCTGGGTCGGTCCCACCTCGCGCGTGGCGGTGACCGGCTGGGTGGCGGCCCTGGAGGAGTCCAGCGCCGGACGGGTGGTGGACGTCCGCCTTGAGCTGCGCGAAGCCGTATCCGAATCCGAGCAGGACCAGGAGGACGGCGCGCCCTCACGGCAGGGGAAGGGCGAGCTGATCGCCCTCATGCGTGAGCGCTTTGCCATCCGGGGCCGCGCCCACGGCACGGCGGCCCCCAGCGCCCCCGATCTGGCTGGTGGCACGGGCAGGCAGACTGTGCGCTGCGCCCGGCGGCTGCTGCGACGCGTCACGGTCAAGGCTCCGGCGGATATGACCGCCTTCGCTCGCGTGAGCGGGGACTACAACCCCATCCACACCAGTTACCACGCCGCCCGGGTGGCCGGGATGCAGGCACCGTTGGTGCACGGCATGTGGCTGTCGGCCACCGCGCAGCAGGCGGCTGCTGCCACCGACGCCTCGGGAGTGGGCTTCGTCCTGGAGGGCTGGACCTACGTCATGCTCGGCACGGTCGAGCTGGAGGACGAGGTCGTCATCAGCGTCGAGCGCACCGGCCTCGTGGTCGGGGGCGGCTACGTCCTGGAGGTGACCTGCAAGGTCGGCGGCGACGTCGTCTCGCGGGGAACCGCCCTGACGGCGCCCGAGCCCACGGCCTACCTCTACCCGGGTCAGGGCATCCAGGCTGCCGGGATGGGCCTGGACGAGATGAACAGCTCGCGTGCGGCCCGCCAGGTGTGGCAGCGCGCGGACGCCTTCACCCGCTCCGAGCTCGGTTTCTCGGTCATCAACCTCGTGCGTGACAACCCGGTGGAGATGACCGCGCGCGGTGTCACCTACAGACACCCCGAGGGGCTGCTCAACCTCACCCAGTTCACCCAGGTTGCCCTGGCCACGGTGGCCATGGCCTCCACCGCCCGACTGGCGGAGGCCGGGGCCCTGGTCGAGGACGCGGCCTTTGCCGGCCACTCCCTGGGTGAGTACACGGCCCTGGCGGCCTACGGCCACGTCATGGACGTGGAGACCACGATCGCCATCGTCTTCCAGCGCGGGTCCACGATGCACACCCTGGTCGAGCGTGACGCCCAGGGCCGCTCGGGCTACCGCATGGGTGCCCTGCGCCCGAACCAGGCCGGCGTGAGCGCCAGCCAGGTTGAGGACTACGTCGCCTCCATCGCCGCCTCCAGCGGTGAGTTCCTCCAGATCGTCAACTACAACCTGGCTGGGGCCCAGTACGCGGTGGCCGGCACGGTCGCGGGCCTGGAGGCGCTGGCCGCGGACAGCCGCAGGCGCGCCGAGGCCCGCGGGGGCAAGAACCCCTTCATACTCGTGCCCGGCATCGACGTCCCCTTCCACTCCGAGGTGCTGCGCCCGGGCGTGCCGGCCTTCCGCAGCCGCCTGCTGGAGCTCGTGCCCGAGGACCTGGACTATGAGCGCCTGGTGGGGCGCTACGTGCCCAACCTGGTGGCACGTCCCTTCGAGCTGAGCGCGGACTTCGTGCGCTGCATCCTCCAGGTCGTGCCCTCCGAGCCGGCGCGCCAGGTCCTGGAGTCCTGGCCGCAGTGGTCCCAGCGTCCACGCGAGCTCGCCCGCCTGCTGCTGGTCGAGCTCCTGGCCTGGCAGTTCGCCTCCCCGGTGCGCTGGATCGAGACCCAGGACCTGCTGGTGCGCTCGCGCGCCGAGGGCGGCCTGGGCGTGCGTCACCTGGTGGAGGTGGGCCTGGCGGCCTCGCCGACCCTAGCCAACCTCGCCTCGCGCACCCTCATGCTGCCCGAGCACGCCGCTCGCCACGTCACCGTCCACAACGTGCGACGTGATGAGGCGCGGGTGCTGGCCACGGACACCGATCCCGCGGTGAGCGTGGAGGAGACCTCCAGCCACGGTGCTCCGGGCGAGCCTGCGCCACAGCCTGGGACGCAGCCCGAGCCGGCCTCGCCGCAGGCATCTCCGGCGTCGACCAAGGCCTCGGTCCCCAACGCGCAGGCGGGTCCGGCTCCGAGCGAGCCCGCGGCTGACCTCGCCTTCGGCGCAGCCGATGCGCTCCTCGTCCTGCTGGCCCACGCCGCCCGCATCACTCCGGAGCAGATCGGGGCCACCGACACCACCGAGACCCTGACCAACGGCGTGTCCTCGCGTCGCAACCAGCTGCTAATGGATATGGGCGCCGAGCTGGAGCTGGCCTCGATCGACGGCGCCGCCGACGCGGACATGCCGACCCTGAGCGGGATCGTGGCCAAGAGTGCTCCGGGCTACAAGGCCTTCGGGCCGGTGCTCACCGAGGTGGTGCGCTCGGGCCTGGGACGTCTGCTCGGGCCGGCCGGACTGCGCGCCTCCTACGTGGGCGAGCGCCTGAGCACGGCATGGGGCCTGGGCGAGGGATGGACGGCGCATGCCAGTGCCGCCCTCGTGCTGGGCAGCCGTGAGGGGTCCTCCGTGCGCGGCGGTGAGCTCGCGAGCCTGGGCACCTCGGCCCCAGCGAGCTCGTTTGGCGAGGCTGATGCCCTCATCGACGCCGCCGTCCAGCAGGTTGCCGCAGCCCACGGGCTGAGCGTGGCCCGGGTCAGCGCCGCGACGGCGGGCGGCGCCGTCGTCGACTCTGCCGCCCTGGACGCCTTTGCCGCCACGGTCACCGGGGAGCGCGGCGTGCTCGCCACGACGGCCCGCACCATGCTGGCGGCCCTGGGACTGGCCGAACCGCCGCAGGCCGACGACGCCGCGGCCGACGAGGCCGCCGCCACCGGCGCCCTCGTGGCAGCGGTGGACGCCGAGCTTGGCTCGGGATGGATGGCTTCGGTGATGCCGGCCTTCGATGCGCGCCGCGCGGTTCTCATTGACGACTGGTGGGCCAGCGCCCGTGAGGACCTGGCACGCCTGGGCAGTGGTGAGAGCGACCTGGACCAGGCTCGCCACGCCCTGGCGCCCGAGCGCTTTGCGGGTCTGGGGACGCCGGTGGCGCAGCAGGCCGCATGGTGGCGGGACCAGGCCAGGGCCGCCGGCCAGAACGAGCGCGCCGAGCTCCTGGCCTCGATCGCGCAGGCTGCGGCCAGCGCCCCCGAGGTCGGAAGCGCACCTGGCTACGCCCGTGAGGTCGCCGTGGTCACGGGCGTGGCACCCGGCTCGATTGCGGCCTCGGTGGTGGCCGAGCTCCTGGCAGGCGGGGCGTGCGTCATCGCGACCTCCTCACGTCTGAGCCACGAGCGCCTGGCCTTCGCCCGCGAGCTCTACCGCACCCACGCTGTGGCCGGCACCCGGCTGTGGATGGTCCCAGCGAACCTCGCCTCCTACCGGGACGTGGACGCCCTGGCCCACTGGATCGGCCACGACCAGGTCGTCACCTCCGGCGGCACCTCGACGGTGGCCAAGGAGGCACTGGTTCCCACCCTTCTCTTCCCCTTCGCCGCCCCGCGCGTGAGCGGCACGCTGGCCGACGCCGGGCCGGCGGCGGAGTCCCAGACCCGCGTGCTGCTGTGGAGCCTGGAGCGCCAGATCGCCACGCTGTCTGCCATCGGCACGCACACCCACGTTGACTCCCGCCTCCACGTCGTCCTGCCCGGCTCGCCCAACCGCGGCACCTTCGGTGGGGACGGCGCCTACGGCGAGGTCAAGTCCGCCCTGGACGCCGTGGTCAACCGCTGGCGGGCGGAGAGCGCGTGGTCGCAGCGCGTGACCCTCGCCCACCCCCGGATCGGCTGGGTGCGTGGCACCGGCCTCATGGGAGGCAACGACCCCCTCGTCGCGGCCGTGGAGGCGGCAGGCGTGCGCACCTGGTCCACGCGCGAGATCGCCCACGAGCTGGTGGGCCTGTGCGCGCCCGAGGTGCGTGAGCAGGCCCGGCGGGCGCCCGTCGAGGCGGACCTGACCGGAGGCCTGGGAGACGGCGTCGACCTCGTGGCGCTGCGTGAGCAGGCTGGCGCGCTGGCAGGCCGGACCTCGCCAGCGGCCACGGTGACCGCGACGGTGCCGGCCCTTCCCACGCCGGCGGTGCCCAGCCAGCCCACCGCACCGCAGTGGGGTGAGGTGAGAACGAGCCTGGAGGACATGGTCGTCATTGTCTCCACCGGGGAGGTGTCCACCTGGGGGTCAGGGCGCACGCGTCGCGAGGCCGAGCTCGGGATGAGCGGTGAGGACGACGTCGAGCTGACGGCTGCCGGGGTGCTGGAGCTGGCCTGGGGGATGGGTCTGCTGACCTACCAGGAGTCGCCCAAGGCCGGCTGGTACGACATGGACGGAGAGCTCGTGCCCGAGGAGGAGGTCTACGCCCGTTACCGTGACGAGGTCGTGGCCCGCTGCGGCATCCGCGAGTTCGTCGACGACGGCGTCATCGCCCCCGATGCGGAGATCGACGCCACCGTCTACCTCGACCGCGACATCACCCTCACGGTGGCGGACGAGGCCACGGCACGCTCGGTGGCCGCCGCGGACCCGGCTCACACGCGGGTGGCGCCCCAGGAGGGGACAGGGGAGTGGACGGTGACCTGCCTGGCAGGCTGCCTGGCCCGTGTCCCGCGCCGTGCCACGCTCTCGCGCACGGTGGGCGGCCAGATGCCCGAGGGCTTCGACCCCGCGCGCTGGGGGATCCCCGCGACCATGGTCGAGGCCATGGACCCCATCGCCGCGTGGAACCTGGTCACGGCCGTGGACGCCTTCCTGTCCGCTGGTTTCAGCCCGGCCGAGCTGCTGCAGGCCGTCCACCCCAGCGACGTCGCCTCGACGCAGGGCACGGGCTTTGGCGGCATGGAGTCCATGCGCAAGATGTTCGTCGGGCGGCTGCTGGACGAGGACCGCCCCTCTGACATCCTCCAGGAGGCCCTGCCCAACGTCGTGGCGGCCCACGTCATGCAGTCCTACGTCGGCGGCTACGGCTCCATGGTCCAGCCGGTCTCGGCCTGCGCGACCGCCGCGGTGTCCATCGAGGAGGCCTGGGACAAGATCGCGCTGGGCAAGGCCGAGGTCGTCGTGGCCGGTGCCATCGATGACATCTCGGTGGAGTCCGTAGTGGGCTTCGGCAACATGAACGCCACTGCCGAGGCAGCGGCCATGTACGCCCAGGGCATCGCCGCCCGTCACTTCTCCCGGGCCAATGACCGGCGTCGTGGAGGCTTCGTCGAGGCCGAGGGCGGCGGCACAGTCATCCTGGCCCGGGCCACCGTGGCGGCCCGGCTAGGCCTTCCGGTGGCGGGGGTGCTCGGCTTCGTCTCCTCCTACGCCGACGGCGCCCACACCTCCATCCCGGCCCCCGGCCTGGGTGCCCTGGGAGCCGGACGAGGCGGACAGAACTCGCGCGTGGCCCGGGCGCTGGCCGACCTTGGGGTCCAGGCCGACGACATCGCCGTGGTCTCCAAGCACGACACCTCTACCAAGGCCAATGACCCCAACGAGTCCGAGCTGCACACACGGCTGGCTCGGGCGCTGGAACGCACCCCTGGCAACCCGCTGGTGGCCGTGTCCCAGAAGTCGGTCACCGGTCACGCCAAGGGCGGGGCGGCCCTGTTCCAGGTGGCGGGACTTGCCGAGATCCTGGCCACCGGCATCGCCCCGGGCAACGCCAGCCTCGACGTGGTGGACCCGGTCATGGAGCCCGACGCCTTCTGGGTGTGGCCGCGCAGGCCGATCCGGATTTCAGGCCGCGGTGGCGTGGTTCGCGCCGGACTGGTGACCTCGCTGGGCTTCGGTCACGTGTCCGGGCTCATCGCCCTGGTCCATCCTGGAGCCTTTGAGGCAGCCTTGCGCAGCCGTGAGGGTGAGGCTGGGGTGCAGGCGTGGCTAGAGCGCGCCAACGCCCGCCTGGCGGCCGGTGCCAGGAGGCGCATGGCCGGCATGATCGGCCGCGCGCCCCTGTTCGAGGAGCTCCGTGCACGCCGTCTGGGTCAGGCTGAGGCCGGCCGCGACCCGCATGAGGTCGAGGCCGCCATGCTGCTGGACCCGCAGGCGCGCCTGGGCGCCGACGGCGTCTACCACGTGGGGCGCAACCGGCTCTAGGCTGAGCACCATGAAGAAGCTCATCAATGATGCTGAGAGCGTCGTCGCCGACGCCTTGGCGGGACTGGCAGCCGCGCACCCGGACCTGGTGACGGTGGACCTGGACCATCGTGTGGTCTACCGAGCCAGCCCCAAGAAGGAGGGCCGCGTGGCCGTCATCTCGGGCGGAGGCAGCGGGCACGAGCCGTTGCACTGCGGCTTCGTCGGGCCGGGCATGCTTGACGCCGCCTGCGCCGGGGAGGTCTTCACCTCGCCCGTGCCCGACCAGGTCGTGGCGGCCACCAAGGCGGCTGACCGCGGGGCGGGCGTGCTCCACGTGGTCAAGAACTACACCGGCGACGTGATGAACTTCGAGATGGCTGCTGAGCTGGTGGCGATGGAGGACGGCCCCGAGGTAGCCACTGTCGTCGTGGCCGACGACGTCGCGGTCGAGGACTCCCTGTACACCACCGGGCGGCGGGGCGTGGGGACCACGCTCGTGGTGGAGAAGGTCGCCGGCGCCGCCGCCGAGGCTGGTGCCAGCCTCGGCCAGGTCCAGGCCGTGGCCCAACGGGTGGCCGACCACGGCCGCTCGATGGGGGTGGCGCTTTCCTCCTGCACCGTGCCGGCCAACGGCAGGCCCTCCTTCGACCTGCCCGAGGACGAGATCGAGATCGGCATCGGTATCCACGGCGAGCCTGGCCGCCGCCGCGCGCCGATGATGACGGCCAAGCAGGTGGCGGCTGAGCTGGTCGCTCCGGTCCTGGCCGAGCTGCCGGACTCTCCTGACGGACACGGCGTCATCGCCGTGCTGGACGGGATGGGGGCCACCCCGCTGCTAGAGCTCTACCTCATGTACGGCGAGGTCAAGGCGCTGCTGGACCAGGCTGGCGTGGTGGTTGAACGCAGCCTGGTGGGCTCCTACGTCACGAGCCTGGACATGGCGGGCTGCGCGCTGACGCTGGTACGAGCCGATGAGGAGGTCCTGCGCCTGTGGGACGCACCGGTGAGGACGGCGGCGCTGACGTGGACGGAGGCGGGCAAGTGAGCACGGTTCTTGACGCACAGGGGGTACGCCAGTGGATCAGCCTGGCTGCTGAGTTGGTCACCGCCCATGAGCGGGAGCTGACCGAGCTTGACGCCGCCATCGGCGACGCCGACCACGGTGCCAATATGCGCCGCGGCTTCCAGGCGGCGGCCCAGGCCGTGCAGGACCCGGCCCTGGCGACGCCGGGAGCGGTGCTGAAGAAGGTCGCGATGACTCTCATCTCGACCATCGGTGGTGCCTCCGGGCCGCTGTACGGCACCTTCTTCCTGCGCATGGCTGGCGAGTGCGGCGACAGCCCTGAGATCGACCTGCCGGTGCTGCTGCGGGCGATGGAGGCTGGCGTGGCCGGTGTCCAGGCGCGCGGGCGCTCCCAGGCGGGGGAGAAGACCATGCTGGACGCCTGGCTGCCGGCGCTGGAGGCCATGCGGGGCCAGTCTGACCTGGCGGCAGGCACCGCGGCAGCGGCGCGGGCGGCGCAGGAGGGACGTGGGGCCACGGCAGCGATGCGAGCGACGAAGGGGCGGGCCTCCTACCTCGGTCAGCGCTCGGTCGGCCACATCGACCCGGGCGCGGCCTCGACCGCGCTGGTCCTCCAGGCGCTGGCACAGGCTGAAACAGCGGGCTCGCAGGAGGAGCAGGCATGAGCGGGATCGTTGTTGTCTCCCACTCGCGCCAGCTGGCCGAGGCGGCCGTGGCCCTGGTGGCCGGGCTCATGCCGAGCCTGGACGTGAACGTCCAGGTAGCCGCGGGAACGCCGGACGGGGGCCTGGGCACGGATCCCACCGCCGTCATGGCGGGGATCGAGGCCGCCGACGACTCCGAGGGCGTCCTCGTCCTGGCGGACGTGGGCAGCGGGATCATGAGCGCTCAGATGGCTGTTGAGCTCATCGACTCCGAGCTGGCCGAGCGCACGGTGGTCAGCCCGGCTTCCCTGGTCGAGGGGCTGCTGGCCGCCTACGCGGCCGCTGGCACCGGGTGCCCCTTCGACCAGGTCTGTGAGCGTGCGGCCAACGCGGCGGCAGACAAACGCTGCCAGGTCGAGGGATGAGGGCGGACGGACCTGACACGGCGGGGCTGCCGAGCCTGCCTGTCCCTCCTGGCGGCCAGGTCCTGGGGGTGGGGATGGACCTCGTTGACGTCCCTGCGCTGGCTGCCCAGCTCGCCCAGCCGGGCACGGTGCTGGCTGAGCGAGCCTTCACCCCGCGTGAGTGCCGCGAGGCACGTCGCCGCAGCCAGGAGTCTGGGTCTCAGGAGGCCGAGCACCTGGCGGCGCGGTGGGCGGCCAAGGAGGCCTTCGTCAAGGCCTGGTCACAGGCCGTCAACACGCTCGCCGGGACCGGCGTCGTGCCGGCCCTGTCCCCCCAGGAGCTGGACTGGCGTGAGATCGAGGTCGTCAGCGACCACTGGCACCGTCCGGGCCTGCGGCTGGCGGGCCGGGTCGCTCAGACGGTCAGCGCGACGCTGGGACCCGGGGGAACGGCGTCGGCACGCTGGCTCGTCTCCCTCACGCACGACGGCGGCTGGGCTGCGGCCGTGGTACTGGCCCTGGCGAGCGGGTCGGAGCAGGAGACCTGAGTCTGTTTCCAGGAAAAGTCACCGCGGTCACAGTTCGGTGACGTCCTCGCCGTGCACCCTTGCCTGGGACTATCGTCCTGTAGCATCCGGCACACCCTGTTCCTGACGGCAGACAAGGACGTCACTATGACTGAGGCTACCTATCAGGCCATCGCCATGATCATCTACTTCGTGGGCATGGTGGCCATCGGTGGCTGGGCCTACGGGCGCAATCACGATCTGGACGACTACATGCTCGCCGGCCGCGGCCTGGGACCCTGGGTCGCGGCATTGAGCGCCGGGGCCTCAGACATGTCGGGATGGCTCCTCATGGGACTGCCAGGCGCGCTGTACGCCTCCGGCCTGGTGGAGTCCTGGATCGCCATCGGACTGACAGTGGGGGCCTGGCTGAACTGGAGATACGTGGCCCCGCGTCTGCGCACCTACACCGAGGTGGCCAGGAACTCCATCACCATCCCGAGCTTCCTCGACAACCGCCTGCACGACGACCGCCACCTGCTGCGCTGGGCCAGCGGCATCATCATCCTGGTCTACTTCACCTTCTACGTCTCCTCCGGCATGGTGGCCGGCGGGGTGTTCTTTGAGAACTCCTTCGGCATGGACTACCGCCTGGGCATGGTGCTCGTCGCCGCGATCACGGTGGTCTACACCCTGGTCGGTGGCTTCCTGGCCGTGTCCTACACCGACTTCGTCCAGGGCGTCATGATGGTGGCGGCGCTGGTCATGGTGCCTGTGGTGGGGGTGGTGAGCCTGGGTGGACCGGCCCAGGTGATCCAGGCTGTCCACGAGGTTGATCCCAGCTACTGGGCCATGATCGGTTCCTCGGTCACGCTCGTCGGCGTCGTCTCCTCCCTGGCCTGGGGCCTGGGCTACTTCGGCCAGCCGCACATCATCGTGCGCTTCATGGCGATTCGGAACGTGTCAGAGGCGAGGGCCGGGCGGCGGATCGGCATCGGCTGGATGCTCTTCGCGGTCGCAGGCGCCTGCGCTACCGCCGTGGTCGGAGTCGCCCACTACCGTCGCGACCCCGGCGCGCTGGCAGATCCCGAGGCCGTCTTCCTGGCGCTGGGCCAGCTCCTGTTCCACCCGCTGATCGCCGGCTTCCTGCTCTCAGCGATCCTGGCAGCCATCATGTCCACGGTTGCCTCCCAGCTGCTCGTAACCTCCTCCGCACTCATCGAGGACCTCTACGGCGTGGTGACGCGCAAGCCGGTCTCCAGCGGCAAGCTCGTGCTCTACTCGCGCATGAGCGTGGCGGCTATCGCCACCGTGGCCGCGCTGCTCGCCTGGGAACGCAATGACACCATCCTCGCCCTCGTGGCCTTTGCCTGGGCCGGCTTCGGGGCCTCCTTCGGCCCCACGGTCCTGCTGTCGCTGTACTGGAAGCGTCTGACGACGGTGGGTGCCTTTGCCGGCATGGTCACCGGGGCCGTCGTCGTCATGGTGTGGGGCAACCTGTCCGGAGGCGTCTTCGAGCTTTACGAGATCCTGCCCGGGTTCGTGGTCAACCTTGCCGTGGCGATCGGGGTCTCGCTGACCCGGCAGCCGGCCCCTGAGGTGGCTGAGGAGTTCGACCGGGCAGTTGCCCTGGCCAGCCATCGCGGCTAGTGTCTGCCACAGCTACGTGCTCCGGGGTCGGTGAAAGTCCGAGCCGGCGGTGACAGTCCGCGACCTGCACGTTCGTCCCGCCGGGGCGCGCGTGCAGCTGAGCTGGTGGAATTCCAGCACCGACGGTGAAAGTCCGGATGGGAGGAAGCACGAGGCGCATGGTGCCTGGCGCTGGCACACCCTCGTTGAGGGCGTATGGCGCTGCTCACCGTGCGTCGGGCGCGCCTGCGCGGCGCTGGCCCATCACCCCCGGAGCGGCCCGGGGAGGCTCCTCGGGCGGGGCCACCGGGAGCATTGATGTCACCTTCAGCCGCAGGCCGAGTCAGCGCACGCCTGCGCGCGCCGTTGCCGGCTCTGACCCTGGGCCTGGTGCTCGTAGGCCTGTGGTGGGCCGTCAGCGCGAGCCAGGCGGTGCCTGCGGTCTTCCTGCCTTCGCCCTCCGGCGTGGCCAGACGTCTGTGGCTGGCGCTGACCCAAGGAGGCCTGGCCGGCTATGCCTGGGTGACCATGCGCGAGGCCCTACTGGGGTGCCTGACGGCCACCTGCCTGTCCCTGCCCCTGGCCTGGGGCCTGTTCCACTGGCCCCGCTTCTCCCGGACGGTGCTGCCCTACGTCGCCGCCTCCCAGGCCGTCCCGGCCATCGCCATCGCCCCGCTGCTGGTGCTGTGGATCGGCTACGGAACGGTGCCAGTGGTGCTCCTGTGCACGCTCATGGTGTTCTTTCCCATCACGGTCACTGTCCTGCTGGGCCTGCGGGGCCTGGACACCGACGTCCTGGATGCGGCCAGGCTCGACGGCGCCCACGGGATGAGCATGATCATGCGCATGGAGCTGCCGATGGCGCTGCCGGCCATCTTGTCCGGGCTGCGCACCGGCTTCACCTTGTCCGTCACTGGTGCGGTGGTCGGTGAGATGACCATGGGCGGCCAGGGCCTGGGCATGGTGCTCGCCCACCAGCGCGACGCCGTGGACACCGCTGGCCTGTTCGCCACGATCGTCCTGCTGTGCGCCATGGCCATGGCGATCCACCGGTGCCTGCACGAGGCCGAGCGCCGCAGCCGGGTCGTGGACGCCATGCGCGGACGACGCGCGACCTGACTGCCCTCCCACTTCATCGATCCACCGACCCACCCTCTGACCGAAGGAACCTGTCATGACTGCTATGAGCCGCCGTCGTCTTATCCACCTGGCCACTGCCGCCACCGCCACGAGCGTGCTGGCCGCCTGCTCCTCGGGCACCGCGGCCCGCTCCCAGTCCTCAAGCAGCGCCGGTGCATCCGCGCCCGCCGGGTCCGCAGGGCTGACGATCGGGATGAGCTACACACCCAACGTCCAGTTCGCGCCCTTCTACATGGCCCAGGCCGGTGAGCAGTATGCCGCGGGCGTCACGCTTCGCCACCACGGTGCCCAGGAGGGCTTGTTCGACGCGCTGGCCGCAGGCACCGAGCAGCTCGTCGTGGCCGGGGCCGATGAGGCCGTCGTGGCCGCCTCGGGAGGATCAGACCTCGTGGTGGTCGGCGGCTACTACCAGGCCTACCCCGGCTGCGTCATCGTGCCTGAGGACTCCGAGATCCGCAGCCTGGCAGACCTGGCCGGGCGCACCATCGGCCTGCCTGGGCGCTTCGGGGAGAACTGGTTCGCTTTCCAGGTAGCGATGGAGAGCGCAGGACTGAGCGAGTCCGACCTGCAGGTCCAGGAGATCGGCTACACCCAGCAGGCGGCTCTGGTGGGCGGCAAGGTCGATGCCATCGTGGGCTTCTCCAACAACGACGCGGTCCAGATCACGCTAGCAGGCACGCCGGTGCGGACCCTGGCCGTGGCCGAGCAGGTGCCGCTGGTGGGCGCGAGCCTGGTGACCACCAACGCCGTGCTGGAGCAACGTCGCGAGGAGCTGGCGGCTGTGGTGGCGGCCAGCGCCGCCGGGATGGAGGCTTTCGCCGCGGACCCTGACGCCGCCGTCGAGGCCACCAAGGCCTACGTCACTGACCTCGTGGACGCCACCCAGGCCGCCAACGCCCGGGCGGTGGCGGTGGCGACCGCTGAGCTCATCGAGCCCGCGGGGTCCACGGCCGCCGTCGGCTCCCTCTCCACCGAGCAGGTTGAGGCCATGATCGCCTTCCTGGACGACCACGGCCTGCTCACCGGCGCCGCACCGACGGTCGAGGCGGTGTGCGACCCGCTGGTCTAGGAGGCAGCGGGTCGGTGCGCTACAGGCGGCAGGCCAGCAGCGAGGAGACGAGGATGGCGCGCGCGCCGACCTCGTAGAGCTCGTCCATGACGCGGTTCATATCCGCGCGCGGCACCATCGAGCGCACGGCGACCCAGTCAGGGTTCTGCAGCGGGGAGACCGTGGGGGACTCCAGACCGGGCGTGATGGCCGTGGCCAGGTGGAGGTCGTTCATGCGCACGTCGTAGTCGATGAGCACGTAGGACCTTGCCCGCATCACGCCCTCCAGACGGCGCACGAGCGTGGCCAGGCCTGGCTCGTCGCGATAGGCCTCGGTGGTGATGAGCACGGCCTCGCTGGCCAGGATCGGCTCGCCGAAGACCTCCAGGCCGGCCGCACGCAGCGTGGTGCCGGTCTCGACGACGTCGGCGATGAGGTCAGCGACCCCGAGCTGGACGGAGGACTCCACCGCGCCGTCAAGGTGGACGGTGATGGCCTCCACGCCCTGGGCACGCAGGTACTCGCGCACGAGGACGTCATAGGAGGTCGCCACGCGCTTGCCGGCCACGTCCGCCAGCGAGCTCATGGTGCCGGCGGGCGCGGCGAAGCGGAAGGTCGAGCGGGCGAAGCCCAGCGCGAGGTGCTCCACGGCTTGCACACCCGAGTCCAGCAGGAGGTCGCGTCCGGTGATGCCGGCATGGACCGTGCCCTGGCCGACGTAGACGGCGATGTCACGCGGGCGCAGGAAGAACAGCTCCACCTCGTTGGCCTCGTCAATGAGGACGAGCTCACGGCCGGTGCGGCGGGTGCGGTAACCCGCCTCCTTGAGCATGGTGGTGGCGGGCTCGGACAGGGAGCCCTTGTTGGGCACGGCGATACGCAGCACGGTGGTCTTCTCCGGGTCGGGGCGGTGGGGAGGGGGAAGGGTGAGCGCTCGGCTCACAGGTACTTGTAGACGTCGGCCAGGGTGTAGCCCTTGGCGATCATCATGACCTGGGCGTGGTAGAGCAGCTGGCTCAGCTCCTCGCAGGCGGCCTCGTCAGACTCGTGCTCGCAGGCCATCCAGGACTCGGCGGCCTCCTCAACGAGCTTTTTGCCGATGAAGTGCACGCCCTTGTCCAGCTCGGCCACAGTGCCCGAGCCCTCGGGACGGGTGGCGGCCTTCTCAGACAGCTCGGCGAACAGCGACTCGAAGGTCTTCACATCGTGGGTCATGGCCTCAGGTTAGTGCACCTGGCTGACCAGGTCCGCCGCGTACCGCCCTGCGGCCGCCGCCGTGACGAAGGCCGCGGTGTCCTCCTCCAGGCCACGTCCCATGGTGGCGAGCCGCACGCCGGTGGCCTGCTGCGCCTGGTGCAGAGCCTGAAGGAGCCCGGCGGTGTCCACCGGGACCAGACGGTGCTGGCGGCCGACCGGTCGCGGGGCGCACAGGGCCTCGGCCTGGTGCCAGACCTGGGCTCCGAGCTCACCACCGAGCCGGGGCACGACGACGTCGGCACCCGCCAGCGCCACCTTGCCGTAGGCGGTGAGGCTGTGGTGGGAGATCCCGCGGTGGCGGTGGCGGGCGTCGGCCTGGGAGACCCGCAGGCAGGCCAGGGCACGCCCTCCCAGGACCGCGACGGCGTTGACGGCCTCCCCGCATGCCACTCCGGAGAACCCCCAGGGCGTGTCCGTGCCCAGGTTGCCCGGTCCCTGGATGACAACGGCGACCTGGGCGCCGAGCACGTGACGGGCAGCGAGCAGGGCGTTGTGGAGGCTGACGGCCTCCAGGTCACCGCCCCAGGCCTGGCCGCAGGTGATCGTCCCGGCCAGCCACCCGGCCTCGCGCAGCCCCACCGCGGTGCGCGAGTAGGCGGCAGGCAGGGCGCCGCCGTCGGTCATGACGTAGACGGTGCGCGGCCGGCGCCCGGGCTCGACCAGGCCGGACGTGCCCGTGGGCGAGGCGAGGCCGGCCAGCACCGCCGGCAGGCTGGAGTGCAGGTCCGCGACGACGACCGGCATGTCCTCAAGCTCCAGCTGCCCGACCGGGGCACGCAGCACCTCGTGGCCGGGCATGTCCTGCTCGTCGACCCCGGCCACCATGACCTGATCGGGCATGTAACGGGCCTTGACGAGGTGGCCAGGATCCGGGGCGTCAGGCGGCAGGAGGTCCAGCCGGGCCGTCACCATGGCGTGGCCGCCCGTACCCAGGCCCCGGGCGAGGGCCGAGACCTCCAGGCGTACGAGTTCGCCTGGCTGGGGAAGACCGCCGAGCTGCTCGTAGGCGACGGCGCGCAGCTCCTGGCCGGGCAACAGGCCGGTGGCACCGGCCGGAGCCTGGGTGAGACGGACCTCGAGCTCAGCGCAACGCCGGGGCTCGCGCCCCCACGTACGCCGTTGCTGGACCACCTCGCCGTCGCGCCACATCATGGTCCCAGCCTAGGCTGCGTGCGTGACCACCAGCCCAGGCTCTCCCGTACGCGCCGAGGAGAGACAGATGAATCTCCTGCTCGCTCTGCGCCAGACCACCACGGGGCTCAGCGCCACCGAGCTCGTGGCGCGTGTGGAGGGCTACGACCAGCAGTCCGCGCAGGCGGCCAGGCGGATGTTCGAGCGGGACAAGAACGAGCTGCGCGCCCTGGGCGTGCCCATCCTCGTCGTCGGAGCGGACACCGAGCCGCGCTACCTGGTTGACGAGGCCAGCTACGCCTTGCCCTCGCTGCGCCTGGACGCCGAGCAGGCGGCCGCGATCGAGTTGGCCGCCTCGGCCTGGCGTGACGGCGACCTGCCGGTGGCGGCCCGCAGGGCCCTGACCAAGCTGCGGGCGGTGGCCGAGGACAAGCCGCAGGAGGGGCAGGACGAGGCTGACGATGAGACGGCGCCAGGCACCGCGGGCGCAGGTACCCTGGCGGGTCTGAGCCTCGACCTGGCTGGAAGCGAGGTCCCCTCTTCTCTCGCCTCAGCGGTGGAGGAGCGTCAGGTGGTCGCTTTCGACTATGCCTCCGCCTCGTCCGGGACCGTGGCCCGGCGCACGGTTGAGCCGCACCGGCTGCGGATGAGCGAGGGAGCCTGGTACCTCGAAGGGCGCGATACTCAGGTGGGACAGGTGCGTACCTTCCGGCTGGCACGTCTGCGCGGTCAGGTGGAGGTGATCAGCGCACCGGGCGCCTTCGAGCCCGTTGCCTCTCTACCCGCTGACCACCACCGCGTCGTGCTGGGCCTGGCCCCGGGTCGCGCGCTGGCACTGCGGGCGCGCTCGAGGCGGATCCAGCGTGAGCTCTCCGGCTACGACGTCGTGGCGGTGGACTATGAGGATCTCTTCGCCTTTGCCGGGTCCCTGGCAGCCCTGGCCGACGCCGTCGTGGTCCTGGAGCCGGTCGAGCTGCGTGAGCTGGTCCTGGAGCACCTGCGAGGTGCGGCGGGTGCGGAGGAGGCGAGCTGATGGCGCGTCCGAGCGCGGCTGACCGGCTGCTGCGGCTGCTGGCGCTTCCGGCCTGGGTGGCTGCCCGACCGGGGGTCACTGTGCGGGAGGCAGCTGAGCACTTCGAGGTCAGCGAGGAGACCATCATCCGGGACGTCGAGGCCCTGTGGGTGTCCGGGCCACGGGACGCGATGCCTGACGAGCTGGTCGACTTTGACGCCCTGGAGCTGGAGGAGGGCCGGCTGAGGCTGACGACCTCGCTGGGGCTGGACACCCCGCTACGCCTGACGAGCCAGGAGGCCCTGGCCCTGCAGCTGTCCCTGCGCGTGCTGGCGGACCTCCTTCAGGGGGACCCGCAGGCGGCCAGCCAGGTGGAGCGGGCCGAGCAGACGCTGGCCGGTCTGCTGGGGCACGGCAGGATGGAGCAGGCCGGCGGGGCGCAGGAGGCGCCGCAGGCGCTGGCCGTGGTGCGCCGGGCCCTGGCGCTGCGCCGCCGCCTGAGGATCGTCTACGTCGACGCGGCGGACCGGCGCTCCCAGCGCGAGGTCGACCCGGCGCAGCTGGAGTCTGACGGGTCTCACCTCTACCTGCGTGCGTGGTGCCTGAGCACCCGGGCCGAGCGCAGCTTCCGGCTAGACCGTGTCCTGGAGGCTGAGGTCCTGGACACGCCCGCCACGGCCCACCGCCTGGCACGCAGCCCGCGCGCACGCGCCGCACAGCGCAAACGTGAGAAGGCCAACACTGACCGGCCGCGGGCGACTCTGCACCTTGACCGGCGAGCCAAGTGGCTGACCGAGCAGGTGCCGTGCGAGTCGGTGACGCAGGAGGAGGACGGCACGCTCACAGCGGTCGTGCTGGGCCGCGACGAGCAGTGGCTGGTCAGCCTCATCCTGTCCTGCGGGCGCGATCTTCTGGGCGTCCAGCCGCCTGGGCTGGCGGCCCAGGCGGCGCGGGCCGCCAGGAGCGCACTAGGTGCCTACGAGCGGCTTGGCGAGGAAGGGTAGGGCAGCGGCCCAGGCCCCGGCGGACCTACGCCGAGGGTGGAACACGGAGGCGAGCGTGCTGGACGCGCTGCGGGCTACGGCTAGACTCAAGCCCGTTCAGTCCGCTCATCGCCTGTCTACACGGAAGTAGGGCAACACCATGGGAGCTTTCAAGCCCTGGCACTGGATCGTGCTTCTCGTCCTCGTCCTTCTCATCTTCGGCGCTGGCAAGCTCCCTGACATCGCTCGCAGCCTCGGCCAGTCCATGAAGGTCTTCAAGAAGGAGGTCAAGGAGCTGCGCGAGGAGGATGACCCGGCCGCCACCGTGCAGCCCCCGGCCCAGATCCAGCAGCCGCAGCAGGGCACCTACTACACGCAGCCCACCCAGCCGGGTCAGGCTGCTCCGCAGCAGAACGCTGACGGCTCCACGCCCCAGGCCTGAAGCCCGCACGCGACCCGCGTCCGTCAGCCGGTGAGCCCCGGCTGACGGACGTGGGCGCCGTTCGTCGTCGTCCCCGTAGGAGTGAGGAGATCGGCATGCCCAAGCTGCCGAAGGTCACCAAGACCCGCCGCAAGGACAACCCTGATGCGGTCATGTCCATCGGCGACCACCTGCGGGAGGCTCGCAACCGTCTGTTCATCTCGGCTATCGGCGTGGTCGTGGGAGCGGTGGTGGGCTACCTCCTCTACGACTGGTGCTTCCAGCTCCTCATGCACCCCCTCAAGGTCGCCCAGGCCAACGGGCACAACGTGACGATGAATTTCGACACGGTGCTGTCCTCCTTCGACCTGAAGATCCGCATCTCCCTGTGGCTGGGCGTGCTGTTCTCCTCACCGCTGTGGATGTATGAGTTCTGGGCCTACGTGGGCCCGGGAATGACCCGTAAGGAGAAGCGCTACACCTGGGCCTTCGGCCTGGCCGGGCTCGTGCTGTTCGCCTGCGGCATCGGGCTGGGCGTCCTCATCCTGCCTCACGCTGTGTCGATCCTCGTGGGCTTCATGCCCACCGACACCGCTGGCTTCCTGCAGTACTCCTCCTACTTCTCCTTCGTCATGAGGATCATCCTGGTCTTCGGCGTGGCCTTCCTCCTGCCCGAGCTGCTGGTCGGCCTCAACCGGCTGGGTCTGATGAAGGGGCGGACCATGCTCAAGGGCTGGCGCTGGGCTGTGGTGGGCGTCTTCGCCTTCATGGCCGTGGCGAACCCGCTGCCTGACCCCTGGTCGATGATCATGATGGCCATCCCCATCTGCGGGCTGTACTTCGGTGCCTGTGGGCTGTCGATGGCGCATGACAAGCGGGTGGAGAAGAAGCGCGCGGCCCTGGACGCCGAGCTCGACGCAGCCCTGGCTGAGAGCTAGCCCCGTGCCCGCAGCTCCTACCCCCTCTCCCTTCCTTCGCCCCCTCGATCCCGGGATCCATCTGCGGGTGGGGCTCGTGGCGAACCCCACCTCCGGCAAGGGCCGTTTCACCGACGCCGCTGAGATCGCCCGCTGGACGCTGGAGCGACTGGGCTACGAGGTCGCCCTGGCCCAGGGCCAGGACTACGACTCCACCCGCCGCGCGGCCACGGCACTGGTCGAGGACGGGTCCGGGCTCGACGCCCTGGTCGTCATCGGCGGGGACGGCACCGTGCACCTGGGTCTGGACGTCGTGGCGACGACGTCGGTGCCGCTGGGCATCGTGCCGGTGGGCACCGGAAACGACATCGCCCGTCACCTAGGCATCCAGGCCCGTGACGTCGCGGCGGCCCTGCGCCTGGTCCACCTGGCGCTGTGCGGCCAGGAGAGCGCCACGGTCGCCGAGCTCGATGCCATCCACGCCACCCGGCCCGACGGCACACCGGTGCCCGACGAGCACGAGTGGTGCCTCGCCGTCGTCTCCGCCGGGATCGACGCCGCCGTCAACGCCCGGGCCAACACCCTGGCTTGGCCCTCGGGGGAGGGGCGCTACATGCGCGCCATCCCGTACGAGATCAGACACATGGCGCCCTACGGCTACCGGGTCACCACGGACGCGGGGACCTGGGAGGGTGGCGCGGTCCTCCTGGCGGTGGCCAACACCCGGTACATCGGCGGTGGGCTGGACATCGTGCCGGTGGCTGACCCCAGTGACGGCCTGCTGGACGTCATCCGGCTTGATCCCGTCTCGCGCACGGGGCTGGTGGGACACCTGGCCCGGCTGCGCCAGGGCTCGCACATGGACCACCCAGCCGTCCACCACGAGCGCAGCCGCGTGGTGATCATCGAGGCCTGGAGCGGGAGGCAGGGGCTGCGTACCCCACCCCACCCCATGGCCGACGGCGAGCCCGTGGCAGGACTGCCGCTCAGGCTAGAGGCCGAGCGGCGGGCGGTGCGGGTGATCGTCCCCTCTCGTGGCTGAGCGCCGCAGGACCTGGGGGCGGTAAGCGTCGCTGGTGCCACGTAGGGTGGGACTATGAGCTCTCCAGCAGAACGTTTCGCCGCTGCCAAGCGCCGGGCCGAGGCCGCCAGGAGCGAGCTGGCCCGTTTTGCTGCCGGCTACGACTTCCCCCTGGACGATTTCCAGGTCGCCGGCTGCCAGGCCGTCGAGCGCGGCGAGGGTGTGCTCGTGGCGGCACCCACGGGCGCGGGCAAGACGATCGTGGGGGAGTTCGCGGTCTTCCTGGGGCTGGCCAAGGGCCGCAAGACCTTCTACACCACCCCGATCAAGGCCCTGTCCAACCAGAAGTACCAGGACCTGGCCGCCCGCTACGGCCAGGACAAGGTCGGCCTACTGACGGGGGACACCTCGGTTAATCCTCATGCCGAGGTCGTCGTCATGACCACCGAGGTCCTGCGCAACATGCTCTACTCCTCCTCGCGGGACCTGGACCGGCTGGGATTCGTGGTCATGGACGAGGTCCACTACCTGGCGGACCGCTTCCGCGGACCCGTGTGGGAGGAGGTGATCATCCACCTTGATCCGCAGGTCCAGGTGGTCTCCCTGTCCGCCACGGTCTCCAACGCGGAGGAGTTCGGGGACTGGCTCGGCCACGTGCGAGGCAAGACGGCGGTGGTCGTCTCCGAGCACCGGCCGGTGCCGCTGACGCAGCACATGATGGTGGGTCGACGCCTGCTGGACCTGTACAGCGTTCCTGTGGCCCTGGAGGACGCCCACCAGGAGGCGAGCCATGCCGCCCAGCCGCCGCTCAACCCGGACCTGCTCAAGGCGGTGCGCAGCGCCCGGCGCGCTGCCGCCGGCCAGGCGGGAGGCTACAGCCGTGGGGCACGGGGTGGCACCCACGACACGGGCGGGTGGAGGGCCCCGCACCGGGGGCGGGACGGGGCCCGCAGCGCGCGGCTGCGTCCTCCCTCACGCCTGGCCGTCGTCGACGCCCTGGAGCAGGCTCATCTCCTCCCAGCAATTGTCTTCGTCTTCTCCCGGGCCGGCTGCGAGCAGGCCGTCTCCCAGCTGGCGGCCGCTGGGGTGGACCTGACCACGCAGGCCGAGGCCGAGCAGATCCGTGAGGTGATCGACCGCCGCACCTCTGAGATCCCTGCCGCGGACCTGGGGGTGCTGGGCTTCCACTCCTGGGCCCACGCCCTCCAGCGCGGCTACGCGGCCCACCACGCCGGGCTGCTACCGGTGTTCAAGGAGACGGTCGAGGAGCTCTTCAGCGCCGGGCTCGTCAAGGTCGTCTACGCCACGGAGACCCTGGCCCTGGGCATTAACATGCCGGCGCGCACCGTCGTCCTGGAGTCACTGCGTAAGTGGAACGGCTCGGCCCACGTCACTCTGACACCGGGGGAGTACACCCAGCTGACCGGGCGGGCCGGCCGGCGCGGTATCGACGTCGAGGGACATGCCGTCGTCCTGGCCGCCGACGACGTCGAGCCCGCCTTCGTCTCCTCCCTTGCCTCGCGGCGTACCTACCCGCTTGTCTCCGCCTTCCGCCCGACCTACAACATGGCGGTCAACCTCCTGTCCCGCTCCTCCCGTGCCCGGGCCCGGGAGGTGCTGGAATCCTCCTTCGCCCAGTTCCAGGCGGACCGAGGCGTGGTGGAGCTGGCGGCGCAGGCCCGGCGTGCGCGACGCTCGCTGGGCGCCCTGGAGGAGCAGATGGCCTGCCACCTGGGGGACTTTCGCGAGTACGCGCGGCTGCGTCAACGTATCGCCGAGGCTGAGGCGGACCTGTCACGTGACAAGCGGGCCAGGCGCCGCGCTGAGGCCGGACGCCAGATGGAGGGCCTGGCCCGCGGGTCGGTCGTCGTCTTCCGCAAGGGCAGGCGCCAGCGCCACGCCGTGGTGGTGGGTACGGGTGCGGACCGTACGGGCACCCCGTACCTGACGGTGCTGGGGGAGGACTCCAAGATCTATAACCTCACCCCGGACACCACCCCCGAGGGGGTGCTGCGTGTGGGCTCCTTGACCGTGGCGGCCAGCCTCGAGGTGCGCCGGCCACGAGACCGTGACCGGTTGGTCACGCGCCTGGTGGAGGGAATGCGGGCCGGACGCTTCGAGGAGGCTGGAAGGCCGGAGCGAGGGCCGCGTGCCAGCCGCAGCGCGGCCGAGCAGATTGACCAGCTGCGCCGGCAGATGCGCTCTCACCCGTGCCACGCCTGCCCGCACCGGGAGGAGCACGCACGCGTGGGGCGCAAGTGGGCCAAGGCCGTGGCGCAGGCTGAGCGCCTGACCGAGCGGATCGAGCGGCGGACCGGGACGATCGCCAGGCTCTTTGACGCCGTCTGCCAGGTCCTGGTCGCCCTGGGATACCTGCGCCCGGTGGCGCAGCAGGAGCCCGATGGCGAGCTTGCCGTCACCGGGGCCGGCCGGGTCCTGGCTCGGGTCTATGCCGAGCGCGACCTGCTCATCGCCCAGTGCCTGCGCCAGGGCGTGTGGCAGGGCCTGGGTTCTAGCGAACTGGCGGGAGCGGTGAGCGCCTGCGTCTACGAGCCTCGGGCCAATGTGGCCAGCCTCAGCCTGCCCGTAGCGCCGGGATCCGCCCTGGGGCGCAGCCTGCGCCAGGAGCTGGACGTCGCCCGGCGCATCAATGACCTGGAGGCCCTGGCGCGCCTGGAGCTGTCGGCCGGAGCGGAGCCAGCCATGGCCGCAGGCGTGCAGGCCTGGGCTGAGGGCGCCAGCCTGGCGCAGGTCCTGGAGGACTCAGAGATGACGGCGGGAGACTTCGTGCGCTGGTCCAGGCAGCTGCTGGACGTCCTGGGACAGCTCGCCACGCTGCAGCCTGACTCGCGCGAGGATCAGGCTCTGGGCTCCCAGGTGGCTGAGGTCTCGCGGACGGCGGCCGAGGCTAGCCTCGACGTCGACCGCGGCGTCGTGGCCTTTTCTGGGATGTAACCTGCCGGCATGTCTGGTTTCTTCGCCCTCCTGGACGATATCGCCACCCTGGCCAAGCTCACGGTCGCCACCGTGGACGATACGGCGGCCATGGCCGTCAAGACCTCGGCGAAGGTCTCCGCGGCCGCCGTCGATGACGTCGCCGCCACCCCGCAGTACGTCACCGGCATCTCACCCCAGCGCGAGATCCCGATCATCAAGCGGATCGCGATGGGCTCGCTGCGCAACAAGCTGCTCATCATCCTGCCGGTGGCCCTGGTGGTCAGCTGGCTGGCGCCCGCCCTGCTGCCGGTCGCTCTCGTGGTGGGCGGGAGCTATCTGTGCTTCGAGGCGGGGGAGAAGGTCATCGACAAGCTCCTCCATCCCTCCCACGCCACCGCCGAACAGGTGATGGACCGTGATGAGGACGCCGTCGTGCGCCAGGCCGTGACCACAGACTTCGTGCTGTCCACCGAGATCATGCTGCTGGCCCTGGCAGAGGTAGCGGGGGAGTCCTCGCTGCGCCGGGTCATCGTGCTGGTCATGATTGCCCTGCTCATCACCTTCGCCGTCTACGGCCTCGTGGCGGCACTGATTAAGGTGGACGACCTCGGCCTCCACCTGGCCTCGCGGGGTCGTGGCAGCAACGTCCAGCGGCTGGGACGCGGGATCGTGCGGGCGGCGCCGGGCCTGTTTACGGTCATCGGCATCATCGGGACGGTGGCGATGGCCTGGGTGGGTGGGCAGATCCTGGCTCACAACCTCGCCGAGCTCGGTGTGGCGGTTCCCGCCCACCTCCTGGAGGAGGCCGCGGGGCTGGCGAGCAACCCGGTGCTGTCATGGCTGGCGGCCACGGCGGCGGCCTTCGTCTTCGGCGTCGTCGTGGGACTGGTCCTGGCGGGCCTGGTGAGCCTGGCACGAAAGCTGGTGCGCTGAGGTGGCTCGCCGTGAGCGAGAGCGCCGGTGGGGTGCGCGCCTGGCCTGGTGGGCCTGGGCCAGCGGCTGCGGCCTGGCCGTGTCGGCCGGTTTTGCCCCGCTAGGAGCCTGGTGGGCAGTGCCGCTGGGGCTGGGAGGCATCATCGCAGCCACGACGCAGGTGACCTGGGGGAGCGCTGGTGCGCGAGGTCTGTTCTTCGGGCTGGGGATGTTCACGCCCCTGTTCCACTTCACGGCCGTGTCCATGGGCAACGCGCTGGGATGGGTCAGCCTGACGGTGGTGGAGTCCCTCTACCTCGTGGCCTGGGCGATGGCCTGGTCGGTGGTCAGTCGCCTACCGGTCCTGCGCGGCGAGCGGGCCAGGGCGATGGCAGGGCGCGCACTGGCGGCAGCCGTGCTGTTCGGCGGCGTGGAGGAGCTGCGCTCGAGCTGGCCCTGGGGAGGCTTTCCCTTCGGTCGCCTGGCCTTCGCGATGGCCGACGCGCCGAGCCTGCCCTTTGCGGCCTACGGCGGCTCCTTGGGGCTGAGCATCCTGGTGGCCTTGACGGGGGCGTGTGTGGCCGAGGCGGTGGGAGCCGCCCGCCGCCTGCGCCTGCTGCAGACCATCACCGCCGCCACGCTGGCTAGCGCACTCATCCTGGCACCGGTGGCGCTGCCGGTGGACTCGGTAGCCCAGGACGGGACCATCCGCGTGGGCGCGGTCCAGGGGGACGTAGCTGACAGCGCCCGCGCCGCTGACGACGCCTTCGCCAGGGCGCTGGAGGTCACAGGCAACCACGCCCAGGCGACCCTGGACCTGGCCGGCCAGGAGCCTGCAGGGTCGCTTGACCTGGTCGTGTGGCCCGAGAACGCTGCCGACCTGGACCCTCGTACCCACTCCTCGGCCGCGGTCCTCGTTGAGCACGCGGCCCAGGCAGCCGGGGCGCCCGTGCTGGTGGGCGCCGTGGCCTACGAGGACGAGGTGCGCTACAACGACGTCGTCGTGTGGACCCCGGGCGAGGGCGCCGGGCAGTACTACCGCAAACACCGCCCCGTTCCCTTCGGCGAGTACATCCCGTGGCGTCAGGCGCTGCGCCGGCTGACGAGCCAGGTGGACCGGATCGGGACGGATATGGTGGCAGGTACCGGACCGGTGACCCTGACCGTGCACGCTGCCGCTCGCGACGAGGACGTCACCGTGGCCATGGGCATCTGCTTCGAGGTCGCCTATGACGACATCCTGCGTCAGGGGGTGGAGCAGGGGGGCAGCCTCATCGTCATCCCGACCAACAACGCCAGCTTCGGCCGCTCGACCGAGGCAGCCCAGCAGCTGGCGCAGGGACGGGTGCAGGCGGTGGTGCACGGGCGCAGCGTCGTCCAGGTCTCGACCGTGGGCCTGACCGGAGTCATCACTCCCAAGGGCGTGGTGGTCCAGGAGCTGGAGCCCTTCACCCGCTCCGCCCTGGCTGCCGACGTCGGTTTGCGCCACTCGCTGACGGTGGCTGACAGGCTGGGGGCCTGGCCCGGGCGTGTCGTGCTCGCCGTCGCCGCGGCGCTCTACCTGACCGGTATCCTGTGCTGTGCACATGAGCAGCTCAGGCGTCGTCGCCGCCAGCGTCACTGAGGCAAGACATCGGAAGGCCCTGCCGTGAAGACCGTCGTCGTCATCCCGACCTATAACGAGATCGAGTCGCTACCCGGCGCACTGGACCGGGTGCGTCAGGCGGTGGCAGACGCCCATGTGCTTGTCGTCGACGACGCCTCACCGGACGGGACGGGTGCCTTCGCTGACGCCCGAGCCGAGCGTGACGACCACGTCCACGTCCTGCACCGCAAGGAGAAGGCTGGACTGGGCCCGGCCTACCTGGCCGGGTTCTCCTGGGCCCTGGCCAGCGGCTACGAGCTGGTGGTGGAGATGGACGCTGACGGCTCCCATCGGGCCGAGGACCTGGCGCTGCTCATCCAGCGGGCCGAGATGGCCGACCGGCCCGACCTCGTCATCGGTTCACGCTGGGTCTCAGGCGGGGCGACCCAGGGATGGGACGCTCGCCGGGTGGCGCTCTCACGTGCTGGCAACCTGTATATCAACGCCATGTTGGGCCTGCGGGTCAAGGACGCCACGGCCGGCTTCCGGGTCTACCGCGCCTCGATGCTCCGGCGGCTGGACCTGGGCAAGGTTGAGGCCATGGGCTACGGCTTCCAGGTCAACATGACGCTGCTGGTGGACGAGATCGGCGGACGCATCGTCGAGATGCCGATCACCTTCGTCGAACGGGAAGCGGGTCAGTCCAAGCTCTCGGGCGGGATCTTCTCCGAGGAGCTCGCGCTGGTCACGAAGTGGGGACTGCTCAAGCGTGGTGGTCAGGCGCTCCAGGCGGCGCAGCGCGCGGAGAACCAGTTTATGGACGCGCGCGAGCGCTGGTCGGAGCGTCGCAGGCGACGCTGAGACCAGCGCTCGGTGGTGGGCTCGCGCCGTGCCGGCGGGAACCTCAGAAACGCTGACGGTAGATCTCGCCTGAGCGCAGCAGCTCCAGGCGCTCGTCGAGCAGGACCTTGAGCTCGTCGAGGCTGCGGCGCTCCAAAAGCATGTCCCAGTGGGTACGGGGAGCCTTCTTGGGCTCCTCGTCCTCAGGCTCCTCCTCGCCACGCAGGGTGGCGACCTGTCCGCACTCCCCGCACTCCCAGGTCTGGGGAACGTCCGCCTCCACGGACATCGGGACGACGGTCAGATGCGCCATCGGGCACTCGTAGGTGACGGTCTGGCGCTCTGCGAACTCCACACCCTCCTCAGACTCCATCGACTTCGCGCCGATGGTCATGCCTCGCAGTGCGCGGTCAGCCATGCTTGCCTCTCTCCTTGGTGGATGTGGTGCGTGGACGTGGTGCCGGTCCGCTCGGACACGGCATCGCCTACGCCAACACCGCGTGCGTCCGCTTTCTTCCCGACGGCGCAGCGCAGTGGTTTCTGAGCGCATAGTGTACCGGGTTGCTAGGTCTGAGCGCGCTCACGGCGGCATAATTGCGGCCATGGCAACCAAGCGCATCGGTATCCTCACCGCCGGCGGCGACGCCCCCGGCCTCAACGCCGCGATCCGTGGATTTGGCAAGGCCGCCATCGGCGTCCATGGCTGGGAGCTCATCGGCTTCCGTGACGGCATGCGAGGCCTGGCGGAGAACCGCTTCGTGCACCTGGACTCCGCCTCGCTGTCCGGGATCCTGACCACCGGAGGCACCTTCCTGGGAACCAGTCGGGACAAGGTACACCGGATGATGGTCGATGGCCAGGAGACAGACATGATACCGACCATCGTGGACAACTACGAGAAGAACAAGCTTGAGGCCCTGGTGTGCCTGGGTGGCGGGGGCACGGCCAAGAACGCCAAGCGGCTCATGGACGCCGGCCTCAACGTCCTCCACCTGCCCAAGACCATCGACAACGACATCGTGGAGACCGACTCCTCCTTCGGCTTCGCCACGGCGTTGGAGATCGCCACCGAGGCCGTTGACCGCCTCCACTCCACTGCCCACTCCCACCACCGCATCATCCTCACCGAGATCATGGGCCACCGGGCCGGCTGGCTGGCGCTGGGTGCGGGAATCGCCGGCGGGGCCGACGTCATCCTCCTGCCCGAGGTGCCCTACGACGTCGACGCCATCGTGGCCAAGATCGAGCGCCGACGCTCCCACGGCTCGACCTTCTCCGTCATCGCCGTGGCCGAGGGGGCTCTGAACACTGCCGACCGCATGGAGCTCGACCACGCTGAGCAGCTGGTCAAGGAGGCCTCGACGCCGGAGTCCAAGGCGGCGGCCAAGCGGGGCGTCAAGCGGCTGGAGGCGAGCCACCGCGCCAACACCTTCACCCTGGCCGAGCAGCTGGAGGAGCGCACCGGCCTGGAGGCGCGCGTGTCCATCCTCGGCTACGTCCAGCGAGGCGGCACCCCGAACGCTGCCGACCGCCTGCTGGGCACGCGCCTGGGGGTGGCCGGGGCGCAGGCCGTTGAGGACGGCAAGTTCGGCGTCATGGTGGCTGACCGTGGGCACGGCACCGAGCTCGTGCCGCTGAAGAAGGTGGCGGGCAAGGTCAAGTACGTGCCCGCTGACCACGAGTGGATCCAGGCGGCTCGCGCCGTGGGTACGTCCTTCGGAGACTGAAGTCACAGTCCCGGTTACCTCGCGTTCATCCGTTCAGGGGCAGGTGGTCACCGCTCGTTAGCCAGGCCTCATTAGCGTCACGGCCGTGACCGCCCCGATGATCCCCGGACTCCAGGTGCGCGGTGGCGACGAGCCCCCTCGCCGCCGCCGGCGCACCGACCTCAAGCAGGTCCTTCTCGCTGCCGCCCTGATCGGCCCGAACCTGGTCCTGCTGCTCGTCTTTACCTACCGGCCGCTGATCGACAACATCCGTATCAGCCTCTACCGCTGGAACATCTCCTCTCCGCGCATGACCTTCGTGGGGCTGGACAACTACGTCCAGTACTTCCGCGACCCTGAGTCCTGGGCGATCATGGGGCACACCCTGGTGTTCACCGCGGCGGCCGTCGTGGGCTCGATGGTACTGGGCCTGTGCCTGGCGCTGCTGCTGGACAGGCGACTGCGCGGGCGCAATATCGTCCGTTCGCTGGTCTTCATGCCCTACGTCATCTCCGGTGCGGCGATCGGCGTTGCCTTCCAGTTCGTCTTCGACCCCGGCTACGGGCTCATCCAGGACCTGCTGGCCAGGATGGGGATCGCGTCTCCCAACTTCTACCAGGAGCCGGGCTGGGCCCTGTTCATGGTGACGGCGACCTATATCTGGAAGAACCTCGGCTACACCTTCGTCATCTACCTGGCTGCCCTTCAGGGCCGACGTACGGACCTGGACGAGGCCGCAGAGATCGACCGCACGAGCCAGTGGCGCAAGCTGTGGAGAGTGACCTTGCCCCAGCTGCGCGGCACCACGGTCTTCCTGTCGATCACCGTGCTGCTCAACTCCTTCCAGGTCTTTGACGTCATCCAGGTCATGACCAAGGGCGGTCCCTTCGAGACGTCGACGACGACGATGGTCTACCAGGTCTATCAGGAGACCTTCGTCAACAACCGCGCCGGATACGGAGCGGCGGTGGCCACGGTGATGTTCCTCGTGGTCCTCGTCCTGACGGTGGTCCAGGCCCGCACCAGCAAGGAGGCCTGAGCAATGGCATCCCGCCACATCCCCACGCACCACCCTGAGGTCCTGCCGCCCACGCCGGGCACCCAGGTCGAGGGCGAGCCAGTCTTGACCGCGGCCCAGCTGCGCCGTCGTCGCCAGCGCATCCAGGCCGAGGCGATGACTCCGGCCAAGGTCCTGGGCTACCTCGCGATGCTGGGCGCAGGGCTGGTGTTCCTGGTCCCGCTCTACTTCATCGTCATCACCAGCCTCAAGCAGTACGCGGATATCTACTCCGACCCCATCAGCTGGTTCCCGTCTCCTGTGGTGTGGGAGAACTTCGCCAAGGTCTTCTCCGGGCTGAGCTTTGGCACCTACCTGCGTAACTCCCTCATCATCACCTCCATCCTCACCGTCATCGAGGTAGTCCTCGGTGTGCTGACGGCCTACGGCTTCGCCTTCCTACGCTTTCCAGGCCGCAACGTCCTCTTCCTCGTGGTCGTCGGCAGCCTCATGGTGCCCAGCCAGATCACCATCATCTCCAACTACTCCCTCGTGGCCCAGATGGGCTGGCGCAACACCTTCATCGGCATCATCGTGCCGCTGGCCGGCGTCGCCTTCGGCGCCTTCCTCATGCGCAACCACTTCGCATCCCTGCCCAAGGAGGTCATGGAGGCCGCCGAGATGGACCACGCCGGGTTCTGGCGCACCCTGACCCGGGTGGTCCTGCCCATGAGCTGGCCGACTCTGTCCGCCTTCGTCCTCATCACCGTGGTCAACGAGTGGAACCAGTACCTGTGGCCCTTCCTCGTGGCCGACAACGACGACGTCATGCCGCTTCCCATCGGACTGACCCAGCTGCAGAACGTCGAGGGCATGACGAACTGGGGCCCGGTTATGGCCGGAACCGTCGTGACGACCATCCCCATGCTGCTGGTCTTCCTGGTCCTGCAGAAGCAGCTCATCAAGGGCCTGACCGCCGGGGCGGTCAAGGGCTGAGCGCATCCGATCTACCCATCTCCGAATCCATCTCACACAAAGGACACCATGACCATGGCACTCAACCGCCGACTCTTCCTCACCCTGGCTGGCGCCAGCACCGTGACCGCGACACTGGCCGCCTGCGCCGGGGGCGGCTCCGGCTCCCAAGGCGACGAGGGCACCGGCACCATCCAGTTCTGGTCCAACCACCCCGGCTCTTCCAAGGACCTGGAGCAGGCGATGATCGACGCCTGGAACAAGGCCAACCCGGACAGCCCGGCTGAGCTGGTCACGGCGGGCTCGTCCTACGAGGAGCTGGCACAAAAGTTCAACGCCGCGCTGTCCGGCGGGGACCTGCCCGACATCATCGTGGCTTCGGACGTGACCTGGTTCAATTTCGCCCTCAACGGCCAGACCGAGGCCCTGGACGAGCTGTGGACCAGCGAGGGCGTGGACAGCGCGGACTTCGTGGACTCCCTGCGTGAGGACTACGCGTTGGAGGGCAAGCACTACGGGATGCCCTACTCGCGCTCGACCTGCCTGATGTACCTCAACAAGGAGATGCTGGCCAAGGCCGGTCTGCCCACCGACCGGGGCCCGCAGACCTGGGAGGAGTTCGATCAGTGGGCACCTGCGCTCATGGAGGCCTCGGGTGGCAAGCCCGCCCTGGTGGTTCCTGACGGCACGGACTACCTGGACTGGTACTTCCAGGGCATGATCTGGAGCTTCGGAGGCGCCTACTCCAAGGACTGGAAGGCCACCTTCACGGACGAGGCCTCGATCAAGGCCGGTACCTTCCTCCAGGAGCAGGTGGCAGCCGGGCACATCGCGATCGACGCCGATCCGACCACTACCTTCTCCCTGGGCAACGCGGCGGGCCTGCTGCAGTCCACCGGGTCGCTTGCTGGCCTGGCCGAGACCGCCACCTTCGAGTTCATCACGGCCTACCTGCCTGGCCCTGGACCCTCCTGCCCCACCGGTGGCGCCGGTATCGCGCTGGTGGCGGGCATCTCGCCGGAGCGTAAGAAGAAGGCCATCAAGCTCATGGACTTCCTGACCTCGACGCAGAACACCATCACCTTCTCCCAGGGCACGGGGTACATGCCGGTGCGTACCTCCGCACTGGAGCACCCGGACGAGGTTGCCTTCCTGGACGCCAACCCCAACGCCCGCACGGCCATCAACCAGCTGGCTGAGAACACCAAGAGCCAGGACGCCGCCCGCGTCTTCGTCTCCGGGGGAGGACAGCGTATTGGCGGTGGCCTGGACCGGATCACGCTCAAGCAGGAGGACGTGGCCACGGTCTTCGCCGAGCTCCAGGAGGAGACCCAGAAGATCATCGACCAGGACATCACCCCGGTCCTGGGCAAGTAGTCAGCAGGAGGCACACACACCATGGCGAGCGTCGAGTTCCGGCAAGTGTCGCGTATCTACGATCCTTCCCGCCCACCAGCCGTGGCCCGGCTGAGCCTGTCCATCGCTGACGGCGAGCTGCTGGTCCTGGTCGGACCCTCCGGCTCGGGCAAGTCCACCGCGATGCGCATGCTCGCCGGCCTGGAGCCGGTGGACGAGGGCGCCGTCCTCATTGACGGCAAGGACGTGACCGAGACGCGTGCGCGCGAGCGCGACGTCGCCATGGTGTTCCAGAGCTATGCGCTCTACCCCAACATGACGGCACGCCAGAACATCGCCTTCGCCCTGGAGAATCTGAAGATTCCCAAGGCGAAGATCGAGGAGAAGGTCGCCTACGCGGCGCGGATGCTGCAGCTGGAGGAGCTGTTGGACGTCAAGCCCGCTCATATGAGCGGTGGGCAGCGTCAGCGTGTGGCGATGGGACGCTCCCTGGTGCGTGACCCGCAGGTGTGGTGCATGGACGAGCCGCTGTCGAACCTGGACGCCAAGCTGCGGGTGTCCACGCGTGCCCAGATCGCCTCGCTTCAGAAGAGCCTGGGGGTGACCACCGTCTACGTCACTCACGACCAGACCGAGGCGATGACGCTGGGGGACCGGGTCGCGGTCCTGCGCGAGGGAGTGCTCCAGCAGGTCGATGACCCAACCCACCTGTACGAGCACCCAGGAAACACCTTCGTGGCCAGCTTCATCGGCTCGCCGTCGATCACCCTCATTGACACGGTGGTCAGTGACGGACGGGCCGGGCTGGGGCCAGGTTCCGACGTCGACTTCGGCCTCGCGCATGAGCTCGCCTGCCGTCTGAGCGACGAGCGCGTCGTCGTCGGCATCCGTCCGGAGGGCTGGGAGCTGGTGAGCGACCACACTCCCGGCGCGGCAGCCCTCAAGATCGAGCTGGTGGAGAAGCTCGGCGCTGAGGCCTTCGTCTACGCTGCCCCGGCCTTCGGGCCGGCCAGCCCCGCGACGGTGCGTCGCAACCGAGTCTCCGTCCGGGTCGAGCGCGCCGCGGGCCTGCAGCCCGGGCAGGTGGTCTATGCCCGGCCACGCCCTGGCGCGGCGGTCTTCTTCCACCCGGACACGCAGATCAACCTGGAGTACCTGGGCTAGGCCTGGGCCCCACCGGCGACGTAGCGGGCCAGGTACTGGCCGGTCAGGGTCGAGGCGGACTCCACGAGCTGGGCGGGTGTGCCGGCAAAGACCACCTGACCGCCCTCTCGGCCCGCGCCGAGGCCCATGTCGATGATCCAGTCGGCATGGGCCATGACGGCCTGGTGGTGCTCGATGACCACAACGGTGCGTCCGGTGGACACGAGGTGGCCGAGCAGCTCCAGGAGGGCCTCGACGTCGGCCAGGTGAAGGCCGACGGTGGGCTCGTCCAGGACCAGAACGTCACCGTCCTGGCCAAGGTGGACCGCGAGCTTGAGACGCTGGCGCTCACCGCCCGACAGGGTGGTCATCGGCTGGCCCAGCCGCAGGTACCCCAGACCAGCCTCGTGGAGGTGGGTGAGGATCTTGACCGCGGCAGTCACGCGCGTCTCCTTGGTGGAGAACAGGGCCAGGGCCTCATCCACGCTCATGGCGAGCACCTCGGCGATGTTGTACCCGCCAAGGCGGTAGGCCAGGACCTCGTCGTTGTAACGCCTGCCCTGGCAGGCCTCGCACACGGTCGTGACGGTCTCCATGAAGCCAAGCTGGGTGTCGATGACGCCGGCCCCGTCGCACACCGGGCAGGCGCCCTCAGAGCTGGCGGAGAAGAGGCCGGGCTTGACTCCTCCGGCCTTGGCGAAGGCCTTGCGGATCGGCTCCAGCGCTCCGGTGTAGGTGGCGGGGTTGGAACGTCTGGAGCCCTTGATCGGGGACTGGTCGAGGGTGACCACGCCGTCCATGGGGGACAGGTGCCCGTGGATGAGCGAGGACTTGTCCGATCCGGCCACGCCGGTGACGACGGTGAGCACGCCGCGGGGGATGTCGACGTCGACGTCGTCGAGGTTGTTGGTCCGCGCTGCGCGGATCTCGATGACGCCGGTGGCCGATCGCAGTGTGTCCTTCAGACCAGCGCGGTAGGCCAGGTGCCGGCCGGTGAGCGTGTCGGAGTCCCGCAGCCCGGCGACCGATCCGGTGAAGGTGATCTGGCCACCCTGGGAGCCGGCCCCGGACCGAGGTCGACCACGTGGTCAGCGATGGCGATGACCTCAGGCTTGTGCTCGACGACGAGGACGGTGTTGCCCTTGTCCCGTAGCGAGAGCAGGAGCTCGTTCATCGTGTCGATATTGTGGGGGTGCAGACCGATCGAGGGTTCGTCGAAGACGTAGGTGACGTCGGTCAGACCGCTTCCCAGGTGCCGGACGAGCTTCATGCGCTGGGCTTCACCGCCCGAGAGGGTGGAGGCGGGACGGTCCAGGGAGAGGTAGCCCAGGCCGATGTGGATGAAGGCGTCCAGGGTCTCGCGCAGTCGGGCGAGCAGGGGAGTGGTGCCTGTGATTCCGGCGACCTGGCGTGCCGCCTCAGGGGTGTCGTCGTCCCCCGTGCTGGCTGCCTCTAGGCCTCGGACCCACTCAGCCAGGTCCCTCAGCGGCATGGCGCAGGCATCGGCGATCGAGACGCCGGCGATGCGTGCCTGTCGAGCCGGCTCGGCCAGCCGGGTGCCCTCGCACTCAGGGCAGGTGCGGTAGACGACGGCGCGCTCAACGAAGGCACGCACGTGCGGCTGCATGGATTCGGGGTCCTTGGACAGCATCGAGGAGCGCAGGCGGCCGACGAGCCCCTCGTAGGTCATGGTGTGGGAGGAGATCTTGATCTTGGTCGGCTCCTTGTACAGGAAGTCGTCCAGCTGCTTGGGGGTGAAGTCCTTGATGGGCTTGTCGGCGGGGAACAGGCCGGTTTCACCCAGGGCCTTGACGTAGTAGCCGTCGGCCGTGTAGCCGGGGACCTTGATCGCGCCCTGGCTCAGCGAGAGCATCTCGTCATAGACCTCAGCCAGGTCGATGTCCGTGACCTTCCCGGTGCCCTCACAGCGAGGGCACATGCCGGCCTGGACGGTGTACTGCTTGCGCTCGCGGTGACGGTGCGGCCGTTCTTGACCGTCTTGAGGGGCGCCACCACCGGTGACGGAGGGCACATTGAAGGCGAAGGCCTGAGGTGAGCCGATCTGGGGGACGGACAGCCGGGAGAACAGGACGCGCAGGGCGTCTCCCACGTCACTGGCCGTGCCGAGCGTGGAGCGAGGGTTGGCGCCCAGTCGCTCCTGGTCAACGATGATCGCTGGGGTCAGTCCCTCCAGGTGGTCGGCGTCGGGACGGGCCTGGGACGGCATAAGGCTTTGGACAAAGCTGGAGTAGGTCTCGTTGATCAGGCGGCGCGACTCCGAGGCGATCGTGGAGAAGACGAGCGAGGACTTGCCTGATCCAGACACTCCGGTGAAGACCGTCAGGCGGCGCTTGGGGATGCGGACGCTGACGCCGCGCAGACTGTTCTCGTGGGCGCCGATGACGACGATGGCGTCGTGGGAGTCGGCTGGGACTAAGGCGGTAGTCGTCTGAGTCAAGGTCCGATCATGCCTGAGAGGGCATCATGATGGGAGTGCCAGGTGACGCCGTCGTGTCCGCCCTCAGCGCAGACTGAGGCTGCTTGTCGCTGGGGCGGCTGCTCTTGCTGCGATCGATCACTGATCGTCACGGTTACTGTGATCACCGCGATCCCAATGTGCCGATAATGCACATTATGTCATTCTCGCGAGGGCGAGCCCGCTCCTCCCAGGTGCGGCAGTACTGTCAGCACGTGCCCACGATTCCGCGCCGTCAGCCCTTCCCTACCGCCGTGTTCCTCGGAGACGCGATCACCACCGGTTGGCAAGCCGTGACGCACCCGCGCAACCGATGGAGCTCGCTGGTGTGCGAGAACCTGCGCTGGCGTGAGGTCAACCTCGCGGCTGACGGCCTGGGCTTCTTCGCCCGGCGTGGCGGTCATCTGCCCGGTGGTGGCCGAGCGCCCTCGTGCCGGGACACGACCTGGCTGGAGATGGTCCTTCGCGCCGAACCGGACCTGGTGACGGTGTGCCTGGGCGTCAACGACGCCGCCTACCTGCCTAGCCAGCTGGAGCTAGTGACTGCGGCCATTGAGCATGACCTGGGCTTCCTGCGTGAGCGGCTTCCTGAGCGCGCGGTCGTCGTGGCCCCCTACTTCCCTGCGCTCGGCGTCGGCCCGCGTTTCGGCGTCGTGCGCCGTGTGGTCCACGAGACCTCCACCCGGCTGGGCCTGGTGTCGACGGACGCGATGAGCAGCGCAATCGACGCCGATGAGGACAAGCTCGCCCTGGACGGCATCCACCCTGATGACTCCGGCCACGCCGCCATCGCCCGAGCCATGATCCAGGTCTACCAGGAGGTCGTCCCCGCGCTGTGCGTGCGCGAGGAATCCAGCTAGAGCATAGGGTTGTTCCCCTGCAGGCAGTACGACCAGGTCAGGAGGTCCTTGTGAGTCAACGCCGTGAGCCCACGCTCACCGACGTCGCCCAGGCAGCCGGCGTCTCCCCCACGACCGTTTCACGCGTACTGAACAACCGCGGCTACCTCTCCGAGGCCACCAAGCTCCGCGTCGCGCAGGCGATCGAGGAGCTGGGCTACCGTCCCAACCAGGTCGCCCGGGCCCTGCACGGCAAGTCGACTCAGACCGTGGGCGTCATCGTGCCCACCGTGGCGCTGCCCTTCTTCGGCGAGCTCGCCGCTGAGCTGGAGGACGCCCTGGCTGAGCGCGGCTACAGGATCCTGGTGTGCAACTCGATGGGCCGAGCGGACCGGGAGCGGGAGTACCTCGACCTCCTGGTCTCTCACCGGGTGGACGGCATCATCTCAGCGGGCCACAACGAGGACCGGGTCGACTACCAGCACATCCGCATGCCCTTGGTCACCGTGGACCGTGACCTGTCCCCCACGGTGACCAACGTGCGCTGTGACAACCTGGACGCAGGTCGCACGGCCACCCGTCACCTGCTCGGGCGCGGCGCCACGGCGCCGGCGCTGCTGACCTCGCGCTCAGGCCCGCACAATCTGCGTGAGGCCGGATACCGTGAGGTTCTCGCGGACGCGGGCATCGAGCCGGTGGTGCTCACCGTTGACTTCCACACCCCGGACCGCCAGCGCGCACGGCTCATCAGCTCCCAGCTTGATGGGGTCCGACACCGCATCGACGCCGTCTTCGCCACCGACGACCTGTCCGCGGCGGCTGTGCTGGACTGGGCCAAGGGGCGCGGTCTTGAGGTGCCCGAGGCCTTCAAGGTCGTGGGCTTTGACGGTGCAGCGGCCCTGCGACGGGCTCTGCCAGGGCTGACGACCGTGCGTCAGCCCATCGCGCAGCTCGCGCGTACAGCGGCGTCCCGTCTGGTTGCCCTCATGGCCGCCCAGGCGGCCGGACGCGAGCCGCTGGCCTGCCCACCGACCATCGAGCTGCCAGGTGAGCTGCTGCCCGGCCAGACCAGCTAGGCCGGACAGCAGCTCACGCCACGGTGACTCAGTCCGTGGCGGCGGGCTGGGCGGCCAGGACCGTGAAGAGCGGGTCCTGCGTGCCGACCTCGTGACGGCCGGCGTCCGCGCACAGCTCCTGGCCCAGCCCCTCGAAGGCGGTGGCGTTGGAGACGACGATCGGGGTGACCGTCTTGTAGCCCTCCTCGACCAGGGCCTGCCAGTCCACCTCAACCAGGGTCTGGCCACGGCGGACGGTGTCCCCCGCCTTGACGTGGGCGGTGAAGTGACGCCCACCGAGCTCGACGGTGTCCATGCCGATGTGGATGAGCAGCTCAATGCCCGAGGCTGAGCGCAGGCCGTAGGCATGTCCGGTCGGGAAGGCGACGATGACCTCGCCGTCGACCGGCGAGACCACGGGACCTGCTGCGGGCTCGACGGCGGCGCCGGGACCGAGCATGCCCGAGGCGAAGGTCTGGTCCTCGACCTCGGGCAGCGGCATCGCCGTGCCCTGGACCGGTGAGGTCACCGTGAGGTCCTCCTTGGCGCCCTCAGGCAGCTCGACGATCTCGCGCTCCGCGGTGGCCTCAGCCTGGTGTGAGTGCTCCTGGACCGCCGCGCTGGCCAGCGCGTCCTCGTCCGCCTCCCCGGCCAGGCTGGACTTGCCACGCGTGCTGGCGTAGGTGAAGGCGGCTGCGAAGGCCAGAACGAAGGTGAGCAGCTCCAGCACAAGGTAGACCGGGATGTCCTCGGTCTTGATCGAGACGAAGCCGACGAAGCCGGCTGCTCCTAGCGCTGCGCCACGCACGTTGAACAGGGCCACACCAGCCGCTCCCACGGCCGCGGCCCCCATGCCGATGAAGAAAGGCCAGCGCAGACGCAGGTTGACACCGAAGATCGCTGGCTCGGTGATGCCGAAGACGGCCGAGACACCACCGGCACCGGCCAGGCCCTTCATCTTGGCGTCGCGCGTGCGGAAGAAGACCGCCAGAGCCACAGCTCCCTGTGCCACGTTAGCCATCGAGGCGATGGGGAAGATGAAGTCGCCCACTCCCCCATTGACCGGCAGCAGCGGGATCTCGACGGCGGGGAAGGACTGGTGGAGGCCCGTGACGACGATCGGAGAGTAGACCAGACCGAACAGGAAGCCACCGATCGGGCCCAGGGTGTTGTAGATCCAGTCCAGGCCGTAGGTGATGCCGTCAGACAGCTCTCGGGTCACCGGACCGACGATGACGAAGGTGAGGAAACCGGTGACCAGGATCGTGATGAGCGGGGTGAGCAGGAAGTCCGCGGTGCCAGACAGGCGCTTGTGCAGCCACTTCTCGATCGTGGACAGGATCCAGGCTACGCACAGCACCGGGATGACCATGGCCTGGTAACCGATCTTGTCCACCGTCAGGCCGAACAGGTGCCAGACCTCGATGCTGCCCTCGGCCTGCGCCTGGGCGATGGAGTAGGCGTTGGTCAGGGAGGTGGAGACCATGGCGGCGCCCATGGCGGCGCCGAGGTAGACATTGCCTCCGAAACGCTTGGTTGCGGAGAAACCGACCAGGACCGGTAGGAAGGCGAAGGCGGCCGAGGAGACCATGTTGATCAGGTCGGCGTAGTCCGTCAGCCAGGCCCAGCGCTGGACCAACGACTGGGAGCCGAAGAGCCCCTCAGCCGTCAGGACGTTGTTGATCGCCATCATGAGGCCGCCGGCGATGAGGGCCGGCAGGATCGGGACAAAGATGTCCGCGATCATCTTGATGAAGCGGGTGAAGAGGTTGCCGGACTGAGCGGCCTCCTGCTTGGCCTCGTCCTTGGAGACCTCACGCACCCGACCGGTGGCGATCATCTCCTTGAAGACCAGGTCGACGTCTCCCGGCCCGACGATGATCTGGTACATGCCGCCGGCCACGAAGGTGCCCTTGAGGTCGGGATCGGCGTCCAGCGCCTTCTGATCGACCTTGTCCATGTCCGCCAGGACAAGACGAAGCCGCGTGGCGCAGTGGGCAGCGGCGCTGATGTTTTCGGCGCCCCCAAGGTAGGTGATGACGTCCGCGGCTACGCGGGCGTGGTTCATAGCCACCCGGGTCTCCTTTCTGTGCTTCCCGGCCCCTCGGCACTGAGCTCAGGTCGCCGTGGTCGTCGCGAGATGACCAGGACGGACCAGGAGTATGTCAATCGTTCGTCACACTACCGTCACTCCCCGGGCCTGACAAGGGGCCCGCCGGGCACGTTTCGGCTTGATGTCAGTCAAAGACGCTGGCCGACACCGCCTTGACCTGCACGCCGCAGGTACTGAGCCGGGCCCCGCTGGCGGCGGGGTCAACGAAGCTGCGCATCGTGAAGGCCAGGTCGCCGTCGCCGACGAAGACCTCGGTGACCGACCGGTCGTGCAGCACCTCCAGCCGGGGGGGCAGGTCGCCGTCGAGGGTGACGGTGCGGGTGGCGCCGTGAGCGGTGTAGCGCGAGGAGGAACGGTCCACCCGCAGGAGACGTTGCGACAGGTCCAGCTCGATGGAGACGTGCGACGCCTGGCTGCCAATGCGCAGGCAGAGCGCTCCGGCGTCCTGCTCAGCCTCCACCACGAGGTGCCAGCTGCGGTGCCCCTCCAGCACCGTGACTGCCTCGCCACCCGCCTGGGCCAGGCTCTCCCGTACCTGCGCCTGCTCCTCGGGCTCGGGCAGAACCGGACGCTGGATGAGGCGGCCGTGGCGCAGCGAGAGCGCACGGGGAAAGGTCAGGGCGTGCACCCATCCCCCCTCGGTGACCGAGGGCTGGTCATCCTGCCCGGCGTTTCCGGCCCACCCGCTGAGCAGCGCCTGGCCGGGCTGGGAAGGGGCACATGAGAAGGCCTGAGGTGCGTAGAACTCAAAGCCGTGGTCGACCTGGCGCAGTGTGCCGTCGCACTGCGTCAGCGCCGTGCCCTCCAGGCGCCCGACGGCGTAGACGCAGGGGAAGACGTTCTCGTAGCCGTCAGCCTGCTGCCGATCGGCGCCCTGCGGACACCAGATGAGGACGTCGCGGTCCTGCCCGGTGGTCTCCTCAGTCAGCCTGACCACTCCCGGGCACTCCCACATATAGCCCAGACGGTCCAGGACCCCACGGGCGTCAGGGAAGCTCAGCTCGCCCTCAAGGTGCCAGGTGAGCAGGTCGCTGGAGTGGTAGACGACGGCGGCGCCGGTCAGGTCCTGCCTCTGGGCCCCCAGCAGCATGCGGAAGCGGCCGGGGCGATCGGGGTCGCGGGTGACCTGAGGATCGCGGAAGTGGGCGGTGTAGCCCGCAGCGTGGGTCGGGATGAGGGGGTTGCCCGGCCACTTGGTGAAGGAGACCAGGTCCGGGGAGGTGACCAGGCACTGACTGGCCGTGCGCTGGTCATCGGCGTCCTTGAGGTTGCCGGTGTAGAACAGCTGGTAGCGGGCGGCGTGGGGAGCCTGCTGGCGCTCGTCGTCCTCCAGCACCAGGGCGTTGCCGGAGTAGGCGCCGGAGGCGTCATAGAAGGAGTCAGGCACGATGGCGGGCGCGTGATGCCTCCAGTGCAGCAGGTCGTGGGAGGAAGCGTGCCCCCAGTAGACCAGCCGGCGGGAGGGATGCATCGGGGTGTACTGGAAGAAGACGTGCGCCACGCCGTCGTCAATGAGCAGACCGTTGGGATCGTTGAGGCGGCCGACCGGCGGCGCGACGTGGATGAGCGGGTAGTCGGGGTCGTTGGCAGCGTGGGAGCCGGCCACGGCCTCCGCCTCGGCGGCGCGCAGGTCCTCGGTCATACCTCCAGGCTACCGGCCGGCAGGCCCGAGCACGGCGCTTAGTGGAAGTAGGGAATGATGAGCCACAGGCCGAAGGAGACGATTGCCCCGGCCAGGACCAGGAAGAAGCCAGCCGCTACCTCCGCGGCGTGAAGACCCTCGACCTGCCCGGCCTGGCGCTTGACGTGGACCTCGTCGAGCATACGGGCGGCTGAGGAGGTAATGAGCATGACGAAGGCCGTGACCGTCACGGTCACTAGGGTGACCATTCCCAGGGAGGCCCAGTCGATGTTGATGCCGCTCATGCTGCGTCTCCTCCCCGGGATCCGGCGCCAGCCAGTTCCTGCTTGACCTGCTCGACGGTGCGGGGCTTGCGCGTGAGCGAGGGATCGGTCTGCTTGGCCACCACCACGGTGTGGGCGTCATTGACGTTGGAGAAGTCGACCCTGTTGTGGTTGGCCTGGCGGATGATCGCCATGGCACCGGCCAGCAGGACGACGATGACCGCCAGGGTGCCCAGCGTTCCCCCGCGCACGGCGACGTAGGAGGTCAGGGCGCCTACCACGCCGGCGGCGGGCAGCGTGATGAGCCAGGCCACGCCCATCCGGCCGAAGGTGGCCCAGGAGACCTTGGAACCGCGTCCCACTCCGGAGCCGAGGATCGAACCGGTGCAGATATGCGTGGTCGACAGCGCGAAACCGAGGTGGGAGGAGGCCAGGATGGCCACCGTCGAGGCCGTCTCGGCAGCGAGGCCCTGCGGAGAGTCGATGTGGACCAGGCCCTTGCCCATGGTCCTCATGATCCGCCAGCCTCCCGAGTAGGTGCCCAGGCCGATCGCCAGGCCCGCCGTGGCGATAACCCACCACTGTGGGCCGGTGCCGACCTCCTGGTACCCGGCGGCCACGAGCACGAGGGTAATGACCCCCATCGTCTTCTGGCCGTCCGAGGTGCCGTGTGCCAGGGCCACGAGGGAGGCAGACAGCCGCTGCCCGTTGCGGAAGACCTTCTGGGAGTAGCGGTCGTTGGGACGGGCCACGCGATAGGCGATCCAGGTGGCCACCGCCGCAGCCAGGCCAGCGACGCAGGGGGCGACGAGCGCCGGCAGGACGATCTTGGACACGACCGTGCCCCAGTGCACGCCCTGCAGCCCCGCGGCCACGACGACGGCGCCGATCAGGCCACCGAACAGGGCGTGGGAGGAGGACGAGGGCAGACCGAACAACCAGGTGGCCAGGTTCCACAGGATGGCTCCGGCCAGACCTGCGAAGACCATGGCCGGTGCGGCCTGGATGAGGGCGTCGTCGAAGAGCCCACCCGAGATGGTCTTGGCCACCTCGGTGGACAGGCACGCTCCGATGACGTTGAGCACGGCGGCCACGAGGACCGCACGCTTGGGGGTGAAGGCCCCCGTCGCGACGGACGTGGCCATCGCGTTGGAAGAGTCGTGAAAGCCGTTGGTGAAGTCAAACACCAGCGCGGTGATGACCACGACGACGACGATGAAGAGGGTGCTACTCATTCCAGTCCCAGTGGGCGAGGTAGACCCGCCACCCAGGACGGGTGGAGGTCAGTGCCAAGTAAACATGGCCTGACAGAATTGTTACCAGTCGGTGGCGGTTTCGGGGAGCCGAGTGGCGGCGTGGAAGACCTCCAATCGGTGCCATAGGGGGTGCGATATCTCACGGAGCGGACGACACCGGGCCTTCGTCCCGGCCGGCCCCGGTGGCGGGACCGCGGTGGCAGGAGGCAGTGCCGAGGACTCATGATGAGCACGTGAGCCCTTGTCCACCGATCCCGTCCGACGACGCCTCCCACCCGCGCCGCCGGCGCCGGCGCTCGCCTGACGCGGCCACTGCCCTGTTGCGGGCGCTGGCACCCTCGGTCTATGTGCCTACGGCCGTCTTCGCCCTGGGGTCCGGCGCCGTCCAGCCGGTGCTCGTCCTGGCGGCGACCGACGTCGGCATGTCACACGCAGCGGCAGCCGGTGTGCTGGGCCTGCTGGGAGCGGTGGGCGTGGTCTCGGCCCCCTTGACCGGGGTGCTGGTCGGAAGAGTGGGTGGGCAGCGCTCGATGGTGCTGGGCACAGCGGTAGCGGTGGCGGCCGTGATCGGGATTCTCCTGGCCATGACCGTGCCGGGCCCGCTGGCGGTGGCGGTGTTCGTGGTGGGCATCGTGGCCCAGGCGGTGGCGGCCAACCTGTGGGCGCTGGCGCGCCAGGGCTACGTCGCCGACGCCGTCCCGCCCTGGGCGCGGGCCAGGGCCCTGTCCTTCCTGGGCGGGATGATGCGCCTGGGGGTGCTGCTCGGACCCGCGATCGGTGCCGGTGCGCTGGCGGTAGCGGGCCGGCGTGGTCCCTTTGTCCTGCAGCTGCTGGCCTGCTTCGTCGCCCTGTGGGGTGTGCTGGCCTGCGCCCTGCCCGACCGCCAGCTGCGCCAGGTGCGCCGGCAGACCGGCCAGGTTGCCCATCAGCGCCAGGAGGCGACGGGCGAGCGGCCGCCGGCAGTGCGGTCACGAGTGGACCACCGTGCCACCGCAGTCGTCGCTGTGGCCATCACCTGCCTGCAGCTGCTACGCACCAACCGGACTGTCCTCGTGCCCCTGTGGGGCGCGCACCTGGGGATGAGTGACTCCCTCATCTCGCTCACCTTCGCTGCCGGCGCCCTGGTGGACGTGGCCATGTTCATCCCCTCAGGCAGGTGGATGGACCGCTACGGCCGGCTGGCGGGCATCGTCCCGGCTCTGGTCATCATGGGCGTGGCGCTGGTGGTCACGATCGTGTGGACCTCGCCCACAGGCTTCATCCTGGGGACCTGTCTCATGGGCTTTGGCAACGGCTTCGGCTCGGGGATCGTCATGACGATGGGTGCCGACCTGGCCCCGAGCCCGGGGCGCGAGCGCTTCCTAGGATGGTGGCAGGGCATCGGCAACATCGGCTCGGCGGCGGGTCCCTTCCTCGTCTCGGCGCTGACCTCCACGGCAGGTCTGGCCTCCGGCATGTGGGCGACCGCGGCGCTCGGGGTGGTCGGCGGAGCCTGGGCGCTGGTGGCCGTGCCACGCGCCTACGCCCACGCTGGGATGGACATGCGAGGGCGCGCCCGTCACTGATCCTTGGACAGGCGCCCGCGCCCGGGCAGGACCGGGATAGGGTCAGGGCGGGCCCCGGCCCTCGCACACAGGAGCATGAGATGACCAGCCAGCAACGTACCCTCCCAGGCCGCGAGGACCAGGTCGCGGCCCTCGGCATTGACCTGGGCACCACCCGCACCGTCGTGGCCGTCAGCGACCGGGGCAACTACCCCGTCCTGCCCTTCACTGACGGCGAGGGGGACGACCACTTCTACCTGCCGTCCGTCTCCGCCCTGACGCCGGCGGGCCTGGTGCACGGGTTCCGGGCCCGGCAGGCCGCCCGCCAGGGCGCGCCGTTGCTGCGCTCGCTTAAGCGGCTGCTGGCCAGTCCCCGCACCACCTGGAGCACGCCTGTGCGGCTAGGCGGTCAGGAGCTGGCAGTCGGCGAGGTCCTCACCAGCTACCTGCGGCACCTGCGCGAGGAGATCGCTGCCCTGCCGGCACTGGCTGAGGTCGATCTCGCCGCTGCCACCACGAGCGTCGTCGTCGCGGTACCGGCCCATGCCTACGGCGCCCAGCGCATGCTCACCCGGGACGCCTTCGAGGCGGCCGGCTTCCACGTCACGGCTGTTGTCAATGAGCCCTCGGCAGCCGGCTTGGAGTACACCCACCGCCGCTCCGGCACGCTATCCTCGCGGCGCACGAGGGTCCTGGTCTACGACCTGGGCGGCGGCACCTTTGACAGCTCGGTCGTGGACGTGACGGGAGGCCGGCACGAGGTGCTGGCCTCACGCGGCCTGCCGGACCTGGGAGGCGACGACGTCGACCTCCTCCTGGCTCAGATGGTCCTGGAGCGCTGCGGGACCCAGGAGGAGGACCTGTCCCCCACCGAGCTGGACGACCTGCTGGAGCAGTGCCAGGAGGCCAAGGAGGGGCTGACGCCTCAGACCAGGCGCGTCGTGGTCGAGCTGCGCGGGCAGAGCGTCGTGGTGGACACCGCTGAGATCTACCGCCGCTGCGCGCCGCTCGTGGCCAGGTCGCTCGCGGTGATGGAGCCTCTGCTGAGCCGGCTCGACGACGGCAGCCCGGACCTGAGTCACGTGGCTGGCATCTACCTCGTCGGCGGCGCCTCCGCCTTCCCGCCGGTGGCTCGAGCCTTGCGCGAGCGCTACGGCCGGCGCGTACACCGATCGCCCTACCCCGGTTCCTCCACCGCCATCGGGCTGGCCATCGCTGCTGACCCGCAGTCAGGCCTGACGTTGTCGGACCGCCTGAGCCGGGGCTTCGGGGTCTTCCGCGAGTCAGAGGACGGCGAGCGTACGAGCTTCGACGTGCTGCTGCGCCCTGACTCCGTCCAGGCCGGCGCGGGCCAGGCCACGGTGATCGAGCGAGAGTACCAGGCGGTGCACAACGTGGCTCGGTTCCGCTTCGTCGAGTGTGCGGACATTGATGAGCGTGGCGAGCCCTGCGGACGCACCTACCCTTACCAGGACGTCCTCTTCCCGCTCGAGGCCGGGCTGCGCGACCACGCCGACCTACGCCAGGTCGAGGTCAGGCGTACCGGCAACGGGCCACGGGTTCACGAACGTTACGAGGTCGACGCCGACGGGCAGATCCAGGTCACGCTCACCGATATCTCGGACGGCTACCGCCGTCGCTACGTCCTCGGACAGCGTCAGGACTAAGCGGGGGCCTTGATCAGGCTGGGCTGAGACGGTGGGGTTGCCTCACATCGCCCGGCGCTTGGCCGCGCGCCGAGCGGCCAGCTCGTCCTCGACGACCGGCACGTCACCGGCGTGGTCGGTGGGCAGCTCGGCCAGCGATCCCTCGACCTCATGCCACACGCGGCCCACGGCGATGCCGAAGACGCCCTGGCCGCCCTGGACCAGGTCGATGACCTCGTCGTTGCTTGTGCACTCGTAGACCGAGGCGCCGTCGCTCATAAGTGTGATGGAGGTCAGGTCCTCCACCCCCCGCTCGTGCAGGGCGTTGACGGCGGTGCGGATCTGCTGGAGGGACACGCCCGTGTCCAGCAGTCGCTTGACGATCTTGAGCAGGAGAATGTCTCGGAAGGAGTACAGACGCTGGGAGCCTGAGCCCTTGGCGGAACGGATCGTGGGTTCGACCAGTCCGGTGCGGGCCCAGTAGTCGAGCTGGCGGTAGGTGATACCAGCCGCACGGCAGGCGATGGGGCCCCGATACCCGGTGTTGGTGTCGAGCTCGGGCAGCGGGTCACCGAAGAGCATCCCCTGGGTGCGCTGAAGGGCGACGTCGTGACGGATCGCTTCGTTCGCGCTCACGTGATGCTCCTGTCGGTTCGGGTGGTGGGGTGGGACCGTGGCGTGGTGGCCGCGCCAGCAGACCCCACGATAGGGGCCGAATGGGGTCTGCTCAACGAAGGGCGCGCGGCACTGCGGCACCGACTAGGTCTCAATCTCAAGATGAGGTTCAGGCCAGACCTGAGGTAACGGCACTTTTCCTTGGTATGGCGCTGGAGTGTTGAAGATAGCCGGGAAGGTCAATGTGCGGCACCTCACATCTTTAGTCACATGAGTCACACCAGTCCCGCGTGTCGCAGTGTGGTTACCGGATACCGGTCGGCCCTGCCGCGAGGTCCTGCCTCCACCGGGCCACCTTCTCCGAGATGCTCTCCTCCCCCAGGTCCACGCCCCGCAGGCGCAGCAGCCCATCAGAGGCACGCACAGGAAGGCCGCATCCGTTGGAGATCATGAGTGCCTCCCCAGGCGTGCATGGCACGCAGCGCCCAGGAGCCTGCTCGCCGGGGCTCTGGCAGGCGGCCAGCACGAGGTCGGCACGCAGGACGGCGTCGTCGTCGATGCTCAGCCTGACCTGCTCCAGCCGTCCTCCCTGTGCCTCCAGGCAGCGCTGGAGCAAGGGCGGCCAGTACTCCACCGAGCCCGCCTCCGCGCTCAGGCTCAGGCCTTCACGGGCGCTGACAGGCACGGCAAGGATGGAGGGCCCACCCTCCTGAACCAGGAGCGCGACAAGCCCCTCGTCAGGTGAGGTCGAGCGGACGGCGACCAGACGCATGTCGTGCACGTGTCCAAGGCTACGGAGCACCTGCGGCTGTGTCTGGCGAATGAGGCTCGTAAGGAAGGCCGCTTTCAGCCCAGGGACTCCAGCGAGCGGCGCAGCAGCTCCTCGTGCAGGCGCGCTACGGCTCCCGCCAGCGTGGCGGCACTCTGCTCGGCAGCCTGCGCCGAGCGGCCGCGCTGGTGCTGAACGGCGTGGTCAATGAGGTCCGCCTCGCGCTCGGCCGCGGTACGCACGGCCCGCAGGTTGCGCAGCGGCAGACCGAGCTCGTGGATCTGCATCGCCAGCTCAGCGGCGCGCAGCGCGGTGGGACGGAAGGTGCCGCGGGCGTCAGCGGCGACCACGCCGATGGAGATGAGCTCGTCCATCTGCTCCTCACTGGCCCCGGTCCGACGCATGAGCTCGGCCAGGTCCACCGGTGCGTCCTCGTCGACCAGACGCCCGTGGGAGGCCACCACGCGCGGCACACGTACCTGCGCAGGCGGCTTGCGATCCATCTGCTCCAGGCGCTGGCGGATCACCGACAGCGGGAGGTACTCGTCGCGCTGGGCAGTCAGCGTGAAGCGCAGACGCTCGACGTCGGCCTGAGAGTACTGACGGTAGCCGTTGCCCACCCGGTGGGGATGGATGAGGCCCTCGCTCTCCAGGTAGCGAACCTTGGAGATGGACAGCGCGGGGAAGCTGGGGCGCAGATGCTCGACGACCTCCCCGATCTTCATCGAGGGCTCGTGCGAGACACCCTGCGGCCAGGAGGTCGCTGGGTCGGCAGGCTCGGGACGAGGGGCAGCTTGGGACGCTGTGGCTGCCTTGCGGACGGCGGGGCTCACTGCGCGCTGGGAACGGACGGACCGGGGTGGTAGCTCATCCGGTACTTGCCGATCTGGACCTCGTCTCCTGCCCGCAAGGTGGCTTCCTCCACGCGCTGGCGGTTGACGTAGGTACCGTTGAGCGAGCCCGAGTCGCGCACGGCGTAGCCGCCGCCCTCCAGCGCCAGGAACATGGCGTGCTTACGCGAGACGGTGACGTCGTCGAGGAAGATATCCGCGTGCGGGTGACGTCCGACCGTCGTCTGCTGGGAGTCCAGCAGGAAACGGGCGCCGGTCGTCGGCCCGTGGCCCACGAGCAGCAGCGCGGTGCCCGGCGGCAGCGCCGCGATGGCCGCCCGGTCCTGCTGCGAGAGCCCGATGAGGGGAGCCTCGCGCTCGTCCGTGGCGTCAATGGCGCCGAAGGTCTGGGTCGAGGTGGGATCCGGCTGTATCGGTGTGCTCGACATCATGTCCCCCTCGGGTCGGGTGGTGCCGGTCGCACCACGTCAGCCCCACCATACCGTTGCCACACCCTCCTGTGACAACGCCAGACCAGGCCGGGACCACAGGACGGCCTGGCGCTCACCGGCGGCAACGCAACGCCCTGGCCAGGTCGTCCTGGCACTTGAGGACCAGCCGTCGCAGTGCGGTGGGCGCCTGGGGGTGGGAGGACAGCCACTGATCGACAGCCTCCAGGTCCTCGCTGTCGCCGCAGGAGGGAAAGAGCCCGATGACGATCCGGGTGGCGATCTCCTGCCCGCGCCCGTCCCACACGGCCTCCAGCCCGGCCAGGTACCGGTGGGTGAAGGAGGCGGTGAGGTCGCGGTGACTGTCCACGGCAAAGCCCTGGATGAGAGCGTCGAGATGGTCGTTGCTCAGGGAGACGTCGTCAAGGACACGAGCAAAGACCTGCTCCTTGACCTCCGTCAGCGGGAGCGAGGAGAGCGCCTGGAGGTGGCGGGTGCGCCCGGAGGCCGTGGGATCGTGAGTGAGGGCCTCGTCGAGCTCGCTGCGGTCTGCCTCGCCCAGGCGCGCCAGGGCGATGAGGGTCCTCCACCGCAGGTCGTCGTCGACGGTGAGTCCGTCCAGCCCGCCGTCGTCCAACTGGCGCAGACGGGCCGCCGTCGTCGTCACGGCCTCAGCGCCGAGCAGGCGTGAGTGCCCTGCAGCCTCGATCCAGGCGCGGGCACGTACGAGCTGGGCATCGGAGCCGGCCGGTGAGGCGAGCAGCAGCTGCCAGGCATCGGGAGAGCCGTCCTGGACGGGGCCGGCCCCGACCAACGGAGGCAGGGTCTGCGCCCGGTCCTCGGGCCTGACATAGACCAGGGCGTCATGACGGCTACGTCCCAGCAGGCTCGCCAGGGTGGCGGGCTGGGTGGCGTCGTCGGCCTGAGCGAGGACCGTTGACAGGTACTGGCTGGCGGACAGCAGTCCGTCACGCACGAGGTTGTCCAGGCTGGACCACCACAGCGAACGGGTCAGCGGGTCCTCCAGCCGTGCCAGGCAGGTCCGGGCCGTGGCCAGTGAGGCGGCGTCAGGCCGGATGACGGCGTAGGTCAGGTCCTCGTCGTTGACGGTCACGAGGTCAGGCACAGGCAGCCCGACGGCCTCGGGCAGGTCAACGCTCGCCGTCTCCAGGGTCAGCGGCAGCCGGTAAGTCCGGGTGAGCTGGCCCTCATCGTCGAAGGAGTAGAGCCCGACCACGAGCGTGTGGGGCCGGATGACGGGGTCACCCGTGGCCAGGTCAGTGCCCTCCTGACGCACGGTCAGACGCGTGATGCGCTGGCCGTCGGACTCCAGCTCGTTGGTCAGGACCGAGGGGCCGGCGGTACGCAGCCAGGCCTGCGCCCAGGCGTCCATGTCGCGTCCAGAGGCCTGACCGAGGGTGTCGAGGAACTGGGCGAGGTCGCCGTTGGCGAAGGCGTGATCGGTGAACCAGCTGCGGGCCGCCTCGAGGAAGACGTCCTGGCCCAGGTAAGCCACCAGCTGCTTGAGGACCGCTGCCCCCTTGGCGTAGGTGATGCCGTCGAAGGTCTGACGCGCGGCCTCGACGTCGTCGACGGTGGCCACGATCGGGTGGGTCGTCGCGGGCCGGGAGTCCTCGGCGTAGGCCCAGGCCTTGCGCCCCAGCGCGAAGGTCGCCCAGGCCTCCGTCCATGGTGTGGCCGTCGCCTGGGCCCAGGTGCCCTGGTTCTCAGCGAAGGACTCCTTGAGCCAGGTGTCCTCCCACCAGGTGGGCGTCACGAGGTCACCGAACCACATGTGGCACATCTCGTGCAGGATCGTGTTGGCCCGCCCTGCGTGCTGGGCACGGGTGACCGGGCCCTGAAAGAGATATGCCTCCTCATTGAAGGTCACGCATCCGGGGTTCTCCATGGCCCCGAGGTTGTACTCGGGTACGAGCACGCTGTCGTAGGCACCCCAGGGGTAGGGATAGCCATAGGCCTCGTCGTACAGGGTCATGCCCGCGGCGGTGACCTCCAGCAGCTCGTCGGCGTCCAGGTGACGGGCCAGGCTCGCGCGGCAGGACCAGGACAGATCGACCGGCTCGCTGTCCGGCCTCAGCGGCGAGCGCCACTGGCTGCTCACCCGGTGCCAGGGCCCGGCCGCTAGCGCCGTGAGGTAGCTGGGCAGCGGCAGGGTGGTGGCGAAGCGGGTCATCACCGCCTCAGGGAGCTCACGGGAGGGACGAGACTCCTCGACCACGCCGTTACCCAGGACGGTCCACCCGGCGGGATGAACGACGGTCAGGCTGAAGGGCGACTTGAGGTCGGGCTGGTCCATCGAGGCCCAGGCCCGCCGCGAGTCCGAGGGCTCGAAGTGGGTGTAGAGGTAGGTCGCCCCGTCGACCGGGTCGTGGAAACGGTGCAGGCCCTGACCTGAGTTGGAGTAACGACCGCGGGCCTCCACCGCCACCCGGTGCTCCCCCGCCTCTAGATCCGGCAGGGCCACGCGCGCGCCGTCCCAGGACACCTGGACCGGGTGGTCGTCGACGCTGAGCGAGACGACCTCCTCCCCCAGGAAGTCGATCCAGGCCCCTGAGCAGGGGGTGAGCACCTGAAGGGTCAGCTCGCTGCGTACGGCGAAGCCGGTCGCCTGTGGGTCAGGAGCGCTGGTGAGGTCGATGACGACGGCGAGCTCCTGGACGCTGAGGACCTGTGAGCGCCACAAGGCCTCAGCGCGAGAGAGGTTGGTCAGCGAGGGCAGACGGTCAGGGGCCTGGCTGACACTGGCAGAGGGCTGGAACGTCATGCTCAGTTCCACTTCTCCTCAGCGCGACCCTCCTGGGCCCACAGGACGTGGTAGACGCCGCTGGGGTCGTCAACGCGGTGGTAGGTATGTGAGCCGAAGAAGTCGCGCTGGCCCTGGATCAGGGCGGCAGGCAGGCGCGGAGCGCGCAGCTGGTCGACGTAGGCCAGCGAGGAGGCGAAGGCCGGGGCTGGCACGCCGGACAGCGCAGAGACCGAGACGACCTCGCGCCACGCCGGCAGCGCGTCCTCCAGGGCAGAGGCGAAGACCGGAGCGGTCAGCAGGCTGGCCAGCTCGGGCTCCTCGGCGTAGGCGCGGGTGATGTCATCGAGGAAGCGGGCCCGGATGATGCAGCCGCCACGCCAGATCCGCGCCATCGCGCCCAGGTCCACGTCCCAGCCGTTGGCCTGAGAGGCAGTGGCGATCTCGTCGAAGCCCTGGGCGTAGGCGGCGATCTTGGAGCCGTACAGCGCCTGACGCACGGCGTCGACAAAGGCCTGGCGGTCCTCCTCGGACTCAAAGGTCACCTCGCGCTCCCCGGCCTCGATCTCGGTCTCGCGCACCGCCGCACGCTGCGGGGCGGAGGAGGACACAGCGCGGGCAAAGGTAGCCTCGGCGATCGCCGGAGCGGCCACACCAAGCTCCAGGGCGGTCTGCGTCGTCCACACACCCGTGCCCTTGTGTCCGGCAGCGTCGACGACGACGTCGACGAAGGGCTCACCGGTCGCCGGGTCAACGCGCTCGAGGACCTCGGTGGTGATGTCGATGAGGTAGGAGTCGAGCTCGGAGTCCTTCCAGGAGCGGAAGACGGCGGCCACCTCAGCCACGCTGAGCCCGGCCACGTGACGCAGGAGGTTGTAGGCCTCGGCGATGAGCTGCATATCGGCGTACTCGATGCCGTTGTGCACCATCTTGACGAAGTGGCCGGCGCCGTCGGGCCCCACGTGCGTGCAGCAGGGAACGCCGTCCACATGCGCTGAGATCGACTCCAGCATGGGGCCCAGACGCCTGTAGGAGTCCTCGGTGCCGCCGGGCATGATCGAGGGGCCCAGCAGCGCCCCCTCCTCACCTCCGGACACTCCCATGCCCACGAAGTGAATGCCCTGCTCGCGCAGGGAGGCCTCACGACGCTGGGTGTCCTTGTAGAAGGTGTTACCAGCGTCGACGATGATGTCCCCAGGCTCCAGCAGCTCGCGCAGCTGGTCGATGACGGCCTCGGTCGCGCCTCCGGCCTGGACCATGATGATCGCGACACGGGGGCGACGCAACGAGGCTACGAAGTCAGCGAGCTCCGTGGCCGGCACGAAGGTGCCCTCGCTGGCGTAGCGGCTCATGAGACGCTCGGTACGCACCGGGGTCCGGTTGAACACGGCCACCGCGTGCCCGTGGCGGGCGAGGTTCCGGGCGAGGTTGGCGCCCATGACGCCCAGGCCGTACACGCCGATGTCGGCAGAGTCGGGCTGAGGGACGAAAGTGGTGGGAGCGGCGTCGTTGGTGGCGGTCATGGTCTACCTTTCCACGGGCTGGTCGGTCGGGCCGTCGGCGTGGTGCCGACTCTGGTGGGAGCCTATCGCTGGTAAACGACACCAACCCTGTCAGCCCGGTCTGCCACAGGCGTAGCGCTGGAAGAGGGACTGACAGCGCCTGTCTGGGCCCGGCGCCGGAGCGCTACCAGGCCAGCGCTCGTGCCTACACTGAACGACGGCGCCCAGGTCTGGGCGTCGTCACGACGTCAGGAAGGTGCACGTGGATACTTCAGATTCCGCTCACGCTACCTCGTCCTCGCAGGCGGCTGCTGGCAGCAACCCGCTGCTGGACCCCCGCGACCTCCGCCTGCCCAGGATCGCGGATCCTTGCGTCATGGTGATGTTCGGCATCACCGGCGACCTGGCCCGCCACAAGCTGCTGCCGGCGATCTACGACCTGGCCAACCGTGGCCTGCTCTCTCCCTCCTTCTCACTGGTGGGAGTCGGACGGCGCGACTGGAGCGACGAGGACATGCGCGCCTACGTGCGTGGCAGCGTCGGGGCCCACGCCCGTACCCCCTGGCACGAGAGCATCTGGGAGCAGCTGGCCGAGGGGATGCGATTCGTGACCTTCTCCTCCTTCGAGGACGACGAGGCCTATGAGCGCCTGACCGGCGTGGTCGCCGAGCTGGACGCCAGCAGGGGCACCAGCGGCAACCGTGCCTTCTACCTGTCCATCCCGCCCGGCTGGTTCCCCGCCGTCACCCAGCGCGTGGCCGCCTCGGGACTGGTCGACGACGCCCCTGGCAGCTGGCGCCGTGTGGTGATCGAGAAGCCCTTCGGCCATGATCGGGACTCCGCGCGTGAGCTCGACTCCCTGGTGGGGCGGATCGTGCGTCCGGATGACGTCTTCCGGGTCGACCACTACCTGGGCAAAGAGACGGTGCAGAACATCCTGGCGCTGCGCTTCGCCAACACGATGTTCGAGCCGCTGTGGAACCAGGGCTACGTCGACCACGTCCAGATCACCATGGCCGAGGACATTGGCATCGGCTCGCGTGCCGGCTACTACGACACTATCGGCGCGGCACGCGACGTTATCCAGAACCACCTGCTCCAGCTGCTGGCCCTGACCGCGATGGAGGAGCCGAGCTCCATGGACGCCGCGGCCGTCCGGGCGGAGAAGGAGAAGGTGCTCGACTGCGTGCGCCTGACGCGCCACGGCGTGCTCGACCTGGACGCCACCACGGCCCGTGGCCGCTATGTCGGCGGTTTCCAGGGCGGTGTGGCCGTGCCTGGCTACACCGAGGAGCAGGGCGTGCCGCAGGACTCGACCACGGAGACCTTCGCCGCCATCCGCCTGGAGATCGCCAACAGGCGCTGGGCCGGTGTGCCCTTCTACCTCCGGGCGGGCAAGCGCCTAGCGCGGCGGGTCACGGAGGTCGCCGTCGTCTTCAAGCAGCCACCCTTCCTGCCCTTCGACCCCTCTGCCACGGCAGGGGTGGGGGCGAACACGATCGTGCTGAGGATCCAACCTGACGAGGGCATCACCATGCGCCTGGCCTCCAAGGTGCCGGGCACCCACATGGAGCTGCGCGACGTCCTGATGGACTTTGGTTACGGAGCCTCTTTCAACGAGGAGTCGCCGGAGGCCTACGAGCGTCTCATCCTGGACGCGCTGCTGGGCGACGCCCCGCTCTTCCCCCACCAGCGGGAGGTGGACCTGTCCTGGCGCATCCTGGACCCGGTGATCGAGCACTGGGCCGCGGCAGGGGTGCCTGACTCCTACCGTCCGGGCTCCTGGGGCCCGGACAGCGCCCATGACCTGCTCACCCGTGACGGCCGTACCTGGAGGCGTTCATGATCACCACCCTGACCGCGACGACGACCGACCGCATCGTCTCCGAGCTGCTTGCCGTCGAGGGCGGCTCCGGTAGCTCGCGTGTGCTCACCCTGGTCATCTCCACTGACGCCGTCGGCCTGGAGGAGGCCCTGGAGGCCGCGCACGGGGCCTCACGTGACCATCCCTGCCGCGTCATCGCCGTCGTCGCCCCGCCCGGGCGCGAGGACGCCTCTGGGCCGCGCTCACGAGACGGTCACGTCTCTGCCGAGCTGCCCGGCCACCTGGATGCCGAGATCCGGGTCGGCCACGACGCCGGGGCGGGCGAGACGCTGGTCCTGCGTCCGTGGGGAGAGGCCGCCGAGCACACCGACACCCTGGTGGTCCCCTTCCTGCTGCCCGACGTCCCTGTGGTCACCTGGTGGCCGACGACGATGCCGAGCTGCCCGGCGCAGGACCCCCTGGGCCAGCTCGCCGGCACGCGGATCACCAATACCCCGGCCCAACCTGATCCTGTGGCCGCCCTGGCAGCTCTGGCACCCGGATACACCCGCGGAGACATCGACCTGGCGTGGACGCGGATGACGCTGTGGCGGGCCATCGTGGCCGCCACGCTCGGCCCGGTGCTGCGCGATCACCAGGTCAGTCGCGTCGCGGTGGCGGGAGAGCCCTCCAACGCCTCCATGGCACTGATGATCCGGTGGCTGCGCCTGCAGGCCAGTGTCGAGGTCGAGCGGGTGGACGTGCCTGGCTTCTCTGGGATCTCCCAGGTTGCCGCCCACACGGAGGCCGGGACCTACCTCATCGAGCGCGCGGACCAGGAGCGGGTCCGGATCACCCGACCCGACGGCTCCGCGCCGCAGATCGTCACCATGCCCAGGCGTGAGCCTGTGACCACCATGAACGAGGAGCTGCGCCGGCTGACCCCGGATCTCGTCTTTGAAGAGGTGCTCGTGGCTTTCGCTGCTGATCACGGCTGCCACTGCCTGGGCCAGGAGACGGCGCAGGCCTCGCAGGCCTCGCAGTAGGGCACGGTCCCTCCCCCGGTCACCGCGCGGTGGCTCGTACACGCTCAAAAGCCTGTGCGGGCCACCGCGGCGTCGTTATCGTGGAGATATGAAGACGTTGCCACTGGGTACCTCTGACCTGACCGCCTCCAACATCGTCCTGGGCTGCATGCGCATCAGGGACAAGTCTGACGCCGAGATCCGCCAGCTCGTCTCCACGGCCCTGGAGGCCGGCATCACCATGTTCGACCACGCCGACATCTACGGTGGTGACCACGCTTGCGAGAAGAGGTTCTCCCAGGCGCTGGGATGGAGCCGCTCCGAGCGCGAGCAGGTGGTCCTGCAGACCAAGTGCGGTATCCGCGGAGGCTGGTTCGACTTCTCTGCCGAGCACATCATCACCAGCGTCGAGCGTTCGCTTACTGCGCTGGGAACTGACTATCTCGATGTCCTTCTCCTGCACCGGCCGGACGCCCTCGTTGAGCCCGAGGAGGTCGCCCAGGCCTTTGACGAGCTCCACGCCGCCGGCAAGGTGCGTCACTTCGGCGTCTCCAACCACACTCGCGGTCAGCTGGAGCTGCTGCGCGCCACGGTCCGTCAACCACTTCTGGTCAACCAGCTGCAGCTCTCCCTCACCCACGCTCCGATGATCGCTGAGGGCGTGGCCCTCAACATGCAGCACGACCAGGCCCTGTCCCGCACGGACGGGATCCTGGACTACTGCCGCCTGACGAGCACGACGATCCAGGCCTGGTCCCCCTTCCAGTCCGGCGACGGCACCGGCCCGTTCGTGGGCAACTCTAGCTACTACCTGCCGCTGAACGAGACGCTCAACCGCCTGGCGGCCGAGTACGGCGTCTCACCGGACACGATCGCGACGGCGTGGATCACGCGTCACCCGGCTGCGATGCAGGTGGTCGTGGGTACCACGAGTCCGCAGCGCGTGCGCGACGCCGTGGCAGGCAGCGAGCTGGCTCTCACCCGCGAGCAGTGGTACGAGGTCTTCCGCGCGGCCGGGTACGTCGTTCCCTGATCTCACCCGGCTCTGCCCCAGGCGGGCCGGTGGGTCGCCTGCCTGGCTATGGCTGGGGATGAGTGTCGGTGCCCCGGCCTAGCCTGGCCGCATGAACCGATCTCACCACGGCGCGGCGCGGCGCTCAGCGCCGCGACATGGGTGGCAGGCCGTCATGACGGCGGCCGCGCTCGCCGTCCTTGTCATGCTCGCTTGCGGCCTGGCGCCTGTGGCGCCGCTCGGCCCGGCCTACGCCGGGTCCACCGCCACGCAGAGCAAGGCAGGTACGCCCACGGCCTGGGATGAACGGGGTTCCCTCGTGCTGCCACCAGACCAGGCTCTGGCTGCCCTGGACCGGCTGCCGGCGGACTCACCGGCCGCCGTCTCCTGGGCGCAGGGAGGATCGCGCACCGGATGGTTCGGCGAGGCCTGGCAGGACGTGGACGGGGATGGGTGCGACACTCGTAACGAGGTCTTGGCCCGTGACCTGAGCGATGCCGACTTCTCGCGTGCCTCGGGGCTGCAGACGGCTGACCAGGGGCGGGGCGAGGGGGCGAGCGTCTGTCCTGACGCGACGGTGTGGACCGGAGTGCTGCACGATCCCTATACCGGCAAGGAGATTACCTTCCAGCGTGGACAGAACACCTCCGCCGCGGTCCAGATCGACCACGTGGTCCCTCTCAACTACCTCTACGCCCACGGCGCCTGGGCCTGGGACCAGCGCACCAGGCTCCTGGTAGCCAATGACCCCCTCAACCTCCTGGCGGTCGACGGCGAGGCCAACAGCGCCAAGGGTGCGTGCGGCCCCGCCACCTGCCCCGTGGGTACGAGTGAGACTGGTACCTGGACGACGGCGAGCGGCTCGGGCTGGTGGCCGCCGGATCCCGGGTTCCGCTGCGAGTACGCCCAGCGTTTCGTCTCCGTCCTGGCGGCCTACCGCCTTGGTGTGCCTGACGCCGACCGCCAGGCGCTGGCCGAGGTGCTGGGCAGCTGCACGCAGGCAGGCGATGGACAGGTCTCATGGCTCAAGCAGCTGTCAGGACTACGTCCTGGGGTGCTGGCGAGGGCCACTGCCCGTCCTCCCGTCGCCCTGCCACTGGGACTGGGACTGGCCCTGACAGGTGGAGCGCTCCTGCTGTGGCACCGGCGCCGTCGTTAGGATGCCGCCATGGCGAGCAAGGAGACCGTCCGGGCACAGGCACTGGCTGCGGCGGCCGAGTCCGGCGGACCCGCCTCGGCCAGGGTGGATGTGTGGCTGTGGGCGGTGCGCCAGTGCAAGACCCGTTCAGCTGCGACGGCAGCCTGCAAGGCCGGGCACGTACGGGTCAACGGGGAGCCTGTCAAGCCTGCCCAGCACGTCGTCGTCGGGGACGAGGTGCGCTACCGGGTGGACGGCTTTGACCGAATCCTCCTGGTCACTCAGATTCTTCTCAAGAGGGTCGGTGCTCCCGTAGCACGGCGTGCCTACGCCGACTTCTCCGCGCCACGTCCCTCTCCCCTGGACGCACCGGCCGCGATCATCCGCGACCGGGGTGCCGGCCGGCCCACGAAGAAGGAACGGCGCGCCCTGGATGCGCTGCGCGCGGGCGTGCCTGACGTGGACATCGAGCACATCCTCGACGTCGACTAAGACACCCCAGGAAGGATCACCATGTCCAAGCGCACTCGGGCCGCAGCCGTCTCCGCATTGGTACTCTCGGGGCTGGCCGGACTCGGCGCCGTTGGCGTGGTGGCCAGGCAACGGTTCCTGGCCGGGGACCTGGCTCGTGTCCAGCCAGGCTTGCGTGCGCCGCTGCTGGTTCTGGGCCGGGGTCAGGACGGTGAGCCGGGCACGGTGCGTCCCGGCAACCTCTTTCAGCGGGCCAGCAAGGCGCAGGAGCTGTTCACCCCTGCCGGGCTCGGCACCCGCCGCATGCTGAGCACACCGCAGGGTCCCGTCAGCGCATGGCTCTATGAGACTGCGCACCGGGCGGAGCAGGCTGGTAGCGGTGCGCTTGTGTGGATCCACGGCGGAGGGCTCGTGGGTGGGTCCCCCGCCCAGGACCACGCCCTGTGCTCTCGTTTGGCTACTGACCTGGGATGCCTCGTGGTCTGCGTCGACTACCGCCTGGCACCTCAGCACCCCTACCCCGCGGCCATCGACGACTGCTTCGGCGCCCTGGCCTGGCTGCATGAGAACGCCTCAGACCTTGGCGTTGATCCTGAGCGTCTTGCCGTGGGTGGTGCCAGCGCCGGGGGCGGCCTGGCCGCCTGCGTGGCCCAGCGTGCCAGGGACGCGGGAGTGCCGCTGGTCTTCCAGCTCCTCATCTACCCCATGCTCGATGACCGAACCGGTGCCGGAGGCCAGGAGGTCCCTGGCCGCGGCGAGTTTGTGTGGACCGCTCGCTCCAACGCGCAGGGCTGGCAGGCCTATCTGGGGCACCCCGCGGGCGAGGAGGAGACTCGGCCCTGGGCAGCGGCAGCCCGCTGTCAGGACCTTGCTGGTCTGCCGGCGGCCTGGATCGGCGTGGGAGACCTCGACCTCTTTCTTGACGAGGACCTGGATTACGCCCGCCGTCTGGAACAAAGCGACGTGCCGGTCACCGTCCACGTGGAGCCCGGGATGTACCACGGTGCGGACTTCTGCACCTGGTCGCCGCAGATGCGCGCCTTCCGTACCCAGGCCGTGGAGGCGCTGGGATCGGCGTTCAGGCCTCGGCCCTGAGCAGCTCCTCCAGGACGCGCAGGACTCCCTGCTCGGTGTTAGCCGGCGCCTGGAACCGGGCGGCAGCCAGCACGTCCGAGTGGGCGTTGGCCATAGCGAAGGTCATCTCCGCCTCGTCGAAGAGCTCGACGTCATTGAGGTAGTCCCCGAAGACAGCCGTCTGTGCCGGTGTGACGCCCAGACGCTGCTGGAGGATGGCCAGGGCCCGCCCCTTAGAGGCCTTCGCCGACATGAGGTCGGTCCAGTGCAGCCCTGAGACCACCGTCTGCAGCTGCGGGGCGGCAGCGGCCAGGTGGGGTGCGGACAGGCGCTCGGCGTCAACAAAGTCGTGGACCGCGACCTTGAGGACGTCGTCCAGGCTCAGCGCAGTCAGGTCCGCCACCACCTGGCGCGAGGCGTAGTAGGTGTCCACCTCCGCCAGAAAGCTCTCATCGGTGCGCTCGACGTAGGCGACCTGCGGGGTGGCCACGACTGCTCCGACGTCGAGCCCGTGGCCAGGGCCCGCCAGCTGACGGACAGTCTGGATGACCGTGACGGCCTGCTGGCGCGTGATCGTGTCGCGGAAAAGCTCGCGGTCGCCGTCGACGACGATCGTGCCGTTCTCGGCAATGATCGCGGTGTCCGCCACGAGCTCGCCGAGCGTGTGGCGCAGGTTGGCGAGCTGACGCCCCGAGGCCGGGCAGAAGACGATCCCGCGCTCGCGCAGACGAGCCACGACCTCAGCCAGGCCCGATGGCACCCGACCCTCGCCGTCGAGCAGCGTGCCGTCCATGTCGGTGACTACCAGGCGCAGGCGGGAGGCGTCTGCGGCCGGCGTGCCTGGACGCAAGGGAGTGATGACGGAGCGAGGGGTCGGGGCGTCAGCAGTGCGCATGGTGGGATCTTCTCAGATCCGCCAGCCTCCTTACGCCACCGGTGCCCGGTGCTACAGCTCCTCGTAGGTGGCCGGATCCTGGCCGGCTAGGCGGTGGCCACCATCGCCCAGCGCCGTGATCCGGCCGATCTCCTCAGGAGTCAGGCGCAGCGAGGCGGAGGCGAGGTTCTCCTCCTGGCGCGCCCGGGTGGAGGACTTTGGGATGGCGGTCACGCCGCGAGCCACGTGCCAGGCCAGGATCGCCTGGGCGGGGCTGGCCGAGTGCGCGGCGGCGACCTCGGCGACCACCGGGTTGCTCAGGATGTCCGACTTGCGCCCGAGCGGGCTCCACGCCTCCGTCGTGATACCGCGGGAGGCGTTGTAGGCGATCTGCTCGGTGTTGGGGAAGAACGGGTGGGACTCGATCTGGTTGACCTCAGGCAGCACGCCGGTCTCCCCCTCCAGGCCCTCAATGTGCTCGGGCAGGAAGTTCGAGACACCGATGTGGCGCACCAGACCACGTTCGCGAGCCTCGATGAGCGCCCTCCAGGTCTCCACGTACTTGTTCTGGGCGGGGTTGGGCCAGTGCAGGAGGTAGAGGTCGATGGCGCCGATCGGACGCATCCGCGAGACGGACTCCTCCACCGCCGCCAGGCCCTGCTCGTAGCCGTAGTACCGGCCGGGCACCTTGGAGGTCACCACGATCTCCTCGCGGCAGGCCAGGCCGGCCTCGACGGCGCCAGCCACGCCGTCAGCCACGCAGCCCTCGTTCTCGTAGGAGAAGGCTGAGTCGATGAGACGGTAGCCGACCTCGATGGCCGAGGTCACGGCCTGTGCCCCGGCGCGGCCACGCAGGTTGTAGGTTCCGAATCCAATGGCGGGCAGGGACAGGGGGCGGATGGCGTCACTCATACCTGCAGGTTACGTGTCATGGCCTCCACACGCTGGGGCTCGCCGCACACGAGGAGGTACTCCGTGTTGCGCGTGTGGCTGATCCGGCTGACCTTCTGGCCGTGAGGGTTGAAGACCCCGATGCGGGCGCCGTTGTAGCGCTGGGAGGCGAAGGAAAGCACCTCGACGGCGCCGCCGCGCACCTGGCACATCTCGCGCAGCTCCCCCAGGGGCACGAATCCCTCGTTAGAGAAGGACAGGATGAGGACCTCGGCACGCACGGTGGCGATCAGCTCAGCCAGGGCCTGGGGCATCTGACGCCGCTTGTTGAACACCGACTTCGTGGCCTCATCGCGGCAGTCCAGCCTCTTGCAGGCCACGCCGTAGTACTCCGGGGCGTCCCAGCGCACCAGGGTCTCCCACACGTGGTAGTTCGTGTAGTAGCGGTGCTGGTTGTAAGGCGGGTCGAGGTAGGCCACGTCGACCGGGTCGAGGCTGTCAACGACGTCGAGCACGTCAGCGCGCAGGGCTCGGCCGGTACCCGGCACCAGCGGCGGTGCCTTGAGGGTCAGTGGCCTGAACGAGCGCGGGGCCCACTCCTTGAGGTAGGCCATCTGGACCCCCACGGTGGAGTCGACGGCGTCAGCCGCCTCGATCAGGCTGGTCAGGAGGACCGGGTAGAGCCAGGTGCCCGCGTAGTCGGTCTCGATCGCCTGGCGGACGGCGTCGATCCGCATGGCGTTGGCGCGCTGGAAGTATCGCGCGGCCTCGCTGAAGGTGCGGGTGATGTAGCCGCGCACGCCCGGCAGGGCGTTGAGGCGGGCCAGCGCCTGCTTCAGCTCAGCGTGATCGGCGGGGGTGAGTGCCTGGGCGTCGAGCTCGACGTAGGTACGGGCGAAGACCTCGGAGTAGGAGGCGATGTCGACGGCGGTGGTCGCGATCCCCTGACGGCACATCTCCTGGGCCACGCGGGTGGTGCCGGTGAACAGGTCCAGCCCCGTCGTGGCGCCCGAGGTGGCAAATATCCGACCCAGCACGGGCACGAGCAGGCGCTTGGAGCCGAGGTACTTGATCATGACCGCCCTCCCTGCCTGCGCCGTGACTGCCGAGACCCGCTCTCAGCCACCGTTCGTACCTGCCGCATGGTACTTGGCGCCGGCCAGGCTGCCAGATCGCGGGCCGCACGAACGGTGCGACGCGTATCGGGTGCCGCCGCCCTCAGTATGCAAACGCCATTGCGCAAATGGTATTGCAGACCTACTCTTGTTGTCATGAACAACGACGAGCAGCCCGCGTCAACCCCTCCGCTGACCTCCTCTCCCGCCCAGGAGCGGCGTTCTGCGCTACACCACAACCGGGACTACCTGGCCTGGTTCCTCGCTGACACCTCCTCCCAGCTGGGCAGGTCGATCCAGGCCTTCGCCATGCTGCTCATCGGCTACGCCGTCACTGGCTCCGTGGTCCAGGCAGGCCTGGTGTCCACGGTGTCCACCGTCGCCAGCCTCGTCCTGACCCTGCCGGGCGGCGTGCTCGTGGACCGATGGGACCGCAGGCTCAGCCTCACCGTCTCCGGCCTGGCTCGCGCCACCATCTTTGGTGCCGCGGCGGCGGCATGGTGGTGCGCAGGGCTCTCAGCGTCCCTGCTCTACGCCGTCGCCGCGGTCTCTGGCGCCCTGACGGGTCTGTTCTCCACCGCCTCTGACGCCGCCCTGAAGTCAGTGGTCCCGACCGAGGACCTGCCCAGGGCCGTGTCGGCCAACCAGGGCCGGGACGCCGCGATCAACCTCCTGGGAGCTCCTGTCTCCGGACTCCTCATCAATATCTCTTACGGCCTGCCCCTGCTTGCCGGGGCACTGTGCCCTCTGCTCCAGGCGGTCGCCACGCGGCTGATCCGCGCGGACCTGCGGCCTCGGCCTGAGCAGTCGCAGGATCCGGGGACCGGCTCCGACCCCTCCCCTTCCGGCCGGGTCTCCGTCATCGCTGACCTCCTGGACGGCTTCGCCGTCTTCCGTCAGATCGAGGTCCTTCCGAGGATCGTCGCGGCCCTGGTCCTGGTCAATACCGGCATCCAGGCCCTCATGGTCGGCATCACGCTCACCCTCCAGTCCTCCGGGACGCCCGCCTGGCAGATCGGCCTGCTCGACGGCGCGGTCGGGGTCGGCATGCTCGCTGGTGCGACCTTTGCCGGTCCTCTCGTTACCCGCGCGCCGAGCGGCCGGCTCATCATCACAGGCTTTCTGTTTATCGCGGTCTTCCTCGTCCCCCTGGCCTTCGCCCAGGACGTGCCCGTCATGCTCGGGCTCCTGGCGGTGGTGGGACTGGCCCTGCCGGTGGTCAACGGTGCGCTCGGCGGCTACATGCAGGCCCAGATTCCTGACGCCTTGCAGGGCCGGGCCCTGTCAGCGATCGGCCTGGTCATCTCGTGTGCGCCGGCCCTCATGCCGGCGGCGGTCGGGGTCGGACTGACGCAGCTGGGCTCGGCCACCACGCTCGCGCTGACCTGCGTGCTCTTCCCGGCAGCGGCTGGCGTCCTGGCCTCAAGCAGGTCGATTCGCGAGCTGCCTCGGCCGGACCGGTGGGTAGCAGCAGTGTCTCGCACCGTGGTGCCACCTCAGGCAGGTGACGCATACGATGAGGCCCGCAGGGTGCACTGAGCACCGACGTCGGAGCACGGGGAGGACGGGCTGTGAGCACAGGTGCGCACCAGGGTGGTGCCGATCAGTCCCACACCGCCGCGTGGAGCGAGCCGGTTCCCGTGCCGGCCGAGGAGGCAGCCAGGCTGCTCACCCTCCTCACCCACCCCATCCGCTCCAAGATCCTGCGCACCATGGTGCACGGAGAGCCGATGCGGGTCTCCGACGTCGCCCAGGCGGTCGGCGAGCCGGCGAACTCGGTGTCCTACCACATGAGGGCCCTGGAGAAGGCCGGTGTCGCGCAGCGCCACGTGCCTATCGAGGGCGGCGACGGCCGCGAGACCTGGTGGGTGATCCCGGACTGGACGGGGCTGTCCTTCGACCCGGCCTCGATCCGGCAGCTTCCCGGTGGCGAGGCCGTGGTGGCGCAGTTCGAGCAGGCCGAGGCGGCACAGATCCTGGAGCTGTTCTCCGTGGCACGGCTGGAGGCTACTGAGGCGCTGGGGCTGCCCGGCCTGCGGGCGGACGGCCCCTTGCGGCTGACGCGCGAGGAGGCCCAGGCCTTCCAGGAGGGCGTGACCGCGCTCATCTCTCGGGCGATCGAGGCCTCCCGGCGCCACTCGCGGGCAGGGGACGACGACGGCGAGCGGGTGTACGCCTACGACTACCGGGTCGCCCTGCTCGCCGCAGTGGACCAGCCTGACGCCCCTTCCGCCGGCTCGGCGTCCTAGGCCTGGAGCCCATGCGCTGCTGCACTCAGGAGTCCGGGTGCAGCGAGGTGTCGGCGTCGGTCACGCGCCAGGAGTGGAATCGGACCGTGAGCCCGGCGCGGGTCGGCGCGCAGACAAGGGGCCCTGCGGCGACGTCGTCAGCCCGTTCGAGGGGGAAGACGCGCAGCAGCCGCAGCGGCTGCCCAACCACGCCACCACGGATCGTGACGGCGTCGTCGGTCCAGCTGGCACGGATACGGACGCGCTGACCGAGCCACTGCGGCACCTGGGCCAGAGACCAGTCAGAGCAGCCGTTGGTGACGACGGCGCCAGCGCTGAGCACGCCGTCGGCGTACTCCGTGGCGGCCTTGACCCAGCGTGAGGGCGAGCGGTGGATGAACAGGCCAGCCTGGTCGAACTGCTCCGAGAAAGCCGCGGTGTACTCGACCTCAACGGCCGTGCCGTACTCAAAGGGCGCCAGCAGACCGTGCTCCGAGGCATGGATGAAGCCGTACGAGGTGGTCCGCCAAGCATCCGAGCCCTCGACGGCGGTAACCAGCAGGTCCTCCCCCTCACGGCGCACCTCAGCCGGCTCATGGGTCCAGGTGCCCGCGCCCCATCGCACGTCCATGTCAGTCCTCCCGCCTGCGTGTACGACGAAGCCCGGTACCACTTTCCGCGTGATACCGGGCTTTTCGTCGGGCTGGCGGGATTTGAACCCACGACCCCTTGACCCCCAGTCAAGTGCGCTACCAAGCTGCGCCACAGCCCGTGACCTCACGGACCAGGTCCGCTCGGAACGAGTAGAACCTTAGCCCATGACGGCCTCGCACGAAAAATCCTGACACGGTGACCCCGCTCACCGCATCCCGGCGCTGGCCAGGACGCTAGCGCCGGCTACTCCCCCGCGTGCCAGGCCGCCATCCCGCCCGCCACATTGGTGAGATCTCCGGTGTAGCCGGCCTGCCGGAGCACCTGGATCGCGCGCGCCGAGCGAATGCCCTTGGCACACAGCACGAGGGTCGGCCGCGCCGGCTCAAGCTCGCCCATCCTGCCCGTCACCTCCGCCAACGGGATGTGCAGCGCGCCAGGGAAGGGATCGAGAGCCACCTCGACCGGCTCACGCACGTCAAGGACGGTGAGGTCACGGCCAACGATCTCACCCTCGGCCAGGCGCGCGCGCAGCCGCGACGCGGTGATCTGCTCACCCGCAGACCCCTCCCCCACGATGCTGGGCTGGGCCCCAGTGCCAGGAAGCCCGCAGAAGGCCTCGTAGTCGATCAGCTCGCGCACGCTCGGGTTCTCGCCGCACACCGGACAACCGGGGTTCTTGCGCAGTGGCAGCTGCGCCGTCGTCGCCTGCCAGGCGTTGACCATGAGCATCCGGCCGATGAGGGGGCGCGCCCCTCCCACGATGAGCTTGATCGCCTCGGTCGCCTGCATCGTGCCGATGATGCCCGGCATGACGCCCAGTACCCCGCCCTCGGCGCAGGACGGGACGGAACCGGGGTCGGGCGGCACGGGATGCACGCAGCGGTAGCACGGGCCCTGGCGGGCGTCGAAGACGCTGACCTGCCCGTCAGAACGGAAGACGGCTCCGTGGACGAGCGGCAGCCCCAGCATGACGCAGGCGTCGTTGACGAGGTAGCGCGTGGGGAAGTTGTCTGTGCCGTCCACCACGACGTCCCATCCACGCATGATCTCCAGGGCGTTGTCGCTGCGCAGCAGCGCCCTGTAGGTGACGACCTCGACGTCGGGGTTGAGTGCCTGGACGGCCTGGCGTGCCGACTCGGTCTTGTCCTGGCCCACCCCGGCGGTGGTGTACAGCACCTGGCGCTGGAGGTTGCTCAGCTCGACGACGTCGTCATCCACGATCCCGAGCCGTCCCACCCCGGCTGCGGCGAGGTACAGCGCTGCCGGGGAGGCGAGGGCACCGGCACCGATGAGCAGGACCCGGGCAGCGCGAATGCGCTGCTGGCCCACCACCCCGACCTCAGGAACCAGAGCGTTGCGCGAGTATCGGAGCCTGTCCTCAGCCGTGAGCGGCCGCAGCCGACCATCGGGGATGACGGACTCCCCGAGGTCGGCTGCGGTACGGCCTACGGCCGCGGCGGACTGTGCCTGGGCCCTCACGCGTCGCGTCGCTCGGCGCGGTAGCGGGCAATGAGCTGGCGCGTCGAGGCGTCCTGGGCCGACAAGGCCTGCTCGTCACCGCCCACGGCCGGTGCGATCTCGAGGGCGAGCTTCTTGCCCAGCTCCACGCCCCACTGGTCGAAGGAGTCAATGCCCCACACGATGCCCTCGGTGAAGGTGATGTGCTCGTACAGGGCGATGAGCTGGCCCACCACCGAGGGGGTGAGCGCCGGGGCGAGGATCGACGTCGTCGGACGGTTCCCGGCGAAGACGCGGGCCGGCACGATGGCCTCGGGCGTGCCCTCAGCGCGGACCTCCTCGGCCGTCTTGCCAAAGGCGAGCGCGGCAGTCTGGGCCAGGTAGTTGGCCAGGAACAGCTCGTGGACGTCCTTGTCCCCGTCCTTGGTGGGGTGGGCGGGGTTGGCCACGGCGATGAAGTCAGCCGGGATGAGCTCGGTGCCCTGGTGGATGAGCTGGTAGAAGGCGTGCTGGCCGTTGGTGCCCGGCTCTCCCCAGAAGACCTCGCCGGTCTCGGTGGTCACGGGGCTGCCGTCCCAGCGCACGGACTTGCCGTTGGACTCCATGGTCAGCTGCTGGAGGTAGGCCGGGAAGCGGTGGAGGTACTGGGCGTAGGGCAGCACGGCGTGCGTGGCGGCCTTGAAGAAGTTGCGGTACCACACGTTGAGCAGGCCCATGAGCATGGGGACGTTCTCGGCCGGGGCCTTGGTGGCGAAGTGCTCGTCCACAGTGTGGAAGCCGTCCAGGAACTCGGCAAAGGCCTCGGGGCCCACAGTCACGGCCAGGACCGTGCCGACGGCGGAGTCCACGGAGTAGCGCCCGCCCACCCAGCTCCAGAAGCCGAAGGCGTTGACCGGGTCGATGCCGAAGGCCTCAACCTTCTCCAGCGCCGTGGACACGGCCACGAAGTGCTTGGCGATGGCGCCCTCGGTCGGCACGCCCTTGGCCTGGAGGGCGCCAAGGAACCAGTCGCGGGCCATGCGGGCGTTGGTGAGGGTCTCCAGGGTCGTGAAGGTCTTGGAGGCGATGATGAACAGCGTCGTCTCCGGGTCGAGGTCCTTGACCTTCTCGGCGCAGTCGTTGGGGTCGATGTTGGAGATGAAGCGGGCGCTCAGCCCCTCCTGGACGTAAGGCTTGAGAGCCTCGTAGACCATCACCGGGCCCAGGTCCGAGCCACCGATGCCGATGTTGACCACCGTCTCGATGCGCTTGCCGGTCACTCCGGTCCACTCCCCCGAGCGCACCCGGCGGGCGAAGGCGTAGATCTTCTCCAGCGTCGCGTGGACGTCGGCAACCACGTCCTGACCGTCCACGGTCAGTGAGTCGGTCGCCGGTCGGCGCAGGGCCGTGTGCAGGACCGCGCGGTCCTCGGTGACGTTGATGTGCTCGCCGGCGTACATGGCGTCACGGCGACCGGGCACGTCCACCTGCTCCGCCAGCGCCACGAGGGCGTCACGGACCTCGTCGGTCAGGAGATTCTTGGACAGGTCGACGAAGAGGTCGCCGAGCTCGTAGGACAGGCGCTCAGCGCGGTCAGGGTCGGAGTCGAACCAGCTGCGCAGGTCGGGCTCCAGCTCCTGGTGCAGCTGAGTGAGGGTCGCCCAGGCGGGCGTGGTCGTGGCATCAACAGGCTTGAGCATGGCCCCAGTCTAGGGCTCGACGGCGCCTGCCTCACCTCTGCCCTGTGGCCGGCGGGCCGTCAGCGGCGCTGACGCTTCTCGCGCACCCGCACCCCGATCTGGATCGGCGAGCCGACGAAGCCGAACTCCTCACGTAGGCGTCGCTCGATGAAACGCCGGTAGCCGGCGTCAAGGAATCCGGTGGTGAAGATCACGATGCGCGGTGGCGCGGTCTGCACCTGGGTGGCGAAGAGGATACGCGGCTGCTTGCCCCCGCGCAGCGGGTGGGGCGTGGCCGCCTGGAGCTCTCCGAGGAAGGCGTTGAGACGACCGGTGGGGATGCGGGTGGTCCAGCCCTCCAGGGCCGCGTCCAGGGCGCGCACGAGCCGGTTGGTGTGCCAGCCGGTGCGGGCGGCGAGGTTGATGTGGGGAGCCCAGGCCACGTGCGCCAGGTCGTGCTCGGTCTCCCAGGTGAGCATCTTCTGACGCTCCTCATCCACCAGGTCCCACTTGTTGTTGACCAGCACCAGAGCGCGTCCGGCGTCGACCACCTGCTGGATGACGCGCACGTCCTGCTCGCTGACGCTCTCCGAGGCGTCCAGGAGCACGACGGCGACCTCGGCCTTCTCAATCGCGCCCTGGGTACGCAGCACGGCGTAGTAGTCCGCGCCCCGCGACTGCTTGACGCGACGACGGATGCCGGCGGTGTCGATGAACAGCCACTGGCGCCCGTCCAGCTCGATGACCTCGTCAACAGGGTCTCGGGTGGTGCCGGCCAGCTCGTTGACCACGACGCGCTGGGAGCCGGCGATGGAGTTGAGCAGGCTCGACTTGCCGACGTTGGGACGGCCCACCAGGGCCACCCGGTTGAGGCTGCCGTGCTCGGGCGAGGGTCCGGCGACGGAGGAGACCTCCGGCAGGATCGCCATGGCGGCGTCAAGCACCTCACCTGAGCCACGCCCGTGGAGGGCGGAGACGGGGTAGGGCTCGCCCAGGCCCAGGTTCCACAGCGCCGCGGCGTCGCCCTCCTGGGCGGCGGAGTCGACCTTGTTGGCGGCCAGGACAACCGGCTTGCCCGAGCGGCGCAGCATCTTGACCACGCTGGCGTCGGTGGCCGTGATGCCGACCTGCGCGTCGACGACGAGGATGACGGCGTCAGCCAGCTCGACGGCGACCTCAGCCTGCGTGGCCACGGCCTGGTCGAGCCCCTTGACGTCCAGCTCCCAGCCGCCGGTGTCCACGATCGTGAAGCGGCGTCCAGCCCACTCCGCCGGGTAGGACACTCGGTCACGGGTCACGCCCGGGGTGTCCTGGACGACGGCGACGCGGCGGCCGAGCACGCGGTTGACGAGCGTGGACTTGCCGACGTTGGGACGACCCACGACGGCGAGCACCGGCAGCCCGGCATCGAGCCCGCCGTCGGCCTCAGGCACCTCTTGCGCCTCCAGCAGCGCCCGGTCCTCCTCGTCCAGCTCGTAGTCCTCCAGCCCGGCACGCAGCGCCGCGGCCCGCAGGTCCTCCTCAGCGTCCCTGGCCGCAGCCTCGTCCAGGGCCTGCTCAATGAGGTCGACCACGTGCTCCACGGACTGCTCAAGCGTCATGTCGCTGGTGTCGACCAGCGTCACGCCCTCGGGCGCGGTGAGGAACTGGGAGACGGTGGCATCGTCGCGGTCGCGGCGCACCACCTGGTCCCGCAGAGCCGCGGCGTCCACCACCTTGCCGGCCGCCTCCAGGTCTGCGGCCCGGCGAGCCAGACGCGCCTCCTCGCTGGCGGTCACCAGCAGACGGACCTGCGCCTGCGGAGCAATGACGGTCGTGACGTCACGACCCTCGGCCACGATCCCGGCGCCGCCGGAGAAGGAGGAAGCGTCGCCGAGGGACTCGGCGTGGATGATCTCGCGCTGGAGGCGCGCCAGCTCGGCGCGCACGGACAGGTTGGTCGCCACGGTGGAGACCACCTGCGAGATATGCGGCTCGCGAATCGCCTGGCTGATGTCCACCCCGTCGCACACGACGGTGGGAGCCTGCGGGTCAAGGCCCATATCCAGGGGCATCGTCTCCACAGCAGCGGTCACCGCCTCAGGATCAGCCAGGTCCACGCCGCTGCGCTCACACCACCAGGCAGCAGCGCGGTACATGGCGCCGGTGTCCAGGTACGCCAGCCCCAGATGGGCAGCCACGCGCTTGGAGACGGTCGACTTACCCGACCCGCTCGGTCCGTCGATAGCGACGACGATTCCCATCCCTGCCTCCTTCACCCCGCCCGGCGCTGCAGGCCTGGGCGGTTGCGGTCATAGTCCGGAGCAAGACTGCCACGAAGGCGTGGCTAGAGCCGAACGACCCGCCAGCCGCCCTCCTCCAGGGTCTCCTCCAGCGGCTGTGCTGCCGCAGGCGAGACGGAGAGCATGGCGATACCGGCTGACTGTCCGGCCGAGTGCTCCATGGCGAAGTCCTCGATATTGACTCCGGCGGCGCCGACGTCGGAGAAGAGCCTGCCGAGCGACCCGGCGGTATCGGGAACGAGGACCTGGACCTCGGCGTAGCGCCGCGGCGCTCCGCCGTGCTTGCCAGGGATCCGCGCCTGGCCGGTGTTCCCTCGTCCCATGACGTCCGTGATGGCGCCCACGGCGCCCGGAGCGATGGTCTGCGCCCGCCCAGCGGCGGTGTAGTCGGGCGAGGCCGGGTCGACGGCGGCTGGAGCGATCCCGCCGATGAGCGTGTCCAGGTCCTCGCGCAGTGCCCGCAGAAGCCCCACGACGGGCCCGGCGTTGCCCACGAGGATGGCTGACCACAGCCGGGGGTCGGAGGCGGCGATGCGCGTGGTGTCGCGCAGTCCCTGCCCGGCCAGTGCCAGCGCCGACTCAGGTAGCTCCTCCAGTCGGGCGGCCAGCAGGGAGGAGACCAGCTGAGGCACGTGACTGACCGCGGCGACAGCCTCGTCATGCTCCGCCGCCGCCATGCGCAGCGGGGTCGCACCGACGTCGACGGCGAGGTTGCGCACGACGAGCTCGGCCTGGGGCGTGGCACCATCGGGCACGATGACCCAGGGACGGCCCACGAAGAGGTCGCAGTCCGCGGCGCCTGCTCCCGAGCGCTCGCGCCCGGCCATGGGGTGACTGCCCACGTAGCGGCGCACCTCCTGCCCGGCGTGCGCGCGGACCTCAGCCACCACCCGCTGCTTGACGCTGGCGACGTCGGTGACCACGGCCTCGGGGAAGGCCGACAGCTGCGCGAGTACCACGCTGGCAGCGACGTCGGGCGGCGTAGCCACGACGACGAGCTGGGGCGCCTCATCGCCGTCGCTACGCACACGGCCGGCACTCATGTCCCGGGCCAGCGCGAGCGAGGTGGGGCTCGTGTCAGACAGCTGGACCGCGACCCCGGAGGCGGACAGTGCCAGGGCGAGCGAGGTGCCCAGCAGCCCTGTGCCCACCACGAGCACGGGCCCCTGCGTGGCGACCGTGCCGTGAGGGTTGGTCGGTGGCGTCGTCGGTGCGCTGCTCATAGCCCGACCTCCTGCTGGAGGGCCGTGATCTCCTCGCCGGTCAGCCGTCGCATCTGCCCGGGGCGCAGGCCCCCGATGCCCAGCGGTCCGAGCTTCGTGCGGGCCAGACGCGTCACCGGGTGGCCGACGGCGTCCAGCATGCGGCGCACGATCCGGTTCTTGCCCGAGTGCAGCGTGATCTCCACGATCGAACCGGAGGGGCCGGCGTCCTTGACCACGACACGGTCAGCCTGGGCCAGGCCGTCGTCCAGCTCGATACCACGCCTCAGCTTGCGCGGCACCCAGCCCTCCACCTGGCCCTCGACGATGGCGACGTAGGTCTTGGAGATCTCGAAGCTGGGATGCATGAGGCGGTGGGCCAGGTCGCCGTCATTCGACAGCAGCAGCAGGCCCTCGGTCTCGGTGTCGAGCCGGCCGACGTGGACCAGGCGGACGGACTCGGGGTGCTCGAGCTCTGTGCGGTGCTCACTGATGAACTGCTCAGCCAGGTCCGCCACCGTGGGGCGGCCCTGAGGATCCTCCATCGTCGTCACCACACCGGCGGGCTTGTGGAGCAGGACCGTGATGACGTCGGGGTCGGTCAGCACCCGCGAACCGTCCACGCGGATCTCCTGGCGGCTGGGGTCCACACGCACACCAGGCTCAGTGACCACGACGCCGTCCACGCTCACGCGCCCGGCCGCAATGATCTCCTCGCACGCACGGCGCGAGGCCACGCCTGCGTGGGCCAGCACCTTCTGCAGGCGCTCGCCGGTGGCCACGTACGGGTCGTCGGCTCCCCCACGTCCGGCTCGCTCGCGCTCGGCCACGAGCCGGGCCTCCTCGTCCTCGTCGAGGGCCTCAGCGTCGAAGGCCGCCAGGAGCTCAGCATCCTCCTCCTCGTCCAGCTCCTCGACGTCGTCGGCGTCATAGAACTCCTCGCCGCCCAGCTCGCCCAGCGGCACCTGTACGGCGGGGTAGGTCTCGTGGCTCATCGGTTGCTCCTCTCGGCAGCCTCGTCCTCGATCTCGGCCAGGGCGGTGGTGTCTGGAAGGTAGGGGGCCAGGGGTGCCAGCTCGTCGAGGGAGTCGATACCCAGGTACTCCAGGAACTGCGTGGTGGTGCGGTACAGCAGGGCCCCGGAGGGCTCGGAGCCGGCCTCCTCGATGAGACCGCGCGCGTGCAGCGTGCGCACCACGCCGTCGACGTTAACCCCTCGGATCGCGGCTACCCGACCGCGCGTGACGGGTTGGCGGTAGGCAATGACGGCCAGGGTCTCCAGCGCGGCCTGGGAGAGCCGAGAGGTGGCCCCGCCGATGACGAAGCGCTGGACGAGGTCGTCAAACTGCGCGGCTGAGGCCAGCCGCCAGCCCCCGGCGCCCCGGCGCACGACGAAGCCGCGTGCGGGCAGACCCACCTGCTCACCGGCGTACTCGCGAGCCAAGGAGTCAAGGACCGCCTCAGCCTGCGCCTCCTCCACGCCAAGCACCTGCGCCAGACCCGCGGCGGTGACCGGCTCATCGGCCACGATGAGGATCGCCTCGGTGGCCGCGCGCAGCTGGGGCTGTGGTACGGCGGAGATCTCGCCCTGGTGGGCGCCCGGTGCGCTCATGCGAACTCCTCCTCAACGTCTGTGGCCATGATGCCAGCCAAGGAGCCTGACTCGCCGGTCCAGGTCACGGTGATCTCCTCCATCGCCTCGTGCTGGGCCAGGTCCACGCTGCCCTCGCGGTGGAGGATGAGCAGGGCGAGGAAGCGGGCGACGACGACGGCCGTGCGGTCAGTGTCCTGGGTCAGCTCGGTGAAGGTCAGGCGGCCGTGGACCCGCAGCCGTAGGGCGATGAGGTTCATCTGCTCACCCACCGGCACCCGCTCGTGCAGGTGGACGGTCTGGACACCGGGATCGGCCGGTCGGGAGAAGGCCGCGGCAGCCAGGCGCGCCAGGTCCTGCGGGCTCAGGGAGCCCACGAGCCGGGGCAGGAGCGCCGCCAGCTGCGGCGGCAGGCCGACCACCCGTGGGTGGCAGCGCGCCACCTGCTCAGCCTGGACACGGAAGGCCGCAGCCGCCTCCTTGTAGGCGCGGTACTGCAGCAGGCGGGCGAAGAGCAGGTCCCGGGCCTCCAGGAGCTCCAGGTCCTCGCTGTCAGGCTCGTCCCCCTCGTGCGGAAGGAGCCGGTAGGCCTTGAGCGCCAGCAGCGTGGAGGCGACCACGAGGAACTCACTGGCGTGCCCCAAGTCCCAGTCGCTGCGCATATGGGCGATGAACTCGTCCGTCACCTCGGCCAGCGCCAGCTCAGTGACGTCCAGGCGCTTACGGGCGATGAGGGTGAGCAGGAGGTCAAAGGGCCCCTCGAACTGGGGCAGGGCGACGTTGAAGCCGGGCACGCGGGCCGGAGCGGAGGCCTCGCCGCCCACCGCCTCCTTGCCGGCGGGTGCGGGCCAGCCGCCACCCTGGTGCTCAGGCGACATCGCCCCGGGCGATGACCTCTCGTGCCAGTCGCCGGTAGGCCTCCGCCCCGGCGTGGGTGGGAGCGTAGCTCGTGATCGGCTCAGCGGCGACGGAGGCGTCGGGGAACTTGATGGTGCGCCGGATCTGGGTGTCGAAGAGCTGGTCCCCGAAGGCCTCGACCAGACGCTCGAGCACCTCACGCGAGTGCAGGGTGCGCGGGTCGACCATCGTGGCCAGGATCCCGTCGACCTGGAGACGCGGGTTGAGGCGGTCACGGACCCGGTCGACGGTCTCAATGAGCAGCGCCACCCCGCGCAGGGCGAAGAACTCGGTCTCCAGCGGGATGATGACGCCGTGGGACGCGGTCAGCGCGTTGATCGTCAGCAGGCCGAGCGAGGGCTGGCAGTCCACGAGGATGACGTCGTACTCGTCGAGGACCGGGCGCAGCACGCGAGCCAGCGCCTGCTCACGCGCCACCTCGCCGACCAGCTGGACCTCAGCCGCCGACAGGTCGATATTGGCCGGGACGATGTCCAGGCCCGGGGTCGAGGTGTGGTGGATGACCGGGCGCACGTCCGGGCGGGCGGCCACGAGCAGGTCGTAGATCGTCGTGTCCAGCTCATGGGCGTTGATCCCCAGTCCCGCGCTGGCCGCGCCCTGGGGGTCGAAGTCGACGATGAGGACCCGGCGACCGTACTCGGCCAGCGCGGCACCGAGGTTGATGGTCGTCGTCGTCTTGCCGACGCCGCCCTTCTGGTTGCACATCGAGATGACGCGGGCCGGCCCGTGCGTGGTCAGCGGTGCCGGCTGCGCAAAGACCTTGTCCTCAGCCTGCGGGGTCTCAGGCAGGTCGATAAGCCCGGGCTGGCTGCGCTGTCCGTGTCGCTGGTCGGAGTCACTCACGGGGCACACCTTATCCGAGATCAGCCGCGGGCACGGGGGTGGCTCGTGGCATAGACCTCACGCAGGTGCTCCACCGTGACCTTGGTGTAGATCTGTGTGGTGGTCACCGAGGCGTGGCCGAGCATCTCCTGGACCACCCGCACATCGGCGCCGCCGGCCAGAAGGTGCGTGGCGAAGGAATGGCGCAGCGTGTGCGGCGAGACGTGCTTGTCAGCTCCCAGGCCCGCCCGCGCGCTGGCCTGGCGCAGTACGCCCCAGGCGGACTGGCGCGAGAGGGGGCGTCCAAGGGTGTTGAGGAAGACCTCCGGCACGCCCCGGCCCTTGGCCGCCAGGACGGGCCGTGCCTGGACGAGGTAGGCGTCCAGCGCGTCCCAGGCATACTGGCCCACCGGCACGATGCGTTCCTTGCGGCCCTTGCCAAACAGCCGGATGCAGCCTGACTCCCGGTCGAGGTCATCGATGACCAGGCCGACCGCCTCGGAGATACGCGCCCCCGTGGCGTAGAGCAGCTCCAGCAGCGCCCGGTCCCTCAGGCTGCGGGGTGAGTCATCAGTGCTGGCGGCCTCCAGCAGCGCCTGGACCTCCTCGACTGACAGGGCCTTGGGCAGGCGCCGGCCCACCTGCGGAGGATGGACCGCGGCCGACGGGTCGACGTCGGTGTTGCCCTCATCGAGCAGGAACTTGTGCCAGCCGCGCACCGCCGTCACCGTCCGGGAGGCCGACGACGCAGCGAGAGCCCGGCCGCCGTCGTCACCGGTGCGAATCGCCTCCAGGAAGGCGGCTACGTCCGCCTCCGTGACGGCTGCGAGATCCTGGACTCCCCGCGCGAGCAGGAAGCGGCAGTAGCGCGTGAGGTCACGCTCGTAGGCCGCCAGCGTGTTGGGGCTCAGCCCACGCTCGACGCGCAGGTGGGCCAGGTAGCCACGACGCGCCCGCTCCAGCGCAACCGGCAGCTCAGCCGAACTTGACAACGAGCCCCAGGCCCACGATCGCCAGGGCCCACACGATCGCCACGCCGACGGTGATGCGGTTGAGGTTACGCTCAGCCACACCGGAGGTGCCGGCGGAGGAGGTGATGCCACCGCCGAACATATCCGACAGGCCACCTCCCTTGCCCTTGTGCATGAGGATGGTCATGATGAGGAAGAAGCTGGAGAGAACGAGGAGCACCTCGAGAGCAATCTTCAGGATGTCCATGCGTCTTTCCTTCGCTGTGTGTGGGCCGTGCCGGGCGGTCAGGAACCGCGCCAGTGCCTGACCATACCTGATGAACGGGCCGAGGCCCTGTCACCTTCCTCAGAAGATGACAGGGCCTCGGTCACTCTCGGTGTGAGGTAGACCTCGCCACGGGGCCGGCTCAGGCGTAGAAGCTCGCCATGGCGGCGAAGGAGTCGGCCTTGAGCGAGGCGCCACCGACGAGCGCGCCGTCGACGTCGGCCTGGGCCATGAGCTCCTTGATGTTGCCCGGCTTGGCCGAGCCACCGTAGAGCACGCGCGTGGCCTCAGCGGTCGCGTCACCGTAGTCGGCGCGCAGAGCCTGACGGATAGCGCCGCAGACCTCCTGGGCGTCCTCGGCGGTCGCGGTCTCGCCGGTGCCGATGGCCCAGATGGGCTCGTAGGCGATGACGATCTTGGCGACGTCCTCAGCGCTCCAGCCCTCCAGGGCGGCACGGATCTGGCCGAGCACGAACTCGACGTGGGTGCCAGCCTTGCGGATCTCCAGAGCCTCGCCGCAGCACAGGATCGGGGTCATGCCGGCATCGAGCACCTTGCGAGCCTTGGCGCCCACCAGGGCGTCGGACTCGTTGTGGTACTCGCGGCGCTCGGAGTGGCCCATGACCACGTAGCTGCAGCCCAGCTTGGTGAGCATGGCGGTGGAGATCTCACCGGTGTAGGCGCCGTTGTCATGGATGGACACGTCCTGAGCGCCGTACGTGATGTCCAGGCCGTCGGCCTCGACGATGGTCTGGACCGTGCGGATGTCGGTGAAGGGAGGGATGACCAGGACCTCGCACTTGGCGAAGTCGTGGTCAGAGTCCTTCAGTTCCATGGCCAGGCCCTGGACAAGGTGGTTGGCCTCGAGGTGGTCGAGGTTCATCTTCCAGTTGCCCGCCATCAGCGGGGTGCGGTTGCTCATCTGTATCAGCCTTCCAGGACGGAGATGCCGGGCAGGGTCTTGCCCTCGAGGAGCTCGAGGGAGGCGCCGCCACCGGTGGAGATGTGGGAGAAGGTGGACTCGTCGAAGCCGAGCGTGCGCACGGCGGCGGCGGAGTCGCCACCACCGATGACGCTGAAGGCCTCAGAGTCGGAGATCGCCTGGGCCACGGCCTTAGTGCCGGCAGCGAAGGCGGGGAACTCGAAGACGCCCATGGGGCCGTTCCACACCACGGTCTTGGAGGTGGCGATGGCCTCGGCGTACAGAGCCTGGGTCTTGGGACCGATGTCCAGGCCCATCTGCTCGGCCGGGATGGAGTCGGCGTCGACGACGGTCGCCGGTGCGTCGGCCTTGAACTCGGGGGCGACGACGACGTCGACCGGGACGAGGAGCTCGACGCCCTTGTCCTTGGCGGTGGCCAGGTAGCCCTTGACCGTGTCGATCTGGTCCTTCTCCAGCAGCGAGGTGCCCACCTCGTAGCCCTGGGCCGCCAGGAAGGTGAAGGCCATGCCGCCACCGATGAGCAGGCGGTCGGCCTTGCCCAGCAGGTTGGCGATGACGCCCAGCTTGTCGGAGACCTTGGAGCCACCCAGCACCACGGTGTAGGGGCGCTCAGGGTCGTTGACGGCCTTGGACAGGGACTCGATCTCCTTGCCCACGAGCAGGCCGGCGGCGGCCGGCAGGATCTGGGCGACGTCGTAGACGGAGGCCTGCTTACGGTGGACCACGCCGAAGCCGTCGGAGACGAAGACGTCAGCCAGCGAGGCGAGCTCCTTGGCGAAGGCCTGACGCTCGACGTCGTCCTTTGAGGTCTCGGCGGCGTTGAAGCGGACGTTCTCCAGCAGGACGATCTCGCCGTCGGCCAGGCCGGCCACGGCGGCCTTGGCGGACTCGCCCACGGTATCCTCGGCCAGCGTCACCTTGACACCGGTGACCTCAGCCAGGCGCTTGGCCACAGGGGCCAGGGAGAAGTCGGGGTTGACCTGCCCCTTGGGGCGGCCCAGGTGCGCCACGATGATGACCTTGGCGCCGGCCTCCAGGAGGGTCTTGAGGGTGGGCAGGGCGGCCTGGATACGGCCGTCGTCGGTGATGTTCTTCTCAGCGTCGAGCGGGACGTTGAAGTCGGAGCGGACCAGGACGCGCTTGCCGCGCAGGTCGCCCAGGGACTCGATGGTCTTCATGAGGCCTCTTTCTGTCAGTGGGGTGGGGCGGGCTGCGGCGTACCAGGGCACGCCCGCGGCCCAAAGGAGCCCTGGCGAGGCGACGCCCGCGCACGCAGTGGCGTGCGCGGGCGTCGTCGTCAGGTGCTCATTGCGAGCGGTACGTCAGGCCAGCTTGGAGGAGACCAGGGAGGTCAGGCGCACCAGGGCGTTGGAGTAGCCCCACTCGTTGTCGTACCAGGAGACGACCTTGACCTGGTCGCCGATGATCTTCGTCAGCTTGGAGTCGAAGATCGAGGTGTGGGAGTCGTGGACGATGTCGGTGGAGACGAGGTCCTCCTCCGAGTACTCCAGAACACCCTTGAGCTCGCCCTCAGCGGCAGCCTTCATAGCGGCGTTGATCTCCTCAGCGGTGACCGGCTTGGAGGGCTTGAAGGTCAGGTCGACGACGGAGCCGGTGGGAACCGGGACGCGCATAGCGTAGCCGTCGAGCTTGCCCTTGAGCTGCGGGAGGACCAGGGACACGGCGCGGGCGGCACCGGTGGAGGTCGGGACGATGTTGAGGGCAGCGGCGCGGGCGCGACGCAGGTCCTTGTGCGGGGCGTCGTGCAGGCGCTGGTCACCGGTGTAGGCGTGGACCGTCACCATGAGGCCGGACTCGATGCCGAAGTTCTCGTCGAGAACCTTGGCGAAGGGGGCCAGGCAGTTGGTGGTGCACGAGGCGTTCGAGATGATGTTGTGCTTCGCCGGGTCGTAGTCCTTGTCGTTGACACCCATGACGAAGGTGGCGTCCTCGTTCTTCGCCGGAGCGGAGATGATGACCTTCTTGGCGCCGCCGTCCACGTGGGCCTTGGCCTTGGTGGCGTCGGTGAAGAAGCCGGTGGACTCGATAACGATGTCCACGCCCAACTCGCCCCAGGGCAGCTCGGCGGGGTCGCGGTGAGCCAGCACGCGGATGGCCTTGCCGTCGACGATGATGTTCTCCTCGTCGTAGGAGACCTCAGCGTTCAGACGACCCATGACGGAGTCAAACTTGAGGAGGTGGGCGAGAGTCTTGATGTCGGTGAGGTCGTTGACGGCGACGATCTCGAAGTCGACTCCCTGCTCCAGAGCGGCGCGGAAGAAGTTGCGGCCGATGCGGCCGAAGCCGTTGATACCAACGCGGGTGGTCACTTTGTGTCCTCCTAGTGCGCCGGTCGGGCGCACGTCTTCGTAACTGTATGCACACAGTGTGTGCACCGAGGCACGAGAGCCGAGCCCTTCGTGTCCGGCACAGGCGAGTCTAGCGGCAGGCGGGCTGCCAGCGCGACCGGCCACCACGCCAAGGGCGAACAGCGCACCCGTGAACCGGCGTCACCAGGTCGGGCGTGACACAGGTCGCGCCTGGCTTCGGGACCGTGGTCCCAGGCCGCGGCTACATATCAAGCATGTCCTGGGTCAGGACGGACTCGGTGTCCGCGATCCCCAGCTCGTGGGCGCGCTTGTCCGCCATCGCCAGCAGGCGCCTGATCCGGCCCGCCACGGCGTCCTTGGTCAGCTGGGGCTCAGAGAGCTGGCCCAGCTCCTCCAGGCTCGCCTGCTTGTGCTCCATGCGCAGCCTGCCGGCCTGGACCAGGTGCTCGGGGACGTCGTCGCCCAGGATCTCGAAGGCACGCTCCACCCGCGCCCCGGAGGCCACGGCCGCACGGGCCGAGCGGCGCAGGTTGGCGTCGTCGAAGTTAGCCAGGCGGTTGGCCGTTCCCCGTGTCTCGCGGCGCGAGCGGCGCTCGCCCCACACACGGTAGGCCTCAACCGCCCCCATCTTCTCCAGCAGCACGCCGATGGCCTCGCCATCGCGCACCACCACGCGGTCGGCGCCGCGCACCTCCCGGGCCTTGGCAGCGATGTCGAAACGTCGCGCGGCCCCCACCAGGGCCAGGGCCGCCTCGGAGCCAGGGCAGGTGATCTCCAGGGAGGAGGAGCGTCCCGGCTCCGTCAGCGAGCCCCGCGCGAGGAAGGCACCACGCCAGGCCGCTGCCGCCGCGGCGCGACCGCCCTGGACCACGGCCACCGGCATGCCGCGCACCGGCCGCCCGCGGGCGTCCACGAGCCCCGCCAGCCGAGCCAGGTCACGCCCCCGCTCGCTCACGCGCAGCACGTAGCGCGATCCGCGGTGCAGCGAGCCTCCGCGCACCACCATGACCTCGGGCTCCAGGGAGTACAGGTCCTTGAGCTCGCGGTGCAGGCGCCGTACCGCCCCGCCGTGGTCCAGCTCAGCCTCGACGACGATCTGACCGGAGACGATGTGCAGTCCGCCGGCAAAGCGCAGCATCGAGGCGACCTCGGCGCGCCGCTGGGGCATGGGGCCAGGTACCACGCGCGCCAGCTCGTCCTTGACGGTGACCGTCAGCGACATGGAGATGCTCCTTCCAGTGTGGTCCTCACAAGGCCTGCTCCTGCTCGGCCCGCCGGTCGGCCTCAACGTCTCCCAGGACGTCGTCGAAGGCGTCACGGAAGGCGGCGGCCAGCCGCAGCGGGTCATGCAGGCAGCTTCCGTCACCGGACCGTACCTGACGCAGGACAAGGGTCGCCCCCATCTGCTCACACACCTGGGCCAGAGAGTCCAGGTCGTCGACAGTGGAGGGATCGGCCAGGACGACGTCCAGGCCAAAACCTGGAGCATAGTCGGACAGCACACGCAGGTGGTCGGCCGGGCTCATGCCGTCGGTCTCACCGCGCTGGGTCGAGAGGTTGAGGACCGCCACCTTGCGGGCGCTGGTCGACATCAGGGCCTGGCGCATCGAGGGCAGGATGAGGTGCGGCAGCACCGAGGTGTACCAGGAGCCCGGTCCCAGGACCACCCAGTCCGCCTCGTCGATCGCGCGCACCGCCTCGGGATGGGCGACGGCGTCAGAGGGCTCTAGGCAGACGTTCTCCAGCCGCCCGCGTGCCGTGGCCACCGCCACCTGGCCACGCACCCGCCGGCGTCGGGCGGCGTCGACGACGTCAGCCTCGATCACCAGGGGTGAGCTGCTCATGGGCACCACCCGCCCGTGGATCGCCAGCAGGCGTCCCACCCAGTCCAGGCCCTCGACCTCGTCACCGAGCAGCTGCCACAGGGCCAGGATGAGCAGGTTGCCCAGAGCGTGGTTGTCCAGCTCCCCCTGGCCGGCGAAACGGTGCTGAAGGACGTCGCGCCAGGTCAGTCCCCACTCCGAGTCGTCGGTCAGCGAGGCCAGCGCCATGCGCAGGTCCCCCGGCGGCAGGCAGTCGAACTCCTGGCGCAGTCGTCCTGAGGAGCCGCCGTCGTCAGCGACCGTGACCACCGCGGTCAGGCGGTGGGTGACGTGGCGCAGCGCCCGCAAGGTGGCGCTCAGTCCGTGGCCGCCTCCCAGGGCGACGACGGCGGGTCCCTCCTCGCCCCGGCGCCGCCAGCCGGCGGAGTCGAGGGTGGTGGCGCGGTGCTGGAGCTCGCTCACGGCTACTCCCTCCCTAGGTCGCGGTGCTGGACGACGACGTTGAATCCCTGCAGACGCAGCCTGGCGGCGATCCGCTCGGCCGAGGCAACCGAGCGGTGCTTGCCGCCGGTGCATCCCACGGCGATCATGACGTTGGGCTTGAGCTCGTCAACGTAGTGCGGCAGTGCCGGCACGAGCAGGTCGGCGTAGCCGTCGACGAAGGCGGCAGCCCCCTCCTGGCGGAAGACGTACTCGGCCACCGGCGCGTCACGCCCGGTCAGGTGCCGCAGCTCGGTGACCCAGTAGGGGTTGGGGATGAAACGCACGTCCAGGACGTGGTCGGCATCCATCGGGATGCCGTACTTGAAGCCGAAGGAGCTCACCGTCACCCGCAGGGCGAGATCGGACTCGCTGGCCACGAGCTCGCGGATGCGTCGGGCCAGGTCGTGGACGGAGAGGTTGGTGGTGTCGATCACGTCATCGGCCTGTCCCTTGAGCCCGGCCAGCAGCGTGCGCTCGTGGGCGATGCCGTCCAGGATCGTGCCGGTGCCCTGGAGAGGATGAGGTCGCCTGGAGGACTCGAAGCGGCGGATGAGGATGGAGTCGGAGGCGTCCAGGAAGATCAGGCGCACCGTCGTACCGGCCTCGCGCAGCTGGCTGAGGTACTGCATGAAGCTGGCGAAGAACTCACGGCTGCGCACGTCCACCACCGCGGCCAGGCGGTGCACGCCCGCGCCCACCGTCGTCATCATGCCGGCCAGGGCCGGAAGCAGCTGGGGAGGGAGGTTGTCCACCACGTACCAGTCCAGGTCTTCCAGGGCGTTGGCGGCGCGCGAGCGCCCGGCTCCAGACATTCCGGTGACCACGAGCATCTCGGGACGCTGAGCAGGCGAGACCGGCGGGGTGGCCCGGTCGATCGCTGGGATGCCGTAGGGGACGGTGTCGCTGGAGGGCGCGGCGGCTGGAGCAGCAGGGGTGGTGTCGTGGGCGTCCATGACCTGATCATGGCACTAACGCCGGTAGCGTGGTGCCCGCGTGGGCCCGGTGCCCGCCGTGAATGAAGGCAGGGTCGGGACGACCCACCAGCGAAGGAGAAGGCGTTGGGCACGAGGATCGGTACACCGTGGACGCAGGACGCCACCCGCGTCGCGCTGCTCGGGTCCGGCGAGATCGGCAAGGAGGTGGCCATCGCGCTCACGCGCCTGGGAGTCGAGGTCACCGCGATCGACCGCTATGACGGCGCCCCGGCCCAGCAGGTGGCCCACAACGCGCTGACCGTGGACATGTCCGACCCGGTCGCGCTGGCCGGCGCGATCCGCTCCTGCGGCGCGCAGATCGTCGTCCCCGAGATCGAGGCCCTGGCGACCGACGCCCTGGTCGAGCTTGAGGCGGCAGGCGAGGTCCGCGTGGTGCCCACCGCCCGCGCCGTGCGGCTGACGATGGACCGCGAGGGCATCCGGCGCCTGGCCGCCGAGGAGCTGGGGCTGGCGACCAGCCCCTATGTCTTCGCCTCGAGCCTGGACGAGCTGCGGGCCGGGGTGGAGCGGGTTGGTCTTCCCTGCGTCGTCAAGCCCGTCATGTCCTCCTCCGGCCACGGCCAGTCGGTGGTGCGTGAGGCCAGCCAGATCGAGCAGGCCTGGCGCTACGCCGCCCAGGACGGCCGCGTGGACCGCGGTCGGGTGATCGTCGAGGGCTTCGTGGACTTCGACACCGAGATCACGCTGCTCACCGTCCGCTCACGCGACCCGCGCACCGGCCAGACCGTGACCAGCTTCTGCGAGCCGATCGGCCACCGTCAGGTCGACGGCGACTACGTGGAGTCCTGGCAGCCTCAGGCCCTGCCTGCCGCCGCGATAGAGCGGGCTGAGGAGGTCGCGGCCAAGGTCACCGGCGCGCTGGGAGGCTGGGGCCTGTTCGGCGTCGAGCTGTTCGTCGTGGGTGAGGAGGTGCTCTTCTCCGAGGTCTCCCCCAGGCCGCACGACACCGGGCTGGTGACCCTGGCCAGCCAGCGGCTCAGTGAGTTCGAGCTCCACGCCCGGGCGCTGCTCGGTCTGCCGGTGGACACCTCGCTGCGCTCCCCCGCGGCCTCCGCCGTCGTCAAGTCTCCGCTGGAGGCCGGCCACGGTGTGTGCTTCAGCGGGATCGAGCAGGCCCTGGCCGAGCCCGAGTCCGACCTGCGCCTGTTCGGCAAGCCCGTGGCCCACCCCGGCCGGCGGATGGGCGTGGCCGTGGCCAGCGCCGCAGAGGTGGAGGTCGCGCGTGAGCGGGCCCAGCGCACGGCAGGCAGCGTCGTCGTGACGACCTGCCCCACGCCCGAGACCGCCCAGCCCGCCTGATCGGCCGCGCTAGCGGCCCTGGGCTCCCAGGTGCTCGGCGACCGCCGCCGCCAGCGCCGGCCCGATGCCCTTGACCTGGGAGATCTGCTCGACGCTGGCCTCGCGCAGGCGCTTGACCGAGCCGAACTCCTTGAGCAGGGCCGCCTGGCGCGCTGGGCCCAGCCCAGCGATGTCGTCGAGCACTGAACGCGTCATGCCCTTGCTCCGCTTGGAGCGGTGGTGGGTGATGGCGAAGCGGTGGGACTCGTCGCGCAGGTACTGCAGGAGGTAGAGCGCCGGTGAGGTGCGCGGCAGGATGACGGGAAACTCCTCGCCGGGCACCCACACCTCCTCCAGCCGTTTGGCCAGCCCCACGAGCGGGACGTCGACGCCCAGCTCGTCGAGCACCGCACGCGCGGCGTTGACCTGGGGCAGGCCGCCGTCGACGACGACGAGGCTGGGCGCGTAGGAGAAGCGCCGGGCCCGTCCGGTCTCGGGGTCGATCGGGCCCGAGGCGAGCGCGACGCCGTCGCCCTCCTCTCCCACGAGCTCGGCGTCCTCCTGGGAGAGCTCCTGGCCCTGTTCGGCCAGCAGCCGCTTGAAGCGACGCGTGAGGACCTCGTGCATGGCGGCGGTGTCGTCGGTGGCGCCGTGACCGTCCTGGCCGCGGATGAGGAATCGACGGTAGTCGGACTTGCGCGGTGCACCGTCCTCGAAGACGACCATGGAACCGACCTGGTAGGTGCCCTGGGTATGAGAGATGTCGTAGCACTCCACGCGCAGCGGTGCCTCAGGCAGGTCGAGTGCCTGCGCCAGCTCCTCCAGCGCCTGGGAGCGCTGGGTGAGGTCACCGGCGCGGCGGGTCTTGTGCAGGCGCAGGGCCTCCTCGGCGTTCTTGCGCACCGTGTCCATGAGCGCGGCCTTGTCCCCGCGCTGGGGCACGCGCAGCTCCACCTTCGCCCCGCGCAGACCCGTCAGCCAGGCTGCCACGGCCTCGGCGTCGGGTGGCAGCACCGGGACCAGGATCTCGCGGGGCACGGCCGTGGTGGCGGTGTGGGCGACGTCGTCAACGCTCGTGGCCGCCTCGCTGCGGTCCTCACGCAGCCGCCCGTCCTGCTCGGCGGTGACCGAGCCTGCTCGCGGCGCTGGCGCGGCCGGGGCCCGGTGTCCCACGCCGAGGGAGGTCGTGGGGCCCGAGCGCAGCGGTGCACCGGGCTCGCCGTCGGCCGGCTCAACGAGGTCGGCGTAGACCTGCTGGAGCAGGCGCTCGACCAGCTCGGCGTCGGAAGCGTCCTCCACGACGTCGATCACCCAGCCGCGCTGACCGCGCACCCGGCCTCCACGGACGTGGAAGACCTGAACAGCGGCGGTCAGCTCGTCACGCACGAGCGCGAAGACGTCCGCGTCGGTGGCGTCAGGCAGGACGACGGCGTTGCGCTCGATCACCTTCCTCAGCGCTGCCGCGTCGTCGCGCAGGCGGGCCGCCTTCTCAAAGTCGAGGGCCGCGGCCGCCGCCTTCATCTCGGCCTCCACCTGGCGCAGGTAGGGTCCGGTGCGCCCGGCCATGAAGGAGCACAGGTCCTCGGCCAGGGCGCGGTGGTCGTGGGCGGAGATGCGTCCGACGCACGGGGCCGAGCACTTGTCGATATAACCCAACAGGCAGGGGCGCCCGGAGGCGTGGGCGCGCTGGAACACGCCGGCCGAGCACGAGCGCACCGGGAAGACCCGCAGGAGCTGGTCGAGGGTCTCACGGATGGACCAGACCTGGACGAAGGGGCCGAAGTACCGGTTACCGGGCTTGCGGGCTCCGCGCACCACCTGGGCCCGGGGGTAGGTGTCCCTCATGGTCACGGCAAGGTAGGGATAGGACTTGTCGTCCTTGTACATGACGTTGAAGCGAGGGTTGAACTCCTTGATCCAGGAGTACTCCAGCGCCAGGGACTCCACCTCGGTGGCCACCACCGTCCACTCCACGGCGCAGGCGGTAGTCACCATCTTCTGGGTGCGAGGATGCAGCGCGGCCAGGTCCTGGAAGTAGTTCGACAGCCGCGCGCGCAGGTTCTTGGCCTTGCCGACGTAGATGACACGTCCCTCGCCGTCCAGGAACCGGTAGACCCCTGGCGAGGTCGGGATCTCGCCAGGTGCAGGACGGTAGGTCGAGGGATCAGCCACGAGGGGCAGGATAGCGAGAAGGGCCGCTCAGCCGGCACCGGGGGGCGAGACCGCAGGCTCCTGCCACTGGAATTGGGTCAGGACCCCACGGCTCATTCCCGGATTCTGTGGGCCGTCCAGGCTCACCGGCCAGTCCAGACCACCGACCTGGACTACGATGGTCGGGTCCTGGGTCGCGAGAAGAGCAGGGAATCCGATCTCGAGGACCAGTCCCTGGGCGGGGGCCTGGTCGGCGGGACCGACGTACCGCTTCCAGCTCAGCTCATAGCGTCCCGGATAGGTGCCGGTCAGCTGCGTGGCCGCACTGATGTTGCCGAAGTCGTCATGCTCCAGGTCCAGTGCTGCCACGCCGTCCACGCTCATCTGGACCGGACGACCTGCGTCGTCATAGGTCATCGCGCGCTCGGTGTCCGGGACCGGGCCGCTGAGAAAGTCGTCGCTCTGGCGCACACGGACGACTCGCCCCTGCTCGTCGTAGTCATAGACCGACTTGGCGGCCGTCGGCGTCGTACTCGTAGGTGGCGGTGAGCTGGTCCGCGTCCCACACCTGTGCCGGATTCCCCTGGGCGTCGTAGAAGAAACGCACCGACCGCCCTCCACCGGTGGCGACGGCGGACGCGAGCCGCCCGGCCTCGTCGTAGCCGAAGGTCCACAGGGAGGTCCCTACGAGGCGGCCAGCCTCGTCATAGGTGTACTCGTCGGTCGGTCCTTCGCGCGGCTGGATCCCTGTCACCCGTCCGCTCTCGTCGCGCATGACCTTCGCCAGGGGCGTCATGCCGAAGCCCGCCACGTCACTGGAGACCTCATCCAGCAGCCAGGTCTGCGTGACTCCTGGAACCTGCTCCAGGCCGGTGAGCATGGTGGCGTCATGAACGGACAGCTCGGTGAGCCTGGTATTGGCGGACAGGTCGAGGCTGGCCACGGCCTCGCGGACCCCCGCGTCCTCGACGGAGGACAGGACCACGCCGGCGACGACGGCCAGATCCGTCGGCCTCTCGGTCGGCTACGCGGGCCGTCGCCTCAGCCACCACACCCCGCCGAGCAGCGCTGCCACGACCGCGATGACCCCGACGACGGCGACCACCATCAGTCCTCGCCGGGAACCAGTGGCTGGCGAGGACGGCGCGGGCACAGCAGGTGGTACCTCGGCGCCAGCCTGCTGCCAGGCCATGACAGTGCCACAGACGTCACAGCGCGCTGCGCCAACCTCGAGGGGGGCGGTGGCAGAGCGGACACGAAACCATGTGAGAAGTCTATGAGCTCTGGGCGACATCGACCGTCACCCTCGGGCCTCATGAACGAATGAGGCTCGCAGCCTGAGACTGCGAGCCTGATGGTGGGCGATACTGGGATCGAACCAGTGACCTCTTCCGTGTCAGGGAAGCGCGCTCCCGCTGCGCCAATCGCCCGAGGTGGGTACCGGATTCGAACCGGTGTAAACGGCTTTGCAGGCCGGTGCCTAGCCTCTCGGCCAACCCACCAGGGAAGCTGGGGGCTGGGAGGCTCCCGGCTCCTCGGAGCGGATGACGGGACTCGAACCCGCGACCCTCACCTTGGCAAGGTGATGCTCTACCAACTGAGCCACATCCGCATGTGTTCCAGCGGCTCGTGCGAACCGCTCGGTGCTGGAGAACCATAACATCATCCCCACGGCCGATCGCAAACTACACCGCGGTGATCCACCTCACCGGGTCCGCATTTGCAGCCAGCGCCGATCGCCCGCTAGCCTGTCACCCGCACCGGGCGATTGGCTCAGGGGTTAGAGCGCCTCGTTCACACCGAGGAGGTCACTGGTTCGATTCCAGTATCGCCCACCGGAAGCACGAAGGCCCGGACCGCACGGTCCGGGCCTTCGTCGTTCCTGTCAGCGCGTTACAGCTGCGTGCCGTCGGCGATGGTGCCCGGGGCGCCGTCCTGGCTCACCACGGCGTCCGCCGTCGCCACCACGCCACGGCCGAAGGTCCAGTCCCCCTCGACCCTGAAGGTGCGAGCGTGACGGATCGAGGGCACCCCGGCGGGGAAACGCGCCTCGAAGTCCTTGATCTTCTTGTAGTAGCGCGTATCCAGGTTCACCGTGCAGGCCTGGTCCGCCGCCATCTGGAGCAGGCCGTCCTCGTCGAGCTCGTAGACGTCCGAGCGCACCAGCAGCAGGTCGTTGGTGGTCTTGACGGGAAGGAAGCGGCTGCGCGGCACCTCGATCGCCGTGGCTCCCTCGAAGGCCTCGACGGCAGCTCCCATCGCCGTCTCCATCTGAATGACCGGCGTCGAGGAGGAGTCGGAGGGATCGACGGTCTTCGCGTTCTTGATCAGCGGCAGGCCCAGGATGCCGTCGCGCTGCACGAGCGTGTCACGCAGCACCTGGAGATCGAACCAGAGGTTGTTGGTGTGGAAGAAGGGGTGCCGGAACTGGTCGGTGAAGTAGTGCATCTCCTCAGCCGGAGTCTGCGCGGTGTCACGCAGGATGATGCGGCCGTCCGACTTGCGCACCGCGAGGTGACCGCCCTTGACGTCAGCGGGCGTGCGCCGGCACATCTCCGGGGCGTAGGGCGCACCCGAGGCGGCGAACCAACCGGCGATGAGCGCCGAGGGAGCGGCCCCAAGGTTGTCGGAGTTGGAGGTCATGGCGTAGCGGTAGCCGCGTTCCAGCAGGGCATCGAGCACGCCTGAGGCGACCAGGGCCGTGTAGATGTCACCGTGGCCCGGCGGGCACCACTCCAGCTCCGGGTCGGCCTCCCACGTCACCGGGGTCAGGTCGTCGGCACGCAGCTTCGGCTCCCGGTTCTGCAGGAAGTCCAGCGGCAGGCCCTCCACCTCGATGCCGGGATGGGCCGCAAGGGCCTCCAGGGTGTCGCAGCGGGTGCGGAAGGAGTTCATGAAGATCAGCGGCAGGGTCACGCCGTACTTGACGCGGGCCGCCTTGACCTGCCCCACGATCAGGTCGAGGAAGGTCTTGCCATCGCGCACGGGCAGGAGGGACTTGGCCTTGTCCATGCCCATCGAGGTGCCCAGTCCCCCGTTGAGCTTGATCAGCACCGTCTTAGACAGTGCATCGCGCGCCTGCTCCGGGCTGACCGAGACGCTGTCGAGGGAGTCGATCTGGGTCAGTGGCTCAATGGAGTCCTCGGGGATCAGCCCCGTGGCTCCGTTCTCCAGCTCGCGGTAGTAGTGGCTGAAGACGTCGATCGCTTGCTGCGCGACGCCCGCGTCACGCATCTTCTTCTGGGCGGCGTTGAGTCCGTTCTCGCTCATGGCCTCAGGTTAGCGTTCCCATGCCGGACGTGACACGCCGTTTGCCCTCCTCAGCCCTTGGCCCGCGCGAGCAGGGGCGCCAGGTAGCGGCCGGTGTGGGACTCCGGCTTCCTGGCGACCTGCTCGGGGGTTCCGGTGGCCACCACGGTCCCGCCGCCCTTGCCGCCCTCGGGGCCCATGTCGATGACCCAGTCGGCGTTGGCGATGACGTCGAGGTTGTGCTCGATGACGACGACGGAGTTGCCCTTGTCCACCAGGCCCTGGAGGACGGCGAGCAGCTTGCGGATGTCCTCAAAGTGCAAGCCGGTGGTCGGCTCGTCCAGGACGTAGATAGTCCGGCCCGTCGAGCGCCTCTGAAGCTCGGTGGCGAGCTTGACTCGCTGGGCCTCGCCTCCCGACAGCGTCGTGGCGGCCTGGCCCAGGCGCACGTAGCCCAGGCCCACGTCCACCAGCGTGGACAGGTGACGGGCGATGATCGGAGTGGCGGCGAAGAAGTCCGCAGCCTGGTGGATCGTCATGTCCAGCACGTCCGCCACGGTCCTGTCCTTGTAACGGATCTCCAGGGTCTCGCGGTTGTAGCGCGCGCCGTGGCAGACCTCGCACGGGACGTAGACATCTGGCAGGAAGTTCATCTCGATCTTGAGCGTGCCGTCACCCTTGCAGGCCTCGCAGCGACCGCCCTTGACGTTGAAGGAGAAGCGACCAGGACCGTAGCCGCGGACCTTGGACTCGGGCACCGAGGCGAAGATCTTGCGGATGTGGTCCCACACGCCGGTGTAGGTGGCGGGGTTGGACCGTGGGGTGCGCCCGATCGGCGACTGGTCAACGTGGACGACCTTGTCCAGGTTGTCCAGACCACGCACCGTCTTGTGGCGCCCGGGCACGCCGCGGGCGTGGTTGAGCCGGTTGGCCAGCACCTGGTAGAGGATCGAGTTGACCAGCGAGGACTTGCCTGAGCCGGAAACGCCGGTAACGGCGGTGAGCAGGCCCAGCGGGAAGGTGACAGTGACGTCCTTGAGGTTGTTCTCGCGCGCGCCGACCACGGTGAGCTCGCGCCCCTTCTCCCGCTTGCGCCGGGTGGCCGGGATCTCGATCCGACGCCGCCCAGCCAGGTAGTCGCCGGTCACCGACCCCTCGGCCTCCAGGAGCCCGGGCAGCTGCCCGGCGTAGACGACCTCGCCACCCAGCTCACCCGCCCCGGGACCGATGTCCACGATCCAGTCCGCCGAACGGATCGTGTCCTCGTCGTGCTCGACGACGATGAGCGTGTTGCCCAGGTCCCGCAGCTTCTCCAGGGTCTCGATGAGGCGGTCGTTGTCCCGCTGGTGCAGACCGATGCTGGGCTCATCCAGGACGTAGAGCACGCCGACCAGCCCTGAGCCGATCTGGGTGGCCAGCCGGATGCGCTGTGCCTCACCTCCGGACAGGGTGGCGGCGCCGCGGGCCAGGCTGAGATAGTCCAGCCCGACGTCCACGAGGAAGCCCAGGCGGGCGTTGATCTCAGTCAGGACCGAGCCGGCGATAGCCGCCGCCTGGCCCTCCAGGTGCAGGTCGGCCAGGAAGTCACGGGCCTCCCCCACCGGCAGCTCGGCGAGCTCGGCGATGGACTTGTCCCCCACGCGCACGGCCAGGACCTCGGGCTTGAGGCGCGCACCGTGGCAGGTGGGGCAGGGCACCTCGCGCATGTAGCCCTCATAGCGCTCGCGCGAGAGCTCGGACTCGGTCTCGTCATGCTTGCGCATGACGTAGTCGAGCACGCCCTCGAAGCCGCTGGAGTAGATGCGCTCACGCCCCCAGCGGTTGCGGTAGCGGACCTTGACCTCATAGTCCTTGCCCCGCAGGATCGCTTCCTTGGCGCGCTGCGGCAGCGCGCGCCATGGTGTGTCGACGTCGAAGCCGAGGTCCTCCCCCAGCGCCGCGAGCTGACGAGTGAAGTGCTCCTGGTGCCCGGTCCACGGGGCGATCGCGCCCTCGGCCAGGGTCAGCTCCTCGTCAGGGACCACGAGCTCAGGGTCCACCTCCAGTCGAGAGCCGATGCCGGTGCAGTCCGGGCAGGCACCGTAGGGGGCATTGAAGGAGAAGGTGCGCGGCTCCATCTCATCGAGCTGGAGAGGGTGCTCGTTGGGGCAGGCGCGCTTGTCCGAGAAGCGCTGGAAGCGTGCCGGATCATCCTCGTCCAGGTCCACGCGGTCGATGACCACCAGGCCCTCAGCCAGCCCCAGCGCCGTCTCCACCGAGTCGGTCAGGCGCTGGCGCATGCCCTCGCGGATGACGAGGCGGTCAACGACGACCTCGATGTCATGCTTGATCTTCTTGTTCAGGGCAGGCACCTCTCCCAGGCGGTGGACGGCGCCGTCCACCCGCACCCGGGAGAAGCCACGAGTGACGAGGTCCTCGAAGAGCTCGGTGTGCTCCCCCTTGCGGCCCCGCACAACCGGCGCCAGCACCTGGAAGCGGGTGCCCTCCTGGCCACCGAGCACCTGGTCGACGATGGCCTGCGGCGTCTGGGAGGAGATGACGGCGTCGCACACCGGGCAGTGCTGGACGCCGGCACGGGCGTAGAGCAGGCGCAGGTAGTCGTAGACCTCGGTGACCGTGCCGACCGTGGAGCGGGGGTTGCGCGAGGTCGACTTCTGGTCGATCGACACCGCCGGGGACAAGCCCTCGATGAAGTCGACGTCCGGCTTGTCCATCTGACCCAGGAACTGACGCGCGTAGGAGGACAGGGACTCCACGTAGCGGCGCTGGCCCTCAGCGAAGATCGTGTCGAAGGCGAGGGAGGACTTGCCGGAGCCGGACAAACCGGTGAAGACGATCATCTTGTCTCGGGGCAGGTCGAGGCTGACGCCCTTGAGGTTGTGCTCGCGGGCGCCACGGATGATGAGGGAGTCGTTCACGGGCGAGATTCTAGGGGGAGAGGCCGCCACCTTGGAACACGTGTTCGACTCCAGCGAAGGCGGCCTTGGCCACGTGCCGGTGCCGCTTCAGGCCCGGCCGCCGACTTACCAGCCCCAGGCCGGTCTAGGCTGAGTCCCATGAGCACGATCTTCGCCGTCGAGTACCACTACGTCACGGACAAGGACGAGGAGATGGCGCAGGTGCGCCCTTCCCACCGCGCCTTCAACGGCCAGCTGGCTGAGCAGGGCAAGCTCATCGCCGCCGGCCCCTACGTCGGCACCCATGACGCCCTCATCATCGTGCGGGCCGAGGACGCCCAGGGCGCCCTGGCGCTGCTTGAGGACGATCCCTTCCACCAGGCCGGGTTCATCGCTGAGCGTGTCCCCCGCGAGTGGAACCCGGTCATCGGCTCGATCCGCTGAGTCACTCCTTGCTGACGCGGCTCGTTAGCCGCCCGATCCACCGGGCCACACCCACGGCCTGGATGCCGGCGACCGCCGCCCCGCCGCCGATCAGGATGGCCAGCCACGTCGACGTCGTCGGCCAGGCCAGCAGGAAGAACTCGCGCACCGGCGCCACCAGGACCCCGAGTACGGCTAAGGCACCCATGGTGACAATGAGCCCCAGTCTCCATCCCAGCAGCGGCCGGGCGGTGAGCGTGAGCAGGCTGAGCCCGGCGACGACGAGCACGAGGGTGGCACCGGTGGTGACCTGTGGCTCGCTGGCGCCGGTGGTCGTGAGCCACACGTGGGTGGCCAGCGTCGCCGTGCCTGCCACGAGACCGGCTGGCACCGCCAGGGCCAGCACACGTGGCAGGAAGCCGGCACGATAGCGCTGGGTGTTGGGGGCCAGCGCCAGGATGAAGGCAGGCACACCGATCGTCAGGGAGGACACGATCGTCAGCTGGCGCGGCAGGAAGGGATAGCTGATCGCCGTCATCGCCACGACGACGGCGATGAGGCTGGCATAGACCGTCTTGGACAGGAACAGTGAGGCGATGCGCTCGGTGTTGGCCATGACACGCCGGCCCTCAGCCACCACACCGGGCAGGGCCGAGAACTCACCACTAAGCAGCACCATCCGGGCCACGGCCTTGGTAGCCGGCGCGCCGTTGCCCATGGCGATGCCCAGGTCCGCCTCCTTCAGGGCCAGGGCGTCGTTGACGCCGTCGCCGGTCATGGCCACGGTCCGCCCGCGCAGGTGGAGGGCCTGGACAACGGCCTTCTTCTGCTCGGGCGTGACACGTCCGAGCACCTGGGCCCCGTCCAGCGCCGCCGCCAGGGCCTCACGATCTGCTGGGTCCTCGGCGCGGGTGGGCAGCGTGCGGGCGTCCAGGGCCACGGGCTGCGATCCCTCCTCACCGCCCGGTCCGCGCACGCCTGCCCGAGCGGCCACCGCCGCCACGGTATCCGGGTTGTCCCCGGAGATGATCCTGACCTCCACACCCTGGGCACGGAAGTACTTCAGGGTCTGGGCAGCGTCGGGGCGGACCTCCTCGGACAGGACCACCAGGCCCGCTGCCACGAGCTCGTGCGGAAGGCGAGCCTTGCCGTCGCCGTTGCCCTCGCCAAAGCCGGAGGCGGAGCGGGCCAGCGCGACCACCCGCACTCCCCCACCGGCGAGCTCGCCGGCGCGGCCGAGCAGCTGCCTACCGCCGTCGGCCCCGCTCAGGACGATCTCGGGAGCGCCCATGACCCAGCAGACGCCGTCAAGCTCGACGCCGGACCACTTGCGCGATGACGAGAAGGGCACGGCCTGGCCGATCCTCTCGCGCAGGGCCGCCACGGCCTCCAGGCTGCGAGCGTCAGTGTCCGTGCCGGTCTCCTGGCCCGTGAGCGCCTCCAGGACGGCCTCGGCGGTGGCGTTGGGGTCAGCCACGCCGGTCAAGGCCAGCAGAGGTTCACGTAGCTTCTGGGCGCCGTCGTCCGTGCCCGCGGCGCCGAGCACCTGCCGCATCGTGATCCGGCCGGTGGTCAGCGTCCCCGTCTTGTCCAGGCACAGCGTGTCCACGCGGGCCAGGACCTCCACGCTCGGCAGCTCCTGGACGAGCACGTGCTGGCGGGCCAGCTTGAGTGAGGCGGTGGCGAAGTTGACACTGGTGAGTAGCACCAGGCCCTGCGGGACCATACCGACCACGCCGGCAACTCCCGCCACAAGCGCTACCTTCCACTCCCCGGTGGCGAAGGAGGCTGCCGCTCCCCCGTGCAGGCGCATCTGGGACCAGACCACCAGCAGGCCCACCGGCACGATGACCCAGGAGATCCAGTGCAGGATGCGGTTGGTACCCGCCTGGAGCTCGGAGACGACGAGGGAGTACCGACGCGCCTCGGTAGCCAGGCGGTGGGCGTAGGCCTGCGCCCCCACCGCCGTGGTGCGCACGACGGCGGTGCCGGCGGTGACGGTGGTACCAGACATGACGGCATCACCCGGCCCTGGGCGCACGGCGTCAGACTCGCCGGTGAGAATCGACTCGTCTACCTCCAGCCCGTTAGCGGCCAGGACGACGGCGTCGGCCGGCACCTGCTCGCCGCTGCGCAGACGCAGCACGTCATCGAGCACCACCTCGCCAACGGCGACGTCCTGCTCCTGCCCGGCCCGGATCACGTGGGCCACAGGGGCGTCCAGGACAGTGAGGCGGTCCAGCGCCCGCTTGGCGCGGACCTCGGCCAACGTGCCGGTGGCGGTGTTGAGAATGAGGACGAAGCCGAACAAGGCGTCGGCAGGCGAACCGAAGACGAGCACCAGGACGAGGGCGATAGCGAGGATCGCGTTGAAGATCGTCAAGACGTTGGCCCGCAGGATCTGCGCCGCCGAGCGTGAGGTGGTCTCCTTGAACTCATTGGTCTGGCCCGCGCGCTGACGCTCGGCTACCTCGGCCTGGCTCAGGCCCTGGCGGTCCTCAGCAGTGCTCATGCATTCCTCCGAGTGTGGATGAGGCTGGTGGCGGCCACGATAGCGAGAGTCCCGATGATCACCACCAGGGACGCTCCGGTGGAGGGCTCGGGCACGGCGGTCACAGGCTGACCGTGGTTGATTAGTGGCACCGCGTTGGTGTGCAGGGCGTGGTTGACCAGCTTGAAGCCGATGAAGCCCAGGATGACCGCCAGGCCGTAAGGCAGGTAGACCAGGCACTCGAGCAGGCCGTCGATGAGGAAGAAGAGCTGACGCAGGCCTAGTAGGGAGAAGGCTGTGGCGCTGAAGACGAGGAAGGGCTCTTGGGTCAGTCCGAAGATCGCCGGGATGGAGTCGAAGGCGAACATGAGGTCGGCCGTGCCCAGGGCGAGCACGCACACGAGCAACGGCGTGATCATGGTGCGCCCGGCGTGGCGGTGAAGGAGCTTGTTGCCCACAAAGCCCTCGGTCACCGGGGCCACCCGGCGCACCAGACGCGTGAGGACGTTGTCCACGTACTGCGAGCCGTCCTCGTCCTCCGCCTCGTCCTGGCCGCGCGCCTGAATCACCTGCTTGACCGCCGTGTAGAGAAGGAAGGCGCCGAAGAGGTAGAACACCCAGCTGAAGCGGGCGATGAGCGCGGCCCCGGCCAGGATGAAGAGCAGGCGCAGCACGAGCGCGATGACGATGCCCGCCAGCAGGGCCTTCTGCTGGAAAGGCCTGGGCACCCGGAAGGCGCCGAGGATGAGGATGAAGACGAAGAGGTTGTCCACGCTCAGTGACCACTCGGTGAGCCAGCCGGCGTAGAACTGCCCCGCCCAGGTCCATCCCTCGGTGAGTCCCACCCCCAGCCCGTAAAGCGCCGCCAGGCAGATATAGCCCAGTGTCCAGTGCACGGCCTCGCTCATCGAGGGCGGGTGGGGGTTGCGGGCGTGGCCGATGAAGTCGACGGCGAGCAGGCCGAGGACCAGGCAGATCAGTACCGTCCAGGCAAGTGGACCGACGGTCATGGAAGGAGGTCCTTCCTCAGGAGCGCGGCTGCTCCTGACCAGGGGTGGTCTCCTGGGAGGACACCGCGCGTCGGGAGGCCACGAGGGAGGCGAGCACGGTGATGATGACGACGACGACGATGAAGCCCAGGGACACCCCGATGGACGGCTCTGGGATCAGCTCCCAGTGCTGCCCGCCGTTGATGAAGGGCAGCTCGTTGGTGTGCAGGGCGTGGTTGACCAGCTTGAAGCCGATGAAGGCCAGGATCACTGCCAGGCCGTAGTGCAGGTAGACCAGGCGGTCGAGCAGGCCGTCGATGAGGAAGTAGAGCTGGCGCAGGCCCAGCAGGGAGAAGGCGTTGGCCGCAAAGACGAGGTAGGGCTCGGCCGTCAGCGAGTAGATCGCCGGGATCGAGTCGATGGCGAACATGACGTCCGCGGTGCCGATGGCGATGATGCACAGCAGCATCGGGGTGATCATGGTGCGTCCGGCGTGGCGGTGGATGACCTTGCCGCCCACGAAGCCGTCGGTCATCGGCACCACGCGCGAGATGAGGCGAACGAAGCCGCTGGGCTCGTACTCCTCGGAGTGGTGATCGGGCTCCTGCACGCCCTCACGGGCCTGGGAGAAGGCGGTCCACAGCAGCCAGGCACCGAAGAGGTAGAAGACCCAGGAGAAGTTCTCGATGAGGGCGGCTCCCAGCAGGATGAAGACCAGTCGCAGCACGAGCGCGATCACGATGCCCGCGAGCAGGACCTCCTGCTGGTACTTCCGGGGTACCCGGAAGCTGGAGATCATGATGACGAAGACGAAGAGGTTGTCCACGCTCAGCGCCTTCTCGGTGATGTAGCCGGCGAAGTACTCCTGACCGTACTGGCCTCCCCATACGCCCCACACGATGGCGCCGAAGATGACGGCCAGGGCGATGTAGCCCACGGACCACCAGGCGGCTTCCTTCAGGGTCGGCTCGTGCGGGGTGCGCACGTGCCCGACGATGTCGATGGTGATCATGGTGAGGATGATCGCGGCCAGCGCGATCCATCCGAGGGCGTGGACCTCCACGGTGCTCCTCCGGTACGGGACTGGTACCGGAGGTCTCCTCCCGCCAGGAACGCGCTGCTGGGTGCGGCACCTTCAGGGCCCGCGGCGCCGGGGGCCGGGTCAGGCTGCAAGCCTGGCCGGTCCGCCGTGATGACGACGCCGTTGTTGGTGGGAGTACTCCCCTCCGTATGAACGCCGCTGAGTCTAACGGACGACGCCGGCCCCTCCGAACGCCACCACCCTGCCACGGCTGTGCCGTTGGGCACGCTGTCAGGGCGTGGTCAGAGCGTGGTCAGGAGGCCGCCCTCATGGCGCGCAGCTCCTTCTTCAGGTCCTGGATCTCGTCGCGCAGCCGGGCCGCGAACTCGAAGTGGAGGTCCTCGGCGGCGGCGTGCATCTGCCCGGTCAGCTCGTTGATGAGCTCGACCAGGTCCGCCTCCGCGGCACCGGCGAGCTTCTCACGCACGGTCGCCTCGGCGGCCTTCTTGCGACGCGTAGCCACCTGGCGGTCCTCGTGGCCCCGGTAGCCGCCGGCCAGCAGCTCCTCGGTGTCCACGTCCTCGCGCGCCAGCATGTCGGTGACGTCCGCGATCTTCTTGCGCAGGGGCTGGGGGTCGATGCCGTGGGCGTCATTGTAGGCCATCTGCTTGGCCCTACGCCGCTCGGTCTCGTCAATCGCCTCACGCATGGCCGGGGTGACCTTGTCCGCGTACATGTGGACCTCGCCGGAGACGTTTCGGGCCGCACGCCCGATGGTCTGGATGAGCGAGGTCGACGAGCGCAGGAAGCCCTCCTTGTCCGCGTCCAGGATCGCCACGAGGGAGACCTCGGGCAGGTCCAGGCCCTCGCGCAGGAGATTGATCCCCACCAGCACGTCAAACTGTCCCAGCCGCAGCTCGCGCAGCAGCTCCACGCGCCGCAAGGTGTCGACGTCGGAGTGGAGGTACTCGACCTTGACCCCGCGGTCGGCGAGGTAGGTGGTCAGGTCCTCGGCCATGCGCTTGGTCAGCGTGGTGACCAGCACGCGCTCGTCCTTGTCCGTGCGGGCACGCACCTCCTCCAGGAGGTCGTCAATCTGGCCCTGGGTGGGCTTGACGACGATCTTGGGGTCCACGAGACCGGTGGGACGGATGATCTGCTCCACCACGCCGTCGGACCGTTTCATCTCATAGTCGCCGGGGGTGGCGGACAGGTACACGGTCTGACCGATGCGCTCCTCGAACTCGGCAAAGGTCAGCGGCCGGTTGTCCAGGGCGCTGGGCAGGCGGAAGCCGTGGTCCACGAGGGTGCGCTTGCGCGAGGCATCGCCCTCATGCATGGCCCCGATCTGCGGGACGGTGACGTGGGACTCGTCGATGACGAGGAGGAAGTCCTCGGGGAAGTAGTCCAGCAGCGTGTTGGGCGGTGTGCCTGGAGAGCGACCGTCAATGTGCATCGAGTAGTTCTCCACGCCCGAGCAGGTGCCGATCTGGCCCAGCATCTCCAGGTCGTAGGTGGTGCGCATACGCAGGCGCTGGGCCTCCAGCAGCTTGCCGTCGCGTTCCAGGACGGCCAGGCGGTCAGCAAGCTCGTCCTCAATGCCCTTGATAGCCCGAGTCAGGCGCTCGGGACCGGCCACGTAGTGGGAGGCAGGGAAGACGAAGACCTGGTCGACGGTGGAGATGACGTCACCGGTCACCGGATGGAGGGTGGCCAGGGACTCGATCTCGTCACCGAAGAACTCAATCCGGATGGCGAGCTCCTCGTACATCGGGATGATCTCCACCGTGTCACCGCGCACCCGGAAGGTGCCGCGGGTGAAGTCAATGTCGTTGCGGGTGTACTGCATGCCCACGAAGCGTCGCAGCAGCTCGTCACGGTCGATCCGCTCGCCCACCGCCAGCGGGGTCATGCGGTCGACGTACTCCTGGGGCGTACCCAGGCCGTAGATGCAGGAGACGGAGGAGACAACGACGACGTCGCGCCGGGTGAGCAGGGAGTTCGTGGCGCTGTGGCGCAGGCGCTCGACCTCGTCGTTGATCGAGGAGTCCTTCTCGATGAAGGTGTCCGTCTGGGGGACGTAGGCCTCGGGCTGGTAGTAGTCGTAGTAGGAGACGAAGTACTCCACCGCGTTGCCCGGCAGCAGCTCGCGGAACTCCGCCGCCATCTGGGCGGCCAGGGTCTTGTTGGGCTCCAGGATGAGGGTGGGGCGCTGGACCTGCTCAACAAGCCAGGCGGTGGTGGCGGACTTCCCCGTTCCCGTGGCTCCCAGCAGGACGATGTCCTTCTCGCCCGCATTGAGCCGCTCGGTGAGCTCGGCGATAGCGGTGGGCTGGTCGCCGGACGGCGTGTACGGACTGATGACCTCGAAGGGCTTGTCGGCACGGCGCAGGTCGGTGACAGGACGCATGGGGCACAGCCTAGAGCCTTAGTCCTCGTCCAGCTCCAGTGCCGGGTCCTCGGCGCGCGCCTGCTCCAGCACCTCTCGGGCGGCGCGCAGGTTGACCACGGCCATGAAGGAGCCGACGACGACGTCCGGCCACACGCTCGGGTGGGCGAGGGTCAGGATCCCCGCGGCCACCATGAGCAGGTTGGCGAGGACGTCGTTGCGGGCCGCGAGCCAGGCTCCGCGTACCAGCGCTCCCCCACGGCCTCGCAGGCTGATGAGGGCCAGGGCGCTCGCGGCGTTGAGGACCAGGGCCAGCACAGCCGTCCAGCTCAGCGCCCCGCCGTCGGGAGCAGCACCCGTGACCACCTTCCAAGCGGCCGTGGCCAGGGCGGCCAGAGCCGGCAGGAGGATGAGACCTGCCAGCCAGGTGCTGGCCCTGCGCCGGCCGGCGAGTGACCAGCCCAGCGCCGCGAGCACGAGGGCGTTGATGAGGACGTCCTCCAGGAAGTCGGCGGCGTCCGCCAGCAGCGAGGCCGAGCCGATGGCCGCGGCGACAGCCACCTCCGTGAGCAGGCCGACGAGATTGAGCCCGACCACGAGCCCGACCACGCGCCTGCCGCGTCGGTCCAGGCTCGAGCTGGTCAGGTCCTCGTCGTGGTCAGTGTCAGGCACCGCCCCAGCCTAGCCGCGTACCAGGGCCTGCCACACACCTGCCATCTGCTCCTCCAGCTGCTCCACAGCGCCGTCGTTGTCAATGACGAGATCGGCCAGAGCCTCGCGCTCGCCGTCACTGGCCTGCCGGGACATCCGAGCCTCAGCGTCCGCGCGTGCCAGGCCGCGTGCCTCCAGACGCGCCAGCCGCAGCTCGCGTGGCGCCCTGACCACGATGACGGCGTCGAAGAGGTCCGCCATGCCGCCCTCAGCCAGCAGGGGGACGTCGTAGACGGCGACGCGGCCCGGTCCTGCCGCCTCCATCTGCTCAGCCGCGGCGGCGGCCACGCGAGGCAGAGTCATGGCCTCCAACCGGGCCCGGGCCTCGTCGTCGTCAAAGACCACCGCTGCCAGAGCGGCGCGGTCCAGACCGCCGTCCGCGGCGATGACGCCCTGGCCAAAGGCCTGCTTGATCTCCTCCAGGGCGGGGGCACCCGGTTCGACGACGGCGCGTGCGAGGGCATCGGCGTCCACGACGAGCGCGCCGCGTGCCGCGAGCATCCCCGCCACGGTCGACTTTCCCGAGCCGATGCCTCCGGTCAGGCCTACACGCAGCGGCCGGCTGGGACGCGGGACGCTCAGGCGGCTCATGCCTTGGATGTGCGCGTGGTGACGGCGGACCTGGTCGGCCAGCTCGACCAACAGCGCAGCCAGGGTCCTGGTCACGGTCGGGGTCCCAACAGTCGTGGCCAGTGGTACGTGGACGAAGCCGGTCGGACGGGTGGGGTCCTCCTCGACGGCGTCCAGCGCGGTGTAGAGGGTCGTGTTGCACACGTAGCGCCCGGCGTCGTCAGAGGTGGTCACCGGCAGGCCGGTGGCGGACAGACGGCCGGCCAGGGCGTGGGCCGCCCAGGTGGAGTGACGCCGCCTCGGACCAGCAGGGACCACCTCGGCGTGGTCGGGCTGGGCGCCGGCGTTATCCGGGATGGAGGCCGTGGCCTCGTTGTAGGCGGTGGTCTCCAGCTTGATGGCCTTTGCGCTAGCGTCCAGGCCCACGTGCACGACGACGTCCGGTCGCCCAGAGGCGATAAGCTCGCGCACCCGCGCCGCGGCCCCGGCAAAAGTGACCGGGAGGAGCTCACGACGCAACCTCACCGCCCCTCCTGCCAGCGTCAGCTCCTCCGGCAGTGCGCGTACGGCCTCCCAGGAGGCGTTGTCACTGCCGCCGGCGAAGGGCTCGAATCCCGTGATGAGGGCACTGACCTGATGCATGGGGCGAGCCTAACGACCTCACGCGGCCCCGGCGCGACGCGACGCCCGCGTCAGGGCACGACGAGCCGCAGGCGGGGGCCGGCCTCGCCCAACTCCGTGTCGAAGGGCACCATGGGACGCTCGATGTGGCGGTGTCCGAGCCGGATGAGGTCCTGGTCGACTCCGCCTGGAGTCAGCGCCATCTTCCAGTCACGCTGTGCCTCGTACAGGTCCGGCTCCAGGTAGCCGATCTTGACCACGACGACGTCGGCTCGGCGTACGTCCAGGCCCAGGCGTGCGTACTGCTCATGCTCGGCGTACTGGTTGCGCCGGCTGGTGACGATAACCGTGAGACCACCACTGCGCAGTGCGGCCGTGCGCCCGCCCATCGGGTCGTCGCACAAGGCCGTCACCATGCCCGTCACCGGTACCGGCCCGGGCGCACGGGTGTCGATGTGACCACCGAGCTCGACGCTGACCTCGCGGCCAACCCCCGCCTGCCAGCAGGCCTCGGCCGCGACCGGATCCACGATCGAGGCATGGATGACCTCCAGGCTGCCGGTGCGTACCGGCTCCCAGGCCAGCAGCCCCGCCAGCGCAACCGTGACGTCATCGGCCCCACCCGCACCGGGATTGTCCCCCGAGTCAGAGATGAAGGTGGGGCGCCGAGCCGTCAGCGCCCACTCAAGGCAGCCTTCCAGGCTGTCCACCGGAGCAACAAAGTCGAAGTCGTCGCGCACCTGCCAGAAGGCCTCTGCGAGCTCGCGCGCGCCGTCGGCCACCGCCTGCCGGTCATCGCCGTAGACGACGACGGCGCCCTGGCAGCGCGGCTGATCGGCCCAGGCGAAGCCGATCCAGATGGCGGCGTCCGTGACGCCGGGACGTGCTTCGACGTCGGGAACACGCGCATAGAGCGAGCGTGCCGGTTCGATGCGGGTCGAAGTCTTCTCCCCCGGCAGCAGCACCGGCACGTGCGCCAGGGCCTTGACAGGCTTACCAGAGCCGTCCCGCAGGCGGGCCACGAGGTTGTAGGCCGCCCGGCGCACTGATTCACGGGCGTCCTCGTGGGGTGCCATGCGGTAGCAGGTCATGAGGTCGCAGCCGTCAAAGAGCGTGTCGGAAACGTTGCCGTGCAGGTCCATGGATGCTGAGATCATCGGCCCTGGGCCGACGGCGCGACGCACCGCCGTGACCAGGTCGCCCTCGGCGTCGTCCTCGCCCTCCACGCTCATCGCGCCGTGGATGTCGAAGAAGACGCCGTCCAGGGGCTCGCTCTGGTGCGCCCGGCGCAGGCCCTGCTCGATCTCCTCGCGCCAGGCCTCATAGGTCCTGCGCTCGACCACGCCCCCGGGCAGCGCCCCGGCGTGCAGCACAGGCACCCAGTCCGCTGCCTGCGCCCACGGCTCGTCCTTCCAGCTGTAACGCTCAAGGAGCTGCTGACCTCGCCGCACCACGAAGTCCTTCTCTCCCGAGGTGTAGGGGGTAAAGGTAGAGGACTCAATGTGCAGTCCGCAGATCGCGATGCGTGGGCGACTGTGCCCCATGTGCTCTCCTCGCTCGGTGCCGCGAGCACCCTCCTAGTGCTCAGCGTCGGAGACGAGTTTAAGACCGATGACGCAAGCCATGAGGCCGGCCAGAAGCAGCACCTTGACCACCGACGTCGACTCAGCGCCGGTGACCATGGCCCAGGTGATGGTGGTTGCCGCCCCGATCGCCGTCCACACGGCGTAGCCGGTGCCCACCGGGATCTCGCGCAGCGCATAGGCCAGACCGCCCATGGACACCAGGCAGCTCACGGCAAAGACCAGCGTGGGAAGAAGCTTCGTGAACCCCTCCGAGCGACTCATGGCGGTTGCCCAGACCGCTTCGAAGATGCCGGAGGCAATGAGGACGATCCAGGACATGACCGGCCCCGTTCCGTCGTGGTAGGGCCGTCCCCGTGTGCGTCCGCGTCGCCGGGTCGTCCCGGCGCGGGCATGACCGTAGCACGAGATCTGGCCCCGTCCACTTGGCAGTGGACGGGGCCAGATCTCCGGCGATATGCCGGGCCGCTCAGGCGGCGTGGTCAGCTACCGGGCTCAGTTGCCGGTCAGCTTCTCGCGCAGGGCAGCCAGAGCCTCGTCGGAGGCCAGGGTGCCGGTGGACTCGGCCGGAGCCGAGGAGTAGGAAGCGGAGCCAGCAGCGGCGGTCTCGCCAGCCTCGGTCTCCTCCTCCAGAGCCTTGGCGACCTGAGCCTTGTGGGCCTCCCAGCGAGCGTGGGCAGCCGCGTACTCGGCCTCCCAGGCCTCGCGCTGGGCGTCGTAGCCCTCGAGCCACTCGTTGGTCTCCGGGTCGAAGCCCTCGGGGTACTTGTAGTTGCCGTTCTCGTCGTACTCGGCAGCCATACCGTACAGCGAGGGGTCGAAGTCCTCGGAGTTGGGGTCGACGCCCTCGTTGGCCTGCTTGAGCGACAGGGAGATGCGGCGACGCTCCAGGTCGATGTCGATGACCTTGACGAAGACCTCCTCGCCGACCTTGACGACCTGCTCAGGCACCTCGACGTGGCGCTGGGCCAGCTCGGAGATGTGGACCAGACCCTCGATGCCGTCCTCCACGCGCACGAAAGCACCGAAAGGAACGAGCTTGGTGACCTTGCCGGGCACAACCTGGCCGATGGCGTGGGTGCGGGCGAAGGCCTGCCACGGGTCCTCCTGGGTCGCCTTGAGCGACAGGGAGACACGCTCGCGGTCGAAGTCGACGTCGAGGACCTCGACGGTGACCTCCTGACCGACCTCGACGACCTCGGAGGGGTGGTCGATGTGCTTCCAGGACAGCTCGGAGACGTGGACGAGACCGTCGACGCCGCCCAGGTCCACGAAGGCACCGAAGTTGACAATCGAGGAGACCACACCAGTGCGGACCTGACCCTTCTGCAGGGTCTGGAGGAAGTTGGTGCGAACCTCGGACTGGGTCTGCTCCAGCCAGGCGCGGCGGGACAGGACCACGTTGTTGCGGTTCTTGTCCAGCTCGATGATCTTGGCCTCGAGCTCGCGGCCGACGTAGGGCTGCAGGTCGCGGACGCGACGCATCTCCACCAGCGAGGCGGGCAGGAAGCCGCGCAGGCCGATGTCGAGGATGAGGCCGCCCTTGACGACCTCGATGACGGTGCCGGTGACGACGCCGTCCTCCTCCTTGACGCGCTCGATCGTGCCCCAGGCGCGCTCGTACTGAGCGCGCTTCTTGCTCAGGAGCAGGCGGCCTTCCTTGTCCTCCTTCTGAAGGACAAGAGCCTCGATCTCGTCTCCGACGGAGACGATCTCGTCGGGGTCGACGTCGTGCTTGATGGACAGCTCACGAGCGAGGATGACGCCCTCGGTCTTGTAGCCGATGTCAAGGAGGACCTCGTCGCGGTCGACCTTGACGACAGTGCCCTCGACGATGTCGCCGTCATCGAAGTACTTCATGGTCTCGTCGACGGCGGCGAGGATCTCCTCGGTCGAGCCGATGTCGTTGACGGCGACCGGGGCGGGGCTGGGCGTGGTTGTGGTCATTGAGTAGGTGCTCCGAATACGGACTGGTGGGTCGGGTCAGCAGAAACCATGCGTCCCCCTTGCGCGAACCAGCCCGGACTGGCCCACGGTGCGGTTGGTCCTCTGACAGAGGCCCTGGGGCGCACCCGCGTGACTCTACCAGGACGCTCCCAGGATGCACCCCCTGGGACCCTCCCCCAACTGCGTGCAGACCACGTGGAATCGCTCACGTTTGGCAGCTGTACGCCGTCGCCATGCAGACATCGGCCTGCCGCGCTCAGTGAGCAGCGGCCCGCCAGGTCGCTCCGCGCCCCACGGACACGTCCAGCGGCACGGACAGCTGTGCCGCACCGGACATCCGTGCGCGTACCAGCTCCTCGACCGCCTCGGCCTCGCCCGGGGCGATCTCCAGGAGGAGCTCGTCATGGATCTGGAGCAGCACACGCGAGGCCAGCGCGGACTCGGCCAGGGCGTCGGCGACGTCGATCATCGCCTTCTTGACGATATCGGCCGCGCTGCCCTGGATCGGGGCGTTGAGTGCGGCCCTCTCAGCCATCTCACGGCGCTGGCGGTTGTCACTGGTGAGGTCAGGCAGGTAGCGCCGGCGTCCGAACATCGTCTGTGTCCACCCATCACGGCGGGCCTGAGCAACCACGGACTCCAGGTAGTCATGCACCGCGCCGAAACGGGCGAAGTAGGCGTCGCGCAGCGCCGAGGCCTCCGCGTTGTCGATCCCCAGCTGGCGAGCCAGTCCGTAGGTGGACAGTCCGTAGGCCAGGCCGTAGCTCATGGCCTTGACGTGGCTGCGCTGCTCGGCGGTGACGTCAGCGACGTCGATCCCGTGCACCATCGCGGCTACGTAACGGTGCAGGTCCTCCCCCGAGCGGAAGGCGTCGATCAGCGCCTGGTCGCCGGACAGATGCGCCATGATGCGCATCTCGATCTGGGAGTAGTCCGCCGTCAGCAGGCACTCCTGCCCCTGGCCCACCGTGAAGGCCTCGCGGATCCGCATCCCCTCCTCGGTACGAGCAGGGATGTTCTGCAGGTTGGGATCGGTGGAGGACAGCCGCCCCGTGGCAGCCACGGTCTGCTGGAAGGTGGTGTGGATGCGCCCGTCGGCAAGCACCGCCTTGCGCAGGCCCTCCACGGTCTGACGCAGCTTGATGGCGTCGCGGTGCTCCAGCAGATGCTCCAGGAAAGGGTGCCCGGTCTTGGCGTACAAGGCGGCCAGTGCCTCGGCGTCAGTGGTGTAGCCCCGCTTGGTCCGGCGAGTCTTGGGCATCTTCAGCTCGTCGAAGATGACCGCCTGGAGCTGCTTGGGGCTGGAGAGGTTGAGCTCGTGGCCGGCGGCGGCGAAAGCGGCCTCGGCGGCGTGCGTGACCCGGGCGTCCAGCTCCACCTCGCGTGCCGCCAGCACCGAGTCGTCCACGGCGATACCGGCGTCCTCCATCTGCGCCAGGCAGGCCGCCACGGGCATCTCGAGCTCGGTGTAGAGCGTGACCGCCCCGCGCTGGGCCATCTGCTCGCCAAGGACCTCCTGGAGCGGCAGCAGGCAGGCCGCGCGGCGCGCCGAGGCCAGCAGGGTCCTCGGAGGCGTTCCGTCGGCCAGGGACTCCAGGTCGAAGGCCGTCTGCGGCTCGGCCTGGGCCAGGGACTCCAGGTCCAGGCCGAGCCAACGCTCAGCCAGCGTGGCGACGTCGTAGCTACGCTGCTCCGGGCGGCACAGGTAGGCAGCCAGGGCGGGGTCGGCCACCACGCCGTCCAGACCGATGCCGCGGCCCCGCAGCGCGTGCCAGCTCCCCTTGGCGTCGGCCACCACCTTGGGGTGATCAGGATCGGACAGCAGCTGCTCAAGCGCCTCCTCGTCCTGGGCCAGGAGGAGGGTCATGTCCACTACCAGCGACCGTGCGCCGTCGGAGACCGCCACCACCTGGGCGTCCCCGCGCCCTGGTGCCAGGGTGCCCACGACGTCGACACCGATGGTCACGCCTGCGTCACCCAGGTGACGGTGGATCCAGCCCTCAACCTGCCCCGGGGCGACCTCCCGGCCGAGCGTGAAGACCTCCAGGTCCTCCAGCACCTGCCGCGGGGAGCCCTCACCGGTGACCTCCTCTGCGTGATCGGCGGTGTCGGAGAAGCTGAGCACACGCAGCGCACGCTGGTGGAGCGTACGGAACTCCAGGCTCTCCATGACCCGAGCCACGGCGCTGCGGTCGGCCAGCGGCATCCGCAGGTCCGCGACAGGGTCGATCCCCAGGTCCAGGTCAGTGCGCAGCCGGTTGAGACGGCGGTTGCGAATGACGTCGTCGAGGTGGTCGCGCAGATTCTGCCCGGCCTTGCCCTTGATCTGTTCAGCGTGGGCGATGACGCCCTCCAGGCCGTCATACAGGTTGATCCACTTGGCCGCGGTCTTGGGCCCGACCCCGGGCACGCCCGGCAGGTTGTCACTCGTCTCGCCCACCAGGGCTGCCAGGTGCGGGTAGCGCTCGGGCGGGACACCGTAACGCTCGGTCACCTCCTGCGGCGTCATCCGGCGCAGGGTCGAGACTCCCTTGATCGGGTAGAGCACCGTGCAGCGCTGCGTGACCGTCTGGAAGGAGTCACGGTCGCCAGAGCAGATGAGGACCTCCATGTCTTCGTCCTGGGCCTGGGCGGCCAGGGTGGCCAGGATGTCGTCGGCCTCGAATCCAGGCGCCGTCACCGACCGCACCCCGAGGGCGGCCAGGACCTCCTCAATGAGCTCGATCTGCCCGATAAACGGCTGGGGGGTCTGCTCACGCGTGCCCTTGTACTCGGCGTACTCCTGCGTGCGGAAGGTCCCACCAGGCAGGTCGAAGGCCACGGCGACGTGGGTGGGGGCCTCCTGCTCGATCAGTGACAGGAACATGGAGGTAAAGCCGTGCACCGCGTTGGTCGCCTGGCCGGTCGAGGTCGTGAAGGAGTCCACCGGCAGGGCGAAGAAGGCACGGAAGGCCATCGAGTGCCCGTCAATGAGCAGCAGCCGCCCACTCGTAGCAGGCGCGTGGTCAGTACCGGGCTGGTCAGGAGTAGTCGAGGTGGTGCTCACCGTGCCAGCCTACGGGTATGAGCCCGACCGAGTCTGCACGCCCGCCCGTCTCGACCCCGCTGGACTCGCCCAGCCTTGAGCAGGCCGAGCGCGGGACCCTCATGTCCACCCTGGCCATGGAGGTCACTGAGCGCAGCGCTGAGCGCACGGTGGTCAGGATGCCGGTGGACGGCGCGCTCCAGGTGATCGGCATCCTCCACGGCGGGGCCAGTGCGGCCCTGATCGAGACCGCGGCCTCGGTGGCCGCTCGTCAGGCCGCTCCCCAGGGCACGGTCCCGGTGGGGGCTGAGCTCCAGGTCAGCCACCTGCGTCCGGTACGTCACGGTCTCGTCACCGCCGTGGCTACCCCCGTCCACATCGGACGGCGTACGGCGGTCTACGAGGTCACGGTGAGCGACGACGCCGGCCGCCTGGCCGCGCGCGGCACCTTGCGCAGCCTGTTTACCTCGGTCGGTTAGGCACCCGCCTGAGACTGGCGGCCGGACCGGCCTGGCTACTCCTTGGCGGCGCCGACCTGCTCGATGACGGCGTCGGCCACCTCACGCATGGTCAGGCGACGGTTCATCGAGGTCTTCTGCAGCCACCGGAAGGCCTCCGGCTCGCTCAGCCCCATCTTCTCCATGAGCAGGCCCTTGGCGCGGTCCACGCGCTTGCGCGTCTCGAAACGCTCCTGCAGGTCGCTGATCTCGTTTTCCAGAGACTGGATCTCCTCGTGACGCGAGGCCGCGATCTCCAGGGCGGGAACGAGGTCAGCCGGGGTGAAGGGCTTGACCACATAGGCCATGGCGCCGGCCGCGCTGGCACGCTCGACCAGCTCGGTCTGGGAGAAGGCCGTGAGCATGACGACGGCGACGGAGTGGTTGTCCAGAATCTTCTCGGCAGCCGTGATGCCGTCCATCACGGGCATCTTGACGTCCATGACGCACAGGTCCGGCTCGAACTCGTCTGCCAGGGCAACGGCCTGCTCGCCGTCGGCAGCCTCGGCTACGACCTCGTAGCCGGCTTCCGTCAGGGTCTCGACGATGTCAAGGCGGATCAGGGTCTCGTCCTCGGCGACAAGGACACGACGTTTGGTGCTGGGCTCAGTAGTCACGCGGTGATTGTAGTATGGTCACCGTCGTTGTCGCGCGATGGTGTCGTGTCTGGCAGCGCTGGCGCCTCCGTAGCCCAATTGGTAGAGGCATCCGACTCAAAATCGGAGCGTTGTGGGTTCGAGTCCCACCGGAGGTACTGATTGTGTTCCGCGCCCCTGGCCCCACATGTGCGGGTGCGGCCGAGTGAAGAGACCTGTTCTCTTCACTCGGCCGCACCCGCACACGCTTTGGCAGGCCTGGTGGCCCGTCAGCGGTCAGGCCGATCAGACCATGTAGTCGACCGTCTCGCCTACCGTGTGGACACGGATGGAGTTGGTCGAGCCCGGGGTGCCCGGCGGCATACCGGCCACGATGATGACCTCGTCACCGGGGCTGGCCAGGTGCTTGGCCTGCAGCAGCTCGTCCACCTGCGCCACCATCTCATCGGTGTGATGCACCGAGGGAACCTCGTAGGTGGTCACGCCCCAGGACACCGCCAGCTGGTTGCGAGTCGTGCTCAGCGGAGTGAAGGCCAGCAGCGGGATGGGCGAGCGCAGCCGGGACAGACGGCGCGCTGTGTCACCGGACTGGGTGAAGGTCACCAGGTAGGTGGCGTCCAGCTGCTCTCCCATGTCCGCGGCCGCGCGGGTCATCGCGCCACCACGGGTCTGGGGGTAGGAACCCAGCGGCGCGATGCGCTCGCCGCCGTTCTCCTCGACGTTCTCGATGATACGGGCCATGGTCCGCACCGCCTCGATCGGGTAGGCCCCCACGGAGGTCTCGCCGGAGAGCATGACGGCGTCTGCGCCGTCGAGAATGGCGTTGGCGCAGTCCGAGGCCTCAGCACGCGTGGGCCGGGGGTTCTGGATCATCGACTCCAGCACCTGGGTGGCGACGATGACCGGCTTGGCCTGGCGACGAGCCAGCTCGATAGCGCGCTTCTGCACCAGCGGCACGGCCTCCAGCGGCATCTCCACGCCCAGGTCACCACGGGCCACCATGATGCCGTCGAAGGCGGAGACGATATCGAAGAGGTTCTCCACCGCCTGCGGCTTCTCGATCTTGGCGATGACGGGAACGTGGATCCCCTCCTCGTCCATGATCTGGTGGACGTCCTTGATGTCCTCCGCGCTGCGCACGAAGGACAGGGCGATGAGGTCGGCCCCGATCCGCAGGCCCCAGCGCAGGTCCTCACGGTCTTTCTCGCTCAGTGCCGGCACGGAGACCGCCACGCCGGGCAGGTTGAGCCCCTTGTGGTTGGAGACGTAACCGGGAACCTCGACCTTGGTGACGACGTCCGTGTCCGTGACGGCCACGACCCGCACCGCGACGTTGCCGTCATCGATGAGCAGTCGGTCGCCAGGACGGCAGTCCCCGGGCAGTCCCTTGAAGGTGGTCGAGGCGCGCTTGACGGTGCCCAGCACGTCCTCGGTGGTGATGGTGAACTCGTCACCCTTGTTCAGCATGACCTTCTGGTCATTGACGAAGGTCCCCAGCCGGATCTTCGGTCCCTGCAGGTCGACGAGGACGGCGACGGGACGGCCGGAGGCCTCAGCCGCGGCACGCACCCGCGCGATGACCTCCTCCTGGTCCTCGGCCCGACCGTGGGAACGGTTGATACGGGCCACGTTCATGCCTGCGTCGACGAGCGCCTGCACCTGCTCCGGAGAGTCTGTCGCTGGTCCGAGGGTGCATACGATCTTGGCTCTACGCATGGCTCACATCCTACGTGAGTTTACCGGCGATAGCCCACCGCCACGGTGGTTCCACCGGCTTGGGACCATCGTCACGGGGCTGCGGTCTCGATCGCGTCATCGAGGTGACGTCGTGAGACAAGGACGTAGCCGACCAGTCCCGCCACGAAGACGAGCACAGAGGTCCACACGTTCAGGCGCAGTCCCGCAATGACCTGGGCCTCGTCCACTCGCAGGTACTCAATCCACACCCGCCCTGCGGTGTAGACCATGAGGTAGGCCCAGACCAGACGCCCACCCGTGGCCCCCTGGCGCTGGCGCAGCCGGCGCCCCAGCCACACCAGGAAGGCGGCCCCGGCCAGGTTCCACAGCGCCTCGTACAGGAAGGTCGGGTGGAACAGCGTCCCCGAGGCGTAGCCCGCTGGCAGGTGGGCGTCGTCGATCTGCAGGCCCCAGGGCAGCGTGGTCGGACCGCCGAAGAGCTCCTGGTTGAACCAGTTGCCTAGCCGCCCTACTGCCTGGGCCACCAGCAGAGTCGGCGCGACGGCGTCAGCGAAAGGGGACAGTCGCAGCCCACGATGGTGCAGCAGCCACGCACCCGAGGCGACCCCGGCGGCGATACCGCCCCAGATCCCCAGCCCGCCATGCCAGATCTGGGGGATCAGCGCGAGGTTCCCGTGGGGGCCGAAGTAGGCGTCAGGTGAGGTGATGACGTGGTAGATCCTGGCTCCCACGATGCCCACCGGCACGCTGATCATCGCCACGTCCAAGGTGGTGTCGGGGTGCCCGCCCAGGCGCTGGTAGCGCCGCCCGGTCCACCACACGGCGATGAAGACGCCGGTCAGGATGCACAAGGCGTAGGCGCGCAGGGGAAAAGGACCGAGGTACCACACGCTCTGGGACGGGCTGGGGATCGAAACAGGTAGCACTCACAGAGCCTCTCGATGGATGGCGGTCAACAAGGAGGGGTGGGAGCCGGCGGCGACCAGCTGGGCCACGAACTGCTGCGGGTCGGCCGAGCGGATGAGGGCCTCGCCCACGAGCACCACGTCCGCACCGGCGCGGGCGTAGTCCATGACGTCGCGGGCTCCGCTGACCCCGCCCTCAGCCACGCGCAGCACGGAAGTAGGCAGCACCTCGGCCACCTGCTCGAACCTGCTCGGGTCGACCTCGAGGGTGTCAGGGTCCCGGGCGTCCACGGCCACGCAACGCGCCCCGTTCTCCACCGCGGTGATGGCCTCGCGCCTGGAATGGGCCTCGACGACGGCGAGCATGCCCAGCGAGGCGGTGCGCTCGATGAGGGACTCCAGGATGAGGGGATCCAGCCGGGCGTCCAGCTTGAGCAGGTCCGCACCGTGAGCACGCGCCTCATGGACCTGATAGGGGGTGACGATGAGGTCATTGACTAGGACCGGCACGTCCACGGCCCCGCGCACAGCGTCCAGGTCGCGCAGGTCCCCGTTGGAGTAGACCGGCTCGGTGACCACCGAGACGCACGCGGCCCCTCCCGCCTCGTAGAAGCGAGCCAGCACGGCGACGTCACCCACGCCGCTGAGGTCGGCGAAGGTGGCGGTGGCGCGCTTGACCTCGGCGATGACGGAGACCGCCCGACCCTCGGCACGCAGCGCGGCCAGGGCGTCCTTGGAGGCGGGAGCGGTGCGCACCATCTCACGCAGGCTCTCCAGGGCACGCTCCTGCTCGCGGCGCGCCACGGCGTGACGTGCCGCCTCGATGAGCTCCTCGAACGCGAGCATCACTCACCTCCTGTCCGGTCAGGGACGCCAGCTGGTGTGCTGGCACCGCCACAGTGTGTGGCCATCGTCCTCGGCGGGGAGGGCTGAGGCAAATCCGCCGTGCCGCCGCTCACACCTCGCGCGGCTCGTCACGGTGCCCGACGACGGCGCCCAGGTCTCCCCCGGCCTCGAAGCAGGAGCGGGCACCGGTGTGGCAGGCTGCCCCGACCTGGTCGACCTGGACGAGCAGCGCATCCCCGTCACAGTCCAGGGCCACCGAGCGCACGTACTGGGCGTGGCCGGAGGTGTCCCCCTTGCGCCAGTACTCCTGCCGGCTGCGCGACCAGAAGGTGACCCGCCCTTCAGCCAGGGTGCGGCGCAGGGCCTCGTCATTCATCCACCCCAGCATGAGGACCTGCCCGGTCTCAGCCTCCTGGATGATGGCGGCCACCAGCCCTGCGGCGTCGCGCTTGAGCCGCGCGGCGACGGCGGGGTCAAGTCCAGGGTGCGCGGGCGTGGCCAGGCGCACGGGGTGGCCGGCCTTGCGCAGCGCCTGCTTGGCCTGGCTGATCGTGAGCGTGCCGTAGTGGAAGACGCTGGCCGCCAGGACGGCGTCGGCCCCGTGGTCCGCCGCAGCGGCGAAGTCCTGAGCCCGTCCCGCCCCTCCCGAGGCGATCAGCGGCACCGTGACCTGGGCGCGCACGTCGTCGAGCATGGCCAGGTCGAAGCCTGCGGTCACGCCGTCGGCGTCCATGGAGTTGAGCAGGATCTCCCCCGCTCCCAGCTCGGCCGCCCGCCGTGCCCACTCCACGGCGTCGATCCCCGTCGAGCGGGTGCCGCCGTGGGTCGTCACCTCGTAGCCCGACGCCGTGCTCACCCCTGGTGGGCAGCGCCGTGCGTCTACGGACAGGACCACGACCTGGTTGCCAAAGCGTTCGGCGACCTCGCTGAGCAGCTCCGGGCGCGCGATCGCCGCAGTGTTGATGCCGACCTTGTCCGCGCCCGCGCGCAGGAGGGTGTCGACGTCCTCGACGCTGCGCACCCCACCTCCCACGGTCAGGGGCACGAAGACCTGCTCGGCCGTGGCGGACACGACGTCAAGCATCGTGGCCCGGCCCTCCGAGGAGGCCGAGACGTCAAGGAAGGTGATCTCGTCGGCGCCCTGCTGGTCGTAGCGACGGGCCAGCTCCACCGGGTCACCGGCATCGCGCAGTCCCTGGAAGTTGACGCCCTTGACGACTCGTCCGTTCTTGACGTCCAGGCAGGGGATGACACGGACGGCAACACTCATGGGCACTCCTGACAGCTGGGTGGGCAACGACCGCCAGCCTACGCGAGGAGCGCGGTAGCCTGCTGGGGTGTCCGCCCCAGCGCTGCCTCGTGACCTGGCCACCCTCCTGCCGGACCTGCGCAGCCGTGACGGTCTCGGCCCGGCCGAGGGCCCACGCGTCGTGCTGGTCGTCGACGGGATGACCGGGTCGGGCAAGTCGACGCTCGCCGCGAGCCTGACCACCGAGCTGGCGCGGCGGGGTTGGCGCACCGGCGTGCTCGCGGTCGAGGACCTCGTCCCTGGCTGGGACGGGCTGGCCCAGGGCGTGGACCTGGCGGCCCAGGCCCTGCGCGAGCTGGCGGCCTCGGGCCGTGCCCGGGCCAGGAGCTGGGACTGGGAGGCGATGGCACCAGGCCCCGTGCGCGAGGTGGTTCTGCCTGCGGCCAGCGCCCTCGTCCTGGAGGGCTGCGGCGCCCTGGCGGCCGCCGCCCAGGACCTGCCTGGTCTCACGGTCATCAGGGTCCTCCTCCAGGCTCCCGCCCACCTGCGTCACGCCCGCGTGGCCGCCCGCGACCCCTACAGCTGGGACGTGGCGGCCTGGGAGGCCCAGGAGCGTCAGGTCGCCCGGGTCTGGCAGGCTGACCGGCTCAGGTGGGGCCCCGCCGTCGTCCTGACCGGCCCTACCGGCTCGGCGGCACGGAGGGAGTGACGTGGACGACGCCCTCGCTCGGCCCAGCCGAGGCCGGCGCCTGCGAGGCGGCGAGCGAGGAGTCATCGGCGATCGCCAGCAGGTCCACCACGACCGCGATCGCCGCGTCTCCCCTGGCCTGGTCGGCAGGCAGGCAGACCACGACGCGTGAGCCGACCTGCACGTCCGCCAGGCGCTGAGCGAGCCCGGACAGGGTATCGGTCATATCGAGCACGCCGGGCGGCGTCGTCCATCCGTAGCTGCTCGAGGTCACCGAGCCGTCAGCCCAGGAGACCACCGTGTAGCGCGCAATGAGGCGGTCGGTGCTGCGCACCTGCTGACCCTGCCCCTGGACCAGGACGGTCGTCGAACCGTGCGTGGGCGCCGCCTGGCCAGCCAGGTCAACCGTCATCGAGCCGTCCTGGCCCAGCGTGGCCTGCGGGAAGTCGGCCGGTACGGTCTCCACCGGGGTACCACTGGCGGTGGTCGGCAGGACGTCGACCACCGTGATCTCGGCGTGCGTACCCTGCTCCGTGTCAACCGGGGCCCGCAGGACCAGGCGCGAGCCCTCGCGGGCGCCCGTGACGGCCTGGGCCAGGGCCTGGCCCAGTGACTGCTCGTCAGCCAGTCCTCGGTACAGCCGCGTGCCTGACTGGGTACCTGTGGTGTTCGTGCCGTTGGAGCCCGAGAAGGTGGCCACCGACAGCAGGATGCCATCCCCCGAGGCCACCTGACGGCCACTGCCCTCGACCAGCACGTCGGTGAGGACCCGGCTGGGGGCGCAGAGGTGCCCCTTGAGCGAGACCACCGGAACCGCTCCTGTCCGGCCGGCGACCTCCATGACCTCCTCCAGCGGCGCGTCGCCGCTCACCGTGACGGCAGGCACGGCGGTGGCCGCAGGTGAGGAGGAGGGGCCGGCCCCGCCGAGGAAGAGGACCAGGGGCACGACGACGACGGCCAGGGCAGCCACGACGGCCAGGGCCACGGCCGCCCGTCCCCGAGGACGTGGCCGCCCCAGCGTCGCGCCGATGGCACGCTGCGCACCGGTCACCGCGGCTGGCTCGCTCGCGCTGGCCTGGCTGACCTGGCCTGAGCGTGCCGCCTCGCGCGCGCGCTCGAGCTCGCGTCGGCACCGGCGGGTCATCGGCTGCGTGTCATCCTCAGGTGTCATGGTCGGTCCAGTATGTCAGACGCCACCAGCGTCACAGGCTCCCCACAACAACGCTCACACGCCCTGGGCCAGCGTGTGGTCCCAGCCCTGGGCACCTTCCTCCATCGCGGCCAGGAGAGCGTCCACGCGCTCGTCACGGCAGGCGAAGGGGTCGCGCAGGGCGATCGCCGGGGTCCGGCCGTCGTCCAGCTTGAGACCCACCCAGTCCGCCGTCAGGTCCCGGCGCAGGTCCTGGGCACGGCCGATCGCGGTGCCACGCAGGTGGGCCCGAGTCGTGGCCGGAGGGACCGTGACCGCCTGGCGGCAGGCCTCCTCCCCCACCCACCGACGCAGCAGGCCACCAGCCTCCAGGCGAGCGCGCAGGCCCGCCGCCGTGACGTCGTGGTAGGCCAGAGCCAGGCGTGCCACGCGGGGATCGTCCAGGCCCGTGCCCGCGCGCTCGGCGTAGCGGGTGAGCAGCTGGTACTTCGCCGCCCAGTCCAGCTCGGTTGCCACGTCCTGCGGCCGCCCCGCACGCACCGCCTCCACGCCGCGCTCCCACAGGTCCAGGACCTCACGCTGGAGAGGGCTGAGGTCCATGTGCGCGGTGTGCGAGACGACCCGCCGAAGGTGCTCGGCCTGCAGGTCGACAGCGGTGATCGTGCGCCCGTCCGCCAGCTCCAGGGGCGTGCTCCCGCCAAGGTCGTGGCAGACGGTACGGATGTCACGCATGGGCCGGGCCAGCTGGAGGTCGCTGAGGTCCCCGCCCTCCTCCAGGTAGTCCAGGAGCAGGTCCATGGCACCGACCTTGAGCAGGGTCGAGCCCTGGGCAATGTTGGAGTCACCAACGATGACGTGCATGCGCCGGTACCGCTCGGCGTCGGCATGCGGCTCGTCACGGGTGTTGATGAGCGGACGTGAGCGCGTGGTCGCCGAGGACACCGCGTCCTCCATCTGGTCGGCGCGCTGGGAGAAGACGAAGACCGCCTCACCCTGGGGCCCGGTCATCACGTGCCCGGCGCCCACGAGGATCTGGCGCGTGACCAGGTAGGGCACCAGCGTGCGGGCGTCATTCCAGAAGTCTCCACGACGGCGCACGAGGTAGTTCTCGTGGCAGCCGAAGCCGGTGCCCTCGGCGTCCAGGTTGTTCTTCAGCAGGTGGATGCGTCCAGGAACCCCCTGCTGGGCCAGACGGGTGTTGGCCTGCTCGGCCAGGTCCGCCATCGTCAGCTCCCCGGCGCGGTCCTGGGCCAGCAGGTCCTCCAGGCGGTCGCACTCGGCGGTCGCGAACTCCGGGTGGGAGCCGACGTCGAGGTAGAGGCGCGCGCCGCCCCGGGTAAAGACGTTCGAGGACCGTCCCCGGGCCACGACCGGTTCAAAGAGGAGCCGGGCAGCGTGGTCGGCGTCCAGGGGCGGTGGGCCGCCCGCGCTGGAAGCACAGGTGATGCCGTACTCCGTCTCGACGCCGATGACGCGCCTGGCCGGCGCACTCACCTCACTGTCCGCCCTTCTGGACGAATCCCTGGACGAAGGCAGCGGCGTTGGTCTCCAGGACGGAGTCAATCTCATCCAGGATGTCGTCGACGCCGCTGACCTGAGTCTGCCCGGACGAGCCGGCCGCCTCGGTCAGGTCCTCGTCGTTGCCACCGGTGGGTCGGATCTGCTGGCTCTCGCTCATGGGCGTGATTGTCCCTCCGATGCGTCAAGCCTCCCAATCGAGTCCGAGACCGTGGCCCGCAACAGCTCGATCAGCTCGCGAGCCTGTGCGGGGGCCATGACGACGTCGCCGGGCAGGCTGAGGCGTGCCAGCTCCTGACGGCCGGGTAGGTCCAGGACCAGGCTGGTCCAGGACGCGCCCACGACCTGCGGGACCTGGGCCACGGCCGCGCCGCGCACGGCTGCGCGAGTGCCGTCGGGCGCGTTCCAGGCTGCGGCCTCCACCTCCTCAGGGCTAGCCAGGCGCCGGGCACGGCCGGCGGCTACCACACGCTCGGCCAGACCCGCACCCGCGCGCAGGTCCGCCCACTGAATGTCCAGGGCAGCCAGCCGTGGGTCGTCCCAGCCCGAGCCCGAGCGACGGCGCAGGCCCTGGCACAGCTGGAGCTTGGCCACCCACTCCACGTCCCGGGCCGCCCGCGTGGTCGCCTCGCCCTCGCCCTCGCTACCCAGCGCGTTGGCGTAGTCCTCCAGCGCCGTGAGCACCTCGTCCCACAGCGCCACCGCGCTCCCAGTGGCGGGGGCTTGCTCACCGTCCAAGCCGTCGGCAACCAGGGCCTGGCGAATCGCGGCCAGGTAGCCACGCTGGATCTCCAGGGCCGTGCGTGGACCGCCCGCGGTGGCCAGGCGGTGGCGCAGGGTGACGTCGTGGGAGGTCGCCCAGTGCTCCTCCACCGGGTCCGCCGTCAGCACCAGTGCCTCGATCTGTCCCAGGCCCTCGCCGCGCTCGTGCGCGCGCTCCAGGTACCACAGTAGCAGGCTGGTGCTGGCGACCTTGAGGTAGATCGGGGTGTCGAAGCGGTTGGCGTCGCCGTTGATCACGTGGAGACGGCGCCAGCGGCGGGAGTCTGCGTGCGGCTCGTCACGTGTGTTGACGATGGGGCGGTTAAAGGTTGTCTGCAGGCCGATGTCGTTCTCGACGTAGTCCGCTCGCTGGCTCATCTGGAAGCCCGCACGCTGGGAGCGCTGGCCCACCCCCACCCTTCCGGCGCCGGCGAAGACCGGGCGGGTGACGAGGAAGGGGATGAGCGCGCCGGCCAGGGTGTCGAAGGGCAGGGCCCGGTTCACGAGGTAGTTCTCGTGGGAGCCATAGGCCGCACCCTTGCCGTCGACGTTGTTCTTGTACAGCACCACCTCGTCAGCCACCACGCCGCCGGCTCCGGCTGCCAGGGCCGCCATCGCCTCCCGGGCCACAACCTCGCCTGCCCTGTCCCACACGACGGCGTCATGGGGAGTGAGGACCTCCGGCGAGGAGTACTCGGGGTGGGCGTGGTCGACGTAGAGCCGCGCGCCGTTGGCCAGCACAGTCGTGGTCGCCCGAGGCAGGGCCTCCTCGGCCGCACTGGGCCTGGGCCGGTTGCCCCAGGGCGCTGGCGGCAGGTCCTCGGCGTGCTCGGCCTGCGGGTCGTCCTGGCCCGAAGGGGCCAGGTGCCCAGGGTCGTCGGTGAGCATGGAGGGGTGGGCGGCGGCGCGCTCCAGGCGGCCCCCGCGCAGGTCAGCCAGGGGGTCCTCCCCCTCGTAGTCCCACCGCACCGCGGCCGCCGGGGCGCCGTCGGCCTCCAACCCTGGGCGGGAGACGGCACCGTAGGCCGCCACGAGGTTGGAGGCCATGGCCACCGGGTTGGCGTAGGGGTTGCCCGGCTGGAGGACGCCGTACTCCGTCTCCAGACCCACCGGGCGAATCACCGGATCCTGCGTCCTCATGCGTGTGCCTCCTTGGCTCCCGACGGCCCGCTGGCCTCGTCCTGCGCAGCGCCCAGCCGCGTGACGCTCAGGATCGTCTCGCCGCGGTGGCCGACCACACGCGCCCACCCCTCGGGGTTGGTGGCTGCGGTGATCTCCTCGTTCTGACGGGCCTCGGCCTCCACCGCGGCCAGCAGGCGCGGCGTCGACAGCCCTCCGGGTCCTCCGGCCAGCTCGTCCTTGATCGCCGCGGTCTTGGCCCGGGCGACGACGGCGGCGAGCATCGCACCGCTGACCAGGTCGCCGAGGTACAGGGTCTCTTGGCGTCCCGAGGCGAAGGTGACCACGAGCACGGCGTTGGCCTGTGTGCGTGCGTAGATGGCGGCGACGACCTCCTGGCGCATCGCGGCCGCCGTGGCCTCCCGGTCGCCGTCGTGCGCAGCAAGCTCCCCCGGGTCCAGGGGCAGGTCGCTGCGCAGGTGCTTGGCCAGGATCTCACGAGCACCGGCCTGGTCCGGACGGTCGATGCGGATCTTGACGTCCAGGCGCCCGGGCCGCAGGATCGCCGGGTCGATCATGTCCTCACGGTTGGAGGCACCGATGATGACGACGTTGCGCAGGGACTCCACGCCGTCGATCTCGGCCAGGACCTGCGGCACGATCATGGTCTCCACGTCCGAGGACACGCCCGTGCCGCGGGTGCGGAACAGGGCCTCCATCTCATCGAAGAAGATGACCACGGGGCGGTCCTCCGCGGCGACCTTGCGGGCCTGCTCGAAGATCGCTCGGATCTGGCGCTCGGTCTCCCCGACGAACTTGCTCAGCAGCTCAGGGCCCTTGATATTGAGGAAGGCCGCGCTCTTGCCGGCCCCGCCAGGAGCGTCCTGCCCTCCTGCCGAGGAGGCCAGCGAGGTGGCTACGGCCTTGGCGATGAGGGTCTTGCCGCACCCTGGTGGGCCGTACAGGAGCAGGCCCTTGGGCGCGCGCAGGTGGTAGGAGCGGAAGAGCTCAGGATGGGCGAAGGGCAGCTCCAGGGCGTCGCGGATCTCCTCGATCTGCGGCCCCAGGCCTCCAATGTCCTGCCAGGACACGTCCGGGGTCTCGGTGATGACGAGCTCCTCGACGCTGGTGCGTTCGATCAGCGCCGTCGCCACGTCGGCACGCAGATCAGCCGCCAGGGTATCCCCCGGCGTCAGCGTGCCGGCATCCAGAGCGCCCGCCAGCCGCAGGACCCGCGTGGCACCTGATCCCGTGGTCACCAGCGCCCGGTGGGAGTCGAGGACTTCCTCGAGCGTGACGGCCTCACCGGTGTCGGGAGCCCCCAGGGCGTCGACGACGAGCATCTGGTCGCTGACCGCCACGAGCTGGCCGACCGTCAGGTCCCGCGGATCCAGGCTCGGGTGCAGGCCCAGGCGCATAGGCCTGCCTGCCATGGCGACCTCAACCTCGCTGCGGCGGCCGCCTGGGTCCTGCTCCACGCCGGTCAGCAGCGCCAGCGTCACCGGAGGCAGGGTGACCGCGTCGAGCTGAGCGCCGAGCTCGGCGATCTGGTCACGGGCGTGGGACAGGGCGGCAGCCAGCCGCTCGTTCTTCTCCGCCAGGCTCACGGCCTGGGCGCGGGCCTCGCGCAGCTGGTGGGAGGCGAAGGACGGCGAGGGCGTCAGGTTCTCACCTACGACCGGGGTCTTAGGCACGCTCACCACCGCCCTCCTCGTCGCTGAGCACAGGCGTGGAGTCCGCCGGCTGCTTGGCCAGGCAGTCGCGCAGGACCCGGCGGACCTTGCGGTCGGTGGAGGTGCGTTCCTTCACGTCCTCGGGAAGCCAGTAGCCGCCGTCGTCATAGGCGCCGCGCGCCGGCGGCCGCTTGCGGGTCAGCGGGCGTGAGCCGGCCGCCAGGCGCCTGGCGGTGAGCAGGAACCCGGTGTGGGCGACCATGGTGTGGTCAGGGCGCACGGACAGCCCGTCCACGTTCCAGGTGCGCACCATGGACTCCCAGGACTCCGGCTCGGTGAACAGTCCGCAGTGCCGCAGGGCCTCAACCGTGCGTGAGAGCTGGGTGGTAGTGGCCACGTAGGCCAGGAAGACGCCCCCGGGCACCAGCACCCGCGCCACTTCCGCCACGTTCTCCCAGGGGGCGAGCATGTCGAGCACGACGCGGTCGATCGAGTCATCAGCCACATGGGCTGCCGTGACCTCGGACAGGTCGCCGCAGCGCAGCTGCCAGGCCGGGTGGTGGCGCCCGAACCAGGAGTCGACGTTCGAGGCGGCGATCTGGGCGAAGTCGTGGCGGCGCTCGACCGACAACAGGTGGCCGCTCTCGCCGATTGCCGAGAGCAGGTTCATCGTCAGTGCCCCGGAGCCCACACCCGCCTCCAGGACACGGGCACCGGGGAAGATGTCTCCCAGCGCGACGACCTGACCGGAGTCCTTGGCGTAGACCACCTGGGCGCCGCGGGGCATGGACAGAACGTAATCGGCCAGCAGGGGCCGCAGCAGGAGCAGCTCGTGCCCAGAGTCGGTCACCAGCACCGTGCCCTCGTCCAGGCCCACGACGTCACGGTGGTGGAAGGACCCGCGGCCGGACTGGAAGTAGCCCTGAGGATGCAGCTGGAAGGTGTGCTTGGCCCCCTTGACGTCAGTGACTTGCACCCGCTCGCCGTAGTGGAAGGGACCGCGCCGGCCCGCCTGGCCCAGGACCTCCTGGGTCTCCATCCGCGGCGGGAGCTTCGGGGCGGCCTGGCCGGGTTGCCCAGCGGCCCCGGACGTGCGTGCCGCGCCGGCCGCGGGCACCGGCACCGGGGTGTCGCGCGAGGGGTCGTAGTCAGGCAGGGGGTGAGCGCCCTGGGCGCTGGGGTCAGTGTGAGTCATCGCCGCACAGTCTAGTGACGCCCAGGCTGCCGCCCGGTGGCAATCCGCGGCCGCCCTCTTCCTGCGTCCTTAGCGCTGCCTCGGCTGGGGCAGGTGGTGAGTCTCGTGCCCGGCACGGCCCACCACCAGGTAGGCCGTCCAGGCCCCCACGATCCCCACCAGCATGACGATGACCATCGGGACCGCGCTCTGGCCCCCGCCCGAGCTTGCCAGAGGGGCTGAGGTGCCGTTGGCCACGGCCTGGGCCACACCGAGGAAGGCGCTGGCCACGCCCGCCAGCCCCGGCGCCATTCCCAGCGCCATCGCCGAGGAGTTGCCGAAGACAAAGGCCTGGGCACTCATGACCAGCAGGAACCCGACGCACAGTGGCACCAAGGCCACCTCGAGCACCAGCACGGACAGGGTGACCACCGCTATTCCAAGAGCCGAGATGCTCAGTCCCAGCCCGATCAGCGCCGGGGGCTGGCATGGCGCACGAGTCGGGCGTTGAGCACGCTCAGAAGCATCTGCGAGCCCGCAGTGCAGGCGAAGAAGACGGAGAAGGTCATGGGGCTCAGCCCGTTGATCTCCTGCAGGACGAAGGACGAGGACGAGATGTAGGCGAACATCGCAAAGCCGGAGAAGGCTGAGGTCAGCATGTAGCCGAGGTAAGCACGGTGGGTCACCAGCTCGCCAACGCCACGCGCCAGGCGGCGCAGTCCCCCGCTCTGACGGCGCTCGGGCGGCAGAGACTCCGGGACGAAGAAGAAGGCCATCATCGTCATGAACAGGCCGAAGCCCACGAGGAACCAGAAGACCATGCGCCAGGTACCTACCGACAGCACCGCCCCACCGGCTACCGGGGCGATCATGGGAGCCAGCGCGCCCAGTGCCATGAGCACGGACATGACCGAGGCCAGCTGACTGCCGTGGGCCAGGTCCACCAGCACCGCGCGACCTACGACCGCGGCCGCGCCGCCGCCCAGCCCCTGCAGCAGCCGTCCTGCCATGAGCACACCGATGTTGGGAGCCAGGGCACACACGACCGCGCCGCAGGCGCACACCAGGCCACCCACCACCATGGGAAGCCGGCGTCCGCGCTGGTCCGAGACCGCGCCGCCGGCCACCTGTCCCAGCGCCATGCCGATGAAGAAGACCGTCAGCGTCAGCCCCACGCTGCCCGCGCTCGTGGACAGGTCTCTGGCCACCTGTGGGAAGGCAGGGCTGTACATGTCCGTGGCGAAGGGCGGGACCGCGTTCTGGACAGCCAGGGCAAGGACCAGGCCAAGGGGGATCGCCGCCTGGGAGGGCGAGGGCTGGTAGGAGGCAGGTGTCACCTCGCCATTGTGCCTGCGGCGGCGCGGCCTTCCCGCGTGCCGCACGCCACGCGGCTCAGCGCGCGCCCGTGGGCACCGCCCCACGTAGTGAGCCGGCCTCGACCAGCAGGAGCCAGCGCGAGACCTGCCGGGCCCTGGCCAGCGCCTGGGCGGCCTCCGGACCGGTGAGCTCACCGGTCACGGCCGCCGGCGGGAGCACGGTGCACACGGCGCCAGCCTGTGCCACGGACTCCTCCACCCCGCCTAGCTCGGCCAGCCCGACAGCGTCGATCGTGCCCAGGAGCTGCGAACCGTCAACAACGACGACGACGCCCACGCCCTGCCCCAGCACCTGGCGCACCTGGGCCAGCGGAGCAGTGGCGGGCACGACCCGCGCCGCTCGCGCCAGCGAGCGCAGGTCCAGCCCTGCCGGGGCGTGCGACCCACGCCCGAGCCCGAGCAGCGTCCAGCTGGTCTGCGCCAACGGCCAGGCCACCATGAGGGCCAGGATCAGGGAGAAGCCGTCTGGCCGCCGCCCCAGGAGCAGCAGGGGCCGAAGTAGCCACATCCAGGTGATGCCAGCCACGACGAGGAGCCCGCCCCAGGCCGCCACGCGCTGGCCCGTGCGGGCCTTGCCGGTCACCTGCTCGATGAGGGCCGCCAGCGCGTGCCCACCGTCCAGCGGAAGCGCCGGCAGGACGTTGAAGACTGCCAGGGCAAGGTTGACCCAGGTCAGGGCCCACACGAGGATGTAGAGCGGATAGGGCATCCACACGCTCGTCTCCAGCCACCGTCCCACCAACCACAAAGCCAGGTTGACGGCGGGGCCGGACAGGGAGGTCACCACGTCCTTCCATGGTCTCCAGCCTTCCTGGGCGCTGAGGGGGCGAAAGCTCGTGCGTCCGCCCCACAGGTAGAGCTCGTAGCGAGTGGGCCAGCGCCCCAGCGCCGTACCGCTCAGGCCGTGGGCCAGCTCGTGGAGGAAGACGCTGACTACCACACCAAGCACGGCCGCTAACACCACGCCCAGCACCTGCAGGAGCGTGTAGCCGTTCATCGATCGATTCACGGCAGGAAACCAGGTCGCCGCGATCAGTGCCCCCAGCAGCACCGAGGACGGGGCGATGACGACGGGGGCTCCGCCGATGCGGCCCAGGACCAGGCCCGGTCCACTGGCACGGGTCGAGGTAGAAGACATGCTGGAAAGCCTAATCTCACCGTCCGCCGCCTCCCACGGCCGCTCGGTCTCCACAGCGCAGGGCGAACACCGCGAGCGGTGCGAGGCTGTGGACAGCCTCAGGGTCCTGCCGGCGCCCGCCGGCGCGGGGAGGTAGGTTCACCCACGTGAGCCAGACACCCTCCGCCCCCGCTTCGCCTCGGCCAACAGGCCCAGGGGCCCACGCTCCGTCCGGCCGCAGTCGTCGAGCGGCCTTGTCCCCCTCCAGGGCCAAGGACTTCATGCAGTGCCCGCTCATGTTCCGGCTGCGTACCGTCGACCGTCTGCCTGAGCCGGGGTCCCTGGCCACTCACAAGGGCACGCTCGTCCACGCCGTGCTGGAGCGCCTGTACGACCTGCCTGCCCCTGAACGCACCCTTGAGGCCGCCGTCGGCATGCTGCCCGGGCAGTGGGAGGCGCACCGGGAAAAGAACCCCGTGGTCATGGACCTGTTCGACTCACCCCAGGACGTCGCGCCGTGGCTGGAGGAGGCCCGCGCGCTGCTGCGCACCTATTTCCAGATGGAGAACCCCACTCGTCTGGAGCCGGCCGAGCGCGAGCTCTTCGTCCAGACCGAGACCCGTTCCGGCCTGCTGCTGCGCGGCTTCGTCGACCGCCTCGACGTCGCCGCCGACGGCGCGATGCGCGTGGTGGACTACAAGACCGGTAAGTCCCCTGCTCCACGCTTCCAGCACGACGCGCTGTTCCAGATGCGCTTCTACGGGCTGGTGCTGTGGCGTCTGCGTGGCCAGGCGCCGTGCAGGCTCCAGCTGGTCTATCTCAAGGACGGCCGCATCCTGACCCACGACCCGGTCCTGGCTGAGCTGGAGGGCATGGAGACGCGACTGGAGCACCTATGGGACGAGGTCGAGGACTGTGCGACCCAGGGCCGGTTCGCGCCTCGACGCTCACGCCTGTGCGACTGGTGCGCCTTCCAGGCCGCCTGCCCGCTCTTTGGGGGCGAGACTCCCCCGCTGCCCGAGACCGGCCTGGCCCAGCTCCTGACGGCGCGCCGTGGGCCAGCGGCCTAGACCCCACCCCTAGGGTGGAGTCATGGAGCATCGCAGACTAGGCGGGACCGGCCTCCGGGTCTCCTCGGTCGGGCTGGGAACGATGACCTGGGGCCGCGACACCGACGAGCTCGAGGCCAGGGAGCAGCTCGACGTCTTCCTCGACGCCGGAGGCACGCTGGTGGACACCGCCGCCTCCTACTGCCAGGGGCTGAGCGAGGAGGTCATCGGCACGCTGCTGTCCGGCCACGTCGAGCGCACCGACCTGGTCCTGGTCTCCAAGGCAGGCGTGCGGACCTGGCGCACCGGGAGCCGTGGCTCAGTCACGGACGCCTCTCGCGGCACGCTGCTAGACACTTTGGACGCCAGCCTCAAGCGGCTGGGCACCGACCACCTGGACCTGTGGCTGGTCCAGGTCCCCGACCCCACGACCCCGCTGGAGGAGACGGCGCACGCTCTGCGCACCGCGGTGGCCTCGGGGCGGACCCGCTACGTGGGCGTGTCCAACCACCCCGCCTGGGCCACCGTCCACGCCGCTGACCTGCTGCGCGAGCACGGCGGTCCGGGGCTGGCGGGAGCCGAGATGGAGCACTCCCTGCTGTGCCGCGGGATCGAGCGCGAGCTCCTGCCGGCCGCCCAGGCGCTGGGTCTCGGCGTCATCGGCTACGCGCCCCTGGGACGCGGGGTACTCACCGGCAAGTACCGGTCCACGACCCCAGCGGACTCGCGCGCGGCCTCCCCGCACCTACGCTCCTACGTGGCGCCCTACCTCGATCCTCGTCATGAAGGCGTCGTCGAGGCGGTGGCCACGGCCGCAGCGGGCCTGGACCGTCGACCAGTCGAGGTGGCCCTGGCATGGGCGCGCGACGCCGCCGGCATCGCCTCGACCATCGTGGGCGCGCGTACGCCTGCCCAGCTCCAGGGGGCGCTGGCGGCTGAGGACCTCACCCTTCCGGTGCAGATCCGTCACGTGCTCGATGAGGTGACGGCGCCGGCCCTGGGCTATCCCGAGCGCCTCATGCGGCCCGGTCAGTCCTCGTCGTCGGCGTAGTCGTCATCCTCGTCGTAGTCGTCGCCGTCCTCGTAGTCCTCGTCGTAGTCATCGTCATCGTCGTCGCCCTCCTCGTCGTCAGACTCAGCGTCGACGATGTCGAAGGGCAGTTCGATGCCGGTGGCGGTAAACAGGGCGTCGTCGTAGGTGAAGAAGGCGTCCTGGAGGGCATTCTCGGCAACGACCACAGCGGGCGAGTACTCGTCCCCGGTGGCGGCCGCGTCCAGGTGCGCCTCGAAGGCAGCGATGAGTCGGTTGAGCGCGGACCGCGGGTCGTTCGTCATGTGGCCCAGGATACCGGTACGTACCGCGCCCGCGTCCAGACGAGGAGTCCGGACGCGGGCGCGTGAGACGAATCAGGCAGTCGTGCCAGTGCGGCAGCCGCTCAGTCCTCCAGACCCAGCTGCTCGCGCACAAAGCCGAGGAAGAGGTCCTCACCCTTGATCCGGGCGGTCTCCTCCGGACCCACGACCACGCGCACGCCGTCGCGCAGGATCTGGGAAGCTCCGCCGTCGGGGCCCAGCGGCAGGACGACCAGCTCAGGCTGGGGCTGGTAGACCGCCGTCGGCGCCTCGCCCGCGATCACCGAGCGGATGTTGGCGGCCACCACCGCAGCGTGGGCGCGAGCGGCGTCGGCCCGCTTGGTCTCGCGCACGTCGGTGATGTCACCAATCGCCCACACACCGGGGTGGTCGACCACGCGCAGGTGGTCGTCGACGCGGATCGTGCCGTCGTAGTGACGGATCTCCTCGTAGTCGTCACCGAGGAAGCCCGTGGCCGCGCTCGCCCCGTAGGCACGGAACCACATATCCGCCTCCAGGCGCCGCCCGCCGGTGGTGACCACGCGGAAGGGCGAGAGCACGCCCGGGTCCACCGGGGGCAGGGAGGCCAGGCGCTCACCCGTGATGACCTCGACCCCACGCTGCTCCAGCTGGAAGGCAATGGCAGCGCGAAGCTCGGGCTTGTAGTCCTTGTTCGGCAGGATCTGCTCGCCCTCTTCCAGGAGGATGACCTGGACGTGCGGGAAGGCCGAGGTGATCTCACCGACCAGCTCGATCCCCACGTCCCCGGCTCCTGCGACCAGCACGGTCTTGGCCTGCTCCAGGCCGGCGTGCCCGCGCTCGATCCGGGCCTTGGCGATGACCGAGGAGGACTCCATGTGCTTGGCCGGGAAGGGGTAGGCCGTGCCCGTGGCCAGCACGAGGTGATCAGCCTCGATCTCCTGGCCGCCCGAGACCTGGACCGTCGTGCCCTTGACGGCCAGCGCCGTGCCGTGAACCACGCGTCCGCGGGTCAGGAGGTGGTCGTAGGGCATGAAGATCTTCTCGGCCCACTCGCGGTCCACGGCTGCGCGCAGGGCGGCAGCGTGGTTGACGAAGGTGTCCTTCTGCTCGACGAGCGTGACCTCAGCGACGTCGTCGAGTGCCTTAGCGATGGTGATACCGCCGTATCCGCCGCCGACGATGGTGACGCGAACCATGGAGTCCTCTTCTTCCGTTCGGGTGGTGAGGGCAGACTATCGTCACGGTCCCGGCGTGCACATCTGCCCCGCGATGGGACCTACGTCTCAGACCTGTCTCAGGCCAGTCCTCGGCGCTCCAGCAGGGGCTCCAGGCGCGGGGCCCGACCGCGGTAGGCCTGGAAGGACACCAGCGGGTCGCGCGAGTCACCGCGGGAGAGGAACTCACGGCGGAAGCGCTCACCGGCCTCGCGGTTCAGGCCCAGGTCGCCGTCGCGCGCGCCCTCGCCGTCGGTGCGGAACCACTGGGTGGTGTCGGCGTCCATGACCTCGCTCCAGATGTAGGCGTAGTAGGCCGCGGAGTAGCCACCGGCGAAGACGTGGTTGAAGTAGGTGGTGCGGTAGCGCGGCGGCACGAGGGCGTCATCGATACCGACGGCGGCCAGCGCCTCGTGCTCGAAGCCCTCCACCGCCTCGGGGTCGGTCGGCACCTGCTCGGGGGCAAGCGTGTGCCAGGCCTGGTCCAGCAGGGCCGCCCCCAGGTACTCGGTGGTGGCGTAGCCCTGGCCGAAGGATCCCTGGCTGCGCAGCTGCTCGACGAGCCCGGCAGGCATCGCTTCGCCGGTGTCGACATGGCGGGCGTAGGAGGCCAGGACCTGCGGGTGCAGGGCCCAGGACTCGTTGACCTGGCTGGGGAACTCCACGACGTCGCGAGGCACGTTGGTCCCCGAGGCCCCCGGCCACCGAGTATCCGCGAACAGACCGTGCAGGGCATGGCCGAACTCGTGGAAAGCGGTGATGACGTTGTCCCAGGTCAGCAGCGTGGGGCCGCTGTCCGGCTTGGTGAGGTTGAGGCAGTTGATGACCACGGGCTTGTTACCGGTCAGGTGCCCCTGGTCGACCAGGCTGTCCATCCAAGCCCCACCTTGCTTGCCGGTACGGGCGTAGTAATCGGCCACGAACAGGCCGAGCACCGGGGCCTCGGCGCCTGCCTCCCGCTCGGCCTCGCTCAGGGCCGCGGGATCACGGACCTCCCACACGCGCATATCCGGGTCATACATATGCCCCGCGAGGTCTGCTCGCTCGTGGAAGGTGATGCCGTACAGACGGTTGGCAGCGTAGAAGACACCGTTTTCCACCACATTGCCCAGCTCGAGGTAAGGAGCGAGGACGGCGTCGTCGACTCCGAAGCGCTCCTTGCGCTCGGCCTCCTCGTAGCGAGGCCAGTCAGCCGGACCGAAGCCCTCCCCTGGCACCGTCGCAGGATCGGCGGCCATACGTGCGGCGTAGACATCGGCGTCCCGGCGGGCGTTGGCCATGGCCGGCGGGACGAGCCGTGCAAGCATGTCGCTCACCGCCTGCGTGGTCCCGGCGGCAGACTCCGCCGCGATGATGGCGGCGTGGTGCTCGAAGCCCAGCAACTGCGCCCTCTGAGCGCGCAGGGCCACCTCGCGCAGGATGAGCGCGCGCGTGTCCGTCTCCCCTGACAGCCCACGGCTCATGGCCTTGTCCAGCAGCGCCACGCGCTCAGCGTGACTGTCCAGGCCCGCCAGCTCGGGAGTCGCGGTGTAGTTGGCGACCCCGGCCTCGTGCATCGCCTTGGCGATGAGGGTACCCACCCGGGTGCTCAGGGAGGTCAGCTCCGCGTTGATCTCGCGCAGACGCTCGGCCTCGGCGCCGGTCAGGGCCACGCCGTCGCGTTCAAAAGCCTCGACGGCCAGGCGGATGTAGCGGGCGGTCTCCTCGTCAATCTCCTCCCCGGCCGGATCCACCGGGGTGCGCCCAGCCGCCCGGGCGTCACTGACCAGCTCGTCCAGGGCCTTGAAACGCCGGTAGAGACGGGGGTCGAGGTCATAGGCGTCGCTGTGGGCCGCCAGTTCGGGTGCCAGGCGCTCCTCCAGCTTGTCGAGCTCGGGCGAGTCGGTGGCTGAGGTGAGCGCGTACAGGACTCTCAGCGCCCGCTCCAGCAGGTCACCGGACAGCTCCAGGGCGGCCACGGTGTTGGCCACGGTCGGCTCATCGGGATCGGTGGCCACGGCCTCCCACTCGGCCCTCTGGTGAGCCATCCCCGCACGGATTGCAGGCTCAATGTCCTGCGTGCGCACAGCGGCGAAGTCAGGCAGTCCCAGGTCCAGGGTCCAGGGCGCGGCGAAGGGGTTGGACTCGGGCAGCTGTGGGAGGCTGGTCTCACTCATGGCCCCATCGTGCCATGTCGACGGCGTCTCTTTCTTCACAATGGACGTCTTTTCATAGGCCGTTCGTCCCGTCTGGTCCTAGCCTGGTGGCACAGCTGCGCAGGTGGGAGCGCTTGTCCCACCAGACCTCGACCACAGGAGGGCCACGTATGAACGTTGCCGAACAGCTCGTCGCCCAGCTCGTGGATGCCGGCGTCCACCGGATCTACGGCATCGTTGGAGACTCCCTCAACCCCGTTGTCGACGCCGTGCGCAAGACCGGCGGCTCCGCCAAGGGCGGGATCGACTGGGTCCACGTGCGTCACGAGGAGGCTGCAGCCCTGGCGGCCGCTGCCGAGGCCCAACTGACCGGCAAGCTGGCGGTGTGCGCGGGCTCATGCGGACCGGGCAACCTCCACCTCATCAATGGCCTGTACGACGCTCAGCGCTCAGGCGCTCCGGTGCTCGCCATCGCCTCCCACATCCCCAGCGTCCAGATCGGTCAGTCCTACTTCCAGGAGACCCATCCGGACCGCCTGTTCACCGAGTGCTCGGTCTACTCCGAGCTCATCTCCTCCCCCAAGCAGGCCCCGCGCGTGGTCAACGCCGCCATCCGCCACGCCGTGGCGATGGAGGGCGTGGCCGTGGTCTCCCTGCCCGGTGACATCTCTGATGAGAAGGCCGTGGCGCCGACCCCCGTCTACGCCCCGGCGCGTCGCGCGGTCCTGGCCCCCAACCCGGTGGACGTGGAGGAGGTGGCTGCCCTGCTCAACAAGGCCAGCAAGGTCGCCATCTTCGCCGGCGCCGGAGTCAAGGGCGCCCATGACGAGGTCATCGCCCTGGCCGAGGCCCTCAAGGCCCCCATCGGCCACTCCCTGCGTGGCAAGGACTTCATCCAGTACGACAACCCCTACGACGTCGGCATGACGGGGCTGCTGGGCTACGGAGCCGCCGCCGAGGGCATGAAGGACGCCGACGTCCTGCTCCTGCTGGGCACGGACTTCCCCTACGACCAGTTCCTGCCCTCCACCCTGACCGTCCAGGTGGACAACCACGCCGAGAAGCTGGGCCGCCGTACCGACGTGTCCTACGCCGTCCACGCCGACGTCGTCCCCTTCATCGAGGCGATCCTGCCGCGGCTGAAGGGACGGCGCTCCGACCGCTTCCTCAAGGACCAGCTCAGGCGCCACGCCAAGATCATGAAGGCGCCCGTGGGCTCCTACACGCGCAGGGCGGAGAAGCTCAAGCCCATCCACCCTGAGTTCGCCGCCCACCTGCTCAACGAGGTGGCTGCCAAGGACGCGATCTTCACCGCAGACACCGGCATGTGCAACGTGTGGACGGCCCGCTACATCGACCCGCTGGGCAGCCGCCGTCTCATCGGCTCCTTCCTCCACGGCACGATGGCAAACGCCCTGCCCCACGCCATCGGCGCGCAGGTGGCCTACCCCCACCGCCAGGTCATCTCCGTCTCCGGTGACGGCGGCCTGTCCATGCTCATGGGTGAGCTCGTCACCGCCCGCATGCACAACCTGCCGGTCAAGGTCGTGGTCTTCAACAACTCCACCCTCGGCATGGTCAAGCTGGAGATGTTGGTCAACGGTCTGCCCGACTTCGGCACCGACGTACACGACGTCAACTACGCCGAGGTCGCCAAGGCGATCGGCTTCCACGCCGAGCGCGTGGACGACCCGAAGAAGCTCAAGGGTGCCTTCGAGAAGGCCCTGGCCTTCGACGGCCCCGCGCTGGTGGAGGTCCTCACCGACCCCAACGCCCTCTCCCTGCCCCCGGAGATCAAGGGTGAGCAGCTCATCGGCTTCGCCACGGCCATGAGCAAGGTCGTCCTTAACCGTGGAGCCGGCGAGGTGGTCTCGATGGCGACGTCGAATATGCGCAACATCCCGCGCTTCTGACCCTTGCCTCGCTCGTGAGGGCCCTGGCACCGAGCGGTGTCAGGGCCCTCACTGCGTCGCAGGACATGACGACGACGGCGCTAGCGTCCTTCTGCCAGCGCCATCGGCAGCTCGCTCACGCCTGCGCGCAGGGTCGAGTAGCCACAGACCAGCTGCAGGTACTGGCTGAAGAAGTGCAGAGCGCAGACCACCGGCACGATGGCTAGGATCGACAGCACGGAGGTTAGCCGCCGAGGCACCCGATGGCGCTGAGCTGAGGTTCTGGGTCCTCGTCACGACCCGGTGAGAACCGTCACTCCCCTGGCCCCGCTCCTCCTCGGCGCAGGGCCTGCCGATACCAGCCCTCCCAGTCTCAGTCCTCCGCCAGGCCAAGTACCCCGGCCACGTCCGGCCTGAAGTACCCAGGACCCTTGAGGACCTTGCCGTCCTCACGGTAGATCGGCCTGCCATCAGCCCCGAGCTTGGACATGTTCGAGCGCTGCACCTCGCTGAGTACCGCCGCCAGGTCGATCCCGGTCTCCAGCGCCATGCCGTAGATGACGTAGACCAGGTCCGCCAGGGCGTCAGCCGTCTCGACGGTGTCCCGGGTGCCGTCATCGCAGGCCACCGCGCGGGCCACGCCCGCCTCGACCTCGCTACGGGCAGCCGGGCCGTAGACCGCGCCCATCAGCTCCCCGAACTCCTCGGCAATCAGGCTCATACGCATCTGCAGGCTGGCGCGGTCCAGGCTCGGCCCGTCGACCTGGACGGGCAGGCCGTAGACGTGGTGGAAGCGTCGCACCAGCGCCTCGGGATCGTCCCCCTCCCGTCGTCCGACGCCGTCGAGGGCGACCAGCGGCGTCGAGCCTCCCGCGGTGTGCGCGCTGCCGTGACCCCGTCCCGTAGGCTCCGACGACGCAGGCTCAGGCCCGTCCCAGGGCGCCCGAGGTTCGCGCGGGTCCCCGGCCAGCAGAGCGCCGACCCACTCGTCCATGACGCGGCCGCCCTTGACCGCCGCGGCGCGGCGCAGCCCCTCGCGCACGAAGCCCAGCCGCCACACTGCTCGCCAGGAGGCCCAGTTGGGTACCCCGTCGTCGATCCAGCAGGCCCAGCCCAGGCGGCGCAGGGCTAGCGGGCCGTCAGGGTCGAGGGCGAGGTCGATCACGGCTTCCAGGGCACGGTGCAGGGTCCCACGCCCACGAGCTTCGGGCGCGAGCCAGAAGCCGATGTCGCCGCAGCCCTCGCCGCACGAGGTGATGCCGAGCATCCCGACCAGGGTGGTCGCGCCGTCGTCCCCGACCTCGCGGACGGCCCACGTGGGAGAGTCCCCGCTATCCCACCCCGGCCCCACGACGTCCTCGACAAAGCCGCGCGCGTCTGCCTCGGTGTAGGGCGAGGGGACAGTTGTCCAGCGCTGAAGCGCCGAGTCCTGGCAGATCTCAGTGATCCTCGGGACGTCAGCAGCCGCGGGGACCGACAGGACAAGAGCCGGCAGGGACCGACCGTGGTAGGTGGCTGCAGGGACAGAGATCTCGATGGGCTGCATGGTGCCACCCTAGCGCCCGAGGCTCAGGCCTCCGCCACTCCCTGGGCGCTGATGGCGTCCGAACGCCGACCTTTGCGCAGCACCGGCCAGCTGACCGCCATGATCGCGCCTCCGAGCAGGCCGTAGACCAGTGCCACCCAGGTACCGAAAGCGTCAGCGAACCAGCCCACGACCGGCGGCGAGACGAGCATGATGCAGCGTGCGAGCCAGGACACGATCGTCAGTCCCATCCCAGGGCGCAGCCCCGGGACGTCGTCGGCCGCCGCGAAGGCTACCGGCACGGCGACGGCGCACCCGGCCCCGGCCACGACCATGCCGATCATCGTGCCCACCGTGGAGTCCATCACCAGCGCCAGCCCCATGCCGGCCGCCACGAGGACTCCCCCACCGCCGATGACGGCGCGAGCCCCAAGGCGGTCAATGACCGCGTCCCCGAGCAGGCGTCCGACGATCATCGTCGTCTGAAGCGCGACCAGCCCCATGCCACGCATCGAGACAGGCGCTCCCTGCTCGGTCAGCAGCAGCGAGGACCAGTTGGCCGTCACGTCCTCCGGGAACATCGCGGCCGCGCACATGAGCCCCAGCACGACGATCACCACGACCGTGACCAGTCTCGAGGCGCGAGCCGTGACGAGGCCAGCGTCGTCCAGGTCCACCTCAGCAGGCGCGCTGGCCGAGCCGGCCGAGGGCGCTGAGACGGTCTCGCGGTCATCCGAGTCCGGGCCCTTGATGGTCCAGCGGCTGGCGGACATCGAGACCACGGTGAGGAGAACCAGCACGAGCAGCATGTGCAGGCGGATCCCCACCCCCCACCCGGCCATCGCCTGACCCAGGGTGGCGCCGACCACCGCGCCCAGGCTCCAGGCGGCGTGGAAGCTGGTGATGATCGACGAGCCCCAGCGGCGCTCGACCCGCAGACCATGGGCGTTCTGAGCCACGTCGACAATGGCGTCGGTGCCGCCGACCCAGGCCATGCACAGGGCGAACAGGATCCACGACCCTGAGCAGACTGCTCCCAGCAGGCCCAGACCAAGGACGATCATGCCTAGGCTCGCCACACGCGCCGAGGTGAAGCGGGAGATGAACCATGACGCCGCCAGTCCAGCCACCAGAGCACCGATGGAGTTGAACATGAGGGCCTGGCCAAAAGCCGCCTTGGTGATGCCCAGGTGCTCCAGCACCTCGGGATAGCGCGGGACAAGGTTGGAGAAGCCCAACCCGTTGGCAAAGAAGGTGAGGTAAACGGCGATCCTGGCCTTGACAAGGGCCGGAGCATGCGCGGGGCGGCCGGGATGCGACGTTGCGGCGCCCGGAGAAGCTAACGTCATGGGGAAGAACCTCAGGGGACGAAGATACAGAACGGAACACGGAGAATATAGCGCTAAACTGACCGAAAGGTCAGCGCCTCGCCACCGCCAACCGTTGCACAAGCCCCAAGGCGCGCGCTTGCGCCGTGGCGGCGTACATCCCCACCCGGACCCCGGCCCCATTGGTACGTGCCTCCCCCGATGCGTGCGTGCACACGCCATTAGTACGTGCCCTAGCGCTCCCCTAGAGCCCGTTCCATTCGCCAAAGCACGCACCAAAACCCCAACCCACGCCACGACTCAAGCCCTGGTCAGGCTGGTCTGCGTCGAGGCCAGGGCGGGCCATCCAGGCAGACAGCCGGGCCCGAGCACGAGGAAGGCCCCAGCCTTCCCGGCTGGGGCCTTCACTGCGGGTGTCCGAGGGGGGACTTGAACCCCCACGCCCGTTTAATAAGGCACTAGCACCTCAAGCTAGCGCGTCTACCTATTCCGCCACTCGGACTTTGTCATCGCGACCGCTCGGCGCGACGCAGAGAAATCTAGCACGGGCGGCCGCGGCGGGAGCAAATCGGCACCCGGTGCGGTGCATCACAGCGGCTCGACGCGAATCTGCGAGCCCATCGACACACTCTGTCCCGGCTTCAGCATGACGGCGCGCTCACGGATGAGGGCCGACTCCACGCAAACGAAGGTGGGCCACTCATCCTCGGCCAGGTCCACGTAGCCCTTCGAGCCCTGGCTCCAGGGGTTCCAGACCACGGCATGGGAGGCATCGACCCCGCTGACCACGATCCGGCGACCCGCGGCCGGGTCAGTGACCACCAGCGGCTGCTCGGCGGTATAGATGCGGTCAGTCGGTCCGGACAGCTGAAGAGTCCCGGCCTGCTCGTGGGCGCCACCGTGGACCATATCGAGGTAGGTCTGCCCGTCCAGCCCGTCAATACGCACGGCCGTCACGTCCCCCACGGCCAGGTAGTGGTGCAGCGCCGCCTCCACCTCCTGCGGGGCCGGCCCGGTGTTACGCACGGACAGACTCAGTCGCAGCGTCTCCTCGATGACGACCTCGTAGAGGAAGGCCAGGTTCTCGTGCTCCAGGCTCAGCAGCGCCCGGACGCCTGCCTGGGCCGTGGCCTCCACGCTGCGCAGCGTCCAGGCCATGGCGCGTACCCAGCCGTGCTTGGCCACCCGATCCCCCTGGGGCCCGGAGCCGAACCACGGCGAGCAGATTGGCACGCCGCCGCGGATGGCACGCACGCCGTCAAAAACCGCCTGGCGAGAGGTGAAGATCGCCTCCTTGCCTGCGCGCGGGCGCCAGGAGGTCAGCGTGGCTCCCTGCAGGTAGATCTCGCCGCTGCCGGCCGGGGCGTCAACGAGCAGGCGCTGCTGACCACCGCGTCCGGGACCCAATGCTGCGGTGCGAGGCAGGTGCAGGGACGCGGCCCCGCCGGTGTCATCCGAAGTGCTCATGGCTCAACGCTAGTAGAGTGGAGATCATCCCGACAGCGACAGTGAGCAGTGATCTGAGCCGTGAACCTCCACGCACCCACGCCCGTGCCCCCGGTACCTGACCCGTCCAGCCCGCAGTCGGACCAGCTCGTCACCGCGGTCCTGCTTGATCTGGACGGCACGATCACGGACTCCGGCCCGGTCATCCTGGACGCGGTCGAGGCGTCCCTGACGGACCTCGGGCTGCCGGTAGGCGGCCGCGAGGAACTCATGAGCTTCATCGGCCCGCCACTGACCGAGGGATTCCGTCTCCACGCCGGTCTGACGGGTCAGGACAACACCCGCGCCGTCGCCCTCTACCGCCAGCACTACCGGCGCCACATGCACCAGGCCCCCCTCTACGACGGCGTGGCCCGCCTGCTCCAGCAGCTGACCGCGTGGCAGATCCCGGTATCCCTGGCCACCTCCAAGCGCGAGGACTACGCCGTCGAGATCCTTCAGCACGCCGGACTGGATCGGTCCTTCACGGCCTTTGCCGGTGCCGATCCCGCTGACCGCTACGGATCCAAGGAGGAGGTCGTCCGCCTGGCGCTGAAGCGCCTTGGGCAGGCGGGGGCTGACACCCGCCGCGTCATTCACGTGGGAGACCGGCGTCATGACGTCGACGGCGCTCATGACGCCGGGCTGGAGTGCGTGGGCGTGCTGTGGGGCTACGGTGACGCCGAGGAGCTGGCTCAGGCGGACTGGCTTGTCCCGGACCCGGCTGCTCTCACCACGCTGGTGGGCCGGCTCATGGGCCGGCTTGCCGGCTGGCAGGGACAGGACTGAGATGGCTGACACCGAGTCTGTGACGAACGACGGCGAGCCTCGGCGCCGCCGCTCAGGTCTGGCCGCCGTGATGGTGCGGACACAGCGGCTTCTCCACCGGGGTATCGCTCGCGCCGAGGCCAGGCGCGCCGCCGACCGCGCCCAGGTCATGGGGCTGGACAGCTTCCCGGCCCGCCGCGGCGCCCGCGAGGCCGGCACGTCTGAGGAGACCGGCGGACAGACGGCACCGGTCGGGGTCTTGTCCAGCCTGCCCGGCTGGCTGGTGCGAGGAGGGATCGGCTCGTGGCTGGGGCTGGGCATCTTCCTGGTCGTCGCCCTGGTCTTCCTGGGGATCAGTCGTATCGTGCCCGTCTTCGTGGGCGTCTTCATCGCCCTGGTGGTCACCGCGATCCTGCACCCCCTGGTCACCTTCTTCGCCCGCGTCATGCCCCGCTACCCCGCGACCTTCCTCGCCCTGGCCACGACGGCAGCCTTCCTGGCCGCGTTGGTGTACTACGTCGTGTCCTCGGTCACGGACCAATGGAGCTCCCTGGCCGCCCAGTTCTCCACCGGCGTCAACACGATCCTCGACTTCGTCGAGCACGGCCCCCTGCCCATCCACTTCAGCCAGCAGGAAGTGGTCCAGACGATGCAAGGGCTGGTCAACCAGGGCCAGCGGTACGTGGAGTCCAACGCCACGAGCCTGGCCGGGGAGGTGCTGTCGAACGCAGGCACAGTGGTCAACGTCTTCGTGGTCCTGGCCCTGGCTGTTTTCACCTCGATCTTCCTGCTCGCCTCCGGCGGGCGGATGTGGCGATGGTTCCTCAATGAGCTGCCGGCGCACCTGCGCTCCCGCGTCCACCGTGCGGCGGGAGCAGGCTGGTACACCTTCGCCGGCTACGCCCGGGGCACCGTCATCCTGGCGCTGACTGACGCCGTCATGGCGGGAGTCTTCCTCCAGGTCGTCGGCGTGCCGCTGGCAGCCCCGCTGGCGGTGCTCGTGTTCATTGGCGCCTTCATCCCCATGATCGGCGCGCCGCTGGCCATGATCGTAGCCATGGTCGTGGCGCTGGCCTCCAAGGGCTTCGTAGCGATGGTGGTCGTCGGCCTGGGCGTGGCCGGGATCGGACAGATCGAGGGGCATATCCTTCAGCCCCTTATCATGGGCCGTCAGGTCTCCCTCCACCCGGTCGTGGTCGGTATCGCCGTGGCGGTGGGAACCTTCTCCGCCGGCCTGCTGGGAGCGGTGGTCGCGGTCCCGCTGGTGAGCGTGGCCTGGTCGGTCTACTCCGAGCTCCATGTCAAGGACGCACCCCTGGAAGGGAGCCTGCCCTCCTACAGCCCGGGCCGCGAGGGCTAGCACGCCACGCGATCAGGCCCAGTCCCGGCTGCCGGTACTGACCACCCCCTCCAGGCCCTGGAGCGACTGAGCACGCAGGGCCGTCACGCCGTCGGCGCTCTCGACGACCCCCCACACGACGACGGCGGTAGCCCGCCTACCCACGTGGCGGTACCGCTTCCACATGCCGGACGAGCAGATGACGTTGAGGAGCCCGGTCTCGTCCTCAATGTTGAGGAAGACGGTCCCGGCAGCCGTGTACGGACGCTGACGGTGAGTGACAACCCCAGCCACACGCACCTGTGCCCCGTTGCCCTGCTGACCGACGCGGACGACCTCGACGACGCCATCCTCGGCCAGCGCGGTGCGCAGGAAGGCCAGCGGGTGGGTCTCGGTCGACACCCCCGTCAGGCGCAGGTCCGCCACGTGACGCTCCTGGGCACTCATCTCCGGCAGGTCCGGAGCCCGGGACCCCACCGCCGTGCCCGGCAGCGGGGGCTGGCACCACGGTGTGCGGTCACCACCGGTGCGATGGCCCAGGTGCGGCCGACCGTGCTCATCGGCCAGCACGCCGGCCGACCACAGGGCCTGACGCCTGCTGACCCCGAGCGAGGCCAGTGCCCCGGCAGCGGCCAGGGTCTCCAGGTGCTTGCGCCCCAGGCGCACCCGACGAGCCAGGTCCGCCACGTCCCGGTAAGCGCCGTGAGACTGGCGCTCTGTCACGATCCTCTCCGCGAGCTCACGTCCTATGCCCTTGATCGGGGCCAGTCCCAGACAAACGGCGAGGTCACGGTGGGTGTCCAGGTGGGTCAGCGCCGTCGAGGCCTCCTCCCCCGCTCCACCCACGCACGCCTGGGACGGCGCGCCCGGGCGGACTGTCTCCACGCTCGCCTGGACCTCGGAGTGGCTCACGTCAGCGGCCAGGACCTGGACGCCATGGCGGCGCGCGTCCGCCACCAGGGTCTGAGGAGACCAGAAACCCATGGGCTGGGCCGCTAGGACCCCGGCGTAGAAGTCCTCGGGACGACGCACCTTGAGCCAGGCCGAGGCGTAGACCAGATAGGCGAAGGAGAAGGCGTGAGACTCGGGGAAGCCGAAGTCAGCGAAGGCCCGCAGCTTGTCAAAGACGAGCTCCGCCGTGCCCTGGCTGATGCCTCGCTCCTTCATCCCCTCCACCAGCCTCAGGTGCAAGGCCTCCATGCGCTCCACCGAGCGCTTGGCCCCCATAGCCTGACGCAGCGCGTCCGCCTCGACGGGGCTGAAGCCGGCAGCGTCGACGGCGATCTGCATGAGCTGTTCCTGAAAGAGCGGCACGCCCAGGGTCTTCTCCAGCGCCGGTCGCAGCAGGTCGTGGAGATAGTCCGGCTCCTCCCGCCCCAGCCTGCGACGGATGTAGGGATTGACAGCATCTCCCTGGATCGGGCCGGGGCGGATGAGGGCGACCTCGACGACGATGTCATAGAACACCCGAGGCCGCAGACGTGGCAGGGTCGCCATCTGAGCGCGTGACTCCACCTGGAAGACCCCGATCGTGTCCGCCGCCTGCAGCAGCCGGTAGACCGCCGGGTCCTCCTCCGGCAGGGTGTGCAGCCCCCAGGGCCTGCCTACCTGGGCCGGGCGCAGGATCCCATCCCCCTGCCTGCTGGTGAGGTCCGGAACCTTCTCCCCACGATCCCCCAGGCTTGTGAAGGCCAGGCGCAGCGCGGTGAGCATCCCCAGCCCCAGCAGGTCGAACTTGACCAGACCAGCGGCCGCGCAGTCGTCCTTGTCCCACTGCAGGACGCTGCGTCCCTCCATCGCCGCCCAGCGCACCGGGCACACCTCGGTCACGGGCTGGGCAGCCAGCACCATGCCGCCGGAGTGGACCCCGAGATGGCGAGGCAGACGCAGCAGACGGTCAGCGACGTCGAGCACCTGTTCGGGGACCGCGTCCTCGCGGGCCTGTCCGTCCTGCTCACGTGACCACCCGTGCTCGATGGACCGGGCCCAGGCGTCCTGGAGCCCTGCGGGGTAGCCCAGGGCACGGGCGGCGTCGCGGACGGCGGAGCGAGGACGGTAGGAGATGACGTTGGCGACCTGGGCCGCGCGATGGCGGCCGTAGCGGGTGTAGACGTGCTGGATGACCTCTTCGCGCCGGCAGGCCTCGATGTCAAGGTCGATGTCCGGGTAGCCGGCGCGCCCGGGTGACAGGAAGCGCTCGAAGAGCATCTTGTGGCGCACCGCGTCCACCGCCGTGATCCCCAGGGCGTAGCAGACGGCGGAGTTCGCCGCCGACCCGCGCCCCTGGCACAAGATGCCTGACTCCTCGCAGAACTCCACGATGGAGCGCACGATGAGGAAGTAACCAGGAAACCCGAGGGACTCGATGACCTCCAGCTCGTGGTCGAGCACCTGCCAGGCGTGCGGATCCTGTTCACGCGTGCCGTAACGCAACAGTGCCCCTTGGCGCGTCAGCTCGCGCAACCAGCTGGCCGGGGTGTGGCCGGGAGGGACCTGCGCAGCGGGCAGGTCAGGGGCAACGAGAGCGAGGTCAAAGGCGAGGTCGGCAGCAAGCTCCGCCGTCACCCCCACCGCCTGCGGAGCCCGGCGGTGCAGACGCGCCATCTCCGCCCCGCTGCGCAGCCAGCGGCCGATCGCCGGCAGGTGACCACGCGCCCCCTCCAGGTCCGTCCCCAGCCGCGTGGCGGTCAGGACGTCAGCCAGGCGCGAGTCGGCAGGCCTGGCGCAGCGCACGGCACCGGTGGCCAGCACAGGCAGACGGTGCGAGGCAGCCAGCCGGGTCAGCATCCGGGTCAGGGCAGCGTCAGTCGGCCCGCCGTTGAGGGTGATCTCGACGGCGACGCCGTCCGCCCCCAGGAGCTCAACCATCCGGCCCAGGCAGATGTCAGCAGCCTGGGTGTCCCAGGTGTGGGGACGAGCGGGGTCCCCCAGGGCACGTCGCAGCGGGCCCCGAGCCGTCCCGGTCAGGACCAGGCAGGACGAGGGCGCCGCCATCCCTGTCCCACCCCGCAGCGCCTGGGCAAGGTCCTCCAGCCGGTGCGCCGGCTCCTGGCGCCGTCCCGCCTGCAGATTGTGCTGGGAGATAGCGCTGACCAGGTGGCGATAGCCCTCGGGGCTGCGAGCCAGCACCGGCAGGTGGGCGCCGTCGGACATCGTCAGCTCGGTGCCGTGGACCGTCGGCAGGCCGAGGGCACGCCCAGCCTGGGCGTGACGCACGATCCCCGGCATCCCGTCATGGTCCGTCAGGGCCAGGGCCGTCAGGCCGAGCTCGGCCGCCGCGGCAGCGAGGTCCTCGGGCTCGTTGGCACCGTCGAGGAAGGAGTAGGCCGAGTGCGCGTGCAGCTCGGCATAGCTGGATTCGAACACTTGTACACACTAGCGGGAGGGTGCGACAGCATGATCGACGTCTCGGCGCCCCGCCCTCCGGCAGCAAACGCGCATCACACCACACCGCCACCACCACCTCCAGGCATGAGGCCGCCGCCCGAGCCCGCTACGGTAGTCCCCGCACCGTACGGCACGTGCCCGCACCGCCGTCGGCATCTTGTCCCCAACCATGAGGCCCCCATGTCCAACCAGCCTGCCTCCACACCTGCGGCTCCCGCATCCCCCGACGCCACCACCAGCGAGGGGCTGCGTCGCTCCCTGCGATCGCGCCACCTGACGATGATCGCGATCGGTGGCGCGATCGGGACCGGGCTGTTCGTGGCCTCAGGCGCCACCATCTCCCAGGCCGGCCCGGGCGGGGCACTGGTGGCCTACGGGACGGTGGGCATCATGGTGTGGCTCATCATGCAGTCCCTGGGCGAGATGGCGGCCTACCTGCCCGTGGCCGGCTCCTTCGGCGAGTACGGCACCCGTTTCGTCTCCCCCTCCTTCGGCTTCGCCATCGGCTGGAACTACTGGTTCAACTGGGCGATCACCGTGGCCGCCGAGCTCGTGGCCGCCGCGCTGGTGATGAAGTACTGGTTCCCCCACACCCCCTCGATTGTGTGGTCAGCGCTCTTCCTGCTCGTGCTCTTCGTCCTCAACGCCCTGTCCGCACGCGCCTACGGTGAGGGCGAGTTCTGGTTCGCGGCGATCAAGGTCACTGCTGTCATCGTCTTCCTCGTGCTGGGCGTGCTCATGATCGCCGGCATCATCGGGGACTCTCCCGGCACGGCGGCCTGGACCGACGGCGCAGCACCCTTTGTGGGAGGGCCGGAGGGCATCCTCATCGTCCTGCTCGTAGCCGGATACTCCTTCCAAGGCACCGAGCTCATCGGCACCGCGGCGGGAGAGGCCGAGCACCCTGAGACCACGATCCCGCGCGCCATCCGGACGATCTTCTGGCGCATCCTGCTGTTCTACATCGGCGCCATCGCGGTGATCGGCTTCCTCATTCCCTACACCGACCCGAACCTGCTGTCCTCCTCGGAGTCCAACGTCGCCGTCAGCCCCTTCACCCTGGTCTTCTCCAAGGCCGGAATCCTGGGGGCAGCGAGCATCATGAACGCCATCATCCTCACCTCCGTACTTTCTGCCGGGACCTCGGGCCTGTACGCCTCCACCCGCATGCTCTTCGCCCTGGCAGAGAACGGCCAGGCTCCCCAGTTCCTCAAGAAGCTCTCTCGCCACCAGGTGCCGATGAACGCCCTCGTGGCCACCACCCTGGTGGGGCTGGCCGGCTTCATCACCTCACTCGTGGGCGACGGACGCGCCTACGAGTTCCTGCTCACCGTCTCGGCGCTGGCCGGCTTCATCACCTGGGCTGGGATCTCCTGGTGCCACTGGAAGTTCCGTGCCGCCTTCAAGGCGCAGGGCCACAGCCTGGACGATCTGCCCTACCGGGCGCGCTTCTTCCCCGCCGGAGCCGTGGTCGCGCTCGTGGCGTGCCTGGCGATCATCGCCGGCCAGGCTTACGAGCCCATGATCTCAGGAGCCTCCCTGAGCGAGATCCTGCTGCCCTATATCGGGATCCCGGTCTTCTTCGCCCTGTGGTGGGGTCACAAGCTCATCACCAAGGCCCCCGCCGTCGAGCCGGCGACGGCGGACCTAGGCCGACGCTGACAGGCTGCCGCCGGCCTCCAGGTAGCACTTCCCGCACAGGGACTCGTAGGTGACATCCACGCCGTCGATGGCAATCTGGTCACCGTCGAAGACGAAGCGCTGGCCCACCTTGCGGGCGTTGAAGATGGCCTTGCGCCCGCAGCGGCAGATGGTCTTGAGCTCCTCCAGGGAGTGGGCCACCTCCATCAGGCGGCGCGATCCGGGGAAGCTCACCGTGCGGAAGTCGGTGCGGATGCCGTAGGCCAGGACCGGCAGGTCATCGATGAGGACGAGCTCTAGGAGCTGGTCCACCTGCAGCGGGGTGAGGAACTGGGCCTCGTCCACCAGGACGCAGTCCACGCCCTCGCGGGCCGTGGCCCGAGGCTGGCTGGCCCGCTCCCCCAGGGCCGCGCGGCGCACCAGGACGCGTAGGTCGTCCTCGGGCGAGACGAGCAGGTCCACACGCCGGCGCACCCCCAGGCGGGAGACCACGGTGTCATCCCCCTTGATGTCAACACCGGCCTTAATGAGAAGGACCTTCTGGTCACGCTCCTCGTAGTTGTAGGCGGTCTGGAGCAGTCCTGTGGTCTTGCCCGAGTTCATCGCGCCGTAGCGGAAGTAGAGCTTGGCCATGGGTGTCCTTGTCCGTCTTGGTGGGCGCTGTCAGGTGTGCCGCTCGGCACCGGGAGGGATGCTACCTGGTGCCGCTCCCGTCCTAGGTCGGCGTCAACCACGCGTCCAGACCCCTTCCAGGAAGGTCCTTAAGATCTAGGGCCATGACGCCTGCGCCACCTTCTCAGAGCATCTCGACCACGCCGTCGGCGGGTGCGGACCGGCTGATGGCGCACACCGCCTCCCCGGTCCAGGGACCTGCCGCCCAGCGCTCGCGCTGGCTGGCTCCGGCGCTTGGCCTTGGCGCCCTGACGGCGCTGATCGCCTTCGCGGTCCTGGCCGACGGCGCGATGGAGGGCGATGACCTGTCCGCCTACGACCCCTCGGTCACGAGCTGGATGGTGGCCTGGCGCCGGGGATGGTTGACCGGTGCCGCCTGGGTCGCTACGCACCTGGGAGGGGCGATGAGCCTGGCAGTCATCACGCTCGTGGCCGCTGTCCTCTTCCTACGAGCAGGTCGGCTCCGCCACGCCGCGGTGCTCGTGGCGGCCATGATCAGTTCGTCCGTGGTCACTGTCATGCTCAAGCTCATCTTTGCCCGTGAGCGCCCTTCCATCGACCTGCTGCTGGGAGATCCGGCGTCCACCTTCTCCTTTCCCTCCGGCCACTCCTTCAACACGGCGGTCCTGGTGGGGACACTGGCAGGCTTCGTGGTCTTCTCAGGCGCTTCCAGGCGCTGGAAGGTCCTGGCCGCGCTCGCTGCGATCGGAGCGGCCGGCGCCGTGGGGCTCTCACGCGTCTACCTCGCCTATCACTGGCTCACTGACGTCCTGGCCGGCTGGTCGCTGGCAGTGGCCTGGCTGTGCCTGGCCGCGCTGATCGTGCTCGGCTGGAGACGCTTCAGCACCCGTCAGCACGCCTAGCAGTACACCCCGTCAACCCACCACCGCCCGGCGCGGACCAGGAGCAGCGCCGGCCCTTGCTCCGTCAGCACCTGGAGGTAAGCACGCCGCGAGGGCCCCTGCTGCCGCCACCACCCCTCATCCACCGGCCACGGCCCCGCCCAGGCGCGTACCTGTACCCCCTGCCTCAGGTCCACGCCCTCGGCGCCCAGGAGACCTGTCACCGTCACTCTGTGCGGATCAGAGCCGAGCTGACCCTGGGCATCAACCTCCACCTCCTTGCCCTGCGCGTCACGCAGCTGGGCAGGGACAGGTGTGGCCGGCACCAGCGCAGGCGAGGGAGAGGGCAGCGCCCCTTCCCACGCTCCTTCCCGAGCGGGCCCCGTCAGGTCCTCACCTCCCTGCCCTGCACCGGTCACCTCCTCGCCCCAGGTCATCAGCACCCCTCGCGAGCGCGGGTCGCGGCCCGGCACCACGACGGGCAGCCGAACCTCACCAGCCCCGAGCAGGGACTCCACCCGCTGTGCTGCACGGTAGGCGCGTCGTCGTACCTGTTCATCTGGGCCGGCCCACAGGCCCGTCTGCGCGCTGCCGGCAGCACTGAGCTCCATCGCCGTCAGACTGAGGCGGACCAGCGCACTGGCCGGCGGCTGACCGGCACGCCCCGCCAGCCAGCCCTCCAGCTGCCAACGCACCCGGTCCCTCAGCTCAGCACTGGTCGGTGCCGACTCCAGCATCCAGAAACGGGACAAGTCACTGCCGTCCTCGCACCCCGCCTCGACCCGGAGGCGCCCAGCCACCATGCCCCGTCGCAGCAGCTGTGCGACCAGCTCCTCAGCCAGGTGACGCGCGGCAAAGGCCGCGGCGTCCGCTCGCGCGACGGGTGGGTCCAGCTCGGCAACAACCTCAACGTCCGTCTCAGGGCGGCTGCTGCGCGGCAGGATCCAGGCCCTGCCGCTAGCCAGGCGGTGAGCGCGCTGCCCCATCGGCCCAAAGCGCGCCGTAACATCAGCCTCCGGTACCTGGGCGAGGTCACCAAGACGGCGAAGCCCCAGGCGGGTCAGGGTCTCGATCAGGTCCTTCATCTGCTCGCGCTCACGCCGAGTCGCCAGCGCCACCAGGACTGAGGAGACTGGCCAGGGTGAGAGAAACTCGGCCGTCTGCCCAGCGGGAACGATCACACCGCGCCGAGCCGCCAGGATGCAGGCCAGGAGTGAGTCAGCGATGCCGACCAGGCACTCGACCCCCGCCTCCCGGGCCACCGCCTCAACCAGCGACTCCGCCACCTCCTCCTCGCTGCCCAGCCATCGCGCAGGCCCACGCGCCCCAGACAGGGCGAGCCCGGGCCGGGCGACGACGGGATCGGCCAGGACGGTGGACAGCGCCTGCATCACGCGCTCGAAGCTGCGGGCTTCCCTCTCCGGCTGGGCAGGAAGCACCGTCAGCTCAGGACACAAGGACCGAGCCCGGCGCAGACGCATCCCGGTCCTCACTCCTGCCGACCGCGCTCGGGGCGAGGCCGCCACGACCCCGTGCCCACCCACGACGGCCACCGGGACCAGCGCCGGGTCCGTCAGCACCCCCGGGCTGCGTTGCGCCTCCAGCCCCAGTGCAGCCACCGGCCAGTCCGGCACCCACACGGCGATGAGGCGTGCACAGGCCTCCTCCCGGCTCACTGCGCCCCTCCCTCGATCACGGTGAGAGCAGGACGAGGCTGCGCCGCGGGCTCATGGGCCCCGCGCACCGTCTCCTCCTCCAGGACACGCAGTCCCTGGGCATCAAGACGAAGGCTCGTCAGGGCCCCGCTGCGAGGGTCACGCACCTGCCACTCCTGGCCGACGAGGTACCCTGCGGGCATCTCCTGGACGCCAGGAGACTGCTCCCCCAGGACATGGAGGACGCCCCCGGTGTCATAGTCCGTCACGCGCGCCTGCACGCGTCGTACACCGTCCCAGGCCTCCTGAAGCAGCACCAGGACGCCCCGCTCGCGCGCACGAGCCTGCACAGAGCGCCGGACACCGTGACTGAGGCCTGAGGCGACCGTGGAGGTCAGGACCACGACCTCGACGCCGTCGACCAGGGCGCCGACGACCCCGGGCAGGAGGGTGGCACGCGAGCGCGCGTCCCTCCCACTGAGCGGAACCACCAGGGTCCGCGCCAGGTCCAGGCCCGCCTCGGCAGCAGCACACCATCCCACATCCTGCCCTCCGACGACGGCGCACCAGCCGTGCGTCGACTGCCTCCTGGCGGCCAGCGCCAGCAGGAGCCACAGGGAGCCGCTGAGGGCGAGCACCCCGCTCCACCCGGAGTCAAGGTCACGCTCCAGCACCTGCCAGGCACCGAGCGAGGCAGCCTCTGGCAAGGAGGCGGAAGCCGGCGCCGAGGCTCGGGCCGCGGCGCGACGCAGCTCCCCGTGCCCCGCCCCTCTCACGCCAGCACGCTGCTCGGCGCGGAGCAAAGCCTCACGCGCCCGTGCCAGACGCTGCTGCGCCCCCGCGCGCTGGCTGGCTTCGCTCATCTCACGCTCCTCTCATCTCGAACACATGTACACTCGCGACTGGAGGAAGAGTAGCGCGGAGCACTGACAGAAAAAACCGTCCCCAGACTTCACTCAGGTTTCTGTCACAGCCTCCGTCTACAGTGACCCTGTCCGGTCTGGACCTGCCCCGCGCGAGAGTCCAGCCCTCGTCGTCAGCGCCCGTTCCAGCCGCCCAGGAGGTTCCCGTGACAGCAGACCTCAGCCGTCGTCGTCCCCCGTTCCCTTATGACCACCTGCCAAGGGTCACGAGCTTCTCCCTGGCCTCTGACGACCTTCGCGAAGGAGAGGAGATGGACCTGCGCCTGACCGCGATCGGCGACAACATCTCCCCCGAGCTGCACTGGTCCGGCGCACCGCAGGGCACCCGTTCCTTCGTCGTCTCCTGCTTCGATCCCGATGCCCCCAGCCCTGCCGGCTTCTGGCACTGGACCATCGTTGACCTGGACGCCAGCGTCACCTGCCTACCTCAAGGCACCGGCGAGTCTGACCTCCAGCTCGACGGCGCCGCCTTCCACGTCCGTAACGACGCCGGCACTCACGCCTGGTCCGGTCCCTATCCCCCGGCCGGGGACGGCTCCCACCGCTACGTCTTCGCCGTCCACGCCCTGGACGTGGACACCCTGGGGCTGGATGACGAGGCCTCGGCCTCCGCCGTCGCCTGCCAGGTCTCGCACCACAGCCTGGCTCGCGCCGTCCTGACCGCCACCTACACCGTCGCCGGCAGCCCACAGGCCGCCACCTTCCTGGAGGGAGAGCTGTGAGCACACCCCGACGTCGCAGTGAGGCCTCCGCCTCCTCCCGCTCCACCACCCGCTCCGCCTCGCAGACCACCCGTGCCTCGCGCGGCCGCCACCAGCGCCGTCACCTCGCACTCGTCACCGGCGCGACCTCCGGCATCGGCCTGGCCGTGGCACGCGACCTGTCACGTGACCACGACCTCGTCCTGCTCGCACGCAGCCAGGCCGACCTGACCGAGCTGGCCACGGTGCTGTCTGAGGAGAACGACACCAAGGTGCGGACCCTGGCCGTGGACCTGACCGACGACGCCGCGCTGGCCCAGGCCGTCACCGAGCTGGACGCTCAGAGCCTGGACGTGCTCGTCCACTGCGCCGGCGTCGAGCACGCCGGCCCCATCGCGCAGGCCGATCCGGCCCGGTGGCGTCAGGTCCTCGACCTCAACCTGGTCAGCGTCGCCCACCTGACCAGCCTGCTGCTGCCGGCGCTGCACGCCGCCCGGGGCCTGGTGGTCATGATGAACTCGGGTGCCGGACTGCACACATGGCCCGAGCAGGCCCTGTACTGCGCCTCCAAGCAGGGCCTGACGGCTCTGGCCGAGGCGCTGCGTGAGGAGGAGCGCGGCTCGGTCCGTGTCACCACGATCTACCCGGGCCGGGTCGACACCCCGATGCAGAGGCGGATCCAGAAGAGCAAAGGCGCCAGGTACCGGGCCAAGGACCACATGGCGGCCACCTCGGTCGCCGCTGCCGTGCGACTTGCCGTGGACACTGCGCTGGACGCCAGCATCGAGGACCTGTCGATCCGCCCCGCCGGCATGCTCTAAAGGCTCAGCGTCTCAGCCTGATTCAGCGTCTCAGCCACGCTCAGTCAGAACCACTCAGCACCCGCCGGGAAACCCTAGGCAGCGCCAGGCCTCGTACAGGCCCACCGCCGCGGAGTTGGCCAGGTTGAGGGAGCGATTGCCTTCCATCATCGGGATCCGCACCCGCCCACTGACCCGAGGGTCCTCCATGATCTCCTCGGGCAGGCCGGTGGGCTCGGGACCGAACAGCAACGCGTCGTCTCCCCGCCACTCCACCTCGGTGTACAGCTGCGAGGTGTGGGCGGTGAAGGCGAAGATCCGGCCCGGCACCTGCTCCAGGCACTCCTGCCAGCTGGCGTGCACCCGCGTGTTGGCCAGATCGTGGTAGTCCAGGCCGGCGCGGCGCAGCTTGGCGTCGTCCATGTCGAACAGCGGGTCCACCAGGTGCAGCATCGAGCCGGTGTTGGCAGACAGGCGGATCGCCGCTCCAGAGTTGCCAGGGATACGGGGCTCAAAGAAGATCACGTGCAGCACGGGGCACATCCTGCCACGTGCTGCACGTGCGTGTTCTCCGCCGCCTTCACGCTCAGTGGCTGAGAAGGCTGGGAGCCCGGCCTCAGCCCAGGGAGTCCAGGACGATATTGAGCCCCTCGCTCATCGTGGGGTGGGTGATGACGGCGTCGCGCAGCTGCTGCCAGCGCAGGCCTGCGAGCATCGCCATCTGGACGCTGGTGATGACCTCGCTGGCCTCGGCGCCGATCACCGCCGCACCGAGGATCTCATCAGTCGTGGCGTCCACGATCACCTTGTAGAAACCCTCGGTACGCCCCAGGGTCTTGGCACGCGGCACCGCCGCGGTGGGGGTCTTGGCCACCCGGATCTCATGACCAGCCTGGCGAGCCTCGGCCTCGGTGAGCCCCACGTGCCCCAGCTCGGGCGTGGTGAAGACCGCCCAAGGGATGAACCGACCCGCCGTGGAGGCCTCCTTCCCGGCAAAGAGGTCACGAAGGACGCGGAAGTCGGACCAGGAGGCGTGAGTGAACTGTGCGGTGCCCGCCACGTCGCCGGCGGCATAGACGCCCTCGGCGCTCGTACGCAGGTGGTCGTCCACCTTGACAAAGCCCCGCTCGGTCAGCTCGACCCCGGCAGCCTCCAGCCCCAGGCCGTCGGTGACAGGCCGGCGTCCCAGCGCCACGAGCAGGTGGGAGCCGGTGGCCTCACGCCCGTCCTGCGTGTGCACGACGACGGCGCGTGCGCCCTCCCGTCCACCCTGGACGCGCTTGACGCGGGCGCCGGTGAGGATCTCCACCCCCAGCGCCTCCAGCCCCGAGGCCACCATGGCGGCAACATCCTCGTCCTCACGGTCCAGGATGTGCTCGCCAGCGTGGACGAGGGTGACCGGAACGCCCAGCAGCCCCATGAGGGAGGCCATCTCGACGCCGATGACGCCGCCGCCCACGATCAGCAGGTGGCTGGGTAGCTCCGGCAACGTCAGCAGATCCTCACTGGTCCAGAACGGAGTCTCAGCCAGGCCCTCGATCAGTGGGACGGCTGGGGTGGTCCCGGTGTTGATCAGCACCCTGCGGCCCCGTACCCGGCGCGTGGCGCCGTCAGAGACCTCGATCTCCACCGTGCGCGGCGCCACGAAACGGGCCGTACCGAGCACGAAGTCCATACCGGAGGAGGGGAAGAGCGTGTCCCGGTGGGCAGCGACCATGCCGCCGACCATGCCCTCCTTACGCTCACGCAGAGCCGCTAGGCTCACCCGCGCCTGGGCCAGGGCCTCGGCGCCGCCGGCGCTCTCCGGCAGGCTGACCCCGTAGGCCGCCGAGCCCTGGACCTCGCGAAGCACCCGCGCCGAGGAGATGAGGGTCTTGGTGGGGATGCAGGCAACGTTGATGCACGTGCCACCGATCTTGTCCCGTTCCACCATGACAACGCTCTCGCCGCCCTTGGCCCGGGCCATGGCCAGGGACTTACCGGCCTTCCCGCCTCCCACCACGAGCAGGTCGACCTCCTCGGTGCGTACCTGCTCCTGCTCAGGACTGCGCGTGCTCATGACCTACTCCTCCTTGGCACGCGAGCGCGAGGGCTCGCGATGGGTCGACTGACGTGTGTGCGCGCCAACCATGGTGCCATGCGTTTCATTCCCTGGCCCCCGTCCTGGAGGGCGGACCGACGCTCCTAGACTGCCGCCAGCCCGCCCTGCCTACCTGACCGGGACGGCCCGCGACAAGGAGATCCTCATGAGTAACGAGCGACGTGACCCTGCTCTCGTCCTAGGAGAGGAGATCGGCTGGCTGCGCGCGCTGGACCACCCCGAGCTGCTCGCCTCCCCCGTGGCCGAGGCCCTCCAGGCCCTGGAGCACACCCACCCCGACCTGGCTGACCAGGCGCGCGTGTGCGCCATCGACCCCTCCCTCAGCGACACCGACGCCCTCAACGAGCACTTCCGCCTCGATCCTGACGCTACCGGCAACTGCGTCCTCGTGGCCGGCAAGCGCGCCGGCGAGCGCCGCGTGGCCGCCTGCGTCGTGCGGGCCAGCGACTTCGCCGATGTCAACCACGTGGTCAAGAAGCTGCTGGACGTCCATAAGGCCTCCTTCCTGCCCATGGAGCAGGCGGTGGAGCTCTCCGGCATGGAGTACGGCGGCATCACGCCAGTGGGCTTGCCTACCTCCTGGCGCCTGCTCGTGGACGCTCAGGTGGCTGCACGCCAGACGGTGCTCATCGGCTCAGGCGTCAGGGCCTCCAAGCTCCTGGTTCCCGGCGCGCTCCTGGCGGCCCTGGAGACGGCGGAGGTCATCCAGGGCCTGGGGATCGCCCCTCGCTGAGGCTTACCGCCCGCTCGCCAGGCCGCGCAGCACGTACTGCAAGATGCCGCCGTTGCGGAAGTAGTCCGCCTCACCGGGGGTATCGATACGCACGACGGCGTCGAACTCCACGCTGTCCCCCTCGCCCTTGTCTGCCCTGACCGTCACGGTCCTGGGGGTCACGCCGTCGTTGAGCGCCGTGAGCCCCGTGACGCTGAAGGTCTCCCTGCCGTCCAGCCCGAGGCTCTCGGCGCTCTCGCCAGCCGGGTACTGCAGCGGGACCACGCCCATGCCGATGAGGTTGGAGCGGTGGATACGCTCGAAAGACTCAGCGATCACCGCCTTGACCCCCAGCAGCGAGGTCCCCTTGGCTGCCCAGTCACGCGAGGAGCCTGAGCCATACTCCTTACCGCCGAGCACCACCAACGGGATCCCGGCCGCCTGGTAGGCCTGGGAAACGTCGAAGATCGACTCCTGCTCGCCAGTGAGGAAGTTGCGGGTGTAGCCGCCCTCAACGCCGTCGAGCAACTGGTTGCGCAGGCGGATGTTGGCAAAGGTGCCGCGGATCATGACCTCGTGGTTGCCGCGGCGCGAGCCGTAGGAGTTGAAGTCCTTGCGCTCGACCCCGTGAGCGGCCAGGTAGCGCCCGGCAGGCGAGTCGGCCTTGATCGCACCGGCAGGTGAGATGTGGTCCGTGGTCACCGAGTCGCCCAGCTTGGCCAGCGCCCGGGCTCCCTCAATGTCCTCCACCGGGGTCAGCTCCATCGTGAGTCCCTCGAAGAAGGGCGCCTTGCGCACGTAGGTGGAGTCCTCGTCCCAGGCGAAGGTCTGTCCCTCCGGCGTGTCCAGGCTGCGCCAGCGCTCGTCGCCGGCGAAGACGTCGGCGTAGTCGGAGGTGAACATCTCGCGGTCAATCGTGGCGTCGATGGTGGCCTGGACCTCGGCGGGGTCCGGCCAGATGTCGGCGAGGAAGACGTCCTGGCCCTCGCCGTCCTGGCCAAGCGGCTGGGTGGCAAAGTCAAAGTCCATCGTCCCGGCCAGCGCGTAAGCGATGACCAGCGGCGGGGAGGCCAGGTAGTTCATCTTGACGTCAGGGTTGATCCGCCCCTCGAAGTTGCGGTTGCCCGAGAGCACCGAGACCACGGCGAGATCGGCGTCCTGCACCGCCTGGGAGACCTCAGCGGGCAGAGGCCCGGAGTTGCCGATGCAGGTGGCACAGCCGTAGCCCACCACGTTGAAACCCAGCTCGTTGAGCGCCGGCCACAGCCCGGCCTTGGCGTAGTAGTCCGTGACCACCTGGGAGCCCGGCGCCGTCGAGGTCTTGACCCACGGCTTGCTCCGCAGGCCCTTGGCCACCGCGTTGCGCGCCAGCAGGCCGGCCGCCACCATGACCGAGGGGTTGGAGGTGTTGGTGCACGAGGTGATCGAGGCGATCGCGACGTGCCCGTGGTCGAGCTCGGTGCTAGTGCCGTCGGCCAGAGTCACCGGCGTGGGCTTGTGGGGGGCGTCGGCGTAGGTCGGCAGTGCCTGCTCGAAGGCCTCCTTGGCCCGGGACAGCTCGATGCGGTCCTGGGGACGCTTGGGGCCGGCGATCGAGGGCACCACGGTCGACAGGTCGAGCTCGAGGTACTCGGAGTAGACCGGCTCGCGCGCAGGGTCGTGCCACAGGCCCTGGGCCTTGGTGTACTCCTCCACCAGCCGGACCTGGGACTCGTCACGGCCCGTGAGCCGCAGATAGTCCAGGGTGACCTCGTCAATGGGGAAGATAGCGGCGGTCGAGCCGAACTCCGGGCTCATGTTGCCGATCGTGGCGCGGTTGGCCAGCGGCACCGCCGCCACGCCCTCGCCGTAGAACTCGACGAACTTGCCTACGACGCCGTGCTGGCGCAGCATCTGGGTGATGGTGAGCACGACGTCGGTAGCCGTGGCTCCGGCCGGGATCTCACCGGTCAGACGGAAGCCGACCACGCGCGGGATGAGCATGGACACCGGCTGGCCCAGCATGGCGGCCTCGGCCTCGATTCCGCCCACGCCCCAGCCCAGCACGCCCAGGCCGTTGACCATGGTGGTGTGGGAGTCCGTACCCACGCAGGTGTCCGGGTAGGCCTGGAGGACCTGGCGGCCCTGCGGGTCGCTCACGGTACGTGTGAAGACCGTGCGCGCCAGGTACTCGATGTTGACCTGGTGGACGATCCCCGTGCCCGGCGGCACCACGCGGAAGTTGGACAGCGCCCCCTGGCCCCAGCGCAGGAACTGGTAGCGCTCGGAGTTGCGCTCGTACTCGCGCTCCTTGTTGCGCTCCAGCGAGCTCGCCAGGCCGAAGGAGTCGATCTGGACCGAGTGGTCGATGACCATCTCGGCCGGGGCCAGCGGGTTGATCACGCTCGGGTCCCCACCCAGCTCGGCCACGGCCTCACGCATGGTGGCCAGGTCCACGATGCAGGGCACGCCGGTGAAGTCCTGCATCACCACCCGCGCAGGCGTGAACTGGATCTCGGTGCTCGGCTCGGCGGCCGGGTCCCACTGCGCCAGCGCACGCACGTGGTCAGCGGTCACGTTGGCGCCGTCCTCAGTGCGCAGCACGTTCTCGGCCAGGACCTTGAGGGCGTAGGGAAGCCGCTCCAGGCCCTCGACGGCGTCCAGCCGGTAGATCTCGTAGCTCGTCCCGTCCACCTGGAGGGTCGAGCGGGAGTGGAAGGTGTCGAGACTCGTCATCGTCGCTCCTGTCACGCTGGTGAGGAGGCCGACGGCGGCGTCTGGCGGCGCCGTCGGCTCTCGGGCCACGACTCACGTTAGACGACGACGCGTCACATGGTGGGAATATGAGCGAAGCAAGCATCCAGGACTTCAGTCCCGATCAAGGACGATAAGGGTCTCGAAGTGGTGGGTGTGGGGGAACATGTCCAGCGCGCACATGCTGGCCAGGCTGTAGCCCCGCGCCAGCAGGGCCCCCAGGTCCCGGGCTGCCGCGGCCGGGTCACAGGCCACGAGCACCACACGCCTAGGACCCAGGTCCGCCACGGCCTCGACCACCGCCCGTCCCGCGCCCTTGCGTGGCGGGTCGAGGACGACGACGTCGGCCGCCTGGTCTCCCGCCTCGCCGAAGCCCCGGCCCAGCTCAGCCACCGAGGCCGGCGTCACCCGTCCGGCGAACAGGTGAGCACCCGGGAAGGCGTGCAGATTCCTCCTGGCGTCACGCACCGCCTGCTCGCTGCCCTCCAGGGAACGTACCTCGCCACCCAGGCTCGCCAGCGGCAGGGTGAACAGCCCGGCCCCCGAGTACAGCTCCAGGACCTTGAGCCCTTCGGCCCGCACGGCGCCAGGGCGGGAGGACGAGCCCTCCAGCGTCCCGGTCAGCGCGCCGCGCACCACCCGGTCCACCAGGACACCTGGAGCGTCGCGATGAACCTGCCAGAAGCCATCAGCGTGCACGCAGTAGCGCAGCTCGCCCAGCCGCAAGCCGGTGGCGTCAACGACCTCGTCCACACGCTTGCGACCAGTAGGCTTGCCACGGCTGGAGTAGACCTGCCCGTCAATCACCACCACCGGCTCTGCGCCACTGGGAGCCACCGCGCTCAGGCGGCCGGAACCACGCACCAGGTCTCGCCACCGCCGACGCTCGATCAGCCCCAGCTCCTGGATCTCGCGCACGGCCAGCGGCAGGGAGCTGACGGCCTTGACCTCGGCGGAGCGGAAGCCGTGCATACCGATCCGCCCGTCCGCCGTCGTCTCTAGGGACACGCGGGTGCGGGTGGCCGTACCGGCCCGCTCGCGCACGCGTTGATCCGCACTGGCCTCGGCCTCGCGCTCGCTGGGCATGGCCTCCACGGCCACGCTCGCTGGCCCGCTCCCCTGCCCGGTGAGCGCGGCGACGGCCTCGGCCACCTCCGGCCCGCCGATGCGACGCAGGCAGTCGGCCAGCACCCACCGTTTCCAGGTGCGCTGGGCAGGCAGGGCGACGTGGGACAGCTCCCTGCCACCGACTCCCTCGGCCCCGGCCTCCGCCCAGGCCGGGCGCACGCGATCGGGTGAGGCGGCCAGGACCTCCACCGTCTCCGCGCGCCAGGTCTTTGAGGTCTTCTGCGTCATGACGGCACGCACTGTCTCGCCGGGCAGGGCGTGACGCACGAAGACGACGTGCCCGTCAGGCTGCCCGACCGGACGGGCTACGCAGTGGCCGCCGTGGGCCGGTGCCCCGACGTCCAGCACCATCTCCTCGCGAGCAGTGGCCATCTCAGTTCTCCTGTCGTCGGGGGCTGGGAGTCGGGTCACTGGCTGGGGCCAGGCGTGTGGCCGCGGCGCGCCGCGCGGCGACGTCGGCGTCCGGGATCCCCGTGGGCACCGTGGCGCGGTGGCCGTGGTGGATCGAGGACTCCCCAGGCAGTCCGAGCTGCCAGGGTACCGAGGCCACGACGACTCCCGGGGTGAACAGCAGCGCTGTCTTGATACGCAGGGCCGTCTGGTTGTGCAGAACCTGCTCCCACCAGTGGCGTACGAGGTACTCGGGCAGGAAGACCACAACGAGGTCGCGCGGTGACTCACGCCGTACGTCACGGATGTAGCCGGTCAGCGGGCGGACGATGTCACGGAAGGGCGAGTCCAGGACGGTCAGCGGCACCGTGAGCTCAGCCTTCTCCCAGTCCGTGAGCAGCCGGTCGGCCCCGCCGTCACCGGTGTCCACGGTCACCGCCTCGATCGAGGTGGGGTGGGTGGACTGGGCGTAGGTGACCGCGCGCAGGGTGGCCTTATGCAGGCGGGAAGCCAGGACGACGGCGTGGACGTGGGCGGGCAGCACACGCGAGTCGTGCAGGTCAGTCACGGCCAGCTCAGAGGCGACGCGGGCGTAGTGCCCACGGATCGCGGTCATGAGCAGGTAGAGGATGGCCATGATCATCAAGGTGATCCAGGCACCGCGAGTGAGCTTGGTGGCCAGGACGATGAGCAGGACCAGTCCGGTGCCAGCCACTCCGACGGCGTTGATCACGCGTGAGCGACGCATGCGGGCACGCACCCGGGGCTCGGTGGCTGTGGCCAGCTCCCGGGTCCAGTGCCGCACCATGCCGATCTGCGAGAGGGTGAAGGAGATGAAGACGCCGACGATGTAGAGCTGGATGAGCCGGTTGGTGCTTGCCCCGAAGCCCACGATGAAGGCCACCGCCCCCAGCCACAGCACAATGATGCCGTTGGAGTAGGCCAGGCGGTCACCGCGCTGGGAGAGCTGGCGCGGCAGGAACTCGTCACGTCCCAGCACACTGGCCAGGACCGGGAAGCCGTTGAAGGCGGTGTTGGCGGCCAGGACCAGGATGAGACCAGTCACTGCCGTGACGAGGTAGAACATCGGCCTGAAGCCGGAGAAGACCGTGGCCGCGATCTGGCCGATCACCGGGTCCTGGTGGTAGCCCTCCCCCAGCGGCTGGCCCTCGCGCAGCAGGTCCGTAGCCGGGTTCTCCGCCATGTTTACCCCGGTGGCCCCGGCCAGGTGGATGATACTCATGAGCATCAGCGCCGCGATGCCCCCGAGCAGGAGCAGGGTGGTGGCCGCGTTGCGGGACTTGGGGCGCTGGAAGCTGGGCACTCCGTTGGAGATCGCCTCCACCCCCGTCAGCGCCGCGCAGCCCGAGGAGAAGGCCCGCAGGATGAGGAAGGCCCCGGCCAGCCCGGACAGCCCCTGCTCCCATCCCGCCTGCGCGACGACCTCGTAGCCGGCGCTGGGTGCCTGGCCCAGGGACCCTGTGAGCTCCTGGACCAGGCCCGTCACGGCCATGACCCCGATCGCCGCCATGTAGAGGTAGGTGGGGATCGCGAAGGCGCCTCCGGACTCACGTGAGCCACGCAGGTTGAGCAGGGCCAGGACGGTGACCACGCCGACGGCGATCTCGACCTTGTAGGGAGCCAGCCAGGGCACGGCGGCCACGAGGTAGCCGGTGCCCGAGGACACCGAGACAGCCACGGTCAGGACGTAGTCGCTCAGCAGCGCCGAGGCCACCGCCAGCCCGGCCCGCGGGCCCAGGTTGGTCGAGACCACCTCATAGTCCCCGCCGCCTGAGGGGTAGGCGTGCACGGTCTGCCGGTAGGAGGCGACGACGACCACGAGCACCCCGACCACCGCCAGAGCGATCCACGGCGACAGGGCGGTAGCCGCCACGCCGGCCACAGCCAGGGTGACAAGGACCTCGTCCGGGGCGTAGCCGACCGAGGACAGGGCGTCGGAGGCAAAGACCGGAAGAGCGATCCGCTTAGGAAGGAGAGTCTCGCCCAGCGCCTGGTTGGGAACCGGGCGACCGACGAGGAGCCGCTTGAGGCGGTCAGCGAAGTCACGCACGAGGCATCAGCCTACGACTGAGCTCGTGCCGGGCCAAGGGTCGGAGTACCGTTCCCTCCGTGCACTTCGTCATCATGGGGTGCGGCCGCGTGGGAGCCACCATGGCGACCCAGCTGGACCGCAAGGGCCACTCCGTGGCCGTCATCGACCAGTCATCCGAGGCTTTCCGCCGTCTTCCCGCCGAGTTCCAGGGACGTAAGGTCAAGGGCCTGGGCTTCGACCGTGACGCCCTGGAGCAGGCCGGCATCGACGAGGCCTATGCCTTCGCCGCCGTGTCCAACGGGGACAACTCCAATATCGTGGCCGCCCGCGTGGCCCGCGAGACCTTCGGCGTCGAGCACGTGGTCGCCCGGATCTATGACGCCCGACGCGCCGACGTCTACGAGCGGCTGGGCATCCCCACCGTCGCAACCGTGCGGCAGACCGCGGACCAGATGATGCGCCGTCTGCTGCCCGGGGGCACGGCCCGGGAGGTCGAGGACCCCTCAGGCACCGTTACCCTCGCTCAGCCCGACGTGTGCGAGGACTGGGTGGGCACCGCCGTCGGCGTCCTGGAGGAGCGCCTGGGCCTACGCGTGGCCTGGATCTCCCGGGGCTCAGCGGCCGTGGTCCCCACCTCCCAGACCCTGCTCCAGGAGCATGACCGTATCCACGTTGCGGCCCCGACCGAGCGCCTGTCCTCGATCCAGCGCGCCCTGTCCCGCCCGTGGCCTCAGGAGGCTTAAGAGATGAAGATCCTCATCGCCGGCGCCGGCAGCGTCGGCCGTTCCATCGCCCGCGAGCTCATGAGCCACGGCCACCACGTGACCCTCATGGACCGCTCACCCGACGCTATGCGGATCGCCTCGGTCCCTGACGCCGAGTGGCAGCTGGCGGATGCCTGTGACGTCGACGCCCTGGCCGAGGCTGGCGCCGGTGACGTCGACGTCGTCGTGGCGGCCACGGGTGACGACAAGGCCAACCTCGTCATCTCCCTGCTGGCCAAGACCGAGTACGGCGTGCCGCGCACCGTGGCCCGGGTCAACAACCCGAAGAACGAGTGGCTCTTCGACGAGACCTGGGGCGTGGACGTGTCCGTGTCCACCCCACGCATCATGACCGCACTGGTCGAGGAGGCGGTGAGCGTCGGCTCCCTGGTCTCGGTCTTCACCTTCCACCAGTCCGGGGCCTTCATGCACGAGCTGACCCTGCCGGCTGACTCCCCCATGATCGGCACGCTGGTCAGCGAGGTCGAGCTGCCGCCTCACACGGTCCTGGCGGCGATCCTGCGCGAGTACCGGCCCATCACGCCCGACGCCGATGAACGCTTCGAGCGCGGGGACGAGCTGCTCTTCCTCACCGCCAAGGAGGGCGAGACGGCGCTGGCCGAAATCCCGGCGATCTTTAACCCTCAGCCGGTTGAGGAGACTGAACCTGACGAGCAGGCCGCACCAGCAGCCAGATGAACCACAGGGTCAGGGCGAACAGGGGCACCCCCGCCACCAACCGGGCGACCCCCAGCGCCCCCAGCGCGTCCTGGCCAGCCAGGTAGAGCGGCACCTCGACGCCCAGCCGCAGGGCGAACATGGCGGCCAGCACCACGGTGGCCAGCGTGTAGCGCCGGCGCGCACCGGCCTGAGACTCCTGCGTACGCCAGGCGGCCCAGGTGCTCGGTAAGCTGCCTGCCTCGCCGTCGTCACCGGCGTCCTGACTCTGCTGCGCCGCGCTCGTCCACAGTCCCATGAGTACCCCGACCAGCGGCCAGCCCGCCGCCAGTGACAGGGTGCAGGCCACGAGCCAGACGGCGTTGATGACCAGTCCGGTGGCGTAGAAGTTCTGGGCCTCGCCGCTGCGCCAAGCCCACGCGGCGCTGATGAGTGCCAGCACGGCGCCGCCCAGGACCTGGGTGAGCGGCTCACGCTGGATGAGCCTGGCCACCAGGCCGACGGCGCTGAGCGCCAGAGAGGCAGTCAGTGCCGCCACGAGGGCGCTCGGGCGCAGGGCCATGACCAGGACGAAGACCAGGGTCGGAGCCACTGACTCCACGATCCCGCGCCAGCCGCCGACCGCCGAGGCAGCGTCAAAGTGCTCGTTGCTCACCTCTCGTAGTCCGCTCACTGCCCTGCTCCCAACAGCTCGTACGCCGGGTTGTACATTGTGGGGCGGGTCCGACCCGCCACCACCATCCCCTCGGCCCGCAGGTGCACGCCCGGACGGACACCGACGATCGAGCGGCGCCCGATCCAGACCAGGTCGATGGAGCCGGTGCCGTCAAAGAGCTGGCCGATAAAGACCGGCTTGTCCTGCGCCGGGCGGTAGGTCACGGCGCGCAGGACCCCGGACACGCACGCGCGCTGACGCGGCACAGCCTGGCTGATGAGCACCGTGCCTTGCTCGACGGCGCGGCGCTGCTCGTCACTGGCCTCCAGGTCCTCGCGGCTGGCGCGCAGCACGCCCAGTCGCGAGCCCAGGCGCCGCAGCAGGCTCATCGGACCTCAGCGATGGTGGGGCCCGGCTCCAGAGGCTCCAGCTGCGGGCCCTGGTCCTGCGCCCCCTTCGCGGCGGACGCGGCCTCAGGCATGTGCAGCGGCAGGATCTCGCGGGGAGGACGGGCCTCGCCGTCACGCACCACGACGACGTCGTCAAGCACCTCGCGCAGCCGGAGCGCCGCCTGCTCATCGGTGGCAGCCGGGCCCTGAAGCACGCCGCGCAGGAACCACCTTGGACCGTCCACGCCGATAAAACGCACCGGCGCCGTCACTGTGGTCCCCTCCGGCCCCTGGGTCGGCACCTGCGCCAGGACCTCAGGGCCGTGCGGGCCGTCCTCGATACGGTAAGTGGCCTGGGTACGGCCCAGCTCCTCAGTGATGTCCGCACGCAGCTCATCCCACACGCCCTCGCTGCGTGGGGCAGCGAAAGCACGTAGCTCAAGCGCCGAGCCGGCCAGCACGATCACCACGGCCCCCGGCGCCTGTCCCTCGCCCGGAGCGTCCAGCCGCAGTTGCATACCGTCAACGGCTGGCACCCGCAGGGCGCCCAGGTCGATGCGACCGCCGGCAGACTCTGGGGCGTTGGCAAGGTCCCAGGGACCGCGCGCCGTCTGCTGCTCCTGGTCCTGCTCAGCCTCGTGCGACTCCTGCTCGGGCTCGCTGGCGCCCGACTGGCTCGACGCCGGCGCAGCCTGCTTACTTCGCTTGCTGAACAGACCCATCCGTGCTCCTTAGGTCAGGGTCGGGGCGTGTCAGGCCCCTGGGATCGCTGTGTGCTTGGTGCCCTGCTCGGCCCGGTCAGCCCGCGCAGTCAGTGCACACAGGCAGGCCTGTGGCGTCATCCACGTAGGCCAGCTGGCTGCGGTGGTGCACCAGGAAACACTCCGAGCAGGTGAACTCGTCCTCCAGCTGCGGGACGACGTGCACGCTCAGCTCCTCGCGCGACAGGTCCGCACCGGGAAGCTCGAAGCCCTCGGCAACCTCGTTCTCGTCCTCCTCAATGGCCTCCGAGGAGTGGTCCTTCTGCCGAGCGGTGAGCTCCTCGATGGAATCGGCTTCGGGCTCGTCGTCGTTCTTACGCGGGGCGTCGTAGTCGGTCGCCATGGCTCGTCACTCTCTATCTCGTCGACGGCAATCGATGCGACCCTGTGCCGCGAGACCGGGACCGTGCAACAGATCCGCGGGCGCGCCGATCCACTGCCTACCGTCCTGCGGGCAGGGCACGCGCACCATAGCACCAGGCGGGCCACTCGTGAACAGGCCGGTCACGCTCCCGCAACGCGCTGCTCGTCACACACGCCCCGTTGGGCGAACGTGTGCGCTGCTGGCGCACGGCACGCCCGCCCCGCCTCCCGCTCCACAGGGGCCGCAGGTGGCAACCTGTGCGCGTAGCAGACGACGCCCGCAGGCCACGCGGTGGGCCACGCGGTATAAGGAGGCACCTGACCATGATCGAGCTTGAGCTGCTGGGAGCCAATGGCGACCAGGTCGTCATGACCGACCAGCACGGCGAGCGCTACTCCATCGTGGTCGATGACGCCCTGCGCGCGGCCGTGCGCCGTGCCCGTCCGGCTGCCCTGGCCCCTGCTCCGCAGCCGCCTGCTCCCGGCTCCGCCGTGCGCCCACGCGACCTGCAGGCACTGATGCGTGCCGGAGCCTCGGCCCAGGAGGTCGCCCAGGCCACCGGGCTGGACATTGACCACATCCGTCGCTTCGAGGGACCGGTCCTGGCCGAGCGGGCCTGGGCCGTGGAGCAGGCGCGCTCGTGCCGCATCGGGTGGGAGAAGGACTCCCCCGTCCTGGGAGAGCTCGTCATCGACCGGCTGGCCACCCGCGGGGTCGAGCCGGCGAGCCTGGGTTGGGACGCTCTGCGCCAGGGACGCGAGCCGTGGCAGGTGGTCCTCACCTTCGTCCAGGGCGCTGAGGAGAAGCAGGCACGCTGGGAGCTGGACCTGACCGCACGCTCGGTCACGGCGCTCGACGACGAGGCCCGGTGGCTGACTGAGGCCGCCGGCCTGGCTCAGGCCCAGGTCTTCGACCAGGACTCCGGCGCCCGCTCCGCCTCGGCGCGCGCCAGCCAGGCTGTTGCCTCTGAGGCTGCCCCGGGCCCGGGCGCTGGCGCCGTGGAGGACACCTCCACCGACGCGCTGCTGGCTGACCTGGCCTCCAACCGCGGACGCCGCCTGGAGGTGACGATCCCCGACCTCGACGACGAGGCAGAGCTGCCCGCTCCGCCCACCTCCCCTCGTGGCCAGGCACAGGTGGTCTCCATGTCCGAACGTCGCCGGGCCCACACCGGCAACCATCCGGCTGGCTCCCGGCTCGGCCAGGCCCCTCGGCTCGATACCCTCACGGCCGCCGTGCCCGCGCAGGAGGAGGCCGACGCCGTCGGCACGCAGGCCGCGCAGCCGCCTAGCGAGCCCGGCCAGCCCGCCGAGCCCGGCAGTGAGGAGGCCGCGGCTGACTCGGCCGGCACGCAGCAGGCGCTACCGGATATGCCTGCCGCCTCGCCCAAGGCCCGACGTCGCTCGCGCCGCTCCGTTCCCTCCTGGGACGAGATCGTCTTCGGCGCCAAACCGGAGTAAGCCCCGGTCTGAGTAGCCCGTGCCTGCGCTGGCTCAGCCCGCCCGGGTCAGAAGCAGGGGAACGCTCATCTCCGCCTGGGTGAAGGACCCGTGCACCCCAGGCATGGCGATTGCCTGCTCGCTGTGGACACGTGGGTCCACCACCACCCAGGCCCCGTCCATCGCCACCAGGACGTCGCCCAGCACGGAGCGGGCCCGTGGACCCACCGGCCCCAGGGCTTGCTCCGCCTCGTCCCAGGTCCCCACCCACAGGGCCCGCTCCCCCAGCACCCGGCGCCAGCGCTCGGCCACCTCCTGGGCGATCTCGGCGTCAGCGCCGGGAACGTAGAGCTGGCTGAAGCGAGGCTCACCGGCCAGGCCGATGACGTCCTTGGCGAGCTCAGGCTCCTGCGTGACGTCGATGCGCAGGTCCTGACTCGTGTCCACCATGCCGTGGTCAGCCGTGAGGATGATGCGGGTGCCCCGCGGCACGCGCCGGGCCAGCTCAGCCATCGCCGCGTCCAGACGCTCCAGCTGTGCCAGCCACTGCGCTGAGCGCCAACCGTGGCCGTGCCCGGCGTGGTCGAGCTCGCCGACGTAGAGGTAGACCAGCCGCACGCCGCGGCGCAGGGCTCCTGCTGCCAGGGCCGGTCGGCTCTCCATGAGGTCGGCTCCCAGGTGAGGAGTACCGCGCAAGCCCGCCTCCGTCAGCCCCGAGCCGGCAAAGCGTGCCGGGCCGATGGTCACGGCCAGCGGCGCGCTCTGCCCCTTGGTTGAGCGCGTCACACCCTCGGCCAGCTCCAGACGCTGGAAGAGCGTCGGCACGTCCTGCCAGGCCCGCGGCTCAGGTGCGCGGCCCTCCCAGGTGATGAGGCAAAGGTTGTCCTCGTGGCTGGGCGCGCCCGTCCGGCGTGCTCGGTCAATGAGGGGACTGAGGACGCTGTAGCCCACCATCCCCGTCACCCCGGGCGTCGCACCCGTTCCGAGCGTGGTCAGCGCGGCCGCCGTCGTCGAGGGACGGCAGGTCACCGCAGCCGGTCCGCACGCGCTGGCCTGCGCCTCAGCCAGCCAGGAGCGAAGCGTCGGGGCGTGTCCCTTGCGCTCACACAGCAGCTCCAGCCCGAGCCCGTCAACAAGGACGATGACGACGCCTCCTCCCGATCCTGGGCCGCGATCCGACTCCTCGGCGATTCCCCAGGCCTGCGCGGCCTGGCGGGCCTCGCCGTCGGTCAGCACGCCCTCGCGCCCGGTGGGTGCCAGCGCCAGACCGGCACTGACCGCCCCGGCACCCAGGACCTGCCTGAGCTCAGGAAGCGCCTGCTCCTGGACGCCAAGCGGCCACGCCGAGGGAGCGTCGACGGCGTTCATGCGGCCTGGGCCACGCGGGCCGTCGCGGCTGACAGGGCCTGAGCGAAGACCTGGGCGCGGTGGACGGCGTCGTCCCCCTCGACTCCTGCGGCCACGCGCACCACGATGTCGTCAGGCATCGAGACTCCCGACAACCCGTGGTCCGCCTCGCAGGCCGGGTCCGGGCAGGCCACCGGCTCCAGCTCCATACGGCGTACTGCGCCCCAGGAGATCGCGATCGTGACCTCCGTGAGGTTGCCACCGTGCGCCGCCGGACGCGAGACCCCGTGCGTGAGCGCCACCGAGCTGATGCGTGAGACCGGGACGGCCTCACTGGTGGCGATGGCCACCGGCTCGCCGTCCTCCCCGACTGCGTCGTCGACGTGAACGATGATAAAGCGCGTGCGAGTCAGCGCCAGCACGGTGAGGTGACGGTGCACCGCCTCAGCGAAGGTTGTCTCTGGCTGGACGAGGAAGGCACCAGCCTCCTCCCCCGCCAGCGCCGTGGTGAGCACCCCGAGCACGACCTCCGGGTAGAAGCCTGCCCGGGCTACCTCCTGAGCCAGCGCGTGCGTGGAGTCACCACTGGTCTCACGCCCGCTGTGCGTCTGCTGCGTCGTCATGGAAACGATCATGCCATCTTCGCTCCCCCTGCCATCGGCTCCACCCACAGGGGTGGTGCCGTGCCCCGCTGTCCACAGGCTGCGCCGTCGTCCCTCTCACGCACGGGTGTCGCTGCCCCGAGGTGGCCGGTGAGCCCTGACAATGTGCCCATGTCGAAGTCCGCCACCACGACGCCCCCACCCATCGACGGCGAGATCGTCGAGCAGGACCTGTCCACCGAGATGCGTACCAGCTTCCTGGAGTACGCCTACTCGGTGATCTACGCCCGGGCGCTGCCTGACGCCCGTGACGGGCTGAAGCCCGTCCAGCGCCGCATCCTGTTCCAGATGGACCGCATGGGCCTGCGCCCAGACCGTCCGCACGTGAAGTCCTCTCGCGTGGTCGGTGACGTGATGGGGCGCCTGCACCCTCACGGTGACGTGGCCATCTACGAGGCGCTGGTCCGCCTGGCCCAGCCCTTCACGATGCGCCTGCCGCTGATCGACGGGCACGGCAACTTCGGCTCGCTGGACGACGGCCCGGCCGCGCCGCGTTACACCGAGGCCCGGCTGGCCTCTCCCGCGCTGGCGCTGACGGCGGACATCGACGAGGACACCGTCGACTTCTCCCCCAACTACGACTACACCCTCACCGAGCCCGACGTCCTGCCCGCCGCCTTCCCGAACCTCCTGGTCAACGGCACCTCGGGCATCGCGGTCGGCATGGCCACCAACATGCCTCCCCACAACCTCGTCGAGGTCGTCAGCGCCGCCCGTCACCTCATTACCCACCCCGAGGCGAGCCTGGAGGACCTCATGGCCTTCGTCCCCGGGCCGGACCTGCCCACCGGCGGCATGATCGTGGGGCTGGACGGAATCCGCGAGGCCTACCGGACCGGACGAGGCAAGTTCCTCACCCGCGCCACCGCCCGGATCGAGAACATCACGCCGCGCAAGAAGGGCATCGTCGTCACCGAGCTGCCCTACCTCGTGGGCCCGGAGAAGGTGATCGCCCGGATCAAGGACGCCGTGAGCGCCAAGAAGCTCCAGGGCATCACGGACGTGGCGGACCTGACCGACCGCAAGAACGGCACGCGCCTGGTCATCGGGGTCAAGAACGGCTACAACCCCGAGGCGGTGCTCGCCCAGCTCTACAAGCACACCCCCTTGGAGGACTCCTTCGGGATCAACAACGTGTGCCTGGTCGACGGCCAGCCGCGCACCCTGGGACTGCGCGAGCTGCTCGACGTCTTCGTGCGTCACCGCATGACGGTGGTGGAGCGGCGCACCCGCTTCCGGCTAGGCAAGCGGCGCGAGCGTCAGCACCTGGTTGAGGGACTGCTCATCGCGATCCTGGACATCGACGAGGTCATCCAGGTGGTGCGCTCCTCCGACGACGCAGCCACCGCCCGCACCCGCCTCATGCAGGTCTTTGACCTGTCCGAGGCCCAGGCCTCCTACATCCTGGAGCTGCAGCTGCGGCGCCTGACCAAGTTCTCCGTCATCGAGCTGGAGAAGGAGCGCGACGAACTGGCCCGCGAGATCGAGCAGCTGGAGGCCATCCTGGCCGACGAGACGCTGCTGCGCGGCGTCGTCTCACGCGAGCTGGCAGCCGTGGCCGAGGAGTTCGGTACACCGCGCCGCACGGTCCTGCTGGAGGCCGCAGGTTCGGGGGCCGGCGCCCTGGCCGGTGGCGCGGGAGCTCCCGGTGGGGCCGGCGCCGGGGCCGGGCAGGCGATGAAGGAGGCCGTGGCGGCGAGCCTGGCGGCCACCGCCTCCCAGGTCCCGCTCACGGTTCCGGACGACCCCTGCCGTGTGCTGCTCAGCGCCACCGGGCTGGTGGCCCGGGTGGCTGGCGCCGAGGCAGTCCCACGTACCGGGGAGCGACAGCGTCACGACGCGCTGACCAGCCAGGTGCCGACGACGGCGCGCAGCCGAGTCGGCGTCGTCACCGACACGGGGCGGCTGGTGGTCATGGAGGTGCTCTCCACTCCCGAGGTGCCTCGTCTGGAGGGGGCGCCGTCACTGGCTGGGGGCCAGCCCGTGGGCCTGCTCGTGGACCTGGAGCCCGGTGAGACAGTGGTCGGGCTCGTTCCTGTGGGCGAGGCCCAGCGCGAGCCCGTTGTGCTGGCGACGGCCGGCGGCGTCATCAAGCGGGTCAAGCCGGGCGATGAGCCCGCACGTGGCGAGAGCTGGGAGGTCATCTCGCTGGCCGACGGCGACCGTGTGGTCTTCGCCGGTATCGCAGCGGACACGGATGTGCTCACCTTGGTCACCGATGACGCCCAGCTCCTCCGCTTTGAGGCCTCAAAGGTCCGCCCTCAGGGACGCGGGGCCGCGGGCATGGCGGGGATCAGCCTGCACGAGGGTGCCCGGGTCATCGCCGGGGCATCGGTTCCGGCCGAGCTGCTCGCCGAGGCCGTCGTCGTCACGATCGCCGACGCCGAGGGGGCCCTGCCGGGGATGGACTCGGGCTCTGTCAAGGTCACTCCGCTGGACCGTTACCCGGCTAAGGGACGGGCTACCGGCGGTGTGCGTGCCCAGCGCTTCCTTCGCGGCGAGGACCAGCTGGTGGTTGCCTGGGTGGGTGTTGGCCCTGCGCGCGCGGTCGGCAGCGGCGGCCAGGGGGTGGCCCTGCCGGAGGTTGACGAGCGCCGAGACGCCTCGGGAACGGCGTTGTCCGCACCTGTGGCGGCTGTGGGGTAGCGCCGGCGGGCAAGACGGCGGGCGGGCAAGACGACGGAACACGGATTCACCTCTCGACCGCACTCAAACATGATCAAGCACTAGCTTCCATGACCTGAGTGCGCTAGACTGTACACATGTTCGAACCAGCGCGTGCATCTAGCCGCCAGTCTCACCCTGCTGAGGCTGGCCGAGGCAGCACGCCCCTGCTCGTCAGCTGCCATGGGTCAGAACGCCAGGATGAGGTCCTGGACGCATTGGCTCAGGTGCCGCACTGGCTGGGCTCATTGAACGGATCGTCTCCTGCGCCACCTGGCCGGACCATGCCGCCCGGGCAGGCGGTCCTGAGGCTCTCGGCCTAACCACAGAGCCCGCCACCGGCGTCGACCCGGGTGAGACGGACCTTTTCCGCTCGGTCAGTCTTAGCCCTGGCCAGGCGATGGCCGCGGCTGAGGCGCTGGCGCACCTGAGCCTGGATGCACTCAGCGAGCTGATCGCTGCCTGCAGCCGGCTCGCCTCGTGGGCCTCCTTCACCCAGGCGCTCCTGTGCGCTGGGATGTCCCGCCATCCGGAGCTTGCTCAGCCGGTCCCTGGCGCTGACGGGCGGCCAGGTCCTCTACCTCCTCAGGAGGAGGTCCAACGCAACGCCGCCAGCGAGATTGCCTGCCGGCTGGGCATTTCCCGGACACGTGCCACCACGCTGCTGACAACCGGCCAGTACCTGACCGAGCCCCATATGGCTCAGACGGCCTCCCTTGCTCGCAGCGGGCTCATCGACTCGGCGAAGGCCACCCTCATCACGCGCCGGTTGGGGCAGGTGGAGGTTCACACTGCAACCGAGGTCCAGCAGGCCGTCCTCCCCCGCGCTCCTCACCGCACCCACTCCCAGCTGGCACATGACATTGACTCTGCCCTGACCTCTCTCGATCCAGAGGGCTCCAGCACGCGCAGAAAGCGGAGCTCCGCAGGTCGTTACGTCAGTCGGCCCCGTCCTGCGGGCGAGGGTATCCACGAGATGAGGATGGTCCTTCCTACTCCTGATGCCTTCCTCATCGATGCCACCCTCGATGCCGTCGCAGGCTCGGCCCGGGCCACGGGTGACAAGCGCTCCCTCTCCCAGCTGCGAGCCGACACCCTGGTGTCCATGAGCCTTCAGGTGCTACGCGCTGGTCAGCACCAGGCCGAAGACTCTCGGTTCCGGTCCCAGTCTCGGTCTCAGCTCCAGCCACAGCGCGGCACCCAGCCCCATCCCCACTCCTCGTCTCAGCACCAGCCCAGGCCAACCGGTGAAGCAAATCTACAGAGGCTCCTGCCAGGCGAGCCTGATCGCAATGAGGGTCTGCTGGGCGAGCTAGTTCCAGGTCTGCCTCTTCCCGGCGAGCCCGATCCGGGCCGGCTCCTGCCCGATGGCGTGCCGCTTGAACCTCTCCTCGCGAGCCTGAGTCAGCTCGTCGGCTCGACGAGCCCCTGGTGGACGCCCGCTGGTCACCCACCCGTCATCTTTCCCCCAGGTCTCAAGGTCCATATCAACGTCATGGCCCCCATCGACCAGCTTGCAGCCGCCGCCTTGGCAGCAAGCCCTTGCCCTGCTGCTAGCCCACCGGGTGACGCCACGCTGGCCTCCGGCTCGCCCGGCTGGCCCAGCACGCCCAGCATCGGCAATATCGAGGCCAGTACCGTCATGCCCAGCGCCGCCACCCCCAACGCCACCACACCCAACACGGTCATGCCCAGCGCCGCCACCCCCAACGCCACCACACCCAACACGGTCATGCCCAGCGCCGCCACACCTGATGCCGCTGCCTCTAGTGCGACCCTGACCGCCGGGGGACGCAGCACGCCCGTTCCTGCCGTGATCGCCGTTGCCTTGGCCGCTGGCGGTACCTGGCGACGCCTACTCACTGACCCGGTCACCGGCGTCGTCCTGGACGTCGGACGCACCCGTTACCGTCCTCCGGCCGCGCTCGCCGACGCCGTACGAGCCCGGGATCTCACCTGCACCCACCCTGGTTGTCAGGTTCCCGCAGCACGCTGCGACATCGACCATATCCAGCCCTGGAGCGAGGGCGGGACCACCAGCCTGGATAACCTCACGGCACTGTGCGAGGCCCATCACCGCCTCAAGCACACTCCGGCTTGGTCCCTCACCCGCACGCAGGAGGGCTCCCTGGAGTGGCACACTCCCAGCCGCACCAGGTACCGCCGTACCCCGAACGGCACCATCACCGTCCTTCCACGCCGTGTCGGTCCTCGGCACCATCACCAGCCGGCCATGATCCTCCCCACCGGCGTCTCGTAGGCGCTGACCGACGCCGTCATCAACGAGCTCGAACGAGGGCTGCTTCAGGCCGCGCCGCACTCACCCACCAGGCCGCCCCGGCTAGAGAGTCGCGGTCCACGTCCTGGCGAGCCCATCGGGGCCTGGAGCACCAGGCCTCTGCCACCTGTCCTCCATCAGCTCGGCTCGCAGCGCTACTGGATGAGGTGATTCCCTTCTGATCAGGTGATTGTCTTCTGCCAGACGCCCGATCAGGCCTCCCAGCTCAACGCCCAGCCAGACCGCTATCTAGACATCCAGACCGTAGAGAATCGAGCCACGCGTCGGGACGAACCCCAGCTCGCGATACAGGTCAACAGCCCCGGTCGGGTCATCAGAGTCGACCCCGGCGGCCGCGTACTCCATCCCGTCGCGTTGGTAGGCGCGCATGGCCGCCGTCAAGAGCGCAGGGGCGACCCCGCGGCTGCGATAGTCCGCCAGGGCTCCCAGCATGTCGGTGTAGCCCTCACGCCAGCCCAGCGCCTCCCAGTCCTGCTCGTAGCGTCCCGAACGCAGGTACCCGGCCACCCTGGCCCGGTCGCCAGAACGATCCACCGCGATGAAGCTCCACTCCGGGGCGAAGTAGGCACGCCCGGCACGCCATTCCTCCAGGCTCACCGAAGCGGCGCCAAAGCCCTCGGCATAGGCCTGGTTATGGGCGCGGTGGGCGGCCTCGTCCAGCTCCTCGCTCCACGGCTCGATCGACAGGAACCCATCAAGATCCACCTCGGGGATCTCCACGTCCAGACGACGGCGCACCTCGCGGTACCACCGCCGCGCCGTGAAGCCCAGCTCGCGCATGTGCCCCTTCATGCGCTCATCGTCCTCCAGCACCGTGGTCACGACGTGGGCCGGCGCCGTCGCCGTCGTGCTCCCCGGATCCGCCCCGGCACGCTCAGCACCAATGAGGTGACGCGCCCGCTCCGCCTGCCAGTGAAGCAAGGCTCCGCCGATACCTCGACGGCGCCACTGCGGGTCGACGACCCCCGTCATCGAGGCGTAGATCTCGTGCGCAGGCCGAATACGAACCAGACCGAAGGCCCGCATGACGCCGTCGTCGTCACGCCCGGCGACCCCGGAGTAGGTGGGATCGAGAAAGTACTCGCTCGTCTCCTGCGCTGTCGTGCGGTAAGGAGGATCGTCCTGAGCCTCCGCCCGCGCGATCAGCTCGGCCAGCTCACCGTTATCCCCCAGCCCCAGAGGCAACCAGGTCAGCACCGAAGGCAGGGACGAACGGGGACCGGGGCGGAGCATGGACCAGGGGCCGAGCCCTGTGCGTCGCGACGTACCGTAAACGGGAACCATCTCGCCTCCTTCGCAGATCACGGGCCTGGGGAAACCTGCCGCCGAGGGCCGTCTTGACCCTGGGTTCAGCATGATGCCGCCGTGCACGAGGTCTCGACCAGGCCCTGGCCTGGGCACAGACCTCTCGCACGCGTGGAAGCAGGTTACCCGAGTCGTGTGTCGGTCCTGCTACGGCCCGGCCTGCCCAGACCGGCCCCGCCTCCCGATACCCGCGGGCCCGGCACCCGCAGTGCCGACCCACCGCCTCAGGCGTCGATGCGCTCGCGGTCGATGTCCTGAGCACCTTCAACGATGAAGTCTCGACGCGGCTCCACCGAGGAGCCCATGAGCAGCTCGAAGACGTTCTCGGCCTCCAGCAACTCAGCCTCGTCACCCAGGGTGATCCTCCTGAGCGTGCGATGCTCGGGCTCCATCGTCGTCTCAGCCAGCTGGTGAGCGTCCATCTCCCCCAGGCCCTTGTAACGCTGAGGCTCCTTGAAACTGCGTCCCTGCTTCTCCAGCTTGCGCAACGTCCGGACGAGCTCGTCGTCGGAGTAGGTGTAGATCACTTCCTTCTTGCGCCGTCCCTGCGCCGAGACCTCGATGCGGTGCAGCGGAGGAACCGCCGCATAGACCCGCCCAGCCTCGATCATCGGTCGCATGTAACGGAAGAAGAGCGTGAGCAGCAGGGTGCGGATGTGGGCGCCGTCGACGTCCGCGTCCGTCATGAGAATGACCTTGCCGTAGCGCGCGGAGTCGAGGTCAAACGTGCGCCCCGACCCGGCTCCGACCACCTGGATGATGGCAGAGCACTCGGCGTTGCGCAGCATATCCGCCTGGGAAGCCTTCTGGACATTGAGGATCTTGCCGCGGATCGGCAGTAGAGCCTGGAACTCGGAGTTCCGGGCGTTCTTGGCCGTGCCCAGCGCCGAGTCGCCCTCGACGATGAACAGCTCTGAGGCGGCGACGTCGTCACTTCGGCAGTCCGCCAGCTTGGCCGGCAGGGTCGAGGTCTCCAGCGCCGTCTTACGGCGGGTGATCTCCTTGTGCATCCGCGCGCTGATGCGCGCACGCATCTCGCCGACGACCTTCTCCTGCAGCGCCCGGGACTGGGTCTTGAGGTCACGTTTGGAGGAGGTCAGCAGCGCGGTGAGCTCCTTCTCCACCACCTTGGCCACGATCTGACGGACCGGGGCGGTACCGAGCACCTCCTTGGTCTGTCCCTCGAACTGGGGCTCGGGCACGCGCACCGTCACCACGGCGGTCATGCCGGCCAGGATGTCGTCCTTCTCGATCTTGCCGTCGCGGGCGGTGACCTTGAGCGCGCGGGCGTTGGAGTCAATCTGCTTGCGCAGCACCTTGGTGACCGCCTGCTCGAAGCCGGTCAGGTGCGTACCGCCCATCGGGGTGGCAATGATGTTGACGAAGGAGCGCTCGATGGTGTCGTAGCCGATGCCCCAGCGCAGGGCGACGTCGACGCTGCAGGTGCGCTCGACCTCAACCGGCCGTAAGTGCCCGCTCTTCTTGTCCAGCTGCTGGACCGTCTCGGTGTAGGTCCCCTCCCCCGTCAGGCGGAAGGTGTCCGTCACCGAGGCGTCGGTCGCCAGGAAGTCGACGAAGTCCCGGGTCCCGCCCTTGGCCAGGAAGACCTCACTGCCCTCAGGCGCCTGGGTCTGCGAGGCGAACAGGTCGCTGGCTTCTTCCGTCGCGTTCTTCGCGCTGGCGCGCAAGGCGGGGTCGTCACCCGCGGCCCCCGAGCCCGACGGCGCAGCCTTCTCCGCCCGGGCGGCCTCCTCCGCGCTGCGCTCGTCAGTCAGAGTCAGGCTCAACCCAGGAACCAGGAAGCTGGTCTGGCGCAGCCGAGCCCGCAGCGCCGCGGCGTCGTACTCGCTCGGCCGAGGAAAGATCTGCGGGTCAGCCCAGTAGCGCACGCGCGTGCCGCTCACGCCCCGCTTGACCTTGCCGATCACCCGTAGCTCCGAGGCCTCGGTGTACTCGGTGAAAGGGGTATCCGGCCTGGGGTGAGCGGGATCGGGGTCGTCAAAGACGCCGGGGACCCCGCGGTGGAAGCTCATCGCGTAGGTCTTGCCGCCACGGTCCACGGCCACATCCATCCGCTCGGACAGAGCGTTGACCACCGAGGCGCCTACTCCGTGCAGGCCTCCGGCCGCGCCGTAGGAGCCACCGCCGAATTTTCCGCCCGCGTGCAGCTTGGTGTAGACCAGCTCGACGCCGGTCAGCCCGGATCCAGGCTCGACGTCAACAGGCACGCCACGTCCGTTGTCGCGGACCTCAATGGAGCCGTCCTCATGGACCGTCACCGCGATCGAGTCGCCGTAGCCCTCCAAGGCCTCGTCGACGGAGTTGTCGATGATCTCCCACACGCAGTGCATGAGGCCCCGCTGGTCAGTGGAGCCGATATACATGCCGGGACGCTTGCGGACCGCCTCGAGCCCCTCCAGGACAGAGAGGTGACGGGCGGAGTAGGAGCTAGAGGAGTCGGCCACGTCCGAAACCTAGCCGATTGGCCCCCGCCCGTCTCACAGCCCGGCCTGCGGTGTTCGCCTCAGGCGCACCGCGTGCGCCAGGGGCGGAAAGCGGTGCCTCGTGGGGCAGAGCAGAAGGCGAGTGTGGTGTTGTAAGGACATGAGCCAGACAAGCACCCCAAGCCTGACGCAGGCACCTCAGGCCCCGGAGGTCCAGGAGGCCTCCACGACCGAGACGACGAGCCGGCGTCCCCTGACCACTGCAGACCGCTGTGACGTCTGCGGGGCCCAGGCCTTCATCCGCGTCGTGCTGGCCAGCGGCGAGCTGCTCTTCTGCGGTCACCACGGCCACGCTCACATGAGCGCGCTGGAGAAGCAGGCCCTGTTCATCCAGGACGAAACAAGCCAGCTGGCTGCCGACCTCTGAGTCGCAATCCGCTGCACGGGGATCACGACGCCGGCCAGACCAGCACGGTCCTGATCAGCACGGTCCCTCGGTCCCCAGTCATGATGACGACGGCGGGGCCGTCACCCGATCGGGTGACGGCCCCGCCGTCGTCTCACTGGCCGAGCCACTGGCCCAGCCAGTCCCGGTAGTCCTCAGTCCAGGTAATCGCGCAGCACCTGGCTGCGCGAGGGGTGACGCAGCTTCGACATGGTCTTGGACTCGATCTGGCGGATACGCTCACGCGTGACGCCGTAGACCTTGCCGATCTCGTCCAGGGTCTTGGGCTGGCCGTCAGTCAGCCCGAAACGCATGGACACCACGCCGGCCTCACGCTCGGACAGGGTGTCGAGAACCGCGTGCAGCTGCTCCTGCAGGAGCGTGAAGCTCACCGCGTCAGCCGGCACCACGGCCTCCGAGTCCTCGATGAGGTCACCGAACTCGCTGTCTCCGTCCTCGCCGAGCGGGGTGTGCAGCGAGATCGGCTCACGACCGTACTTCTGGACCTCGATCACCTTCTCCGGCGTCATGTCCAGCTCAACGGCCAGCTCCTCCGGGGTGGGCTCGCGGCCCAGGTCCTGGAGCATCTGACGCTGGACGCGAGCCAGCTTGTTGATGACCTCGACCATGTGGACCGGGATACGAATCGTGCGAGCCTGGTCCGCCATCGCGCGAGTGATGGCCTGGCGGATCCACCAGGTGGCGTAGGTGGAGAACTTGAAGCCCTTGGTGTAGTCGAACTTCTCCACCGCGCGGATCAGGCCCAGGTTGCCTTCCTGGATGAGGTCGAGGAAGAGCATGCCGCGACCGGTGTAGCGCTTGGCCAGAGAGACCACGAGGCGGAGGTTGGCCTCCAGCAGGTGGTTCTTGGCGCGCTGGCCGTCGTTAGAGATCCAGTGGAGCTCACGGCGGTACTTTGCGTCCAGCTCATTGCCCTCGGTACCCAGCAGGTACTCGGCATACATCCCGGCCTCGATGCGCTTGGCCAGCTCCACCTCCTCAGCAGCGTTGAGCAGGGCGACCTTACCGATCTGCTTGAGGTAGTCCTTGACCGGGTCAGCCGTCGCACCGGCGGTGACAACCTTCTGCGCGGGCTCGTCGCCCTCGTCGGAGTCCGAGACGGTGTAGGAACCATCCTTCTCCTTGGAGGAGGACTTGCGCTTGCCTGACTTCTTGGCCGCCGCCTTCTCGGCCTCCTCACGGCGCATGCGCTCCAGCTCACCGGTCAGCGCAGCGATCGAGGGGCTCATCTTGATGCCCTTGATGACCCAGCCTCGGAAGATGTAGCCGTTGTGGGTCAGGAAGTCACGGGCGACAACCGGCTCCTCCTCGTCAGGCACGACGAAGCGAGGCACCGGGCCGTGGCCGTAGGGTGCCAGGGTGATCGGGTTGTCCAAGGTACCGTCGCCGCTGATCTCCAGGCCCTCGACCGTCGTGCGCGAACGCACGTACAGCGTCGCACCGGGGGCCAGGCGCACACTCTTGAGACAGGCCGGGTTGTTGAAGGGGTGACGCTTGGAACCGTCACCGTCCTCCTCCAGCGTCACGTCCAGGTAGTAGTCGCGCAGCTCCGGGGCCGGCTCCGACTCAGACTCGTCCTCGTCGTCGGCCTCCGTCTCGGAGTCCTCCTCAAGGTCCTCGTCCTCATCGTCCTCGTCTGGGTCCTCAGCCTCGTCGTCGAACTCCTCGTCCTCGTCGAGGTCGAAGTCCTCGTGGTCCTCGGCGGTGTCAAGGTCGTCATCACCAAGGTCGCGGTGACGCGTAGCTGTGGAAGTAGCCACGGATTTCCTTTCACGTGGGCGGACGTCTCAGGCGGGAGCCGATGCTCGTGAGCTGCCTGCTCCCTACCGACGCTGCAGGCAACCGCTCAAGTGTAGCGTTTATTCCCATGAGCGATCTGTCTGACACGGCCCGCCTGGTCCGCGCGGGCGTCGACGCCCGCCTCGCCCAGGTCCTTCACGAGCGCCGGGCACGTTATGAGGACCTGGGCGAGGCAGCCACCGAGCTGCTCGATGCTGCCGAGGTCCTCCTCAAGGGAGGCAAGCGAATGCGCGCCCTCCTGGCCGGGCTCGGGATCGCCCTGGACAGCCACGGCCCGGCGCGCACCGCCCTGCTGTCTAGTCCTTTGGTCGCTTCCGCCGGGGCGGCGCTGGAGCTTTACCAGGCCAGCGCCCTGGTGCACGACGACGTCATCGACGCCGCCCTGACCCGTCGCGGTGAACCGGCCGCCCACCGCCGTCTGGCGCAGGTGCACCGTGACCACGGCTGGCTCACCGAGCCACTGACCTTTGGTACCTCCGGCGCCATCCTGCTCGGGGACCTGCTGCTGTCGGCCTGTGGGGAGGAGATGGGCCAAGCGGTAACTGAGGTGGGTGTGAGCCCTGCTGCCGCCACGGCTGCACGCCAGGCCTTTGACCGCATGACCAGCGAGGTCGCCGTCGGCCAGTACCTGGACCTGCGCAGCGAGGTCGTGCCGCTGCCGGGGCCCGAGGAGAACCCCGTCGAGGCTGGCCAGACCATGCACCGCAATGCCCTGGGGGTCGTGCGCCGCAAGTCAGCCAGGTACTCCGTCATGTACCCCCTGCTCATCGGGGCCCTGCTAGCGGGAGTCGACCCTGACTGTGCCCTGGCCGCCCGACTGGCGCAGTTCGGCGAGGAGGTCGGGATCGCCTTCCAGCTGCGCGATGACCTCCTCGGAGTCCTCGGCGACCCGCAGGTCACCGGCAAGCCGGTGGGCGATGACCTGCGCGAGGGCAAGCGCACCGTCCTGCTCGCACTGACCTGGCAGCGTGCTGGCCAAGAGGGCCGTGAGCTGCTGCGCTCCGTCCTGGCCAACCGCGAGGCCTCCAGCCAGGACATTGCCCAGGCATGCTCTCTCATGCGCCAGTGCGGAGCAGTCCAGGCGCATGAGGAGGAGATCACGGCGCACCTGGAGGCTGCCCACGCCGCTCTGGACCGCGTCCCCGACGCCGAGCTGCCTGAGCCCAGCCGCGAGGCCCTCATTCAGGTAGCCCAGGCCCTGGGCACGCGCCAGGCCTGAGGGACCACGCCAGGCCCTGGGCACGCGCCAGGCCTCGGGACCCGCGCCGCGATCGCCTTCCACTGCCGCGTCCCACGCTCCGCGTCGCTTCAAGCCGATCGCGCCCAGTCATCGTAGACTCGCGGCGTGGTCACAGATCCCTTCATCGGTCGCTTGGTCGACTCTCGCTACGAGATCGTCGACCGTGTTGCGCGTGGAGGGATGGCCACCGTCTACCTCGCCCGTGACCGGCGTCTGGACCGGCGCGTCGCGCTGAAGGTGATGCACGCCCACCTGGCCGACTCCCCTGACTTCGTGGCTCGTTTCCGCCGCGAGGCACGGGCTGCCGCACGCCTGTCCAACCCCGGCGTCGTCGCCGTCTACGACCAGGGCACCGTCGACGGCCTGGCCTACCTGGTCATGGAGCTGGTCGAGGGATCGAACCTGCGCGTCCTGCTCGCCTCGGGCCCCGTCAGCGTCAAGGAGGCCCTGGAGCTGACGGCCCAGGTCCTGCATCCCTTAGGGGCCGCCCACCGCGCTGGCCTCATCCACCGCGATGTCAAGCCCGAGAACGTACTGCTTCCCGCCGACGGATCGGTGGCCAAGGTCGCCGACTTCGGTCTGGCCCGCGCCATCACCGAGGCGACCCAGACCACCACCGGCAACATCCTGGGCACGGTGGCCTACCTGGCTCCCGAGCTCATCACCAAGGGAGTGGCCACACCGCGCGCTGACGTCTTCTCCGTCGGCGTCATCCTCTATGAGCTGCTCACCGGGGTGCAGCCCTTCACTGCCGACTCCCCCATCCAGGTGGCCTACCGCACGGTCCACGAGGACGTGCCGGCCCCCTCGCTCCTCGTTCCTGGCCTGGCACCAGGCGTGGACGAGCTCGCCGCCGCGATGACCCGGCGGGAGAGCTCCTCACGCCTGGCCGACGCCGACGCCGCTCTAGCAGCAGTGCGAGAGGTCCTGGACTCCCTGTCCGAGGAGGAGTTGGCGGTGCGCCGCGGCGAGGACGGCACCGACCACAGCGACGCAGGAACCCGCACCGTCTCCCTGCCCATCGGTTCCATCGGCGGCGACGCCACCCGTGCGCTCGCGCGTGAGGCTGCCGTGACCCAGTCCCAGGAGACCGCCCCGGTCGCCGGTGCCCGCCGCACGCGCCGCCGCGCCGTGCTGGGGGCTGGCGTCCTCGTCCTGCTGGCCGGTGGCGTCACAGGTGCCTGGTACTTCGGTATCGGTCCGGGCCGGCGAGTCACCGTCCCTGACATCGCCGGGCTCAGCGAGGAGCAGGCCCGTGACACCCTCGTGGGCGCCGAGCTGGAGTGGGGCTCACCCGGCCGCGACTACTCCGACACCGTCCCGGCCGGAAGCGTCATCTCCGCCACCCCCGCCCCCGGCAGCTCCGTGCGCGTCGGGACGGCGATCACTGCCGTCATCTCGCGTGGGGTGGAGCAGAAGAAGGTTCCTGACGTCGTCGGCAAGCCCCAGGCGGAGGCCGAGAAGGCCGTCGAGGAGGCCGGGCTCAGCGTCGGAGCCGTCACGGAGGACTTCTCCGACGACGTCGCCGCCGGCGCCATCATCTCCTCCAGCCCGGCCTCGGGCGAGATGGTCAACCACTCCTCGGCCGTGGCCATGGTCGTGTCCAAGGGACGTCGCCCCGCCACGGTGCCGGACGTGACTGGCAAGAGCCTTGAGGAGGCGACCGCCGCCATCCAGGAGGCGGGCCTGACGCTGTCGGGTTCCACGGAGGCTTTCTCTGACGACGTCGCAGCGGGTCTGATCATCTCCTCCGACCCTGCCGCTGGGGCCGAGGGGTACTTCTACGGGGACTCCGTCAGCGTCGTCGTCTCCAAGGGACCTGAGATGGTCACGGTTCCTGAGGTCGTGTCCAAGAGCGAGGCTGATGCCAAGGCTGCTCTTGAGGCCGCGGGCCTCGTGGTCAGCGTCAACCGGATCCTGGGCGGGTTCTTCGGTACCGCACGCTCCACCGACCCGGCCGCGGGCACGAGCGTGCGCAAGGGATCCACGGTCACGCTCTACGTGGTCTGACCGCAGTGGTCTGACCCGACCACGTGGTCACCCGGCCTACTGCCGCAGCATCTCCGCGACCTCGAAGGCCATCTCCAGAGACTGCTGGTGGTTCAGGCGCGGGTCGACGAGGGTCTCGTAGCGCTCAGCCAGGCGACGCTCGTCAATGTGCTCCCCGCCGCCCAGGACCTCGGTGACGTCGTCACCGGTGAGCTCGACGTGGATACCACCCGGTACCGTCCCCAGCTCACGGTGGACCTCGAAGAAGCCTCGCAGCTCGTCCATGATCGTGTCGAAACGACGGGTCTTGTACCCGTTGTCCGAGGTGATCGTGTTGCCGTGCATCGGGTCGGTCACCCAGGTCACCGGCCGCCCGTCCTCGCGCACCGCCTCGACCAGCGCCGGTAGGACCTCGCGGATGCGAGCCGCGCCCATCCGCGTGATGAAGGTCAGGCGCCCAGGATCACCCTGCGGGTTGAGGTGGTCGATGAGGTTAATGAGGTCCTGCGGCGTGGTGGTCGGGCCGACCTTGACGCCGACGGGGTTGTGCACGCCCTCCAGGAGCGCCACGTGGGCGTCACGCGGCCCGCGGGTCCGCTCACCGACCCACAGCAGGTGCGCCGAGGTGTCGTACAGGCGGCCCGAGCGCGAGTCCTCGCGGATCATGGCGTCCTCGTACTCCAGCAGCAGCGCCTCGTGCGCGGCGTAGAAGTCGACCTGGCGCAGGGCGTCAAAGTCCACGCCCGCAGCCTCCATGAAGCGCATGGCGCGGTCGATCTCCTCGGCGAAAGACTCAAAGCGCTTGTAGGCCGGGTTGTCCGTGAAGCCTCGGTTCCAGGAGTGGACCTCGCGCAGGTCGGCGTAGCCACCCATCGTGAAGGCACGGATGAGGTTCAGGGTGGTGCCGGCACGCAGGTAGGCCTCGACCATGCGCTGGGGGTCCGGGACGCGGGCGGCGGACGTGAAGGCGTGGTCGTTGACGCAGTCGCCGCGGTAGGAGGGTAGGGTCACCCCGTCGCGAGTCTCCGTGTCCGCGCTGCGCGGCTTGGCGTACTGGCCCGCCATCCGGCCGATCTTGATAACGGGGGTCGAGGCACCGTAGGTCAGCACCGCCGCCATCTGGAGGATGGTCTGCAGCTTGAGACGGATGTTGTTAGCGGTGTTGTCATGGAAGGACTCGGCGCAGTCACCGCCCATGAGCACGAAGGCGTGACCGCGGCTGGCAGCGGCCATCTTCTCGCACAGTGAGTCCACCTCACCGGCGAAGACGAGCGGCGGCCGGCTACGCAGGTCAGCAGCAGCGGCAGCCAGCGCCTCGGCGTCCGGATAGGGCGGCTGCTGGGCGGCGGGGTGCTCTCGCCAGCTGGCAGCGGTCCGGGGTACGTCGAGCTCATTCATCACGAGCGGCATCATACGTGCCCCACAGGCCAGGCCCCCGCCTCCCGCCATCTAGCGGGACGCAGGGGCCTGGACGCGCCAGAGCGGTCAGTCTCAGTGCTCGGGAGCGGTCTCGGCAGGCTCGACCTTCTGGCCCAGCTCAGCCATGAGCTCGGTGAACCAGCTCTGGGTGATGTCGAAGGGCTTGGCTCCGGCGATCCGTGGGAAGGCGATCGCGCTGAGCCGGTCACCGTTCTCCTCGTCCTGGCCGATGACGCCGGACTCGCCCCGCAGGGCGCACTCCACAGCCAGGTCGCACATGGACTTGATGAGGTCCAGGTCCTCGGCGTTGGCATTGGTGGCACGCGAGTAGTAGCCAGACTTCTGCACCATGACCTTCTCGGCACCGATGAGGCTGGCGAAGCGCTTGGCGAACCACTGGCCGGGGTTGATGGTGTCGAGCTTGACGTGGCCGAAGGGGTCGCGCTGGACCTCCTCGCCGCGGGCCTCCATCTCCGCGATGATCTCGGGCACGCCGGCGCCCTCGGACAGGAAGATGTTGACGTTGCCCTGCTCGTCCATGATGGCCTTGAGACGCTCGGCCTCAGCAGCGAAGTCCAGCTTCATCTCGGGCAGGAAGACGGCGTGGACGTCCCAGCGCTCACGGGTCAGGCCCAGCGAGGGAGCCCACTTCTTGGTGTCCAGCAGCTCGTGGTAGCGCTTGGCGGTCTCAGCCGTGAGGTAGCCGCAGTTACGGCCCATGCACTCGTGGATGATGAGCATGCGGGGGTTGGAACGGTGCTCACCGATGACGTTGAAGGCGAAGCCAGCACCCTCCTCGGCCGCGGACCAGGCGCCCAGCGACTGACGGATCGGGATGATGTCGTTGTCGATGGTCTTGGGCAGGCCGACGACGGTGAGCTCGTAGTCGTGCTCGTGGAGGTAGGCCGCCAGGTCAGCGGCCGTGGTGTTGGTGTCGTCTCCACCGATGGTGTGCAGGACGTCCACGCCGTCCTTGCGCAGCTGCTCGGCAGCGAACTCCAGGGGGTTGACACCCTCGGCCACCAGGCCGCGCTCCACCAGGTTCTTGGCGTTGGTGAGCTTGACACGCGAGTTGCCGATCGGCGAGCCGCCGAACTCACGCAGGATGCCGGCGTTCTTGCGGCCCTCCTCGTCGATGACGATGTAGTTGCCAGTGAGCAGACCGTGGTAGCCGTACTGGTAGGCGATGATCTCGACCTCAGGAGCGACCTCGGTGTAGCGCTCGATAAGGTCGCCGACAGCGGCGGACAGGCAGGGGGCGAAACCGCCCGCAGTGAGCAGGGCGACGCGACGGATCGACATCGAGAACCTTTCGGAGGAGATAACGGTGACCCGTCCCGGGCACGTGCCACGGGACGGCAGGGCGCGGACCAGGCCGCACCGGGGCCATCCTACGCGGCCCCCGCGTCACTTACTCCTCGGACGAAGGGCCCGGCTGCGCCGTCGGCTCCTGGGGAGGCTCGGGAACCACGAGCTCAGGAGCCGGACGACCACCGGGAGCCGCCACCGGGGCGGCCGCCGGACGCCGCGCCGCCTGCTCGGCCAGCATCTGCGCGACGACCTCCTCGGCGCTGGCGTGCTCGGCGTCCATGGCCTTCTTCACGTCGGCGGCGTACAGGTCCACGTACTCCTGGCCAGACAGCGCCATGAGGCAATACATGATCTCGTCGGTGATCGAACGCAGCACGAAGCGGTCGTTCTCCAGGCCGGTGTAGCGGGTGAAGTCCATCGGCTCACCGATGACGATGCCCACCCGGTGCCGGGTCGAGGGCACGGCCTGCCCGATGGGCTGGGCGAGGTTGGAGCCGATCATCGCCACCGGGACCACCGGCGCCCCCGTGGCCAGAGCCACACGCGCCACCCCGGTCTTGCCGCGATACAGCCTGCCGTCAGGGCTGCGGGTGCCCTCGGGGTAGATGCCGAAGAGCTCACCAGCGCGCAGTCGGTCAATTCCCGCCTGGAGCGCCGCCTGGGAGGCGCGCCCGCCCGAGCGGTCCACCGGGATGGTGCCCACGGCGGTCATGAAGTTCTTCACGGCCCAGCCCTTGACGCCTTTGCCGGTGAAGTAGTCGGACTTGCCGATGAAGGCGACCTCGCGGTCGATGAGCAGGGGCAGGAAGAAGGAGTCGATCACCGCCAGGTGGTTGGAGGCCAGGATCGCAGGGCCCTGGGCAGGGATGTTCTCCTCACCACGGATCCACGGCTGGTACAGAATCTCCATGGCCGGGCCGACTGCCGCCTTGATGCCTCGGTATCCCACGGGACCTCCTGTACTGGGTAAGACAGCGCGGTCCTGGACCGGCCGCTTGGTCGAGTCTAGCCTCAGAGCGTGGTCGCCTCCGAGATTCCGTCCTCCGCGTTCGCCGGCGCCACCCAGGCCTCCTTCGAGTCCATGGGCACGCCCCTGCAGGAGACGACCTTCGTCGTAATCGACCTGGAGACCACCGGAGCCGGTCCGGGCTCCCACGCCATCACCGAGATCGGCGCCGTGCGCGTGCGTGGCGGGCAGGTGGAGGACGAGCTGTCCACCCTCGTCAACCCCGGGCGAGCCATCCCGGCACAGATCACCGTGCTCACCGGCATCACCAACGCCATGGTGGCCGGCGCCCCGCCCGTGCCCGAGGCGCTGGAGCGGTTCCTCCAGTGGGCACGGCTGTGGGAGGAGACCGTCCTGGTGGCACACAACGCCCGTTTCGACGTCGGACACCTGCGTGGGGCGGCGCGTGCCCTCGAGCTTGACTGGCACGAGCCCCGCGTCCTGGACACCCTCGCCCTGGCGCGGCGGGCCTGGACGCGCAGCGAGGTCCCCAACCACCGGCTGGCCACCCTGGCCTCCTTCGTCGGTTCCCCCACCAGGCCCACGCACCGAGCGCTGGACGACGCTAGGGCCACCGTCGACGTCCTCCACGCCGCCCTGGAGGTGCTCGGCCCCCTGGGAGTGACGCATCTGGAGGACCTGGCCACAGCCACAGACCCGGTGCCTGCCAGGCGCCGGGCCAAGAGCCGGCTCGCCCAGGACCTGCCGACCAGCCCGGGGGTCTACCAGTTCCTGTCCGCCGCCGGGCAGGTGCTTTACGTGGGCAGCGCCGTCGACCTGCGCCGGCGGGTGCGCTCCTACTTCACCGCCGCCGAGAAGCGCACGCGGGTGGCCCAGATGCTGGATACCACCGTGCAGGTGCGCGCCATCCCCACACCTACCGAGGTTGAGGCGCGTGTGCGCGAGCTGCGGCTCATCGCCGAGCTTGACCCGCCAGTCAACCGCCGGTCGCGCTCCCCGCGCCGCCAGCCCTGGCTCCACCTGGTCGGAGGTTCCCACCCTCACCTGGCCGGGACCACCGTGCTGCCCACGAGCGAGGTGGGCAGCGCCGTCGGCCCCTTCTCCTCCCGGCACTCGCTCTCGCAGGCCCAGCGCGCGGTGGAGTGTGCACTTGGGCTACGCGCCTGGCACGACCAGGCCGCGCACAGCCAGGAGATCCTTCAGGCGCTGGCGGGGCAGATTGATCTTGTCGCGGTGCCGGCGCTGGAGCAGGTGGCCCGGCTCTCGGCGGCCGAGCGCTACGAGGAGGCAGGTCTGTGGACGACGCGCCTGCGCAGCCTGCTGGCCGCGGCCCGACGGGCGGACCAGGTGCGGCCTCTTCTGAGCTGCCCGCACCTCATCGCGGCCCGACGGCGCAGCGGCGGTGGCTGGGAGCTGGTCTGCGTGCGCTGGGGACGGCTGGCGGGGTCCGCCGTCACGCCACCGGGCGCTGACCCGCGCCCCATGGTCGCCTCGCTGCGCGCCACCGCTCAGGTGGTCAGCCGTCCCGAACGCGTGGGGCAGGACACAAGCGTGGAGGAGACCCTGGTGCTGGCTGACTGGGTGCTCGGCGACGGCGCCCGGCTGGTCGAGGTCGAGGGGCCCACCGAGGTGCTCACCTGGCCAGTGGGCAGCGCAGCGCGCTACCGCAAGGTACTGGCCTCGCGCGACTGACCCGCCGCTCAGCCCGCGGCGACGACGGCGCCTGAGCGAGCCTGGAGCGCCTTGGTCACGCCCTCCTGCAGGCTCATGGGGTCCAGCGGACGAGCGACGATGGCCTGGGCACGGGCCCAGGCAGACAGCCAGGCGTCCTGGGGACGGGCCGTCAGGAGCAGGACCGGCGGACGCACGTCCAGCTCCGTGAGCAGCTCGTGGGCCAGCCCCATACCTCCCAGCTTCTTGGCCTCCGCGTCCAGCACGAGCAGGTCGAAGGGCTTCAGGCCCTGGGCCTGGCGGTCCTTGATCGCCAGGCGCACGCCCTCGGCCGTGGCCGCCTCGGTCCAGCTCACCAGGGGAAGGCCCTTGGCGGGGCGACGACCGACGCCGGCGATGACCTCCTGACGCACGCTGGCGTCGTCGGAGAAGACGAGGAGCTCAAGGCGGGTGGTGGCGTCCTGGTCGGTCATAGTTCCTCCGGATGGTGCTGGCTGATGCCGTGCGGGCGGGTGCCGACGGCGCGTCGGGCGCCGTGGGTTGCGCGGTCAGTGTAATCACGATCAGCCCCTAGCACCTGCGGCCATCACAGACTATGATCAATAGCGTTCAACACCTCAGATCGTTCTATCGAACTGAGGTCGTCGCTCAACGAAAGGCAGGTCAGTCATGGCCGTGTACACGCTCCCCGAGCTCCCCTACGACTACGCCGCCCTAGAGCCCCACATCTCCGGCAAGATCATGGAGCTCCACCACGACAAGCACCACGCCACCTACGTCGCCGGCGCCAACGCCGCGCTGGAGAAGCTTCAGGCTGCTCGTGAGGCCGGCGACCACGCCGCGATCAACCTGCTGGAGAAGAACCTGGCCTTCAACCTCGGTGGCCACATCAACCACTCGATCTTCTGGAAGAACCTCTCCCCCAACGGTGGAGGCGAGCCCGAGGGCGAGCTGGCCGAGGCTATCAAGGACTCCTTCGGCTCCTTCGAGAAGTTCAAGGCGCAGTTCACCGCCAACGCACTGGGCATCCAGGGCTCGGGCTGGTCCGTGCTCGCCTATGACTCGGTGTCCGGCAAGCTGGTGACCTTCCAGCTCTTCGACCAGCAGGGCAACGTGCCCGTGGGCACCATCCCGCTGTTCCAGGTGGACATGTGGGAGCACGCCTTCTACCTCGACTACCTCAACGTCAAGGCGGACTACGTCAAGGCCATCTGGAACATCGCCAACTGGCAGGACGTCGCCGAGCGTCTGGCCACCGCGACCTCCCAGGCCTCCGGCCTCATCGTGCGCTGAGCCCAGTATCTGGCCCACCGTGACAGGGACGGGGCTGGTCACCACCTGTGGTGACCAGCCCCGTCTTGTCGTACGTGACGTCGTCGGCGCCGCGCGCCTCTGGGCGTCAGAGCTCCTGCTCGACGTCGACGACGTAGGCCTGGGCAGGTGCCGAGGCCGCGCCGTTCTCACCGGCCGAGGCCGGGATGAGGATGGCCACGCGCGAGCCCACCGGCACGCCGACCAGGCCTGTCAGGCCCGGCGCGTTCGCCATCGAGACCGTCTGAGGCTGTCCCACGTCCCAGGTTGACTGGGTCGAGGAGTTGTCCCAGGAGGTAAAGGCCATGTGCATCAGCAGCGAGGACTCAGCCGTGATCTGAGGTCCGCTGCCACGGGCTACGACGATCGTCTCCACCTCAGTCGGCTCCGCAGCGCCGTCGTTGACACTGATCGTGGCGGCCCCGCCCAGGTCCCCGCTGACCGTGATACCGCGGTCAGCCAGGGCCTGCTCGCCTTCCATCGTCGCGTCGGCCGTGCCGGCGGCCAGCTCGTCGGAGGAGCCCGTCCCTGCGATCTCGACGACGAAGACCAACGGCCCGGACACACCGTTGGAGGAGGAGTCACCATAGGCCTGGTCCGCGGGGATCGACATGACGACGCGGTCACCCACGTGCAGCCCCACCAGCCCGCAGCGCCATCCGGTGATGACCTGGTCAAGACCGAAGGTTGTCACCGACCCACGCTGGTAGGAGGAGTCGAAGACCGTGTCCGATCCCCACTGCCAGCCGGCATAGCTCACCGTGACGTAGTCAGCCTCCTTCACCTCCTCGCCGTTGCCCTGGCTCAGCGTCTTGACCGTGAGGTTGGCCGGTGCGTCCTTGCCGCTCCAGGTCAGGGTCGGCTGGTTACCGGCCTCGCCGTTGACGGTCGGCAGGGCGTCAGAGTCCTTGTCAATGGTCAGGCTGGAGCACTCCTGGACGCCAGAAGCCGTGGCTGCGGCGGTTGCCGAGGCGCTGGCCTGGGCCGAGGAGGAGCCGGAGCCCGAGCACCCGGCCAGCGTCAGGCAGGCGGTGAGGGCGAGAGCGGACAGAGTCAGTGGCGCAGGACGCACGTAGTCTCCTAGACGTTGGTGAGATGAGGTCCGGGCAGCTGGGCTCAGTGGAAGGACTCGCCGCAGGCGCAAGTGCCGACGGCGTTCGGGTTGTCGATCGTGAAGCCCTGCTTCTCGATGGAGTCCGCGAAGTCGATCGTCGCGCCGGACAGGTAGGGCACGCTCATGCGATCGACGACGACCTCAACCTCGCTCATCTCCTGCGAGCCGGTCGGGAAGGCACGGACGGCGTCGCCATCCAGCACACGCTCGTCAAAGTAGAGCTGGTAGACCAGGCCGGAGCAGCCACCGGGCTGGACGGCCACACGCAGGCGAAGGTCGTCGCGGCCCTCCTGGGCCAGCAGGCTCGCCACCTTGGCGGCAGCCACCTGGGTGAGGATGACCTCGTGCTCAGGCACCTCGGTCTGGGGGGCGTCGGTGGGGGTTGTCTCGGCCATGGTCTTCTCCTCGTTCAGGGTCGCTTCCGCAGCGGGCGCCACGGACCGCCTGTGCCAACACGGCAGCACAGTGACTTGTTCCCGCCCACCCTACGTCCTGCCACAGCCTGACCCCACGTGACGGCACTCACCGTCGCCCGTGCCAGGAGCCGGGCAGTCAGGGCTCAGGCCAGGGTGACGAGCTCGAGGTAGTCCTCGCTCCACAGGTCCTCGTCCCCGTCCGGCAGCAGGAGCACCCGGTCAGGGTTGAGCGCCTCGACCGCGCCCTCGTCGTGCGTGACCAGGACGACGGCGCCTGTGAAAGTCCCCAGCGCCCGCAGGATCTCCTCGCGGCTGGCCGGGTCGAGGTTGTTGGTCGGTTCGTCCAGCAGGAGCACGTTGGCCGAGGAGACCACGAGGATCGCCAGGGCCAGGCGGGTCTTCTCCCCGCCGGAGAGCACGGCAGCCGGCTTGTCCGCGTCCGCCCCGGAGAAGAGGAAGGAACCCAGCACGCTGCGCACCTGCGTGTCATCCATCTGCGGCGCGGCCGAGCGCAGGTTCTCCACCACCGTGCGCGAGGTGTCAATGGTCTCGTGCTCCTGGGCGTAGTAACCGATCTTGAGCCCGTGCCCGGCGATGACCTCACCGGAGTCCGGCTGCTCCACTCCCCCCAGCAGCCGCAGCAGGGTCGTCTTCCCGGCGCCGTTGAGCCCGAGGACCACCACGCGGCTGCCTCGGTCGATCGCCAGGTCCACCCCGGCAAAGACCTCCAGCGAGCCGTAGGCCTTGGACAGCCCTGTGGCACGCAGGGGCGTCTTGCCGCAAGGCGCAGGGTCAGGGAAGCGCAGGTGAGCCACCTTCTCCGCCGTGCGCTCCTCCTCCAGTCCCTCCATGAGACGGTCAGCGCGCCGCAGCATCTGCTGGGCAGCCACGGCCTTGGTGGCCTTGGCACGCATCTTCTCTCCCTGAGCGCGCAGGGCGGCGGCCTTCTTCTCAGCGTTGGCCCGCTCCTTACGACGGCGAGCCTCGTCCTCGGCACGCTGGCGCAGGTAGGCGTCCCACCCCAGGTGGTAGACGTCCAGCACCCCACGGTTGGCGTCCAGGTACATCACCTGGTTGACGGTGTCGCGCAGCAGCTCGACGTCGTGCGAGATGACGATGAAGCCACCGGCATAGGTCCGCAGGTGGTCACGCAGCCACAGGATCGAGTCGTGGTCCAGGTGGTTGGTCGGCTCGTCCAGCAGGAGGGTGTCAGGCTGCTGGAAGAGCACCCGGGCCAGCTCGACGCGTCGTCGCTGGCCACCGGACAGGGTCCCGATCTCCTGATCCAGGACCCTGTCCGGCAGGCCCAGCGCCGCTGAGATGCGTGCCGCCTCCGAGGCAGCCGCGTACCCGCCGGCCATGGTGAACTCGTGGTCGAGCCGGGTGTAGCGGTCCAGGGCCTTGGCCTGGGCGTCGCCAGAGGTGGTGGAGATCTTCTCCTCCGCCTTACGGATACGCGCCAGCAGGGCGTCGATCCCGCGGGCAGACAGGATCCGGTCCCGTGCGATCTCCGTCAGGTCACCGACCTTGGTGTCCTGGGGCAGATAGCCCACCGAGCCGTTGCAGCTGATGGTGCCCTCGTACTCCACCGCCTCCAGGCCGTGGCGCTCGTCGGCGTCGGCGACGGTGCGCGAGGTGCCCTGCGCCACCGACTGGGCGGCGAGCAGCTTGGTCATCGTCGTCTTGCCGGCGCCGTTGCGTCCCACCAGCCCGACGCGCATCCCCTTGTCCACGCGGTAGCTGGCTCCCGCGACGAGCTGACGGGCGCCGATACGCATGGTGAGGTCCTGGACGTTGATCACCCCGCCATGCTACGGGGTGGAACCAGGTGCTCCCCACCCGGTCAGTCCCACCACAGCCAGGTCCCCGGCTCCCCCCAGCTCCACTGGCGCCGGATCACGGAGATCTCGTCCGGGCAGGCCCGGGCGTCCAGGCCGTATCGTTCCTCCACCATCTGCCACACCTGCTGGCAGCAGCAGCCCTCCTCGTGATCGTCGTCGATCTCCAGATCCAGCAGGTCCGGATCTGCCACCCACAGCGCCTCGACCGTCACGCGCTCGTCACTGCGCTGAGGGCCGATGCCGTAGCCCGACAGCCGCACCCGGCCCGAGGCCGAGGCGCAGGCGCGTAGGAGGCAGCCCAGGCTGGGCCCCAGGTTCTGCCGGTCCTCCAGCTGGCGGGCCGGCAAGATTTCCAGCAGGCGCCTGGCAGCCGAGGGCCCCATGTCATGGAAAGGGGTGTAGTCGTCAACAGGCCCTTCCTTGTCGATATGCCCCTGCGGAGCAATGCCAAAGCGCCCGGGGATCGTGGTCGAGCGCAGCTCATCGCGCGCACCGGCAAGGACCTCCCAGACCCCGGCGCGCACGCTCCATCCCCGTGGGCCGTAGAGCCCCTCCTCCTCAGTCGCACGGCCCCCTGGCGCGGACTGCCGAGAGCTGGCGGGTGCTGCGGTGTGTACTGACATGGCTCCTCCTCGAGCGTGCGCGGCGACCTCGTGCCGCCGTCGCCACTACCGTGCCCCATCGGGCCGGCTCGCTGCAGGGCGCCTGTGGACGGTCGCTCGCCACCCTGTTGCGGGGAGCACCTGTGGAGCCCGAGCCCCTCATATCCTCGTCCGCTACCCTCGTTGGTGCGCGGGCGCCCGTCCAGCGCATTTTCGATCCTGCCCCACCCGCTGGAGACACTGTCATGGCAACCACAACCTCGAGCCCCGAGGCGATCCTCGACGCCGTCGGCGGCCCGGGCAATATCGCCCACCTCACCCACTGCGCCACCCGGCTGCGCTTTGAGCTCAACGACGCCTCGATCGTCGATACCCCGACCGTGGAGAAGATCCCAGGCGTCATGGGCGCCGTCCCACAGTCAGGCAACCGGTACCAGATCATCATCGGCGGCACCGTCCAGTCGATGTACGAGTCGATCATGGCCCTGCCCGCGATGAAGGACGCTGGCGCCACGACGGGCTCGGCCGCCAAGAGCAACGACGAGATCAAGGCCGCCGCCCGCGCCAGCGGCATCCGCGCCCGCTTTGCCTGGGTGGACTCCTTCTTCGAGTTCCTCTCTGACTCCTTCCGCCCGCTCATCGGCGCGCTGCTGGGCGCCTCGATCTTCATCACCTTCATGGCGCTCATGGGCACCCTGGGCGTCATCGGCAACTGGGCGGACTCACGTGTCACCCTGGAGCCCACCTGGGCCTACCTCAACCTGACCTGGCGGGCAGTGTTCTACTTCCTGCCCCTCATGGTCGCCTACAACGCCTCCAAGAAGCTGGGGGCGGACCCGTGGGTCGGTTTCGCAGTCATGGGCTTCACCATGCTGCCGGGCTTTGCCGCGCTGGGCCTGACTGACGCGGCCCACCAGATCACCTTCCTGGGCTCTGAGATCACGCAGGTCACCCTCTTCGGTCACCTGCCGCTGACGATCTTCGACTACAACTCCCAGGTCTTCCCGCCCCTGCTCATGGCAGCGGTGCTCGGCCCGTTGACGAAGTGGCTGAAGAAGGTCGTCCCCGCCGACGTCCAGCTCATCTTCGTGCCCTTCATCGCCATGCTCATCATGATTCCGCTCACGAGCTTCATCCTGGGCCCGATCGGCGTGTACGTGGGCGCGGGCCTGTCCAAGGTCCTGCTGGCGATCAACAACGTCAGCCCCTTCATCTTCTGCCTTCTCATCCCGCTGGCCTACCCCTTCATGGTGCCGCTGGGGCTGCACTGGCCGATCAACGCCGTCATGCTGCTCAACATCCAGCAGAACGGCTTCGACTTCATCCAGGGCCCCATGGGCGCCTGGAACTTCGCCTGCTTCGGAGCCACCGCCGGCGTGCTGGTCCTGGCCGTGCGGCACAAGGAGAAGGACATGCGCGTGACCGCCACCGGCGCCCTGTTCGCCGGACTGGTCGGCGGCATCTCCGAGCCGAGCCTGTACGGCATCCACCTGCGCTACAAGCGCATCTACCCCCGCCTGCTGGTGGGCTGCGTGGTCGGAGGCGTCATCCAGGGCGTCTTCGGCGGCGTGACCACGAACGCCTTCGTGTTCACCTCGCTGCTGACCATCCCGGCCTTCTCCAACATCCCGGTCTACGCCGTCAGCGTCCTGGCCGCCTTCTTCACTGCCATGGTGCTCGTCATCATCTCGGACTACCGCACGAGCGAGGACCGCGCCGAGGTTGACGCCATCGCCGCCCAGAACGAGGCCGACGCCGCCCTGGAGGCTGCCCAGGCTGCGGCCGCCGAGGAGCTGGCCACGACGGCCCTCACCCCTGGCGCCGTCACCGAGCTGGTGGCGCCCCTGTCCGGCACGGTCATGGCCGTCGAGGACGTCGCTGACCCGGTCTTCGCCTCCGGGGCGCTGGGCAAGGGGGCCGGCATCGAGCCGGCGGGCGACGTCGTCGTCACGGCTCCGGCCGCAGGCACCGTGGTTGTGGCGCCCTCCTCCGGCCACGCCTACGGCATCGCGCTGGACAACGGCGTCGAGATCCTGGTCCACGTGGGCATCGACACCGTCAACCTGGAGGGCCAGGGCTTCGATGTGCGGGTCAGCCAGGGGGACCGCGTGGAGGCTGGCCAGGAGCTGGTCCGGGTGGACCGTGCCGTCATTGAGGAGGCCGGCTACCCGCTGACCACCCCGGTGCTGGTGACCAACACCGCCGCTTTCGCCGAGGTCGAGCTCATCGCCTCTGGTGAGGTGGCCGCCGGCCAGCCGCTGCTGCGCATCACCGCCCAGAGCGAGGAGTAACCCACCAGCGAGCCCACCAGCCCGCCTCCCCCCCCCGCGGCCCGCCGGATCAGTTCCGGCGGGCCGCGTGCTCTTGTTACGAGTCAGTGGACCTGTCACCATGGACGTGCTGGCTGTCACAGCGTCGTGCGTCAGCACCCAGGCTCCGCCCGGCTGCCAGGGGGACGCGCTCCAAGGAGGCCACCATGTCAACCCACAGCCCTGCGTCATCATCCCGCCTGGCATCCTCAAGCCCGCTGAGCTCCCTCCCACCACGCTCCGCGGCTCCGACCTGGACTCGCAGCGTGTACTAGGTGGCGCTTGCGGCCGCCTGGCTGGTGTGGCTACCCAACCTCCTCCAGCTCCACCTGCCCGACGGCGGCTGGTCGCCCCTGTTCGTGCTCTCCCCGCTCCTGGGGCTGGTCGCCCTCGCCATGGCGCTGTGGACGCGGGCCTGGGGCAAGGCCGCGCTCGCCCTGGTCCTTGGCGTGGGGGCCTCCTGGATCCTGGTGACCGGCAGCTACCTCATCGAGATGCTCCTCGCCTCTGCCTAGAGGCAGTGCCCGGCCGGCACCCCGTCGATGCCCGGCCTGCGGCCTACCGGCGTCACTCGCGTCGTCTCAGTGCCCCTGGGCCGTGAGCGCCGGATGCTGCGGCAGCGTTTTGAGGGCGAGCGTGGCCACCAGGCAGGCAGGAGCGCCAGGGTGGCGGCTCCGGCCGCACCACCAGCCAGCATGAGGGGGAAGAAGTCTCCCCCCACGCCATCCGGCAGCCAGGCTCAGCGCTATAGGCGCCACCTTCGCCACCGCCGGTACCACGGCCAGCACATTGTCCATCACCTCGCTCTGCCCGCCCGGCAGCTCCAGCGCGTGCGTCTGCAGACCGAGCAGCCGCCAGGTCAGGACGAATGCGATGAATCCGGCCACCGAGGCACACAGCAGCGGCAGGCGGCTGGAACCCGGCGCCTGGTCCTCCTGCATCTCCTGAGGGTCCTCAGCAGCACGGTAGAAGGCTCCGGCGGGCGGCGAGCCGTAGAAACCGGACAAGGCTGCGGCGCTGCCGGCCGCAGCAGGGCCAGGAGCACGCCACCGGTCATGACGACGACGGCGATGTACCAGCCGGAGGCCTCATGAAACCACACCAGGTGCTGCAGGCCCCGCATGAGGGCGAAAGTCAGCGCCGTCACCGCCCCGGCGAGCAGGCCGTAGGAGACCGCGACCGTATAGGTCCGCGGGGTCGCTCCGCCGCTCATCTCAGCTCCTGACCCGTAGCTCCCAGAAGGCGACGGCGGCTGCCGCAGCCACGTTGAGGGAGTCCACGGCTCCGGCCATCGGGATGCGCACGACGGCGTCGGCCGCCGCGATCGTGCGCGGCGCGAGTCCGTCCCCCTCGGTCCCCAGTACCACGGCCACGCGCGAGTCCGCCCCGCTACAAGCCGGGGAGGCGGAGAACTCCCCCAGGCTCACCGAGTCCTCACTCAGTGCCAGGGCCGCCACGGTGAATCCTCCGGCGTGCAGCTCGTCCAGGGCCGGCCAGTGGTCGATCCGCGTCCACGGGACCTGGAAGACCGTTCCCATCGAGACCCGCACGCTGCGCCGGTACAGAGGGTCGGCGCAGTGCGGGGTCACCAGCACGGCGTCGATCCCCAGGGCGGCGGCGCTGCGGAAGGCGGCGCCGACGTTGGTGTGATCCACCAGGTCCTCCAGCACCGCCACGCGCCTAGCCCCCGCTCCCCCGCGCGCCGAGGCGAGGAGCTCGCCGACGCTGGGAAGAGCAGGCCGGTTCATCGCCGCCAGGGCGCCACGGTGAAGGTGGAAGCCCGTGATCGACTCCAGCAAGGGCTCAGGTGCGATGAAGACCGGGACGCCCCCGCCGTCGTCACGCCCCTGGCAGCCGGTAGCGGCGGCGATGACGGGACGCAGCTCGTCGTACCAGCGCGGCGCCATGAGGAAGGAGCGCGGGGCGTGCCCAGCCTCCACGGCACGCACGATCACCTTGGAGGACTCGGCCATGTACAGGCCGCGCTCGGTCTCCAGACGGCGCCGCAGGGCGACGTCAGTCAGGCTCGTGTAATCGGCCAGGCGGGGGTCGTCGACGTCGTCGAGCTCGATGATCACGCCCGGTCCCCTGACGCCGCGCTCTCCTCGTCCGCCGGGCCGGAGAACTGGCTCTGGTAGAGCTCGAAATAGGCACCGTGACGCGCCATGAGCTCGTCATGGCTGCCCTGCTCCACGATGTCACCGTGCTCCATGACCAGGATGACGTCGGCATCGCGGATCGTGGACAGGCGGTGAGCGATGACGAAGCTCGTCCGTCCCTGCCGCAGCCCCACCATGGCCTTTTGCACCAGCAGCTCGGTGCGTGTGTCCACCGAGCTGGTGGCCTCATCCAGGACGAGGATCTGCCGGTCGGCCAGGAAGGCACGGGCGATGGTGATCAGCTGCTTCTCACCGGCCGAGACCCCGGAGCCGGAATCGTCGATCACTGTGTCGTAGCCCTGGGGCAGGGCGCGGATGATGTGGTCGACGCTGGCCGCCCTGGCCGCAGCGAGCACCTGCTCCTGGCTCGCGCTGGCCGCCCCGAAGGTGATGTTCTCGCGGATCGTGCCCTCGAAGAGCCAGGTGTCCTGGAGGACCATGCCGATCTGCTCACGAAGCTCGCCCCGTGCCACATCGCGGGTGTCCACGCCGTCCAGGCTGATGGTGCCGGACTGGGGATCGTAGAAGCGCAGCAGCAGGTTGACCAGGGTGGTCTTGCCCGCGCCCGTCGGGCCGACGATCGCCACCGTCTGACCAGGCTCGACCGTGAGGTTGAGGTCCGTGATGAGCTCGGTGTCCGGGGTGTAGGAGAAGCGGACGTGGTCAAAGACCACGCGACCGCACACCCGCTCAGGCAGCAGGCGGTCCTGGGTGTCCTCGCTCTCCTCGGGTGCGTCCAGCACCTCGAAGACCCGCTCGGCGCTGGCCGCGCCGGACTGCAGGAGGTTGGCCATGGAGGCCAGCTGCGTGATGGGCTGGGTGAACTGCTGGGAGTACTGGATGAAGGCCTGCACATCTCCCAGCGTCATCGCTCCCTGCGTGATGCGGATACCACCAACCACCGCGATGATGACGAAGTTGAGGTTGGAGACCACACGCATCGCCGGCTGGATGGTCCCCGAGATCCACTGGGCCTTGTAGGAGCCCTCGTACAGGCGGTTGTTGGCCTGTTCGAACAGGTCCGCGAAGGTCTCCTCCGAGTTGAACAGCGCCACGGCCTCGTGCCCGGTGAAGGCCTCCTCCACCACGCCCGAGACCTCACCGGTGGCCTTCCACTGCTGGGTGAAGTGCGGCTTGGCCTGGCGCGCGATGAGGACGGAGATGATCATCGCCAGCGGGATGGTCACCACTGCCACCAACGTCAGCTGCCAGGAGACGGTGAGCATCATCGCGAAGACGCCGATGACGGTGATGATGGAGTTGAAGGCCTGGGACAGGGTCTGCTGGAGGGTCTGGGAGACGTTGTCGACGTCGTTGGTGACCCGGGAGAGCATGTCGCCGCGGCTGCCACGGTCGATGTAGGACAGCGGCACCCGGGCCAGCTTGGCCTCGACCTCTCCACGCATCCGGCTCGCCGTGCGCTGGACGACACCGGCCAGGATACGTCCCTGGAGCCACAGGAAGACCGCCGAGGTGAGGTAGAGGGCCAGTACCTGGGCCAGCACGATGAGCAGGGCGCGCGTGTCCAGCCCCTGACCCACGACCACGTCGTAGGCCGAGAGCATGGAGACGTAGGTGTCCTGCCCGGCGGCGCGCAGGGCGGCCACGAGCTGGTCCCCACTCATCCCGGCCGGAAGCCCCAGGTGTCCCAGCAAGGTACCGATGACGCCTTCGAAGATGAGGTTCGTGGCGCGTGCCAGCACCTTGGGAGCCAGCACGTTGAGCACCACGGAGACGGCTGTCAGGGCGATGACCAGGCCGATCCGCCAGCGCTCAGGACGCAGCTCGTGGATGAGCCGCTTCCAGGTGGCGGAGAAGTTGCGCGCCTTCATCCCCGGCGCGAGGGTACGGGGTCCGGGTCCGGCGCTCATGCTGCCTCCTCCGCGCTGATCTGGGACAGGACGATCTCGGCGTAGGTCGGGCAGGTGTCCATGAGCTCCTCATGGCGTCCGATGCCGACCACGTGCCCCTCGTCAAGGACCACGATCTGGTCCGCTCCGCGGATCGAGGCCACGCGCTGAGCCACCACCAGCAGGGTGGCCCCGTCAGTGGCCTCCGGCAGGCCCGCACGCAGACGTGCGTCCGTGGCGTAGTCCAGGGCCGAGAAGGAGTCGTCGAAGATGTAGACGCCGGCCGGGCGCACCAAGGCCCGGGCGATGGCCAGGCGCTGGCGCTGGCCACCGGAGAAGTTGACGCCTCCCTGGTCCACCTCGTGGTCCAGGCCGTCGTCGAGCTGGCGGACGAAGTCGGCCGCCTGGGCGGCCTCCAGGGCCGCCCACAGCTCATCGTCCGTGGCGTCGCTCTTGCCGTGGCGCAGGGTAGAGCGGAGAGTGCCGGAGAACAGGAAGGCCTTCTGCGGCACCGTGGCCACAACCGAGCGCAGCTCGGCGAGGTCGAGGTCACGCACGTCGACGCCGTCGATGCTCACCCGCCCCTCGGTGGCGTCCAGGAGCCGGGGCAGCAGGCCCACCAGCGTGGTCTTGCCCGATCCTGTGGAGCCGATGACGGCCGTCATCGTGCCGGGAGCCATCTCTAGGTCGATCTCGGCCAGGACTCGCGAGGCCGCCCCGGGGTAACGGAAGGTGACCTTGTCCAGACGCACGCGGCGTCCTCGGCCCGGACCCTCGGCGGCCGGCAGCGTCTGAGGGCTGGCCGGGGAGGAGATCGCCGGGTGGACGGCCATGACCTCACCGATGCGGTCAGCAGCCACCTGGGCACGTGGCAGGAGGGTGACCAGCATGACGGCGATGAGGACGGAGAAGAGGATCTGCATGATGTAATTGAGAAAGGCGGTCAGGTCGCCCACCTCCATGCCGCCCGAGGAGATGCGCTGTCCCCCGAACCACATGACGGCGATCGTGGCCAGGTTCATGATGAGCATGACGCTCGGCATGAGCAGGGCGAAGAGCCGGCCGATCGCCAGGGACGTCGTCGTCAGGTCCTGGTTGGCCCGGTCAAAGACCTCCCGGCGCTGGCGCTGGCGCACGAAGGCGCGGATGACGCGCACGCCCTGGATCTGCTCGCGCATGACGAGGTTGACGCGGTCGATGCGCGACTGCATCGACTTAAAGTGTGGCAGCAGCCGACTCATCAGCAGCCCGACCACCACGAGCAGCAGAGGGATGAGGACCAGCAGCAGGGCGGACAGCGGGGCGTCCACGCGCAGGGCCATGATCGTGCCGCCCACGAGCATGATCGGTGCCATGAGCATCATGGAGGCGATCATGAAGACGACCATCTGGATCTGCTGGACGTCATTGGTGGAGCGGGTCACCAGCGAGGGAGCGCCGAAGCGCGAGACCTCCTCGGTGTTGAAGCGCTGGACGTGGTTGAAGACGTCAGCGCGCATCGCCCGGCCCAGTCCCATGGAGGCCTTGGCCGCTAGGTAGGTACCGATCACCGCGGAGACTCCCTGAAGCGCGGTGATTGCGAGCATCTGCCCGCCCAGCACCCAGATCCGGTCCGTGTCCCCGGCCACCACGCCGTCGTTGATGATGTCAGCGTTGAGCGTGGGAAGGGACAGGGCGGCGATCGTCTCCACGACCTTGAGAGCCAGGACTGCGAGCAGCGAGGGCCAGTACGGCCTCAGATAGTGACGCAGAGTTCGAAAGAGCACAGCGGGCAGGCTAGAGCACTCACCTGACGATTTCCTGAGCACTCCGGCCCTGCCCACCGTGATCTGGCAGTCAGTCCTTAGTGAGCGGCGTGGGAGCCGCCTGTCGGACGCTCCTCCGTGGCCTCCTGGGAGGCCGAGGCCACCTCGCCACGTGCCTGGGCCAGGGCCTCCTCCGGGGTCTGGAGGTTCGTCTCGGCCAGGTCAGAGGCGATGGACAGGGCGTCGTCCATACCGGACAGGTCGACTCCCACCTCATCCGCACTCTCGGGAGCCGCGGGCGAGCCGCCAGACTTGCCGCCCAGGGCACCGGCGATCCCGTCCAGGGCAGCCGTGAACTCGGTCGGCACGATCCACATCTTGGAGGAGTTGCCGTTGGCGATCTTGGGCAGGGTCTGCAGGTACTGGTAGGCCAGCAGCTTGGGGTCAGCGTTGCCGCGGTGAATGGCGTCAAAGACCTGCAGGATCGCGCGGGACTCACCCTGAGCCTTCAGGATGGCGGACTGGGCCTGGCCCTCAGCACGCAGGATGGCGGACTGCTTGTCACCCTCGGCGGTGAGGATCTGGGACTGCTTGACACCCTCGGCGGTCAGGATCGCGGCACGACGGTCACGCTCGGCGCGCATCTGCTGCTCCATGGCACCCTGGATGGAGGCCGGCGGATCGATCGACTTCAGCTCGACGTTGGACACGCGGATGCCCCAGCGTCCGGTGGCCTGGTCCAGCACCCCGCGCAGCTGGCCGTTGATCTGGTCGCGGCTGGTCAGCGTCTGCTCCAGGTCCATGGCGCCGATGACGTTACGCAACGTAGTCACCGTCAACTGCTCAATGGCCTGCAGATAGCTGGCGATCTCGTAGGTGGCGCGCTTGGGGTCGGTGACCTGGTAGTAGATGACCGAGTCAATGGACACCACGAGGTTGTCGGAGGTGATCACCGGCTGGGGCGGGAAGGAGACGACCTGCTCACGCAGGTCCACCGTCGAGCGCACCCGGTCGATGAAGGGGACAAGGAAGTGCATGCCAGCGCCGTACTCGGCCTGGAACTTGCCCAGACGCTCCACGATGATCGCGTAGGACTGCGGCACGATCCGCACTGCCTTGGCGATAGCGACGATGACGAACAGGGCCACGAGGGCCAGGACAACAAGAGGGACGATCTGCAGTCCCGCGAATGAACTCATGAGGAGCCTTTCAGGCAGTGCGGTGGTCAGGACGTGGTCAGGGCTTGAGGATCGAACCGGTCAGGGCATCGCTCTCATACGGGCTGGACGACGGCGACGGCCCCGTCGATGGCGACGACGCGTACCTGGGCACCGGTAGCCAGCCGCGCCTCCTGGGGACCAGAACGCGCCGGGTCCGGGTCAGCCAGGCGCGCGCTCCACTCCTCACCTCCCAGCCGTACTCGTCCTCCGTGGGCGTCGACGACGGTGAGAGCAACCGCCTCACGGCCCACCAGGGCCTCGGCGTTGGTACGCATGTCCGGCGTGGTCGCCCGCAGGTGCCGCTTGGCCCAGGGACGGACCAGGACGAGCAGCAACGTGGACACCAGGGCGAAGACGACCACCTGCAGCCAGAAGGGTCCGCCCAGCGCCGCCGTCACCGCCGCTCCGAGCGCTCCCCCGGCGAACATGAGGAAGGTCAGGTCCACGGTCAGGGTCTCAATCACCCCCAGGACGAGGGCGCCTCCAACCCACCACAACCAGTCCATCAGGGCCTCCTTGCTCGCTCGTGCGTGTCTTGAGGGTTCAGGGTCTGTCTAGTGCCTGCCTGAGCGGACGCCCAGCAGGTCCTTGCCGCGTGCGGCGTAGCGGCCCCGGTCCACCGTGACCTCCAGGGGCAGGCCGAAGGTGGTGGACATGACCTCGTCGGTCAGGACCTCCTCCAGGGGACCCTGCCCCGCGATCATTCCCTCGCGCAGGGCCAGGGCGTGGGTGAATCCGACCGGGATCTCCTCCAGGTGGTGGGTCACCAGCACCATGGTGGGCGAGCCGGGAGCCGAGATGATCTCGCTCAGGGCCGCCAGAAGCAGCTCACGTCCTGCCACGTCCAGGCCCGAGGCCGGCTCGTCCAGGATGAGCAGCTCGGGGTCGGGCATGAGTGCGCGTGCGATCTCCACGCGCTTGCGCTCACCGGAGGACAGGCTGCCCCAGCGGCGGTCCGCCAGCTCCTGCACGCCGAGCGCGCCCAGCAGCGCGTGGGCGCGCTCACGGTCGAAGTCGTCATACTCCTCGCGCCACACACCGATCGTGCCGTAGGAGGCGGACAGCACCACGGACTCCACGGTCTCGCTCTCCAGCACGGACTGCGCCAACGCCGAGGAGGTCAGCCCGATGCGCGGGCGCAGCTCAGTCACGTCCACACGCCCCATGCGCTCGCCGAGCACGTCCACCGTGCCTGAGGAAGGGAAGAGCCTGGCTGCGGCGATACGGGAGATCGTGGTCTTTCCCGCACCGTTGGGGCCCAGCAGCACCCAGTGCTGCCCCTCGGTGACGCTCCAGGTCACATGGGACAGGATCTGGTGACTGCCACGGTGGAGGCAGACGTCGTCGAGGTGCAGCACGCTGGTCATGGCCCCACCCTATCGTGCGGACGTGACCTGGGTCCCACACCTGACAGGGCGTGGGACCCAGGTCACGTCCGCGCTGGTCCTCCTCGTTAGGCTCCCGCCCATGTCCCCTCTGGTTCTTCCCGTGAGCGTCCTGCTCGCCCTGTGGGCGCCTGTCCCCTCCTCGATCGGGCTGGCCCTGGTCCAGGGGCCCGACGCCGTGCACGAGGTCGCGGACCCAGGACCTGGCGGTCTCGGGCTCGTCAGCCTGGAGACATGGCTCGCGCGCACTGGCGCGCTGCGACGCTGCGCCGCGGTCCTGCCGAGCCCGGCAGATCCCCTGCCCGGCCTGGCAGCCGCGCTGGAGGCTGGCGAGGGCGTACTGGTTGAGACCGCAACCCGGCGCCTGCTGCTGGTCCCGCAGCCCTCCGGGGCCTCGGTGCACTGGCACGCCGAGGAGCTCACCGCCGCCGTCCCACCCTTTGACGCCGCCCACGCGCGTCGCGCCACCTACCAGGCCACCGAGGAGGCCATCACGGCACTGACCGAGCTGGACCTGGCTCGCGAACGCCCCGATCTGGCTGAGGAGCTCACCGACCTCATCACCGCGGTCCTAGACCCCCGTCTCATCCCGCCGTCGCTAGAGCCTCGCCGTCGTGAGCTGCTGGAGCGGTCCCTGCGGCTAGCGGCGATCTGCGAGCTTGCTCTGAGTGACGACGGCGCCGCGGCGACGGCGGCGCAGGCCCAGCGGCGCCGACAGGTCCTGCGCCCTCTGCTGGCTGTGGCGCGCCAGGGCGTGGCCGCAGCGACCGAGAGCTGGGCCGTGTAGGAGCGCAGCCCTGCTCGGTTGCCAGCAGCCCCTCAGCCCTTGGGGTGGGCCAGCGCCCACTCGTAGACGTCCATGGTCTGGGTGGCAATCGCGGACCAGGAGAAGTGCTCCTCAACGCGCCGTCGGGCCGCTGCCCCCATCCGGGAGGCAAGCTCGGCATCCGTGACCAGCGCGGTCAGGCGCTCAGCCAGGTCGGCCGCGAAGCGCTCGGGGTCCGTCGGCGTGCCGGTGCCGTCGGTGAGCTGGTCGATCGGCACGAGGTAACCGGTCTCGCCGTCGACGATGACGTCCGGGATGCCGCCGGTGGCCGAGCCGACCACCGGCAGGCCCATCGCCATGGCCTCCAGGTTGACGATGCCCAGCGGCTCGTAGACCGAGGGGCACACGAAGACGTCGGAGGAGGCCAGCACAGCCTGCAGCTCACGGTGGGGCAGCATCTCCTCGATGAGGATGACGCCGGTCCGCGTGGCCTGGAGCCCGGCCACAGCCTGATCAACCTCCGCCTTGATCTCCGGGGTGTCCGGGGCGCCGGCGCACAGGATGACCTGGACCTGCTCGGGCAGCTGGGCGACGGCGCGCAGCAGGTGGGGCAGCCCCTTCTGGCGCGTGATACGGCCGACGAACACGACCGTCGGCCGCCCGGTCTCGATCCCGAAGCGAGCACGGACCTGCACCGCCAGCTCCTCGAAGGCGGGATCGGTGGGACGGGCCCAGTCGGCCAGGTCAATGCCGTTGTGGACGACCTTGACACGCTGCGGGTCCACAGCCGGGTAGGAGCGCAGGATGTCCTCACGCATGCCGTGGGAAACGGCGATGACGGCGCTGGCCCCCTCGTAGGCCTGAGCCTCGGCCCAGGAGGACAGGGCGTAGCCACCGCCGAGCTGCTCGGCCTTCCACGGGCGCATCGGCTCCAGGGAGTGGGCCGAGACCACGTGAGGAATGCCGTGCAGCAGGCCGGCCAGGTGACCGGCCAGGTTGGCGTACCAGGTGTGGGAGTGGACGATGTCAGCCCCTTCCACGTCCGCCACCATGGTCAGGTCCACCCCGAAGGTGCGCAGCGCCGCGTTGGCGCCAGCCAGCTCCGGCAGCTCGGCGTAGCCGGTGACCCCAGGATCGGCGCCCTCGGTACCAGGCTCGCGAGGGCCACCAAAGGCGTGGACCCGCACGTCCGCCACCGGACGCAGGACCTTGGCCAGCTCATTGACGTGGACGCCGGCACCGCCGTAGATGAAGGGCGGGTACTCCTTGGTCAGCAGGTCGACCCTCATGGTCCTCATCTCTTCCTCGTGGGGCACTGCGGGTGCCAGGGTGGGTATCGAGTCGTGGTGAGCGGCCGAGCGGGTGGCAGGCAACGCCGTCGGCCCTCCCCTCAGACGGTATCGGCTCTGGCGCCCCGCCGTGCCGCTTTCGTCCGGACGAAAGCGTTCACCATCCTGTCACGCCATTTGCCCACCTAGGTGCTCACCCGCCCTCTACTCTGAGCCCATGGCCTACCCACGAGTCCTTGCAATCATCCTCGCCGGCGGCGAAGGCAAGCGCCTGATGCCACTGACTGTTGACCGAGCCAAGCCGGCCGTGCCCTTCGGCGGCATCTACCGGCTCATCGACTTCTCCCTGTCGAACATGATCAACTCTGGTTTCCTCAAGGTGGTTGTGCTCACTCAGTACAAGTCCCACTCGCTGGACCGCCACATCGCCAAGACCTGGCGGATGAGCGACATGCTGGGCAACTACATTGCCCCGGTCCCCGCTCAGCAGCGCGTAGGCAAGCACTGGTTCCTGGGCAGCGCGGACGCCATCTACCAGTCCCTCAACCTGCTCGACGACGAGCGGCCGGACTACGTGGTCATCACCGGCGCGGACAACATCTACCGCATGGACTTCTCCCAGATGCTGGAGCACCACATCGCCTCGGGCCTGCCGTGCACCGTGGCCGGCATCCGCCAGCCCAAGGCGCTGGCCAACCAGTTCGGCGTCATCGAGACCGACCCGGCGGACAAGGGCAAGATCAAGGCCTTCGTGGAGAAGCCCCAGTCCACCCCGGGCCTGCCCGACTCCCCCGACGAGGTCCTGGCCTCGATGGGCAACTACATCATGAACGCCGACGCCCTCCTGGAGGCGGTCACCGTCGACGCCGCGGACGAGTCCTCTAAGCACGATATGGGCGGCAATATCGTCCCCTGGTTCGTCGCACGCGGAGCGGCCGGGGTCTACGACTTCAAGGACAACGAGGTTCCTGGTGCCTCCGAGCGCGACCGCGACTACTGGCGCGACGTGGGTACTGTGGACGCCTTCTACGACGCCCACCAGGACCTCATCTCGGTCACCCCGGTCTTCAACCTCTACAACGACCGCTGGCCGCTGTTCGCCGGCTACACCAACTCCATGCCGCCGGCCAAGTTCGTCTACGGCTACCACGAGCGCCTGGGCCACGCGGTGGACTCGATCGTCTCCCCCGGCGTCATCGTCTCCGGTGGTGAGGTCATCTCCTCGGTGCTCTCCCCGGGCGTGCGCGTCAACTCCTGGTCCTCGGTGCGCGAGTCCGTGCTCATGGACGGGGTGAACGTGGGACGCAACACCGTGGTCAACCGCGCCATCCTGGACAAGTACGTCCACGTGGAGGAGGGCGCGATGGTCGGTATCGACCCCGAGCACGACCGGGAACGTGGCTTCACCGTCACCGAGTCTGGGATCACCGTGGTCGCCAAGGGACAGACTGTCACGCGCTGAGCAGCTGCGGCGTCTCACGCTCACGGCCTCGTCGTCTCACAACACGACGGGGCCGTTAGCATCGGCACATGAGCAACGCGACCAGCGCACCGGCTGCCACCTCCCCGCGAGTCTCTGGGCTCCGCGCCACCGGCCTGCTGGCGCAGGCGGGCCCGGGTCTGCTGGTGATGGACGTGGACTCCACGCTCATCGAGCAGGAGGTCATTGAGCTCATTGCCGAGAGGGCCGGCACCCGCGAGCAGGTCGCCGCGGTCACGGCCAGGGCCATGCGTGGAGAGCTGGACTTCGCCGCCTCCCTGCGTGAGCGCGTGGCCACGCTGCGTGGCGTACCGGAGACGGTCTTTGCCGAGGTGCTGGCTGAGGTCCGTCCCACCCGTGGCGCGGCCGGGCTCATCAACGAGCTGCACGCACGCGGCTGCCGGGTGGGCGTGGTCTCCGGGGGTTTTGAGGAGGTGGTGGTCCCGCTGGCCGAGCGCCTGGGGATCGACCACGTCGCCGCCAACCGCCTGGAGGTCCGCGACGGTCACCTCACCGGCCAGGTCCTGGGCCGGATCGTGGACCGGCAGGAGAAGGTGCGCTGCCTGCGCCAGTGGGCCAGGCAGGACGGCGTCGAGCTCTCCCGCACGGTCGCGGTGGGCGACGGCGCCAACGACCTGGGCATGATCGCCACCGCTGGGTTGGGGGTGGCCTTCTGTGCCAAGCCGGTCGTCGTCGAACAGGCGCCGGCGGCCGTGCACGTGCGTGACCTGCGCGCCGTCCTGGAGCTCCTCTAGCTCAGCTGGTCATGAGGATCTCGGTCAGACGGGCCCGGCCGGGGCCCAGCTCGGACCAGGAGACCGGGACCGAGAGCACCAGCGCCGTGGCTGGCGGGATGCCGAACTCGATCTGCCGGGCCAGGTCGCTTGCGCCCTCGTCCAGCTCATAGGCCAGGATCGAGGTCGTGGGCTCATGCCCCACCACGACGACGCTACGCACCTCCTCGTCCAGCACGGTGAGCTGTTCCAGGACCCTGGCCGAGCTGCCCATGTAGAGGACCTCCTCCACCCGTGTGTCCCGGGGACGCAGCCGGTCGCGCACAGGGCGGGCCGTCTGGCGAGTACGCGCTGCCGGGGAGACGAGCAGGAGGTCGAGGCTAGCGATCCGGCTGCCCAGCTGCTTGGCCAGGTCAGCCGCCATCTGCTCGCCGTGCTCGGTCAGCGGTCGCTCGGCGTCGGACATGCCCCGGGCCGCCTTGGAGTGGCGCACGAGCACGAGGGTGCGCTCGTCCGGCTGGCTCGTCATGGGCTCGTCAGCGCTCACAGCGTTCTCAGTCACCCGGCCAGGATACGCGAGCGGCTAGGCGCGGGAGGTGACGAGAGCGGTGGTCACACCAGGCTGGCCCCGCCGTCGGCGTGCAGCACCTCACCGGTCGTGGCCGGCAACCAGCTGGACAGCAGTGCCACCGCCGTGCGCGCCACAGGGCTCGGGTCGCCCGCGTCCCAGCCCAGCGGCGCCCGGCTCTCCCACGCCTGAGCCAGCTGGTCAAAACCGGGGATCGCACCCCCCGCCGTCGTCCGCAGGGGCCCTGCGGACAGGGCGTTGACACGAACCCCGCGGGGCCCCTGTTCCACCGCCAGGCCCCTCACACTGGCCTCCAGCGCCGCCTTGAGCGGTCCCATCCAGCCGTAGCCGGGCACGACCCTGCCTGACTCGAAAGTGAGGGCCAGCACCGCTGACCCAGGCACCAAGAGCGGGCTGAGAGCCCCCACCAGCGCCGGCAGCGAGGTCACCGAGACTGTGAGCGCGCGCTCCAGATCCGACTGCCAGGAGGCCAGGCCGGCGGCGCTCGCTCCGGCCTGCCCCTCCCCGGCACCAGGCGCGGCCGAGTCGGACGGGCTCAGATGATCTCCCAGCAGGCCGGGAGCAGCCTGGGCCACTGAGTGGACCACGCCGTCCAGCGTGTCCACACCCAGACCGCGCAGCTGCGCCTCCAGGCCGCTCAGCGCCTCGGCGTCGGTCAGGTCCAGCGCCAGCACCGGGACCTCACCCAGGCCGGCTCCGGCGGCAACCCGCTCAGTCACCCGCAACGCCCGTGGCGGCGAGCTCAGCACCAGGCGGGCGCCCTGCGCGCCAGCCTCGCGTGCCACGGCTGTGGCGATCGAGGAAGGACGCAGCACACCGGTGACCAGGACGGTGCGCCCGTCCAGCAGACCCGTCATCGTCCCATCCCCATCCCGCCGTCCACCGGCACGATCGCGCCGGTGACGTAGGAGGCCTGCGGGCTGGCCAGGAAACGGACGACGGCGGCCACCTCCTCAGCCCGTCCCAGCCGGCCCATCGGGATCTGGGCAAGGTAGGACTCACGCGCCGGCTGGCTCAGACCGGCCGTCATCGGCGTGTCCACGAACCCGGGGGCCACGGCGTTGACCGTGATGCCCCGAGGCGCGACCTCCCGGGCCAGGCTGCGCGTGAGCCCCTCGATCCCGCCCTTGGACGCACCGTAGGCCGCTAGTCCCGTGCCCCCGCGGGCCGCGATCACGGAGGAGACCAGGATGATCCGGCCGCTGCGTCGGCGCAGCATGCCGGGCAGAACCGCACGCACTACCGTGAAGGCACCGGTAAGGTTGGTCTCCACCGTGGTCTGCCACGTCTCGTCACTGGTGCGCATGGCCAGCGCGTCCACGGCCACCCCGGCCGCACACACGAGGACCTCGACTCCCCCGGCCTCCTCCAGCCGGGCAGCCGCGGCCCGCACAGCGCCGGCCTCGGTGACGTCAACGCTGCATCCCCTCACGCCCTCCGGCGCCGCGCCGCTGCGTGACCAGCCCACTACCTGGTCACCGGCCTGGCGCAGCGCCCCGGCCACCGCCGCCCCGATGCCGCCAGAGGCACCGGTGACCAGCGCCGTCGGGGACGCGAGAGCACCGTCGTTCCTCACACCACTCACGGCTACCAGCCTACGTGTGCCAGAGTGTGCGCGTGACGCACGCCCCCACCTCGCAACCTGCCGACCCGGCCCAGCTCGGCCTCGCCCTGCTCGGCGTCAGCCCGCTACGCATTGGCCCGATTACGGTTGGCGTGCCCGTCGAGCTCGCCCCGATGGCTGGCGTCACCAACGCCTCCTTCCGCCGCCTGTGCCGGGAGCAGGGCGAGAGCGCCCTGCCCGCTCACGCTCGCCCGGCAGCCGCCGGCCCGCTGCCTACCGACGACGGCGGCCTGCTCGCCCCAGCAGGTCTGTACGTCACCGAGATGGTCACCACGCGCGCGCTGGTCGAGCGCAATGACAAGACCCTGGCCATGGTGCGCACCGACCCCACTGAGCGCGTGCGCTCCATCCAGCTCTACGGGGTGGACCCGGTTATCGCTGGGAAGGCCGCGCGCATCCTCGTCGAGGAGGACCTGGCTGACCACATTGACCTCAACTTCGGCTGCCCGGTGCCCAAGGTGACCCGCAAAGGTGGTGGGGCGGCGCTGCCGTGGAAGAAGGACCTGCTGCACGCAATCCTGCGCGAGGTGGTGCGCGGAGCCGAGGAGGGGGTGCGTCTGGGCCGGCGCGAGCGCGAGGTGCCGGTGACCGTCAAGATGCGCATCGGCGTCGACGAGGAGCATGAGACCTATCTCGACGCCGCCCGCGCCGCCCAGGACGCCGGGGTCGCGGCCCTGGCCCTGCACGGGCGTACGGCCCGCCAGCACTACGCAGGCAAGGCGGACTGGTCCGCGATCGCGCGTCTGAAGGAGGCCTGCCGGATTCCTGTGCTGGGTAACGGGGACACCTGGACTGGTAGCCACGCGCTGGAGATGATGAGGCAGACGGGCTGTGACGGCGTGGTCGTGGGCCGGGGGTGTCAGGGCCGGCCCTGGCTGTTCGCTGACATCGTCCACGCCCTGTCCGGCTCCGTCGAGCGCACCCACCCGGACCTGGACGCCGTCATCGCCACGATCCGCGCCCACGCGCGCCTGCTGGCTGCCGAGCTCGGCGAGGACCGGGGCGTACGTGACCTGCGTAAGCACATTGGCTGGTACCTCAAGGGGTATCCGGTGGGCGGGCAGGCCCGTGGGGATCTGATGAAGGTCTCCTCACTCGCCGAGCTCGACGCCGGGCTGGAGGCCATGCGCGCACGCCTGCCCGAGCAGGTGCTCTACCCCGGCGAGACCGTGGAGGGACCGCGAGGGCGGGCCGGCACGCCCAAGCGTCCGCACCTGCCCGACGGCTGGCTGGACTCGCCCTACCTCAGCCAGGACCAGCGCGTGCTGCTGCTCCAGGCCGAGTCAGACGTCTCCGGAGGCTGACCCTGCCTGGCTGCCCACCACTGCGGCCTCATGCCGGGCCGGCGCGCACAGGGCGGCCGCGATCGCCGTCGTCGCCGGGATGGCGAGCACCAGCCCGATCGAGGAGACCAGCGTGCGCACGATCTCCTCGGCGATCTCACCGCTGAGCAGCGTGTCCACCACGGAGCGGTCAATGAGGGCGGCCGCCAGGATAAGTGGCAGGGCGGTGCCTGCGTAGGCGAAGGCCAGGGTGTAGACGGTGGAGGCGATGTGGTCGCGGCCGATCCGCATCCCACCGGTCAGCAGACGTGCTCGGCTGAGCGTGGGGTTGGCGGCGTGCAGCTCCCACACGGCCGAGGCCTGGGTGATGGTGACGTCATTGAGGACGCCGAGCCCAGCGATCACCATCCCGCAGGTCAGCAGTGAGGTCAGGCTCAGGCCCGGCACGATCGCGGTCAGCGTCAGGGCGTCCTCACCCACCGCGCCGGTGAGGTTGGCGGCGTCCACGCCCCACAGCGCCAGCACCACCGTGATGACGACGCCTGCCAGCGTGCCCAGCAGCGCCGTCGTCGTGCGGACGCTGACGCCGTGGGCGACGTAGACGGCGAGCAGCATCATGGCCACCGAGCCCACGAGGGTGACCAGGAGCGGAGGGTGGAGCGCGAGCAGCGCGGGGATCATGAAGCGCAGGAGCACGCCGGTGGCCAGCACCAGGCCGAGGACGGCGCGCAGGCCCTTGAGTCCGGCCACCGCCACGACGAGCACGAGGTAGGCCACGGCGAGAGCGCCAACCGGCAGCTGGCGGTCGTAGTCGACGAAGACGTAAGGGGTCCCGCCAGCCAGCGCCTGAGCGGTGTACATGACCCGCATCCGGTCCCCGACCTGGGCCGCCGGCAGGGACTCGGCAGGCACGTGGACGGGGACCACGAGGCCGCGTCCCTCACCCGAGGTGATCTCGGCGCACACGGCGTCGCCCAGGAGCGAGCCGTCGCTGATCCCGCCCAGGCTCGCTGCCGACTCGGCGCAGGAGGAGACCTGCGTGGCGGTGACACGGGCCGTGGCCAGGCTGGCGCCCTCGGCCGCAAAGGGCTGGGAGCCGATGGCCTCCACGCGCCCGGGCCACAGCACCGCGATGCCGAGGAGCGTGGCCAGGACCAGGGGGACGACGAGGGCCGCGAGCACGATCCGCACACGCCGGGACTCGCCTGGCGCCAGCCTCAGTGGCCCGCCGTGGTCGTGGGCGTGGCCGGCGGCGCGTCTGAGGCCAGGGGTACGGGGCTCGGTGCTCATCTGTCCATCATGCCTGACCGCTCACTCACGCTCTCCCACCCACGCCCCGCCTCAACCGGGGGTTGATGCTGAGGAGGTCAGCAGCCGATGAGGCGCTCAGCCAGGTAACGCTCCACGCCCTCCAGCGGGATGCGCTCCTGAGCCATGGTGTCGCGCTCACGCACCGTGACGGCGCCGTCCTGCGGAGAGTCGAAGTCGTAGGTGATGCAGAAGGGGGTGCCGATCTCATCCTGACGGCGGTAGCGCCGGCCCACAGCACCGGCGTCGTCGTAGTCGACGTTCCAGGTTCGGCGCAGGCGCGCAGCCAGCTCCTTGGCCGGACCAGTCAGCTCCTCCTTGCGGCTCAGCGGCAGGACGGCGGCCTTGACCGGCGCCAGGCGCGGGTCGAGCTTGAGCAGCACACGGGTGTCCACGCCACCCTTGGTGTTGGGAGCCTCATCCTCGGTGTAGGCCTCCACCAGGAAGGCCATGAGGGAGCGGGTCAGTCCCGCCGAGGGCTCGATGACGTAGGGGGTCCAGCGCTCGTTCTTGGTCTGGTCGAAGTAGGACAGGTCCTTGCCCGAGTGCTCGGCGTGGGTGCTCAGGTCGAAGTCCGTGCGGTTGGCGATGCCCTCCAGCTCGCCCCACTCGCTGCCCTGGAAGCTGAAGCGGTACTCCAGGTCCACCGTGCGCTTGGAGTAGTGGGAGAGCTTCTCAGCGGGGTGCTCGTAGAGGCGGAGGTTGTCCTCCTTGATTCCCAGGCCCGTGTACCAAGCCTTGCGGTAGTCGATCCAGTACTGGTGCCACTCCTCGTCCGTGCCCGGCTCGCAGAAGAACTCCAGCTCCATCTGCTCGAACTCGCGGGTACGGAAGATGAAGTTGCCCGGGGTGATCTCGTTGCGGAAGGACTTGCCCACCTGGCCGATGCCAAAGGGCGGCTTCTTGCGCGCCGCGCTCATGACGTTGGCGAAGTTGATGAAGATGCCCTGGGCGGTCTCGGGACGCAGGTAGTGCAGGCCCGCCTCGTCATCCACCGGACCGAGGAAGGTCTTGAGCAGACCAGAGAAGGCGCGAGGCTCGGTGAACTGGCCGCGGGTGCCGCAGTTGGGGCACACGAGCTGGTCAAGGCTGACGGAGTCGGGGTCCTCGATGCCGTGCTTGGCGGCGTATGCCTCCTGCAGCTCGTCCTCACGCAGGCGCTTGTGGCAGGAGGTGCACTCGATGAGCGGGTCAGTGAAGGCCTTGACGTGACCGGAGGCAACCCAGGTCTCGCGCGGCAGGATGACGGAGGAGTCCAGGCCCACGACGTCGTCGCGCGAGCGGACCATGTACTGCCACCACTGACGCTTGATGTTCTCCTTGAGCTCGACGCCCAGCGGGCCGTAGTCCCAGGCCGAGCGGGTTCCGCCGTAGATCTCACCGCACGGGAAGACGAAGCCGCGGCGCTTGGCGAGGTTGATGACGTTGTCGAGGGTGGAGGAGGTCTTGGCCACCATGTTCTCCTGCAAGTCGTTGTCCGCACCTGGTTGGTGGGAACGAGTGGGGTCAGTCTAGAGGCAGTATGGCGCCACCTCGTAGCGGCGTCCATTTGACACTCCCCACCCACTTGATGAAAATGATTCCCATGAACATCACCCAGTCCCACGTCCGACACGCCCTCGCCACGGTCAGCGCCCTCGCCCTCGGCGGCGCCCTGACCGCCTGCGCCGCCCTGTCCCCCTCCTCGCAGTCCGCTTCCGCCACCGCCACCGGCACCACCGCCGCCGACGGCCGGATCCAGGTGGCCGCCTCCTTCTACCCCATCCAGTACCTGGCCCAGGCCATCGGCGGGGAGCACGTCGACGCTGCCGCGGTCACCCCTACCAACGTCGAGCCGCATGACTACGAGCTCTCCCCCCGCGACGTCACCTCCTTGAGCGGCAAGGCGGCCATCCTCTACGTCTCCGGCTTCCAGCCCTCCCTTGACGACGCCGTTGCCCAGGTCTCCGGCCCCACCGTCACCGATCTGGCCAGCGCCGTGAACCTGGTCCACCACGACGGCGTGAGCGAGGACCATGACCACGGCGAGGACGAGGACGGGCAGGAGAGCCACGACCACGACGACGAGGCCACCGAGGCCCTCGACCCGCACTTCTGGCTCGACCCGGTCAGGATGAAGGCGGCCGCAAGCGCCGTCGCCCAGGCCCTGGCCGCCGTCGACCCGGATCACGCCTCCGACTACGAGGCCAACCTCGCCACGCTGAACGACACCCTGACCACACTGGATGACTCCTACACCACGGGCCTGGCCCAGTGCGAGCGCACCACCTTCGTCACCGCCCATGCCGCTTTCGGCTACCTCGCCGACCGCTACCACCTCACCCAGGCCTCGGTCTCCGGCATCGACCCCGACGCCGAGCCCAGCCCGGCTGAGATCGCGGCGATCAAGACGATCGTGGCCCGCACCGGCACCACCACGGTCTTCACCGAGGCACTCCTCTCCCCCAAGACGACCCAGGCCCTGGCCGCTGAGACGGGGACGACGACGGCGGTGCTCGACCCTGTGGAGTCAGTACCCGAGTCCGGTGACTACACTGAGGCCATGACCACCAACCTCTCCCAGCTGCGCACCGCTCTGGGGTGCCAGTGAGCGCCGCTCGGCACGACCCGGACCCCGTCGTCGTCGAGGACGCCTCCGTGGTCCTTGGTTCCACCCTCATCCTGTCCGGTATCAACCTCACCGTGGCAGCCGGGCAGTCCGTGGCGCTGCTGGGGGCCAACGGCTCAGGCAAGTCCACGCTGGTCAAGACGGTCTTGGGTCTGAACCCTCTGTGGGCCGGTTGCGTACGTCTGTTCGGTCATGACGTCACCCACCGCTGTGGTGTGGCCTGGAACCGCGTGGGCTACGTGCCCCAGCGTGTGGGCGCCTCCTCGGGTGTGCCTGCCACGGCGCTGGAGGTCGTGCGCTCGGGCCTACTTGACTCTCGTCATCCTTTCGCCGACCGGGGCCGCAGAGCGCGCGAGCGGGCGCTAGCCGCCCTGGACGCGGTAGGCCTGGCTGATCGCGCGGGCGACCACGTCCAGGTCTTCTCCGGCGGCCAGTCCCAGCGCGTCCTCATCGCCCGTGCCCTGGTGCGTGACCCTGACCTGCTCATCCTGGACGAGCCCCTGGCGGGTATCGACCGCGCCTCGCGCGAGGCGCTCGCACGCATCCTGACCACCCTGCGTGAGCGGGGGCTGACGCTGCTGACCGTCCTGCACGAGATGGGTGAGCTGGCTGACGTCGTCGAGCGCGCCGTCGTCCTGTCGGAGGGACGAGTGATCTCTGACGGGCCGGCCTCCGCGCTCGCCCCGGCCCACCACGACCACGGTGAGCACGACGTCGTCGGCCACGACCACCTCGACGACTGCGAGCACGAGCACCCGCACGGTGACGCCGCCCCCGCTCGCCACCACGCCCCGGACCTGTCCGGCCCGCTCGGCGTGCACTCGCACTAAGGAACGCCGTGAACGAGCTCATCGACACCTGCTCGCAGATGTTCTCCAGCCTGCTCATGCAGCGTGCGCTCATCGTGGCCGTCCTGGTCGGCGTGTCCGCGCCAGTGGTGGGCACCTACCTGGTCCAGCGTGGTCTGGCGCTGCTGGGAGACGGGATCGGGCATATCGCGCTGACCGGAGTAGCCCTGGGCTGGCTGGCCGGAGCCGCCGCCAACGTCTCCCCGCACGACGCCTGGGCAATCCCCGGCGCCATCATCGCCTCCGTGCTCGGCGCCGTCCTCATCGAGGTCATCCGGGCCCGCGGCCGCACCCGCGGGGACGTGGCGCTCGCGATCCTCTTCTACGGCGGTATCGCCGGCGGCGTCATCCTCATCAAGGTCGCCGGAGGCACGACGACGAACCTCACCTCCTACCTCTTCGGCTCCATCGCCACGGTGAGCGTGGCCGACGCCTGGTTCACCATCGCGCTGGCCGCCGTCGTGCTGGCCGTGGGCCTGGGCCTGCGCGGTCCTCTGTTCGCCCTGTGCCACGACGAGGAGTTCGCCCGTGCCATCGGGCTGCCCACCGGCGTGCTCAACGTGCTGGTCGCCGTGGTCGCGGCGCTGACGGTCTCGGTGTCGATGCGGGTGGTGGGCGCCCTGCTGGTCAGCGCCGTCATGATCGTGCCAGTGGCGGTGGCCCAGCTCGTCTCGCACTCGTTCTCGCGCACCATGGGACTGGCCATGGTCATCGGTGTGGCCGCCTGCGTGAGCGGGCTGGTCATCACCTACGTCGTGGCGGCCTCTCCAGGAGCCATGATCGTCGTCGAGCTCGTGGTGCTCTACGCCGTGGTCGCCGTGGCGACCGGCCTGGTCCGTTACCTGCGCAAGGCGGGCCGCAAGGAGGCCTCAGCATGAGATCAACCTGGCAACGCGCCGCCGTGCGCGACATCCTGGAGCGCACCGAGGAGTTCCGCTCCGCCCAACAAATCCACGCCGCCCTGGAGGCGGAGGGGACCAAGGTGGGGCTGGCCACCGTCTACCGCAACCTCACCGCGCTGGCCGAGGCCGGTGAGGTGGACCAGGTGCGCAGCGACGAGGAGGTGCTCTACCGACGCTGCGAGGGCAGCGAGCACCACCACCACATCGTGTGCCGGCGCTGCGGGCACACCGTGGAGGTCGCTGGTGGCGAGCTGGAGGAGTGGATCGCGCGCGTGTCCGCCCAGGCGGGCTTCACGCAGATGGAGCACACGGCCGAGTTCTTCGGGGTGTGCGCCTCCTGTAGCAAGGACTGAGTGGCTCAGGCCTGGACCTGGTCAACCGCCCCACCAAAGCGCCGGTCGCGCTCGGCGTAGGCCTGGCAGGCCTTCCACAGCTGCGTGCGGTCGAACTCGGGCCAGGGCAGGGGCGAGAAGTACAGCTCAGCGTAGGCCGCCTCCCACATGAGGAAGTTTGAGGTCCGCTGCTCCCCACCGGTGCGGATCATGAGGTCTACCTCCCGCATCGTGGGCGAGTACAGGTGACGGGCCACGGTCCTCTCCCCCACCGCGGAGGCCTTGAGGCGCCCGGCGGCCACCTCCTGGGCGATCGCGCGGGCGGCGTCGGCGATCTCCGCCCGGCCCCCGTAGTTGAGGCACATGTTGAGCACCATGGTCTCGTTGCCGGCGGTCAGCCGCTCGGCGCGGCGGACCTCCTCCAGGACGGACTTCCACAGCCGCGGCTCGCGACCCACCCACCTCACCTGCACGCCCCAGGCGCGCAGGTCCTCGGTCTGGGCGCGCAGCACCTGGCGGGTAAAGCCCATGAGGAAGCGGACCTCGGCCGGTGAGCGGCGCCAGTTCTCGGTGGAGAAGGCATAGACGCTCAGCTCCTTGATCCCGATCTCCACCGCCCCGGCAATGACGTCCATCATGGTGGACTCCCCCGCCCGGTGGCCCTCGGTGCGCGGCAGCCCTCGGGCATTAGCCCACCGACCGTTGCCATCCATCACGCAGGCCACGTGCGCGGGCACGGCAGCGGCCGCCAGCGCCGGCGGCCTCAGTCCCGGTCGGTGCAGCGGCACGCGGTCCTCAGCGGCGTCATCCCCACGCGGGGCAGGTGTGCTGGTCATCTCAGGTCCTTTCCACCAGTGCCAGAGAGCGTAGACGACGCTCCAGGTGCCAGGTCACGTAGGCCGAGACCAGGCCCGAGGCCGCCGAGCGCTCACGGGGCCCCGAGGCGTCAGCCAGGGCCCAGTCCCCTGACAGCAGCGCCCCCAGCAGCGCCATCGTGCGGGGGCTGACCTCCACGCTGCCGGCCGGCCGGCAGCTGGCGCACACCGCGCCACCGGCCTGGACGTGGAAGGCGGTGTGCGGCCCCGGCTCACCGCAGCGCGCGCAGTCAAAGCACGACGGCGCCCAGCCGGCCAGCGCCAGGGCGCGCAGCAGGTAGGAGTCCAGGACCAGGCCCGGGGCGTGCCGGCGCCTGGCCATGGCGGCGAGGGCCCCGTAGAGCAGCAGGAACTGCTGGGGTGAGTCCGTGGTGCCCAGGTCGCCGTCGTCCTCGGTCAGCCGCTCGGCCGTCTCGACCATGGTCGAGGCGCAGGTGAAGACGGCGTAGTCGGAGCAGACGGGAGCGGAGAAGGGCTCGATGGTCTCGACCTGGGTGACCACGTCCAGGCTGCGCCCGGCGTGGAGCTGGACGTCGACCATGGAGAAAGGCTCCAGGCGCGCACCGAAGCGCGACCCTGTCTTGCGCACGCCCTTGGCCACCGCGCGCACCTGCCCGTGGGCGCGGGTGAGCATGACGATGATGCGGTCGGCCTCGCCGAGGCGGTAGGTCCGCAGGACGATGGCCTCGTCGCGGTAGAGCTTGCTGGGCACGGGGACACTGTGCCACGACGGCGCCGCCGCCTCACCCCGCCAGGCAGGCGGCGCCGTCGGCCCTGAGCGGACGTGTCAGCGGTTGGCCTCCACGACCTCGCGGTAGGCCCGGTGCCCGATGTAGAGCTCCTCGCCCAGCGGGCTGCGGTGGTCACGGACCATGGTGCGCAGCTGGTAGACGGCCACGGCCACGTTGGCAGCCAGGGCCACGGCCGAGACCGTCATGAGCGCGGCCGGGTCATGAGAGGCCTCGACGGCGAAGCGGGAGTCCGTGACGAAGGCCGGCACTGCCATGGTGAACATCATCCAGAAGGCCAGCGTGTGGGCACGGTGCTGGAGCCACACGCCCTTCTTGATGAAGAAGGCCGGGATCGTGCAGGAGATGAGCAGCGCGGCGCCGGCGTAGAAGGAGTGGTCGCCCACGCAGTTGTAGACGTAGGCGAAGTTCCACAGGTCGTAGGCGATGACCCAGAACCACAGCATGTCCGGCCAGACCATGTCCTTGGAGGGAGCCTTGGAGATGAAGATGCCGGTCCACCCGCAGATCGTCACCAGGTTGAGCAGGCCCGCCACACCGTTCATCCAGTTCCAGGGGCCGGAGACCATGAACACGCCGTCCACCACGCCGTTGGCGCCCATCGCCCCGACCTGGAAGTCACGGATGCAGGCCTCAGCGATATTGATCGCCAGGATGGCAGGAGGAAAGGCCAGCGCCCACTTGTTGGAATCCAGGCGTGGGCGGTATCGCAGCGCCATGAAGCCCAGGCAGCCGGCCAGGGCGGAGTAGACCTTGACCCAGTGGAACCAGGTCCCGGTGGAGGAGCCGGCCCCGGCGGTCTGCGGCCACACGAAGACCGTCAGGGCCACGGGCAGGGCGATGAACAGCAGCCAGCCGGCCACGCGCCAGCGGCGGCTGATCTCATTGAGCACGATGAGGGCGGCCAGGACCGCGAACCAGGCGGCCCAGGAGTACCAGGCGATATCGGCGTACAGGAACATGGCGAGCACCTTTCACGTCATTGGGAGTCAGGAGGTTGCCTGTCACCGTGAGGCTAGGCAGCGCCGCCACCACGCGCACTTGTCACCTGGGCTGAAGTGTCAAGGCCTTCCTGGTTAGGCTGGCAGCCGTGAGTGACACTGCCGCGCGCACACGCCTGGCCCTGGGCCAGGCGCTCAAGGACGAGCTGGAGACGACGCCGCTCAATCGCGTCACGGTCCGTCGCCTCACCCAGGCCACCGGGATCACCCGGCAGGCCTTCTACTACCACTTCGCCGACGTCTACGACCTGGCCGTGTGGACCTTCATGCAGGAGGTCACCCACCGAGTCATGGACGCGGCCGGCTACGACCACTGGGCCGAGGGCCTGGAGCTGCTCATGGTCTGGATGGCCCAGCACAAGGCCCAGACCTACCAGACCATCCAGGCGCTCAGCCACGAGGACCTCGAGCGCTTCCTGCACAGCCAGCTGCGCGCCATGATGGTGGTGATCGTCGCCGAGCTCGACCATGACCGCGGCCTCAGTCCGCAGGACCGAGCCTTCATCATTGACCACTACACCCTGTGCGTCCTGGGGCACCTCATGCACTGGCTCGCCACCGGGATGCAGCAGGACCCGCACGTCCTCGTGCCGAGGATCGAGCGGGTCCTGCGTGGGTGCGTCTCCCAGTCGCTGACGCGATTCAACGCAGAGCGCGGTTGACGGCGGAGATGACGGCCTTGAAGGAGGAGGTCGCGATGGAGGGGTCGATGCCCACTCCCCACAGGACCTGCCCGCCGACCTCAGCCTCGACGTAGGAGGCGGCTCGCGCGTCACGCCCCTCGCTCAGGGCGTGCTCGGCGTAGTCGAGGATGCGCACACTCACCCCCGTCTGCTCCAGGGCGGAGACGAAGGCGTCCAGCGGGCCGTTGCCCGAGGCGGTGAGCAGGCGGCGCTCGCCGCCGTCGCGCAGGGTGACGGTCAGGATCGACTCCTCCTCGCCGGAGGAGGTCAGCGTGGCACCCTTGAGCTCATAGCGGCCCCAGGTCGGCAGGTCGGCCTCAGGCGCGGCCTTGGCCGGCAGGTACTCGTCCGTGAACAGGGTCCACAGGCGCGTGGCGTCGACCTCGCCACCGTAGGTGTCGGTGTGGCGCTGGACGATCCGGGAGAACTCCATCTGCAGGCGGCGGGGCAGGTCGAGGTTGTGGGTCTGGCCGAGCAGGTAGGAGACCCCGCCCTTGCCGGACTGGGAGTTGACACGGACCACGGCCTCGTAGGAACGCCCCACGTCGTGAGGGTCAATCGGCAGGTAGGGCATGTGCCAGGGCACCGCGGTCTCGGCAGCCTCGGCATCCATCCCCTCCTCGCGCTTGGCCGCTACCTGCGTGGCACGAGCGGCGAAGCCCTTCTTAATGGCGTCCTGGTGGGATCCAGAGAAGGAGGTGTAGACCAGCTCGCCGGCGTACGGGGTGCGCGGGGGCACGTCCATGCCGGTGGCGTGCTCGACGGTACGACGGATCTCGTCGATATTCGACAGGTCGAGCATGGGGTCCACGCCCTGGCTGAACAGGTTGAGGGCGAGGGTGACCAGGTCCACGTTGCCGGTGCGCTCGCCGTGGCCGAACAGGCAGCCCTCCACGCGCTGGGCGCCGGCCAGCAGGCCCAGCTCGGCGGCAGCCACGCCCGAGCCACGGTCGTTGTGGTTGTGCAGGGACAGGCACACGGCCTCACGGTGGGACAGGTGGCGCGAGACCCACTCGATCTGGTCGGCGTAGACGTTGGGGGTGGCGCGCTCGACGGTGGCCGGCAGGTTGAGGATGATCTCGCGGTCAGCCTCCGGCTGCCAGACCTCCATGACGGCCTCGCAGACCTCCAAGGTGTACTCACGCTCGGTGTCCACGAAGATCTCCGGGGAGTACTCGAAGCCGAAGATCGTGTCCTCGGTGAGGACCTTCTCCGCCCGGGCCATCACCTGGCGCGTGCCCTCGACGGCGAGGTCACGGATCTCGTCCTTGCCCATGCGGAAGACGACCTCACGGAACAGAGGAGACAAGGCGTTGTAGAGGTGGACGGTGGCTCGCGGGATACCGATGCAGGCGTCCAGGGTGCGGTCGATGAGGTCGCTGCGCGACTGGGTGAGAACAGAGATCGTCACGTCCTCGGGGATCGCGTCCTCATCCACCAGGGAGCGCACAAAGTCGTAGTCCGTCTGAGAGGCGGCCGGGAAGCCGATCTCGATCTCCTTGAAGCCCATGCGCACGAGCATGTCGAACACCGCGCGCTTGGCAGCCGGGCCCATCGGCTCGATGAGGGACTGGTTGCCGTCACGCAGGTCCGTCGACAGCCAGCGTGGGGCGCTGGTCAGGTGCTTGGTGGGCCAGGTCCGGTCCGGAAGGTCCGTGACCACGGTGTCCCGGAAGGGCCGGTACTTGGCAAAGGGCATGCCAGAAGGCTGCTGGGGTGCGGGGCGGGCGGTACGCATCGGAGGACTCCTGTGTGGGTAAGGCTGGGGAGGCCGGCAACACAGGTAAGCCGCGGTCGGGGTGCCGGCCTGGTCAGGCCCCGCCGCGGCGGCTAAGCAGGAGGCTGCTGGTCGCGCGCATGGCTGTGACGGTACTCCCCTGGCGTCCTCGGCGCTGGAATGTGCCGCAGAGTGGACGCCTGCCTCGTCATCGAGACCGTGGTTTTCTGTGCGGGACCGTCCCCTACGGACAGCGTAGGTACCGGTCCCGCACGGAAAACCACGGTCCCGACGGCGCTAGAGCAGCCCGGCCGCCAGGTCGAGCGGCGTGCCGAAGCGGTGCGCCGTCACCGCCACGGCCTGCTCACGCAGGAAGGGCAGCAGCTCGGTGTGCGGGTTGGCCGTGACCTCACCGGTGTACAGGGCGACGTCGGGACTGCCCTTGGTCACGCGGCTCGCCTCACGCCAGCGCTCCTGGCTGGTCTGCTCACGCGGGCCGATCACTCGCACCCGCAGATCCAGGTCACCCGAAGCCGCCTTGTCCGCCAGGCGCAGCTCCCAAGCCGAGGTCTGCTCCACCCGCACGCGCATCCACGAGCGCAGGGCCTCCGCCAGCTCGTCACTGGGCTCCTGGGCCACGCTGAGCTCAATCCCGGCGCCGGCGACCATGCCCGCCGCCAGGACACGCACGAGGTCGGCCTCCGGCGTGCCGGCCTCGGCACGCACGGTGACGGCGGCCGGGCGGTAGCGCAGGACGTTGCGCTCACAGGCCAGTCCCGTCACGTCCAGGTTGCGTGCGTAGGTCTCCTGCCAGGCTGCGGCGTCCGCGGCCAGCCCTGCGTGCAGGAAGGCGGCCTCCTCGCGTCCCAGGTGAGTGCGCACGGCGTCGTAGAGGGCCAGGGCCCCGGCGTGCAGGTTCTCGCGCAGGTGGGAGTCGGAGGGCGCCTGCGGCGTGCGGTCGCGGACCACCTCGCCCAGGCCCAGCAGGTAGCTGGGTCCACCGGCCTTGGTGGTCGAGCCGATCGCCGAGCGCTTCCATCCCCCGAAGGGCTGACGGCGCACGATCGCGCCGGTGATCCCACGGTTGACGTACAGGTTGCCGGCCTCGACCTGCTCCAGCCAGGTCGCCAGCTCGCCAGCGTCCATGGTCTGCAGGCCGGAGGTGAGTCCGTAGTCGACGGCGTTGACGGCGTCGATCGCCTCCTGGAGGGTCTCCACCCGCATGACGCCGAGCACCGGGGCAAAGTACTCGGTGCGGTGGTACTCGCTGCCCGGGGTGACGCCCGCACGGATGCCCGGACGCCACAGCCCTCCGCCCAGGTGCTGGGGCCGCAGCACCCAGTGCTCACCGCGGCTCAGCGTGGTCAGTCCTCGCAGCGCCTTGGGGTCATCGGGCACGACGACGGGCCCCACCTGGGCGTCCAGGTGCTCGGGTGCCTTGACCCGCAGGGAGGCGGTGGCGTCCACGAGCTGGCGGGCGATGCGCTCGGAGCGCCCTGCGGAGCCGACGAGGATGAGCAGGGAGGAGGCCGAGCACTTCTGCCCCGCGTGGGCGAAGGCGGAGGACACCACGTCACGCACGGCCAGGTCAGGGTCGGCCGAGGAGGTGACGATGATGGCGTTCTTGCCGCTGGTCTCCCCCAGCAGGTGCAGGTCCGGCTTCCAGGAACGGAAGAGCCGGGCCGTGTCATAGGACCCGGTGAGGATGACCCGGCCCACGCGCTCGGAGACGATGAGCTGGCGTGAGACCTCACCGTCCTCGACGGCGGCCAGGGCCAGGACCTCCTCAGGAACACCGGCGTCGTGGAAGGCCCGCACGAGCTCAGCCGCGCAGCGCCTGGCCGGAGGAGCCGGCTTGAGGACGACGGCGCTGCCGGTAGCCAGAGCCGCGGCCACTCCCCCGGTGGGGATGGCCAGCGGGAAGTTCCAGGGCGAGGCGACGACCGTGACCTCCACCGGCTCCAGGCGCGAGCCGACCATCTCCTTCTCATCGGCCAGACGCAGGCTCATGGTGGCGTAGTGGTGGCAGAAGTCGATGGCCTCACTGACCTCGGGGTCGGCCTGGTCGATCGTCTTGCCCGCCTCGCTGGCAGCGATCTCGATGAGCTCACCACGCCGGCAGGCCAGCACGTCTCCCACCCGGTGCAGGATGGCGGCACGCTCCTCATAGCCACGCTCACGCCAGGAGGCGCTCGCGCCAGCCAGGCCAGCCAGCAGCTCCTCGGCAGCCTCCGGCGTCCTCAGGCGCTGCTCGCTGGCGGCCACGGCCTCCGCTCCACGACGTGAGGTCGGCACGGCGGCGGCGATCTGGCGGGCCCACTGGCGGTTGGCGGCCAGGGCAGGGTCAGAGTCCGGCTCGCTGGTGAAGGGACGCCGGGCCTGCTCGGCCACGCTCCCCTGCGGCTCGTCCAGGCCAGCCGCAGCCTGCGCCAGCCGGTCCTGACGGCGGTTGGGCACCGGTACCGGAGCCGAGGGGTCGACGTCCGCCAGGGCGGCGAGGAAGCGATCGCGCTCGCGGTCAAAGACCTCCTGGCTGGTGGCGATGTCGAAGACACCGGACATGAAGTTGTCCGGGGCGGCGTTCTCCTCCAGGCGGCGCACGAGGTAGGAGATGGCCACGTCAAACTCATCGGGGTGGACCACCGGCACGTACAGCAGGAGGTGCCCGGTATCGCGGCGCACCACGGTCTGCAGGTCAGTGGCCATGCCAGAGAGCATCTCGAACTCGACGGCGTCGCCGTTCTGCAGGCCGCGCGCGGCGCGCATCTCGAAGGCAAAGGCGATGTCAAAGAGGTTCTGCCCGGCCACACCCAGGCGGATGTTGCGGGTACGCTCAGGCGTCATCGCCCAGTCGAGCATCCGCTTGTAGTTGGTGTCCGTGGCCTGCTTGGAGGGCCAGGTGGTCAGCTCCCAGCCGTGGATCTCGGCGTCGACCTTCTCCATGGACAGGTTGGCGCCCTTGACGATGCGCACCTTGACGCGTGAACCTCCCGCGTCCACGCGCTCAGCGGCCCACTTCTGCAGGCGCTGCATCGCTCCCAGAGAGTCAGGCAGGTAGGCCTGCAGGACGATCCCGGCCTCGTAGCCGCGCATGTCCTCCTGGTCCAGGATCGAGGTGAAGACCTCGATGGTCAGGTCCAGGTCCTTGTAGTCCTCCATATCCAGGTTCAGGAAGGTGCCGTGGTCACGAGCCAGCCGGTACAGAGGGCTGAGTGCCTCCACCCCGTGGGCGACGACCTCCTCATGGCCCCAGGGATTGTGCGGGCCGGTGACCGCCGAGACCTTGATCGAGACGTAGTCGACGTCCTCGCGGGTCACCAGGCGCGAGACCTCAGCCAGACGACGCTCGGCCTCCTTCTCCCCCAGGACGGCCTCACCCAGCAGGTTGACGTTGAGGCGGTTGCCGCCCCGGCGCAGGCGCGCGAGCGCGGGTCCCAGGCTGCGCTCGGTGGCGTCGACCACAAGGTCCCCCACGATCTCCCGGAAGGTGCGCCGGGCCACGGCGGTGACCGTGCGCGGCGCCAGGCGCGAGGCCGTTCCGCCCAGTCCCATCGCCGCGGCCAGGGGCCCGGGCAGGAACGAGGTACGTCCAGCGGCTAAGCGGGTGAAGGCTGCCGAGGCGACGTCCAGGTCAACCGGGCGCACGACGTCGTCGACGAAGCGGGTGGTGAACTCCAGCCCATCGGGGTCAGCCAGGACCCGCGAGAGGATCTCCGCGGTGCGGGGCGTCGGCTCGTGCGCGGACTCCTCGGCCCAGCGGCGGGCGCGCTCGACGGCGCGACGACCGAGCTCCCACAGGTGGTCGGGGCAGACACGTGCGGGGGTGGGGAGGGAAGACGAGGGGTCTGGGAGCGTGGTCGGCATACGCGCGGCCTCCTTGCCGGTCGAAGTGACGTAGACCTCCTCAGTGTGCCGCACCTAGGACCTTGGGCGCAGGCGAATGGGGCCGCAAGATCACCAGGCTCACGACAGCAACGGAAACAGGCCCCAGTAGGCCAGGTCCACCAGCAGGACCAGGGTACCGGCGAGCGCTGCGCACAGGACCGCGGCTGCAGGAAGAGTCAGCCACCGGCCCTCGTTCCGCCTCCCTCGGCGCACGTGGCCGCGCATGAGCCAGATCCGCCCGGAGAGCTTGACCAGGAGGATGACGCTCACCCAAGCCACCATCTGGGCCACGAACCAGCCCCCGTAGGAGATGAACGGGTTGGAGGAGTAGGACAGGGCCAGCCGGGCTACCAGACCGATATACGCCAGGTACAGCACCCAGGCGGCCAGTACGGACAGGGCCAGCGCCCCCGACCAGCGTCCGATCGGGTCCGGCAGGTGCAGGCCCCGCCTGCCCCGCAGTCGCGGCAGCTGCCCGATCACCCAGCCGGCCCCGGCTGCCGCCAGCAGCGCCACTCCCGCGATGAGGGTGCCGAGCATGAGGTCGCCCGAGGCGTACCACCGGGCAGGCCCAGGGGCCTGCGCCCAGAAGTCCTGCACCGGCGTCGCCCCGGCCACCGCCGGCGCCGCGCTGGCTGTGGCCGGCAGGCCAGTGACCCACCGCGACAGGTCCCGGGCCACGCCTGGCGCGAGCGGGCCGTCCGTCGTCGTACCGAGCTTGAGCCCGTGGTTGGCGCCGTCGTAGTAGCGCACGGTGAGCTGGGTGTTGCCGGCCTTGCGGATCGAGTCCCAGATCGTGGCCGGACCCTGGACCAGCGGCATCGAGGAGTCACCCGTGCCGTAGAGCATGAGCACCGGCACGGTGATCTTCTCCTCGTAGGGGCGGGCGTCGAAGTCGGCGTAGTCGAAGGCTCCGCGGGGCAGCTCGCGGCTGCCCAGCAGCCGCGCGGCGGCGTCAAGCAGGGCGTCAGGCACGCCCACACGCTTGAGGTAGGAGCCGGCGGCGTAGGTGGCCTGCTGGCGGATCATGACCACCGGGGCGCTGGCCAGGACGAGGAAGGCCACCTGCGGGTCGGTACCGGCCAGGATGACGCCGGGGTAGCCGCCTTCTGACTCGGCGTAGACGCCAACGCGGCCCGAGTCCACGCCGTCCAGGCCCCGCAGGTAGACCAGCGACTGCTCGTAGTCGGCCGCCATCGAGACGTAGTCACGCTCGGTCAGGCTGTAGTTCTCCGTGGGCTTGTTGGGCACCAGCGTGGTGGCCCCGGCTGAGGCCAGGGCCTCGGCCTGCTCGGCGAAACCGGCCTGGGTGTGCGTGCCCGCGCCATGGAGGAAGACCACGCCCGGCGTCGGCTCGTCCACCCCGACGGGCCGACGCAGCAGCGCCGGGACCTCCTCGCCGTCGGCCTGGGTGATCGTGACCTGGCTCGTGGCCACCTCGTAGCTGCCCACGGGGGCCGTCTCCACGTCCCCGCCGATACGCGTGTCCGTCGTGGAGGGCACGAGGGAGTCCTTGACCGCCACCGGGGACCAGCGTGGTCCGGCCAGAGTCCCTACCAGGGACAGGGCCAGGCAGGTGACGATGACGGCGCCGATGGTGCGGTGGTCACGTGAGACGGCCAGGACCACCGCCCCCAGGGCCAGGGTGGTGGTGATGTCCCAGATCTCCGCGCCGCCGGCCCCCAGGGCCGCCAGCACGATCACGGCCACGAGCACGCCGGCAGCCATGACGAGCAGGCGACGCCGTTCCTGGCGCCACAGACCAAGGAGCAGATGCCAGGCGCGTCGTGGGAAGGCCTTGATCCAGGTCCAGCCGGAGCGCAGCTCCTGCGCTGTCAGCAGGTCGTTCGCCACGGCCGGCCTCTAGAAACCGAGCTTGGCCAGGGCCTTGGGATCCGACTGCCAGTCCTTGGAGGTGCGTACGTGCAGGTCAAGGTAGACCTTGCGGCCGATCAGCTCCTCGATGCCCGCGCGGGCGCGCACGCCGATCTCCTTCAGGCGCGAGCCACCCTTGCCGATCATGATGGCCTTCTGAGAGTCACGCTCCACCACGAGGCTCACCCGCACCTGCAGTCGCTCGCCGGCGCCCTTGACACGCGATCCGGTGCGGTCGGTGCGAGGGTCGAGGATCTCGTCGACGACGACAGCCAGGGAGTGGGGCAGCTCGTCACGCACGGACTCCAGGGCGGCCTCGCGCACGAGTTCACCGATCATGACGGCCTGGGGCTCGTCGGTGACCTCCCCGGTGGGGTACAGCGGCGGCGAGGGCGGCAGGTGTCCCATCAGGACGTCGGCCACGACGTCGACCTGCTCGCCGGAGACAGCCGAGACCGGCACGATGTCCGCCCAGTCCCCCAGCTCGTTGACGGCCAGCAGCTGGGCGGCCAGGGCCTGGCGGCTGACGGTGTCCGCCTTGGTGACCACGGCGACGATCGGCGCACGCACCTGCTCCAGGTCCCGGGCGATGAAGCGGTCACCCGGGCCGATCTTCTCGTTGGCCGGGATGCAGAAGGCGACGACGTCGACGTCCGTGAGCGTCTCGCGCACCAGGTCGTTGAGCCGCTTGCCCAGCAGGGTCTTGGGGCGGTGGAGGCCGGGGGTGTCGACGAGCACCAGCTGGGCGTCCTCGCGGTGGACCACGCCGCGCACGTTGTGCCGGGTGGTCTGGGGACGGCCAGAGGTGATGGCCACCTTGGAGCCGACCAGGGCGTTGGTGAGCGTGGACTTGCCCGCGTTGGGACGGCCCACCAGGCAGGCGAAGCCGGCCCGGAAGTCCTCGGGGAAGTCCGGGACCACGATCTCGGCGCGTGCCAAGGCGGGCAGGGCGTCGTCGGCGGCGACCTCGTCGGGCTCCTCCAGGGCGTTGGGGCCGGCCATGAGCTCCTCGTCGGAGGGGAAGCGGAAGGGGGCGTCAGTCATGAGTGTCCTTTGAGGTGGTCTGGGCCGTATCCGGCCTGCTGGCAGAGACAAGAAGGCTGGTGACCTGGCGGCGCCGGCCGGTGGCCTGGTCAGCCACGAGGTGGAGGCCCTGGACCTCGCCGCTGGCGCCTGGCAGCGGGACCCGGCCGATGGCCTTGGTGAGCAGACCTCCGGCGGTGTCGACGTCGTCGTCGTCGATCTCCAGGCCGAAGAGCTCTCCGAGCTCGTCCAGGCTCAGGCGCGCCGGGACCCGGTAGACGCCGTCGCCCAGGTCCTCGACCTCGGGCTCGGCGTGATCGTGCTCGTCAGTCATGTCACCCACGACCTCCTCCAGGAGGTCCTCCATGGTGACCAGCCCGGCCGTACCGCCGTACTCGTCGACGGCCAGGGCCATGTGGACCGAGTCGGTCTGCATCTCACGCAGCAGGTCGTCGGCGAGCTTGGTCTCAGGGACGTAGACCGCCTCACGCATGCAGGTGACGACCTCGCGCTGGGCGTACTCGGGCTGGGCGTCCAGGCGGCGCAGGAGGTCCTTGAGATAGACCACGCCGCGCACGTCGTCGGCGTCCTGGCCGATCACGGGCACGCGAGAGAAGCCGGACTTGATGAACAGGCGCATGGCGGCCGAGACCGGTTTGTCCGCGTCGATGGTCACCATGTCCGTGCGCGGGACCATCACCTCGCGCACGAGGGTCTGGCCGAGCTCGACGACGCTGCGCAGCATCTGCCGATCCTCGTCCTCGATGGTCTCGGCCTCGCCGATCTCGTCGATCATCTCGCGTAGGTCCTCGGTCACCTCCGCGCGGGCCTCGGCATCGGTGAGGGTGGATGAGCGTCCGTAGTGGTTCTCCAGCCAGCGCCACGGCCGGCCGACGGCGTCGACCTTCTCCAGAGGGCCGGCCAGCGCCAGCAGGACCCCGGCCGGGTTGCGCCGGCCGGCCGAGCGCGGAGAGAGCCCGACGACGAGCCCCAGGAGCACGGCGTTCAGGCCGACGGCGATGATGAGCACCAGCCACCAGCGGCTGACCAGCCCGGCCACGGCCAAGGTGAGCAGGACGGCAGCCAGCATGTCCACCGCCACACGCACCGCCGTGACCGAGCCCAGTACCTGGGAGCGGCGCTCAGCCAGGGCGAGGACACGCTGGGCTCCGCGCCGTCCCTCCTCAACCAGGTCCTCGGCGGCGGCACGGGTCATCCGTGACAGGGCAGCCTCGGCGGCGCTGAGCAACGCGCCGCAGGCGAGCACCGCCACGGCGGCGACGATGAGGAGAGCGGCCGGGGTCCCGCTCACTTGCCGCGCTCCGCCAGGAAGGTCAGGAGCAGCTGGCGCTGGAGGGCGAACATCTCCTTCTTCTCCTCCTCCTCGGCGTGGTCGTAGCCCAGCAGGTGGAGGATCCCGTGGGTGGTCAGCAGCAGCATCTCCTCAGGCGCGCTGTGGCCAGCCTCCAGCGCCTGCTTGGCCGCCACCTGCGGGCACAGCACGATGTCGCCGAGCGTCCCGGCGGGCGTCTCGGAGTCCTCGGTGCCCGGGCGCAGCTCGTCCATGGGGAAGCTCATGACGTCAGTGGGGCCGGGCAGGTCCAGCCAGCGCACGTGGAGCTCGGCCATGGGCTCAGGATCAATGAACAGGATGTTGAGCTCGGCCTGGGGGTTGACGTGCATGGCCCGCAGGACGTGGTCGGCCAGGGCGGCGAACTCCGCGCCGTCGATCTCAACGTCAGTCTCGTTGTTGACCTCGGTGGTCATGCGTGGGTCCTCCCGTTGGCGGGTCGGTGGTAGGTGCGGCCTGAGGGACGACGGCGGTCCTCACGTGTCAGCGAGGGTGCGGCCTGCTCGGTGGGCCGGGTGGCGGCCGCCTGGGCGGCGCGCTCGGCGTCGTAACGGGCGTAGGCGTCAATGATCCGGCCCACGAGACGGTGGCGCACGACGTCGGCGCTGCCCAGCTCGCAAAAGCTGATGCCGTCCACGCCGGCCAGGATCTTGCGCACCACGAGCAGGCCGGAGGGGCGCCCGCCGGGCAGGTCGATCTGCGAGACGTCCCCGGTCACCACCATCTTGGAGCCGAAGCCCAGACGGGTGAGGAACATCTTCATCTGCTCGGGGCTGGTGTTCTGGGCCTCGTCGAGGATGACGAAGGCGTCGTTGAGGGTGCGCCCGCGCATATAGGCCAGCGGCGCGACCTCGATGGTGCCGGCGGCCATGAGCCGCGGCAGGGCGTCGGGCTCGAGCATGTCGTGCAGCGCGTCGTAGAGGGGCCGCAGGTAGGGGTCGATCTTGTCGGTGAGGGACCCCGGCAGGAAGCCGAGGTTCTCCCCTGCCTCGACCGCGGGCCGGGTGAGGATGATGCGCGAGACCTGCCGCTTGGCCAGGGCGTCCACGGCCCGGGCCATAGCGAGGTAGGTCTTGCCGGTTCCGGCCGGGCCGATGCCGAAGGTGATGGTCGACTCGGCGATGGCGTCGGTGTAGGCCTTCTGGCCCAGCGACTTGGGACGGATCGACTTGCCGTGGGTGGTCAGGACGTCGTCGGTCAGGACCTCGGTGGGCCGGGCCGCGGCGTCGAGCAGGCCGATGGCGCGCTCGACGGCGTCGGCCGTCAGCGGCGTACCGGCACGGGCGACGTCGATGAGCTCGGACAGCAGCAGGACCACCGTGTCCACGCGGGACGCCTCGCCTGTCACGGTGACGGTGTTGCCTCGCACGTGCAGGCCGACGTCGGGGAAGCCCTTCTCGATCGCGCGCAGGACCTCGTCGCGCGCGCCCAGCAGCTGGACGGGCGGCAAGTCCGCGGGCAGGACGATGCTGCGCGTGTCGTCGGCGTGAGGTTCGCGTGTCGTGGCAGGTGCTGAGGTGATCGCCGAAGGATCGGCTACTTCGATGGGCGGATTCGTCATCGCGCCCGATCCTATCCGTATCCGGTGCGGATGGCCGCGAGCCGGGCCGGGATCGCGGCGGTACCGATAGGGTTGAGGAAAGACCTCAACGCAGAGAACGTGAGCGAGACAGTGGCTACGACCGACCGCACACCGACAACCGACCGGTTCCGCCCCGCGGTGCTCCGGGTCCTCGCAGACGGGCAGGAACGCGATTTTCGAGACGTGTGCGAGCAGGCTGCGACTCTCCTCGGCCTGTCAGGCGACGCGTGAGGAGCGGATCGCCTCAGGCCAGTCCCGCTACGTCAACCGCGTCAACTGGGCGTGCTCCGGCCTGACAGTGGCCGGGCTCCTGGAGCGTCCACGGCGCGGCCGATACCGCATCACTGAGAACGGGCGCGCCGTCGACCAGCGCTCCCTGCCGGAGTACTCCGAGAAGGACATGCTCGAGTGGCCGGTGTGGCGCGCGTACCAGGACGAGATCACCCAGCGCAAGATCCAGCAGCACGGCGACGGCGTCGCCGAGACGGACGACGACGCCGCAGCGGATCCGGTCGAGGTCCTCGCCGCCGGTGAGCGTGCGTTCAACGCCCAGACGGAGACGAGCCTGCGCAAGCGGCTCCAGGAGGCGTCTCCCGAGTTCTTTGAGCGCGCCGTCATTGACGTGCTGTGGGCGATGGGCTACGGCGGCACCCACGGCGAGAAGCAGCACGTGGGGCGCTCGGGCGACGGCGGTATCGACGGCGTCATCCGCCAGGACGCTCTGGGCCTGACGAACATCTACATCCAGGCCAAGCGTTACGCCGACACCAACAAGGTCGGCGAGCCCGAGATCCGCAATTTCATCGGGTCCCTGGACACCCAGGGCGCGAGCCTCGGCGTCTTCATCACGACCTCGTCCTTCCAGCCGGGCGCAGTGCATACGGCCGAGGGCTACCGGCACGGCAGGATCATCCTGATCGACGGCCTCAGGCTGACCTCGCTCATGCTCGCCTACGGCGTCGCGGTCCACAAGACCCGCGAGTTCACTCTCTACGAGATCGACGACGACTTCTTCGACGAAGAGCTCGCCTGAGAGGGGAGTTGGCTCCGCCTCATGCCAGCCCTACCCGACAGGTAAGACGAGGACCGGCCCTGGACTACCCACCGAGGTAAGTAGCGGAACCGGTCATGGTGGGGCCGATCCTAGCTCACCGGATCAGGGCTACCGGCCTACGACAGCAGGCCCAGGGATGGGCGAAGGGACTCGTGGCGCGCCCTCTGGGCGCCACGACGCCGGACACTTCCGGGCCTGCGGGCCTGCCGGCTTATCAGCGCGTGGCTCGGGGCATCGTTCGTGCGGCCACGACGAGCAGGGCCAGCCCTACCAGCGCCAGCCACAGCAGATTGCGGCCCGTCTGCCAGGGCATGTCGGGGGCCGTCGCCAGGTGCGCAGCCAGGTCAGCCGCCCAGCTCATGGGCAGCCAGTCGCCGACCGCCTCCAGCACCCCCGGCAGCTGGCCGCGCGGGACCAGCAGGCCGCACAGGAAGACCTGCGGTGCGACGACGACCGGCATGAGCTGGACCGCCTGGAACTCCGAGGAGGCGAAGGCCGAGGTGAACAGGCCCAGCGCCACCCCCACGAAGGCGTCGAGGAGACCGACCAGCACCAGCCAGCCCCAGGACCCGGCCAGCTCGACGTCCAGCAGCCAGCCGCACACGGCCGCCAGGACAAGGGACTGCACCGTGGCGGCCAGGGTGAAGGCCGTGCCGTAGCCCAGCAGCAGGTCGGCGCGGTGCAGGGGCGTGGTCCACAGCCTCTCCAGGGTGCCTGAGCGTCGTTCCCGCAGCATGGCGACGCTGGTGACCAGGAACATCACGAGCATCGGCAGGATCGCGACCATCGTGACGGCCACCCGGTTGAACAGTCGCTCACCGCCCGGGTAGTCGAGGTAGACGAAGTAGAGCAGGGTCACCAGGACCGAGGGGACCACCACAATGAGCCCGACGGTGCGTCGGTCCGCGGCGAGCTGGGCGAGAACCCGGCGGGTGATGGCGAGATAGGTGCGCAGCCTCATGACTGATCCTCCTGTGGCACCGGTGCCGTCACGGCAGCACGTCCGCCGTCGTCGCCAACCCCGTGCGCAAGGGGGCCGACGGCGAAGCCCTGCGCGGCGGCGTCGAGGCAACCGTTCGCGCCGTCGTCACCGAACCGTCGGACCAGGGTGAGGAAGGCCTGGTCCAGCGTCGCGGCACCCGTGGACTCCAGCAGCTGCTCAGCAGTGGCGCGGGCCAGGAGCCTGCCGTCACGCATGAGCACGACGCTGTCACAGCGGAAGGCCTCGTCCATGACGTGGCTGGAGACGAGGATCGTCGTGCCCGCCGCGGCGACGTCGTGGAAGGCGGTCCACAGCTCTTCGCGGGTCACCGGATCGAGACCGACCGTCGGTTCGTCGAGGACCAGGAGGTCGGGGGCGCCCACCAGGGCACAGGCCAGGCTCACGCGACCGGCCTGCCCACCCGAGTAGGTCGAGACCGGGCGGTCGGCGATGTCAGCCAGCCCCACGGTGTCCAGGACCTCCCCCACCGCGCGGGAGCGGGAGCCGGCGAGCGAGGCGAAGTAGGCCAGGTTCTGGCGTGCTGTGAGGTCGGTGTAGACCGCGGTGCCCTGCGCCATGTAGCCCACCCGGCCGCGCGTCGCTGGCGAGCCGGGACGGTGCCCGAGAACCCGGAGCTCGCCGTCGTAGCGCTGGACACCAACGAGGCTGCGCATGAGCGTGGTCTTGCCGCAGCCTGAGGGGCCGAGCAGGCCAGTGACGGAGCCTCGGCGCAGGTCCAGGTCGAGGCCACGCAGGATCGTGTTCCCGCCACGGCCCACGCGAAGGTCACGGGCGTGGACGACGAGGGGAGGTGCCTGGTCGGCGGAGGTCACGGCAGCAGCAGGGCCCTGCCCGTGTGGTGTCATGACCACGAACCTATGGCGTGCAGCCGCGCCTGACAACATGGGGCAGGCAGGAAGGCGGCTGTACGCTGCCCCTGCGGCGCGGCCCAACCAACCAGGTGCCGGCCCGGGCCGATGCAGCACGACGCCGTCTCAGAGCGCCGGCGCTTCACAGCATCACGCACTCGTCGTCGACCTGATCGGATGGGAACGCATGGACGCAGGCACACAGGCACGGCTGTCACACTTCCAGGCGCTCTACGCACGCGTGGAACGGGACAACGCCGAGCTCAGCGCCATCCTCGAGGCACTCCCCCGCATGCAGGAGCGCCTGGCCGAGCTCGTCGGCTACTACGACACCCAGTGGAGCACAGACCACGAGGAGATCGACTCCTTCCCCTCCGGCGAGGGAAGCTACTCCATCCTCTCCGAGGACGCGATCTACAACGAGATCCACTCGCGGCTGTCTCTTGTGCAGGAGATGGAGCATGCCTGTCGCGAGATCCTCTCCCAGGAGTAGTCCACGTCCGGGAGGGGTCCTGTCCGGGGCGCGATGGCCGACGGCGGAGCGCTACCGGCCGCTGCCACCGTCACCCTGGCCTGACGGTCGCCAGGGTCTAGAGGTCGTCGATGTCCGGCAGGTCCCATCGTCCAAACCACTGCTGAGCCCTGGGACGCATGCACTCAGTCATCACAGTGAAGACGGGAGGTGTCTGGCCCCGGTGCTCAGCGAGGGCGGCGAGCAGGTCCCGGGTCCGCCACACGTCGAGCGGAGAGCCGTCAACGTCCAGGACCTGCTGCAGGTACTGCGTGGTGTAACCCAGTCGATCCGCCAGGACGTCGTCCGACAGGTCGATCTGCTCTCGGGCGGCACGCATCTCCTTGGCGTTCCGAGCTCTTTCCTCGGCAGTGAGCGACACAGGCCCACCAGCCTTTCCTGTTGACAGAGACCTCAGCCACCCCCACCTTGTTTCAGGTCCTCGCGGGGGGCAGGACGCCCACGCTACCCGTGAGAGCAGGGACGGGCGCCCAGGCGAGCGAGACGAGAGCAGCCTAGTCCTCATGCGCCGTCGGCCGCTTACCGGACCGACAGTAAAAGGCTTAGCCGATTAATGCTATCACCTTGATTTCTAGATCAACACCTCTTAGCGTACACTTAGGTAAGGCTAACCTGCTAGTTACTGGAGGCGTCTCATATGCCGAGGAAGCTCGCGGACGGATCGGTCCCAGCCGAGACTGCACCACCGCAGACAACCGATGGTCAGCTGATGGACAAGCACAAGCGAGGCCAGGCAGCCATCTCCAGGCTCCAGAGGCCCATCAGGGGCCGCCTGGCCATCGCCCAGATCCTGATGCTCATCAGCGTTGCCTTCTCCATCGCCCCCTACGTGGCGCTGGTAGCGCTGGGTGACACCCTCCTGGAGCACTACCAGGGCGGTTCCCCGCTGGACGCCGCCCGCATCAAGCTCATCATCAACGTCTTCATCGGCGCCTTCTTCACCAGAATCTTCTTCATGCTGCTCAGCCTGACGGTCACGCACTTCGTCGACCTCAGGCTGCGCGACCAGACCCGCCGCGACCTTCTGGCCCGCTTTGCCAAGGCGCCGCTGGGCTGGTTCACCGAAGCCACCTCCGGCCGGGTCCGCAAGGCGGTTCAGGACGACACCACCACGGTTCACACCGTGATCGCCCACGCACCCGTGGACATCCTCAACGCGGTCGCCACACCGGTTCTCATGTTCGGCTACGCCATCTACCTCGACTGGCGCCTGGGCCTGCTCGCGGTGGCGACGGTCCCGCTCTACGTGCTCACCTACTCGATCATGCTGCGCTCCATGCCAGCCAAGACCGCCGAGATGGACAGCAAGCTGGCCAAGGTCTCCTCCACGATGCTCGAGTTCGCCTCCGGCATCGCCGTGGTCAAGACCTTCGGTCAGACCGGGCGCTCCCACGCCGCCTACGCCAGAGCAGCCAAGGAATTCAACACCTTCTACCAAGCCTGGTGCATGCCGCTGCTCAACGTCTCCTGCCTCGCCGCCGCCTGGGTGTGCGTCCCGGTGATCCTGGCGGTGAACTTCGGCGTCGGCTCGCTCATGATCAACGCCGGGATCGTGACCCTGCCTGAGCTCATCTGCACCACCCTGATCGCCTTGGCGATCCCCAGCGTGATGAACATCGTCGCCGGGATCCAGTGGTCCTACCAGCTCGCCGGCTCTGCGGCCGTGCGCCTGTGCGAGATGCTCGACCTCGAGGTGCTCCCCCAGCCGGAGAACCCCAAGCAGCCCAAGGACTCGACCATCGAGGTCTCGGGCGTCAGCTACGTCTACGGCGAGGGCGAACGTGCGGTCACCGCCCTGAGGAACGTGACGCTCACCTTCCGCGAGGGCACCGTCACTGCGCTGCTCGGCCCGTCCGGCTCCGGCAAGTCGACGCTCGGCGCGCTGCTGGCCCGCTTCATGGACCCGAGCTCGGGAACGGTGGCCCTGGGCGGGGTCGACCTGCGCGACATCGATGAGAAGACCCTCTACTCCCAGGTCTCCTTCGTCCTGCAGGACGCCCAGCTGCTCACCACCTCCGTACGCAAGAACATCGCCCTGGCTCGGCCGGAGGCCACCGACGAGGAGATCGTGGCCGCCGCCAGGTCCGCTAACATCCACGACTTCATCGAGACGCTGCCCTCGGGCTACGACACTGTCATCGGCAGGGAGACCCACGTCTCCGGCGGCCAGGCCCAGCGCATCGCGATCGCCCGGGCCCTGCTGCGCAACGCCCCCGTCCTCGTCCTGGACGAGGCGACCGCGATGGTGGACCCCGAGTCCGAGGCAGAGATCCAGGAGGCCCTCACCCGCCTGGCCGAGGGCCGGACGGTCATCGTGATCGCCCACCGCCCGGCGGTGATCGTCGGGGCCGACCAGATCGTCGTCCTGGAGCACGGCGAGGTTCGCGCTGTCGGAAGCCACGAGGAGCTCAAGGACGATCCGCACTACTCACTGCTGCTCGCCCAGAGCGCCGTGGGGACCGCGCACGCCGGCACTCCCCGCAACCCTGAGGAGGGGCACAATGACTGACCACCGCTACGACCTCATGACCCCGCGCTTCCCCAGGCTCATGGAGGCGCACTCCTGGGGCTACCTCCGCCAAGGCACCCGGATCAGCTGCGTCGTCGGCGTGATCAACGGCCTGGCCTACCTCTCGCTGCTGCCGCTGTCGATGGTGCTGTCCACCGGCGAGCCCTTCCTCGGGCTCGGGCTCGGGCCCTGGTTGATCGTCCTGGCCTGCACCGCCGTGGTCGGCTCCACGGTCGACTTCATCGGCCAGAAGATCAGCTACAAGGGGTCCCTGGGCGCCTTGGAGGACATGCACAACGCCGTCGGCGAGAAGGTCTCGCGCCTGCCGCTCGGCTGGTTCGACCGAGACTCCGGCTCGGGCCTGTCCCGCATGGTCACCCAGGAGATGCTCTCGCTGGGCGAGGCGATCGCTCACTTCCTGTCCCGGCTCTACCTGAGCCTGTTCAGCTGCGTCACCATCATCGTCGGCTGCTGGATCTGGGACGCCCGGATCGGCCTGGCCCTCACCTTCTCCGCCCCGCTGGTCGTCCTGGGTCTGCTGGCCATCCGACTCCTGAACAGCAAGGGGCACCGCATGGTCGACCCGGTGGAGAAGGAGAGCGCGATGCGCGTGGTCGAGTTCGCCCAGTGCCAGGGCGCGCTGCGCGCCGCCGGCGCGGTCGAACGCTACGAGGAGCTCACCGAGGCGATGGACCAAGCCAACGCCGCCCGAAAGAAGAGCCTGTGGCTTGAGACCCTGGCCCAGGTGATCGGCGGCGGCTTCGTTCAGGGCTGCGTGCTCATCATGGTCTCGGTCATCGCGACCTTGACCGTCAGCGGCTCAATGGGCCTGATCGAGACCATCGCCACCCTGGGGCTCTCCCTCTCGTTCAGCAACGAGTTGACGACCGTCATGAACAGCCTGACCGGCATGGACGATCGACGCGTGCTGCTCAACACCGTCGAGGAGCTGCTTGAGGCCGAGGAGCTCCCTGAGACCGACCAGCCCGAGCCGCTGGTGACCACCGGCTCCGTGGCGCTGCACGAGGTTGACTTCTCCTACGACAAGGACAACCCCGTGATCCAGGGCGTCTCCTTCGAGGTCGCCCCGCGCTCGATGTGCGCGATCGTCGGGCCCTCCGGCTCCGGCAAGACCACGCTGCTGCGCCTGATCTCCCGCTTCTACGACGTCGACGACGGCGAGATCCTCCTGGGCGGGGTCGACGTCCGCCAGGCCGCCACCACCGATCTCATGAGTCAGCTCTCCATGGTCTTCCAGGACGTCTACCTCTTCGACGAGACCCTCGAAGCCAATATCCGCCTCGCCCGCCCGGACGCCTCCGAGGCGGACCTGGCCGAGGCAGCACGGCTGGCCGGCGTCGACGAGATCGTCGAGCGCCTGCCCCTGGGCTGGCAGACCAAGGTCGGCGAGGGCGGTCGAGCGCTGTCCGGTGGTGAGCGCCAGCGCGTCTCAATCGCCCGCGCCCTCCTCAAGCGCGCCCCAATCGTCCTGTTCGACGAGGCCACCAGCGCCCTGGACGCCGAGAACGAGCAGAACATCGTCGCCTCGATGGAGAAGCTGCGTGAGGACGCCACGCTCATCGTCGTCGCCCACAAGCTCGAGACCATCGTCGCGGCGGACCAGATCGTCGCCCTCGACGACGACGGCAGGGTCGCCCAGGTGGGCACCCACGCCGAGCTCGTCGCCCAGGACGGCCCCTACAAGCGCTTCTGGACCAGGCGGCAGGAGGCCGCCGGCTGGGCGCTGGTCTCATCCCACTAGAACACCTACGACCCGCACAAGGAGCTCACATGACTAAGACACTACCCACGACCGATACCGCCACCGTGAAGGGATCCAGCCGCTCCCGGCTGAACAATTCCGTCCTGGGCACCCGCAACCTCATGACCGTGGCCGCGCTGGCCGTGGTCGGCTCACTGATCGTCGTCCCGCTGACCTACATGACCTTCGCCATCGGGATTACCACTCAGAGGGGCATGCTGATCATGTGCTCGTGCATGGGCCTGTGGACCATCCCCTACCTGCTGCCCGCCGTCATCGTGCGCCGCCCGGGTGCGTGCGTCCTGGCTGGCCTCATCATGGGCATCATCTGCGCCTTCACCTCCCCGCAGGGCCCGGCCTCGATCGTCGGCAACGTGCTGGGCGCCGTCTTCATCGAGGCGCCGCTGGCGCTCATGCTCTACCGCAAGTGGACCTGGTGGAGCTTCACCCTCAGCTCCTTCGTCTTTGGTCTCCTCAACGGCTGCATGACCGCCTTCGCGATGCAGGGGGTGGAGAACGGACCGGTCCTGATCGTCGTCGCCGTGTGCTCCGCCCTGGTCGGCGGCGCGCTCTGCATGGTGATCGGCCGGGCCGCGCTCAAGGCAGGCGTCGGTCAGAAGGATAACGCCTAGACCCTGGTCCCTGCGCGTGCCCCGGGGCCGACGGTGCTCTCCTTCTCGCACCGCCGGCCCCGGTTGACGCGCCTGCCCCCTTGCAAAGGACACTGTGATGACAACACCGCTCCCACAAACAGACGCCCTGAGTCCCTCTCCCGCGCCCAAGGACCGCCCACTGGTCGAGACCCGCGAGCTGCAGGTGCAGTACACCGGATCAAGCTCTTGGGTGCTCGGCGGAATCGACTTCTCCCAGTTCGCCGGGCGCCTGACCGCCGTCGTCGGCCCCTCCGGCTGCGGCAAGTCCACCCTCGTCCGGGCCCTGTGCGGCCTCATCCCCCACTCCATCCCCTCGGTCTACCGAGGCAACGTCCTGCTGAACGGCAGCGAGATGGCGGACCTGGGCCCGGCGCAGATCGGCCCCGTGATCGCCTACGTCGGGCAGAACCCGGACGCCTCCGTGGTCACCCAGACCATTTTCAACGAGGTCGCCTTCGGTCTACAGAACCTGCGGCTGGCCCCCGAGGAGATCGAGACCAGGGTCGGTCAGGCGCTGGCGGCGGTAGGCCTGGCGGAGCGCGCCGGCTGGGACCCGTGGCGGCTGTCGAGCGGGCAGCGCCAGCGACTCTCCCTGGCCTGCGCCATCGCGATGCGCCCTGAGGTGCTCATCCTGGACGAGCCGACCTCGATGATCGACCCGGCCGGGACGCAGGCCTTCTACGAGATGCTGCGCCCCCTGTGCGGGTCCGGGACGGGCGTCGTGGTCATCGACCACGACCTCGACCCGATCGTCCAGAACCTCGACGCTGTCCTCTGCCTGGACGCCGACGGCGCAGTACTGGCCACGGGCAGCCCCGAGGAGGTCTTCGGCGGCCACCGCGAGGAGCTCAAGGCCGCTGGGGTCTGGCTGCCCAGCGCCTACAGGGACGAACCCCGCCAGACCGCGCTACCGGCCCTGAAGGATCCCTCCGCCGTCGGATACCTCCAGCGAGACGGCCAGGAGTGGACGCAGGTCGAGGCCCTCGGCTCGGACGAGCCGGTCCTCAGCCTGGACGCCGTCAGCGTCGACGGGCGCTGCCCCGAGGTCAGTCTCTCGGTCGGCGCCGGAGAGCTCGTCGCCGTCGTCGGCACCAACGGGAGCGGAAAGTCGTCCCTGCTGCGCGCCCTCGTCGGGACCCTCAGGTCCCGCGGAACGATCCGCGTCGGAGGTCACAGGGTCCGCAAGGGCCGCCACCTGGCCGACTACGTCTACCAGAACCCTGAGCACCAGTTCGTCTCCACCACCGTCGCCCGCGAGGTCGCCGTCAGTCACGGGACGCAGGGAGTCGAGGAGCTGCTCGGCCACTTCCGGCTCAGCGAGTACCGCGCCAAGCACCCGATGACCCTGTCAGGCGGGGAGGCCCGCCGCCTGTCGGTGGCGACGGTCAGCGGTAGCCAGCGCCCGGTCCTGCTGCTGGACGAACCGACCTACGGGCAGGACGAGGCCAACGCCACCGAGCTGCTCGGATTCATCCAGGAGCGTCAGCACAGCGGTCAGACCGTCGTCATGGCCACTCACGACATCGACGCGGCTCGCAGGTACGCCACCAAGATCGTGGTCCTGCCCGAGCCCCAGGCGAAGGACCTCCCGACGCAGGTCGAGCAGGACGACGGATACCTGCACCCCTTCACCCTGCTGGTGGGGCTGATTCCCTTCATCGTGGCCCTCCTGGTGGTCAGGTCGCTCTCAGCGTCCATCGCGACCCTCGTCGCGGCGACGCTGGCAGCCCTCACCCTCGGGCGCACGACCAGGCACAAGACTGGCCTGGTAGCGACCATGTGGGCGATCACCCTGCTCCTGTCCGTCGGCTCGTTGCGGACAGTCGCCACGCACTCGGGAGACGTTCACCCGCTCTCCCACATTGACAAGGGCAGCGGCATCATCATCGGCTCGTGCGTAGCCGCAGCCCTGATCACCGGCCTGGGCGTCAGCGCCAGGGAGTTCATTGCCGCGCTGACGGTGCAGTGCCGGATGCCCTATCGCGTGGCTGCCGCCGGCATCGCCAGCGTCTCCTTCCTGCGCCGCTTCGGCGACGACTTCAGGATCCTGCGCCAGTCGCGCGCGCTGCGCGGGGCCGGCGGGACGGTGCCTGTCCTGAGCCCGATCCTGCGCTGGTTCGCCTCACTCGTGCCGCTGGTCATCTCCTCCATCAGGCACGCCGAGCGCATCTCCACGTCCATGGACTCACGGGCCTTCGGCGCCTACCCGACGCGGACAGAGCTCGTCGAGGTCCGCTGGCGGCTGCGCGACGGCCTCGTCATCGCCCTGTGCTGGGCGATGACGGCCTGCCTGTTCCTGGCACGCTAATGGCCGGGCGAACCCTGGCAGTGCCGGGCGAGCCCTGGCAGTGCCGGCCGCGCGCGGCCGAGACGGGATAACGGTGTTGAGGCCGGTGTGGAGGTCGGGCAGTGCCGGGCGCGCGCGGGCGAGACGGCACGGTCGCTGGCGACACCAGTCCGCGCCGGCGACGGAGCTGCCAGGGCTCGTCAGCCCCACAGCCCGGCGCGCTGAGCCAGCACGGCCAGCGCCACCGGCCCGGCGCTGGCGGTGCGCATGACGTGCGGGCCGAGCCGCACCGTCGTCGCGCCAGCAGCCTCCAGCGCCGCCGTCTCCTCGGCGCTGATGCCCCCTTCGGGCCCGACGACGACGGCGATCGCACCGCTGCCTGCCAGGCTCACCCCGCCAATGGGCGCCGTCGCCTCCTCGTGCAGCACCAGCACCGTGCCGCCGGCCTGGGTGGTCTCACGCACCCAGGCGGCCAGCTGCGCCGTCGTCATCGGCTCAGCGACCTGCGGAACCCGAGCGCGCCGCGCCTGCTTGGCCGCCTCGCTCGCCGTGGCCTGCCAGCGCTCACGCCCCTTGGCGACCTTCGGCCCCTTCCACTGGGCAACGGACCGGCCTGCCTGCCAGGGAATGACGACGTCGGCCCCCACCTCCGTAGCGGTCTCCACCGCCTGCTCGTCCCGCCCGCCCTTGGCCAGGGCCTGGATCAGGACCAGGGCGTGAGAGGGTGCCGGCTCCTCGATGCGCTCCAGTACCCGCACCGCCAGTCGGTCCTTGCCCTCGGCGGCGGTGACCTCGCAGACCAGGCGCAGGCCTGCTCCATCGGCCAGGTCCACCCGCTCCCCCGCGCGCAGCCGGCGCACGGTCACGGCGTGCCGGGCCTCGGCTCCGGTCAGGACGACGACGCCGCCCGCACCCGCCGCCGCTCCGGCGCCTTCGAGGGTGGTGTCAGTGAAGAGGAAGACAGGGGCAGTCACGTTGGACAGCCTAGCGGGACCTACCGTGACACCGGTGTACCGTCAGGAGGCATGACGCCTGACTCCCCCGTTGTCCCGGACCCGCAGGAGGTCGCCCAAATCTCCGCGAACCTCGCCGCGATCCGCACCCGCATCGACGCCGCCGCTGCGGCCGCCGGCCGCTCTCCCAGCGAGGTCCGCCTGCTGCCGGTCACCAAGACGGTCCCCGAGGACCGGCTGCGCGCCGCCTTCGCCGCAGGAGTCACCGAGATGGGCGAGAACAAGGTCCAGGAGGCCAAGCGCAAGAGCACCGAGATGGCAGACCTCGGCATCCACTGGGCGCTCATCGGCCACCTACAGACCAACAAGGCCAAGGACGTGGTCGCCTTCGCCCACGAGTTCCAGGCGCTGGACTCCCTCCACGTGGCCGAGGCCCTGGACCGCAGGCTCCAGGCCGCCGGTCGTAGCCTGGACGTCTACGTCCAGGTCAACTCCTCCGGTGAGGAGTCCAAGTTTGGCCTGGAGCCGGACGCGGTGACCGCGTTCCTGGCCGCGCTACCGGTCTACTCCTCACTGCGCGTGCGTGGTCTTATGACGCTGGCCGCCCACACCGATGACCGTGAGCGGGTGCGCGAGTGCTTCCGCCTCATGCGCCGCCTGCGCGACGCCGGACGCGAGGCCGGCACCGTGGGCGACGGTCTGCTGTCCATGGGCATGAGCGGCGACTTCGAGCTGGCCATCGCCGAGGGCGCGACCTGCGTGCGCGTGGGCACCGCGATCTTCGGCGCCCGGCCCACGCCGGACTCCGTCTACTGGCCCGGAGCCTGAGCCGGCGTCCCGCTGGCCAGGCCGCGAGCTCAGCGCTTGCGGCGGTTCTTGCCCTTGGTCTTGGAACCCTTGAGCCGGTCGAAGAAGCCCTCTTCCTCCACCGGGGCGAAGCCGTCCTCGCCACGCAGTGCCGCGAGCTCCTTGAGCAGCTCCTCCTGACGCTCCGAGAGCTTGGTCGGGGTCTCCACCACCACCGTGACGTACAGGTTGCCGCGCCCGGAACGGCGCAGCCGCCCCACGCCCAGACCGTCCAGGCGGATGTCGTCGCCGGACTGGGTGCCCGGGCGCACCGAGACGCTGCGCTCGCCGTCGAGGGTCTCCACGGGGAAGGAGGCCCCCAGCGCGGCCGCGGTCATCGGTACGCGCAGCTCAGTGCGCAGGTCGTCTCCCTGGCGCTCCAACGTGGGGTGGGGCTGCTCCTCCACCACCACGTAGAGGTCGCCCGCAGGTCCTCCGGCCACGCCCGCCTCACCGCGCCCGGACATGCGGATGCGGGTGCCGGTGGACACACCGGCCGGGACGTTGACCTCGATGTCCTTGCGCACGTGCTTACGGCCCTCGCCGTCACAGTCCTTGCAGGGCGTGACGATGACGGTGCCGAATCCCTGGCAGGTGGGGCAGGGCGAGGAGGTCATGACGCTGCCCAGGAAGGAGCGCTGGACGCGCTGGACCGAGCCCTGGCCGTTGCACTGGGAGCAGGTCACCGGCTCGGTCCCCGGCGCGCAGCAGCTGCCACCACAGGTGGTGCAGGTGACGTAGGTGTCGATCGGAACAGTCTTGGTCGCGCCGAAGGCGACGTCGGCCAGGCTGACCTGGACGGCCACGAGCCCGTCCTGGCCGCGGCGCGCACGCGAGGCCGGCCCGCGCGAGCCGCCTCCGCCGAAGAAGGTCTGGAAGATCCCTCCCAGGTCTGAGAAGTCGCCGCTGAAGCCCGGAGGGAAGCCACCGCCGCCGTGCAGCGCGTCCTCACCACCGAGGTCGTAGGTCTGGCGCTTCTCCTCATCCGACAGGACGGAGTAGGCCACCTGGACCTCCTTGAACTCCTCCTCGTGGCCGGGACCGGCGACGTCGGGGTGGAGCTGGCGCGCCTTCTTGCGGTACGCCTTCTTGATCTCCTCGGCACTGGCCTGGCGGCTCACGCCGAGCAGCTCGTAGTAGTCACTCACCTGAGAACGTGTCCTTTACGTGTTATCTCCGACGCCGGCCGCTCAGGCTGCCTGATCCGGTCCCGCCAGGAACCGGGAGAGGTAGCGAGCGACCGCGCGCACAGCGGTCATGGTGGCGGGGTAGTCCATGCGGGTGGGGCCCACGACGCCCAGGTGGGCGACGGCGTCGCCCGTCCCCGCGCCGTAGGCGGCGGTGACGACGCTGGCCTCGGCCAGGGCGTCGTCGTGGTTCTCTGAGCCGATGCTCACGCGCATGCCCTCAGCCCCGCCCGCAGGCAGGACGTCGCTGGTGTCCGTGAACAGCCGCAGCAGCACCACCTGCTCCTCGATCGCGTCCAGGAGCGGCCCGAGGCAGGAGAAGTCCGGGGTCGAGCGGGCCAGGTTCGCCGTGCCGGCGATCGCCAGGCGCTCCTCAGCGTCCGGGCGCAGGGCCTCGATGAGCGCGCTGGTCACTGCCGTCAGCAGCGCCCGCTCGTCCTCACTGGCCTGCTCCTTCAGGGCCGTGAGCACCGGGATCACGGACTCGGCCCGCAGCCCGGCCAGCGCGGCGTTGAGCCGCACGCGCAGGTGCTCCACGGCCACCGGGTCCAGCACCTCGGTGGCCGGGGTGGACACGGTGCGCTGCTCCACGCGCCCGGTGTCCGTGATGATGACGAGCAGCACGCGCGTGGGGGCGAGCACCACGAGCTCTAGGTGGCGCAGGGCCGTGCGACGCAGGCTCGGGTACTCCACAACGGCCAGCTGCCCGGTGAGCTGAGCCAGTACCCGCACCGAGCGCGCCACCACCTGGTCCAGGTCCACCTCGCCGGTCAGCAGCGCTGTGATCGCAGCGCGCTCGGGGGCGGACAGGGGCTTGATGCGAGCGACCTCGTCCACGAAGAGCCGGTAGCCCTTCTGCGTGGGCACGCGGCCCGCACTGGTGTGGGGCTGGTGGATGTAGCCCTCGTCCTCCAGGGCCGCCATGTCGTTGCGGATGGTGGCCGGGGAGACCCCCAGCTGGTAGCGCTCCACGATCGCCCGCGAGCCCACCGGCTCGCGGGTCCGCACGTAGTCGGTGACGATGGCGGACAGGACCTTGAGCCGCCGATCATCGGCCATCTGATCCCTCCCTCTCGCCATGCGTCTGACGACGCCACAGGTCTGCTGCTGCCGGCACCGGCTAGCCGACTGCGCATGAGCCGAATTAGCACTCGCCAGGTGCGAGTGCCATCCTACGCCGTGCTCGGCGGGTCTGACGTTCGCCCAGCGAGAGGTTGGCCTACCGTGCCCCGGGTGACCACTCCCCCACGCCGTACCGTCCCGGGATCCACCGCGGCACGCCGCACCGCCTTGCGCGAGCAGGCAGCTCGTCAGCAGCAGGAGGCACGGGCCGCTGGGAGGCTCACCGAGGCCGAGGCTCAGCGCCGTCGTTCAGCTGCTGTGCCAGCCCGGCCGACGACGTCGGACCGCTACGGCGGTGACGTCCTGGCTGCCGACCCGCACCGTGTGGGACCGCATGCGGTGCGTCCGGCCTCGGTGCACGTGCCGGTCACCGCTGGGCTCGTCGTCGAGGACCGGCAGACAGGCTTCGTCGGGGCAGCCGTCGCCGTGGAGAAGTCGGGTGGCCGCCACATCGTGGTCCTGGAGGACCGCCACGGCGTGCGCCGCGGCTTCCCCCTCGGGGCCGGTTTCTGGATCGAGGGCCGCCCGGTCATCCTCGACCCACCGGCACCCCGCCGTCGCCAGCCCACCGGCCCGGTCAGTGCCAGCGGCCGCAAGCTCACGGCCTCTGGCTCCTACGCGGTGGAGGGCGAGGCAGCCAAGGTCGCGCGGGCCTCACGGATCTGGGTGGAGGGCAAGCACGACGCCGAGCTGGTGGAGAAGGTCTGGGGGGACGACCTGCGTCACGAGGGTGTTGTGGTCCTCATGCTCGACGGTGTGGACAACCTGGAGGAGGTCATGGCCGACTTCGCCCCCAGTCCCACGCGCCGTGCCGGGGTGCTCGTCGACCACCTCGTGGCCGGGTCGAAGGAGTCACGCATCGCCGAGCGCGTGCGCGCCATGCCAGGCGGTGAGAACGTGCTCGTGCTCGGGCATCCGTACGTGGACGTGTGGCAGGCGGTCAAGCCTGAGCGGGTGGGGCTGCGGGCCTGGCCAGCGGTTCCCCGCGGCACGGACATCAAGCACGGCACCTTGGAGGCCCTGGGCTGGCCACACGCCTGCCAGGCCGATATCGCTCAGGGATGGCAGCGGATCCTCGCCACCGTGCGCAGCTACAAGGACCTGGAGCCAGCCCTGTTGGGCCGTATGGAGGAGCTCATCGACTTCGTCACCGCTCCCGGCACGCGGTAGGAGACTCACTGGCCCCGCACCAGTGCACGCCGTCCCGGCAGGACGTCACGCCGTCCCGGTGACGCAGCACGCCGCGACCGGGGGCCCGAGCTCCACCAGGGGGAATCGGCTCCAAGCGGAGCGCGCTCCGGGCTCAGGCGTCCTGGAGATCCAGGCGGCGAGCCTGGACAATGAGTCGTGCGTCATTGGCCAGGAGGGCGAGGACGATCACCCCGCCCAGAGCCTTGGCCCACACCGGCTGAGCGATGAACAGGCAGACCATTGCCGCCAGCACCGGCACCAGGTGGGTGAAGGACTTGGCCACGTAGGCGCCAAAGCTCGGCATCTGCACCCCACGGCTCTCAGCCACGGACTTGACCATGAAGTTGGGGCCGTTGCCGATATAGGTGATCGCGCCGCACAGCACCGCGCCCAGCGAGATCGAGACGAGGTAGAGCTCGGGCACTCCTGCCACCGTCGCCCCACCGGGGTGAGAGACCTGGCCGGCCATCTCGAAGAAGGTGACGTAGGTGGGAGCGTTGTCCAGCATCGAGGAGAGCCCACCGGTGAAGATAAAGAAGGTGATCTCGTTGAGAGGCAGCTTGCCAGCGATCTCGTCCAGGTAGTGCAGCGCCGGGATCATCGTCAGGAAGATACCGATGAACAGGGTCGCTACCTCGACGATCGGACCCCACTCGAACTGGTTGTCCTCAAAGCGCACCCGGCGGTTACCGAACTTGTAGGAGCCGAAGGCCGCCACCGCCATGATGATCTCGCGGGTGGGGATCCAGTCGGTCAGGCTGGCGTGTCCCGCCTCGATCGCCTCGGCGTCGATCGAGGGAGCAAAGGCCACGGCCGCGATGATGATGGCGAACCAGATGAGGTTGCTGGCTCCGCGCAGTCCCAGGGGCTCAACCTCGCTGCGGTCCTCGCGCACGGCGGAGGCCGGCTCCTGGGCGTAGAACCACCGGTCCAGGGCGTAGTAGCTAACCAGGAGCACGCCGTTGACGAAGGCCCACTCCGGCACCAGGTGGAAGGTCCAGGTGAAGGGGACGCCACGCAGGAAGCCCAGGAAGAGCGGCGGGTCGCCCAGTGGCGTCAGCAGGCCACCGCAGTTGGCCACGACGAAGATCGTGAAGAGCACGGTGTGCATGCGGTAACGCCGCTCAGCGTTGGTGTTGAGCAGCGGGCGGATGAGCAGCATGGCCGCGCCCGTGGTTCCCACGAAGCTCGCCAACACACCGCCGATGGCTAGGAAGACGGTGTTGGTGCGCGGGGTGGCCTGGATGTCACCCTTGAGGAAGATGCCGCCGGAGACCACGAAGAGGGCGAGCAGCAGCATGATGAACTGCACGTACTCCACCACTGAGGCGAAGACGACCTGCCATCCCCCGGCCACCCACATCCACACGGCCACCGGCAGCCCCAGGACCAGGGCGACGGTGAGCTGGCTGGAGCGCTTCTCCCACCAGTGCGAGGTCGCAGGGACGAGCGGAAGGACAGCGATGCTCGCAAGCATCGCCGCGAAGGGCAGGATGGACCACCACTGCAGGTGCACGAGGGCTCCTCGATCGGGTTGGACAGCACGGCACCACGGACTCAGGGAGCCAGGTACCGACGACGACTGGTCCACTGTACGACAAGGGGCGTCCCGAATCCCGGGACGCCCCATCAGTAGGACGCACGATCCTCTCGGGGTCTGTTAGCCAACCACAGTGCGGCCCGTGGCCGTGACGTAGGCGTAGGCGGACATGAGCACCACGAGCGGCGTCGTGAGCACCCAGCCCAGCACGGTCACCAGGCCAGCGAAGCCGAGCAGGACCCCCATGAGAGCAAAAGGCACCAGGGCACTGGCGTTGTCATACAGGATCCGCCACGACTCGCGCATGGCGTCCGTGGCTCCCAGTCCGCGGTCCACCCCTGCCAGCTGGGTGAAGTACCACAGGTAGACCAGGATGACGCCGGGAATGATGAGTAGGACGAAGCCGATCGTCTGCAGGATCCCGGTCAGGATCCCGGCCAGCACCATCGGCCACAGGTTCGGGAAGGTAAAGAAGTCACGGATCTGGGCCTTGCGACCGGCAGCGGTGAGCAGACCGACGTGCGCAAAGGGGATCGGGGACAGGATCATCGCGATGGCAGTAATGATTCCGCCTGAGTCAGAATCCGTGCCCAGGTAAGAGACGGACGCCCCCACCCCAGTCAGTACCGTCCAGATCGCAAAGCCCACCAGCAGCGGGGCCGGGTTGTCTGCGATGCGCCTCCATGACCAGGTCAGCGCCTGCCCCACGGTCAGACGATCGGCCTGGGCGTATGCCTGGTTCGGATAGGGCTGAAAGGCAGGGGTTTCATTCATGACTCTGATCCTGCCGCACGGTAGGAGGCCGCACCTCCCCCGCCTGGAGGATTCTTCCCTCCTCGCTCAGGACGAGTCCGCCCTCCGCCACGTCCGCCTGGCGTCAGTCCGTCAGCCGGCCTGTCACGGTGTCCGCCATGAGCCGGCCACGCAGGGTCAGCACCGCGCGGCCGCGCAGGGCGGCTGCCGGTTCCAGCAGCCCCTGACTCATCAGCGCCCCCACCACCGGTACGAGCCGGCGAGGGGTGCCGTCCGCCGTCGTCTCCTCGCCGGGCCGAGCCAGACCCGCCAGGTCCAGCCCCTCGCGCAGACGGATACCGAGCATGACCCGCTCCAGCTCGCGGGCGCCGTCGTCAATGACCTCGTGGCCCGCCACGGGCAACCGGCCAGCACGCACCTGAGCCGCCCACGCCACGGGCGCCTTGGTGTCCCACATGCGCACGTCCCCGAAGTGCGAGTGCGCACCCGGCCCGGCTCCGTACCAGTCCCAGTCACGCCAGTAGGCCTCGTTGTGGCGGCACTCATGGCCAGGTCGGGCCCAGTTGGAGATCTCGTACCACTCGTAGCCGGCCTCGGCCAGGACTGCGTCCGCCATCTCGTACTTGGTGGCCTCGTCGTCGTCCGCCGGCATCTCCAGCTCGCCGCGACGCACCTGGGTCCACATGCGCGTGCCCTCCTCAATCACCAGGGCGTAGGCGCTGAGGTGGTCCGGGCCGATCTCGACGGCGGCCTCCAGGCTGCGTGCCCAGTCCTGGACCGACTCTCCTGGCGTGCCGTAGATGAGGTCCAGGCTGGTCTCCAGGCCTGATCGCCGGGCCCAGGCCACGACCTGCGGCACGCGCTGAGGGGTGTGGCTACGCTCCAAGGTAGCCAGCACCTGGGGCACCGCCGACTGCATGCCGAAGGAGACCCGCGTGAAACCAGCCTCGGCGAGCGTGGCCAGGTAGCGCTCGTCCACGGTCTCCGGGTTGGCCTCGGTCGTCACCTCGGCGCCCTCGGCCAGCCCCCAGGTGGTGCGCACCAGCTCCAGCATGGCCGCCAGGTCTGCTGCCGGAAGCATCGTGGGAGTGCCGCCGCCCAGGAACACGGTCTGAGCCATACGCCGAGGCAGGCCGGCGCGCTCCATCGCCGCTGCCGCCAGCCTCAGCTCGCCAGCCAGGGTGGTCACGTAGTCAGCCGCTGAGGCGCCACCACCCATCTCGAGGTTGGTATAGGTGTTGAAGTCGCAGTAGCCGCACCGAACCCGGCAGTAGGGCACGTGGAGGTAGACGGAGAAGGGCACGGGCTCCTGCTCCCCGCCCCTGCCCCGACGGCGCGCGATGACCTGCTCGGGCAGCTCCCCCGTCCCTGGCAGCGGCTGCCCCTCAGGCTGACGCGGGCTCACGAGGGGTCGGCGACGCCGGCCGCCTGCGGTCCGGGACGCGACTGCAGCCAGCGTGGCGGCGTGGCGGTCAGCTGCCCGCACACGGTCATGACGATGAGGATGACGAGGATGACGAGGAAGGGGCCGATCCACCCGCCCGTCATCGTGCGCAGCCAGCCCAGGACCACCGGACCCGCAGCAGCCACGGTGTAGCCCCAGGTCTGCAGGAAGGCGGAGGTCGCGCGGTTCTCATCCATGTCCACCGAGCGGCGGATGACCAGGGTGAACAGCGCGGCGAAGAAGGCGCCCTGCGCGATTCCGGAGACCAGGCAGGCCGCGAGCCAGGCGCTGGGCACCGTCACCAGGCACACCGGCAGCACCAGCCAGCAGCCTGAGAGCACTCCCAGCACACGAGCCCCGGACCAGTGCAGGGTCTCGAACATGACGGGCACGAGCAGCGGCCCCACGATCCCGGTCAGGGAGAAGACCGAGGCAGCCAGCCCCGCGCCCGCCTCCGTCATCCCCGTCAGGTCGTGCAATGCCGTGGGAAGCCATCCCGAGATGGCGTAGTAGGAGAAGGTGTGGGTGGCGAAGGCAGCCGCCATCACCCAGGTCAGGGGCCGTTTCCACACCGCCACACGCACCCGCTCGGTCCCGGCCTGCCCGGACTCGGTCACCCAGTGGACCATGCCGGAGCGCTGCATGAGGCTCTCGCGCGGGTGGCCCAGGCCTGCCGGGTAGACCCACAGCCACAGCGCCAGGGCGATGAGAGTCGGCACCGCTCCCCACAGCGCCGCCGAACCCCGCCACCCGGTCAGCTGCGCCGTCGGCACCGCAAGGGCCGTGCCCGCGGTGACCACGAGGTTGGTCATGGCCGAGTACATGCCGGTCAGCAGCGAGGTGCGGTGCCAGAAGTCGCGCCCGATGACCATCGGGGCCACGAGGTTGCCGATGGTGATACCGGCGCCGATGATGACCGTGCCGGCAAAGGCCGCCCAGGTGGTTCCCCCCGAGCGCAGCAGGGATCCCGCGCTCATGAGCACCAGCGCCCACAGGCCGCCGGCATTCGCCCCGATCCGTCGCAGCAGGACGGAGGCCAGCGGCGTCATGATCCCGAAGCACAGGATCGGCACGCTGGTCAGGGCGCCCAGTGCGACGTCGTCCATGTCCAGGTCCGCGCCGATCTGGCTCAGCAGAGGCGGGATGACGCCGATCGGGGCACGCAGGATCGAGCAGAAGGCGAGGAAGCCCAGGACGACGACGCCGATCCAGGCCCGACGCGGCAGGTGCCGCCGACGCTGTGGCTGGCTCATGCCAGGCTCCTTCCGCTTCTTGCCTCGCGCCGGGTACCGGCTCGGCGGTCCAGGGCAACGAGCATCGCCTCGCTGCGCTCGGGTTTCCAGGTGGTCTCGGTCCGCACCGCCGTCAGGTCCCGGATGGTGCGTCCGGCCTCGATACCCCGCTGCTCGAAACGGGTCAGGACACGCCCCTCAAAACGAGGCGACCACCCGCCCACGGTGCCCGAGGGCGATCCGGGGTCCGGTCCGTTGCCCAGGCTGTCCTGCTCCCAGGTGTCCGCCCCGAGCTCGCTGAGGCGACCGGCGCCGTCATAACGGAAGTAGGGCTCGGTCATATCCGCCTCCAGGCCCTCCGGCAGCGCCGAGACGTCCTCCAAGACGTCACGCATCTGCCAGGCGTAGTCGGCCCAGTCAGTGGCGAGCCTCCACACCCCGCCGCCGCGCAGCACGCGGGCGACCGAGTCAGCGAAGTGCGCCGTGACCAGCCGGCGCTTGCGGTGACGCGGCTTGCGCCAGGGATCGGGGAAGAAGACCCAGACCTCGCTGGCGCAGCCCACCGGCAGCGCCGTGGCCAGGAGCTGAGAGGCGTCGGCCGGGACCACGCGGACGTTGTCCAGTCCGGCCTTGGCCGCGTCACGCACAATCTTGGCGATCGAGGTCTCCCACACCTCCACCGCCAGGTGGTCGGTGCCAGGGTTGGCAGCCGCGTGAGCGAGCAGGGCCTCCCCACCGCCGCTGCCGACCTCGACCACCACAGGACGCACCTGGCCCACGTGACCGAAGGCCTCCTGCGGATCGAGCCGGAAGTCCGCGGCCACGGTACGGATCGCGTCCGCCCGAGGGACCTGGATGACGTAGTGCTCGCCGTGCTCAGCCATCGCCTGGACCTGGGAGTCGGTCAGGCGTCCCCCGGCACGGGAGAAGGACCGTACCCGCGAACGGATCGCGTGGGAACGGGGAGGGTGGACCTGCGCCATGGAGCTACTTGTCCTTGCCGGTGGGGGTGTCTGCGCCCAGCGCGGCGATGAAGGCCTCCTGGGGAACCTCCACGCGGCCGATGGCCTTCATGCGCTTCTTGCCCTCCTTCTGCTTCTCCAGCAGCTTGCGCTTACGGGAGATGTCACCGCCGTAGCACTTGGCGAGCATGTCCTTGCGCAGGGCACGGATGGTCTCGCGCGCGATGATGCGCGAGCCCACGGCGGCCTGGACGGGGACCTCGAACTGCTGGCGAGGGATGAGCTCCTTGAGCCGCTTGGTGAGCATGACGCCGTAGGAGTAGGCCGAGTCCTTGTGGACGATCGCGCTGAAGGCGTCCACCTTGTCCCCGTTGAGGAGGATGTCCACCTTGACCAGGTCCGCGCTCTGCTCGCCGTCGGGCTCGTAGTCCAGGGAGGCGTAGCCGCGGGTGCGCGACTTCAGAGCGTCGAAGAAGTCGAAGACGATCTCAGCCAGCGGCAGGGTGTAGCACATCTCTACCCGCGTCTCGGACAGGTAGTCCATCCCCTTCATGGTCCCGCGCCGCGACTGGCACAACTCCATGACCGTGCCCACGAACTCGCTGGGGGTCAGGATCGTGGCCGAGACCACCGGCTCGCGCACGTCCAGGATCTTGCCCTCGGGGAACTCGCTCGGGTTGGTCACCGTGTGGACCACGCGGTCCTCGGTGGTGACCTGGTAGACCACGGAGGGCGCGGTGGAGATGATGTCCAGCCCGAACTCGCGCTCCAGGCGCTCCGCGATGATCTCCAGGTGGAGCAGGCCGAGGTAGCCGCAGCGGAAGCCGAAGCCGAGGGCCACCGAGGTCTCCGGCTCGTAGGTGAGCGCCGCGTCGTTGAGCTTGAGCTTGTCCAGGGCGTCACGCAGCGCCGGGAAGTCTGAGCCGTCCACCGGGAACAGGCCGGAGAAGACCATGGGCTTGGGGTCCTGGTAACCGGCCAGGGGCTCGGCGGCCGGACGAGCCGCCGTGGTGACCGTGTCACCCACGCGCGACTGGCGCACGTCCTTCACGCCCGTGATGAGGTAGCCCACCTCCCCGGCGCCCAGTCCCTGGGTGGGAACGGGCTCGGGGCTGATGACGCCGATCTCCAGCAGGTCGTGGTCGGCACGGGTGGAGAGCATCTCGATGCGCTCACGAGGCTTGAGGGCACCGTCGACCACGCGCACGTAGGTGACCACGCCGCGGTAGGTGTCATAGACGGAGTCGAAGATCATGGCGCGGGCAGCGGCGTCGGGGTCCCCCACCGGCGCGGGCACGGCCTGCACGATCCGGTCGAGCAGCTCAGGCACGCCCTCGCCCGTCTTGCCCGAGACCTTGAGGACGTCGGACGGGTCGCAGCCGATGATCGAGGCGATCTCCTCGGCGTGGCGCTCGGGCTCGGCGGCCGGCAGGTCGATCTTGTTGAGCACCGGGATGATGGTGAGGTCGCCCTCGATGGCCATGTAGAGGTTGGCCAGGGTCTGGGCCTGGACCCCCTGGGCGGCGTCGACCAGCAGCACCGCGCCCTCGCAGGCGGCCAGGGACCGGTTGACCTCGTAGGAGAAGTCGACGTGGCCGGGGGTGTCGATCATGTTGAGGGCGTAGGTGCGCGCGCCCTCGGGCCCCTCGACGGTCCAGGGCATGCGCACGGCCTGGGACTTGATGGTGATGCCACGCTCGCGCTCAATGTCCATGCGGTCCAGGTACTGGGCGCGCATGTCGCGGGGCTGGACCACGCCGGTGGCCTGCAGCATGCGGTCGGCCAGGGTGGACTTGCCGTGGTCAATGTGGGCGATGATCGAAAAGTTCCGCAGCAGCTCGGGCGGGGTTGAGGCGGGCTGGATGCTCGCGATCTGCTCGGGCGTGGGGATCGGTGACACGTGTGCTCTTCCAGGACGGGACAGCGCCTGGGCGTGCCAGGAGGCAGGCCGGTGCTGTCGGTGTGGCGGACTCTGGGGCAAGTCTCCCACGCGCAGGCCTCAGCGCCGCGCCCGGCGGGTGTGAGTCATTACTTACCGGACGTTCCTCCCCCGACCAGCCCGCGAGTCAGCCAGGCAAGCCTCACCTCACCGGTATGCGATGATCGGCCCATGATCGACCGCATCCTCGCTCTGCCCTGGGGGTGGGCCTTCCTCTTCCTGTGGGTCAGCGTCATGGGTAGAGCCAACGGCACCTACTGGATCGGCCGCGCCGTGGCCGCCGGCACCGGCCGTACCCGGTGGGCCGGGGTGCTGACCTCGGCGGCCTACGCCCGCGCCCAGCACCTGGCGGAGCGCTGGGGCGTCCTGGCGGTCCCGCTGTCCTTCCTCACCGTCGGCACCCAGAGCCTGGTCCAGCTCTCGGCAGGTGTCAGCCGTATGCCGCTGCGCCTGTACCTACCGGCAGTGAGCGTGGGCTGCGCGATCTGGGCGGCGATCTACTCCACCGTCGGCCTGGCGGTCTTTGCCACGTGGATGGAGGCCGGCGGGTGGTGGGCGGTCGCCGTCGTCGTCGCCCTGGCCGCGCTCATCATCTCGCTACGACGACGTTCCGCCTCCTCGCCAGTGTGCAGCCGCGAGCCCGAGTGTGCACCTGGGGACTGCACACCGGCCGCCGCACCTGCACACTCGATGCCCGGCCTGGCCCCCGCAGAGTCTCACGATGCTGACGCCAACTTGTCCGAGCCCGCCCCTTCGCTCTAGCCTCAGTGCCGTGACCGTACTCCGCAACCGTCAGTGGTGGTGGCTCCCCTAAGGGCGAGCCACTCCTTCGCGTACACGGAACACGACAGACAGAGCTCGCCACCCGGCGGGCTCTTCGTCTTGGAGGCGATGCCGGTGGCACAAGCAGAGGAATCCTCATGACAACACCCCCACCGACCGTCCGCACCCGGTCCGTGCGCTACCACGCCGACGGCGGCCTCCTCCTGGAGCACCTGGCCGCCCAGGGCCTGGTCGCCACCACCGCGGACTCCGGCGACCACGCCCGTCCGGTTGACACCGTCCTGCTGGAGTCGGTCGACATCGCCACCAAGGTCTCACGCACCACCATCGCCGTGCTGGAGGCCTCCGCACGCCTGACCTGCCAGGGCCAGAGCGTCAGCATCCAGGCCCTGGCGCTGGCCCAGGCCGACGGCGAGGCGGCCGTGGCCCGGCTGCGTGAGCACCTGGCCGCCTACGTCACTGACGACGCCCGTGCGGACTGCCTCAGCCTCACCTTTCCCGCCCCGACGGCGCACGAGCAGACCGAGGAGCGCGAGCGGCTGCGGGCGACCTCCTCGATCGAGCCGCTGCGGGTGCTGGCCGGGGTCGAGGTCGACCACCCGCACCTGCCGCTGGAGGCCGGGGTCGTCGCCTTCGACTACCTGGCCACCTTCGAGACGCTTCCCGCAGTGGCCCCCGGGGCCAACACCTGCCCCGACTACGTCTTCTACGATGCCCGGATCATCCTCGTCATCGACCACCCCACGCGTGAGGCCACCCTCGTGGGAGCCAGCGTGGACCCGACTGACCTGGAGGGTCGCCTCAGCGCGCTGGCGGCAGCGATCGACGCCGTCGACGAGACCACGCTGGCGGACGAGCACGAGCAGCGCACAACGAGCCAGACGACGGTCTCCCCCGTGGTCCACGCCGTGCCCACCCAGTCCGACGCTGACTTCGCGGCAGGAGTCGAGACGATGAAGGAGGCCATCGCTGCCGGAGACGTCTACCAGGTGGTGCCCTCGCGCGGCTTCACCATGCCCTGCCCGGACGCGCTGGCCGCTTACCACGAGCTGCGCGGCACCAACCCGAGCCCGTACATGTTCTACCTGGGCACCCCCGACTTCGAGCTCTTCGGGGCCTCGCCCGAGTCCGCGCTGCTCCACTCGGCCAAGACCGGTGAGGTCTCCATCCGCCCCATCGCCGGCACCCGCCCACGCGGGCTCACCGCCGACGGCGGCATCGACCACGAGCGCGACACCCGCCTGGAGCTGGAGCTGCGCACGGACGCCAAGGAGGTCGCCGAGCACGTCATGCTCGTGGACCTGGCTCGCAACGACGTCGCCCGGGTGAGCGTTCCCGGGACCCGCCGGGTGGTGGACCTGCTGCGTGTGGACCGTTACTCCCGGGTCATGCACCTGGTCTCGGAGGTCACCGGCACCCTGGACCCGGAGCTGGACGCGCTGGACGCCTTCCGCGCCTCGATGACCATGGGCACACTCACCGGAGCCCCCAAGCTGAGCGCGGCCGAGCTCATCCGCACCACCGAGGGCGTGCGTCGAGGCTCCTACGGCGGCACCGTGGGGTACTTCCGCGGCGACGGCGAGCTGGACACCTGCATCGTCATCCGTTCCGCCTTCGTGACCGGAGGCCAGGCCCTGGTCCAGGCCGGTGCGGGAGTCGTGGCGGACTCGGTGCCGGCCAAGGAGGCTGCCGAGACCGTGCACAAGGCCTCGGCGGTGCTTCATGCCGTGGCCGCGGCCACCGGGGCGAGGCTCGTCATCGACTCCCAGACCCCCGCCACCCTCACCGCCCCGACCACCACCGAGGAGGCCTGAGATGCGCGTCGTCCTGCTCGACAACCGCGACTCCTTCGTCTACAACCTCGTCGACCTCTTCGCCACGCTCGGTGCCGAGATCGAGGTCTACCGCAACACGGTGCCGGCTGACCGTGTGCGCGCCGCCCTGTCACCGACCCCCGCCGAGGCCGAGGCCGGCCAGCGCCCGGTGCTGTGCCTGTCCCCCGGGCCCGGTCACCCCCGTGAGGCCGGCTGCCTCATGGAGCTGGTCGCCTGCGCGCTGAGCGAGGACGTGCCTACCGTCGGCATCTGCCTCGGCTTCCAGGCCATCGTCGAGGGCTGCGGCGCTCACGTGGGCCGGGTCGGCCCCGTCCACGGCCGCTCGGTGCGCGTGGAGGTCATGCCGGCCGGGCTCACCGACCCCGCCTTCGCCCCCTTGGAGGGTGGGCCGCTCGACGTCGCCCGCTACCACTCCCTGGGGACCCGCGACCTGCCGCCCACACTCGTCAGCCTCGCCGCGACGGCGGCCACTGACCCGGTTGGCGCCGGCGTCGTCATGGCGGCACGCCACGCCAGCCGCCCCGTCGTCGGGCTGCAGTTCCACCCCGAGTCCGTGCTGACCCCGGCCGGACCCGCCATCCTGCGGGCCCTGACCGCTGACCTGGCTCGCGCCCGGTAGGCGGCGCACGGGCCCAGCGCCCGCCACTGCCCCGCGTCCCTCCCACCAACTGACACACACCTGACTGGAGATCACATGTCCACCACACCCGCACCCGCTGAGAACAACGCCCTGGAACCTGAGCAGGCCGAGGCCGCCCGCGTCCTGCTGCGCGGCGTCATCCAGGGCAAGCGCCTGTCCTACGAGGAGGCGTACACCGTCTTCGCCGCGCTGTCGGCTGGGGCCTTGAGCCAGACCGAGACCGCCGCGCTGCTGGCCGGCCTCCACGCACGCGGCGAGGACGTGGCCGAGGTCGCCGGGGCCGCCGCGGCCTTCCGCGCTGCCGCCCGTCCCTTCCCCGAGCTGGACGTGCCCTTGTTCGACATCGTGGGCACCGGCGGGGACGGCGTAGGCACCATCAATATCTCCACCGGAGCCGGCATCGTGGCCGCCTCCATGGGTCTGGCCGTGGCCAAGCACGGCAACCGGGCCGTGTCCTCCAAGACGGGTGCCGCTGACGTCATCGCCGGGCTCGGCCTGCCTCTCGACCTGAGCCCCGAGCAGGCCTCTGACGTCCTGAAGCGCGACGGATTCATCTTCCTCTTCGCCCAGGCCTACCACCCGGCCATGCGTTTCGTGGCGCCGGTGCGCGGAGCGCTGAAGACCCCGACGATCTTCAACGTGCTCGGCCCCCTCATCAACCCCGCCCACCTGAGCTACCAGGTCATGGGTGTGGCTGACGTAAGCAAGCTGGACATGATCGCCCACACCCTCCACGCGCTGGGCCGCGAGCGCGCCCTGGTCATCAACGGCCTGGGCCTGGACGAGATCACCGTCCACGGCACCACCACCGTGCGCGAGGTGAGCCCGCAGGGCGTGCGCTCCTTCGAGGTCACGCCCGAGGACCTGGGTGTGCGCACTCACGAGCTGTCCGAGATGCTGGGCGGCGCCACCAGCCAGAACGCGGCGATCCTGCGCGAGGTCTTCGCCGGAGGCGGGCAGGCCGGTCACCGTGACGCCATCGCCGTCAACGCTGGCGCGCTGCTCTACCTGGCCGGGCGCGTGGAGACGCTGCGCGAAGGCACCCAGGCTGCTCTGGAGCAGCTGGCCAGTGGCAAGGTCGCCGAGCACCTGGAGTCCATGACCCGCAACGCTGACGCGCTGACGCACACCGATTCCACCCAGGAGGCCTGATGACTACCTCGACCACTGGCAACGACCCTCGCCCCGAGCTGCGGCCGGTCGACGAGCGCCTCGTGCGCACCGGCACGGTCCTGGACTCGATCGTGGACGGTCGGCGATCCCGCCTGGCCGAGCTGCGCGCACGCTTCGGTCACCTGCGTGCCGAGCAGCTGCCTCGCTCGCAGCGCTCCTTCGCCAAGGCCCTGCGCACCCGCTCAGGAGACTCGGCCAGTCCTCAGCCCGCGCTCATCCTGGAGTGCAAGTCGGCCTCTCCCTCACGCGGGACCATCCGCCACGACTACGACCCGGCGGCTCTGGCCAGCGCTTACGTGCCCTGGGCTGCCGCTGTCTCGGTGCTCACCGAGCCTGACCGCTTCGCAGGCTCCTTCGAGGACCTCGCGGCGGTGCGCGCGGTGGTGGACGTGCCGGTGCTGTGCAAGGACTTCATCGTCGACCCCGTCCAGGTGCTCGCGGCCCGCAGCCTGGGCGCGGACGCGATCCTGCTCATGCTCTCGGTGGTGCCCGACGACGTCTACCGTGACCTGGCGTCCCTGGCCGCTGAGTTGGGCATGGACGTGCTCACTGAGGTCTCCACGCCTGAGGAGATGCACCGGGCCGCAGCGCTGGGCGCCACGGTGGTGGGGATCAACAACCGTGACCTGCGCACCCTGGCCACGGATATCGCCAGGACCGAGCAGATGGCTCCGCTGGCTCCTGCTGGCGTGGTGCTCGTGGGTGAGTCCGGGGTGGAGACTGCCGACGACGTACGCCGCCTGGCCGGGCTCGTTGACGCCCTGCTCATTGGCTCCTCGGTCTCCTCCTCCCCTGACCCGGCCGTGGTCGCTGAGGTCCTGGCGACGGCGGTCCCGGTTGCTGGGCGCACCGGCCAGGACGCTGAGGCCCCCCAGCCCGCCCCGGAGGCGAGCCAGCCCACGCACGGCGCGGCGTCGTCGTCGGCCACCCAGCCGGCACCGTGCGAGCACGAGGGCCACACCCACCCGCGACTGCCCGCCTACTTCGGCCCCTACGGCGGGCAGTACGTGCCAGAGCTGCTCATCCCGGCCCTGGACCAGCTGGAGGACGCCTTTATCGAGGCCCAGGCTGACCCGACCTTCCACGCCGAGCTCGATGAGCTCATGCGCCGCTACCTGGGCCGCCCCACCCCGGTCACCGAGCTGCGTCACCTTCCGCGCGAGGGCAACGCCCGGATCTTCCTCAAGCGAGAGGACCTGGTCCACGGCGGGGCGCACAAGGGCAACCAGGTGCTTGGTCAGGCCCTGCTGGCCAAGCGCATGGGCAAGAGCCGCATCATCGCCGAGACCGGCGCGGGCCAGCACGGCACGGCCACCGCGATGGTGTGCGCGCTGCTGGGGCTGGACTGCACGATCTACATGGGCGCGACCGACGTGGTGCGTCAGGCCGCCAACGTCGAGCGTATGGAGCTCATGGGGGCCCGGGTGGTTCCGGTGGCCTCGGGGGCGGGCACGCTCAAGGACGCCGTCAACGAGGCGCTGCGTGACTGGACGGCCTCGTTCAAGGACACCCACTATCTGCTGGGCACGGCCGCCGGGGCCCATCCCTTCCCCACGATCGTCCACGAGTACCACCGAGTGATCTCGCGCGAGGCCCGCGCGCAGATCCTGGCCATGACGGGACGACTGCCTGACGAGGTCATCGCCTGCGTGGGCGGGGGCTCGAACGCGATCGGTATGTTCAGCGAGTTCGTTGGCGACGACGGCGTGGGCCTCATCGGGGTCGAGCCGGCTGGCGAGGGCCTGGACTCAGGGCGCCACGGCGCCCCGATCAACGCCGGGAAGGTCGGGATCCTGCACGGGGCCCGTTCCTACCTCATGCGCACTGACGAGGGGCAGGTCGAGGAGTCCTTCTCCGTCTCGGCTGGTCTGGACTACCCGGGCGTGGGACCGGAGCACGCGTGGCTGTCAGACTCCGGGCGCGCCCGCTACGTGGGGGTCACGGACGAGGAGGCGGTGGACGCCTTTGTCCAGCTCTCCCGGTGGGAGGGCATCATCCCGGCCCTGGAGAGCGCCCACGCGCTGGCCCAGGCGCTCAAAATCGCGCGCCAGACCCCGGCTGACGCCCCGACCCCGCACCTGCTGGTGTGCCTGTCCGGGCGCGGGGACAAGGACCTGGAGCAGATCCGGATGCGCCTGGGCGGCTCCTTTACCTGCGACGGCGCGGTGGCCCGGGCCGCTGCGATGGTGGAGGAGATGGGCAAGCGCACCGAGTACGTGGGGCTGGCCCGACGCGAGGCAGCCAGTGCGACTGAGGCTGCGCCGACCACGACCAACGAGGAGGCCTGAGATGTCCCGTTACCCTCAGATGTTCCAGCGCCTGGCGGATGCCGGCGAGGGCGGTTTCGTCCCCTTCGTCATGGTGGGCGACCCCGACGCCGGTCTGAGCGAGGCCGTCATCGAGGCCCTGATCGAGGGCGGAGCGGACGCTCTGGAGCTGGGCGTGCCCTTCTCGGACCCGGTGGCTGACGGCCCCACGATCCAGCGCGCCCACATCCGGGCGCTGGAGGCGGGAGTCGGATTCCGCTCGGCGCTGGAGGTTGTGGCCAGGGTGCGTGAGCGTCACCCTGAGCTGCCCATCGGCATGCTCATCTACGGCAACGTGCCCTTCGCCGTCGGCCTGGAGACCTTCTACCGTGAGTGCGCGCAGGCCGGCATCGACTCGGTCCTGCTGCCGGACGTCCCGGTGCGCGAGGGCGACGCGTTCTCCCAGGCCGCTGAGGCTGCTGGGATCGACGCGGTCTATATCGCCCCGCCCTCGGCCAGCCCTGACACGCTGGCCGGCGTGGCCGCGGCCTCACACGGCTACGTCTACGCCGTCTCACGGGCCGGAGTGACTGGGACCGAGACCGCCTCGTCCACGATCGGGCTGGCTGAGGCGGTGGCAAGGCTGCGGGCCGACGCCGCCGCGCCGGTCATGCTGGGCTTCGGGATCTCGACGCCCGAGCAAGTCGCTGAGGCGATCGCGGCCGGGGCGGACGGCGCGATCTCTGGTTCCGCAGTCGTCAAGGTGGTCGAGGCCCACGCCCCCGCCCTGATGTCGGCGCCGGCAGGCTCACCTGAGCGCGCCACGGAGCTGGAGGCGCTGCGGGCGGAGCTGATCGAGCTGGTGAGCGCCATGAAGGCGGCCACGCGATGAGGCTCGGTCAGGTCCTGGGGGCCCTGGCGCGCCTCCTCTCCCACGCGGCGCCGCGGGAGGAGACGCGGACAGAGTCACGGACGGAGCAGGGCACCGGAGCCCCGCGTGGTCAGCGGCCGGCGCCGCGCGGTGGTGCCGCCTCCGCCCGTACCACCACCCGTCCCCGCTCGGCTTCTCCCACCACGCCGGCCTCGACCTCGGTTCTGCCTTACGACGTCGCCAGCTTGGGGCTGCCGGACTTCGTCTACGCCCCTGACCCGGACGGGGACGCTGACCCCGGCGAGGTCGTATGGACCTGGGTTCCTTACGAGGAGGACGCCTCACGGGGCAAGGACCGCCCGGTCCTGGTCCTGGCGCGTGAGCACGGCCGGCTCGTGGTGGCACAGATGACGAGCAAGGACCATGACCGCGACGCCGAGCAGGAGGCCCGCTGGGGCCGCTACTGGCACGACGTCGGATCCGGGGCCTGGGACCGCCAGGGGCGTCCCAGCGAGGTGAGGCTGGACCGGCTGCTCGTGGTGGATCCTGACGCCGTCCGGCGCGAAGGCGCGACGATGGACCGGGGTACCTTCAACGGCGTGGTCGCCGCGCTGCGTGCCCACTGGGCAGGACGCTGAGCGGGCGGCCTGTCTGAGCGAGCGTCTGGCAGGTTGACGCACCTCACGCCTCACGCAGGCCTGCGTGAGGGAAATCCAGCAGCCCGGCTGGTAAAGTCACGCCTTGGACCTCTGGCCTGGCCGACTGTGGGGTCCAGCGGGCGGACTCGCCGGGTGCTTCCACCACCTCTTGGTCTGCTGACGCGAACCCTCTCTCCGGCCATTGACCATTCACTCTTCGAGAAGGCAACTTTCACAGTGGCGAACATCAAGTCCCAGATCAAGCGTATCAAGACCAACGAGAAGGCCCGCCTGCGCAACCAGTCTGTCAAGTCCGAGCTCAAGACCTACGTGCGCCGCGTGCGCGAGGCCGTTGAGGCTGGAGACAAGGCTGCTGCTGAGGAGGGTCTGAAGAAGGCTGCTCGCAAGCTGGACAAGGCCGCTTCCAAGGGCATCATCCACCGGAACCAGGCCGCCAACCGCAAGTCCAAGCTGGCCAAGCGCGTCGCCTCCATCTGAGGAACCTGACCGGCTCACCGAGTCCGCAGTCAGTCACGAGGGCGTCTCCCACTGCGGGAGACGCCCTCCTCGTTGTTTCTCCCTCATGACGACGGCGGCTAGCATGGCACTGCAGCCGCTGACGCTGTCTTCCCCACTCCCCACGATCCCCTTGGTGTGACACCCGATGCCTCTTGCCCTGTCCCTGCCCGGGCCCATCACCTCCCAACAACACGATTGAGTGGTTACCGCTGATGTCGATCAACCCCCTCACCCTGCCCGAGCAGTGGGCGCAGGCCTTCCGCCAGGTCACGGGCCGCGAGCCCACCCAGGCCGACTACGACGCCGCCGTCCGCACTGTCGCGCCAGCACCGCCGTCAGCTCCCAGCAGCGAGGCGGCTGCGGGCACCGCCCCGGCTCCCGTCTCCTGGACGACGCCGGTCCCTGCACCGCCGGCCACGCAGCCATCAGCATCACAGGCCTACAGCGAGCCGGTTCCCCCGCCGCCGAGTCCGCTCTCAGCTGCGCCCGCCCCGCAGGCAAGCGCGCCCCTGCCACCGCTGACCTCTGCTCCAAGCGCTGCCGTGGCTGCGGTACCGCCTGTGCCGACGGCGCCTCCTCAGCCTGGTGGTTCCAGCGCGCAGGCAGCTCCCGCACCCGGCCAAGGCGCAGGTACCCGTACGGCTGGCGTCACTGGTGCCGCAGCGGTGAGCGCTGTGCGTTCCTTCTTTGAGCCCCGGATCTCCCTCGACCAGGTCCGTACCGGGTTCCAGACGATGCTGGCCAGCCCGCAGACGCACCTGCCGCAGGCCCTCGCAGCCGCTGTCGGGCTGGTCGGAGGTATGAGCACCGTGCTGATGACCTTCCTGAACCTGCGGATACTGCGGTACACGCTGGGCGACTTCGGCTACTGGGGCTTTGCGACCGGGATGATGCTGATGATCATCAACCTGGTCTGCCTGGTCGGTGCACTCGCTGGTGGCGCCGTGGCGGTCTACATGGCTGCTACGGCCGTTGCGGTTCCCTCCCGGCAGACGTCTGTCAAGGCGGCGCTGAGTACGCTCGCCCTGCCCGTGGCCTTCATCGTGGTGCCGCTGCTGATGTGGCAGGTCGTCTTCCGCGTGCTGAACTGGATCATCAGGGCCATCGGCGCCGGCGGGGTCTGGTACACCACCGGCCCCTTCGAGCAACTCAGCTCTCTTGTGTGGCCGTACTACACGACGGGGAAGATCTCCATGGTCTTCATGTTCTTCGCGCTGGCCGGTGCGCTCGTCTCGTGGCTGGTAGCCACAGGGCAGATCAGCCTGCCGGCGGCCCCGGCTGCCGGTGCCTCTCAGCCGACGCCGCCGCATCCCGATCCCCTGTCCTCGGCTGCCGCTGGTCTGACCAGTGCTGAAGCGGCCGGCACGATGGCCGGCGCGGCCGTCGCCCCCACCGGGGAGCTCGTGACCACAGCGCCTCCGGCCCCCAGCCAGGCTGGCGCCTACGGCCAGTCAGCCCCGGCCATGCCCACGGCAGCCAACAGCTTCACCACCTCGCGCTCGCTGATCGGCTACCTCATTGCCTCCTTCTTCACCTTCGGCCTGTACAGCCTGTACCGCTGGAGCGAGATCTCCTCAACGATCAACGCCATCGCCTCCCGCTATGACGGGCGCAAGACGATGCACTACCTCCTGCTGGCTCTCATCGTCGCCCCGCTGACACTTGGTATCGGCTACTTCGTGTGGTCTCACAACATCTGCGGACGCATCGGTGCCGAGGCCGCCCGCCGCGGCCGTCCCGGGATGCTCTCCTCCGCCGACTTCTGGCTGTGGATGGTGCTGGGCTCGCTCATCATCGTGGGTCCCTTCGTCTACTGCTACCGGGTCTTCCAGGCGATGAACTTCATCTCCGAGTCCTACAACACCCAGGGAATCTGAGCCCCTGGCTCGTCCTTGGTCGCGTCGCTGCGCGCTACAGGGCCTTGATCAGCTCCTCGGCCCGGTCCGTGCGACCCGTTGAGCGCAGCAGCGCCAGCAGCTCCTCCCCGATCTGGGAGCGCTCGGTCAGGCACCTGGCGATCGTGAAGCCCTCGAAGGCGCTCTCCAGCGCGTAGACAGCGTCCTCGTCACGCCCGAGAGCCACCGCGATCCGGCCGGCCAGCCAGAAGGCGTGAGCGACGTCCTTGACCAAGCCCGAACCCGCAAAGTCCTCGCCAGCCTGGGTCGCCAGCTTGTAGGCCTCTTCCAGGTCCTGCTCCTGGGCGAACAGCGTCCGGGCCAGTGTGTCCTGCAGCCGGGCACGCAGGCGCGTCTGATCCGCCTGGTCCTCGCGGCGCGCCAGCTCCTCCAGCATCTGGCGCAGGTGAGTGAGGACGGCGTCCGCCTCCCCACGCGCGCAGGCCACCGGCGCCCAGGCCTCCAGCACCGCTGCCACTATGTCCGCCGGAGCCTGGCCCGCACGCAGCAACGGCACCGCCTTGGCGAACAGGGAGCTCGCCAGTCCCTCGCCAGCAGCGTTGAGGCTCTGCGCGGCCTCGGCGTACGCCGCCCCGGCTCGCTCCAGGAATCCAGCGTCGCGGGCGATCAGCGCAGCACGTTGGTAGTAGTAGGCAGCCCGCAGGTAGTCCTGCTGCCCCAACGCCTCCTCAGCCTTGGCCCACGCCCCTGCGCCGTCGCCGTGCAGCCCGGCCTCGTCCTGCTGCGCCGGCGGGGCCGGTGGGGTCTGCCCACCCGGCCCAGCCACGCCGTCGTCATCCAGGCTCGCAGGCAAGGGCTCGCCGGCGCTGCTGGCGGCCAGGAGCTGGCGTGCCCGGGCGTCGAAGTCCAGGTGACGCCCGCTGACCGGCGTGTTGATCGCCGCGTCGAGCATCTGGGCGTAACGAGTCGTGCCGTTACGAGAGTCGAAGGCTGCCGCTAGCTCACGGGCCTTGTCGATCGAGCGCTGACGCAGCGGCTCATAACGCTCGTCCCCGGCTGCGCTGAGCCCGGTGATGATGTGCAGCAGGCGCAGCAGGGCCGGCCGGGGTGGCTCAGGGGTCGGCCGGTGCTCGGCCTCCCGGATGAGGTGGACGGCCTCCTCCACGTGCCCGGAGCTGGCCAGCAGCTCGATCTGCCGGCTCTCGCCACGGTTGTGGTGCGGCTCGTCGTCGCGGCTGGCCAGGGCGTCCTTGTAGGCACGCACCGCCAGCTCGTCGTCACCGGCGTAGAAGGCCGCCAGCGCCATTGCTGTGCGGGTGTTCCACGGCTCCTGGTTGCATTCCCACTGCTGGGTACGTGCCAGCGCGATCGTCTCCTCATAGCGACCCGCATCCAGGAGCGTGTTGACCTCAGTGCCAATCTGGCACGCTCGGCAGTCGTCCTGCTGCGATCCGGGCTCGGTCTTGACCTCCTGGAGGCGCTGCCAGACCTCCGGATCCCCGCGGTGGGAGGCCCACAGGAACCGCGCCGTGCGCACCGGCCCGAGCCCGAGGCCTGCCAGCCGGTAGCGCCGCTCCATGTCCTCGATAAGCGCCTCGACCTGCGCGGCAGTGACCTGCGGGTAGTCGATAGCGTCGTTGACCACCCACTTGTACTCCCAATAAAGGTTGCGGGTGTCGACGGCGTCAAAGAGCTCGGGCCGGGAGTCGTACAGGCGCAGGATCCTGGCGAAGGTGGCCAGCGTGCTCATGGTCTCATCGGCAAAGGTATAGGCCTCCACCAGGTCAAGCAGACCCACGGGCAGCAGCCGGTCCAGCTGATGGGTCTCAATGTCCTTGACCACGCGCTCGGCAGCCAGGATCCTTGCCTGGCCGTATGGCATGGAGGAGATGCGTCGCAGCTCGGAGAATGCTTCCTGCTCGTTCATGTACGGCTCCTTTGCGTGAGATCGTGACGACGACGACGCCTGCTGCCCGGTCCGATACCTCGCCCGGGTGGCGGTAGCTATCCCGGCCGGCCGGTGCCAGGTCTGAGCGCCGAGCGAAGCAGCTCAGCCAGGCCGGCTCCGTAGGCCCGCGCCTGGGAGGCACCCAGTCCCTCTCCGGCGAGCATGACGGCGGACAGGTGCAGGGAGGTCAGGGCTGCGTCAAAGACCTCCTCGCCGTAGGCGTCCAGCAGCAGGTGCGTCACCTCGCTGCGGTCGTTGAGGACCAGGGTGCGAGCCGGTTCCTGCGGCGCGGTGTCCAGCGAGCCCAGCAACCCACCCCACAAGTCAGGCGAGGCCTCGGACTCGGCGTGCAGCGCCGCCCGACGCTCAGCCTCGGGGTCCACCAGCACGATGGCCGGGACCTCGGCAGGATCTAACTCGCGCAGCATGACGGCGGTCTCGGATGACTGGAGGATCTGCTCAGCCCGCGCCACGGCCGCGGCCACCTGCGCCAGGCGCTGGGAGGTGGGCAGGCAGAGCAGGTGGACCACGTCCTTGGCCTCCAGCTCGCGAATGGGCCAGCCTAGTCGGCTGCCGAGCGCGGCGACGAGATCGGCGTCGTAGACGTAGCCGGCGTTAACCACGGTCAGGCCCTGGGCACGGGCCACGGAGCTGACGCGGCGGAAGGCCTCGGTGGTGGAGGTGTAGAGCAGCTCACTCTCCCCGCGGGCCTCGGCCAGGGTCAGCAGGCCGTCCGTGGTCTCGTAGGGCAGGACACGTGCGCACAGGTCGAGCACGGTGGTGTCGGTCAGGGCGACGGCGCGCAGTGCGAGGTGATGGGTCTTGATAATCGCCTGCGCGGTGGATCCCCGCGCGCTCAGGCACGTGGTGAGCCAGCTCTTGAGCTGCTCGCCCAGGGCCTCGCGCACCTGCCACAGCACCTCGTCCTCGTGGAGGTCCTCGCGCGAGGCGGTGGGGGTCAGGGAGTCAGCGTTGATGACGGCGCGCACAAAGAAGGCCCACTCAGGCAGGATCTTGTCCACCCGGGGTCCCAGCAGCATCTGCTTGGTGTAGACCCGGTGGCTGCCCGATCCCGGCGCCACGGCCTGAGGCAGGACGAAGGCCACGCCGCTGACCCCTGCCACGGGCACCTCCAGCGGGATGGAGGCCAGCGGCTGCCAGCCGAAGGTGGACTGGCAGTAGTCGGACATGGCCTGGTCACGGGCAGCCCGGGAGGAGTACTCCCTGCGCCAGGGCAGGACGGGCTCGGTCAGGCGCAGCCAGTGCTCCTCGCCGTCGACCTGCGTGGCGATAGCCAGGTCCACTGGCAGCAGGCCGGCGTAGTCACGTGCCAGCTGGGTGACCATGTCGGGGGCGAGCCAGTGCTCACAGTCCCGGCGCGCCACGAGCCGGACCTGGGAGCCGATCTCGTGACCGGCCGGGTCCAGCTCGTCCAGGCTGAAGGTGCCGTCCGCCCTGCCCTTCCAGCGGATCGCCGGTGAGCCGGGCAGGTAGGAGCGGGAGATGACCTCGATCTCGTCGGCCACCATGAAGGCCGCGAGCATGCCGATGCCGAACTGACCGATGTACTCCCGGCGCCCCTCCCCCAGCAGGGAGTCGCGTTTGGAGGAGCGACCAATCGTTGCCAACAGCTCGCGCGCCTGGTCCGCAGTCAGCCCGATGCCAGTGTCAGTGACGCTGAGCGTGGGCTGACCGTCAGGTGCCGTGCCAGTACGCAGGCGCACTCGCATCGGCTCCTGCCCGGGCTCGGGCAGCTGGCCGCGCGCCGTCATCGCGTCGACGGCGTTCTGCAGCAGCTCGCGCAGATAGACCTGCGGGCCGGAGTACAGGTGGCGGGAGAGCAGGTCCACCATCCCGCCCAGGTCTACCTGGAAACGATCAGCCATCTGTGTCTGGAAGCTCCTGGGAAAAGAGACGTCACCCGTTACCTTGGTGGTGGTTGCCGGCCAAGGAGTGCCGGTGACTGGGCCAGCGGTGGTCGGCATGATGTCTTGCCC